>Ga0310830_100015_pt1 | contig 582248 bp, 573 predicted proteins | sample WT_ome_5_FD_201301 | JGI IMG/M metagenome (GOLD analysis project Ga0310830, IMG submission 201301) | Sorghum-adapted microbial communities enriched on wild type (WT) sorghum from Joint BioEnergy Institute, Emeryville, California, United... ... | reverse complement strand
TCCCGGGCTATGAGCGGCGAACTCGGCGATCAGCGCCTCGATCGTGTCGGCCAGACGCTGGCGGCGCTTGACGTAGCCGGGCCGCTTGAGCAGCCGCGGGAACAGATGCCCCAGCCGTCTGGCCGCGCCCGCGCAGAACCGCTCGTCGGAGTTGATGCCCAACAGCTGCTGGGCGACGGCCAGCGTGATGACCTCCGCGTCGGTCACCATCCGCCTCGCGTTCTTCGCTCGCTTGGGCAGGAGATCGTCGGCGGTGCAGAACACCGCAATGAGCAGCAGGTCGAGGTCGGCGTCCATCGAGGCCCCTCCGGGTCGTCGGTGCGGGATAGCACCGCCGACTTCGACCCTGCTGCTTATGTCACCTTCCCGCCCACCGGCCCATCACCGGCCGTGGAACGACTCATCTAGCGTCCCGCACGCCATGACCGAAGCCACCGCCCCCGCGCCGGGGCCGTCCGCGCTGGAGCGCTTCTTCCGCATCCGCGAGCGCGGATCGACGCTGCGGATCGAGTCGCTCGGCGGCCTCTCGACCTTCCTGACGATGTGCTACATCGTCTTCGTCAACCCGGCGATCCTGTCACAGGCCGGGCTGCCGTTCGCGGCCGTCGCCGTCGCCACCGCGCTCGCCGCCGGCGTGGCGACGATCGTCATGGGGCTGGTCGCCAACTACCCGCTGGCGCTGGCGTCGGGCCTGGGCATCAACGCGATCGTCGCGTTCGACATCATCCTCGGCCAGCAGGTCGGCTGGGAGGTCGGCATGGCCTGCGTGGTGATCGAGGGCGTGATCGCCGTGGTGCTCGTGCTGGCGGGCCTGCGCGAGTCGATCGTGCGCGCGGTCCCGACCTCGCTGAAGCTGGCGATCGGCGTCGGCATCGGCCTGTTCATCGCGTTCGTCGGGCTGCGCGACGGCGGCATCGTCGTCAACGACCCGGCGACCGGCGTGGGCCTCGGCGACCTCACCGCCGGGCCGCCGCTGATCGCCCTGGCCGGCATCCTCGTCGGGGCGGCGCTCGCCGTGCGGGGCGTGCGCGGGTCGATCCTCGTCGGGATCGCGACCACCACCGTGCTCGGGCTGATCTTCGGCGTGCTCGACGGCCCGTCGGGCGTCGCGCAGCTGCCGTCGTCGGGCGACTTCGACACGATCGGCAAGGGCCTCGAGCCCGACAACCTCGCCGACGCGCTGACGTGGGCCCTGGTGCCGACGATCTTCGCGCTGTTCATGACCGACTTCTTCGACACGATCGGGACGGCGGTCGCGGTCGGCACGCAGGGCGACCTCACCGACGAGGAGGGCAACCTGCCGGAGATGCGCCGCGTGCTGCTCGTCGACTCGGGCGCGGCCGCGTTCGGCGGGGCGATGGGCGTCTCGTCGGTGACGACGTACGTCGAGTCCGGCGCCGGCGTGGGCGAGGGCGCGCGCACCGGGTTCGCGAACCTGATCACCGGCGGCCTGTTCCTGCTGTCGATCTTCTTCGTGCCGCTCATCGAGGTCGTCGGCCAGTCGGTGCCCTACATCGGCGACTCGACGGTGACCCCGGCGATCGCGCCCGCGCTCGTGATGGTGGGCTTCCTGATGCTGCGGCTGGTGCAGTCGATCGAGTGGAACCGCCCCGAGTACGCGCTGCCGGCGTTCCTGATCATCGCCGGCATCCCGCTGACGTTCTCGATCGCCGCGGGCATCGGCCTCGGGATCATCGGCTTCGTCGTGGCGATGCTCGCGCGCGGGCGCGGCCGCGAGATCCACCCGCTGATGTGGCTGCTGGTGCCGCTGTTTCTGGCGTTCTTCGCCGACGACTGGCTGAGCGCGCACGTGTTCTGAGTCCTCGGGCCGCTCGGCCGCGCGCCACAGCCCGCCGCGCGGGCTCCCGTCACGAGTGGCGATCTGGCCCCGCTGAGCGGGGCCAGATCGCCACTCGCGTCCAGTGGGTGCGGGCGGGGAGTGGGGCGGTGGCGGTTCATCGTGCGGGTCGCGTCGCGCGGTGACGCCGTTCCCGCGCCGCGAGCACGCCCACGACGCTGGCGCTGAGAATGGCGGCCCCGGCCTCACCAGCGCGCGCGGTGGTCCTCCATCACGCCGTACCCCTCGGCGAGCGCGGTCCCGCCCGGCAGCGTGCCCGCGAACGTCCCGAACGGCTGCACGTAGTCGCTGCGGGCGAGCAGCAGCTCATCGTGGCGCTCGCGCGTCGCCTCGGCCCGGAACGCGAGATCGCCGCCGTCGGCGGTGCGCACGCCCGAGAGGTCGTCGGAGAACGTGCACGGGGCGGCCTCGCGCGCGACGCCGTCGATCCACACCGAGCGCTCGCTGTGCTGCGGCGGGTCGTTGACGCCCGCCACGAGGTTCCAGCCGGCCGCGCGGCCGTCCGCGGTCACGCCCACGCCCGCCGCCCACCTCCACGCGGTGCGGCGCGCGTGGTAGCCGGCGGTGTCGTCGACCACGCCGCGCGCGTCGATCGCCAGCTCGCGCCCGCCCGGCAGGCGCACGCGGCCGCGCACCGGCACGCCCGCCTGCTTGCGCGTCCAGATCCAGCCGCCGCCGTGCGGGCACACGGTCTCGACGCCGGGCATCTCCTCGACGACGAGGTCGATCTGCACGCCGCCGCGGTCGCGGACCGTGACGAGCCCCGGCCCGAGGCGCACCGCGGCGCGCGGGCGCAGGAAGATCGTGCGCTCGTGCAGCTCGCCGGCCGCCCGGTCCCACACCGCCCACCAGCCCTGCGGGATGCCGCCGACGTGCGCGAGCCCGACGCACAGCATCGCGTCCGGTCCGAACGCGCCGACGTAGCGCCACCGCTTCAGGGCACGGCCGTCGCGCCGGGCCGGCAGCCCCGCCAGAGCGACCGGGCGCTCGCGGTCGCCCGCGGCGTCGCTTCGCCATGGTTCCATTAGACGGCGAACGCTATCGTTGACTGGCGAGTCAACCAATGCCAGGACCCGCCGCCACATTGAGGGCCGCTGCCGTTCAGCTCAACGCCGGCGCCGATCCCGAAGCCAACCTGCGAGCCGCCGACACGCACGTCCGCGCGGCCGCGGCGGACGGCGCCGAGCTCGTCGTGCTCCCCGAGAAGTGGCTCGTCCTGGGCAGCCCCTACGACCTGCGCGCCGGCGCCCAGCCGCTCGACGGCCCCGCCGTCACGTGGGCGCGCGAGACCGCCAGGGAGCTCGGCATCGACCTCGTCGCCGGCTCGATCTCCGAGCGGGTCGAGGACGCCGAGCGGCTGCGCAACACCTCGCTGCACATCGGTCCCGACGGCGAGGTGAAGGCCGTCTACCGCAAGATCCACATGTTCGACGTCGTCGTCGACGGGCGCGAGTACCGCGAGTCCAAGGACGAGGAGCCCGGCGACGAGATCGTCACCTCGACGACCGCCGGCGGCGTCGGCCTGGGCATGTCGATCTGCTACGACCTGCGCTTCCCGGAGCTGTACCGCGCGCTCGCGCAGCGCGGCGCGCGGATCCTCCTCGTCCCGGCCGCGTTCACGCTGGCCACGACCCGCGACCACTGGGAGGTCCTCGTGCGGGCCCGCGCCATCGAGCAGCAGGCATTCGTGATCGCCGCCAACCAGATCGGGGCCCATCCGGCCGGGATGCGCTCCGGCGGCCGCTCGCTGATCGTGGACCCGTGGGGCATCGTCCTCGCGACCGCGCCCGACCGCGTCGGCCACATCGTCGCCGATCTCGACCTCGCCGCCCAGGACCGCATCCGCCGCGACCTCCCGTCGCTCGCCAACGCACGCCTGACCGGCCCCACCGCGGAGGTCCACGCCTGATGGCCGCCTCGACGTCGCGCAGCCAGGCCGCCGCCGACAAGCGCCGCCTCATCCTCGACGCGGCCGTGCGGGTGTTCGCGCGCCAGGGCTTCCACGCCTGCCGCGTCTCCGACATCGCCGACGAGGCCGGCGTGGCGTACGGCCTCGTCTACCACTACTTCTCCAGCAAGGACGAGGTCCTCGACACGGTCTTCCTGGAGCGCTGGAGCATGCTCCTGCACGTCATCGCCGAGGTCGACGCGCGACCCGAGCCGGCGCGCGAGAAGCTGCGCGAGATCGCCTCGTTCATCGTCGACTCCTACGTCCACGACCCCGACGTGATGAAGGTGATCATCGTCGAGGTCACGCGGGCGGCGAACTCGTTCGGGCGCACCCATCTCGCCAAGATCCGCGAGGCCTACGAGCTGATCGCGCAGATCGTCCGCAAGGGCCAGGCGGCCGGCGAGCTGCGCACCGACGTGTCGCCCGACTTCGCCGCGCTCGCCTTCTACGGGACGATCGAGCAGGTGCTCACCGGCTGGATCTTCGACCTGCTGCCGCAGTCCCCGAGCGACACGGAGTCGGCCAAGTCGCAGATCGTCAACACCATCTGCGATGGTCTCGACGTGATAGGACTTCGCTCCGCATGAGCAACGAGCTGACCAAGCGCCTGATGTGGTCCGGCCTGCTGGCCGGCCTGGGCGCGCTCGCCTCCATCGCGACGACGAAGGTCGCGACGCTGATTTGGCGTCGTGTCTTCGGGGAAGACCCGCCGGATCAGTGAGTGCCGACGCGACCACGTCGACCGGTCCCAAGCCCGAGCTGCTGGTCGGAGCCGCCTTCGCCGGCGGCTTCCTGGCAGCCCTGATCCTCAGACGCCTTGCCTCCTGAGCCCACCGGATCCCCGCAGCAGATCTCGGCCGCCGTGCAGGAGGTCGCCGAGCGCGCGCAGCTGCTCGTGCGCGAGGAGATCGAGCTCGCCAAGGCCGAGATCACCCTCAAGCTGACGAAGCTGGCCAAGGGCGCGGCGATCGGCGCCGCGGCCGCGGTCTTCGTCATCGGCGCGCTCATCCTCCTGCTGCACGGCTTCTCGTGGCTGGCCTGGTGGCTGCTGCCCGTCAGCGACACGCAGTTCTTCTGGGGCTTCTTCCTCGTCGCCCTGCTCCTGTTCATCTTCGGCGCGATCGCCGGCTACGCCGCGTCGAAGCTGTTCAAGTCGGGCGCCCCGCCCACGCCGGACCTCGCCATCGAGGAGGCGCAGAAGATCAAGGACACGGTGAGCTCCTGATGGCGACCGCCCCGCAGCCGGCACAGCCCCAGCGGCAGCGCACCCCCCAGGAGATCCGCGCGTCGATCGAGGCCAACCGCGTCCAGCTCGGCAACGCCATCGCGCAGCTGCGCAGCGAGATCGCGGTCGCCACCGACTGGCGCCGCCAGCTCGAAGCGCACAAGAAGCAGGTCATGATCGCGGCCGCCGTGGCCGGGTTCGTGATCGGCGGCGGGCTGGCCGTGCTCGGCCGCCGCCGGCGCCGGTAGCGGCCGCCGCAACAAATCCCACGAGCCGTGCGTGCCCCGGTAGGGTCGCGCCGAGATGCGGTGGGGTCGCGTCCTGGCAGCGGGGGCCGCGGTGACGGCGGTGCTCGCCTGCGCCCCCGCCACACCGGCCGCCGGGCCCGAGCCCGCCGCCGGCCGCATCGTGGTGGAGGGCGATCCCGTCGCCGCGCACGTCGCCCAGCGCGGCCGCCGCGTCCTCACGACCGGCGGCTACCGGGGCGTGCGCCGGGCGCCGCGCACCAAGCCGCCGCCGATCGCCGATCCGGTGATCCTCGGGCCCGGCGTGTGGCCCGACGTCCACGTCGACGCCGCCGGCACGGCGCACATCGTGTTCAACGAGGACGTCGACCCGCCCGCGCCCGACGTCACGCACTTCTGCCGCCTGCCGCGCGGCGCCCGGGCCTGCGACAACCCGAACGGGACGCCGATGCCGATCGGGATCGACTACGCGTCCGACGACGCGGGCCCGCGGATCTTCCAGCTCGGCGACCAGCTCGTCGTGATCACGCACCGCTACCCGCCGGTCGTCGCGCACCCCGACAGCGCCGAGCGAGACCGCACGACGTACGCGTGGACGTCGAGCGACGGCGGCACGACGTGGACCGGACCGGGGATCGTGGGGACCCAGCTCCCCGACGAGGCCGCGCTGGTGGCCGGCGACCCGCCGCGGATCGCCACGATCACCGACACGTTCACGCCCGGCACGTTCGTGCAGGTGCTCGACGCGGGCAGCTTCACGTCGGCGACCGTCCAGCTCGGCGGGCCCGAGGACGCCTACAGCGGCACGATCGCCGCCGACGGCGCCGGGATCATCGCCGCGTTCGCCCATCGCGAGGGCGGCGTGACCGTGCGGCGGGTCGCGAGCGCCGACGCCTGGACCGACGCCGGCGCGTGGTCGAGCGCGGCGATCCCCGGCGAGGAGCTGCCGCGGCTGGCGTCAGGCCCCCGCGGCGCCTATCTGCTGACGCGCGCCCGCGAGGGCTGGCGGGTGCGCCGCGTCGACGGCGGCGCCCCGCAGGCGGCCGTCCCGATCAGCGGCGGCGACGTCAGCCAGCAGCGCGCGTTCACCGCCGACCCCGCCGGCGGCCTCTACGCCGCCCTCCAGCCGGGCGACGAGCCCGGCACCGTCCTCCTGCGCCGCGGCGACGGCGCCTCGTGGGGTGGCGCCGTGCCGGTCGCCCGCGCCAACCAGATCGACGACCTGGCGCTCGGCGCGCTCGACGACGGCGGCGGCGTGCTCGCCCACCGCCGCGACGGGTCGACGATCGCCGTGAGCGCGTTCGGGACGCTCGAGCCGACGGGGCGCCGCGGCGCCGGCGGGCTGGCCGGCGAGGGCATCCCCGGCGGGTACGCCGGCTGCCGCGAGGCGGGCTTCGGCGACCTGCGCATCGCGCCGCGCGCCGGCTGCCTGCTGGAGAGCGCCGACCCGAACCGTCGCGGCGTGCTCGTGTCGCGCTCGGAGGTCGACCTCAACGGGCTCGTGCTGGTGCCCGACGCCGGCGTGTCGATCCTGTTCGACCCGCGCGCCCGCACGCTCGACACGACCGGCCGCGTGCGCGTGCTGCTGCGCGGCCCCGGGATCGGCGACGTCGAGCTGGCCCACGTCGAGTTGCACGCCCGCCTCGGGTCGCAGGCCGGCGAGTCGCTGCTGCGCGACATCCGCCTGCCGGCGGGGCCGCGCGTGAAGGGCTTCCCGATCGACGCCGACGTCGACGTCAAGCTCGCCGCCGACGGCGTCGCGATCCCGGTGTCGCTGCGGCTGCCGCCGTCGCTGGGCGGCCTCAGCGGCAGCGCGACGCTGCGCGCGCGCACCGGCAGCGGCGCCGTCCTCGAGTCGTTCCGCCTGTCGGCGCCGCTCATCCCGCTGGGGCCGGTGACGCTCGAGGGCCTGACGATCGCCTACGAGGGCACCGCCGAGCGGTGGACGGGCGAGGCGAGCCTGAAGCTGCCGCTGGGCAGCCTGCGCGCCGACGTGACGTTCGAGCGCGGCGCGTTCACCGGCGGCTCGTTCGACCTGCGGCCGCCGCGGCCCGGCATCCTCGTCTTCAAGGAGACCTACTTCACCGGCGTCTCGGGCGCGCTGCGCCTGGAGCCCGCGTTCAGCGTCAGCGCCGGCGCCACGTTCGGCTTCGGCTACCACCCGCCGCCCGCCGACGTGTTCCTGGCCGAGGTCGAGGGGCGCCTGACGCTCACGGTCCGCGCCGGGACCGCCGAGCTCGCGTTCACCGGCGTCGGGCGGCTCTACGGCGCCCAGGTGGGCCAGTGGACGGCGCTGATGAACACCGACGGCTTCGCCCGCATCACCGGCGGCTACGACCTCGACCTCGGGATCGCCGGCTTCGACGGCACGCTCGACGCGTTTGCCGACGCGCCCAGCGAGCAGTTCGGCGCGACGTTCGACGCCACCACGCGGCTGTTCGGCGTGCCGATCAGCGGCGGCCGCGGCGCGATCTCGCGACGCGGGGTCGGCGCGTGCGTGAAGGCGCCGCCGCTGCCGCCGCGGACGCTGAAGAGCACCGAGGCGGGCGTCGGCTGGGAGTTCGGCGGCGACGTGCGCATCCTGTTCGGCGAGACGTGCGACCTGGCGCCGTACACGGTCCCCGCGCCCGCCGGCCGGGCGGCGACGCGCCAGGCCGCGAGCGCCGGCGGGACCGCGTTCTCGTTGCGCGGCGGGCTGCGGTGGGCCAACGTGGAGGTGGACGGCGACGGCGGCGCCCCGCTCGTCGACGTGATCGCCCCCGACGGCCGGCGGATCACGCCGCTGGCGCCCGGCGCGCCCGGCGGCGACCCGGCGGTGAGCGCGGTCGAGATGCCCGAGGCGGGGCGCACGATCGTCGTCCTCGAGCGCCCGGCCGCGGGCGCCTGGCAGATCGCGCCGCGCGACGGCTCGCCGGCGATCGCGGGCGTCCTCGTGGCCCAGAGCACGGGCCCGCCGCGCGTGCGCGGCCGGGTGCAGCGGCGCGGCCGCGCGCGGGTGCTGCGCTACACGGTGCGGGCCTCGCCCGGCACGACGATCCGCTTCGTCGAGCGCGGCGGCGCGTCGCTGCGCGAGCTCGGCCGCGCCACCGGCGCGCGCGGGACCCTGCGGATCGCGCCGGCGCCCGGTCGCGGCGGCCAGCGCACGATCGAGGCGATCCCCGAGCGCGAGGGGCTCCCGGGCGCGCCGATCGCGGTGGCGACCTACACGGCGCCGACCGTGGGGCGCCCGGCGGCGCCGCGCGACGTCCGGGTCCGGGGGCGCACCGTGTCGTGGCGCCCGGTGGCGGGCGCGCGCGGCTACGTCGTGACCGCGACGCTGCGCAGCGGCCGCACGGTCGCCGTCGTGACCGGCGGCGGCGCCCGCCGCGTCCGGCTCGCCGGCCCCGTCCGGCGCGCCGCGGTCGTGGCCCGCGACGCGGCCGGCCGCGCAGGCCGGCCGGGCCGCGGGCGCGCCGGTTAGCTCAGCGGGATGCTGAAGGGCCCGGCGGGGATCGGGATCGCGCCGCCGCCGCCGACGCTGATCGTGGCGCTGCCGCCGGCGGGGACCGACGCGTTGCCGGTGGGCGTGCCGTTCGGCGACGTCGCCCACGCCTGGATCAACACGCTGCCGGGGCCGACGCTGCCCTGGACGAGCAGCGCGTTCTGGGCGATCACGACCTGCGGGCTCGTCTGGTTCAACGGCGTCACCGACGCGGTGTACGGCGCCGACTGGCCGATCTCCAGGCCGCTGCCGTTGGTGAACGCGAGCTCGACGCCGAGGCCGTCGGGGGCCGACAGCGTCACGAGCACCTGCGCGCCCGCGGCGCCGCCGTCGTCGATGAACAGCGCGGCGCGGCCGAAGCGGGCCGGGACGCGGGCGTCGGCGCGGCGGTCGAGCGGGGCGAGCGCGCCGCCGGCCTCGCGGACGCGGGTGACGCGGAACGTCAGCGTGCGCCGGCGCGCGTCGTAGCGGGGCGCGCGGAGCGTGAGGATCGCGACGTCGCGGCCGACCGGCGCCTCGGCGATCTCGAGCGCGGCGTTGGGCGGGTCGTCGCCGAACGTGGTCGCCCAGGAGGCCGCGAACGAGCGCGTCGAGAGCGTGCTGGTGCTGCGCCGTGGCCGGTCGGTGAACGAGGTGGTGCGCGGCGACACCCCGCGCAGGACGAGCGTGTCGCCGGACAGCGACCCGCCGGCGGCCTGCTGGACGTAGAGGTCGGCCGCCGACGCCGTCGCGGGGACCGCGGCGAGCGCGAGAGGGAGAAGGGCGCCGAGGAGCAGCGGGCGCCGGGGGCTGGGGCGGTTCATGGCGCGCCCAACGTAGTGGGACCGGCGCCGCTACGACGGCAGCAGCGAGCGCGGCACGCCTCCGCCGCCGATCAGGCCCGGCCCGACGTGCGCGCCGATGACCGGCCCGATCTCCGACACGAAGACGGGCTCGGTGCCGAAGATCTCGCGGCCCGCGTCGACCATTCGCGCGGCCACGTCCGGCGCCTGGATGTGCTGGACGACCCAGCCGTCGACGCCGTCGGCCTTCAGCGTGCGGAACATCTGGACGAGCCGGTCGAACGCGCGCCCCGACGTGCGCACGCGCTCGATCGGGACGATGTCGGACTCCACCGACAGGATCGGCTTGATCTTCAGCGCGCTGCCGACCATCCCCTGCGCCTTGCCGATGCGCCCGCCCCGCACGAGGTACTCGAGCGTGTCGATCGCGAACCACAGCGTCAGGCGCTGGCGCGCCTCGCGCGCCCGCGCCAGGCACGCCTCGATCCCGATCCCCTCGCGCGCGCCGTCGGCGGCGGCGAGCGCCATGAGCCCGAGGCCGCCGCACGCGGTCGTCGAGTCGAGCACGTGCACCCGGCCGGCCGGGCACTGCTCGGCGGCCTGGCGGGCCGACTCGACGGTGCCGGAGATCCCGCCCGACAGGTGGATCGAGATGATGTCCTTGCCCTCGGCGAGCAGCGGCTGGTAGACGGCCAGGAAGTCGCCGACCGACGGCTGCGACGTCGTCGGCAGGTCGCGCGCGGCGCGCAGGCGCTCGTAGAACGCGTCGAACGACGGCATCTCCGACTCGCGCTGCTGCTGGTCGGGCCAGTTGACGTAGAGCGAGACCTCGTGGATCTCGTGGCGCTCCACCAGCTCGCGCGGCAGGTAGTGCGTCGTATCGGTGACGATGGCGACCCCGGACATGCGCGCCGACCCTACTCGCTCCGGCAACGGAAGGCGGGGCGCCGAGCTAGCCTGCCCGCCGTGAGCACGCTCGTCACCGGAGGCGCCGGCCTGCTCGGCTCGCACGTCGCGCGGCGTCTGGCCGAGCGGGGCGACGACCTGCGCCTGATCGTCCGCCGCACCACGCGGCGCGACAACCTCGAGGGGCTCGACGCGCGCCTGATCACGGCCGATCTGCTCGACCGGACCGCCGTACGGCGGGCCATGCGCGGCGTCGATCGCGTCTTCCACGTCGCCGGGATGACGAACCTGCGCGCGTCGCGCCAGCGCCTGTACCGCGCCAACGTCGAGACCACCCGGATCGTCCTGGAGGAGGCGCTGCGGGCCGGCGTCGAGCGGGTCGTGTTCACGTCCTCGGCGGCGGCGGTCGGGCCGGCTGCGCGCGGCTCCACCGCGGACGAGACCCAGCGCTTCTCGGGCGACGCCGCCCGCGTCCCGTACGTGACCTCCAAGCGCGAGGCGGAGGTCGAGGCGCTGCGGATCGCCGCGCGCGGGCTGCCGGTCGTGATCGTCAACCCGGCGCACGTGTTCGGGCGCGGCGACGTCAACCGCTCGTCGACCGACATCGTGCGCCGCTTCCTGCGTCGCGACATCCCCGCGTACGTCGACGGGGCGCTGAACATCGTCGACGTCGAGGACGTCGCCCGCGGCCTCGTGCTGGCCGATGAGCGCGGGGAGCCGGGCGAGCGCTACCTGCTCGGCAACCGCAATTTCACGTGGGACCGCCTCTTCGCCGACCTCGCGCGCCTGTCCGGGGTCGAGCCGCCGGCGGTGAAGCTGCCGGTGGCCGCCGCGCTGGCGCTCGCCGAGGTCCTGCAGCGGCTGCCCGGACGGCCGCTGCTGACCGTCGACGAGGTGCGCCTGGCCTCCCACTGGTGGACGGTGCGCTCCAACAAGGCGCGCCGCGAGCTGGGGTGGACGCCGTCGCACCACGAGGACACGCTGCAGGCGACGATCGACTGGTACCGCGAGCGCGAGCCGCAGCGGCTCGCGCCGGCCGGGGCGCGCCAGCCGCTGGCGCTGCGCGTCGCCGGGGCGGCGATCGGCGAGCTGCGCGGGGTCGCCGACCGGATCCCGCTCGGATGAGCGCGACCCTCTACCGCTGCCCCACGCCGACCGACCGCCTGTGCGCCTGCGGGCGCGTGGCGCGCGAGCTGCGCCGGTCCGGGATCGCGTTCGAGACCGTCCGCGTGCCGTTTCGCCGCTCGAGCCGCGACGAGGTCGAGCGCGTGTCGGGCCAGCGGGTCGTGCCGCTCCTCGTGCTCGACGGCGAGCCGATCTGCGACTCGCGGCGGATCGTCGAGCACCTGCGCTGGCGCGCGGCTCAGGTGCCCGCCGCCGAGAAGTGCTGATAGTCGCGCGGCGACCGCCACCGCCCGCCCCAGCCCCAGCCGGCCGCCGCGAACGCGCGCACGAGCGTCCCGCGCGGCACCGCCATCCCGGGGCGCACGTCCGAGCGGTCGAGGTAGGGGATCGAGCGGCGGTGCGACGTCGTGCCGTCCGCGCCCACGTACGGGTTCTCGATCGGGTTCACGTCGATCGCGCGCCCGTAGGCGTGCTGGGACCAGCGGGTCTGGCCGGTCGCTCGCCGGCAGTTGAACGCCGAGGTGTTGTCGGCCTCGATCGAGGCGAAGTCGTCGCCGCCGTAGGCGTCGACCGGGCGCATGCGCCGGATCGGGAACCGCGCCTCGTACAGCCGCGCGAACGCGGTGCGCATCGCGGCGACGGCGTCGCGGTGGGCGATCAGGCGCCCGACTCGCCGGCGGCCACGGAAGTCCCAGTGGGCGATGCGCAGGCTGCGCAGGTCGCCGAGCCCGACCGGGCAGCCCGGGCGCCACGAGACGCCGGTCATCGCCCGCCGCTGGGCGGCGGTGAGGCGCCGGGCGACGAAGGCGAAGGGCGGGTCGGCCGGCGCGGCGGCGGAGACCGGCTCGAACGCGACCGCCTGGCGCCGCGCGAGCGCCGCGCGCAGGGCGAGCACGCGCCGCGCGCCCGCCGCGAGCTGCGCGCGGGACAGGCGGCCCGCGGCGACCGCGCGCGCCAGGCCCGCCGCGGCGCGCTCGGTCGCCTCGTAGCTGCGCGCGAACAGCAGGAGGTCGACGCCGGCGGCGGCGCCCAGCTCGGCCAGGCGGCCGGGGTCGCCGAACGGCTTCAGCGCGTTCGCCTCCAGGTCGTCGGTGATCGTCACGCCGGCGAAGCCGAGGCGGCCGCGCAGCTCGCCGACGGCGATCGCCCGCGACAGGCTCGCCGGCCGCTCGCGGTCGAGCGCCGGGTAGATCGCGTTGGCGAGCATGACGAGCTCGGCGCCCGCCCCGATCGCGGCGCGGAACGGCGGCTCGTCTCGGGCGCGCAGGCGCGCCGCGGAGGTGCCGATGCGCACGACGGCGTCGTCGGTGTTCGCGCGCGCGGCGCCCATGCCCGGGAAGTGCTTGACGGCGCTCGCCGCGCCCCCGGCCCGCAGGCCGCGCACGAACGCGCTCGCGAGCGCGCCGACGCGGGCCGGCGTGCGGCCGAAGGTCCGCCCCTCGCGCGCGAGCGCCGAGCCGCGGCCGGCGACGTCGGCGACCGGCGCCAGGTCGACGTTCACGCCGGCGCGCCGCAGCGCGCGTCCGGTCGCCGCGCCCGCGGCCCGGGTCGCGCCGCGCCCGGCGGCGGCCATCCCCGCGGCCGACTGCGCGGGCGGCGCGTCGCGCAGGCGCCGGACCGCGCCGCCCTCCTGGTCGATCATGATCAGCAGCGGGTCGCGCAGCCCCGGCGGGCGCCGGATCGCCTGCAGCCGGTCGGCGAGGCGGCGCGCCGCAGCCACGGTGTCGCCGTTCTCGGCGAACAGGATCACGCCGGCCAGCTCGCCGCGGGCGATGCGGCGGCGCAGCGCGGCCGGCGGCGTCGCGGTGCCGCGCATCGAGGCGATCAGGCGCTGCCCGGCGAGCTGCGCCGTCGTCAGCCCGGCGACCGGGTCGGCGGCCTGCCGGCCGGGCGCGGTCGCGGCGCCGGGCTGGGGCGCGCCGGGCGCCGCGATCCGGTTCGGGGCGCCGCCCTCGTCGCCGCCGCAGGCCGCGGATGCGGCCAGGGCGAGCCCGGTGGCGCAGGCGGCGAGGAATCGCACCATCGCCGGCATCATCGCGGCTGGCGGCGCCGGGCGCGCGACCCGATACCGTGCCCGGCCACCATGCTCCGGCGTCTGGTCGCCTCGGCCCTGCCCCTCGTCGTCGCGGCCGCGCTCGCGGGGCCGGCGATCGCGGCCGACCCGATCATGCCGCTCGGCGAGGTGCAGCCCGGGATGCGCTGCACCGGCCTGTCCGTGGTGCGCGGTCTGGAGATCTCGTCCTTCGACGTCGAGATCGTCGACGTCGTCCCCGGCGATCCGATCGCCCGCCAGCCGCTGCTGCTCGTCAGCGTGTCCGGCCCGGCGATCGACCCGACCGGGATCGCCTCGGGCTTCTCCGGCTCGCCGGTCGTCTGCGACGGGCGCATCGCCGGCGCGATCGCCTACGGCACCGGCGACTACGGCAACCAGCTCGGGCTCGCGACGCCGATCGAGGCGATGCTCGGCCAGCCGGTGCCCGAGCCCCCCGGCCTGGAGCCGGAGCCGGCCGTGGGCCGGGCGCGTCCGCTGGCGACTCCGATCGCGATCGGCGGCGTCGCTCCCGCCGTGCTCCGCGGGTTCGCGCGCGCCGCCGCCCGCGCCGGGCTCCCGCTCCAGGCCGTTCCCGCCGCGCCCACCGGCGGCCGCTTCCCGCCGCAGCAGCTCGCGCCCGGCTCCTCGGTGGCGGTCGGCCTGGCCAGCGGCGACGTCAGCGCCGGCGCGGTCGGCACCGTCACCTACGTCGACGGCGCGAAGGTGTACGCGTTCGGCCACGCGTTCGCCGGGACCGGCCGCCGGTCGCTGCTGCTGCAGGACGCGTGGGTCCACACGGTCATCGACAACCCCCTCGGTGTCGACCCGGCCGTCTCGGCGAAGCTCGCCAGCCCCGGCCACGACCTCGGGACGATCACCTACGACGGGCGCAACGGCGTCAACGGCGTCGTCGGGCCGCTGCCGCCGCGCACGGAGCTGCGGATCGTCGCCCGCAACGCCGCCACCGGCGCGCGCGACGAGGCCGCCGCGCAGATCGCCGACGAGGCCGCCGTCGGTCTCCCCGACGGCGCGTCGCCGCTCCCGCTCGTTGCGCCGGTGGCCGTCGCGCAGGCCGCGTACGCGCTCCTGGACGGCAGCCCGGCGTCGCAGAGCGCGCGGATGTGCGCGGCGATCAAGCTGCGCGAGCTGCCGCGGGCGGCCCGGTTCTGCCGCCGCTACGTCGGCCAGTTCGGCGGCGGCGGCACCGTCGGCGGTCCGTACGTCACCGACCTCGCCGACGCGCTCGCGCTCATCGACGGCTTCCCGTACGGGGTGCCGCACGTCACCGCCGTCGACGTGGACCTGTCGGTCGAGCCGGGCCTGCGCCAGGCGCTCCTGCTCGGCGTGCGCGGACCGCGGGTGCTGCGCCGCGGGACGACCGCGACGCTGACGCTGTCGCTCCAGCGCTACCGCGGCGAGCGCTTCACCCGCCGCGTCCCGCTGCGCGTGCCGCGCGACGCGCCGCTGGGCCCGCGGATGATCCGCCTGACCGGCACGGCGCTCGACGGCGCGGTCTCCTCCGAGGAGATCGAGATCGTCATCGGCCGCCGCGCCGACGACGACGGCGGCGCCAGCGGTCCGGAGACGTTCGCGGGGCTGGCGCGCCGGATCGCCGCGATGAACGGCTGGGACGGCGTGCGCGTCGCCTTCCGCCGGGCCGACGGCCGCGGCGGCGGGAAGCCGCGGCGGCTCTACCGCGACCCGGACGTGCGCATCAGCGGCAACGCCGCCTACCTCGCCCGGATCGTGCGGTAGTCAGCCGAGGCGGTTCTCGATGCCCAGCGGCGGGCTCTGCGTCGACGACGCCGCGGGCTCCGGCGCGTCGGCGGGGGGCTCGACGCCGAGCGTCTCGGCCAGCTCGCCGGACTCGTAGAGCTCCATCACGATGTCGCAGCCGCCGATGAGCTCGCCCTTGACGAAGAGCTGCGGGATCGTCGGCCAGCCCGACAGGGCCGAGAGCTCCTGGCGGATGCGCGGGTCGGGAAGGATGTCGACGGCGGCGAACGGCGCGTTGAGGGCCTGGAGCGCGGCGGCCGTGCGCGCGCTGAAGCCGCACGCGGGCGCCTCGGGCGTCCCCTTCATGAAGAGGATCACCTCGTTCTCCTTGATGGCCTCCTCGATCGCGTCGCGCAGAGGGTTCTCGGACATCATGACTCCTGGGTCTTGAGCGACAGGGCGTGGATCGGGCCGCCGATCTCGTCGCCGAACACGGCGTACACCATCTGGTGCTGCTGGATGCGCGTCTTCCCCTTGAACGCGGGGGAGACGACGACGGCGCGGAAGTGGTCGCCGCCGCCGGTCCAGTCCTCGACCTCCGCAGTGGCGCCGGGGATCGCGGCCTCGATGCGCTGCTTGATCTCGTCCGCGGTGGGCATCTCCGGAGAAAGCGTAGTCAACCCGGGGGCTCGCCTTTCGGCGGCAGGGGCCGGACACCCTCCGTCTCACGCCGGGGCCGCCGACGGCACCCCAGGGGAGCGCTATCCTTTTTGAAGCGACTCCCGTTGCTCGACGCAGGAAGGCAGCGAATCCGACCATGATCCTCATCACCGACAAGGGCGCCGAGAAGGTGCACGAGTTCCTCGCCAGTCAGAACGCGGACGTGCAGACCGCGGGTCTGCGCGTGGGCGTCCGCGGTGGTGGCTGCTCGGGGTTCCAGTACAACCTCGCCTTCGACGAGGTCCGCGAGGGCGACGCCGTCTTCGAGTCCCACGGCCTGAAGATCCTCTGCGATCAGCAGGCGCTCCCGTACGTCACCGGGTCGACGATCGACTACATCGACTCGCTGCAGGGCGCCGGCTTCCAGGTCAACAACCCCAACGTCGTCGCCGCCTGCGGCTGCGGCTCGTCGTTCCGCGTGGCGGAGGACGAGCACGTGAGCGCTGTCTAGGCGCCGACGGCTCGTCGCAGCATCCGTCGCCGGGGCGGCGATCGTCGCCGCGGTCGTGCTCGTCCTCGTCCTGCGCGAGGACGGCGAGCCGCCGGCGCCCTCCGCCCCGACCCCGACGACCCCCACGGTCCCGCCTCCGCCCTCGCTGCCGCAGGCCGGCGAGGCGCCGCTCGTCGCCGGTCTCACGGAGGCCAACCCGCACCTGATCGCGCCCGGCGAGCAGCCGCCCGGGTTCGCGCCCTGGCGCGACCGCGCGGCCGCCCTGCGGATGACGTACCTGCGCGTGCTCGTCGACTGGCGACGCGTGCAGCCGTCGGCCGACGCGCCGCCCGACTTCGCCCAGCCCGCCGACGGATGCCTGCGCGGCCACCCGCCCTGCGCGCCGTTCGCCGGGATCGTCGACCAGCTGCGCGCCGCGCGCGCCGCCGGCATGACCCCGGTGATCGTGGTGCTGAACACGCCTGAGTGGGCGGCTGCGCCCGCGCGGGGCTGCGAGGCGCGCGACGCCGGCGCCGCCGCGCGCATGCCCGCCGACCTCGACGCGTATCGCGCGCTCGTGCGCGCGCTGCTCGAGCTGGGGCGGGCCGAGGGGATCGAGCTGCCGTGGTGGGCGCCGTGGAACGAGCCCAACCACCCGCTGTTCCTCGGCCCGCAGCGTCGGGCCTGCGACGACGGGGCGCCGGCGCTGACGCCCGCCCTGTACGCGGACCTGGCGCGGGCGATGGGCGCGGAGCTCGACGCGGCGCCGGGCGAGCAGCGGATCGTGCTCGGCGAGGTGGCCGGGTTCGACGCGCCGCGCGACAACGCGGTCGGCGCGGCCGAGTTCGCGGCGCAGCTGCCGCGCGACGTCGCGTGCGCGGGCGCGGTGTGGGGGCAGCACGCGTACGTGCGCGTCGACGACGAGCTGGCCGCCGACGCTGGCGAGGCGGCGGCGCCCGGGTCGATCGACGTGCTCGACGCGGTGACCGAGGCGCTCGCCGGCCACGACTGCCCGGGCGGCCCGCCGCCGATCTGGATCACCGAGACCGGCACCGACCCGGCCACCGGCGCCGACGGCTGCCGCGCCATGGCGCGGGCGCTCGAGGCCTGGCGCGACGACCCGCGCGTGCAGGCCGTCTTCCAGTACACGTTCCGCGAGGACACGGCCTTCCCGGTCGGGCTGGCCGACGCCGGGCTCACGACGCTCGAGCCCGCCTACGCGGCCTGGCTGGCGCGGGCCGAGGACCGCGCCGACCTCGCGGACGCCTGCGCGCCCTAGAGTGCGCGTGTGCCGTTGCCGACCGCCCTGCGTCGCCTGACGCCCGACCGCCTGCGCGACGACCCGCGCCTGCGTGCGATCGCCGTCGGCACGGGCGCGATCCCGCCGCGCACGATGCACTCCGAGCCCGAGCGCGAGCTGCTCGTCGAGCTGGCCCGCGACGCGCGGCGCGTCGTGGAGATCGGCGTGTACGAGGGCAGCTCGGCGGTCGCGCTGGCGCGGGCGATGGGGCCCGGGCAGGAGCTGCACCTGATCGACCCGTTCGGCCACCATCCGAGCGCGCTGCCCAGCGGCTGGGGGGCGACCGAGCGGGCGACGCGCCGCGTGGTGGCGCGCGCCGCCCGGCCCGAGGGCCCGCGGGTGGTGTGGCACGTCGCGTTCAGCCACGACGTCGCGCCCGGCTGGACCGCGCCGATCGACCTGCTGTTCGTCGACGGCGACCACGCCGAGGAGGCGGTGCGGCGCGACTGGGACGACTGGCACGGCTTCGTGGCGCCGGGCGGCCACGTCCTCTTCCACGACGCGCGCGAGGGGCGGCCCGGCGGGCGCGGCCTGCCGGGGCCGACCGCGGTCGTCGACGGGCTGTTCCGCGGGCCCGGCGGCCCGCCGCCGGGGTGGACGGTGGCCGCGGAGGTCGACCGGACGGTGGCGGTTCGCCGTGGCTGAGCTGTGGCTCCACGGCTTCCCGGTGATCGGCAACAGCGCCGATCTCGCGCGCAGGGCCGAGGCGTGGGGCTTCTCCGCCGGCTCCGGCGGCCACGGGGTCGCGCCGCCCGACGACGTCCTGGACCGCTTCGCCGTCGTCGGCCCGCCCGGCCTGGTCCGCGACCGCCTCGCCGAGCTGCTCTCGCTCGGCCTCGACCACTTGGTGCTCGTGCCCGGCTCGAGGTTCGCCGACCCTGACGCGCTCGAGCGCAGCGACGAGCTCGTCGCCGGCGTGCTCGGGGACCTGCCGTAGCGCTCGCGGCCCTTCGTCCCGCTCGAGTCGCGCTCGCGTGCCGGCGCCGCGGGTTCCTGCCCGCCGCGCCGCTGCTCGCATCGCGTTCCGGGCACGGCAACGGAAGGGATGAATGGCGATTCAGCCCCGCTCAGCGGGGTCAATTCGCCACGCGTGCCCGGCTGAGCGCTCCGGCGCGCGGGCGCGCGCCGCGCCGGCCTCCCACGCGCCCACCGACGAGCTGTTACGACCGCCGCAGCGGTCCGCGCGGTCGGGCGGCGCGGTCAGCCCGCCAGCGGCTCGCGCGCCAGCGCCTCGCCGTCGAGCGCGTTCAGCGCGCGCTCCAGCGACGCCGCGATGCACGTGAACGACGGGGTGTCGCGCAGCGTGTAGGCCGAGGCCTCGGTCGTGCGCAGGCGCTGGACGAGGTCGAGGAAGCTGCCGACGTCGTCGGTGTCGAACGCGACGACGAACTCCTGGTCGTCGAGGCCGAAGCAGTACGTCGTGTGGTTGTCGACGTTCGGGAACTCGCGGCCGACGCGGATGTGCTCCTGCATGATCTCCCAGCGCTTGTCGCGCGGCAGGCCGTACCAGGCGCGCGTCTTCACGAACGGGTAGACGAACAGGTACTTGCCGCGGAACGGGCGGGGGACGAGGCGCTTCTCGTCGGAGTACTCCGAGCCCTTGCGCATCCCCAGGAACGAGTGGGGCGTCGAGGACCACTTCATCAGGCCCGACTGGGCCAGCACGACGTGGAACTCGTGGATGCGGTCGAGGTTCTCCGCCTCCGCGACGAGCATCATGTCCGCGTCGCCGCGCGTGCCGACGAGGCTGAAGGCCTGCAGCAGGTGATCGGTGGCGAAGTCCTCGCAGGCGGCGAGGAACTCCCGCTTGTGCTCAGCCCGCTCCGACGCGTCCAGACGGCGCCACGCAGGATCGACCTTCAGGAAGGTGTACTTCACGAAATGACGCTCGTCGGCCATGCAGCGAGGATAGGCGCTGGCGCCCTGCTGGCGCTTCTCGCCGCCCTGGCCCTCGCGCCGGCCGCGCCCGCGCAGGACGCGGACCGGCGGGCGATCGTCGCGTTCGTCCCCGGCGCCACGATCGAGTCGCTGTCGCGCCTGCCCGGCGTGTCCGCCGGCATGCTCAACCCCAACCAGGGGCGCTACCGCCGCACGCAGATGCTGCTGGACATGTCGCAGGGCGCGCGCACGTCGCGGTCGGCCTACGAGCCGTCGGCCGAGCCGCGCCTGTTCGTCGAGCGCGACGGGCGCGTCGCCGGCTGGGACGCCGCGGTCGCCCGGGCCGACGCCGCCCCCGCCGACGTGACGCCCGGCCTGCTCGGCTCGAGCGTCGGACCGCGCGGCGCCGCCTACGTCGGCCCGGCCGGCGTCGACCGCCTGCCGGCCATCGTCGCCGCCGACACGAGCGGGCGCATCGCCGTCGTCGACGTCGTCGACCCCGGCCAGGTCGTCGCGCGCACGCGAGCGCGCTCGCGGGACCACGACCTCGTCGTCGCCGTCCTCCCCAGCCACGACGCGCTCCGCGACCTCCTCGCGGAGCGCCCGCCGCAGACGCTCGTCGTCGTGATCACCGCCCCGCCGCCCGCCGGGGCGCGCGTCCTGGCGATCGGCACGATCGGACTCGGCGGCGGACGCGCGCTCACCTCGGCCACGACCCGCACCGGCGGCCTCGTCGCCGCGATCGACGTCGCGCCGACGGTCACCACGTGGCTCGGGCGGCCCGGGGACTTCACCGGCGAGCCCATCGAGCTCGACGGCCGCCTCGACGTCGCCGCCCTCACCGACCTGCGCGAGCGCCTCGAGGTCGTGCGCGGCCGCCGCTACCCGACGCTCGGGATGCTCGGCGCCGGCTGGGCGCTGGTCGCGCTCGCCGCCGTCGCCGTCCGCCGCCGCGAGGGCTGGCGCTGGGCGCTGCGCACCGGCGGCCTCGCCGTCCTGTGGATCCTCCCGCTGCTGCTCGCGTTCGCGGTCGGCGCGCCGTCGGCGCTCCTGGAGGAGGCCGGCGTCGCCGCCTGCGCGCTCGCGCTCGGCGCGATCACGGGCGCGCTCGTGCGCTGGCCGCTGGCGCCCGCGGTGCCGGGCGCGATCGGCCTCGCCGCGTACACGATCGACCTTGCCGCCGGCTCCCCCCTGATCGTCCGCTCGATCCTCGGCCCCAACCCGCTGGCCGGATCGCGCTTCTACGGCATCGGCAACGAGCTCGAGTCGACGCTCCCCGTGCTCGGCCTGGCGACGGTCGCCGCGCTTGCCTGCGCGACCGGCACCGCCCGCCGCTCGCCGCGGCTGGCCGCCGCGTTCGCGCTCGCCGGCCTGGCGATGGGCGTCGTCCTCGGCTGGGGCCGCCTCGGGGCCGACGTCGGCGGCGTCATCACCGTCGGCGCCGGGGCGGGGCTGGCGACCGTGCTCGCGCTGCCCGGCCGCCTCACCGCCCGCCGGGTCGCCGCCGTCGTCGCCGTCCCGATCCTCGCGGTCGTCGCGCTCGCGCTCCTCGACCTCGCCACCGGCGGCGACGGCCACTTCACGCGGACCGTCCTGCGCGGCGGCGACGGGGAGGACCTGGGCGAGATCCTGCAGCGCCGCTACGAGCTGGCCTGGAACAACCTGCGCGCCGGGATCATGCCGCTGCTGGCTGCGCTGTCGGTCACGCTCATCGCCTGGGGCGTGTGGCGGCGCGACCGCCTCCTGGCCCGCCTTCCCGGCGCGGACGCATGGGGCGCCGCGCTCGCGGGCGGTGCCGCCGCCGGCGTCGTCGGGGCGCTGACGAACGACTCGGGGCCGATCCTGCTGGTGTTCGCGACCTTCGCCACGGGGTGGCTGGCCGCATATCTCCACGGGGGCAGGCCGTACCGGACCGAGCCTGTCGATCCTCTAGGCTGAACGCACGATGCGCATCGCCCTGGTGTCGCCATATTCGTGGACGTACCCGGGCGGCGTGACACGTCACATCGAGGCCCTTGCGCGCGAGTACCGGGCGCTCGGCCACGAGGTCCGCGTGCTTGCCCCCTACGACCCGGACGACCGTCTCTCCGTGCGTCTGCACCGGGGCGCGCGGCCGCAGGAGCGTCCGATCCCCGAATGGCTCGTCCCGCTCGGGCGCACCGTCGGGTTCCCGGCCAACGGCGCGGTCTCCAACCTCGCGATCGGGGCCTACGGCGTCTCGACCCTGCGCCGCGAGCTGCGCCACGGCGGCTACGACGTCGCGCACCTCCACGAGCCCGTCGCGCCGACGCTCTGCTGGGACGCGCTGCTGGCCGCCGACCTGCCGCTCGTCGGCACCTTCCACACGTACTCCGAGAACGCGGTCACCCACGGCGTCGCCGCCATGCTCGGCTCGCGCCGGCGGATGAACCGCCTCGCGGTCCGCATCGCCGTGTCCGAGGCCGCCGCCTGGACCGGTCGCCGCTTCTACGGCGGGCGCTACCGCGTCATCCCCAACGGCGTCGACGTCGGCGAGCTTCCCGCGCGGGCCCCGCGCGCGCCCGGCGAGCCGCTGCGCATCGCGTTCGTCGGCCAGGCCGTCGAGCGCAAGGGGCTGCCGATCCTGCTGCGCGCCTTCGAGGCGCTGCGCGACCACGTCCCGGCGCAGCTGGACGTCGTCGGCGCCGAGCTGCGCGACGTGTCCGCCCTGCTGGAGGACCTCGAGGGCGTCAACGTGCTGGGCAAGGTCGACGACGAGCGCAAGCTGGCCGTGCTGCGCGAGGCCGACGTGCTCTGCGCGCCGTCGCTCGGAGGCGAGTCGTTCGGCATGGTGCTGACCGAGGCCTTCGCGGCCGGCACGCCGGTCGTCGCCTCCGACATCGCCGGCTACCGCGACGTCGTCACCGACGGCGTCGACGGCATCCTGCTGCCGCGTGGCGACGCCACCGCGCTCGCCGAGACGCTGCGCGACCTGGCGCTCGACCCGACGCGCGAGGTGCGCATGGGGGAGGCCGCCGCGCAGTCGGCCCGCCGCTTCGCCTGGTCGAGCATCGCCGACCAGGTGCTGGCCTCCTACGAGGACGCGATCGCCGCGCCCGCGCCGGCGCGGACGGCCCCCTCGCCGCTCACGCGCTTCGCCGCCCGCCGCGGGTTCATCCCCGCCGACGGCCGGCCTCCGGTCCGCGCGCGCCGCCTGCCGAGCCTGGAGCCCGCGCCGCTGCGTCCCCGCCGCCCCGTGTTCGCGTTCGCGCGCCGCGTCGGCATCCTCCTGGCCGGCGTGCTCGGCGTCGTCCTGTCGTGGCTGGCGCTGCAGCGCATCGGCATCGACCGCGTCGGCGACGCGCTGTGGCGCTCCAGCCCGGCCTGGGTGCTGTTCGGGCTCTCGCTGATGTGCCTCTCCATGGTCGCCCGGTCGGTCGCCTGGCGGGCGATCCTGCGGGCCGCCCTGCCCGGCGTCCGCGTGGGCAGACGCGACGTCCTGCGCGGCACCTCGATCGGCGTGCTCATGTCCGCCACGCTGCCCGCGCGCCTCGGCGAGCCGTCGCGCGCGCTCGTCGTCACCCGCCGCATCGGCGGGCGCACCCGCGAGGTGCTGCCGACCGTCGTCGGCACGATCGTCTCGCAGACGCTGCTCAACGTGTTCGCGCTGATCGTGCTCGGCATGGTGATGTTCTCGACGATCGGCCTGTTCAGCGGCCACGAGGAGGCGCTGATCGCCTTCGCCGTCGCCCCGGTGGCGATCCTGGTGTCGGTGCTCGTCGCGCCGGCCCTCGTGCGCGCGGGCGCGCCGTCGCGCTCGCGTCGCGTGCGCATGGCCGCCGCCAAGCTGCGCCACGCGCTCACGCGCGTGCGCGACGGCCTCGTCGTGTTCCGCCGCCCGCGCCTGGCCACCGAGGCCGTCGTCATGCAGCTCGGCGCCTGGGCGATCCAGTGGATCTCCTGCTACGTGCTGCTGGTCGCGCTCGGCCTGGACCATCGCGCCGGCCTGGGCGCCGCCGCGGCCGTGCTGTTCGCGGTCAACGTCACCGCCGCCGTCCCGGTCACTCCGTCGAACATCGGCGTGTTCCAGGCCGCCTGCGTGGCGGTGCTGACCGGCGGCTACGGCGTCGGATACGCGGACGCCCTCGCCTTCGGGATCATCCTCCAGGCGGTCGAGATCGCGACCGCCTTCATCATGGGCGCGCCCGCGCTCGTCGGCGAGGGCCTGTCCTGGAAGGACGTGCGGCTGCGCGCGCTGCACACCGCGCCCGTCGAGCTGCGCCCGCTGCGCGAGCCGCGCGCCGGCCAGGTCGGCAGCAAGGCGTAGGGCTCAGCCGGCCGCCAGCGCCCGCGCCCACGCGTCGAGCGCGTCGCTGTTGCGCGCGACGAGGTCGCGGCCGGTCTCCTCGAGCGCGGCGAGGTTGCGCGGCGACACGTCGTCCATGTCGTCCTTGGCGTGCTCGAGCTCGATCTGCAGCCGCAGGTGCCGGTCGTCGAGCAGCTGGTCGAGCTGGTAGTCGACGGTGTCGCTGGAGCCGTCGAAGACGACGTCGATGATCGGGCGCGCCCACTCCAGCACGCCCCAGTCCTTCGCCTTCGCGTACGGGATCGGGCGCGTCTGGCTGCCGGTGCCCAGCGACAGGACCCGCATCCGCGCGCTCGGGCGCAGCCGCACCCCCTCGGCGTAGGCGCACATCGCCGGGTTGCCCGCGAACACGCCGCCGTCGATGAGCGCCGCGTCGCCGTCCCGGACCGGCTCGAAGTAGGTCGGCGCCGCGGCGGTCGCCTCGGCGGCGAGCGCCATCGGCACGCCGGCGTCCTCGCGCCAGCTCTTGAAGAAGCGCGGCCGGCGCGCGACGAGATCGTAGGCGGTGACGAGCACCGGCGTGAGCGCGGCCTCGAGGCGGGTGTCGCCGAGGTAGCGCTGCAGCACCGCGCGCAGCTCGTCGCTGGGGTAGCGCTCGTCGATCAGGCCCTCCACGGATGTGATGCGCCGGCCCAGCGAGCGGCGGAAGATCCGCGGCCCCTCATCGACGTAGAGGCGCGCGATCTCCGCGGCGGTCCAGCGCGGGGCGCCGTCCGGCCCCGGGCACGTGAGGGCGAGCGCGATGATGCCGCCGGTCGACGTGCCGGCGACGAGGTCGAACAGCCGGCACACCGGGCGGCCGGCGCGCTCCTCGAGCGCGGCGAGGACCGTGGCGGGCACGATCCCGCGGATGCCACCCCCGTCGATGCTCAGGATTCGCATCGGCCGGCGCGAGCCTACCGGGCGCGCGGTCGCCCGTGGGGCGGTCGCGGTAGCGTCCCGGCGATGCCGCACGACGTCGCCGGACTGCTGCTGGCCGCGATCCTGACCGCCGCCGCGGGGATGAAGCTGGCGGCGCCGCGCCGGAGCGCGAGGGCGCTCGCCACGTTCGGCGTCCACCGGCCGGCCGCGCAGGCGGTCCTGCTCGCCGTGGTGGTCGCCGCCGAGATCGCGATCGCGGTCCTCGTGGCGCTCGGCTCCGACGCCGCAGCCTACGCCGGGGCGGCGCTGATGGCGCTGTTCGCGGCCGCGCAGGCGCCGGTGCTGGCCCGCGGCCGGCGCGGCGCCCCGTGCGCGTGCTTCGGCCCGCGCTCGACGGTCGGGCCGTGGGCGGTCGCGCGCGCCGCCGCGCTGGCCGCCGCGTTCGCGGTGCTGCCGCTGCTGCCGCGCGGGTCGGCGTCGACCGAGGCGTGGCTCGCGCTCGGCCTGGGGGTCTGCGCGCTGGCGATCGCCGGGCTGGCCGTCGCGGTGGTGGCGCTCGCTCGGGAGATCGGCGTGCTGCGCCTGGCGCTCGGCCCGCAGCAGGCGCTGGAGATCCCCGACGAGGGCCCGCCGGTGGGCGCGCCGTCGCCGGTCCTCGCCGCCCGCGCGCTGGGCGGCCGCGACGGCGCGCCCGGCGTGCGCCTGGCGCTGGCGGTGTTCTCGTCGGAGGGGTGCCGGCTGTGCCAGGCGGTCGCGCCGGCGGTCGCGATGCTCGCGCGCGAGCCCGCCGTCGTCGTGCTCGACGAGGTGCGCGACGCCGACGCCTGGACGGCCGCCGCGATCCCGGGCAGCCCGTACGCGGTCGCGCTGCACCCGGGCGACGGCACCGTGCTGGCGAAGGGCACGTTCAACGGCCTGGGCCAGCTCGAGAGCGTGCTCGCGACGGCCGAGCGGCGCGCGGTCCAGCGGGACGCCGGCCCGGCCGCCGAGGCGGTGGCGGCCCGTGGCTGAGCGCAGCGGCGCCGGCCGCCTCACCGAGGAGCTGGCCGCGCGCACGTCGCGGCGGGGCCTGCTGTCGCGCATCGGCCAGGCGCTCGTCGTCGGCTCGGCCGCGAGCGTCGTGCGCGAGGTCGTCAAGCCGGGCGAGGCCGACGCCTTCCACTTCTGCGGCCACATCTACACGACCGGCTCCTGCCCGCACCCCACGGGCCTGCCGCGCATCGACGCCCGCGGCTACCCGCTCCGGGCGCGCGACGGCGCGCCGGTCGACGACCTCGGCCGCCGCATCGACCGCCAGGGCCGGCCGGTCGACGAGCAGGGACGGCTGCTGCGCGACCCCGAGGGGCGCCCGTTGCCGGTCGCGACGCGCACGAAGGTGTGCGACGCCACCGGCGAGCGCTTCGGCTTCACGCCGCACGTCGACGGGTCCTGGTACCGCTGCTGCGGCGGGCACGTGCGCAAGCTCGTCGACTGCTGCACGACCGGAAAGCGGCGCATCAACGGCGACGCCGCGCTCACCGGCTACTGCTACCGCGGGCGCAAGGTGTTCTGCGTCATGTACTTCCAGACGAAGGTGCCGTGCTGAGCCTCGCCGCCGTCGCGCTCGCCGCCGCGGGCCTCGCCGCCGGCTGGACCGGGACCTGGTCGCCGTGCGGGTTCTCGATGATCGACACGCTCGGCCCGAACGGGCATCCGGGCGGGCGGCGGCGCACGGTCGCGGCGTGCGCGGCGTTCGCGGCCGGCGCACCGGTCGGCGGCGCGGTCACGTTCGGCGGCCTGGCCGCGCTCGGCGCGCTGGCGCAGTCGCAGCCGGGCGGCGACGTCGCGATCGGCCTCGCGGTGGCGATCGCGGTCGCGGCCGCCGCGCTCGACGCGCTCGGGGTGCGGATCGCGCCCCAGCTGCGCCGCCAGGTGCCCGAGTCGTGGCGGCGCGTGCTGCCGCTGCCGCTGGCCGCGTTCCTCTACGGGATCCTTCTCGGGCTCGGGTTCACGACCTACGTGCTGTCGTTCGCGCTGCCCGCGCTGGCGGCGGTGAGCCTCGTCGTCGCCGACGTCGGGCTGGGCCTCGTGCTGGGCGTGGCGTTCGGGGTCGGGCGCGCGCTGCCGATCGTCGCGCTCGCGCCGGTCGCCGACCGCGGGATCGGGGCGCGGGCGCTGGACGCGATGGCGGCGCGGCCGGGCCTGCTGCGCGGCGCGCGCCTGGTCGACGCGGTCGCGCTGCTGGCCGTCGCCGCCGCGCTGGCCGGCGGCACCGCGAGCGCGGCGGTGCAGCGTGTCGCCCAGCCGGCCGGGCTGCCGAGCGCCGACGGCGGGACGCTGGCCTGGAGCGTGCCGGGCGGCGACGGGGTGCTGCTCCCGGCGGGCGGGGATCCCGGGCCGGTCGGCGGCCGGCTGCCGGCGGTGGGCGGCGGCCGCCTGGCCTACGTGGCCTTCGACGGCACGCCGACGGTCGTGGAGCGCGCGAGCGCCGCCACCGTCACGGTGCCGGCCGCGGCGGGCGCCGACGCGCTGGCGGTGTCCGCGCGCTGGCTGGCCTGGCGCCTGCCGTCGCCCGACCGCATCGTCGTCCTCGACCTCGCCGATCCCGCCGCCCGGCCGCGCCCGGTCGTGAGCGTCGCGCCGCCCGGCACGCTCAGCCGCCCGGCGCTCGACGGCGACCGGCTCGCCTGGTCGAGCGCCACCCGGCGCGGCAGCCGGATCGTCGCGCTCGACCTCGCCACGCCCGGCGCGCGCTCCGTCGTCCTGCGCCGGGGCCGGGCCGGCGCCGTGGTCGGCGCTCCGTCGCTGCACGCCGGCGCGCTGGCCTGGATCCGCGTCACCGGCCGCAGCCAGGATCTGCGCGTGGCGCGGGCGACGCCCGGGGCCGGCGGGCGGGTCCTGCTGCGCCTGCGCGGCCAGGCCGGGCGCGACGGCGGCCGCGCCCCCGGCCGCACCGGCCAGGGCCGGCGGCCGGTCGACCGCCACGGGCCGATCCCCCCGGCCGCCCACCGGCTGCTGGACACCGCGCTCGACGACCGCGCCGCCTACGTGTCGCGCATGCCGCTGGCCGGCGGGGAGCCGAGCCTGCTGCGCGTCGACCGCTAGCTAAGCCCGTCTCGGCATCAGGCCGCGCCAGGCGCGACGTTGTGGTTGAAGCGCAGCACGTTGTCGGGGTCGTAGCGGCGCTTGACCTCCGCCAGGCGCGCGAGCGTCGCCGGCGGGTAGGCGGCCTCGACCGGCTGCGGCGCGCCCATGTAGTTGACGTAGCCGGGGAGGTCCGCGAGCCCGGCGGCCGCCGCCCGCTCGCTCGCCGACGCCTCCAGCGCCGCCACGTCGCTCGTGGGCTCGAAGCTCATTGCGCCCAGGCTGACCATGTACCGGCTGTCGCGGAAGGCGAACGCGGTCGCGTCGGCGGGCACGCGCGCCATCGCGCCGCCCAGCGCCCGGATCTCGGCCGCCTTGAACGGGGTCGTGGCCGTCCGCACGCCCTCGACGATCGCCTCGGCGTCGATCGTGTCGGCGAACGCGGTGCGCATCGCGACGGCGGCGCGCTCCGGCCCGCCCTCCTCGGCGAACATGCTCGCGTAGGTCGTCTCCCGCACGAGGTCGGCGATCGGCTCGGCCAGCGCGCGGACCGGCGCCAGCGCCTCCCGGCCGGCCTCCGCGTCGCCGTCGTAGACGAGCGCGACGATCAGCACGAGCTCGCCGTGGTGCTGCGCGGGGATGAACGGCACCGGCGGCGCCGGGACCGCGCGGCCGATCATCGACAGCGCCTCGGGCGCCGCCGCGGCGTACTCGGCGAAGCCGGCCAGGATCTCGGCGTCGAGCGGCAGCACGAGGAAGCCGCCGTACACCGAGCCGATCGGGTGCAGGCGGAAGCGCAGCTCGGTGACGACTCCGAAGTTCCCGCCGCCGCCGCGCAGCGCCCAGAACAGGTCGGGCTCGCGCTCGGCGTCGACGGCGCGGATCTCGCCGTCGGGGGTGACGACCTCGGCCCCCAGGAGGCTGTCGACGGTCAGGCCGTGCTCGCGCACGAGGTAGCCGATGCCGCCGCCGACCGTGAGGCCGGCGATGCCGACCCCCGGATGATCGCCGAAGCCGGTCGCCAGGCCGTGCGCGTCGGCGGCGGCCGTGTAGTCGCCGGCGGTCGCGCCGCCCTGGGCGCGGCCGACGCGGGCGTCCGGGTCGATCTCGACGGCGCCCATCGAGCGCATGTCGAGCAGGACGGCGCCGTCGGCGACGCCGTGGGCCGCGAAGCTGTGGCCGCCGCTCCGGATCGCAACGCCCGCGCCCTGCTCGCGCGCATGGGTCAGGACGGCGGCGACGTCCGCGGCGCCCGCGGGCCGGACGACGACGGCCGGGCGCCGGTCGACCGCGGCGTTGAACACCGCCCGGGCCTCGTCGTATCCGGCGTCGCCGGGCGTCAGGACCGCGCCGCGCACGTCGTCGCGCAGGCGCCGGAGGTCGATCGGGGGAGAGGTGGCGTGGGTCAGGCCGGACATCTCGTGCTCCTCGAAGGGTCGGGGTCGGGTCTTGCGGCGCCCGAACCTACGCCTTCAAGTGCACTTGAAGTCAAGCCCGGCGGATCACGAGCTGAGTGGGGCGCCGACCGTCGCGTCGCGATCGGAGCCCTTGATCACGTCGTCCGGCGCGCTCTCCTCGGGCAGGAAGCCCGACTTCATCCCGAAGTACACGGCCTGCGGATGGTGCGACACGATCGCCACCGTCGACTGCTCGGGCTCGAGCGCGTACCCGCCCGACAGCCGCAGCCCGATCGAGGGCGCGTCCATGACGCGGAACAGCTTCTCGAGCTCGGACTGCTCCGGCGCGGCCGGGTAGCCCCACGACCAGCGGCGTCCCTGCGTCGCCGGGATCCCGAGGTCGGACCGGATGCGCGCGTGCAGCCACTCGGCCATGCCCTCGGCCGTCTGCACGCCGAGCCCGTGCACGAAGAGCTGCTCGGCGAACTCGCCGTCGCGCTCGAGCTGCGCCATCAGCTCGGTCACCTCGTCGCCGGCGGTCACCGCCTGGAAGGCGACGACGTCCAGCTCGCCGGACTCGCGCGGCCGGTAGAAGTCGGCCAGGCAGATCCGCGAGTGGCCCGGCTGGCGCGGGAACACGAACCGCTCCAGCACGGTCTCGCGGTCGTCGGGGTCGAGCACGACCAGCTCGTTGCCCTCGCTGTAGCAGGGGAAGTAGCCGAGCTTGGCGCGCGGGCGCAGGTAGTCCTGCTCGCGCCACATGCGCTCCAGGCGCGGCTGGAAGTCCTCGTTCACGAGGCGCTCCCACTCCTCGCCCTTCACGCCGCGCCCGCCCCAGTGCAGCTTGAACAGCACGTGCGTGTCGAGGTGCGGGAACACCTCGTCGAGGTCGACGTCGATCTCGCGCACGCCCCAGAACGGCGGCTCGGGGATCGGGTTGTCGGTGCGGGCGGCCGAGCGGACGCTGTCGTCGTCGGTCGGGCCGAGCTCGGGCTCGGGGCCCTTCTCGCGCAGCCGCCGCGCGCGCTCGCGCGTCTCGGCCACGAGGCGCTCGCGCGCCTCCGGGTCGATGATCGCGTCCATCTTGGCCAGGCCCTCGAACGCGTCCTTGCAGTAGAAGAGCCCGGGCTCGTAGACCTCGTCGGACTCCTCGCCCTTCGGGTACAGGGCGCGCAGCGCGAAGTCGCGGTTGATCGCGGCGCCGCCGACGAGCACCGGGAACTGCATCTTGTGCTCGTGCAGCTCCTGCACGGCGAGCGGCATCTGCTTGGACGTCGACACGAGCAGCGCCGACAGGCCGATCGCGGTCGCGTCGTGCTCCTGGGCCGCCTCGAGGATCGTCCCGATCGGCACCTGCTTGCCGAGGTCGACGACCGTGTAGCCGTTGTTCGTGAGGATCGTGTTGACGAGCGACTTGCCGATGTCGTGCACGTCGCCGAAGACGGTCGCCAGCACGACCGTCCCCTTCGTGTAGCCCTCGATCTTGTCGAGGTAGCGCTCGAGGCGGGCGACCGCGCGCTTCATCACCTCGGCGCTCTGCAGCACGAACGGCAGGATCAGCTCGCCGGCGCCGAACTTGTCGCCGACCTCCTTCATCGCCGGCAGCAGCACGTCGTTCAGCGTCGGGACGGCGCCGATCTTCTCGACGGAGCGGTCGATCCACTCCTCGACGCCGTCCTTCTTGCGGCGCAGGATGTGGAAGTGCAGCGCCTCCTCGGGCTCCATGCCCGCGGTCGCGTCGGCCTTGTCCTCCTCGGCGACGGCGCCCTTGGCCTCGAAGTGGGCGATGAAGCGCTCGAGCGCGTCGTCGCGGCGGTTGAAGACGAGGTCGTCGGCCAGCGCGCGCTCGGTCTCGTCGATCTCCGCGTACGGCGTGATGTGGTTCGGGTTGACCATCGCCAGGTCCAGTCCGGCCTCGACGCAGTGGTGCAGGAAGACCGAGTTGAGGACGGCGCGGGCCGGCTGCGAGACGCCGAACGAGACGTTCGACACGCCCAGCGACGTCTTCACGTCGGGGATCTCGCGCTTGATCGCGCGGATGCCCTCGATCGTCTCGACGGCCGACGGCCGCCACTCCTCGTCCCCGGTCGTCAGCGTGAACGTGAGGCAGTCGAAGATCAGCAGCTGCGGGTCGAGCCCGTGCTCCTCGCAGGCGATCTGGTGGATGCGCTTGGCGATCTCGAGCTTGCGCTCGGCCGTCTTGCCCATGCCGACCTCGTCGATCGTCAGCGCGATCAGCGCCGCGCCGTGCTCGATGCAGAGCGGGATCACGGTGTCGGCCTTGGCGCGGCCGGCCTCGAGGTTGATCGAGTTGACGATCGCGCGGCCGGGGATCTGGTCCAGCGCCTTGGCGATGACGTCGGGCTCGGTCGAGTCGACCTGGATCGGCGCCGGCTGCGTCAGCGAGACCCGCTTGGCGACCGTGCGCATCTGCTCGTCCTCGTCGGTGCGCTCGGTGAGCGCGACGCACAGGTCGAGGATGTGGGCGCCGCCCTCGACCTGGTCCTCGGCGACCTGCACGAGGCCGTCGTAGTCGTCGGCCAGCAGCAGCTCCTTGGCCTTGCGCGAGCCCTGCGAGTTCACGCGCTCGCCGACGAGCGTCGGGCGCGGCTCCTGCACGAGCGGCGTGGCGGCGATCATCGACGACACGCGCGGCGGGCGCGGGGCCGGGCGCGGGCCGATGCGATGCGGGCGGCAGCGCTGGGCGATCGCGTTGATGTGCGCGGGCGTCGTGCCGCAGCAGCCGCCGACGATCGTGACGCCGTAGCGCTCGACGAACTCGCCGAGCGTCTCGGCCAGCGGGCCCGGCTCCTCGGGGAAGATCGTCTCGCCGTTGGGCCCCTGGATGGGCAGGCCGGCGTTGGGGACGCACGAGACCGGCACGGGCGAGAACTCTCCGAGGAAGCGGATCGCGTCGCGCATGTCCTCGGGGCCGGTGGAGCAGTTGAGGCCGATGACGTCGACCTTCAGCGCCTCGAGCGTGGTGAGCGCCGCGTCGATGTCGGTGCCCAGCAGCATCTTGCCGCCGTTGGGCAGCAGCGAGACCGACACCTGGATCGGCACGCGGCGGCCGGCGGTCTTGAACGCCTCGCGCACGCCGAAGATCGCGGCCTTGGCCTCGAGGATGTCCTGGACGGTCTCGATGACGACGACGTCGACGCCGCCCAGCAGCAGGCCGCGCGCCTGCTCCTCGAAGATTTCGACGAGCCGGCGGAACGGGATCTGGCCGAGCGTGGGGTCGTCGGAGGCGGGCAGGTAGCCGGTCGGCCCGATGGAGCCGGCGACGAAGCGCTCGTCGCCGCCGCCGATCGCGTGGCGGGCGATCTCCGCGGCGACCTGGTTGATCTCGAGCGTGTGGTCGCCGAGGCCCCACTCGTCGAGCTTCAGGCGGCTGGCCTGGAAGGTGTTCGTCTGCACGACGTCGGCGCCGGCCGCGACCATCGAGTCGTGCACGCCGGCGATGACGTCGGGGCGGTGCAGGATCAGGGCCTCGTGGCACTTGCCCGGCAGCCCGCCGTAGTCCTCGCTGGTCAGGTCGAACTGCTCGAGCGTCGCGCCCATGCCGCCGTCGAAGACGACGACGCGCTCACGGATGGTCTTGGCGTAGTCCCGCATCGCGCGGGCAGTCTACCGCAACCTTGACAAAGGTGTGGCAAGGTTTGGCCGGCCGTCGGCCACCGGTACGCTCCCGCGCGATGGGGAAGCTGCCCGAACCGGGGACGCCGCTGTGGACGGCGTGGCTGCGCTTCACCGACTTCCACACGTGGCTGATCCGGACGACCGGCGGCCGCGTGGGCGGCCGGTGGGGGAAGGCCGGCATCCTGATCCTGCACCACGTCGGCGCCCGCACGGGCCGCCCGCGCACGGCGCCGCTGCTGTTCGGCCGCGACGGCGACAACCTCGTGATCGTCGCCTCCCAGGGCGGCGCCGACGAGAACCCGGCGTGGCTGGCGAACCTGCGCGCCAACCCCGACACGACCGTCGAGCTGCCCGGCGAGCGCGAGCCGCGGCCCGTGCGCGCGCGCGTCGCCGAGGGCGAGGAGCGCGAGCGCCTGTGGCGGATGATGGTCGGCCTCTACCGCTCCTACGAGAGCTACCAGCGGGCCACGTCCCGGCGCATCCCGGTGATCGTCCTCGAGCCGCGCTGACCCCGCCGTTGTCGTCTCGCGCTCGCATAGCGAGCTCGAACCGACAACGGCAGCCGGGGCGGGCGCTAGCGTGCCGCGCCGTGGCAGGCATCGGCGAGCTGCGCGAGGGGCCGCTGCACGCGGCGGTCAAGGCGCACCTGGCCCGGCCGGGCGACCGCGCCGAGGTGCGGATCGGGCGCTTCGTGATCGACCTCGTCCGCGCGGACGGCGAGCTCGTGGAGATCCAGACCGGCGCGTTCGGGAAGCTGGGCCGCAAGCTCGACGCGCTGCTGGACGAGCACCGCATGCGGATCGTCCACCCGGTCGCCGCCGAGCGGCGGATCGTCCGCGTCGACGAGCATGGCCAGGTGCTCTCGGCGCGCCGGTCGCCCAAGCGCGCGAGCGCGCTCGAGGTGTTCGACCGGCTCGTCGCGTTCCCGTCGCTGCTCAGCCACGAGCACCTGACGCTCGAGGTGCTGCTGCTGCGCGAGGACCACGTCCGCGGCCCGCAGCCGGTGCGGCGGCACCGGCGCACGCGCGACCCCGGCGAGCGGCGGCTGGTCGAGGTGCTCGACCGCGTCGTCCTGCGCGAGCCCGCCGACGTGCTGGCGCTGCTGCCGCCTCTGCCGCCCGAGCCGTTCAGCACGCGCGAGCTCGCCGAGCTGCTGGGCTGCCGCCGCGTGCTGGCGCAGCGCGCGCTCTACTGCCTGCGCGCGCTGGAGCTCGTCGAGCCGGCCGGACGCCGCGGCCCGGCGCCGCTGCACGCGGTCGCTACGCCGTCTTGACGAGGTCGCGGGCCGGGTCGATCCGCCAGCGCGACGCCACCCGCTCCAGATCCTCGTCGAGCGGCCAGGCGTCGGGCTGCGGCTCGCCGTCGTGGGCGACCGAGGCGCCCTTGAGCGCCATGCAGCCCGTGTTGTCGCCGATCTCGCGCAGGCGCTCGACCTCGTCGGGGGTCAGCACCGCCTCGTGCGGGGTCGCCGCCAGCTCGGCGCGCTTGTCCTCGATCGGCCGCGCGCCGGCGCCCGCCTCCTGGATGAGGGTCGGGACCACGCACGAGACGCTTGGCTGGGCGAGGTTCCACTGGACGGCGAGCTGCAGCGGCGTGAGGCCGTGGCGCTCCCCGATCGGCCGCATCCGCTCGAGGCGCTCGCAGCCGTCCTCGATCCAGCCGTCCGGGCGGAACAGGCGGTGGTCGCGCTCGCGGAACTCGTGCCCGGGGCGCACGTCGTCCCAGAACAGACCGCCGTAGTCGGCCACCCGCGTGATCGTGCGCACCCCCTGGCGGGTGGCGGCGTCGAGCACGAACGAGGCCGGCCAGGGCTCCATCGGGCTGAGGATGACCATCGCCCAGTCGACGAGCTCGCCGAAGCGCTCGAAGCAGTCGATGAGGTCGAGCGTGAAGCCGTTGGCGGGGCCGGGGGCGACGCCCAGCAGGCGGGTCAGGCCGGCGTCGCGCAGGTCGGCCATCCCCTCCCACACGCGCGGGTCGCGGTACCCGTCGCGGTCGGGGTTGTGCAGCAGCAGCAGGTCGAACGCGTCGACGCCGCAGCGCTCCAGAGAGCGCTCGGCCGCCTGGCGCAGGTAGGCGCCCCAGCGCTCGGGCGGCTGGGTGGCGGTGAAGCGCGGGAAGCCCTTCGCGCCGGCCCGCTCGCCCTCGTAGAAGTCGTGGCCGACGGCTCCGACGAGGCAGTAGGCGTCGCGGTCGAGGCCCGCGAGCGCGCGGCCGACGATGCGGTCGGCCTCGCCCTGCCCGTAGACGTCGGCGGTGATGACCGTGTCGATGCCGTCCCCGGGCCGCAGCAGCGCCACGAGCCGGTCGTCGTCCAGCGGCTCGCCGAAGTGCATGAAGCGGCCGCCGGACCAGGCCCCGAGCGCGGTGGTCGTCGGGTCGAGCGCCATGTCCCGCAGGCTACTGGAGGGTCTCAGCGCCGAGGGGGCAGCCGGGAGGCCAGCCAGCCGGCGAGCGTGCGGGCGTAGGTCGCGGTGAGGTGGTTGTCGTCGCGGTAGACGAGCGCGTCGCCGATCACGGCCGGGCAGGTCGCGTCCGGGCAGATCACCGGGATGGGGTCGATCAGGTGAACGCCGGCGTCGCGCGCCGCGCGGGCGGCGCGGGCGCTGATCGGCGGGAAGCGGAAGCCGGTGCGGCGGTCGAACGCGCACTCGGCCAGCTCGCGCGGGCGCTCGGCGACGCACGACGGGACGTCGAAGGGCGCGTACGGCGTGTCGGCGAGCGCGACGACCTCGGCGCCGGTCGCGGCCAGCCGGCGCAGCGTCGCCGCGTAGGCGTCGGTGAGCGGCTCGACGCTGTCGACGGCGCGGCGCTTGCTGCCGTCGGGCGCCATCGCCGCGTAGCCGTTGGCGCCCGCGGTGACGACGAGCAGCGGCTTCTCGCGCTCGATGCGCGCGAGCGCGTCCGCGCGCCAGGCGTCGCACTCCGCGTAATGGCGACCGAGCGGCCCGTTCCACAGCGGGATCTCGGCCGGATGGCAGCCCTGCTTGCTGAGGACGAGGAGGGCGGCGCCGCGGCGGCGGGCGATCGCGTCCAGCGCGGGCGCGTACATCGCCGCGTGCGAGTCGCCGAAGAGGACGATCGTGGCGCGGGCGCCCTCGTCGCCGTAGCGGCACTCGGGCGAGCGCGTGCCCGAGCGCGTCTGCCAGCAGCCGTCGTCGTACATGCGCGGCTGGTCGGCATCGGCGTCGCGGGGGTTGGGGCGCAGCGCGTCGGCCTCGCGCTGCAGCACGAACGTCGGCTCGATCGCGCGGGCGCCGGCCACCTGGGTCGCCGTGCGGATGTGCGGCGCCGTGGTCGAGACGAGGACGCCGGCGACGACGGCGATCGCGATGCACGCGGCGCCCAGGCGCAGCGCGAGGCCGGGGCGGGCGGCGAGGCGCGTGGCGTGGTGGAGGGGCGCCTCGACGAGGTGATGGGTGGCGATCGCCGGCGCGAGCGAGACGCCCATCACGGCCAGGCCCTGCCAGGCGGTGAGCGGCCCGAGCTCGTCGGTGGCGAACACCCACAGCGGCCAGTGCCACAGGTACCAGGCGTAGGAGATGCGCCCGACGTAGCGCACCGGGGCGACCGTGAGCACGCGCAGCGGCGCGGTGGCGCCGCCGGCGATCAGGGCGACGGTGCCGAGCGTCGGCAGGAGCGCGGCGACGCCCGGGAACGGCGTGGCGCCGTCGAACCAAGCGCAGGCGACGACGATCGCGGCAAGCCCGAGCCAGCCCAGGGCGGCGCCGGCGCGGGGCGGGATGCGGGCCAGCGCGGCGGCGTTGAGGGCGAGCAGGCCGCCGAGCGCGAGTTCCCACGCGCGCGTGAGCGTGGAGAAGTACGCGACGTCGGCCTCGACGGCGGTCAGGCGCACGCCGTAGGCGAACGAGGCGGCGCCGACGATCGCCAGCAGCGCGCCCGCGGCCCGGTGGACGGAGCCGCCGCGCCGGCGGGCCCACCACGTGCCGGCCAGCACCAGCGCGGGCCAGGCGAGGTAGAACTGCTCCTCGACCGCCAGCGACCAGTAGTGGCGCACCGGGCTGACGCCGGCGCCGACGGCGAAGTAGTCGACCGCCTGCGCGGCGAACCGCCAGTTCACCACCGAGAGCGCGGCGGTCACGACGTCGCCGGACAGCAGGTCGCGCCGGACCGGGTCCAGCAGGAGCGCGCCGGCGACCGACACGCACAGCAGCACGAGCGCGGCGGCGGGCAGCAGGCGCTTGGCGCGGCGCGCGTAGAAGCGCGTCAGGGAGATGCCGCCGCGGACCTCGAGCTCGCGCAGCAGCAGCCCGGTGATGAGGAAGCCGGAGATGACGAAGAACACGTCGACGCCGACGAACCCGCCGGCGGCGGCGCCCACGCCCGCGTGGGCCAGCACCACGGCGCCGATCGCGACGGCGCGCAGGCCCTCGATGTCGGCGCGGAAGCCGCGGGCGCTGTTCTCCATTAACTCAACCTACAAAGCGGAAATGCGGGGGTATTCCGTGTGGCGCCCGCGGCGCCTGGGATACTGCGGCGCCGGTGACCGCCGCCGACGCCTCAGCCATCGTCCGCCCGCGTCTCACCGCGGGCCAGGTCCGAGCGCTCGTCGCCGATCTGGGCGAGCTGCTCGGCCCCGACCGGGTGCAGACCGGCGAGGACGTGCGCCGGCAGCACGGTACCGACGAGTCGTTCCACGCGCCCGCGCCACCCGACGTGGTCGTCGCGCCGCGCAGCACCGACGAGGCGGCCGCGATCGTGAACGTCTGCCGCCGCCACCGCGCGCCGATCGTGCCGTTCGGCGCGGGCACCTCGCTGGAGGGCCACATCGGCGCGCTCCAGGGCGGGGTCAGCGTCGACATGCGCGAGATGAACCGGATCCTGCGCGTGTCGCTCGACGACCTCGACGTCACCGTGCAGGCGGGGGTCACGCGGCGCCAGCTCGACGCGCGCCTGCGGCCGGAGGGCGTGTTCTTCGCCGTCGACCCGGGCGCCGACGCGACGATCGGCGGGATGGTCTCCACGGGCGCGTCGGGGACGATGACCGTGCGCTACGGCGCGATGCGCGAGAACGTGCTGTCGCTGGTGGTCGTGACGCCGCGCGGCGAGGTGCTCAAGACGCGGTCGCGAGCGCGCAAGTCGTCGGCCGGCTACGACCTCACGCGCCTGCTGATCGGGGCCGAGGGGACGCTCGGCCTCGTGTGCGAGGTGACGCTGCGCGTGCACGCGACGCCGGAGGCGATGTCGGCGGCGGTGGCCTCGTTCCCGACGCTGCGCGACGCGGTCGAGTGCTGCATCGAGGTCTCCCAGAACGCGATCCCGGTCGCGCGGATGGAGCTCGCCGACCAGTCGCAGATCGAGGCGATCAACGCCTACTCGAACCTGGACATGGCGGTCGCGCCCACCCTGTTCTTCGAGTTCCACGGCACCGAGGCGGAGGTGGCGGCCCAGGCGGCCGAGACCGGCCGCATCGCCGAGGGCCACGGCGCCGCCGGCTTCCGCTGGGCGACCGACGAGGCCGAGCGCCGCGCGCTGTGGCGCGCGCGGCACGACGCCTACCACGCGGTGCGCGCGATGCACCCGGGCCGCCAGGCGCTGACGACCGACGCGTGCGTGCCGATCTCGCGCCTGGCCGGCGTGATCCTCGACACCCGCCGCGACCTCGACGAGCACGCCCTGAACGGGTCGATCGTCGGGCACGTCGGCGACGGCAACTTCCACGTCACGCTGATGCTCGACGTCGGCGACGCCGACGAGGTCGCGCGCGGCATGGCGTTCCACGACCGGCTCGTGCGCCGGGCGATCGAGGCGGAGGGCACCTGCACCGGCGAGCACGGCGTCGGCTACGGCAAGGCGCCGTACCTCCCGCTCGAGCACGGCACCGCGGGCGTGGGGTGGATGCGCGCGATCAAGCAGGCGCTGGACCCCGACGACCTCTTCAACCCAGGGAAGATCATCGACGGATAGGGAGGAGGACCACATGGAAGGAGCCCGCGGATGAGGCGCGCGCTCGTGCCGGCCGGCTGCTGGCCGCCATCGCCACGGCGGCCGTCGCGCCGGCGGCCGCCGCCGGCCAGACGATCACGGTCAACTCGACCGGCGACTGGCCGGCCACGCCCGCCGACGTGACCGACTGCCTGCAGGGAACGAACACCTGCACGCTGCGCGCGGCGGTGTTCGCCGCCGAGCAGGACGCCGACGGCGACGTCATCCAGTTCGCCCCGTCGGTGACGGGCACGATCGCCCTCAAGAACGGGACGATCACCGTCACCTCGGACCTCACGATCCAGGGGCCCGGGGCGACGACGCTCGCGATCGACGGGTCGGCCGGCGTCGGCGGCGGGATTATCCAGCAGATCCAGGGCACGCTGTCGATCAGCGGCCTGACGCTGCAGAACGGTCTCGCGTCGCCCGAGAGCGACGACCAGACCCGCGGCGGCGGGATCGTCCAGCTCGGCGGCGCGCTGAACGTCTCGAACGTCACGTTCAGCGGCAACGTGTCGAACAACGGCACGAACGGCGGCGCGATCTTCGCGTCCGGCACGTCGACGTCGGTCACCGACTCGACGTTCACGGCCAACCACGCCTCCGGCGGCTCCGGCGGCCAGGACGGCGGCGCGATCTACCTCGACGCCGGCACGCTGACCGTCCAGGGCTCGACGTTCTCGGGCAACGTGGCCACCGGGTCGGGCGGCGCGATCGCCGCCGACGCCGGCACGACCGTCGAGGTCTCCGGGTCGACGTTCACGTCGAACCAGGCCGCCAACGGCGGGGGCATCGAGGTGCTCAGCGGCGACCTCGGCGTGTCGTCGTCGACCTTCAGCTCCAACAGCGCGACCGGCCGGGGCGCGGCGATCGACATGCAGGCGCCGACCGGGACGGCGACGATCAGCGGCAGCTACCTGACCGGCAACACCGGCGGCACGCCGGGCGGCGCGGTCACGATCCAGGACGTGCTCGTCATGTCCGGCACGTTCGTCGAGCACAACAGCGGCTCCGCCGTCGGCGGCGTGTCCGCGAACTCCGGCTACCTGACCGCGACGACCATCAGCTGGAACCAGGCGGCGCCGTTCTCGGACTGCACCTGGAACGCCGGGTGCGCGGCCGGGCTGCACCTCGTCAACGGCGAGCTCACGGACGTGACGATCGCCGGCAACAGCTCGGGCGGGCCGATCCCGGCGCTCCAGTGCGTCTTCGGCGGGATCGTCCGCAACGGCGGCGGCAACAACGTCCCGCCGGACTGCAACCTCTGGTGACCGTCGGCCGGGGCCGCGCGACCGGCGCGCGGCCCCGGCGACCGCCCGTCCCCGCAGACGACGAGAGCCCCGCGGGGCGGCGGGGCTCTCGCATCGGCCGGCGTGTGCCGGACCCCCTACTTGATGAAGAGCATCTCCCAGTACTTCGGGAGCGGCCACAGGTCGTCGGCCACGATCCGCTCGAGCTTGTCGGCCACCTCGCGGACGGCGGTCATCGCGGGGATGACCGTCTCCAGCATGTAGCGGGCCTCCTGCTCGATCGTGTCGTCGTCGTGGACGGCGTTGACCTCCTCGAGCTTCTGGACGGCGAAGACGAGCTCCTTGAGCAGCTCCTCGGTCTCGCCGATCAGGAACTCGTTGCCGGCGCCCTTCAGCTCGGTCAGGTGGCGCACCACCGCCGGGATGATCTGGGTGCGGGCGATGCTCGCCGCCGTCTCGGCCTCGATGTTGAGCTTGACGACGTACTGCTCGGTGAGGACCTCCTGGCGCGCCTCGAGCTCGCGGTGGCTGAGCACGTTGTAGTTCTCGAACGCGCGCACCGTCTGGTCGGCCGTGAGCCACGGCAGGGCGTCCGGCGTGGCGGGGAGGTTGAGCAGCCCGCGGCGCTCGGCCTCCTTGTGCCAATCGTCGGAGTAGCCGTCGCCGTCGAAGCAGACCTGCTTGTTGGCGGCGTAGGACTCCTTGACGATCGCCAGGACGGCCTCGTCGACCGACACGCCCGCGTCGAGCTGCGCCTGCAGCTTCGTGGCGAGCTCGTCGATGGCCTCGGCGGCGATCGTGTTCAGCACCGTGTTGGGCAGCGACAGCGACATCGACGAGCCCAGCGCGCGGAACTCGAACTTGTTGCCGGTGAAGGCGAACGGCGACGTCCGGTTGCGGTCGCCGCCGTGCTTGGGCAGCACGGGCAGCAGCGGCGTGCCGAGCGCCAGCGTCTCCTTCACCGATCCGCCGGACCCGGAGCCGCTCTCGATCGCCTCGAACGCCTTCGTCAGCTCGTCGCCGAGGAAGATCGAGATGATCGCCGGCGGCGCCTCGTTCGCGCCGAGGCGGTGGTCCTGGCCGGCGTTGGCGACCGACGCGCGCAGCAGCGCCTGATGCTTGTTGACCGCCTGGATGACCGCCGTGCAGAAGAACAGGAAGACGACGTTCTCGTGCGGCGTGTCGCCCGGGTCGAGCAGGTTGACGCCGGTGTCGGTCCCCATGGACCAGTTGTTGTGCTTGCCCGAGCCGTTGACCCCGGCGAACGGCTTCTCGTGCAGGAGGCAGACCAGGCCGTACTTGCGGGCCGTGTTCTGCAGGATCTGCATCGTGAGCTGCTGATGGTCCGAGGCCACGTTCGAGGTCTCGAAGATCGGCGCGATCTCGTACTGGTTCGGCGCGACCTCGTTGTGGCGCGTCTTCACCGGGATCCCGAGGCGCTGCAGCTCGCGCTCGGCCTCCATCATGAAGGCGAGGATGCGCTCGGGGATCGACCCGAAGTAGTGGTCGTCGAGCTCGTGGCCCTTCGGCGGCTTGGCGCCGAACAGCGTGCGGCCCGTGTTGACGAGGTCGGGGCGCTCGAAGAAGTACTGCTCGTCGACGAGGAAGTACTCCTGCTCGGGCCCGACCGTCGTGAAGACGTGGTTGGCCTCGACGCCCAGCAGCGCACAGGCGCGCGTCGCCACCCGCGACAGCGCATCCATCGAGCGGATGAGCGGGATCTTCTGGTCGAGCGCCTCGCCGGTCCAGGAGACGAACGCCGTCGGGATGCACAGCAGCGCCCCGTTCGGGTTCTCCATGATGAACGCCGGCGACGTCGGGTCCCACGCCGTGTAGCCGCGGGCCTCGAACGTGGCGCGGATGCCGCCGGTCGGGAACGACGACGCGTCCGGCTCGCCCTGGATGAGCTCCTTGCCCTTGAACTCGGTCAGGGCGGTGCCGTCCGGCTGCGGGTCGAAGAACGAGTCGTGCTTCTCGGCCGTGAGGCCCGTCAGCGGCTGGAACCAGTGCGTGTAGTGGGTGGCGCCCTTCTCCAGCGCCCACGCCTTCATCGCGGCGGCGACCTCGTCGGCGAGCTCGAGGTCGAGCCCCTCGCCGTGCGCGACCGCGGTCTGCAGGCGCGCGTAGGTCTCCGGCGACAGGTACTTCTTCTGGACGGCGGGCGAGAAGACGTTCTCGCCGTAGTAGTCGATGGACTCGGACAGGTCGACGGCGCCGAGCGAGCCGTTCGCCGCCCACTGGGCTGCGGTGACGTTGTGCTGGCGGGTCCTCGGGGCGGGCATGGGTGAGGGTGTCCTCCTCGGAAGTCTCTTCGGGTTCGGCCGTGAGACGTCGAGCCTACGCGGGCCGATGCGCACCGACCTTATCCCGGTGGCTAAAGATGCGCGTGCGGGTTTCGCACCCCGGGCCAACCCCGCTGTACCGGGTGGACAAGGCGGGTCCGGCGATCTTTCGACACCGGTCCAATGACCCTCCGCGGGCCGTCGTCGAGCATCACCAGCGGATCGACAACGAGTTCAGGAGGGTCCATGCCTCACCCCCGCTGGGGTCGAGCGGCCGCACTCGGCGTGCTCGGCTCCCTGTTGCTTCCGGCGGCCGCACTGGCGCAGGAGGCGCCCACGCTCGACAGCCTCAACGAGGGTGTCACGGCCATCACCGATGAGCTGAACACGACCTGGATCATGGTCGCGACCGTGCTGGTCTTCTTCATGCAGGCGGGCTTCGCCTTCCTGGAGATCGGCTTCTCGCGCGGCAAGAACGCCGGCATGGGGATCGCGAAGATCCTCGTGAACTTCTCCGTCGGCTCGATCGCCTGGTGGCTGGTCGGCTTCGGCATCGCCTTCGGTGGTGGTGGCTGGCTGGCCGGAGACACGGGGTTCGTGTTCCAGATCGGTCGTGACGTCGCCGGCGAGTCGGCGACGGCCGGGACCGCCGGCTTCTTCATCTTCCAGATGATGTTCGTCTGCGTGTCGCTGGCGATCGTCTGGGGGACCACGCTCGAGCGCATCAAGTTCGGCGCGTACATCGCGTTCGCGGTGGTCTTCGCGTCGGTCATCTACCCGGTCATCGCGCACTGGGGCTGGTCGGGCGTCGGCCTGTTCAGCAACATCGGCAACGGCGTGCAGGACTTCGCCGGCTCGTCGATCGTGCACCTCACCGGCGCGACCGCGGCCCTCGCCGCGCTCCTGCTGCTCGGGCCGCGTCGCGGCAAGTACGGCCCCGACGGGCGCCCGCGGGCGATCCCGGGCCACAACATGCCGCTGTTCGGCCTGGGCGTCCTGATCCTGTGGCTCGGCTGGTTCGGGTTCAACGGCGGCTCGACGCTCGGCACGGCCGGCAACGGCATGGCCGAGGTCATCGCGGTCACGAACCTGGGCGCCGCCGGCGGCGTCATCGGCGCCACGCTGCTGATCTACCTGCTCAGCCGCAAGCTCGACGTCGGCATGATCGGCAACGGGGCGATCGCCGGCCTCGTGGCGATCACCGCGCCCTGCGGGTACGTGGAGATGTGGGTCGCGCCGATCATCGGCTTCGTCGGCGGCCTCATCGTCGTCGCCGGCGTGCTGGCGATCGACAAGAAGCTCGACGACCCGGTGGGCGCCCTGTCGGCGCACGGCCTGGCCGGCATCTGGGGCACGCTCGCCTGCGGCATCTGGGCGTCCCCACGCCTGGTCGAGTCGCTGGGCGTCGGCAAGGACGGCCTGTGGTACTCGGGCAGCTTCGAGCAGCTCGGCGTGCAGGCCTTCGCCGTCGGGATGACGTTCATCACCGTGCTCGTGCTGTCGCTGATCGCGTTCGCGATCATCAAGGCGACGATCGGCATGCGCGTCTCCGAGGAGGTCGAGGCTGCCGGTCTCGACATCACGGAGCACGGCATGTACGGGTACCCGGAGCAGTTCATTCCGGCGCCCGAGCTCGAGGGATACGGTGCCTTCTCGAAGAGGACGTCGCCCACGAGCGTCGCCCCGACGACCCAGGAGGTCACAGCATGAAGATGGTCGTCGCCTACGTGCGGCACGAGGCGTTCGAGCCGATCCGGACGGAGCTGCTCGAGCTCGGATTCCCGTCGATCTCCATCACGGAGGTCAAGGGGTCCGGCCGGCAGAAGGGGATCACCGAGCGCTACCGCGGCGCGGAGCTGACCAACTACCTGCGGCCGAAGGTGAAGATCGAGTGCGTTGTCGCCGACGGCGACGTGCAGACGATCGTGGACACGGTGCTGAAGCACGGCCGCACGGGTGCGGTCGGCGACGGCAAGGTGTTCGTCATGCCGGTCGAGCAGGCGTTCAGGGTCCGCACCGGCGAGTCCGGTGAGGAGATCCTGCAGTCGCACCCCGACGCGGCGGCCGCCGCGTCGGCCTGACCCAACCCGGCCGAGGGTCGCTCGGCGGCGGGGCGTGGATCGCCCCGCCGCCGGCGCCCCGGCGCCTTGCCCTCCCTCTGCTCCGAGCGATGCCTGAACCTCAACTTCAGCCTGAGTCTGCGAGCCTCGTCACCCGCCTGCGCGAGCTGCATCTCCAGATGGTCGATGCCGTGCTGGGCGGCGAGGGGCTCGGGCGCGTCGCTCAGCTGGCCGCCGGCGCGGCCGGCGGCCCCGTCGCCATCCTCGTCCCGCGGCTGGCCGTCGCGGTCGTCCACCCGGAGGACGCCGACATCGGCGCGCTGCGCCGCTACGCGACCGACCGGGTGAAGGACCGCCCGTCGCCGCTGCCCGAGAACCTCGTCGCCGAGGCGCCGATCGCGTCGGGCGACGACGTCGTCGGCGTCGTCGCGCTGCTCGCCGCCCCCGGCGAGCCCTCGCCGGACGCCGCCGAGTTCCTGCACCTGGCCGCCGTCGCCGCGCTCACCGAGGTCGCCGTCGAGGAGGCCAAGGAGGAGGTCGAGCAGAACCTGCGCGGCTCGCTGCTGGAGGAGCTGCGCTCGCGCCCCGACCTCGACGCGCGCGAGGTCGTCCGCCGCGCCGGCCGCCTGGGCTGCGACCTGGCCCGCGGCGCGGTGATCCTGTGCGCCGAGCTGACCACCGACCGCCCGCGCCACGTCGTGGCCACGATCGCCGGCGAGCACCCGGGCGCGCTCGCCCAGCACATGGACGACCAGCGCGTCTACGCGCTGCTGCCGGCCGTCGGCGGCGACGACGCCCCCGAGCGCACGCTCGAGGCGGCCCGCCGCCTGGCCACGCGCCTGCAGCGCCACGGGACCGTGGGCGTGTCGTCGTTCTACGCCGACCCGGCCGACCTGTCGCGCGCGATCCAGGAGGCCGAGCTCGTGCTCGACGTCCTGCGGCAGTCCGATGCGCCGATCGCCGAGGACATCGGCACCGGCACCTACCGGCTGCTGTTCCGCGTCCTCGCCTCGCACCCGGAGGAGGTGCGCTCCTTCTACGAGGACACGGTCGCCCCGATCGTCCGCTACGACGACCAGTACCGCACCGACCTCGTCGGCACGCTCGAGGCCTACCTCGACCAGAACTGCAACATGAACGCGACCGCGGCGACGATCTACGCACACCGCCACACGGTCGCCTACCGCCTGGACCGGGTGAAGGAGCTGACCGGCCTGGACCCGATGCAGTCCGAGGACCGCGAGCGCCTCGGCCTGGGCCTGAAGGCCTACCGGATCATCGCGCCGCGGCTGCCGCGCTGACGAGCGCGGCCCCCGCGCCCGGCCGCGTTCAGGCTGATAGAACGGCCGTCGCGCCCTGTCACGCGCGAGGGTTCGTCCACGACCGCCACAGGAAGGAGCCCGGATGCGACGTCGCGCCGGCCAGACCGATCAAGCCCCGCCGCCCGCTGGGGCGTACTCCCAGAGCGTGCGCATCGGCGCGCTCGTGCACACCGCCGGACAGGGCGGCCAGGACCCGCGGACCGGGGTGCTCGCGCCCGACGTCGCGGCCCAGACGCGGCAGTGCCTGCGCAACGTCGAGGCGGCGCTGGCCGCCTCCGGGGCGACGCTCGGCGACGTGATCCGCTGCGGCGTCTTCCTCACCGACCCCGAGGACTTCGCCGCGATGAACGCGGTCTTCGAGGAGGTCTTCGAGCAGCCCCACCCCGCGCGCACCACGGTCTTCGTGGGGCTGGCCGGCGGCATGAAGGTGGAGATCGACGCGCTGGCCGTCCTGGAGGACTAGCTATAGCTGATATGGCTCTCGGTTTGTCAAGTTGGCGTGCGGGATCGGCGTCCTTTGCAGGGCGTTTGTGGGGTGGTCGGTGCGGCGGGGCGCCGGGCTCGGTGTCGGCGTTGCCAGTCTGATGATGCGAGGGTTGGCTACCTCAGTGCCCGGTTTCGTGCTGCCGGCTGTCGCTGTCTAGAAGCGAGCGTGCCGCCCGCCCTGGGGCGGGTGGTGCTCATAGCTGAATCGCGTGTGCCGGCCGCTGATGGCCCGGCGCCCCGGCCCACCGACCGTTGGTGCTGTCAGCCGGGGATCAGTCGGCGGTGGCGGCGGCCCAGAGGAACCCTGCCAGTTGGCGGGCGCAGGCGACGACGACGACGTTGTGGGGCTTGCCGCGGGCCTTCATCTGGCGGTGGACCTTGAACAAGCGCTGCTGGGCGCGGTTGGCGATGGCCAGGACGTGCGCCGGCTGGCCTTGTTGGCGATTGGCCAGCGTCGCGCCCAGCCTGGGTTGGCGGCTGTAGTGCCAGGCCGACTCGACCAACAGCCGGCGGGCGAGCATCGATCCGGTCTTGGTGATCGCGCCCTGCCTGGAGGACTCCCCGGACTGGCTCAGCGAGGGGATCAGCCCCAGCCACGCCGCCAGCTGCGAGGCGCGCTCAAAGCGCTGCCAGTCTGCGCCCAGCTCGAGATGGATCGACAACGCGGTCAGGGTGTCGATGCCGCGGAACGCGCGCAGCCTGGCGACGGTCGGCCACCAGGCCGGATCGGTGGCCAGCTGGGACAGCTGCAGCGCGATCGCGGCCTTGCGCGCCGAGAGGCCGTCGACGGCGGCGAGCAGGTCCCCGAACACCAGGTCGCTGGCGGCCTGGTCAAAGCGTTGCAGCGACAGCCAGCGGCGGTGTTCGGCCGTCCACGTCGACTGCTTGGGATAGACGCGGCCGTGCCTGAGCAGCATCTTGGAGACGCGGTGGCGGGCGGTCATCAGATCGCGCCGACACGCGTCGTGGGCGCGCGTCAGCTCGCGGGCGGCCTCCACCTCTGGCGGCGGAACGACGACCCTGGTCAACGAGCCGGCCAGCAACAGACGCGCCAGCAGCTCGGCGTCCTTGCGATCGGTCTTGACCCGATCCGACGGTCCGCGCGGCGTCTTGCCCGGCGCGACCACCTGCATCGCAACACCATGGGCGGTCGCGGCCCGATAGAGCCCGAAACCGGTCGGGCCCGCTTCGTAACAGGCGCGGACCGGGCCGGGCAGGCTCGCCAGCCACGCGATCGGCGCCTCGATCCCCGGCCCGAACCGCGCCCGCGTCAACTCGCCGGTCATCACGTCGATCGCCGCGCCATGCGTCGAGCGGGCATGGACATCAAGACCGACCCACGTCATCGTTCCGGACAAGGCCGGACCTCCTCACAGATCTGAGGTCAGCCGCAGGCCCATCCTGCGGTCAGACAAACCCTCGAGAGGAGCGTCCGGCCTTCACACGCCGCCGGTCAACCCCACGAGGTCACCGGCCATAGGGTCTAGGGGCGGCTCACAACGGGCCGACGCGCAGCACGACGACGATCACGAACGCGGCGATCGCGATCAGCAGCGCGATGATCGCGGCGACCCGCTGGGGCTCGATGGCGCGGTGACGCGCCGGCGCGTCCGTCCGGCTGGCGGCGATCGCGTGCGCCCCGATCCGGGTCGCGCCGGGCGCGAGCGTCACGGGCTCGGGCTCGTCCTCGGGGCGGTGGCGCGGGCGGCGGCGGCTCGACAGCAGGCGCACGCCCTCGTCGGGGCCCGTCTGGATCTCCACGGGCTCGGCGGCGGGCGGTGCGGGCGCGACGGGCGGGGCGGGCGCGGCGGGCGGTGCGGGCCGCGGCTCGATCCGCGCGGCCGCCGTCGTCGGCGCGACCCGGGTCGGGGCTTCGTCGTCGGCGGCGAGCTCCTCGCGCGTCGTGGCCAGCGCGCGGTCGGACTGCTCGCGGACCGCCGCCAGCTCGCGCTCGTGGCGCTCGCGCAGCGCCGCGAGCGCCCGCGCGTGGTCCTCGCGCGCGGTGGTCAGCGCGCGGTCGGACTGCTCGCGGATCGCCGCCACCTCGCGCTCGCGCCGCTCGCGCTCGGCCGCCAGCGCCAGGCGCGCCTCGGCGCGCGCCTGCTCCAGCAGATGGTCGGACTGCTCGCGCGTGGCCTCGAGCTGGCGGGCCATCTCGGCGCGGACCGCCTCGGTCTCGGCGCGCGCCCGCTCGAGCGCCTCGGCGGCCTCCTGCCCGGCCTCGACGAGCCGGCGGTCCACCTCGGCGCGGGCCGCGCTCGCCTCCGCCTCGGCTGCGGCGGCGCGCGCGACGGCCTCGTCCAGGCGCCGGCGCAGGTCGTTGGCCTCGCGCGCCAGCCGCGCCAGCCGCGCGCCCCCGTCCTCGGGGGGGCCGAGGTCCGGCTCGGGCAGTTCGACGAGCAGGTCGCGCCCGACCTCGAGCGCGAAGCCGGCGCGGTCGACGAGCGCGGCCGGGATCGCGAACGACGCGCGCCAGGGCACGCCGCCGGGGCCGGCCGCCGCGTCCGGGCCGGGGACCGGGGGGCAGCGCAGCCGGCGCTCGCCGCGCTCGACCAGCAGGCACGGGATCCCGAGGTGCCGGGGCCCGCGGTCGGTGAAGCGGCCCTCGAGCTCCAGCACCGCGACCCCGCGCGTGACGGGCATCGCGCGGAACGTCAGGACCTCGAACGTGGGCGCGCTCACCGGGTCCGGGGATCAGGTCTTCTCGTCGTCGGGACGCGCGACGCGCGGCAGCGGCTGCGTGCGGTCGGGGTCGGGCGCCGGCGCGCCGTCGTCCGCGTCCTCGCCGGCCGGCGGCGTCCACAGGCTCGCGCCGCCGCGCGCGCTCGCGGGCGGCTCGTCGTCGGCGCCGTTGCGGGCGTCGACGGCGGCGGTGCGCCGCCGGCGCTCGCTCACGTCGATCGTCACCGAGATCTGCGCGATCGCGAGCACGGCGCCGGCCACCATCAGCGCGGCGCCGCCGAGCGCGATCCACGCGCCGATCTCGCGGTCCGCGCCCCGCACCGCCGGGGGCGGGTCGAGGATCTCCGCGATCACGAGGAAGGCGACGATGCCGCAGATGAACGCCAGCCGCGTGCCGGCCGCGCCCGCGCCGGCCGACCTGGTCGCCGCGCTGCCGGCGAGCGCCAGCGCCGCCACCGCGAACGCGAGGAGCAGCCAGTCGACCACCTCGAAGGCGTCCCAGGCCGCCAGGCCGGGTTCGTACCAGTCCAGGAACAGGCTCACCAGGACCGCGATGGCCCCGATGGCCACCAGCCCGATGCTGAGGTCGACATCACGTCGCATTCGCAAGGCCTCCACGCGTTCGCCGGACGGGGCCCCAGTGAACCACAGCGGGATGCGGACCCGGCGCCGGCGGGAGCGCGCCCGGGGCGCCGTTGTCGGTTCGAGCTCGCTATGCGATCGCGATCCGACAACGGTGCGCCGGACGCGCGCGCCTACCGCTCGTCGTCGCCGCCGGTCACGACGTCGCCGGTGGCGGGGTCGACCGTCGCCTGGGCCGGGCGGTCGGAGACGCGCACCGTGAACGTGCCGGTCGGACGCTCGCCGTCGGGGGTGCGCGCCACGGCCGTGCCGTGCAGGCCGGCGGCGACCGTCCACGTCACCTCGAACGTGCCCGGCATCGCCGGGTTCAGCGACCAGGTGAACTCGCGCGTGTCGCCGGCCTCCAGGCGGCCGAGCGCCCACGTCGAGTCGAACGCGGTCTCGCCGTCGAGCGGCTGGCCCTCGATCACCCACACGGGCTGCTGCGGGTCCGCCGTCCCCGGGGACTCGTTGCGGATGAACAGGCCGGCCAGGCTGACGGCCACGTTGGGGATCGTGCGGTCGCCGCTGTTGCGCACCGCGATGCGCAGCTGCGAGGGCCGGGAGATCGCCTGCTCCTCGGGGAACTCGGCCGTGACGACCTCGACCTCGTAGGAGCCGCGACGCTCGGACGCGTCCTGTCGCTCGCCGCCGCCGCAGCCCGCCGCGACCGTCCCCGACGCGCCGGCGATCGCGCAGCACAGGGAGATCGCGAGCACCCTCCTCACGCGGCGGCACGCTAGCACCTCGGCAGGCCCTGACCGGCCGGTCAGTCACCGTCGCCGCCAGTCTCGGGAAACCCGTGCGTTTGCGGTCAGAGACATGGACGGTTGCGGTTTGGCAGGGGTCCGGATCGTTAACTACGATCCCGCGCGGTCGGCGCGAGCGGTCCCAGGCTCACGCGACCCTGGCACTTCAGGAGGGTGGTGATGGTCCGAAGCGTCGCCGATCGAGCGTTCTTGCCCGCCAGGAACGTCCTCGAGGAGGTGGGCGACATGATGATCCTCACGGGGAAGACGATCTCGTCCGCCCTGCGTCCGCCCTACCCGTACGGCGGCGAGTTCGTCTCGCAGTTCCTGTTCGCGGTGCGGCTGTGCTGGTTCCCGCTGCTCATCAGCACGGTCGCGTTCGGCTACGGCGCGCCCGGCCTGCAGGCGGCCAACTTCCTCGTGATCTTCGGCGCCCTGGACCGTCTCGGCGGCTTCTTCGTGCTCGCGTCGATCCGCGAGTTCGCGCCGTTCGTGACCGCGATCGTCCTCGCCGGCGTGGCGGGCACCGCGATCACCGCCGACCTCGGCGCGCGCAAGATCCGCGAGGAGCTCGACGCCCTGCAGGTGCTCGGCGTCGACCCGGTGAAGAACCTCGTCGTGCCGCGGTTCCTGGCGCTGATGCTCGTCACCGGCCTGTTCAACATCTACGCGCTGATCTTCGGGATCTTCGGCGGCGTGCTCGCGACCCTCACGAACGGGGCGCCGCTCGGGCCGTTCTGGGCGACGTTCTTCACCAACGCGTCCACGACCGACCTCTGGGGCAGCGTGCTGAAGACGACGTTGTTCGGGGCGATCATCGCGATCGTCTGCTGTTACAAGGGGATGACCGCGTCGGGCGGCGCCGAGGGCGTGGGCCGCGCCGTCAACCAGGCGGTGGTGATCGCCTTCCTGGGCATCTTCGCCTTCAACTACGTGTTCACCCAGACCCTCCTGGCCACGCACCCAGAGATCCAGGTGATCCGCTAGTGGGCCGCCCCTGGCTCGCCCTGCCGCGCGACTGGCTCGCCAGCTTCGGCGAGATCGCGAAGTTCTCCGGCCGCGTCCTGGGCCAGGTCTACTCGCTGCGCGTCTTCCGCTTCACCGGCGAGGCGCTGCGCCAGGCCGGGATCCTGATCGTCTCCTCGACGATCGTCATCTGGGGGCTGGTGTTCATCATCGGCCTGCAGTGCGGCATCGAGGGCGCGTACTTCAGCCGCGCGGTCGGCGCGCCCGCCAACGCGGGCGTGTTCAGCGCCTGGTGCGACCTGCGCGAGCTCGTGCCCTACGCGTTCGGGTACATGATGGCCGCGAAGGTCGGCACCGGCATCGTCGCCGAGCTGGGGTCGATGCGGATCTCCGACGAGATCGACGCGCTCGAGGTGATGGGCATCGACTCGGTGCTGTTCCTGTGCGCGACGCGCCTGCTCGCGGCCTGGCTGGTCCTGCCGTTCATGTACCTGGCCGCGGTCGGCGCGGGCTTCTTCGCCAGCTACCTGGCGGTGGTCGAGCAGATCGGCGAGGTGTCCAGCGGCGGCTACTTCCTGATCTTCTGGATGTTCCAGAACCCGCCCGACCTGCTGTACAGCCTCATCAAGGGCATGGTGATGGCCACGGCCATCGTGCTCGTCGGCTGCTACTACGGCTACAACGCGTCGGGAGGACCGGTGGGAGTCGGCACCGCGACGGCGAAATCCATGGTCCTGAACATCGTGCTGGTGCACCTCATCGGGATGCTGGGGACACAGGTGTTCTGGGGCGCGAATCCGAGAGCCCCGATCGGAGGATGAGATGAGCGACGAGCGTGACCGAGACGACGTGCCGCCGGACGAGAGCGCCCGCATGTCGATCGTCTCCGGCCCGGAGGCTCACGAGGACGACGAGTTCCGCTTCCACACCGGCCGCCAGGCGCCGACCGGCGTCCAGGACGCCATCGAGTTCGTCGACGTCCACAAGGCGTTCGGGCGCAACAAGATCCTGCGCGGCCTGAACATGGGCATCCCCGAGGGCAAGATCTCGATGATCCTCGGGCCGTCCGGCACCGGGAAGTCGGTGTGCATCAAGCACATGGTCGGGCTGCTGTACCCCGACCAGGGCGACGTGATCGTGCACGGCCAGTCCGTGCCGAACATGCACGACGACGAGCTGTTCGAGATGCGCAAGCGCTTCGGCGTCCTGTTCCAGGACGGCGCGCTGTTCGGCTCGATGAACCTCTACGACAACGTCGCGTTCCCGCTGCGCCAGCACACCGACAAGGGCGAGGACGAGATCGCCGAGATCGTCAACCGGCGCCTGCGCGAGGTCGGCCTGGCCAACGCGAACGACAAGATGCCCAACGAGCTGTCGGGCGGCATGCGCAAGCGCGCCGGGTTCGCGCGCGCGCTCGTGCTCGACCCCGACATCGTGCTGTTCGACGAGCCCGACTCGGGCCTGGACCCGGTCCGCACCGCGCTGCTGTGCGAGCTGATCCAGGAGATCCACGAGGAGAACGGCGGCGCCTACGTCGTCATCACGCACGACATCATGAGCGCCCGCCGCGTCGCCGAGCACATCTCGGTGCTGTGGAAGGGCCGCATCGTCGAGTCGGGCCCGGCCGAGCAGCTGTTCGAGTCCGACAACCCGTTCGTACGCCAGTTCCTCTCGGGCGACTCGCACGGTCCGCTCGGGATGGAGTGACGCCCGGGAGCGCGTGCGCCGCCGAACGCTCATCGCCCGCGGCCTGGCCCTCGCCGCGCTGACCGCCGCCATCGTCGTGGTGGTCGTCGTCCTGCTGCGCAACGGCGCCCAGACCGAGTACCAGGTGATCTTCCAGAACGCCGGCCAGCTCGTGAAGGGCGACGAGGTGCAGGTCGGCGGGCGCCCGATCGGGACCGTCGACGACATCGACCTCACCGACGACAACCAGGCGCGCGTCACGATCAAGGTCGACGACGAATACACGCCGCTGCGCAAGGGCACGACCGCGCTCATCCGCCAGACGTCGCTATCCGGCGTCGCCAACCGCTACATCCAGCTCACGATGGCGCCCGACAACGCGCCGGCGCTCGAGGACGGGGCGACGATCGGCGCGGAGCACACGACCACGCCGGTCGACCTCGACCAGCTCTTCGACACGCTCGACGAGCCGACGCGCGAGGCGCTGCAGGAGGTCATCCAGGGCACCGCCACCCAGTACGCGGGCAAGGGCGCGGAGGCCAACGAGGCGGCCGAGTACTTCAACCCGGCGCTGTCGACCTCGCGCAAGCTCGTCAACGAGCTCACGCGCGACCAGCAGACGCTGAGCGACTTCCTGGCCAACGGCGCGCAGGTCACGCAGGCGCTGTCGCAGCGCTCCGGCGACCTCACCGGCCTCGTCTCCCACGCCAACGCCGCCGCGGCCGCGATCGCCCGGGAGCGCCGGGCGCTGTCGGAGGACCTGCAGCTGCTGCCGGTCACGCTGCGCCGCGCGAACACGACGTTCGTGAACCTGCGCGCGACCCTCGACGACCTCGACGTGCTCGTCGAGGAGTCCAAGCCGGCGACGAAGGACCTGGCGCCGTTCTTCCGCGCGCTGCGCCCGCTCGTGCGCGAGGCGCGCCCGACGATCGCCGACCTGCGCAACCTCGTGAACCGGCCCGGCAGCGACAACGACCTCACCGAGCTGCTGCGCAAGGCGCCGTCGCTGGCGCGCAACGCGCGCACCTCGTTCCGCAGCCAGCGCGCGGCCCTGCGGGACTCGACGCCGATCCTCGAGTTCATCCGGCCCTACACGCCGGAGCTCGTCGGCTTCCTACGCGACTTCGGTCAGGGCGCCGCCAACTACGACGCCAACGGCCACTACGCGCGGATCATGCCGATGTTCACGCCGTACAGCTTCACCGACAACCCGGCCGGCGGCCTGCTCACGCCGCAGAGCCCGGCCGGCAAGCTGCTCGGCACGTCGACGCTGAACATCACCCGCTGCCCGGGCGCGGCCAGCCAGCCGCCGGCCGACGGCTCCGCCCCGTGGCGCGACACCGACGGCGACCTCGACTGCAACCCGAACCTGGTGCTCCCCGGACCGTGAGACGCCTGGCCGCCATCGCCGCCGTGATCGCCGCCGCCGCCGTCGTGGTGGTCGTCATCGCGCTGGCCGCGTCCAGCGACGACGACGGCTACAAGGTGCGCGCGATCTTCGACTCCGCGTTCACCGTCATCCCCGGCGAGGACGTCAAGATCGCGGGCGTGCGCGTCGGCGACATCGAGTCGCTGCACGTCACCGAGGACCACAAGGCCGCCGTCGTCCTGAACATCACGGAGCCCGGGTTCGGCGACTGGCGCCAGGACGCGAGCTGCATCATCCGCCCGCAGTCGCTGATCGGTGAGCGCTTCGTCGAGTGCACCCCGACGCAGCCGCGCGCCGAGGGCGAGCCCGCGCCGCCGCCGCTGAAGAAGATCGAGTCCGGCGAGGGCGAGGGCCAGCACCTGCTGCCGGTGCAGAACACCAAGCGCAACGTCGACCTCGACCTGATCAACGACATCTACCAGCTGCCCGAGCGCCAGCGGCTGTCGATCATCCTCAACGAGCTGGGCGCCGGCGTCGCCGCGCGCGGGGAGGACCTCAACGAGGTCATCCGCCGCGCCAACCCGGCGCTCGAGGAGACCGACAAGGTCCTCGACATCCTGCGCCGGCAGAACCAGGTGCTCGCCGACCTGGCCAGCGAGTCCGACGCCGTGCTGCGCCCGCTCGCCCGCGACCGCGCGCAGGTGGCCGACTTCCTCACGCAGGCCAAGCAGGTCTCGCAGGCCACGGCCGCGCGCCGCGACGACCTGGAGCGCAACTTCGAGCGCCTGCCGCGCTTCCTGAGCGAGCTGCGCCCGACGCTCGAACGCCTCGGCGAGCTGTCCGACGAGATGACCCCGGTCCTCACCGACCTCGGGGCGCAGGCGGCCGACATCAACCGGTTCGTCGAGACGATGGGGCCGCTGGCCGAGTCGGCCCGCCCGGCCGTCCGGACCCTCGGCGAGGCGGCGGTCGTCGGCACCGACGCGATGCGCAAGATTCGCCCGATCACCCAGCAGGTCAACCGGCTGTCGGCCTCCGCGCGGCCCGTCGCCGACGACCTCGACGACCTGCTCGTCAGCCTGCGCGACACGGGCGGCATCGAGCGGGCGATGGACTACCTGTTCTTCCAGATGACGGCGATCAACGGGTTCGACAGCGCCGGCCACTACCTGCGCGCCGGCCTGCTGCTGAACACGTGCTCGACGTACACCGACGTGAAGTTCGCCGGCTGCGAGGCGACGTTCACCCGCGCCGGCCAGACCCGCTCGGCGCCGGCCGACGACGGCGGGGCGCGACTGGCGTCCAGCGCCACGCGCCCGCGCAGGGCGCCCGGCAAGCCGGACGCGGGCGAGGCGATCCGCCTGCCCGACGGGATCCTGCCCGGCAGCGGCACGACGGCGCCCGTGCCCGACAAGGAGGACGAGGGCGAGTCCGAGGAGACGCCGACCACCACCACGACGAGCCGGCTGCTCGACTACCTGCTGGGAGGCGAGGGCTAGATGCGCCGCCGCGCCTCCAGCTCCATCGCCGCGAACCCGGTGCTGATCGGCGCCGCGACGGTGCTCGTCGTGATCGTCGCCGTGTTCCTGGCCTACAACGCCAACAACGGCCTGCCGTTCGTCCCGACCTACGAGCTGAAGGTCAACCTGCCCAACGCCGCCAACCTCGTGCAGGGCAACGACGTGCGGGTCGGCGGCACCCGCGTCGGGACGATCTCGCGGATCACGCCCAAGCGCACGCCGGACGGCCGCTACTACGCGCAGCTGACGATCAACATCGAGACCGACCTGGACCCGCTGCCGCGCGACTCGACGTTCCTCGTGCGCCCGCGGTCGGCGCTCGGCCTCAAGTACCTGCAGATCACGAAGGGCACGTCCGACGAGGGCTTCCCCGACGGCGCGACCGTCCCGATGGCCAACGCGACGCCCACGCCCGTCGAGTTCGACGAGTTCACGAACATGTTCGACGAGCCCACGCGCGAGGCGTCGCAGGTCAACCTCAACGAGTTCGGGATGGCGTTCGCGGGCCGCGGCGCCGACATCAACCGGGCGATCGAGGAGCTCAACCCGCTGCTCGTCAACCTCGTGCCGGTGATGAGCAACCTCGCCGACCGGCGCACCAACCTCGGCGGGCTGTTCCAGGCACTGGAGCGCTCGGCGCGGATCGTCGCGCCGGTCGCCGAGCAGCAGGCGGCGCTGTTCCGCAACCTCGACACGACGTTCCGCGCGCTGGCCGAGGTGACGCCGGAGATCCAGGAGTCGATCGAGCGCGGGCCCGAGGCGCTCGACACGGCGATCGAGGGGCTGCCGCGCCAGCGGCCGTTCCTGCGCAACTCGGCCGCCCTGTTCCGCGAGCTGCGGCCTGGCGTGCGGGCGCTGCGCACGGCCGCGCCCGACCTGGCCGAAGCGTTCACGAACGGCGAGCGGTCGCTGCGCCGGTCGGTCGCGCTCAACGAGCGCCTGATCCCGACGTTCGACGCGCTCGTGCGCTTCGCCGAGAACCCGGCCACCGAGCTGGGCATCCAGGACCTCCAGACCACGTCCGACCTGCTGCGCCCGACGCTCGCGCACCTCACCCCGGCGCAGACGGTCTGCAACTACGTGACGCTGTGGTTCCGCAACATCGCCAGCCTGCTGTCCGACGGCGACGCCAACGGCACGTGGCAGCGGTTCATGGTGATCGTCGCCGCCGACGGGCCCAACAACGAGGGCGGCCCCGCCTCGGCCCCCGCCAACGGCCCGACCGCGATCAACCACCTGCACACCAACCCGTACCCGAACACCGCCTCGCCGGGCCAGCCGCGCGAGTGCGAGGCCGGCAACGAGACGTACCTGCCGGGCCGGACCGTGATCGGCAACCAGCCGGGCACGCAGCGCCTGGAGACCGAGAAGACGCGACGGAGCCTGGACGACTGAGATGCCGCTCCTCCGCCGCAACGACCCCGACAAGCCCCGCATCCCGCGCAAGGACCGCCGCGGCATGAACCCCGCGCTCGCCGGCCTGCTGGTGCTCGTCGTCGTGGCGATCGGCGTCTACTTCGGCTTCGCCAAGCAGCTGCCGTTCACGCACGGCTTCCGCGTCAACGCCGTCTTCGAGAACAGCAACCAGATCAAGCCCAACTCGCCGGTGCGCATCGCGGGCGTCAACGTCGGCAAGGTCACCAAGATCGAGCGCTACCAGGACACCGACGCGACCGTCGTCACGTTCGAGCTCGACGACGCGGCGCTGCCGCTGCACAAGGACGCGACCGCCAAGATCCGCCCGCGCATCTTCCTCGAGGGCAACTTCTTCGTGGACCTCGAGCCGGGCACGCCGACGGCCCCGACGCTCGGCGACGGCGACACGATCCCGATCACGCAGACCGCCGCGCCCGTGCAGCTCGGCGACGTGCTCACCTCGCTGCAGCAGGACACGCGCCGCTCCCTGAAGGACGTGCTGCGTGACTACGGCGACGCGCTCACGAGCGAGCCGACCGCCGAGGACGACGCGCAGGCCGACCCCGACGCGCAGGGCGAGACCGCGGCCCAGTCGCTGAACGACAGCCTCGACCACGCCGGCCCGGCGCTGCGCGACGTGTCGATCGTCAACGAGGCGCTGCTGGGCGTGCGGCCCGACGACCTGTCGACCGCGATCGCCAGCCTGGCGACGATCACCGGCGCGCTGGGGCGCAACACGCGCACGCTGCAGGACCTCGTCACGAACTTCGACCGGACGATGGCGATCTTCGCCGACGAGTCGGGCAACCTGCAGGAGACGGTGCGCGAGCTGAGCCCGACGCTGCGCACGACGAACGACACGCTGGCCAGCCTCAACGAGGCGTTCCCGCCGACCCGCGCGTTCGCGCGCGAGATCCTGCCCGGCGTCCGGGAGACGCCCGAGACCGTCGAGGCGTCGTTCCCGTGGATCCGCCAGACGCGGGCGCTGCTGCGGCCGGACGAGCTGCAGGGCGTCGCGCGCGAGCTGAGCCCGGCCACGCGCGACCTGGCGACCACGATCGACGCCACGAACCAGCTGCTGCCCCAGGCCGAGCTCGTGGCCAAGTGCGTCACGCGCGTGCTGCTGCCGACCGGCGACATCGTCATCGAGGACGGCCCGCTGACGACCGGCAAGGAGAACTACAAGGAGTTCTGGTACGCGATGGTCGGCCTCGCCAGCGAGGGCCAGAACTTCGACGGCAACGGCATGTACGTCCGCTTCTCGCCGGGCGCCGGCACGCAGACGGTGTCCACCGGCCGCGGGTCGCTGTCGGGCGAGGCGCTGTTCGGCCGCAGCGACGAGGCGCCGATCGGCACGCGGCCCGCGTATCCGGGGCGCCGCCCGCCCTACCGGCCCGACGTGCCCTGCTACACGCAGAAGATCCCCGACCTCAACGGCGCCGCCACCGGCCCGCCGGACTCGGCGCGCTTCCAGGCGCCGACGACGATCGGCAACCCGCGCGAGCTCGTGCAGACCGCCACCGGGCCGCTGCAGCCCGCGCTCGACTCGCTCGTCACCGACCTCGCCGGGCTCGTCGACCAGCTCACGGCGGAGGAGCGGGTCGGATCGGCCGTGGCCGGCGCGGTCGGCGGCGTCACCGGCGGCGCGACCACCCGCAGCCGCTCCGGCGGCGAGCGCGCCGCCGGCCGGTCCTCCTCGCGGTCGTCGCGCCGCTCGCGCGCCGCCAGCCGGGCGCGGGTGCCCGACGACGACGACGTCGCCGCGCAGCTGCTCGACCGCCTCAACCCGTTCCGCGGAGGCGCCCGCTGATGCGCCGTGCGATCCGCACCCGCGTCCGCGACTTCATCGCGATCGTCCTGCTGCTCGCCGTCGCGCTCGGCGTCGCCGGCTTCATCCTCAGCAACCAGCGCTTCTACCTGCCCGCCTGGGTCCCGGTCATCGGCTCCGACTTCGTCGACCGCCAGATGGAGATCTCCACCGCGCAGGCGCTCACGCCCGGCCAGGGCCAGGAGGTCGCGATCGCCGGCGTGAAGGTCGGCGAGATCGGCAAGGTCGAGCTGAAGGGCGGGCGCGCGCTCGTGACGATGAAGATCCGCCGCGAGCACGCCACGCTGTACCGCGACGCGAGCGCGCTCGTGCGGCCCAAGACCGGGCTGGCCGACATGACCATCCAGCTCGACCCCGGCACGCGCGAGGCCGGCGAGGCGCCCGACGACTGGGTGATCCCGGTCAGCCAGACGCAGCCGACCGTCAACTTCGACGAGATCCTCGCCGCGCTCGACGCCGACACGCGCGACTACCTGCGGATCCTGCTCGGCGACCTCGGCCGCGGCCTCGACGGGCGCTCCAACGACCTCGCCAACACGTTCCGGCGCTTCGAGCCGACCAGCCGCGACATCGAGGAGATCACCCGCCTGCTGGCGCAGCGGCGCGACAACATCGAGCGCTCGATCGGCAACTTCCGGCTGCTGACCGAGGCGGTCGCCTCCAAGGACGAGGACCTCGCCCAGCTCGTCGACGCGTCCAACGCGGTCTTCCAGTCGTTCGTGAACCAGGACCGGGCGCTGCGCGCCACGCTGCAGCAGCTGCCGGAGACGCTGCGGGTCGCGCAGGAGAACCTCGGCAAGGCCGGCGACCTGGCCGACGCGCTCGGGCCGACGCTGCAGTCGCTGCGGCCGGCCGCCCGGGCGCTCGGGCCGTCGCTGCGACAGACGCGCCCGTTCCTGCAGGAGTCGACGCCGATCATCGAGGACCAGCTGCGCCCGTTCGCGCGCGAGTCGCTGCCGACCGTGCGGGTGCTGCGCCCGGCCGCGCGGAACCTCGCCCAGGTGACGCCCGACCTCACGAGCGCGCTGAAGGTCGTCAACATCCTGCTGAACACGCTCGCGTTCAACCCGCCCGGCGACAAGGAGGAGGGCTACCTGTTCTGGGCGGCGTGGACGAACCACGCGGGCGCGTCGGTGTTCGGCGGCCAGGACGCGATGGGCGCGATCCGCCGCGGCATGGTGCTCGCGTCCTGCTCGACGCTGCAGACGCTGCCGGCGCTGGTGCCCGCCAACCCGCGTCTGGGCACGCTGATCAACCTGCTGAACCCGGTGTCGGCGCAGGAGGCCTGCTCGCAGTCGGCCGGCGCCGGCAACACGCCGCCGTCGTCGACCGGGTCGGGGACGCCGGGCACGCCGACGACGCCGCCCACCGCCGGCGCGGCCTCGAACGCGGGAGAGGACGGCTGATGCAGAAGCAGGCGCCCACCTTCGGCCGGCTGCTCGTGATGGTCGTCTTCGCCCTGTCGTGCTTCGGGCTGCTGCTCTTCCTGTGGATCGCCTTCGGCGGCGCCACGCCGCTGGCGCCGAAGGGCTACCGGTTCGCGACGTCGTTCGGCGAGGCGACGCAGCTCGCCCGCGAGGCCGACGTGCGCATCTCCGGCGTGCCCGTCGGCAAGGTCAAGGAGATCGAGACGACCCCCGACGGCCGCTCGCGCACGATCATCGAGATGGACCGCCGGTTCGCGCCGATCCCCAAGGACACACGCGCGATCCTGCGCCAGAAGACGCTGCTGGGCGAGACGTACGTCGAGCTGACGCCGGGCGAGCCGTCGAGCGGGATGCTGCCCGAGGGCGGCACGCTGCCGGCGTCGCAGGTGTCGCCGACCGTCGAGCTGGACGAGATCCTCAGCACGTTCGACAAGGAGACGCGCGAGGCGTTCCAGACCTGGATGCAGCAGCAGGCGCTCGGCGTCACCGGGCAGGGGAAGAACGTCAACGACGCGCTCGGCAACCTGGAGCCGTTCGCGATCGACACGAACAAGCTGCTGCGCATCCTCAAGTCGCAGGAGCGCGACGTGCGCGAGATCGTCGACGGCACCGGCGACGTGTTCGCGGCGCTGAGCGCCCGCGACGACCAGCTCGCGCAGCTCATCCGGAACTCCAACAGCGTGTTCGAGACGACCGCGCAGCGCGACGAGGACCTGAAGGCGTTCTTCCGCGCGCTGCCGACGTTCGAGGAGGAGTCGCAGCGGACGGTGCGGCGGCTCACCGAGTTCGCGCGCGACACGAACCCGCTCGTCGACCAGCTGCGCCCGGCCGCCCGCGAGCTGTCGCCGACGCTGCAGGAGCTCGAGGGCCTGGCGCCCGACCTCAACGCGCTGTTCCGCGACCTCGACCCGCTCATCGACGCGTCCGAGCGCGGCCTGCCGGCGGTGCAGAGCTTCCTGGACCAGTTCGCGCCGTTCCTGGGCGAGTTCGACCTGCCGCTGCAGCAGCTCAATCCGATCCTCGCGTTCCTGGGCGAGTACCGCAGCGAGCTGACCGCGTTCTTCGCCAACCCGACCGCGGCGACGCAGGCGACGGCGCCGGACATCAACGGCAACCCCGTCCACTACCTGCGCACGATCAACCCGATCACGCCCGAGAACCTGGCGATCTATCCGCGGCGGCTGCCCAGCAACCGGCCCAACCCGTACATGAAGCCGCGCGAGTTCCTCAACCTCGCGCAGGGGATGGTGTCCTACGAGACGCGCCAGTGCGCGAGCGGGTTCCCGACGTTCGTGCAGACGAGCGAGCTGGCCCAGGCGATCGGCGGGGCGACGTCGGCGCTGACGTCGATCCTGCCGGCGCCGCTGCGCGAGCTCAGCCCCGAGCAGGCCGACGAGCTGATCGCGGTGCTGAACAGCTACGTGACGCCGGCGCTGCAGGCCGACCTGTTCGCCCAGGCGCTCGGCGGCGTGCAGGGCGTGATCGCGCCGCCGTGCAAGCAGCAGGGCGACTACACGACGCGGGCCGGGACGACGCAGTACCCGCACATCTCGGCGGCGCCGAACGGGCACACCGCCCAGCCCTAGAGCCCTAACCTGCCGCGGACGATGACGCGCCTGGAGCGCCTGGTGGGCTGGGTCGGGCGCCGGCCGTGGACGGTGCTGGGCGCCGCGCTGCTGGTGGTGGGTGCGGCGACGGCGCTGGCGGCCGCGACGCTGCGGCCTTCGAGCGGCGCCGACACGCTCGTGGGCCGCTCGTCGGACACGTGGCAGGCGACCGAGCGCTACCACGAGCGCTTCGGCGACGACGCCGTGTACGTGCTGGTGGCCGAGAACCTGCGCCAGCTCCTGCTGACCAGCGACCTGGAGACCGTGCTCGGCCTCGAGGGCTGCCTGTCGGGCAACGTCCCGTCGGGCGCCACGCCGCCCGGCGGGACCGGGTCGCCGTGCGGGCGCCTGGCGGCCACCCATCCCGTGCAGGTCGTCTACGGGCCGGGGACGTTCGTGAACGAGTCGGTGCGCCAGATCGCCGACCAGTTCAACGCGCGATCGGAGGCGGCGGCCGCGCAGGCCGACGAGGCGGCCCGCGCCGCGCGGGAGCTGGCGCGCCGGCGCGGCTACTCGGAGGCGCGGGCGCGGCGGTTCGCGCGCCAGGCGCGGCAGCTCGTGAACGCCGGGTTCACCCGCGACGTCCTGGCGATCGCGCTCGAGTACGGCCTCAGCGGGGTGCCGCAGCTCAACGACACCGGGTTCGTGTCGAAGCTCGTGTTCACCGGCGACGGGCGCGGCGGGACGCCGAAGGCGCGCTTCGCCTACCTGTTCCCGACGGCCGAGTCGGCGCTGATCCAGGTGCGGCTGCGGCCGGACCTCACCGGCGACGAGCGGCAGGAAGCGATCGCGCTCATCCGCGAGGCGGTGGCGATGCCGCGATGGCGGCTGACCGGCGGCGGCGAGTACGTCGTGACGGGCGCGCCGGTGGTGCTGAGCGACCTGGGCGACGCGATCTCCGACTCGCTCGTGACGCTGCTCGTGGTCGCGCTCCTGGTGATGGCGGGCGTGCTGGCGCTCGTCTTCCGGGTGCGCCCACGGCTGCTGCCGCTGGCGCTCGCGCTGGGGGCGGGCGGGCTGACGTTCGGGGCGCTGGCGGCGCTCGGGCTGCCGCTGACGATGGCCTCGATCGGAGTGCTGCCGGTCCTGATCGGCCTGGCCGTCGACTACGCGATCCAGTTCCAGGCGCGCACCCGCGAGGAGGGCTCGCCGCGGGCCGCGGCGGCGCGGGGCGGGGCGACGATCGTCACCGCGGGGGCGGCGACGGCGACGGGGTTCCTGGTGCTGGCGCTGTCGCCGGTGCCGATGGTGCGGCAGTTCGGGCTGCTGCTCGTCGCGGGCGTGGCCCTGGCGCTCGTCCTGACGTTCACGGCCGGCGCGGCGGCGCTGACCGTGGCGGGCCGGGGCCTCGTGCCCGGCGCGGCGGGCCGCGCGCTGCGCTCGGCGGTGGCGGGCGCCGACGAGCTGGTGTCCGGCAACCCGGTGGCGCGGGCGGTGCGCGCGGGCGGGCGGCGCGCGAGCGGCTGGGTGGTGGGCGCGGCGCTGCGGCGGGCGGGGGTCGTGCTCGCGGTGGCGGGCGTGCTGGCGGTCGCGGGCTGGGCGCTGGACACGCAGGCGCCGGTGCAGTCCGACGTCAACCGGCTCGTCCCGCAGGAGATGCCGGCGCTCGCCGACCTGCGCGAGCTGCAGGAGTCGACCGGCGTCGGGGGCGAGATCGACGTGATGGTCACGGCCGACGACCTCACCGACCCCGCGGTGCTGCGTTGGATGACCGGCTACCAGGAGCGGGTGCTGGAGCGCTTCGGCGACGGCGGGCGGCGGTGCGGGCGCGCGACGGTCTGCCCGGCGTTCTCGCTGCCGGACCTGTTCGAGGGGGCGCAGGAGCCGACGCGGAAGGAGATCGCCGAGCTGCTCGACGCGGTGCCGCCGTACTTCTCGCAGGGCGTCGTGACGGCCGATCGGACGGCGGCGACCCTGGCGTTCGGCATCCGGCTGATGCCGCTCGATCGCCAGCAGGAGGTCATCGAGGCGATGCGCGACGAGCTCGACCCGCCCGAGGGCGTGACGGCCGAGCTGGTCGGGCTGCCGGTGCTGGCGTCCGAGGCCAACGCGCAGGTCTCGTCGCCGTGGCGGCGGGCGCTGCTGCTGATCGGCGGCCTGGCCGCGGTCGCGCTCGTGCTGCTGGCGGCGATGCGCTCGGTCCGCCGCGCGCTCGTCCCGCTGGCGCCGATCGTGCTGGCCACCGGCTGGTCGGCGCTCGTGCTGGCGGCGCTGCGGGTGGAGCTGAACCCGATGTCGGTGACGCTGGGCGCGCTCGTGGTCGCGATCTCGACGGAGTTCAGCGTGCTGCTGGCCGAGCGCTACCGCCAGGAGCGCGCCGGCGGCCTGACGGTGGCGGCGGCGCTCGAGCGCACGTACCGGTCGACGGGGGCGGCGGTGGTCGCGTCGGGCGTGACCGCGATCGCCGGGTTCGCGGTGCTCGTCGCCTCCGACATCCAGATGCTGCGCGACTTCGGCTGGGTGACGGTCGTCGACCTCGGCGTGTCGCTGCTCGGCGTGCTGGCGGTGCTGCCGGCGGTGCTCGTGGCGGCGGAGCGCCGGTGGAGGCGCGGGTGAGCGCGGACCCGCCCGCCCGCCCGCCGTGGCAGACCCGCTACGGGTGGATCCTGGCCGCGGTGGTGCTGGCGGCGATCGCGATCGTCTCGATCCGCGCGCTCGGCGGGGGCGAGGGCGGCGGGGCGCGGGGCGTGGAGCCGGGGACGGAGCTGCCGCCGTTCGCGGTGCCGCTGGCGCTCGGCTCGCTCGAGGGCGACGCGAACGTGGCGCGCGAGGCCGACTCGGGCGCGGCCGGGAGCGTGCCCGCCTGCTCGGTGCGCGGGCCGGAGGTGCTGAACGTGTGCGAGCTGGGCGAGCGGGGGCCCGTGGTGCTCGCGTTCCTGGCCACGCGGGGCGGCGACTGCACGCGCACGCTCGACCGGCTGGAGGCGATCCACCGCGCCCACCCGGAGGTGCAGGTCGCGGCGGTCTCGATCCGCGGCGACCGCGACGACCTGCGGCGGCTGGTGCGCGAGCACGGCTGGACGTTCCCGGTCGGCTGGGACCGCGACGGCGCGCTCGCCGCCCTGTACGGCGTGGCGGTGTGCCCGCACGTGACGTTCGCCTATCCGGGCGGCGAGGTGCGCGGGACCGTGCTGGGCGAGGAGTCCAAGGCGTCGCTGCAGGGGCGCGTCGAGCGGCTGGTGGCCGCGTCGCGCCGGCGCGGATGGACGCCGGCGGGCTGATCCGGGTCGGGCGCGTGGCGCCCGCGCTGGCCGCCGAGTTCCCGGGGCTCGGGGTGCTGTCGGCGGTGGTGGCCGCGCGGCCCGGGCGGACCCCGGCCGACGTGCGCGCCCGGCTCGCCGACCTGTCGGACCGGTGGCGCGGCCCGCAGGCGATGGTGCTGCGCCGCCAGCCGGTCGTGCACGCCCACCGCGTGTTCTTCCGCCACATCGGCCTCGAGCCCGACGTCCACCGCGTCCCGCAGGAGGCGGCGATCGTGCGCCGCCTCGTCGAGGGCGGCTTCCCGCCGCGCGGCATGCCGGCCGACGCGCTGACGATCGCGACCGTCGAGACCGGCGTCGGCGTGTGGGCGGTGGACGCGGCGTCCGTCGAGGGCCCGCTCTCGGTGCGCGTCGAGCCGGACCGCCGCCTGGTGGTCGCCGACGACGCCGGCGTGGTGGCGCCGCTGTTCGGCGACCCGGAGCGGCCGCTCTCGCGCTCGACGCGCGAGATGCTCCTCTACGTGATCCGCGTCCCCGACGTGCCGGAGCTGTTCGCCGTCGAGGCGCTGGAGCGCTGCGTCGAGCTGCTCGCCCCGTTGTCGGATTGAGCTCGCTGTGCGACAACGGCCGCCGAGGGCGCCGCGCGGTTGCTCGCGGCTCCGGTGTGCCGCGCTTTCCCTCCACCCCTTGGAGGAAAAGCGCGACACGTCTCGAGCGGTCGGTCCGCGAAGGGGCGTGCACCGCGGGCGCGGGGCGGCCAGCGCCGTCCTCGCACGACGCGATGCCGGGGCCCCGTCGAGAACTCGGTGCACGTGAACGAGGTCGTCGCGGAGGCGCCGGCCTCGAAGACCGCGCCGTCGAGCGGGGCCGCGATCGCCACCGTCGGCGGCGGGACCTCGAAGCTCAGCGTCAGCGACGCCGGGACGCCCAGGGCGGCGGTGGCGAAGGTCGCCCCGGCCGGCCCGAAGCTCGATCCGGCGCCGCCGCCCATGGCGAGGCCGAGATCGCCGCCGGCCGCGCCGCCGCCGTCGCTGAAGCAGCGGCCGGGACCACCCGCTCCGCCGCCGTTCGCGCCACCGGGACCGCCGTCCCGCTTCCCGGATATGCACGTCCGGTCCCGGCCCGCCACCGGTCCGCCGACCTCGACGTGTCTCCTGCGCCGGCGCGACCGCTCGCGCGTCGCGCGGCGCGGCCGCCCGGAGTACGCTTCCGCCATGGTCGCCACCGGCCAGCGCGCGCTCGCCCCCGGGCTCGACGAGGCCGCCGCGCGGCGCTCGCTGCGCGCCCAGATCGCGCACCTCGAGCGGCGTCTGGCGATGCTCGACCCTGCGCCCCGCCAGACCGGCGCCGACGCCCGCCCGCAGCGGCGCGCCGGCGTCCCCCGGCTCATGACGCTCGGCGAGCTCGAGCGCGCCCGCGACCGGCTCGCGGCCGCGGTCGACGAGGCGTGCGCGGCGCAGGCCGAGCGCGGCGCCCGCCAGGAGCAGGCGCGCGTCCGCCTCGAGCGGATGCTGCTCGAGCCGGGCCGCCACCGCTTCGAGCGCGTCCGCGCGGCCGATCTGGGGGAGGGCGGCTGCGGCGTCTACGCCGTGCGCCCGCGCCTCGGCCTCGTGGGGATGCTCATGGGGTGGTGGCAGGTGAAGCTGTCGTCGGGCTGCCCGTTAGCCGGCTGACATGGCCGACAACCGCCGCAAGCGCCGCAAGCGCCGCCCCCCGCGCGCCGCCTCCGGCGCGTCCGCCGCACCCGCCGTGAAGGAGCGGCCCGTCCCCGAGCGGGCCGAGCGCGCCACCGCGACCCCCTCGCGCGCCCAGCCGCGCGCCTCCCGCCGCGCCCGCCTGGAGGACGCGCCGAAGGCGCCCTGGAGCCCGTTCCCGCTCATCGAGCTGACGATCCTCGGCGGCATCGTCCTCATCGTCCTCGGCCTCACCGGCGTCGCCTCCGACCGCACGGCGTTCGCGGTCTGCGGGTTCGCGCTCGTCACCGTCGCCTCGCTGGAGCTGTCGCTGCGCGAGCACTTCGCCGGCTACCGCTCGCACTCCACGCTGCTGGCCGCCAGCGCCGCCGTCGCGAGCGTCATCCCGCTCTACTTCTTCACCGGCCTGCCGCAGCTCGCGCTGATCGCCGTCGGCGTCGCCGTGTTCGCCGTGTGCTTCGCCGCGCTGCGCGCCGCGTTCCGTCGTCGGACCGGGGGCATAGGGTTCCGGACGTGACCGATCCGACCGAATCGACCGCCCAGCCGCGGCGGATGCAGATCACCGGCATCCACCACGTGACGCTGATCGTCCGCGACCTGGACGCCACGACCGCCTTCTACCGCGACACGCTGGGCCTCGGCCTGGTCGAGCAGGGCGTCAACGACGACGACCCGACGGCGCGCCACTTCTGGTTCGGAGACGCCGAGGGCCGGGCCGGCACGCTCGTGTCGTTCATGGAGTACCCGCAGATGCCCGCCGGCAGCCCGGGGCCCGGCGCGCCGCACCACCTGGCGCTCACGGTCGACTCCGCCGAGGAGCTCGACGCGTGGCGCGACTACCTGCGCAGCCGCGGCATCCAGACCACCGACGTCTTCGAGCGCGGGCGCTTCCGGTCGCTGTACCTGCGCGACCCCGACGACCACATCCTCGAGCTCGCCACGCGCGTCTGACGCCGCGCCCGCTCCGTCATCGCCGGCAGCGGCCGGCAGCTCCGGGAGCGACGCGACCCGGTCGGTTGGGGACGTGGACGATCGCGCCGAGGAGCGCGGCCGTCGCCGTCCCTGATCGTGCCGCCGCCGGGGCCGTCGCGGCGGCGGTCACGATCTCCACGGCGCAGCGGCTACGACACCGGGCCGGCCCGCGCGCCGAGGAACGAGAGCAGCGCCTCGTTGACCTCGTCCGCGTGCGTCCACAGCAGGCCGTGCGGCGCGCCCTCGATCTCGACGAGCTCGCAGTCGTCGATCCCCGTCGGCGGGCACAGCAGCGACGCGGCCCCGGCGACGTTCCACTGTCGCGCACGACCTTCTCGGACACGCGCGTGCCGAGCAGCTCGTCGAGGTCGTAGAACGCGTCGTCGAAGGCGGTCAGGTAGGCGAGGCGGTCGGTCCGGATCGCCTCGACCCGTCGCCTCGATGTTGCTCGCCGGGGTCCCGTGCGGGTTGCCCTCGGTCTGCAGCAGGAACGGCGGGACCACGCCCATCATCACCGCGCGGCTGTCGCGCTCGGACCCGTACGTGCCCGGGTAGCGGGCGACCTCGCCGGTGCCCATCGAGAAGCCGCCGTGCACGGCGTCGCGCAGGTCGAGCCGGGTCATGAGCTCGTTCAGGTCGGCCGCGAACGTGTCGTAGTCGTAGCCGGTACTCGGCTGGCTGGACTCGCCGAAGCCGCGCCGGTCGTAGGTGATCACGCGGAAGCCGGCCTCGAGCAGCGCGATCGTCTGCTTCTCCCACGAGCGGCCGCTGAGCGGGAAGCCGTGGATCAGCACGACCGGCTGACCGGTCCGGCGGGCTCGCATCGGTGGATCCCGAGCCGGACCCCAGGGCGGGCAACCCGGGGGTCCCCTGAGCGGCGGGAGGGAGCGCGTAGGTTCCGGGCCGGGATGGAACCGACCTCGACGAGGACGCTCCCGCCTCCCCGCCGCGACCGGTGGCCGGGGCGGGGGGCCGGGCGTCGTGGTCGCCGCCAGGGACGCGGCCGACGCCGCTAGGCGATCATCGACGCCATCGGGCGGGAATGCACCCGCTCGGCGTCGTCCATCGTGCCGACCGCGGTCGCGTCCAGGCGCGCGGCGATCGCCAGCCGCTGGCGCTCGGTGAGCGATCCGATGGTCTTGGTCTCCGAGAGCGGGACCTGGGCCAGGAAGCGCCGGCAGCGGGTGCGTCCCCAGCGGCGCTGGCTCATGAGCAGGTCGGCGATGGCCATGCTCTCCGCCTCCCACGGCGAGTTGAGCACCACCTCCGACACCGTCAGCTCGCCATCCGCCACCCGGCGCTTGAGCTCCGCCCGGGCGAGGCGGACCTCGTTCGCGCGCTGGAGAGCCCGCAGGTGCTGGGGCCCCGAGGCGTTGAGTGCTGACGCCGTCATGCTTCCTCCCTGCCGTCGGGCCGATCGGCCGTCCGGCATCGTCGTGTTCCTGTGCGCGCCGTGCCGCGGGCATGGAGCCCCCTCCCGTGCGGGTTCGGCTCCTCTGGGGTCCCGTCCCGGCCGCCGGCCGACCCTCTCTCGGACCGGCGTCCTTCGCTCTCTCCATCCCCCATGCGCCGCGGTCGACGCGCCCGGAACGGTACGCGTCAAAACGTCAGGCGGTCAACGGGGGTCCGCGAGGTTCATGCGCTCCGAGCGCACTTTTCCCGCCAGGTCTCGACCAACGGTCGAGGCTCGCGCCCGGCGGTCGCGATCAGGGTGACGGCAGCGGCCCGTGCTCGGCCTCGAAGGCCGCCTTCACGGAGGCGAACGCGTCCAGCGCCCGGTCCAGCACGGCGCGTTCGTGGGTCGCCATGACGCTCGTCCGCAGCAGCGCCCCGCCGGGCGGGACGGCCGGGTGGATCGCGACGTTGACGAACACGCCCGCGTCGTAGAGCGCGCGCCACAGCAGCGCCGCCTTCCAGTCGTCCTCGACGAGCACCGGGATCACCGGCGTCGCGATCTCGTGGTCGACGGTCTTGAACCCGCGCTCGCGCAGCCCCGACCGCAGGTACTGGGCGTTGTCCAGCACCCGGGCCATCAGCTCGGGGCCCTCGGGCGAGCGGATGATCTGCAGCGCGGCCAGCGCGGCGCCGACCGCGGCGGGCACGCCGGCGGCGGTGAAGATGAACGCGCGGCTGCTGATGCGGATGAAGTCGATGACCTCGGCGTCGCCCACCACGAAGCCGCCGCAGCTCGCCAGCGACTTGCTGAACGTGCCCATGCGCAGGTCGACGCGGTCCTCGACGCCCAGCAGCTCGCTGGCGCCGGCCCCGCGCGCGCCGAGCACGCCGGCGCCGTGCGCCTCGTCGACCATCAGGCGAGCGCCGTAGCGCCGGCACAGGTCGGTGATCTCCACGAGCGGGGCGACGTCGCCCTCCATCGAGTAGACGCCGTCGACGACGACGAGCACGCCGCCGCCGTCCTCCTGCGCGCGCTCGAGCTGCTTCTCGAGCTTGTCGAGCTTGTTGTGGCGGAACGGGCGCATCTTCGCCCGCGACTGCAGGACGCCGTCGAGGATCGACGCGTGGTCGCCGGAGTCGACGATCACCGTGTCGGACTGGTCGAGGATCGTGCCGATCGTCCCGAGGTTGGCCTGATGGCCGGTGGTGAAGACGATGCAGTCCTCGGTGCCCATCCAGTCGGCCAGCTCCTCCTCAAGCTGCAGGTGCAGCCGGGTGGTGCCGTTCAGGAACCGCGAGCCGGTGAGGCCGGTGCCGTAGGCCTCGAGCGCGTCGCGGGCGCCCTGGAGGACGCGGGGGTCGCCGGTCAGGCCGAGGTAGTTGTTGGAGCCGAGCATCACCCGCTCGGCGCCCTCCATCTCCGTCACCGGGCCGGCGGGGCCGGTCAGCGGGCGGAAGTAGGGGACGAGATCGGCCTCACGCGCGGCGCGCAGCTGCTCGGCGCGCTCGTGCCCGCGGACCTTGGCGAAGACGTCTACGGTGGTGGGCATATGAGCCTTGAGATCCGGGCGGTGGCGTCGCACCGCGAGATTCGGGAGTTCATCGAGCTCCCGTTCCGGCTGCACTCTACCTCTCCACAGTGGGTGCCCCCGCTGCGGCTCGAGCGCCGCTTCTTCCTCTCCCGCAAGCACAACGCGTTCTTCACGCACGGCGACGCCCGCCTGTTCCTGGCCTGGCGCGACGGGCGCGCGGTCGGCCGCATCAGCGCGCAATACAACCTCGCCTACGACGGCCAGCACCCGGACGAGTCGACCGGCATGTTCGGCTTCCTGGAGGTCGAGGACGACCCCGAGGCGCTGCGCGGGCTGCTGGAGGCCGCCGCCGGCTGGCTGCGGGCGCGCGGGCGCACGCGGATGCTCGGCCCGATGGACTTCACGATGAACGACGAGAGCGGCGTCCTCATCGAGGGCTTCGACCGCGAGCCGATGATCCGCCAGCCGTGGCACCCGCCCTACTACCAGCGGCTCCTGGAGGACGCCGGCCTGGCCAAGGCGATGGACCTCTACATGTGGGAGCTGTCGATCGCCGACCGCAGCTCGGTCCGCCCGATCCTCTTCCGCCTGGCCGAGGAGGCCGAGACCAAGCACGGCGTCACGCTGCGCAAGATGACCCGCCGCTCGCTGCGGCGCGACCTCGACGCGTTCGGCGAGATCTACAACGCCGCCTGGGCCGAGAACTGGGACTTCGTGCCGTTCTCCAAGGCCGACCTCGACGCCTACGCGCTGGAGCTGCAGCTCGTGTTCGACAGCGACTGGTTCATGGTCGCCGAGAAGGACGGCGAGCCGATCGCGGTGAACATCACGATCCCCGACGTCAACCAGGTGCTCAAGCGCATGAACGGGCGGCTGCTGCCCCTCGGGTGGTGGCACTACCTGCGGCGCCGGCGGATCATGGACCGGGTGCGGGTCGGCTTCCTCGGCGTCAAGCCCGAGTTCCAGCACACCGGCGTCGCCGCGCAGATGTACATCGAGCAGTTCAACCTGGCCGAGCGCACGCCCTACAAGTGGGGGGAGATGGGCTGGATCCTCGAGACCAACCACGCGATGAACCGGGGCATGGAGGCGATGGGCGGGCGGATCGTCAAGCGCTACCGCGTGTACGAGCGGCCGGTCTGAGCCGCGCGCCGGAGACCGCCTGACGGACTGCTATGGTCGCCGCCCATGGCCGATGAGCCCATGCCCGTTGAGGCCGAGCCCGAGATCGTCGACGGCGTCATCGTGCGCGAGCCGGCGCCGGTCGAGCGCCGCTCCGTCGCGCCGCTGACGGTGCAGGCGGCGGCGGTGGCGGGCGCCTCGCTCGTCGCGGGCGCCACCGCGGTCGTGCTCGCCAAGGGCGTGGCCCGGGCGGCGCGCGGTCCGCGGCGCACGCGGCTGCGCCTCGGCGGCCGGCGGCGCGGGGGCCGCCTCGACGTCGTCGCCACCCGCACGTTCCTCGTCGACGTGCATCTCGTGGATCGGCGCTGAGCCCGCCCGCCCTGCAGGCGCCCGGCGTCGACCCCGCCGCGCTGGCGGTGGAGGTCCGCGTCGAGGTGCGCCCGCCGTGGCCGTTCCGGCTCCAGCGCCACGGCGGCAAGGACGGCGTGCTGCGCTGCCGCGGCGGCGTGTTGTCGCGCCTGCTGCATGTCGACGGCGCGCCGGCCGTCGTGCGCGTCGCCCAGCCGGCGCGCGACCGGGTGCTGTTCGGCGCCCGCGCGGAGCGGCGCGACGTGGCCGAGGAGGCGATCGCGCGGATGCGCTTCGCGGTCGCCGTCGACGACGACCTGCGCGCGTTCCACGACCGCTTCCGCTTCGACCCGCTCATCGGCCGCGCGGTCCGCACGCTGCCGCACCTGCGCGTCCGCCGCCGGCCCGAGCCGTTCGAGGCGCTCGCGTGGGCGATCTGCGAGCAGCTCATCGACTTCGAGCGGGCCAGCGAGATCGAGCGGCGCATCGTCCGGGCGGTCGGCCCGGTGTGCCCGCAGGGGCCGCAGGCGCCGCTGCGCGACGTGCCCGCCGCCGCGGCGATCGCCGCGATGGCGCCCGCGCGGCTGGAGTCCTTCGGTCTGACCGCGACCCGGGCGGTGGCGATGGTGCGCGCGGCGCGCGAGGTCGCGAGCGGGCGCGTCGACCTGCACGACCGCGATCACGAGCGCGGCTGGGCGCGCTTGCGCGCGATCCGGGGCGTGGGCGCGTGGACGCTCGAGTACCTGGCCCTCCACGGCCAGGGCCGCTACGACCAGCTTCCGGCCGGCGACCTGGCCTACCGCAAGCTGGTCGGGCGGCTGCGCGCCGGCGGCCGCCCGTCGGCGCGCGCCGAGGAGGACGAGGTGCGCGCGTTCTTCGCCCCGTACGGCGAGTGGGCCGGCCTGGCGGGCGCGTACGCGCTCGCCGCGACCAGCCGCTTCGAGCGCGCCCTCGCCGCCTAGCCCCCGCTAGTTCGCGGCCGCCGGGTCGTCCGCCGGCTCCAGGCCCGCGCCGGGCAGGAACTCGTTCGTCAGCGAACGCGGCAGCGGCGGGTTCTCGAGCAGGTCGTTCTCGAGCATCCACCCGCCGTAGCGGCCCCACGCCGCCTGGTCCTGCCAGCCGAACGGCTGCTCGGGATCCTCGGGGAAGAACGCGGGCAGCGTCTCCTCGACCTCGGCGAGGGTGTCCGCGCGGTCGAGGTCCGGGTTGGCGGCCAGCAGCGGCCCGATCCCGGTCTGCGGGTCGTCGCGCAGCGCCTCGTGCCCCTCGGCGACGGCGCGCAGGAACGCGCGCAGGTAGGGGCCGCGGTTGCGGGCGGTGTCGGCCCGCACGACGAAGATCAGCTCGTCGTAGGTCGGCACGCCGGCCTTGTCGACGGGGATGATCACCGGGTTGCGCTTGGCCCGCTTGAGCTCGACGCCCTCGACGTTCCAGAACGCGCCGAGCGTCGCGTCGACGCGGCCCGACAGCATCGCGGGCACGAGGTTGAAGCCGACGTTGACCTCGCGCACCGACGACGGGTCGATGCCGTTCTCGGTCAGGATCGTCTTCAGGTACGCCGACTGGTAGGGGATGCCGGCGGTGCCGACGGTCTTGCCCTCGAGGTCGGCGACCGAGCGGACCTTGCCCTTGGGCAGCGCCATGATCGAGGTCAGCGGCCGCTGCACGAGCGCGCCGACCGAGACGAGATCGGCGCCCTGGTCGCGGGCGAGCAGCAGCTCGGGCTCGTAGGAGATCGCGACGTCGACCTTGCCGGCCGCCAGCAGCTTCAGCGGCGCCGCGGGATCGGAGGGGGTGACGAGCTCGACGTCCAGCCCCGCGCGCTCGAACGCGCCCGTGCCCTCCGCCGCGTAGATCCCGGCGTGGTCGGCGTTGGGGTAGTAGTCGAGCATCAGGCGCACCTGGCTGGTGGGCGGCGCGCTCGTCTTGTCCTCCTTCTCGCCGCAGGCGGCGAGCGCGATCGCGCTCAGCGCCGACAGCGCGACGGCGATGATCCGGCGGGTCACGATGTCCTTTCGTTCGTGGTCCAGGGCAGGAGGCGGCGCTGGGCGAGGTCCAGCGCGTAGAAGAGGGCGACGGCGAACGCGGCCAGCACGACGACGGCGGCCCAGGCGCGGGCCGTCTCGAGCTGCGGGATCGCCTGCAGGATCAGGTGGCCGAGCCCCTCGCTGGAGCCCGAGTACTCGGCGAACACGGCGCCGATGACGGCGACCGCGACCGCGATCTTCGCGCCGCTCAGCGCGGCGGGCAGCGCGGCCGGGGCCTCGGCGAAGCGGAACGCCGACCAGCGCGACGCGTCGAGCGTGCGCAGCAGGCGGATCGTGTCGCGGTCGACGCGGCCGAGCGCGTCGAGCGTCGTGACGACGATCGGGAAGAAGCAGATCAGCGCGATGATCGCGATCTTCGGCGCCATCCCGAAGCCGAGCCACACGATCAGCAGCGGGGCGACGATCACGATCGGCACCGCCTGGGAGGCGACCAGCAGCGGATAGGTGGCGCGCCGCAGCGGACGCCAGAAGTGCAGCGCGGTCGCGCAGGCGAAGCCGACGAGCAGCGCGGCGACGATGCCGAACGCGACCTCCTGGGCGGTCACCAGGAAGTTGCTCCACAGCAGCGAGCGGTCCTCCCACAGCGCGGTGGCGATCTCGCTGGGGGAGGGCAGGATGAGGTCGTCGACCGGTCCCTCGCTGGCGTAGAGCTGCCAGGCGCCGAGCAGCACGGCGACGAGGAGCAGCGCGATCACGCGGCGCCCTCCCCGCCCAGCGCCTGAAGCGCCCGGGCGCGCAGCGCGACGACCGCCGGGTCGGTGGCGACCCGCGGCCGCGGCACGTCGACGGGCAGGTCGGCGACGACCCGCCCCGGGCGCGGGGACATCACGACGACCCGGTCGCCGAGCAGCACCGCCTCCTCGACGTCGTGGGTGACGAGCAGGACGGTGCGCGGCTCGCGCGCGAGCGCGTCCGCCAGCCAGCGCTGCATGTCGGCGCGGGCGATCGCGTCGAGCGCGGCGAACGGCTCGTCGAGGCAGAGGACCGGCTTGCCGGCCAGCAGGGTGCGCAGGAACGCGACGCGCTGGCGCATGCCGCCCGACAGCTCGCCGGGGCGGGCCCGCTCGAACCCGGCCAGCCCGAACTCGGCCAGGACGGGGTGCGCGGCGGCGCGCGCCTCGCGGCGGCCGGCGCCCTTCAGGCGCAGCGGCAGCGCGGCGTTGTCGAGCGCGGACGCCCACGGCAGCAGCAGGTCGCGCTGGGGCATGAGCGCGGCCGGGTCGGCCGCGACGGTCCCGGCGTCGGCGCGCTCCAGCCCGCAGACGAGCGCGAGGAGCGTCGACTTGCCGCAGCCGCTGGGGCCGACGACCGCGACGACCTCACCCGGCGCGACGGTGAGCGACAGGTCCGAGACCGCGGTCACCTCGCCGTAGCGACGGGTCACCGAATCGACGCGGATGCCCTGGCGCTCGGCGGCCGGCGCGGGCGCCGACGCGGGTGACGATGTGCTCTGCATGCCTCCCTTCGCGGGGATTGCCCCACAGGTTCGAAGGGTCAGCACCGGATCGGGTGCTATCTCAGCCGGCCGCCTGCCAGCCCCCCTGGCTGTTCGATTCGCGCAGGAAACCCTAGCTCACACGGCCAGCGTCGTGCCGCGTCGCTCCGCGATCACCGCCACGAACGCCCGCACGACCGCCGGGTCGAACTGCGTCCCGGAGCAGCGCTCGATCTCCGCGAGCGCCTCGTCGGCGCTCAGCGCCGCGCGATACGGGCGGTCGGTCGTCATCGCGTCCCAGGCGTCGCAGAGCGCGACGATCCGGGCGCCGAGCGGGATCTCGTCGCCGGCCAGCCCGTCCGGGTACCCGCCGCCGTCCCAGCGCTCGTGGCTGGCGCGGACGATCGGGGCGACCGGGACGAGCGCGGGCGCGGCCAGCAGGATGCGCTCGCCGACGATCGTGTGACGGTGCATGAACGCCCACTCGTCGGGGTCCAGCGGCGCGGGCTTGTGGAGGATCGCGTCGGGGATCGCGAGCTTGCCGACGTCGTGCAGGACGGCGGCGGCGCGAACGTGCTCGACCTCGTCGGGGGCGAGCATCATGTGGCGCGCGACGTCCACCGCGAGGTCGGCGACGTCGTCGACGTGGCCCGACAGGTCCGGGTTGCGCTCCTCGACGGCGCGCAGCAGCACGTCCCGGGTCTGGGCGATCGCCGACGCGCGCCCGCCGCGCCCGCGCTTGGCCGCGTACATGCGCTGGTCGGCGAGCGTCAGCGCGTGGCCGGTGGCGCGGACCTCGTCGGGCACCCGGACGACCCCGCGCGACGCGTGGACGTCGAAGCCCTCGCCGCGCTCGCGCAGGGCGGCGTCGGCGGCCGCGAGCACCGCGTCGGCGCCGTCGACGGGCGTGAGGACGCAGAACTCGTCGCCCCCGATGCGGTAGGCGCGGCCCGGGGCGGGCACCGCGGCGTCGAGGCGTTCGGCCAGCCGGCACAGCAGCACGTCGCCGGCGGGGTGGCCGAAGCGGTCGTTGTAGGCCTTGAAGCCGTCGAGGTCGTAGAGCGCGAGCGTCATCGGCCAGCGCTGCTCGCGGCTCCACTCGAGCGCGGCCATGAGCTCGCGCCGGTTGGCGAGGCCGGTCAGCGCGTCGGTGTGGGCGTCGCGCTCGGACGCGTCGAGCATCCGCCGGTTCATCTGCGACACGAGCGCCAGGCGGACCAGCAGGCCGATCGCGGCCGCGGCCGCGAGCAGGACGCTTCCGGCCGGCAGCCCGACGAAATGGTCGGCGACGAGCACGCCGACCGTGGCGACGCCCGCGACGGCGGCGGCGAGGACGCCGAGGCGGTCGTGCTCCCGGCGGCGGCCGATCGCCCGCGGCACCCAGGCGGCGGCCGCCAGCGCCAGCAGCGCCAGCGGCCAGGTGACGTCGAGCAGCCCGTCGATCGCATACGTGCCGTCGGCGACCTGGACCAGGTACACGGTGTCGGCGATCGCGGACACAACGAGCCCGAGGGCGATGATCAGCCAGGTGGCGCTGGCGGCCCGGCCGAACGCGCCGATCAGCGCGGCGATGAGGCCGAGCAGCAGCACGTCGGCGATCGGGTAGGCGAGGTTCGTGGCGACGACGAGCGCGCCGCCGCGCGTGCTGCCCGACAGCGCCGGGTGGATGGCCGCGGTGGCGACCGCCCCGGTGGCGAGCGCGGCGATGGCCCCGTCGAGCCACTGCAGGCCGGTGACGCGCCCGCCGCGGCGGCCGCGGGCCAGCAGCACGATGGCGACGTAGGCGCACAGGAAGAACGCGAGGTAGAGCGCGTCCGCCACCGAGGGGTAGGGGATGTCGGCGGGCGCGAGGGGCTCGAACGCCACCACCCAGTACAGGTCGCCGGCGGCGTAGGCGGCCAGCGCCGCGGTCATCCACCACCAGGCGGCGCGCTCGACGGGGACGGCCAGCGCCCGCCACGCGCAGGCGGCGACGGCGCCGATCTCGATCGCGTTGTAGACGTAGGCGGTCCAGCCCGGCCACGCGCCCGGGTCGGTGACGTTGCGCAGCGCGAGCGCGAGCACGGCCGCGGCGAGCGCCGCCAGCAGGTGCGGTGCTCGCCGGGCGACGGTCATGCGCCCTACATCGTCGGCGGCAGGCCGCGAGTTGAGCTATTCATAGACCACCACGGCCGGCGGTGGCCGCAGCCGCAGGACCTGGCGCGGCGTGAGCAGGTCGGTGTCCTCCTCGTAGAACAGCTTGAAGCCGTCGAAGAGGCGCTCGCCGCTGGCGGCCAGCTCGTGGTACTTGGCGCGCTTGACGGCCCGGCCGCCGAAGCCGTCGACGTTGATCGCCAGCGCCAGGTTGCGGCGCGGCTTCAGCGCGGCGACGTCGTCGATCATGCCCTCGGTGAAGCGGTGGATCAGCAGCAGCTTCTGCGGCAGGCGGTGGCGCTGCGCGAGCCGGTCCAGCCAGAACGAGACCGCGTTGACCTCACGCGAGCTGACGGAGCCGATCACCTGCCCGGGGACCTGCGGCGCGTTCACCCGCCACTCGGGGTCGAGCGCCAGCGACACGTCGGGCTGGCGCAGCCAGCGCCTCAGGCGGCGCGCTTCCTGCAGGAAGTCGGAGCGGCCCGGCTGGATGTCGAGGATCAGCAGCGCCTTCATGCGCCGCGCGGCGCGCAGGTAGCGGCGGATGACCTTCGGGTCCTGGCGGGTGCGGTACATGCCGTCGTTGCCCGCGTGGCCCGCGGCGATGACCGCGATCAGCTCCATCGCGGGCAGCACCGGCATGCCGGGGCGCTCGTAGCGGCGGGCGACGCGGGCGAGCCGGCGGCCGGCCCGGTCGGGCGTGCCGATCCCCAGCACGCCGAGCCGGCGGTCCTGCGGGGCGCCGTAGAAGGCGACGACGCGATGGCCGGGGAGGATCGTGCGCCCGCCGCGCGGAAGCTCCGGAGGCGGCGGCGCGTCGGCGCCGGAAGGCGCGGTGCTCGCCGACTCGTCATCGCCGCCGCCGCAGTCGCTCAGGAGCAGCGCCACGGCCACCACGAGCACCGCGATCGCGCCCAGCGCATACGCGCGCCGGCGCCAGTAGAGGGTGCGCACGCGCGGAACCGTACCCGTCCGGGGGCGTTCGACGCGCGATCAGACGCCCGTCATCGGCTTCGTCAGCGCCTTGACGAAGACCTCGAGCTGCTGGGTCGTCCAGCACTCGAACGCCTCGCAGTACTGCTCGTAGGCCGCGATGACGGAGTCGCCGTAGTTCCAGTAGAGGCGCGGCTCCGGGTTGAGCCAGAACGTGCGCCCGGCCAGCGACGCGATCTGCCCGAACACCTCCGCGCGGGGGTCGCGGCCGTTCGTGCGCGCGTCGCCGAGGACGATCACGGTCGCGCGCGGATGCAGCTCGTCGGCGACCGCGTCGCGGAACTCGCTCCACACGCGGCCGTAGTCGGTGTAGCCGGAGATGTCGGCGACGCCGGCGTCGCGGGAGATCGCGTTCGACACGGCGGCGAAGTCGCGCTCGCGCTCGAACACGTCGGTCACCTCGCTGATGCGCTCGATGAACACGAACGAGCGCATCTTGCGGAACGTGTCGTGCAGCGCGTGCAGGACCGACAGGAAGAAGACCGAGGCGCTCGTGACGCTCGTGGACACGTCGCAGAGCACGAAGATCTCGGGCCGCCGCGGCCGGCGCGGGCGGAAGCGCAGCTCGACGGGGACGCCGCCGGTCTGCAGCGAGGCGCGCATCGTGCGGCGCACGTCGACGTGCGCGTGGCGCTTGCGGCCCCGCGCCTCCATGCCCTGGGTGGCGAGGCGGCGGCGGAGCTGGGCGACGACGCGATGGACGGCGGCGAGGTCCTGCAGGGGGCCCGACGGCAGCGCGCGGTCGAGCTCGTTCAGCGGGCGCGAGGCGGGGAGCTGCTCGGTCCGCTCGATCTGGCCGCGCTCCAGCTCGCGGCGCAGCAGCTGCTCGAAGCGGCGCAGCTCGTCGCGCGGCAGGCCGTCGTGGCGCGGATCCTCGGGCGGCAGGTCCGGCTGCGGCTCGCTGCGCAGGCCGAGCTGGCGGCGGATGCGCTGCACGTCGACGCCGATCACGCCCGAGCCGGTGCCCTGGCGGCCGAACGCGGCGATCGCCAGGCGGGCGAGGTCGCGCATCGCGCTCTCGGCGCCGTCGCGGATCGCCTCGGCGATCTGCTGGCGCAGCGCGTCGAGGTCGATGTCCCCGGCCTGCTGGCCCTCGCCGTCGCTGTCGCCGCCGACCTGGCCGCCGGCCGCGCCCTCCTTGATGCCGGCGCGCACCGCGGCCGCCTCGGTGGCGCGGAAGAAGAAGCGCTCGAAGACGAGCTCGAAGACGCGGCGGTCGTCGGGCGACTTGGCCAGCGTGGCGGCGAGCGCCTCGCGGAAGTCCTCGGGGTCCGACCACGGCACCTCCTGCAGCGCCGCGAACGCGTCGAGCAGCTCGGACGTGCCGACGGCGACGCCCTCGTCGCGCAGCGCCTCGCCCAGCTCGATCAGGCGAGCGGAGATGCCGGGCGGGCCGGGGTCAGGCAGCCTTGGTGCCAACGCCGCTGGGCGGGCCGGGGCCGAGTCGCACACCGACGCGCTCGGCGACGATGTCGAGGTCGGTGCGGTGCTTGACGATCACCGACATGGTCTCCCTGAAGACGCCCTCGTCGATGTCGTCGGCCCCGAGCAGCAGCAGCGCGCGCGCCCAGTCGATCGACTCCGCGATCGACGGCGGCTTCTTGAGGTCGAGCTCGCGGACCATGTGGACGACCTCGACGAGCTTGCGCGCCACCTGCTCGTCCAGGTCGGGCGTGTGCAGGCGGACGATCGCGAGCTCCTGCTCGACCGGCGGGTAGTCGAGCCACAGGTACAGGCAGCGGCGCTTGAGCGCCTCGGTCAGCTCGCGCGAGTTGTTGGACGTCAGCAGGACGATCGGCGTCGTCTTCGCCACCACCGGGCCGAGCTCGGGGATCGAGATCTGGAAGTCGCTGAGGACCTCCAGCAGCATCGCCTCGAACTCCTGGTCGGTCTTGTCGATCTCGTCGATCAGCAGCACGACCGGCTCGGGCGAGGCGATCGCGGTCATCAGCGGGCGCTCGAGCAGGAACTCCTCGCCGAAGATGTCGTCCTGCACGCGATCCCAGCCGGTGTCGGCCGCCTCCGCCTGGATGCGCAGGAGCTGCTTGCGGTAGTTCCACTCGTACAGCGCCTTGGCCTCGTCGAGCCCCTCGTAGCACTGCAGGCGCACGAGCGTGCGGTCGAGATAGCGCGCGAGCGCCTTGGCCAGCTCGGTCTTGCCGACGCCGGCCGGGCCCTCCACGAGCACCGGCTTGCCGAGGCGGGTGGCCAGGTAGGAGACGAGCGCGGTCGACTCGCCTGGCAGGTAGCCGACCGACTGGAGCCCTTCGCGGACCTGGTCGACGGAGGTCGGGGTGGCGGCCATGGGAGGTGCAGATGGTAGAACGCGCCGGCCATGCCGGCCGCCGCGAGCGAGATCCCCGCCCTCCCGTTCCTCGCGGTGATGGCCCTCGGCGTGCTCGTGGCGATCGCCGGCCACGTCGTGCGGGCGCGCTGGCTGGTCGTCGTCGGGCTCGTCCTCCTGTTCGGCGCGACCGCCGCGATCCTGGTCGCCGGGTTCGTCGACTACCAGGGCGGCGGCGCCGACCCACGCCGGCCTCACGACCCGCGCGAGCCGACGTTCTGAACGACGCGCACAGGCGGATTCCGCCCCCGGGACGCAAGGATCAGCGCTCGGGCAGGCGGTGCGTCTCGGCCTCGTCGAACGAGAGCTGGCCGGGCATCGGCGGCTCGTCGTCGCTCGGCGGGCGCCGACGGCGCGGCTGCGGCGCCGGCTCGGTCGGGGCCTCCGACGCGGGCGGACGCGTCGCCGGCGCCGGCCGGGCCGGCGCCTCCGACGGACGCGGCTCCATCTCGCCGGCCGGGGTCGCCGGCGGCGGCCGCCGGGGCCGCTCCCGCTCCGCCCGCCGCCGCGTCCGCGGCGGCAGGTCGAACGGCTCGTCACCGGCCGCCGGCAGCGGCGGCTCGGGCCGGTGCGCGGCGCGGATCCGATACCCGGCGTACACGAGGAACGCGGCCGCCAGGAACGCGATGAACACGCCCCACTGGATGCCGATCGTCGCGCTCTCGCCGGTGACGTCCGGGTGGTCGAGCACGCGGTAGAAGATCAGCAGCGCCGCCCAGCCGCCCGCGATCATCACGATCAGCCCGTCGCCGCCGGGCAGGTGGAACGCCCGCTCCTCGCCGCGCGCGAACAGCAGGCCGAGCACGCCGAGCGCGACGAGGACGACCGACGCCATCACGAAGTCGGCCGAGCCGAACCCGCTGAGCTTGTCCTCGACGAAGCCGCGGCTGGTCGTGTCGTAGAACGACTTCTCGTACCAGGGCAGGAACAGCGTGGCGAGCAGCAGCAGCGCCGCGACGGCGGCCAGGCGCTGCTCGCCGGCCAGGTTGGCCCAGACGCGCCTAACCCGGTCCACCGGCCTCCAGCGCCGTCAGGCGCCGCTCGATCAGCTCCACCACGCGCGGGTCCACGCCGCCCCCGGCCGCGACCGAGCGGGCCTCCTCCAGCGCCGCGCGCGCCCGCCGCGCCCGATCCGCCGGGTCCCCTTCGTTCTTGAGCACGTTGTCGGCGCGCAGCAGCAGCGTGCGCACGCGATCGGCCGGGTCGCGCATGGTGCTCATCGTGGCTGCATCCTGTCAGGCGATCGGGATGTCCTCGGCGGTCCGGGACGGACCGCCGTCCTCCGCCGCGACCTCGCGCTCGATCCGCGCCACGAGCCAGTCGAGCAGCGCCCGCAGGACCAGCAGGAGCTGGCGGATCAGATCGGCGATCTGCTGGCGCAGGTCGGGCGGCACGAGCTCGCGGAGCGCCGCCAGCAGCGACGCGAGCGCCTGCGCCTCCTCGGCGAACGCGCCGCGGCTCTCGCGCGGGACGTCCCAGCCGCGCGGCGGCACGCCCGACCCCATCAGCCGCTCGGCGGCCTCCTGGGTGGCGCGCACCTGGGCGCGCAGCTCCTCGAGGGGGTCAGGATCGGCCATCGGGATCGTCGAAGCGAAGCTCCAGCGCGCCGTCGGTGAACGAGGCGCCAGCCGCACGATAGCCAGCCAGGGCGGGCGGGAGGACCACCGTGCGCTTGTGCCCGTCGACCCGCACGATCACCTCCGCGCCGATCTTGCGCAGCGCGATGTCGCCCTTCTCGGCGAACGGCAGGTCGAGGCGCAGGACGGCGCCGTCGTCGTCGACGCGCAGCTCCTGCGCGAGGCGCTCGTGCAGCACGCCGGCCGGCTCGACGCCGTCGAACACGGCGGCCGCGAGCTCGTCCAGGCGCTCGCCGCCGACCACCTCGCCGGCGAAGTAGGGCGCGGTCAGGACCGGGACCGGAGCGAACCCGGCGCGCACGTCGGCCAGCGCGTCGAGCTGGCGCCGGCGCCACGGCTCGAAGTAGTCGCCGACCCCCTCCGGGAACACCCGGTTGACGATGACGGCGTCGGTGAGGAAGCCGTACAGGTTCAGGTAGGTGAACGTGCGCCGCGCCTCGTCGATGACCATCCGGTCGGGCGTCGTCACGAGCCGGATCGACACGTTCGCGCGGTCGCGGAGGATCTCGTTCATCGCGATGAGATTCTCCAAGAGCCGGCTCACCTCGTCGAGGACGTCGTCGCCGGGCAGGCGCAGGTCGAGGACGGCCCGGGCGATCGGGCGGGCCGCGTCCATCAGCCGCGACTGCTGCGGGAACACCTTCGCCAGCCACCAGCGCAGGACGTCGGGGAACGACAGCAGCCGCAGCGTCTCGCCGGTCGGCGCGCAGTCGACGATCACCGCGTCCCACTCGCCGCTCTCGTGGTGGCGCTTGATCTGCAGGAGGCTGAACAGCTCGTCCATCCCCGGCGGGACGCTCAGCTCCTCGGCGGAGATGCGGTCGGCCCCCCGCTCGGTCAGCAGCTCGCCCGCCCACGCCTGCACAGACGACCAGTGGCGCTCCATCTCGTCCTGCGCCGCCACCTGCTGCCCCCACAGCCGCTCGCCGATCTGCGTCGGGTCCGGGCCCAGCTCGTGCTCGAGCGCGTCGGCGAGCGAGTGCGCCGGGTCGGTGGACAGCACGACCGTGCGCAGGCCGGCGTCGGCGCAGCGCCGGGCGGTGGCGGCCGCGACCGAGGTCTTGCCGACGCCGCCCTTCCCGGTGTAGAGGATCGTGCGCGGGCTCTCCACCGCGCGGGAGCCTACTTCCGCTTCAGCACGATCGTCTTGCTGACCTCGGCCGTGTTGCCCGCGAGGTCCTTGGCCTTCAGCGTGACCGTCACCGGCCCCGGCTTGCGGCGCCCGGCCCAGGTGAGCGTGCGCTCCCCGTAGGCCAGCGTCGCCGACGTGATCGGCGTGCCGTCCACGTAGAGGCTGACCGTCGACTTCTTCGACAGCGTGAAGCGGATCGCGACCGGCTTGCGGGTGCGCGCCGTCGACGTGCGGATGCGGATCGACGGCGGGTCGGTCTCGTCCTGGGCGAATCGCGTCGCCGTCGCGCAGTACGCCTCGGCCTGGGTGCGCTCGCACAGGTTCTGCAGGAACTCGCGGACGAGCTGGTGGTAGCTGAGCGACGACTCGTTCCTGCCCTCGTACAGCGACCACGCGCCGGTGTCGTAGTCGGGCAGCTCCTTCTGGGCGGCCCGGTCGCCCGCCTCGAAGAGCTGCAGGCCGACCGGATCCTGGGAGATCTGGGCGTAGTCCCACAGCCCGTTCAGCGACTGGATGAAGCCGTTGAGGACGAGCAGGCGCGGGTTGGTGGAGTAGATGAGGTAGTGGGCGCCGCCGTTGCGCTTCAGCGCCACGCCCTCGGGCGGGGGCGCCTGGAAGATGCCCAGCGCCTGCTTGGCGGCCTCGAGCAGCTCGGGCCGCTCGAGCTTCTGGGAGGCGCGCGAGAGCGCCTGGATCCCGGTGCCCTGCGACAGCGCGCTCACCCACACCGGCGGGGCGCCGCTGAACGTGAAGAAGCTCTCCCAGGCGATCCCGCCCGCGCGCGGGGAGGCGAGCGCGAGCACCTCGTCGAGCAGCTCGCCGAGCGCGGTCGCGGAGGCGCGGCGGTTGGACTTCCAGTACGCGTTGGCGGCGCCGAACGTGCCCAGCCACTGCGGCTGGATGCCCGCGCCCGGGTAGTACTGCCACACGATCCGGCTGCCGCGGAACTCGACCCGCGCGCCGTACGACAGCGCGCGCCCGGTGTTCCAGTACTCGGTGTTGCGGCGCAGGATCTCGGTGAGGACCGGGATCCGGCCCGGCGTCACCTGGTTGCGGGCGGCGAGGCCGTCGAGCAGGTCGCGCACGTCGCCGAGGTTGGACTTGCTCGTCCCGGTGGGGAGCTTGCGCAGCAGCGATCTCGCCTCGGCGGCCGCGTCGCGCGCGGCCTGGTGCACGAGCGGGTCCAGGCGCCCGTCGCGGGCGAGCTCGTCGACCACCCGCGCGAACGTCTGCTTGCGGGCCGCGGCGCGGGCCCGGGCGGGCGCGCCCGAGCGCTCGGCGGCGGGCGGCGGCAGCGGGTCGGCCGCCGGCAGATAGGGGTCGTCGCGCAGCACGACGTCACCGTCGGCTTCGACGACATGGACCGGCGCGGCGACCGCGGGAGCGGCCCCGACCAGCGCCATCAGGACGAGGAGAACTGCGGTCCGCGGCACCATCACGATGCTACGTTCAACCGCCGATGCGCCCGCAAGTTGCGTTGCGCGCCGTCCTCGCCGTGGTCCTCGCCGGCGCCCTCGCGCTCGCCGGCTGCGGTGGCGACGACGCGTCCGACAAGTCCGCGTCGGAGCTGATCGAGGCGACGTTCTCGTCCGACCAGCCCGTCGAGAGCGGCCGCCTGCAGCTCGGCGTGCGCGCGGACCTGGCCGAGAGCGGCTCGCTGGAGGGCACGCTCACCGCGCGCTTCGCCCAGGGCGGGGAGGGCCAGCTGCCCAAGCTCGACGGCCAGCTCTCGCTGGTCACCGACGGCGGGTCGCTGGAGGCCGGAGCGATCTCGACCGGCGACAAGGGCTACCTCGTCGTCGCCGGCCAGGCCTACGAGGTCCCGGCCTCAGACTGGGAGCGCATCACGAAGGCCTACACCGCCTCGGAGCGCGAGACCGACAAGCGCCGCCGCGCCCAGCCGACGCTCGACCAGCTCGGCATCGACCCCCGCCGCTGGCTCGTCGACCCGCGCAAGGACGGCGAGGGCGACGTCGAGGGCGCCGAGACGATCCACCTCACCGCCGGCGTCGACGTGCCGCGGATGCTCGCCGACGTGACGAAGCTGGCGCAGGGCAACGACATCTCCGAGCAGCTCGGCGCCGAGGACGCCGAGCAGCTCGAGAAGGCGGTGCGCTCCGCGCGGGTGGAGATCGACACCGGCAAGGAGGACGAGCGGCTGCGGCGGCTCGTCGTGCGCCTGGAGCTGTCGGCCGGGACGCTCGAGCTCAGCCTCCGGTACAGCGAGCTCGACGAGCCGCAGGAGATCCGCGCGCCGGAGGGCGCCCGCCCGCTGTCGGAGCTGACCGAGACGCTCGAGCGCGCCGCCGGCGCCGCGGGCGCGGACGACCCGTACACGAAGTGCCTCCAGGAGGCCGGCGCGGACCTCGCGAAGGTCCAGAAGTGCGCGAAGCACCTGTAGCGTTGCGCCGGTGAGAGGCGCGCGGGCGTTCCTGCTCAGCAGCGCGGGATGGCCCTACCTGCTGGTGCCGGCGATCCCGCTCGCGATCATCCTCGAGCTCGGCCACGCCGGCGCGGTGGCGCTCTTCGTCGTCTCGGCCCTCGGCGTGATCCCGACGGCGGCGCTCATGGGCCGCGCCACCGAGGAGCTCGCCGCCCGCTCCGGGCCCGGCATCGGCGGGCTGCTGAACGTGACGTTCGGCAACGCGCCGGAGATCATCATCGCGCTGTTCGCGCTCGGGTCCGGGCTGCACGAGGTCGTCAAGGCGTCGCTCGTCGGCTCGATCCTCGGCAACATCCTGCTCGTCATGGGCGCGTCGATGCTCATCGGCGGGCTGCGCCGTGAGCGCCAGTTCTTCGACCGCACCGCCGCCAACGCGCAGTCGCTCATGCTGCTGCTGGCGCTGGCCGCCCTGATCATGCCGGCGATCTTCGAGCTGGTGGAGGGGCAGGGCCTGCCGTCGCCGGGCGACGAGCGCGTCGACTACGACGGCACCGTCGAGCACCTGTCGCTGGCGGTCTCGATCGTCCTGCTGGTCACCTACGGGTTCGGCCTGCTGTTCTCGCTGCGCACCCACCGGGAGCTCTTCAACCCGCACACGGCCGGCGAGGACGAGGAGGAGCCGCCGTGGCGGGTGCGGACCGCGGTGATCGCGCTCGCGGTCGCGGGCGTCGCCGTCGGCGTGATGTCGGAGATCCTCGTCGACTCGATCACGGCGGCCTCGGCGTCGATCGGGCTGAGCGAGTTCTTCGTCGGCGTGATCGTCGTCGCGATCGTCGGCAACGCCGCCGAGCACTGGGTGGCGGTGATCGTGGCGGTCAAGAACAAGATGGACCTCGCGGTCAACATCGCGATCGGCTCGAGCGCCCAGGTCGCGCTGTTCGCGGCGCCGCTGCTGGTCGTGTGCTCCTTCTTCATCGGGCCGGGTCCGATGCCGTTCGTGCTCAACGGGTTCGAGCTCGGCGCGCTGATCCTGGCGGTGGTGATCGCGCAGGTGGTCACCAACGAGGGCGAGTCGCACTGGTTCGAGGGTCTGCAGCTCCTCGCGCTCTACGCTGTCCTCGGCCTCGCCTTCTTCTTCGCATGACCGCCGTCATCTCCGGACCCGGCCCGATCGCTGCTGCCGCGGCGATCATCGTCGGCCTGCTGCTGGTCGACCTGCTGCTCTTCGCGCGGGGCCGCGAGCCGACGTTCCGCGAAGGGGTCGTGTGGTCGATCGGCTGGCTGGTGCTCAGCATCCTCGTCGCGCCGCTGATCATCCTGCTGGGCGAGACCGAGGTCGCCGTCGACTACACGACGGTCTACCTGATCGAGCGCACGCTGTCGCTCGACAACCTGTTCGTCTTCCTGCTGCTGTTCGCGTACTTCGGGGTGCCGTCGCAGGCGCGCCCGAAGCTCCTGTTCTGGGGCATCGTGCTCGCGCTGTGCATGCGCGGCCTGGCGATCCTCGGCGGCACCGCGCTGATCGAGCGGTTCCACGTCGTCATCTACGTGCTCGCGGTGACGCTGCTGTTCCTGGCCTACCGGATGTTCAAGGGCGTCGGCCACGACCAGGACCCCGAGGACACGATGCCGGTGCGGCTGGCGCGGCGCATCCGGCCGGACGCGTCGCCGCTGACGCTGTGCCTGGTGGCGATCGTGTTCGCGGACATCGCGTTCGCGATCGACTCGATCCCGGCCGCCTTCGCGATCACGACCGACGCGTTCGCGATCTGGATCGCCAACGCGTTCGCGCTGCTGGGCATGCGCGCGCTGTTCGTGCTGGTCGAGGGGCTCGTGCGCCGCTTCCGCTACCTCGACGAGACGATCGCGATCGTGCTCGGCATCGTCGGCGTGAAGCTGCTGATCGAGGACCTGGTCCACATCGGCCCGGTCGTGAGCCTGCTGATCGTGGTCGCCGCGTTCACGATCGGGATGGTCGCGTCGGTCATCGCCGACCGCCGCGACCCGGACGCCGACGCCAAGCGCGCCGAGCGGGTCGAGCGCACCACGCACGCGGCGTAGGTCGTCGAGCGGCGGCGAGCGGCGGCGCGCCGACTATGCTGGCCGCCGATGGACGTCACCGGACGAAGGATCGTCAGGCGCGCGCTGCTCGCCACCTGCGCCGCCCTCCTCCTCGCCGCGCCGCCGGTCGCGGCCGCCCCGCCGGGCTCTGAGCTGTTCCCGATCAAGGGCGTCGCCTACCAGCCGGCGCCCTCCGACTACACCCGCTGCGGGCCGCCGTGCCCGTACTTCGACACGGACTTCGCCAACGCGGACTTCACCGAGCTGTGGTCGTCGGCCGGCAGCGGCCGCGGCGACCTCGCGGCCATCCAGGACCTCGGCGCCAACCTCATCCGCCTCTACAACTGGAACCCGCAGCGCAACCACCTGCCGTTCCTCAACGAGGCGCATCGGCGCGGCCTGCGCGTCGTCGTCCCGATCAGCAACTACTTCGTCCTGACCGACGGACGGGCGCTCCCGGACATCGTCCGCGAGGTCTACGTCGACGCGGACGGCAGGCCCTCGAAGACCCCGCACCCGGCGGTCGTCGCCTGGTCGGTCGGCAACGAGGTCGACCTCGAGGGCAACAACCAGGACCCGGTCGAGCGCCGAAGGAACCTCGGCCGGGTCGCCGACGCGATCGCCGCGCTCGTGAAGGCCGAGGACGACCTGGGCGCGACGCGGCGCCTGCCCGTGTCGGCGCCGGTGTCGTTCGCGACCTTCGACGACCCGGAGCCCGCCTTCTCGGCCACCCGCACCATGCTCGAGGCGATCCGGGCCCAGCCGCAGCTCGGCGAGGCGTTCATCGGGTCGCGCTTCTTCGCCGCCGTCCAGACCTTCAACCCGGGCAGCTACCTGCGCGACTGGCTCGCGCGCTTCACCCGGGAGTTCCCGAACCTGGCCGTCTGGTTCTCCGAGCTGGGCGTCCCGATCAACGGCTCCTGCGGCGGGTTCGTCAAGCCGCCCTGCCAGGAGGGCGAGCAGCAGCAGGCCGCCTACATCGCCGCGCAGTGGCGCGAGGCGCCGCCCGGAAGCGCCGGCGGCGCCTACCTCGGCGGCACCGCCTTCGAGTTCGTCGACGAGCCCTGGAAGACGGGATCCGAGGGGACGTTCGGCCTGACGAAGTACGCCACGCCGGCGAGCTGGCGCCAGGTGGGCGGCTACCGCGTCGACGCGCTCGTGCACAAGCCCGCGTGGGACGCGTTCCGCGATCCGGTGAACGGGGTGCGGCTGGTCACCGCCGAGAGCGCCGCGAAGCTCGCGGGCGTCGACGCCGACGCCCGCGACGTCGTCGCCCTCGACGAGGAGACCGGCCGGGCGGAGCTGCGCTTCGACGGAAGCGAGGCCGGCGTGCGCCCGGGGACCCACATCGACGCCGTCACGGTCGACCCGCGCGACGGCAGCCTGCTGCTCTCGTTCAGCCGTGCGCAGAGGCTCGAGGGCGTGGGGCGCGTCGGCCCGTCCGACGTCGTCCGCGCGCGCGGCTCGCGCCTGTCGGTCGTCCTGCGCGCCGCGCGCGCAGGGCTCCGCGGCCGGCGCGCCGACATCGACGCGCTCGCGGTGGACCGTCGGGGGCGGCTCGTCGTCAGCACCGCCGGCGGCTTCCGCGCCGGCGCCCACCGCTTCGCGCCCCAGGACCTCGCCGTGCTGCGCCGCGACGGGCGCTGGGCGCCGTTCCTGCGCGGCGCCGACATCGGCCTCACGCGCCCGAGCGAGAACGTCGACGGCGCCTGGATCGACCCGCGCACCGGCGCCGTGCACCTCAGCACGACCGGGGCCTTCCACGCTCGCGGCGTGCGCGGGTCCGGCGGCGACGTGCTCGTCCGCACGCGCCACGGCGGCGTGCACCTGGGCTGGCGCGCCCACGCCGCGGGCGTGACCGCGCGCGGCGCGGAGGGCGTCGCCCGCGACGTCCGGTAGCGGAGACGCGCCTGACCGCGTGAACGACGTTCACGCGGTGAGATAGTCTTCGCCCATGAGCGGATTCCTGCGCGGAGCCCTGCTCGCGGCCGCGCTTCTCCTTCTCGTCCCGGTCGCGCAGGCGGCGGGCGCCACGATCTCCTACACGACGGGCACCGCCGGCATCTGGACCGTCCCGTCGAGCGGCGGCTCGCCGACGCTGATCGCCAACCGCGGCGCGCTGGCCGCCTGGTCGCCGAACGGCCGGCAGATCGCCTACGTCAGCGGCCACACCCTGTACGTCGCCAAGGCCAACGGGAAGGGGGCGAAGCGGATCGCGACGCTGCCCTCCGGCCCTCCGGGGGCGGTGGCGACGCCGCTGCCCAGCGGCGGCCCGCCCGACTGGTCGCCGGACGGCAAGCAGATCCTCGTCGCGGCGCCCTCGGGCGACGTCCTGGCGGTGCCCGCCAAGGGCGGCAAGGCGCGCACGGTCGTGTCGTTGAGCACGTCGGCCTGGATCAGCCCCATGGGCCACCCGGTCTGGGCGCCCGACGGCAGGAGCATCTACTACCTGGTCACCCTGCAGGCGCTGTCCGCCGACGTGGCGGTGTACGGCGTCGCCAACCTGTCGCTCTCGCCGGGCGCGCAGCCGAAGCAGATCTCGGCGAGCCTCCCCGCCGCGCCGACCGGGTTCTGGACCCTGGAGCCGTACTCGCTGGCGATCTCGCCCGACGGCGGCACGCTGGCCGTGACGTACGCGAACCGCATCGCCCAGGGGGCCCAGCCGCTCGGCTACGGCATCGGGCTGCTGGCGTCGAGCGGCGGCGGCGCCGTGACGATGCTGCCGGGCTACAGCGCGGCGGCGTTCTCGCCCGACGGCACGCAGCTCTGCGCGAACGCCGACGCCGGCGGCCTGGCGATCATCACGCCGACCGGCGGCCTCGCGTCGACGATCGTGCCGGCGAGCGCGGCGCCGGTGGGCTGCGCCTGGCGGCCCTAGGAGGATCCGCGGGCGCGGCGCTCAGTCGTCACGCCCGACCTCCTGGTCGTCGGCCTCGAGCTCGTCCACCTCGGCGTCCTCCTCCTCGTCGGAGGCGGCGGCCAGCGACCGCTCGGAGCCGGGGTGGTAGTGGACCTGGAAGCGCTCGATGAGCTCGTCGCGCTGGTTCTCGTCGATCGGGACCTCGTCGGAGACGAGCACCCACTCGGCGCCCTCGTAGGCCTCCATGTTGAAGATCTCCTGATCCATCTCGGGCGAGTCGTCGACGACGATCAGGACCTCGGTCTGGGGGTTGAAGTACGTCCCCGGCCGGTTGACCAGGTCGTCGAGCTCGAAGACGCGCGGATCGGGCATGGGCGGTTTCTAGCAGCTTGCCGCGATCACGTCCGGTCGGTCAGCGCCCGGCGCACCTCGGTCTCGACGTCGAGGGGCGGCTTGCCGTTGCGTGCGCGGCGCTCGTTGCGGGCCACGACGAGCGCTCGGACCTCGGCCTCCAGCCCCGGATCGGCCGCCCCGGTGAGCCGCGCCAGCTCGGCGCCGACGTCGAGCGGCGCCTGCCCGCGGCGGATGCGGCGGTCGTTGGCGGCGTCGAGCAGCTGGCGGATCTCGGCGTCGCGCGCCGCCGCCGTCGACGGCGCCGGGGGCGCGCGGTCGATCGAGAGGCCGCCGCGCCCGATCTCGTCGTACGCGCGCCCGCGCGAGGCGAATCCGGCGATCCCGACCACCGCGGCCAGGATGACGACCGCGAAGATCACGACCTCGAACGCCTCCTGCATGTGCGCATTGTTGCGGACGTTCGTCCGAAGCGCGTGGGATCCGCGCCCTGAGGGGGTACTCTGTGCACAGGTCGTTGACTGACGAGTCAATCGCACGAACGCCGACGAGAAGGACGAGCACACCATGGTCGACTTCACCCTTACGGACGAGCAGAAGGCTCTGCGCGAGCTGGCCCACGACTTCGCGGAGAAGGAGATCCGTCCGGTCGCGTGGGAGTACGACAAGGACGGCACGTGGCCGCAGGACATCATCGACAAGGCCTGGGAGGTCGGTCTGATGAACGTCCACGCGCCCGAGGAGTACGGCGGGCCGGGCCTGTCGTACCTGGACGGCTGCCTGATCGAGGAGGAGCTGGCCTGGGGCTGCTCCGGCATCGCCACCTCGATCGGCGCCAACGGCCTCGCCGCCGCGCCCGTCTACCTGGGCGGCTCCGAGGAGGTCAAGAAGGAGTACTTCACCGACCTCATCGAGAACAAGGCGCTGGCCTCGTTCTGCCTCACCGAGCCCGACGCCGGCTCCGACGTCTCGGGCATGCGGACCCGCGCGGTGCGCAAGGGCGACAAGTACGTCCTCAACGGCTCCAAGTGCTTCATCACCAACGGCACCTACGCCAACTGGTACACGGTCTACGCCAAGACCGACCCGGACGCCGGTCACCGCGGCATCTCCGCCTTCCTGGTCCGCCGTGACGACACCGTCACGGTCGACAAGAAGGAGGACAAGATGGGGCAGCGGGCTTCGAACACCGCGACCATCACGTTCAACGACACCGAGGTCGACGCCAAGTACCTCATCGGCGAGGAGAACAAGGGCTTCAAGCTGGCGATGATGACCCTCGACCGCACGCGCCCCGGCGTGGCGGCGATGGCCACCGGCATCGCCCGCGCGGCGTTCGAGTTCGCCACCGAGTACTCCAAGGAGCGCGTCCAGTTCGGCGTGCCGATCGCGATGCACCAGGCGATCCAGTTCATGATCGCCGACATGGCGACCAAGGTGCACCTGTCGCGCCTGGCCACCTGGAACTCCGCGGTCCTGCTGGACCAGGGCAAGCGCAACACCATCGAGTCCTCGCACGCCAAGCGCTTCGCGGCGGACACCGCGATGGAGGTCACGACCGACGCCGTCCAGGTCTACGGCGGGTACGGCTTCATCAAGGAGTACCCGGTCGAGAAGCTGATGCGCGACGCGAAGATCATGCAGCTGTACGAGGGCACCTCGCAGATCCAGCGCCTGGTCATCGCGCGCGAGACGCTGCTGCCGCGCCGCATCGAGGAGCCTGCGGCCGCGACCGCCTAGCACCCCGCCGCTCCGGCGGCCCGCGGGCCGATCCCGCGGGCCCGCCGACGGCGCGCCCCGCCATACTGGCCGTGATGACCGGGTCGCGCCCCCGCACCGACGCCGCCGTGGCCGAGGCCGCGCCCCTGGACCGGGCGCGGGCCGCCGCGGGCGGGGCGGGCTCGTCGGACCCGCTCGTCGCCGGGCTGCGCCGCAGCGGGCTGCTGCCGCTGCTCGTGCTCCATCTGTGCGCGCGCGAGCCGTGCTACGGCAACCAGCTCATGGAGCGGATCGCCGAGCTGACCGGCGGCCTGCTGGCCGTGAACCCGAACACGATGTACCCGCTGCTGCGCCAGCTGGAGGCCGACGGGCTGATCGCCGGCGAGTGGGAGCACCCGGAGCGGCGCTCGCGGCGCTTCTACCGCGTCACGCCGGCCGGCGAGGCCGAGCGCGAGCGCCTGGCCGCCGAGGTGCGCCCGCGCCTGGACGCCGCGGCGGCGGCGATCGAGGCGATCCGCGCGGAGCTGTGAGCCGGCCGTGTCGAGGGTGAGGGCCAGCGCCGCGATCGGCGACTCGATCTTCAACGCCGAGGAGCTCTGGTACGACACCGGCCGCTGGGCGTCGTTCGTGCCGGGCTTCGGGCACGTCGTCTCGGTCGACGCCGACTGGCCGCGCGGCGGCTCGATCACGTGGGACTCGCGGCCGGGCGGGCGCGGCCGGGTGGTGGAGGACGTCGTGTGGTTCAGCCCCCGGGAGGGGCAGGACGCCGAGTTCGAGGACCCGGAGGTGATCGGGACGCAGCGGCTGCGCTTCGCGCCCGGCGAGGTGTCGCTGGAGCTCGAGTACCGCCTCAAGGAGGGCAACGTCCTGCGCGACCTCCTGCTCGTCCGCCGCCGGATGCATCGCATCGTCCGCGCCACCGTCCGCCGGTTCGCGATCGAGCTCGAGAGCGACCGCGAGCTCGGCGTGCGTTAAGCGTTCCTTTGCACCGGAGGGCTCTCGTGTGATGGAGTTCTTCACATGAGCTTCCACGGGGTCACGCTATGAGGGCGGCCGTCTACCACGGTCCGCACGACGTCCGCATCGAGTCCGTCGCCGACCCGGAGCCGCCCGCGCCGGGCGAGCTGCTGCTGCGGGTCGCGCGCGCCGCGATCTGCGGCAGCGACTGCGGCGAGTACCTGCACGGGCCGGTGCTCGTGCCGCTGCGCGAGCGCCACCCCGGCAGCGGCCACGTCGGCCCGCTCGTGCTCGGCCACGAGCTCGTCGGGGTCGTCGAGGCGGCCGGGCCCGGCGTCGAGGGCTTCGCGCCCGGCGACCGCGTCGTCACCGGCGCCGGCGTCTCGTGCGGGCGCTGCGACTGGTGCGCGCGCGGGCGCACCAACCTGTGCGAGCGCTACTACACGATCGGCCTCCAGGCCCACGGCGGGCTGGCCGAGCGCGTCGTCGTCCCCGCCTCGACGTGCCTGGCCGTGCCGGACGGCTGCAGCGACGAGGCGGCCGCGCTGGCGCAGCCGTTCGCGGTCGGCATCCACGCGTTCACGCGTGCGCAGACCCGCGCCGGCGACAGCGTGGCGGTGCTCGGCGCGGGCGGCATCGGCATGTTCGTCGTCGCCGCGGCGGCCGCCGGCGAGGCCGGGCGCGTGATCGCCGTCGACGTCGACCCGCCGCGCCTGGAGATCGCCCGCGCGGTGGGCGCCACCGACGTCGTCGACGCGCGCGCGACCGACGCGGCCGAGGCCGTGCGCGGACTCACGGACGGCGCCGGCGCCCACGCGGTCGTCGAGTGCACCGGCATCCCGTCGGGGCCGCCGACGGCGATCGCCGCGACCCGCCGCGGCGGCACGGTCGTCGTCGTCGGGTTGCACAAGGCCCCGGTCGAGCTCGACCTGCTCGACCTCGCGCTGCGCGAGATCGACGTGCGCACGTCGCTGGCGCACGTGCTCGCCGAGGACCTCGGGCCGGCGCTGGCCCGGCTCGCCGAGACCGACCTCGCGACCACGGTCACCGACCGCGTCATCTCGCTCGAGGAGCTCGTCCCCGAGGGCCTGGAGGCGCTCGCCCGCGGGCGCGTGCACGGGAAGATCGTGGTCGATCCCGCTCGTTGACTCATGAGTCAATAGGCTGGGCGGCATGTTCGTCTTCAAGGCTGCCGTCGTCGGGGCCGGCACGATGGGCGGGGAGATCGCGCAGACGATCGCCGCCGCCGGGATCCCGGTCCTGCTCAAGGACGTCGACCAGAAGCTCGTCGACGTCGGTCTCGACAAGGCCCGCGAGGTGACCGCCGCCCAGCAGGCGCGCCTGGTCAAGAAGGAGAAGATCACCCAGGAGCAGGCGGACGCCAACGTCGAGGAGATCGTCGGGCGCATCACCGGCACGACGAGCTACGAGGGCTTCGGCGACGTCGACTTCGTGATCGAGGCGGTCCCCGAGCGGATGGAGATCAAGCAGGCGGTGTTCGCCGAGCTCGACGTGGTGACGCCCGGCCACGCGATCCTCGCCTCCAACACGTCGTCGCTGTCGATCTCCGAGATCGGCGACGCGACGATGCGCCCAGACAAGGTCTGCGGCTTCCACTTCTTCTACCCGGCCAGCGTCATGCCGCTGCTGGAGATCGTCGAGGGCGACGAGACCGCGCCGGAGACGACGACCGCCGCGATCAACTTCGCGCAGGCGATCAAGAAGCAGCCGATCACGTGCGCCGAGGTGCCCGGGTTCGTCGTGAACCGGATCCTGACGAGCGCGCTGAGCGAGGTGTTCCGCGCCCAGGAGGAGCGCGGCCTGTCGATCAAGTCGATCGACGAGGGCGTCGGCGCCAAGAACATCGCGCCGATGGGGCCGTTCTTCCTCATCGACCTGCTCGGGCTCGACACGGTGCTGCACGTCAGCGAGCACCTGCTCGAGTCCTACGGCGAGGAGCGCTTCTACGTCCACCAGGGCATGCAGCGCCTGGTCGCCGAGGGCAAGCTCGGAGCCAAGTCGGGCGGCGACGGCTTCTACAAGGACGGCGAGCCGCAGCTGCCCGGCGACGCGGAGGCCGATGCCGACGAGCTCGCCGAGCTGTACACGCTGAAGATGCTCGTCGAGGCGTGCCTGGTGCTCGAGGAGGGCGTCGCCCAGACGCGCGCGATCGACCTGGGCCTGATGGCGGGCGCGGGCCTGGACCCGCGGCGCGGCATCCTGCCGCCGCTCATGCGCGCCGACGTCGAGGGCCTCGACGTCGCGCTCGAGAAGCTCGAGAACGCCGCCGAGCGCTACGGCGAGCGCTTCGAGCCGCCGGCGATCCTGCGGCGCATGGTCGCCCAGGGGCGCCTGGGCCAGAAGGCCGGCCAGGGCTTCTTCCCGTGGCCGCGGCCCGACGAGGGCAAGGGCGAGGGCCCGATCCAGGTCGAGACGCGCGACGACATCGCGATCCTGTGGATCAACAACCCGCCCGCCAACTCGCTGTCGCCGGACGTCGTCCGGGCGCTGCGCGCGGCCTGGGACGGCGTCAAGGGCGCCGGCGTGCGCGCGGTCGTGCTGGCGTCGGGCAACCCGCTCGTGTTCAGCGCGGGCGCCGACATCAAGGCGTTCACGACGCTCGACGAGACCAGCGGCGCCGAGCTGCTGCAGGCCGCGCACGGGCTGTTCCGCGAGATGGAGCAGAGCCCGATCGCGACGATCGCCGCGGTCAACTCGATCGCCTACGGCGGCGGCTGCGAGCTGGCGATGGCCTGCGACGTGCGCGTCGCCGCCTACTCGGCCCTGTTCGGCCAGCCGGAGATCAACCTCGGCATCATCCCCGGCTTCGGCGGCACGCAGCGGCTGCCGCGGCTCGTCGGCGCCTCCAAGGCGCTCGAGATGAACCTCACCGGCGACGCGATCACCGGCGAGGAGGCGTTCGAGTTCGGCCTGGCCAGCGTGGTCGTCCCCGACCACGAGCTGCTCGACACGGCGCTGGCGTGGGCGCGCAAGCTCGCCGGCGCCGCGCCGCTCGCGCTCGAGCAGATCAAGCGCGTGTCGGCCGCCGGCGACCTCGACGCGGGCCTGGCCGCCGAGATGCAGGCGTTCGGCACGGTGTTCGCCAGCGAGGACGCGCGCGAGGGCATCTCGGCGTTCCTGAGCAAGCGGCGGCCGAGGTGGCAGGGCAGGTAGGCACCGAGCGCCTCGCGGCGCTGCTGCGCGACGCCGGTTCGGTCGTCGCACTGACCGGGGCGGGGATCTCGGTGCCGTCCGGGATCCCCGACTTCCGCTCGCCCGGCACCGGGCTGTGGGCGAACGTCGACCCGATGGAGGTCGCCCACATCGACGCCTGGCGCCGCGACCCCGAGCGCTTCTGGCGGTTCTACGGGCACCGCTTCCACGTCCTCGACGGCAAGGAGCCCAACGGCGCCCACCGCGTCCTCGTCGAGCTGGAGTCGCGCGGCATCCTCGACGCGGTCGTCACGCAGAACATCGACGGGCTGCACCGCAAGGCCGGCACGCGCCGCCTGATCGAGGTGCACGGCACGATCGACTGGTCCGTGTGCCTGACCTGCGGGGCCCGCTACCCGCTCGACGACGTGCGCGAGCGGCTCGAGGCCGACCCGCAGGGCATCCCCCGCTGCGACTGCGCGCGGCCGCTGAAGCCCGGGGTCGTCCTGTTCGGCGAGCTGCTGCCCGACGGGGCGATGGAGGAGGCCACGGAGATGGCCCGCGGCGCCGACGTGCTGCTGTGCGTCGGCACGTCGCTGGAGGTGTGGCCGGTTGCGGGGCTGGCCGACGTCACCGCGTCGGCGGGCGGCGCGGTCGCGATCGTCACGAAGGGCCCGACCCCGTTCGACGCGGACGCGACCGTCCGCCTGGATGGCGACGTCGTCGACGAGCTCGAGGCGGTGCTGGCCGCGCTCTGACCGCGCGTCAGCGCGCGCCCGGGGCCATCAGCAGGCCGTCCAGGCCGGTCAGCTCCAGCACGCGGCGCACGTTGGGCCCGGCCTCGGTGACGACGAGCGACCCGCCGCGGGCGGTGAGCCGCCGTCGCCCCTCCATGATCGCCGCCAGGCCGGTGGAGTCGAGGAACGTCGTCGCGCTCAGGTCGATCGAGAGATGGCGCACGCCCGCGTCGGCGGTCGCGTCGATCGCCATCTCCAGCCGCAGAGCGGACACGAGGTCCAGCTCGCCCGCGACCGCCAGTCCCTGACGGTCGCCGGAGCGCTCGCCGGGCGTCACCGAGAAGTCCGTCATGGCCTCCGACTACCCATCCGGGCGCCGGATAGGCTCGCGCCGCGGATGGCGACCACCGAGCTGCTGGAGCGGGAGGAGGAGCGGACGGCCCTCGCGGGCGCCCTCGAGGCGTCGCGCGCCGGCGGCCGGATCGTGCTCGTGGCCGGCGAGGCCGGGATCGGCAAGACGTCGCTCGTGGCGGCGACCTGCCGCGAGACGCCGCGGCGCCGCGTGCTGTGGGGCGCCTGCGATCCGCTGGTCACGCCGCGGGCGCTCGGTCCGGTGTGGGACGTCGCCCGCGACGCCGGCGGCCCGCTGCTGGAGCTGCTGGAGCGCGGGGCCTCGCGCGAGGCGCTGCTCGGCGCGCTGCTGGCCGAGCTCGACGAGCGTGGCGCCGCGACGCTCGTGGTCGAGGACCTGCACTGGGCCGACGACGCGACCCTGGACCTGCTGGCGCTGGCGGCCCGCCGCCTGCCCCGTCGCCGCGGCTGCCTCGTGCTCACCTGCCGCACCGACGCGCTCGGCGAGCGCCCCGCCGTGCGCACCGTGCTGGCCGCGCTGCCGCGCGAGGCGACGATCCGCGTGGAGCTGGAGCCCCTGTCGCCGGCCGCCGTCGACGCGCTCGCCCGCCCGGCCGGCCGAGACGGCGCCGCCGTCCACGCGCTCACGGGCGGCAACCCGTTCCTGGTGACCGAGGCGCTGAGCGCGCCGGGCGACCGCGCGGTGCCGGCGAGCGTGCGCGACGCGATGGCGCAGCGGTTGGCGGCGCTGGACCCGCCCGCGCGCGAGGCGGCGGAGGTGGCGGCGGTCGTGCCCGGGCAGGTCGAGCTGGCGCTCGCCGAGACGCTGGGCCTGCGGCCCGAGGCGGTCGAGGCCTGCCTGGCGGCCGGCATCCTGGAGGCGCGCGGTCCCGCGCTCGCCTACCGCCACGAGCTCGCGCGGCGCGCGGTCGAGGACGAGCTGTCGCCGGTGCGCCACCGCGAGCTGGACCTGCGGGTGCTCGCCGCGCTGGAGGCGCAGGGCGCGGATCCGGCGCGGCTCGCCCACCACGCGCGGCGGGCGGGCGACGTCGACGCGATCCGGCGGCTGGCCCCGCGCGCCGCGCAGGCGGCGGCGAGCGCCGGCGGCCACGGCGACGCGCTCGAGCACTGGGAGGCGGCGCTCGCGGCCGGGGGCACGCCCGAGGAGGTCGAGCGGGCGCTGGAGGGCGTGGCGACCGAGGCGTACCTGGGCGGGCGCTCCGAGCGCGCGCTCGAGGCGCGACGGGCGCTGCTGGCCCGCCACGAGGCGGCGGGCGACGCGCTGCGCGTCGGCGACGAGCTGCGCCGCCTGTCGCGCGCGCTGTGGTGGGCGGGCCGCGGCGAGGAGGCCGACGCCGCCGCCGAGCGCGCCGTGGCCGTGCTGGAGGCGTTCCCCGACAGCCGCGAGCTGGCGATGGCGATCAGCGGCCGGTCGCAGCTGGCGATGCTCTCCCAGCGCCACCGCGAGGCGATCGACCTCGGCCTGCGGGCGGTCGCGCTGGGCCGCGCGCTCGGCGACGACGCGATCGTCTGCCACGCGCTGACGAACGTCGGCACGGCGATGATGGACCGTCCCGACCCGCTCCCGGCGCGGGGGATCCTCGAGGAGGCGCACGTGATCGCCGTCGACGCCGGCCTCGACGACGACGCCTGCCGCGCGATCGTGAACCTGGCCTGGATGACGCTGATGTGGCGGCGCGACGCCGAGGGCGCTCGCGCTGACATCGAGCGGGCGTTGGCGTTCGCGCGCGAGCGCGAGCTGGAGGGCTACGTCCAGTACCTGCTCGGCGCGCGGGCCCATCTGCGGATGCTCGTGGGGGAGTGGGCGGCCGCCGAGGCCGACGCGCACGCCTCGCTGGAGCTCGAGCACCAGCCCGGCCCGCGGCCCTGCCCGGGCCTGATCGTGCTCGGCCGCCTCGACGCGCGTCGCGGCGGCACCGAGGCCGGCTCGTTCCTGGATCGCGCGTGGGCGCGGTCGGTCGACACCGGGGAGCTGCAGCGCCTCGGCCCGGCGGCCGCCGCGCGGGCCGAGCACGCGTGGCTGGAGGACGACCCGGCCGGCGTGCTCGATGCCGTCGGCGACGTCTACGACCTGGCGGTGGCGCGCCGCGACCCCTGGCAGATGGGCGAGCTCGCCTACTGGCGCTGGCGGGCCGGCGTGCGCGACCCCGCGCAGGAGGGGACGCCGGCGCCGTACGCGCGCTCCATCGCCGGCGACCCGCGCGGCGCCGCCGAGGCGTGGACGGCGCTCGGGTTCCCCTACGAGGCCGCCGACGCGCTGGCCGACAGCCCCGACGAGGCCGACGCGATCGAGGCGCTGCGGACGTTCGACCGGCTGGGCGCCGCGCGCTCGGCGGCGCGGCTGCGCCGGCGGCTGCGGGCGGCGGGCGTGCGGCGCATCCCGCGCGGGCCGCGGGCGGCGTCGCGCGAGGCTCCGGCGGGCCTGACGCAGCGCCAGCTCGAGGTGCTCGCGCTGCTGGCCGAGGGCGCTACGAACGCCGAGATCGCCGAGCGGCTGGTGATCTCGCCCAAGACCGTCGACCACCACGTGTCGGCGGTGCTGGCCAAGCTCGGCGTCGCCTCCCGACGCGAGGCGGCCCAGGCGGCCCAAAGATGGGGAGCGCCTCCCGATGTCGAGCGCGCGGGCCGCGCGTAGCGTCGCGCCGACCCCGAGACGTGGAGGTATCCCCGATGAGTGCGACGCAGACCGCGACGCCCGCGGATCGCGAGCTGAAGGAGCGCCACCGGCGCATGTGGGGCCTGGGCGACTACCCGGGCATGGTCCGCGACTTCCTGCTGCCGCTGGGCCCGGCCCTCGTCGACGCGGCCGGCATCGAGGCCGGCGACCGCGTCCTCGACGTGGCGGCCGGCACCGGCAACGCGGCGATCGAGGCCGCCGCCCGCGGCGCGTCCGTCGTCGCGTCCGACCTGACCCCCGAGCTGTTCCCCGACGGGCGCGTGCGCGCGGCCGAGCGAGGCGTGGAGCTGGAGTGGGTCGAGGCCGACGCCGAGGCGCTGCCGTTCGGCGACGGCGCGTTCGACGTCGTCGTGTCGTGCATCGGCGCGATGTTCGCCCCGCACCACGACCGCGTGGCGGCCGAGCTGGCGCGCGTCTGCCGGCCGGGCGGGACCGTGGCGATGCTGAACTGGACGCCCGAGGGCGCCATCGGCGAGCTGTTTCGCACGATGCGCCCGTATGTTCCCGCGCCGCCGCCCGGCGCGTCGGCGCCGCCGCTGTGGGGCGGCGAGGCGCACGTCCGCGCCCGCTTCGGCGACGCGCTCGAGGACCTGTCGCTGACCCGCGCGACGCTCCCGGTGTCGCTGTGGGGCTCGCCGGCGGCCGACCGCGACTACTTCAAGCAGCGCTACGGCCCGACGATCGTGGCCTACCGCGGCCTGGAGGGCGAGCCGGAGCGCGCCGCCGCGCTCGACGCGGAGCTCGAGGCGCTGTTCGCGCGGCGCAACCTTGCGGCGCCCGGGGAGCCGGCGCGCTACGAGTTCGAGTACCTCGTGGCCGTCGGGCGCCGGGCCGGGTAGCCGCTACCGGGCCGTGCAGCCCTCGAGGTGGTCGTTGACCAGCCCGCAGGCCTGCATCGCCGCGTAGGCGGTCGTCGCGCCCACGAACACGAAGCCACGACGCTTGAGCTCCTTGGCCAGGGCCTTGGACTCGGGCGTCGTGGCGGGCAGGTCGGCCATCGTGCGCGGCGCCGGGCGGCGGTCGGGGTCGCGCGCGAACGACCAGATCAGGTCGGTCAGCGTCGTGTCCTCCAGGGCCAGCGCGGCCCGTGCGTTCGTGATCGCGGCGGCGATCTTGGCGCGGTTGCGCACGATGGACGCGTCCGCCAGCAGCCGCGCCACGTCGTCGTCGCCGAAGCGGGCGACCTCCGCGATCCGGAAGCCGGCGAACGCGCGCCGGAAGCCCTCGCGCTTGCGCAGGATCGTCAGCCACGACAGCCCGGACTGGAACGCCTCCAGGCACAGCCGCTCGAACAGCGCGTCGTCGCCGCGGACCGGGCGGCCCCACTCCTCGTCGTGGTAGCGCAGGTAGTCCTCGGCGGAGGTGGCCCAGCGGCAGCGGGGGCGCCCGTCGGGACCGACGACGAGGTCCTCGGCCGTCATTCGAAACCGAGCGCGGCCCGCGCGCGCATCGCCGCCTCCAGCCGTCCGAGCACCCGGTCGACCACCGCCTCCTCGTCCGCGTCCAGGCCGCCCTGGAGCGCCCGCGCGGCGACCTCCTGCGCCTGGGGGCGCAGCTGCCGCAGCTCGTCGATCCGCTTCGCCATGTCCCCCCGATCCTGCCACGGAACGAGCTCGGCGAGCGCGGCGTCGAGCCCGGAGATCAGCCCGAACGCGGCCAGGCGGGAGCGGCCGGCGGCCAGGTCGACCCGGGCCCGCTGGGCCAGCTCCTCGGCGGCCGGCGCCACGTCGCGACCGCCCAGCAGCGCCGCCAGGCGCTCCTGCGAGCGCAGCGCCTCGGTCCGCCGCCCGGCGCCGCCCGCGGGGAGCTCGACGGCGGCGCGGTGGCGTCCGTCGGCGACCTCCTCGCCGTGGCCGTACCCGACCCGCACGGCGAGGGCCTGCGCCCGCGTCACGTCGCGGGCGCCGGGCTCGGCGGCGGCGATGCGGTGCGCGGCCACGACGCGGTTGAGGACCGCGAGCGCGCCGGCGGCGAAGGTCTCCGCGTCGACGCCGGCCAGCCACCGGGCCGCCTCGCGCTCGCCCGGGAGCGCCTCCGCGTCGATGACGGTGGCGCGCGTCACCGGCACCGGCGCCACCGGCGGCTGCGGATCGACCCGCCGCGGCCGGCGCCGGCGCAGCAGCCGCCGCTGCGGAGCGCCCAGCGTCGCGATCACGACGACGTGGGCCGGCGCCTCGCCGGCGTGCGGGCGCAGCACGTAGCGGCCGTCGGTCGGACCGATCGCCCAGGGCAGCTCGAACTGGGCGAAGCGGAACGCCCTAGTCCCCGGCGCCGGCGCGGTCGGCATCCGGGTCGGCCGGCAACGCGTACTCGGACGGCGTCAGCGGCACCTCGGGGTTGTCGAGCGACTTCAGGCGCTCGACCAGCTTCGTCCACTGGCCGGGGCGCAGGACCGACTGGAACTTCGCCGCGCCGCGGCCGTCCAGCGGCCGGAAGCCGACGTGGATGTGGTCGTCGTGGTCGGCGAGGGCGAGCGTGTTGTCGGTGCCCGGATAGCTGTGCAGCGTGATGATCTGGTCGGGCTTCATCGTGCCCTGCAGCGTCAGCAGGCGGCGTACGGTGATGTCGGTGATCGACCCGGAGCCCTGGTGGCCGAGGATCGGGATGCCGTTGATCTTGGCGATGTCGACGGCGTTGCCCGACGAGTGATGCGACACCCTGCCGCCGGCGGTCAGGTAGGAGTGGCCGCATTCGAGGCTGCTGACGGTCGGGCGCAGGCCCGAGGCCGACAGGAACGCGAGCGTGGCGAGGACGCGGCGGTCGACGACGCCGGCCTCGATGTCGCGGCGGCCGCACTCGTAGATCTCGATCCGCGGGTCCTCGAGCACGCGGGTCTGCAGCTGCTCCTTGCTCATCAGCAGGATCTGGCCGATCGACGCGTCGTCGCTCTCCAGCAGCGCGTTGCGGCCCTCGGCGCGGTAGATCGCCGTCGACTCCAGCAGCTTCCAGCCGTCGAGGATCGGCTTGGGGTCGATCTTCGGGGCGCCGCGGCCGGCCGGGCGGATCGCGAACGTCATGTGCGGGCGCGTGCCGTTGCGGCGCTCGCCCAGGCGACCCAGGATGGTGCCGGCGATGACCTTCGACCCGACCTTGAGCCTCGTGAGGCGGACGTCGTCGCGCTTCAGCCCGTACGGGGTCGTGAAGTAGGCCCTGTAGGTCTCCAGGCCGGTCAGCTCGCCGCCCGCCTGCAGGATCTGGTCGCGCCCGCCGGCCTCGAGCGCGTTGGGCCGGGTCGGGTTGGCGAACAGCCGCTGCTTGCCGGCGGGCGCCGGGCGGCTCGTCGCCGCGCGGCGGTGCGCGGGTCGCGCCTTGGAGGCCGGGCGGCGGGCCGGGTGGCGCCCCGCGGTCGCGGGCTCGGTCGGCGGCGGGTCGGCCTTCGGCCGCTTCAGCTTCAGCTCCTCGGCGACCTCCGCCTTGCTGACCGTGCGCTCCTTGGGCACCGGCACCTCGCGCGCCAGCGAGCCGAGGTTCGCGTACGTGTACGTGTTGCCGTAGGCGTCGCGCAGCTTGATGTAGCGGCCCAGCTCGCGGGTGCGGCCCATCGCGACGATGCGGCCGTCCTGGACGGCGATGACCGGCGCCTTCGCGCGCGCGTAGATGTCGATCGAGCGGCGGTCGGCGTCGCCGTCGACCGGCAGCGCCGCGTTCCGGCCGCGGGCGATGCGCAGGGCGCGGGCGCGGTGGGCGACGTCGTCGGCGTACGTCGCGCGCGCGTAGACGGGGAAGCGGCCCTGGGTCAGCCCGGTCAGCGACCCGACGAAGTCCGCGGGCAGGCCGCTGATCAGCCGCGCGCGCAGGAGCACCGAGTCGACGTACCAGTCGGCGTGGTTGTAGGCGAAGATCGCGCGGCGCAGGTCCTGGTCGGCGCCGGCGGCCTTCAGGTAGCGGGCCGCGGCGAAGATCGCGTCGACCGGGTTGTAGGGGTCCTTGCGGCCGTCGTCGTTGGCGTCGACCCCGTAGGCCTTCCACGACGACGGCATGAACTGCATCCAGCCGACCGCGCCTGCGCTGGAGACGTTGAGGTTGCGGCCGTAGTCGGTCTCGATCTCGTTGATCGCGGCCAGCACCTCCCAGCGCACGCCGTACTCGATGCCGGCGGCCTGGTAGATGGACAGCAGGAACGGCGGGATGCGGAACTTCTCGATGAAGAAGTTGGGGACGCCGATCACGGCCGGGCCCGGATCCGCGACCGTGTAGGTCGGGTCGGCCGGGGTGGGGGAGCCGTCGGCGTTGCGGGGAGCGGGCCGGTCGCGCTCGCGCTCGCGCTTGCGCTTCTTCCGCTTCCCGTCACCCTCGACCTCGGCTTCAGGGCCCGGCTCGTCGGTGACCTTCTGGCGCTTCTGCTGCGGCTTGCCGTCCTGCGCGGCCTGCGGGCCGTTGGCGGGGTCGCCCCCCCGCGGCTCGGGGGCCTCGATCTGGGGGATCTGCTCGTCGTCGAGCGACGGGGTGGTCTCGGTGGGCGCGGTGGCGCTCGGCGCGGCGGGGTCGGCGGGCGCGGGCTCCGTCGCCGGCGGCGCCTCGGGCGCGGGCGGGGGCGTGACGTCCTGGATCGAGACGATCGTCCCGGTCACGCCCGGCACCTGGAGCTCCTCGAGCGGCGTTCCCGGCGGGACGTCGACGGTGACGGTCAGCTGCTGGCCGCCCTGGAGGGTCACCAGGAGCGTGCGCGGCTCACCGGACGCCGAGCCGGCCGGGACGACGACCGCGACCGCCAGGGCGGCGGCGGCGAAGGTGGCGATTGGCAGCTTGCGCCTGATCATGGGAAACGCCGTCGGCTCCTCCCCAGGAAACCCGGCAGGGGCCCGACGGGCAGCCCCGAGGTCCCGAAGCTAGCACGGGCAGGGGACCGACGGCGCAGGACGCTAGCCATCTGCATCATGTGCTGCAACGCGCAACCGCGCGCGGAATTGCGGCCTTGGTGGAGATCGTGATCGCGGGGCATACCCGGTCCGGGCACATCTTCGTCCCCGGGTCGTCGGCTCCTTGACGCCCAGCCCTGACATATCTCACCCTCAGGTCGAGACTGAGATCCGGGATCGTGGACGCGTTCCGGGGTAGCCTGCGGGCATGGCCGACGACAGCAGCGACGGGATCAAGCAGCGGATCGCCCGCTCGGGCGAGGACGCCCTCGGCAAGCTCGTGCAGGACCTGCTCGAGAACCCGCTGATCAGCGGCGCGCTCGCGAAGGCGTTCGAGGCGCGCGAGAAGGCGACGCAGGCGCAGGAGGTGGCGATGGGCGCGCTCAACCTGCCCTCCGCCGCCGACCTCGAGCGGATCACCCGCCGGCTGCGGTCCGTGTCCCAGCGCCTGGAGGGGATCGAGGACTCCCTCGACGGCCTCGACGAGCGGCTGTCCGGGCTCGGCGCGATCGCCACGCTCGAGGTGCGCCTCGGCCACATCGAGGAGGCGCTCGACGCGCTGCGCCGCCAGGTCGCCGCGCTGTCCGAGTCGCTGCCCGAGGCGCCCGCGCCCCTGCCGCGCGAGCAGGAGCGCCTGCAGGTCACGGCCGACTGACGGGCGCCGCCGCCAGCGCGCTCGCCGCCACCCGGCCCGCCGCCTCTCCGGCGGCGCCCTCCTGTGCGCCCAGCTCGAGCACGGCCGCGGCCGCCAGCCCGCGCTCGCGCGCCGCCGCGAGGACCGCCGCGGTCTCCAGATCGACGCCGAGGACGCCGGGGCCGGTCGCGACGGCGCCGCCGTAGAAGAGGTCGCGGCTCAGCACGGCGCCCACCGCGGCGCGCGGCGCCGCGGCCCGCAGCGCCTCCAGGAGCCCGGCGTCGGGCGCCACGGAGGCTCCGGCGCCGAGCGCCCGGCTCGTGCCGTCCCCGCAGATCGCCGCCTCCACGACGAGCAGCGTGCCCGGCTCCGGCTCGTCGCCCACCGCCGCGCAGGCCCCGACCCGCACGATGCGCGTGGCCCCCAGCGCGGCCAGCTCCCACACGACCACCGCCGCGCTCGGACCGCCGATCCCGGTCGCCTGGACGGTCAGCGGCCTGCCGTCGATCGCGGCCGCCCCCGTGTAGCCCCACAGCCCCCGGTGGTGGTTGAACATCCGCGGCGTCTCCTCGAACAGCGCCTGCGCCAGGGCGAGCGCCTGACCCGGGTCGTCGGGGGCGATCACGCGCGGGGCGAGCTCGGCGGTCGGATGCAGGTGGACGGTGCGCGGCACGACGGCCGGCGACTTTAGACTCATCGCCATGGCCGATCGCAGGCAGAGCCGCGCCGAAGCCGTCCGCAGCGCCGTCGACGAGGCGTTCGCGGCCGCCGCCGGCCAGGCGCAGGCGACGGCCCAGTCCACACGCGGCCGCGCGCAGGACCTGTTCGACGAGATGGGCCGGGCCGCGGGCCGGGTCCGCGGGGCGCTGGACGACCTGCGCCCGGTGTCCGCCGACGAGGTACGGGCGCTGCGCCGCGAGCTGCAGGCGCTGTCGGAGCGGGTCGCCGCGCTCGAGCAGGCCCGCCCCGATCGGAACGACCCGTAGAGGAGCCCTCATGGCCGCACCGCAGTTCTCGTCCGACACCGAGTTCCGCGAGGTGATGGACCGCGTCTTCACCATGATGAGCGAGGACCCGGAGATGGGGCCCAAGCTGCGCGACGCTGACGTGCCGCAGCGCTTCGAGTTCACCGACGTCGACCAGGTGGTGAACATCCGCGCGGCCCGGCCGGGCGAGCCGGGCAACCTCCACTGGGAGTGGACCGACGACGTCGACTGGGAGCCGCAGGTCCGCATGACGATGTCCAGCGAGACCGCCAACAAGTACTTCCAGGGCAAGGAGAACGTCGCGATGGCGATCGCGCGCCGCCGCATCAAGACCGGCGGCGACGTGAGGGCCGCGCTGGCGCTCATCCCGATCACGAAGCCGATCTACGCCGCGTACCGCGCGATGCTCGCCGACGAGTATCCCCACCTGGTCGTCTGACCGCTGACCCGTGTCGTTGACACCCCGCGCGCGCCGGTGGGAGCCTGCTGACGCAGCACCGAATCCGGCATCAGGCCCGGTGACGCGCAGAGCGCGCCGGCTGATTCCGCGGGCCGTGCCCGCTGGCGGCGGGGTGCCTCGTCCGGAGGTCCCGCCGCTTTCATGAGCGGGCCCCTCTCCATCGCGCAGGTCGCCCGCTCGGCGGGCGTGTCGGCGGGCACCGTCCGCCGCTGGATCCGCGCGGGGCTCGTCCGCCTCGGCCCCGAGGGCGTCACGCCGCAGGTCGCCGCCCAGGTGCGCATGGTCGCGCGGCTGCGCGAGCGGGGGCACTCGATCGCCGCGATCCGCGAGGCGGTCGACAGCGGCCGCCTGGCCTTCGGCTACGTGCAGGAGCTGTTCCCGCCGCCCGAGAAGACGATCGGCCTCGAGGAGGCCGCGCGCCGCACCGGGCTGGAGCCGGCGCTGATCGCGCGCATCTACCGCACGCTCGGCCTGCCGGCGTCCGCCGTCGACCATCTCACCGAGGCCGACGTCCGCTACCTGCGCCGGGCCGCCGACGTGCTCGCCGCCGGCTTCCCGCTCGTCGCCTTCCTCCAGCTCACGCGCGTGTACGGGCAGGCGATCGCCCAGATCGCCGACGCCGAGGTGCGCCTCTTCCACCTGTACGTGCACGAGCCGCTGATGCGCGAGGGCGTCCCCGGGCTGGAGATCGCCGAGCAGATGTCCGGGCTCGCGCGCCGGCTGCTGCCGCTGGCCTCGCCGATCATGGACTACGTCCACCAGCGCAACCTGGGCCACTTCATCGAGCAGGACATGATCGGCCACATGGAGAGCGACGCCGGCGACGTGCTCGGCCTCGGGCGCCTGCGGGTCGCGATCGCGTTCGCCGACCTGGCCGGCTACACGCGGCTGACCGAGGAGCAGGGCGACGAGGAGGCCGTCGGCGCCGTCGAGCGCTTCGTCGCCGCGGTCGAGGCCACGCTGCCCGACGACGCGCGCGTGATCAAGACGATCGGCGACGAGGTGATGATCGTCGGCGGCGACGGCGGCGCGCTCACCGACTGGGCGGTGGGCTTCCAGACCCTGTACGAGGACCGTCCGCTGCCGCGGATCGGGGTCCACGTCGGCGAGTGCGTCTACCGCGACGGCGACTACTACGGGCGGGAGGTGAACCTCGCCTCGCGGGTCGCCGCGCGGGCGGCCGGCGGGGAGGTTCTGGTCACGCGGCCGGTCGTCGAGGCCGCCGGCGACCACCTCGTGTTCCGGCGCATCGGCGAGGTGCGGCTGAAGGGCTTCAGCGAGCCGACCGAGCTGTTCGTGGCGGCTATGGCCGATGCGTGACCCGGCCGCCGTCGAGGCGCTGGTGCGCGCCGAGGGGCTGCTCGCGCCGGGCGCGCCGGTCGTCGTGCTGCTGTCCGGCGGGCGCGACTCGGTCTGCCTGCTCGACCTCGCCGTCGAGATCGCGGGCCGCGACGCGGTCGGCGCGCTGCACGTCGACTACGGCCTGCGCCCCGGGTCGGCCGATGACGCCCGCTTCTGCGCGGAGCTGTGCGCGCGCCTCGGCGTCGCGCTCGAGGTCGAGCGCGCGGGCGGGCCGCCGCCCGGGGGCAACCTGCAGGCGTGGGCGCGCGACCTGCGCTACCGGCGCGGCCTCGCGCTGGCCGAGGCGCGGGGCGCCGACCTCGCGGCCGGCCACACGTCCTCCGACCAGGCCGAGACCGTCCTCTACCGCCTCGCCGCCGCGCCCGGGCGCCGCGCGCTGCTGGGGATGGCGCCGCGGTCGGGGCGCCTGATCCGCCCCCTGCTGTCGGTCAGTCGCGAGGAGACCGCCGCCTGGTGCCGCGCCCGCGGCCTGCCGTGGCGCGAGGACCCCTCCAACGTCGGCGACCGCTTCGCCCGCAACCGCGTGCGCGCCCGCCTGCTGCCCGCCCTGCGGGAGATCCACCCGGCGGCGGAGGCCAACGTCGTGCGGACGGCCGCGCTGCTGCGCGACGAGGCGGCGGTGCTCGACGCCGCCGTCGACGACGCGCTCGGCGGCGCCCACGAGATCGCGCTCGAGCGGCTGCGGGCCCTGCCGATCGCGCTGGCGCGCCTGGTCGTCGTGCGCCTGGCCGAGGACGCCGCCGGCGCGCTCGTCCCGCGCGCGTCGTCGCGCACCGAGGAGATCCTCGCGCTCGACCCCGCGCGCGCGTGGACCGCGCTCGACCTCGGCGACGGCGTGCGGGCCGTGGTCGAGCGCGGGATCCTGCGCATGGAGCGCATCATCTAGCCTCCGCGGACCATGCGCGACCCGAAGATCGGCGAGATCCTCGTCCAGCCCGACCAGCTGCAGCGGCGGGTGCGCGAGCTCGGCGCGCAGATCAGCGCCGACTACGAGGGCCGCAACCCGCTGCTGATCGGCGTGCTCAAGGGCGCGATCTTCTTCCTGTCGGACCTGATGCGCGAGATCACCTGTCAGTGCGAGGTCGACTTCATGGCGATCTCGTCGTACGGGTCGTCGACCGCGTCCAGCGGCGTCGTGCGGATCCTGAAGGACCTCGACGCGCCGATCGGCGGGCGCGACGTGATCATCGTCGAGGACATCATCGACTCCGGCCTGACCCTCCAGTACCTGATGCGCAACCTCGGCGCGCGGGGCCCCGCGTCGCTGGAGGTGTGCGCCCTGCTCACCAAGCCCGAGCGCCGCGCGGTGGACCTGACGCCCCGCTACCTGGGCTTCGAGATCCCCGACCGATTCGCGATCGGCTACGGGCTCGACCTCGGCGAGCGGTACCGGAACCTTCCGTACGTCGCCGCGTTGGTGGAGTAGCTCGAGGGCTCCAGCAAGCGGCCTGGCGGCCGAATACAGGTTGGTAGCCTAGGTTCTCCCGCCAGACCCGGAAGGCGAGTTTCCTCACATGAGCAGGTTCTTCAAGAGCGCCGCATTCCCCATCCTCATCGTGGTGGTGCTGGCGTTCTTCGCCCAGCGGCTCATCAGCCCTGGGTCCCCGACGCGCGACACCTCGTACGCCGACTTCGAGCAGCAGCTCGAGGCGGGCGAGATCCAGAAGGCCACGGTCAAGCAGAAGGACCACACGATCGAGGTCACGCGCCGCGCCGAGAACGGCGAGGAGGCCGTCAAGTACGAGGTCGGCTGGGTCGACGACAACGGCAACGAGCTCGTCAACGCGCTCACCGCCGCGCGTCAGGCCGACAAGATCGACGACTTCACGATCGAGGGGACGAAGTCCAACGGCTGGCTGTCCCTGCTCACCTACGTCCTGCCGTTCCTGATCTTCATCGGGTTCTGGATCTTCCTGATGAACCAGGTCCAGGGCGGCGGATCGAAGGTGATGTCGTTCGGCAAGTCGCGCGCGAAGCGCATGTCGGTCGACTCGCCCAAGATCACCTTCCGCGACGTCGCGGGCGCCGACGAGGCGGTCGAGGAGCTGCACGAGATCAAGGAGTTCCTCGAGAACCCCAAGAAGTTCCAGGCGCTCGGCGCGCGCATCCCCAAGGGCGTGCTGCTCTACGGGCCTCCGGGCACCGGCAAGACGCTGCTGGCCCGCGCGGTCGCCGGCGAGGCGGGCGTGCCGTTCTTCTCGATCTCCGGGTCGGACTTCGTCGAGATGTTCGTCGGCGTCGGCGCCTCCCGCGTGCGCGACCTGTTCGAGCAGGCCAAGCAGAACTCGCCCTGCATCATCTTCATGGACGAGATCGACGCCGTCGGACGCCATCGCGGCGCCGGCATGGGCGGCGGCCACGACGAGCGCGAGCAGACGCTCAACCAGCTCCTCGTGGAGATGGACGGCTTCGAGGCCAAGGACAACATCATCATGATCGCGGCCACCAACCGGCCCGACATCCTCGATCCCGCCCTGCTGCGCCCCGGCCGCTTCGACCGGCAGATCACCGTCGACCGCCCCGACCGCAAGGGGCGCGCCAAGATCCTCGAGGTCCACACGCGCGGCAAGCCGCTCGCCAAGGAGATCAACATCGAGGACCTGGCCGGCCAGACCCCCGGGTTCACCGGCGCCGACCTCGCCAACCTCGTCAACGAGGCGGCCCTGCTGGCCGCCCGCAACGGCAAGCGCGAGATCAGCCAGACCGAGCTCGAAGAGGGCATCATGCGCGTCGTCGCCGGCCCGGAGAAGAAGACCCGGGTCATGAGCGAGAAGGAGCGCCTGATCACGGCCTACCACGAGATGGGGCACGCGCTGGTCGGCCACTACCTCGAGCACGCCGACCCGGTCCACAAGATCTCGGTCGTCTCGCGCGGGCAGGCGCTCGGCTACACGATCTCGATGCCGCAGGAGGACAAGTTCCTCACGACCCGCGCCGAGCTGCTCGACACGATGGCGATGACGCTCGGCGGCCGCGCGGCCGAGGAGATCATCTTCGATGAGATCACGACCGGCGCGTCCAACGACCTCGAGAAGGTCACGCAGTCGGCCAAGCAGATGGTCATGCGCTTCGGCATGAGCGACAAGCTCGGCCCGCGCGTGTTCGGCCACAACCAGGGCCAGCCGTTCCTGGGCCGCGAGTTCTCCGCGGAGCCCGACTACTCCGACGAGATCGCGCGCGAGATCGACGACGAGATCCGGCGCATCGTCGAGACCGCCCACCAGCGGGCCAAGGACATCCTCATCCAGTACCGCGACCAGCTCGTGCGGATCTCCGAGATCCTCCTGCGCCGCGAGACGATCGAGCGCGACGAGTTCCTCGCCCTCCTCGAGGGGAAGACCGAGGAGGAGGTCTTCGGCAGCGACACGAGCGACGAGGCGCCCGAGGCCGTCGGCCCGGCGCCCGCCGACCGCGTCCCCGCGCCGCGGCCGCTGCCGCGCCCCGGGTTCGCGACCGACCTGCGCCTCGACTCGCCCGAGAAGCCCGAGCCGGCCTGATTCAACCGCGGGCGCGCGCCGGCCCGTCCGGGTCGGCGTAGGCGACCGCGCGGGGGTGGAAGAACGCGAGGTGGTTGGCGGTGAAGCCGTTCCACCGGTCGCCATGCGCGTTGAGGCCGAGCGAGTTCGCGTTGACGGTGAGGATGAGCAGCACGCCGTCGGGCTTCAGCAGGGCGCGCAGGCGCCGCAGGTCCCGGACGGGCTCGGCGAGGTGGGCGAGCACCGACCACAGGGTGACGATGTCGAAGCCGCCCGCGGCGATCTCGGGGACGTCCTCGGGGGCGCCGAGGTGGGCGTTGCGGCCGCTGGGGCGCCGGCGGGCGATCTCGATCGCGGCCGGCGACAGGTCGACGCCGTAGGGCTCGAAGCCGCGCCGGTCGGCGACCTGCAGGAACAGGCCGGCGCCGCAGCCGTAGTCGAGCAGGCGGCGGCCGTCGCCGCGGTCGAAGAGCGGCCCGAAGGCGCGCATGACGAGCCGGTAGCGGCGCAGGCGGCGGCTGCCGCCGTAGTGGCCGGTGAGGAAGCGGCCGTACCGGTCGCCGGCGTACAGGTCGCCGAGCCGCTCGGGGCGGATCCCGGGGCTGCGGTACAGCAGGCCGCAGTCCGGGCAGCGCACGACCCGGTACTCCCACCTGCCGCGCTTGCGGTCGCGGACGTGGAACAGCGGCTTGACGCGCGTCGCCCCGCAGAGATGGCGGGGGAGGAGGACCTCGCGCTCGTGCAGCTCGAGGCCGCGCCGGTAGCGGTCGAGGTCGACCGGCCGCGCGGCGGCGAGGCGGGCCCGCCAGCGCGGCTCGTGCACGAGCGGCGCGCCCGGCAGGACCCACGGTCGGACGCGCGGGCCGCGGAGCCCGAGGCGCCTGGCGTGCGCCTCGGCGCGCTGGGCGAGCGTCGCCATCCCGGGGCAGGGTGACGGCGTGACCCGCCGCGCGTCAACGTAGGGTGGCGCGATGCAGCTCTCCGATCTCGCGCCCGGGACGACCCTGCGGATCGACGGCCGCACGTGCCGGGTGGTCGACGCCGCCCGCGACGAGCACGGCGCGGTCGTGTGCGTGCTCGAGCACCCGGCCTACTGGTCGGCGGTGCTCGTGTGCGGGTTCACCCCAGGCGAGGCGGAGCTCTATGCGCTGGAGCACCCGGCGTCGGTCGTGCGCTCGCAGCTCGAGCTGGCGCGCGAGCGCGTGCGCGACGAGGACGCGTTCTGGGCGGAGTACGGGGACACCGACGCGGTGATCGGCGAGCTGGCCCCGGCCGAGGCGCCGCCGTCCTCGGCGGCGACGCTGGTGCACGACGACTTCCTGGCCACCGACCGGCTGATGGCGGGCGTGCTCTACGACCTCGAGGCCCGCCGGTTCTGGATCGTGCGCGAGGTGCGCGACTACGCGCTCGCGGACCTGGGGATCGACGCGGGTCCCGCGCGGCGCGGGCTGGCCGGGCGGCTGCGCGGGCGGTTGCGGCGGGGGTAGCGTCGGTCCTGTGACCGCCGATCCGGGCGCGCGCCGCGGCGAGCGCGGGTGCCCGGTCAGGTCTCCGTCACGCCGGCCCCGCCGGAGAGCTGCGCGCCGACCACCCGCCCGCTTCCGTCGATGTCGAGCGTGCCCTGCATCATCCCGCTCTCGATCCGCCACGTCCGGTCGGTGGTCTCGTCGTGGAGCGCCTCGCCGATGGCCATGGCCGTGACCGCGTCGCCGTTGCGGGACTCGACCTGGATCACGATCGTGCTGGAGTACCAGCAGTCGAAGGTGACCACCGTGCGGGGACCGCCATGGTCCGCCCGCCCCGTGCACCAGCCCGCCCCGGCGTCCTGCAGCGAGACCGGGAACCACGGGCCGGGCACGGGTCCGGAGACCTCGGGGCGGGGCCCGGCGATCGTCAGCAGCAGGGTCGCGGTCGCGGCGAGCGTCGTCTCGAGGTGCTCGACGTGGCCGCCGGCGCGGCCGGTGTAGCGCACGCGGACCCGCAGGCGGCCGTGGTCGCGCAGGTGCGCGCGGGCGCGGGCGCTGGCCCGGGGGCCGAGGACGCGGGCGCTGCGATCGCGGCCGTGGCGGCCGCCGCCGCGAGCAGCACGAGCGCAGGTCGCATGGGCGGCGAGCGTAACGTGGGCGATGCGCCCGGCGCTACCCGTGATCGCGCCGGCGGGGCGGCCGGCGCGGAGCGCGCGGGCGGTCGCTCGGCTCGCCGGGATCCGCGCGGCGCGCCTCGCGGGCGCGCTCGCGGTCCTCGGAGCGGCCCACCACGTAGAAGGCCGCGCCCGTCGCGAGCACCAGCACGGTGCCCGCGACGATCAACACGACGAGCGCCGTGCTCAGGCGGTCGCCACCATCGCGTCGCGCTTGGCGGTGATGCCGTCGAGCAGCTCGTGCATCGAGTCGGCGAACTTCTGCACGCCCTCGATCTCGAGCGTGTTCGTGATGTCCTCGTAGTCGACGCCGACGGCCTTCAGGTCCTCGAACACCTTGCGCGCCTCGTCGATCCCCTTGTCGAGCGTGCGGGCCACGACGCCGTGGTCCTGGAACGCCCTGATGGTCTCGATCGGCATGGTGTTCACGGTCTGCGGCCCGATGAGCTCGGCCACGTACAGCGTGTCCGGGTAGGCCGGGTTCTTCGTCGACGTCGACGCCCACAGGCAGCGCTGCGGGGTCGCGCCCTTGGCCGCCAGCTTCTCCCAGCGCTCGCCCTTGAAGATCTGCAGGTACTCCTGGTACGCGAGCTTGGCGTTCGCGATCGCGAGCTTGCCCTGCAGCTCCTTGTTGCCGAGCTTCTCGAGGCGCTTGTCGGTCTCGGTGTCGACGCGCGAGACGAAGAACGAGGCGACCGACGCGAGCGTGGACGGGTCGCCGCCGGCCTCGACGAAGCGCTCGAGGCCGCGGATGTAGGCCTCGGCGACCTCGCGATAGCGCTGCAGGCCGAAGATCAGCGTCACGTTGATCGAGCGGCCGTTGGCGATCGACTCCTCGATCGCCGGCAGGCCCTCCTTCGTGGCCGGGATCTTGACCAGCAGGTTCGGGCGGTCCACCCAGTCGTGCAGCCGCTTGGCCTCGTCGATCGTCGCCTGCGTGTCGTTGGCGAAGCGCGGGTCGACCTCCCAGGACACGTAGCCGTCCCTGCCCGAGCCGGCGTCCCACACGGAGCGCAGCAGGTCGCACGCCTCGACGATGTCGTCGTGCGCCAGCGCGTAGAAGATCTCCTTCGGGTCGCGCTCGGTCTCGAGCACCTGACGGAGCTGCTCGTCGTACGCGTCGCCCTCGGCCATCGCCTTCTGGAAGATGGTGGGGTTGGACGTGACGCCGACCACGGCGTCCTCCTCCATCATCCGCGCCAGCTCGCCGGACTGCAGCATCTGTCGCGAGATGGAGTCCAGCCAGACGGATTGATCCTCGGCGGAGAGCCGGTGGAGCGGGCTGTCGGGCATGGTCGTCTCCTTGTTCTCGCGTGCGTTTCGCCTCCGTAGAAGCTACCCGACGCATCCGGCGGGTCAACGGACCTTCACAATGCCGGCATGCATGCGGTGATGGGGATCGTCAACGTGACCCCGGACTCGTTCTCCGACGGGGGCGCGTTCCTGGACCCGCGCGCGGCCGTCGCGCACGGGTACCGGCTCGTGGCCGAGGGCGCCTCGATCCTCGACATCGGCGGCGAGTCGACCCGGCCCGGCGCGCAGCCCGTCGACGAGCAGACCGAGCTGCGGCGCGTGCTGCCGGTGCTCGAGGAGCTGGCCCAGACCGGGGCCCAGCTCTCGATCGACACGTCGAAGGCGACCGTCGCGCGCGCCGCGATCGAGCGCGGGGCGACGCTGCTCAACGACGTCACCGGGCTGCGGCGCTCGCCCGAGATGGCCGCCCTGGCCGCCGAGCACGGCTGCGAGCTGTGCATCATGCACTCGATCGGCGACCCCCGCACGATGCAGGACGACCCGCGCTACGACGACGTCGTCGACGACGTGCGCGCGTTCCTCGAGGAGCGGCTCGCGTTCGCGGTCGAGCAGGGCGTGCCGCAGGAGCGGGTGCTCCTCGACCCCGGCATCGGGTTCGGCAAGACCGTGGACCACAACCTCGAGCTGCTGCGGCGCCTGGACGAGATCGTCGCGATCGGCTGCCGGGTGCTGATCGGGACGTCGCGCAAGTCCTTCCTGGGGAGGATCGCCGGGCGCGACGTGCTCGACCGCCTCGGAGGGACGATCGCCACGAACGTGCTCGCGCTCGAGCGCGGCGCCAGCGTGTTCCGTGTGCACGACGTCGCCCCGGTCGTCGATGCCCTGGCGGTCGCTGCTGCTACGTTGGCCGGGCGATGGCGGCCGACGACGACCTGAACGACGACGACGCCTACGACGAGGACGACGACGGCGTCGAGAGCGTCGTCACCGTCGAGGTCACTGGGCTGTCGATCTTCGCCGCCGTCGGGGTCACCGACGCCGAGCGCGAGGTCGGGACGCGCATCCTGCTGGACCTGCGCATGGACGTGGGCGAGTGCGACGCGACCGTGACCGACATGGTCGAGGACACCGTCGACTACGCGCAGGTGTGCCAGACCGCGTGGCTGGTCGCCCAGGAGCGCCCGTACCGCACCCTCGAGCGGCTGTGCTCGGTGATCGCCGACCGCATCCTGGCCGACTTCCCGGTGGAGTACGTGTGGGTGAAGGCGGCCAAGCCGGAGCCGCCGATCCCGCTGCCGGTGGGCGAGGTGTCCGTCGAGGTGTCGCGGGAGCCCTCCGACTGACCGGATGAGCGGGTTCGACGAGCAGATCGCCGCCCGGCCGCTGGGCGACGGCCGCTACCGGGTGCGCTTCGACCCGGCCTGGCGCGTGGTGCGCGGCCCCAACGGCGGCTACCTCGCCGCGGTGCTGGCGTCGGCGATCCGGGCCGAGGTGGGCGACGACGCCCGCCAGCTGCGGTCGCTGACCGTCCACTACCCGCGCGTCGCCGCCGAAGCCGAGGCCGACGTGATCGTGACCGTCGAGCGCGCCGGCCGCGGGCTGACGACCGTCTCGGTGCGCTGCGAGCAGGAGGGCCGCGTCGTCGCGCTCGCGCTGGGCGCGGCGGCGACGCCGTACCCGCCGAGCGTCGCGTACGCCGACGCGCCGATGCCGGCCGTGCCGGCGCCCGAGGACGTGCCGGACCCCGAGATCCCCGACGCGTTCCGCGAGCTGCCGATCCTGCGCCACTACGACATCCGGCCCGTGCTCGGCCATCCGCCGCTGTCGCGCGCCCCCGAGGCGTACGCGGGCGGCTGGATCCGGCTGCGCGAGGAGCGTCCGATCGACGCGCCGCTGCTGATCGCGATCACCGACTCGTGGTGGCCGTCGCCGTACTCGGTCACCGACGGGCTGATCGCCGCGCCGACCGTCGATCTCACCGTCCACCTGCGCGCGGCGCTGCCGCGGCCGCACGACTGGGTGCTGATCGACGTGCGCTCCCGCACCGCCCAGGAGGGGTTCCTGGAGGAGGACACCCGGATCTTCGCGCGCGACGGGACGCTGCTGGCCCAGTCGCGGCAGCTGGCGCTGGCCCTCTGAACGATGAGCGAGATCGGCTACCTGGGACTCGGCTCCAACGTCGGCGACCGGCGCGCCAACCTCCAGGCCGCGGTCGACGCGCTGCCCGCCCACGGCGTCGAGGTGCTGGCGTCGTCGTCGACGTACGACACCGACCCGGTCGGCGAGATCCTCGACCAGCCGTCGTTCCTCAACGCGTGCGTGCGGATCCGGACGGAGCTCGACCCGGAGGCGCTGCTGGACGCGTGCAAGGCGGTGGAGCGCGCGCTGGGGCGGCCGGAGCGGTACGTGCGCCACAGCCCGCGGGCGATCGACGTCGACGTGCTGCTGCTCGGCTCCCGCGAGTACCGCTCCGAGCGGCTGCGGCTGCCGCACGAGCAGGTGCTGGCGCGGCGGTTCGTGCTGATCCCGCTGCTGGAGCTCGACTTCGGGCTGCGCACGCCGGCGGGCGAGTCGCTGGCCGACGCGCTCGCGGCGCTGCCGCTCGACGAGGGCGTGCGGCGCGAGGGACCGCCGCTGCGGGTGCCCGGCGACCGCGACCGCTAGGCCAGGCCGACCTCGGCGCCGGGGATCCACTCCGCCGGCAGGGCGCCGGCGGGGATCGACCCCGGGTAGCGGGGGAAGACGCGGCGGGCGAGCTCCCCGGCGGGCCGCGCGTCGACGAGCGGCGCGACGTCGCCGATCGTCGTGAGCAGGCGCAGCCCGGCGCCGATCTGCAGGTCGGCGACGTTGAGCTGCTCACCCCCGATGACGCCGTCGGCGATCCAGCCGTCGACGCGGTCCAGGTGGGCGGGGAGCGCGGCCAGGTCGGCGCGGACGGTCTCGTCGTTGGAGCCGTTGAGCGCCTGCTCGAGGCGGATGACGACGGGCGCCGAGCGCGCGGCAAGCGAGAGCGGGAGCGGCAGCTTCGCCTCGGCCGCGTAGCTGGGCAGCGCCGCCGGGTCGCGCGCGAACGCGGCCCAGATGATGCGCCGCCCGAGCGGCTGCAGCACCTCGTCGCCCCAGGCCTCGGCCGCCTCGACCTTCGCCCGCAGCACCGGGTCGGCCGGCAGCAGCGGCGGCTCGGGCTCGAGCCCGTCGAGGACGCGCAGGATCGCGCGCGAGCCGACCACCTTGGAGCCGTCCTCGAGCAGCAGGCCGGGCACCGTGCGCTTGCCGAAGCGCAGCTGCTGATGGAGCACGTGCACGACCGGGAGCAGGTCGACGCGCTCGTACGCGAGGCTCTTCAGCTCGAGGGCGCGCTCGACCGTCGCGCACGCGTGCGAGCCGGGGACGACGAAGAGCTTCAGTCGATCGGCCACCGCGACGAGCATACTTCCCGACCCATGCTCCTCGTCGTCGACGTCGGCAACACCCAGACCCACTTCGGCACCTACGACGGTGACCAGCTCGTCGAGCACTGGCGCTTCGCGACCGTGCGCACCTCCACCGCCGACGAGCTCGGGGCCGTCCTGCGCAACCTGCTGGAGCTGCGCGGCCTCGGCCTCGCCGACCTCGACGGCTCGATCGTGTCCTCGACCGTCCCGCAGCTGCGGCCCGAGTGGCGGGCCGTCGGCGCGCGCTACCTGCGGCACGAGACGATCATCGTCGGGCCGGGCATCCGCAGCGGGATGGCGCTGCGCTACGACAACCCGCGCGAGATCGGCCCCGACCGCCTGGTGAACGCGGTCGCCGCGTACGAGAGGGTCGGGGGCGCCTGCATCTGCGTCGACTTCGGCACCGCGATCACCTACGACCCGGTGAGCGCCGACGGCGAGTACCTCGGCGGCATCATCTTCCCCGGCGTCGAGATCTCGATGGAGGCCCTGACCGAGCGCGCCGCCGCGCTCCCCAAGATCGAGCTGCACGAGCCCCGCACCCTGATCGGCAAGAGCACGGTCGACGCGATCCGCTCCGGCATCATCTACGGCTTCGCCGGCACCGTTGACGCCATCGTCCGGCGCCTGCGCGCCGAGATCGGCGAGGACGCCGAGGCGATCGCCACCGGCGGCCTGGCGGGCACGATCGTCCCGTTCACGGAGACGATCGACGAGCTGGACGACCTCCTGACCCTGCGGGGGCTGCGGCTCCTGTGGGAGCGCAACCGCTAGGGCGCCAGCGCCAGCACCGCGCCCACGCGGCTGGCGACCCAGGCGGGGTCGTTGACGACCTGGCGCCAGGTGAGGCGCAGGACCCGCCAGCCGCGGGCCATGCGGTCGGCGTCGCGGCGCCGGTCGGACTCGAAGGCGTTCGGGGTGTCGTGGGTCCGGCGGCCGTCGAGCTCGACGGCGAGGCGCCGGTCGCGCCACAGCAGGTCGACCTCGTGGCCGAGGAGCTGGGCGTTGACCTCCGGGCGGGGGAGGCGGGCGGCGCGGATCAGGCGCAGCGCGCGGCGCTCGAGCTCGGAGCGGGTGAGGACGTCCTGCGGGCGCGTGACCAGCAGCGCGGCGCGCAGCCCCTTCAGGCCCCGGCGGCCGGTGGCTCGCGCGACGGTCGCGCGGATCGCGTCCGCGTCGAAGAGGCGGCGGGCGGTCGCGCGGTCGATGGCGGCGACGACCTCGCGGACCGGCAGGATCTCGGCCAGGTCGAGGAGCGTGCGGGCGACGGTGGTGACGCGGATGCCGTCGACGACGACCGTCTCCCGGGCGTCGAGCGCGCCCGCGTGGGCGACGACACCGGCCGGCCCGCGCCGCCGGCGCCCGGGGACCGTGACCTCGACGAAGGACACGTTCGGTCGCAGCCCCCAGAGCGCCGCGGCCGAGCGGTGCGAGAGCACCGCCTCGGGGCCGCCGGCGAGGACGGCGGCCGTCCAGCGGCCGCGGTCGGTGAGGCCGGGGTGGCCGACGGCGAACACGCCTTTGTGCACGCGGTGGAGCCAGCCCGCTGCCGTCCGCCGGTCGACGCCGTGCGGGCCGATGCCGGCATCGAGCAGTTGCGCGTGCCCCACCACGCCGTGCTGCCGGGCTGCCACCCACGCCACCCGCGCGTCCGGGGGCATGGGGGTGATCGACCTAACCCTCGCCATAGCGGGTTTAGGTCGATCACCTCAGCATGTTCGCCCCCTCTAGGCTGAGGAGCGTGCTGACGGACTCGTGGCAGCTCGGGCCGATCACCGTGCCCAACCGCGTCGTGCTGGCGCCCCTCGCGGGCATCGGCACCTGGTTCGTGCGCCTGCAGGCCAAGCGCTACGGGGCCGGGATGGCGACGTCCGAGATGGTCTCCAGCTTCGCGATCCACTACCGCAACGAGAAGACCATCCGCGAGCTGCTGCGGGTCCATCCCGACGAGCACGCGGTCAGCGACGCGCCGACCTCGCTGCAGCTGTTCGGGCAGGACCCCGAGATCATGAAGAGCGCGGCCGCGTACGTGCGCGAGCACGTCCCCGGCGTCGACGTCATCGACCTGAACATGGGCTGCCCGGTGCCGAAGGTCTGCAAGACCGGGGCCGGCGCCGCGCTCCTCAAGGATCCCGACACCGCCGTCCAGGTCGCCAAGGCGGCCGCCGAGGGCTCCGGCCTGCCCGTCACCGTCAAGCTGCGCTCCGGTCAGCGCGCGGGCGAGACCGACGGCTACGACCTCGCCAAGCGGCTCGTCGAGGAGGCCGGGGTCGCCGCCATCGCCTTCCACCCGCGCTCCGCGCAGGTGCACCACAAGGGCACGCCCGACTACGCGCTCGCGGCCCGGCTCGTCGAGGAGCTGCCCGCGCCCGTCATGCTCTCCGGCGGCCTGCACGACGCCGACGCCGCCCGCCGCGCCTACGAGATCACCGGCGCCGCGGCGATCATGCTCGCGCGCGGCAGCCTCGGCAACCCGTGGCTGTTCCAGCAGCTCCTCGGCGAGCGCGACGACGAGCCCACGCCCGGCGAGATCCTCCGGGAGCTCGAGTGGCTGATGGACCGCGCCGTCGAGCACATGGGCCCCGAGCGCGGCGGCCGCTGGCTGCGCAAGGCCTACCCGTGGTACGTCGACCGCCTCGGCGGCGGCAAGGAGATGCAGGCCGCGATGCAGCGGGCCGAAACGGTCGAGCAGGCGCGCGAGGCGCTCTACGCCGCCGCCTGAGGATCCAGCTCGTACGAGAACCGGGTCAGCTGCTCGCAGCCGTCCGCGGTGACGAGGAACAGGTCCTCGACGCGCACGCCGCCGTAGCCGTGGCGGCCGGTGCCGGGCTCCAGCGCCACGACGTCGCCGGCCACGAGCGGCTCGCGGCCGCTGCGCCCGATCGCCGGCGGCTCGTGCACCTCCAGCCCGACCCCGTGGCCGAGCGAGTAGAAGAACCCGTCGCGCAGCGGCTCCCGGCCCTGCGGGTCGCGCTGGGTCGGCTCCCCGGCCGCCTCGAACACGTCGCAGGCGACCTCCCACAGGTCCCGACCCGTCACGCCCGGCGCCAGCAGCGCCACCGTGCGCGCCAGCGCGTCGCGCGCGAGCCCGTGCCAGGCGATCACGTCGTCGGCCGGCGTGCCCACCACGAACGTCCGCGTCATGTCCGACCAGCAGCCGCTCGCCCGGTCCTGCGGCCACAGGTCGACGACGATCGGCTCACCGGGGACCAGCGGCCCGCTCCCGGCGTGGTGGCCCAGCACGCCCTGCGCCCCGCCGGCGGCGATCAGCTCGTCGAGCGTGCAGTCGCGGGCCGCCACCGCAGCGCGGATCTCGGTCTGCAGCCGCTCGCTCGTCAGGACCTCGCCGTCCACCCGCAGGACCGGCCCGGCCGCCGACGCCCGCGCCAGCAGCGTCGCCGCGGCCGCCATCCCCGCCTCGGCCGCCGCCGACGCGCGCCGGATGCCGGCCAGCTCCGCGCCGGCCTTCACCCGCCGGCGCCCCTCGAACAGCGCCGTGTCGACGGTCAGCTCGATCCCCGCCGCGCGCAGCCGGTCGGCCAGCGCCAGCGGGAACGCGCGCGGCACCGCCGCGCGCGTGACGCCCATGTCGCGGCATGCGCGCACGTGGACCTCGTCGACCGCGTCCTCGCGGTGCATCCCGCGCTCCAGCAGCTCCACGAGGCCGAGCGCGAACGGGTCGAGGATCCGCAGATCGGGGCGCGCCTCGAGCGCGTTCGCCTCGTCGACGGTGTGCAGCACCGCGAACGCGCGCCCGCCCCGCTCGCCGTACAGGAACGGGTCGCCGATCGCCGCCGGGATCTCGTGGCGGAGCTCCGGCGAGCCGGTCGTCGCGCCGTGGATGAGGACGTCGCGCTCGATCCCCGTCAGGCTACGCCGATCGCACGGGATCCGGTGTCTCGGACACCCGCTGGGACCGCGCGCGGCCGTTGCTACACTGCCCGACCCTTCAAGTCGACCCACCGAGGGACCGCGGGAGATCCATGCCGAAGGACGTCATCCTCACCCCTGACGGCTTGCAGAAGCTGAAGGACGAGCTCGAGGAGCTGTCGACCACCAAGCGTCGCGAGGTCGCGGCGCGCATCAAGGAAGCCCGCGAGTTCGGCGACATCTCCGAGAACTCGGAGTACGACGACGCCAAGAACGAGCAGGCCATGCTCGAGCAGCGCATCGCGCAGCTCGAGGAGCGCCTGCGGGCCGCCACCGTGATCGACGCCAAGGAGCTGGGCACCGACATCGTGCGCGTCGGCTCCCAGGTGAACGTCAAGGACGAGGACACGGGCAGCAGCTCGAAGTTCACGATCGTCGGTTCGGCTGAGGCCAAGCCGCCGGAGCGGCTCTCCAACGAGTCGCCGGTCGGCAAGGCGCTGCTGGGCGCCAAGAAGGGCGACGTGGTCGAGGTCGTCCTGCCCAACGGCAAGAAGCGCCGGTTGAAGATCACGAAGATCGACGTCGGGCTCTAGCCTCCCGAAGGTGAGCGACGAGCAGTCCGAGCTCCTCGCCGCGCGGCGGGCGAAGCTCGAGCGCCTGCGCGCCGAGGGCATCGACCCCTTCCCGCACAGCTTCCCGGGCGTCGTGCCCACGGCCCGCGTGGCCGCCGAGCACCCCGACCTGGAGCCGGGCGCCGAGACCGACGACCGCTACCGCGTGGCGGGCCGCCTGGCGGCCCGCCGCGGCCAGGGCAAGATGGCGTTCCTCGACCTCGTGGACCGCTCCGGGCGCCTGCAGCTGCAGGCGCGCGTCGACGTGCTCGGCCCCGAGCGCATGGAGCTTCTGCTCGGGCTCGACCTCGGCGACCTGATCGGCGTCGACGGCAGCGCGATGCGCACCAGGCGCGGCGAGATCAGCCTGCGCGTCGAGGACTTCACGGTGCTGGCCAAGTCGCTGCGCCCGCCGCCCGACAAGCACCACGGCCTGCACGACGTCGAGACGCGCCACCGCCAGCGCGAGCTCGACCTGATGGCCAACGAGGAGACCCGCGCGCGGTTCATGCTGCGCGCCAAGGCGATCGCCGCCGTGCGCCGCCAGCTCGACGAGGACGGCTTCATCGAGGTCGAGACCCCGGTCCTGCAGCCGCTGTACGGGGGCGCGCTGGCGCGGCCGTTCATCACCCACTTCAACGCGCTCGACCGCGACATGTACCTGCGGATCGCCACCGAGCTGTACCTCAAGCGGCTCATCGTCGGCGGGCTGGAGCGCGTGTACGAGCTCGGCAAGGACTTCCGCAACGAGGGCCTGTCGCCGAAGCACAACCCCGAGTTCACGATGGTCGAGTGGTACGAGGCCTACGCCGACTACCACGACGTCGCCGCCCGCTTGGAGCGGCTGGTGCACGGCGTCGCGCAGGCCGTCGGCTACGAGGGGGAGCTGGACTTCGCGCCGCCGTGGCGGCGCGTGACGCTGCGCGAGCTGCTGATCGAGCGCGCCGGGGTGGACATCCTCGAGGTGCGCGACCGCGACGAGATGGCCGCGATCGTCGAGCGCCACGTGCCCTCAGAGAACCCGGACCGCACGTGGCCTCAGCTGGTCGACGACCTCTTCTCCAAGACCGTCGAGCCGACGCTCGTGCAGCCGACGATCGTCATGGACTTCCCGGTGGAGCTGTCGCCGTTCGCCAAGCGCCATCGCAGCGGCGACGACCGGCTCGTCGAGCGCTTCGAGGCGTTCGTCGGCGGGATGGAGATCGCCAACGCGTTCACCGAGCTCAACGACCCCGACGACCAGCGCGCCCGCTTCGAGGCGCAGGTGCGCCTGGCCGCCGCCGGCGACGAGGAGACGCAGCCCTACGATGAGCTGTTCATCGCCGCGCTCGAGCACGGCATGCCGCCCACCGGCGGCCTGGGGATGGGGATCGACCGCCTCGTGATGGTGCTGAGCGGGCAGCGCTCGATCCGCGAGGTGATCCTCTTCCCGGCGATGCGCGACTGACGCCGTCTGGTATCCCTGATGCGCGGCATGAGTCGCGCTCCGGTTCGACCGGGTGGGCAAGCGCTACGGACGGCGCGCCGCGCCCGTGCTCGCGGGCGTCGACCTGCAGGTCGCGCCCGGCGAGGCCGCGTCGCTGGTCGAGCGGCTCGGCTTCAGCGCCTGGCTGGACGGGCGCCTCGCCCACGACTCCTCCGGGACGCTGCACAAGGTCCTGCTCGCCCAGGCGCTGGCCGGCGCGCCGCCCCTGCTCGTGCTCACGAGCCGTGGGCGGGCCTCGACGAGGACGCCCGCGCGGCGCTCATGCTCAGCGAGCACGGCCCCGGCCCGCTGGCCGCCGACCGCACGCTGACCGTCCACGGCGGCCGGATCGAGGCCGGCGCGGCGTGACCGTCTGGCTGGTGGTGCTGGCCCGCAGCGCCCGCTTCCTGGCCGCGCTGGCCGCGCTGGCGCTGCTCCTGCTGCTCGTCTACCTGTACGAGGACAACCCCGTCCGCGACTCGTACGCCGCCACCGCGCTCTACCTCGTCCCGCTGGCCGCGTGGATGACGCTCGCGCTCCTCGACGCCATCGACCCGCAGGTGCGCGAGCTCGCCGTCGTGCGCCGCGGGCGCCTGCGGACGGACGCCGAGCGCGTCGCCGCCGCGCTGGTCGTCGTCGCGGCGATGGCCGGGCTCGCCGTCGCCGCCAGGGCGCCCGGCGGTCGCGGCCGCGGCGGTCGCCGGCGCGCTGCTCGTCCTGGTCGTGCTCGGCGCCCCGCCGACGTCGCTGCTCGACGCGCTGCACGACGACGCGCCCACCGCCGGCCCGCTGGCCGCCGCCGCCGCGCTCGGGGCCGCGCTCGTCGCGGCCGCCCTGGCGCTCATGGGCCGGCGCGAGTGAGCGTCCGCGGCGTCAGTCGACCAGCCGCCGCGACGCCGCCCAGCGGCTCAGCTCGTGGCGGTTGGAGAGCTGCAGCTTGCGCAGCACCGCCGACACGTGCGCCTCGACCGTCTTCGTCGAGATCCCCAGGCGGTGGGCGACCTCCTTGTAGAGATAGCCGCGGGCGATGTGCTGCAGCACCTCGCGCTCGCGCGGCGTGAGCTGGTCGAGCTCGGGGTCGGACGGCGCCGGCAGGTCCGCGGCGCCGGCGGCGAACGCGTCGAGCACGAACCCGGCGAGCTTGGGGGAGAACACGGCGTCGCCCTCGGCCACGCGCCGCACGGCGTCGGCCAGCTCGGGGCCGGAGATCGTCTTCGTCACGTACCCGCGCGCGCCCGCGCGGACGGTCGCGATCACGTCCTCGGCCGCATCGGAGACCGACAGCGCCAGGAAGCGCGTCCCGGGCAGCTCGGCGCCGATCGCGCGGATCACCTCGACCCCGCCGCCACCGGGCATGTGCACGTCGAGCAGCACGACGTCCGGGCGCGTCTCGCGGATGCCGCGGATCGCCTCCGCGACGGTGCCGGCGTCGCCGACCACCTCGACGAGGCCGGCCAGCTCGGCCCGCACGCCCGCCCGGAACAGGCCGTGGTCGTCGACGAGGTACACGCGCGTCATCGCGCCACCACCAGCTCCACCTCGGTCCCGCCGCCCGGCTCGCTGTGCACCCGCGCCTCGCCGCCGGCGCGCGCCATGCGCCCGACGATCGACTCGCGCACGCCGCGGCGGTCGGCCGCGATCGCGCCGGGGTCGAACCCGGCGCCGCGGTCGCGGACGAACACCTCGAGGCGCTCCGGCGTCGCCTCGGCGTACACGTCGATCCGCTCGGCGCCGGCGAAGCGGGCCGCGTTCAGCATCGCCTCGCGCGCGGCCTGGACGGTCGCCGCCGCGGCGTCGTCGAGCGGCGCGTCGCCGACCGCGACGACCTCGATCGGCACGCCGTGGAGGTCCTCGATCTCGGCCGCGGCCGCGCGCAGGGCGGCGGCGAGCGTCTCGACCTCCGGGACGGCCGGCTCGCCGGCCAGCCAGGCGCGCAGCTCGCGCTCCTGGCGGCGGGCCAGTGCCGCCACCTCCCGCGGGTCGTCGGCGCGCCGCTGGATGAGCGCCAGCGTCTGCAGGACCGAGTCGTGCAGGTGCGCGGCCATCTCGGCCCGCTCCTGGGAGCGCACGCGCTCGGCGCGCTCGTCGGCCAGGGCGCGCGCCACCCGCAGCCACGCGGGGCCGAAGATGAGCGCGATCCCGACGACGACGGCGAGCGCGGCGAGCATGACCGAGCGCGCCTGCGCGAGCGCGTCGGTGGCGCTCAGGAACGCGACCGCGCCGAGCACGACGAGCGCCGCGCCGGCCACCATCCGGGGCTGCGCCTCGGGCAGCGCCTCGCGCAGCGTCCCCAGCGGCGTCGCCGACCGCCGCCACAGGAGCATCAGGCCGCCGGCGGTCAGCGCGATCGGCCACAGGAGCGCGTCGCCCGTCCACACGCCGAGCTGGCGCAGCGCCAGCAGCGCGGCGACGACCACCAGCACGACGCCGGCGGCCTGGCGGAACGCGCCCGCGGGACGTGGCGAGGACGACACCGGCCGATTCAACCAGGGCGGCGCACGACGACGGTGCCGAGGTCCACGCTCGCGTGCACGACGAGCTCGGCGCCGTCCTCGCCGTTCTCGCCGGCCTCGCCCAGCTCGCGCGCCAGCGTCGCCGCCAGGCCGCCGCGGGTCTCGCCGAGCAGCTCGACGGAGCCCGCGCCCGCGTGCGCGCGCACGACGACCCGGCCCTCGGCGGGCAGCGTCACCGTGAGCGTGCCGATGCCGACGCGCGCGTGCACCTCCGTCCGCCCGGGCGGGGGCGCGATCTCGCGCAGGTCGACCTCGAGCGTGCCCAGCCCGACGCGGTAGCGGTCGCGCAGGTCCTCCACGCTCGCCGGGCGGTGGCGGGCGCTCCAGGTCTCGTCGCTCGTGAGCCGCGCCCAGGCGCGGGAGAGCGCGTCGCCGCCGGACCGCGGGCGCGGGGCGGACGCGGCCGCCGCGGGGGCCGAGCGGGCGCGGGCCGCGCTGCCGCTGGCGATCAGGACGACGCCCGCGGCGCCGGTCAGCAGCGGCGCCAGCCAGCCGAGCCCGACGTCCGCGAGGCCGGTCGCGTCGACGAGCAGGATCGCGCCGACGGCGACGAGCGCGAGCCCGCCCGCCAGCGAGGTGGCGTCGACCTCATCCACGGGGCGGCTCGTCGCGCTCGACGCGGATCTGCCCGAAGCCGACGTGCACGTCGAGCGCGAGCCGGCGTCCGGCCGCGGCGGCCGAGCCCGCGCCGTCCTCGACCGTGTCCACGTCGACGCCGCTGGTGGCGCGGCCGAACGTCACGACCTCGCCCGCCACCGCGGACCCGTCGACGCGCACGTCGACGTCCGCCGGGACGGTGACGACCGCCTCGCCCATGCCCAGCTCGACGCGCGTGCGCGTGGTCCCGACCGGGAACGGCACCTCGGTGAGGTCGAGGCGCAGGTCGCCGGCCGCCAGCCGGTACTCGTCGCGCAGGCTCTCGAGCGTGGCCGGCCGGTGGTCGCGCTCGCCCACGCCGCCGCGCAGCGGGACCGGCCCCAGCGCGAACACCCCGACGACCGCCGCCACCAGAAACGCGGGAACCACCAGCGCCGGCGAGCCGCCGAACGGGGCGCTGAGCACGAGCACGACGCCGGCGGCCATGACCGCGCCGGCCGCGTACACGTCCCAGGGCGGGTCGTCGAAGACGGCCACGAACGTCAGCGCGGCGGCGCCGAGCAGGATGGCCAGCAGGCCGGCGGCGACGGCGGTCGCGACCCGCCGGCGGGTCCGGTCGCCCGGCGACGGCGGCGGGGGCGGGGCGGGGGGCTCGGCCTCCCAGGTCGGGCGCACGCGGGTCGCCCCGGTCGCCGGCGGCTCGGCCGGCGCCGCCGGCAGCGTCGCCGAGGCGCCGTCGCGCTCCCGCAGCGCCATCCAGGCCAGGCCGCCGAGCACGAGCGCGGCGACGACGAACCAGCCGCGGTCCCACGGCCACGGATCGCCCGCGACGACGACCACCGCGAGCAGGAGCAGGAGGCCGGCGCCGGCGATGGCCGCGCCGCGGTCGCGGGCGCTGCCGGCCAGGCGGATGAGGGGCTCGCCGCCGCCCTCCTCCGGGAGCAGCAGCGCGGCCGCCACGTAGGCGATCAGGCCGACGCCGCCGAAGGCCATCAGCACGACCGCGATCACGCGGACGGTGGTGGGGTCCAGGTCGGCGGCGCGGGCGATGCCGCCGCACACGCCGGCGACGACGCGGTCCTCGCGGCTACGCTCGATGGAACGGGGCATCTGCATGCCGGAGAGCATCGCGCGGCCCGTCGCGGGGAACCATGGGGGATGACCCCGATGGGACCCCGATGACCCCCGGGCGACGCCGAAGCCCACTGGTAGACTGAGACATGCCCGCGATAGGACCCGCCGCTCAGTTTCGACCCCGAACAGGTCGATAACCCGGGCAGCGGGTAGTTCACCGTCCCCACGACCCCACACCCAGCGCCGCCCCAGTAGGAAGGACGTATCCAATGTTCGAGCGATTCACAGAACGAGCCCGCCAGGTGGTCGTTCTCGCGCAGGAGGAGGCGCGGACGCTCAAGCACAACTACATCGGCACCGAGCACATCCTCCTCGGCCTCCTGCGTGAGGAGGAGGGCCTCGCGGCCCGCGTGCTCGAGTCGCTCGACATCACCGTCGAGCGCGTGCGCGCGCAGGTCGTCCGCATCGTCGGCTCCGGCGAGGAGGTGACCTCGGGCCAGATCCCGTTCACCCCGCGCGCGAAGAAGGTGCTCGAGCTGGCGCTCCGCGAAGCGCTCAGCCTGGGCCACAACTACATCGGCACCGAGCACATCCTGCTCGGCCTCGTGCGCGAGAACGAGGGCGTCGCGGCGCGCATCCTGCTCGACTTCGACGCCGACTCCGAGAAGATCCGCAACGAGGTCATCCGCATGCTGTCGGGCCCCGGCGGCCGCCGTCAGGGCAGCGGCGCCGGTGCGGCCGCGGCCGGCGCCGGCGGCGCGCAGGGCGAGGGCAAGAAGTCCTCGAAGCTGCTGGACCAGTTCGGTCGCAACCTGACCAAGCTGGCCGCCGACGGCAAGCTCGACCCGGTCGTCGGCCGGGAGACCGAGATCGAGCGGATCATGCAGATCCTCTCGCGCCGCCAGAAGAACAACCCGGTGCTCATCGGCGAGCCGGGCGTCGGCAAGACCGCGGTGGTCGAGGGCCTCGCCCAGCGGATCACCAACGCCGACGTGCCCGAGCTGCTGAAGGGCAAGCAGATCTACACGCTGGACCTCGCGGCCCTCGTCGCCGGCTCGAAGTACCGCGGCGAGTTCGAGGAGCGCCTGAAGAAGGTGATGAAGGAGATCACCCAGCGCGGCGACATCATCCTGTTCATCGACGAGCTCCACAACCTCGTCGGGGCGGGCGCCGCCGAGGGCGCGATCGACGCCGCGTCGATCCTGAAGCCGGCGCTGGCGCGCGGCGAGCTGCAGACGATCGGCGCCACCACGCTCGACGAGTACCGCAAGTACCTCGAGCGCGACGCCGCGCTGGAGCGCCGCTTCCAGCAGATCCGGGTCGACCCGCCGTCGATCGAGGAGACCGTGCAGATCCTCAAGGGCCTGCGCGACCGCTACGAGGCGCACCACAAGATCACCATCACCGACGAGGCCCTCGAGGCCGCGGCGGAGCTCAGCGACCGATACATCAGCGACCGCTTCCTGCCCGACAAGGCGATCGACCTCATCGACGAGGCCGCCGCCCGCATGCGCATCAAGTCGATGACCTCCCCGCCCGTGTACCGGGACCTGGAGGAGGAGATCGAGACGACGCGGCGCCAGAAGGAGGCCGCGATCGAGGCGCAGGAGTTCGAGAAGGCCGCCAACCTCCGCGACAAGGAGCGGCGCCTGACGAACAAGAAGCGCGAGCTCGAGGAGCAGTGGGAGCAGGGCGAGTCCGGCGAGCGCCCCTCGATCGGCGAGGAGGAGATCGCGGACATCGTCTCGATGTGGACCGGCATCCCGGTCTTCAAGCTCACCGAGGCCGAGACGGCGAAGCTGATGCGCATGGAGGAGGAGCTCCACAAGCGCGTCATCGGCCAGGAGGCCGCGGTCGAGGTCATCTCGAAGGCGATCCGCCGCTCGCGGGCGGGCCTGAAGGACCCGAAGCGGCCGACCGGCTCGTTCATCTTCCTCGGGCCCTCGGGCGTCGGGAAGACCGAGCTGGCGCGCACGCTCGCCGAATTCCTGTTCGGCGACGAGGACGCGATGGTGCGCATCGACATGTCGGAGTACATGGAGAAGCACGCCGTGTCGCGCCTGGTCGGCTCGCCTCCGGGCTACATCGGCTACGACGAGGGCGGCCAGCTCACCGAGGCCGTGCGCCGCAAGCCGTACTCGGTGCTCCTGCTCGACGAGATCGAGAAGGCCCACCCGGACGTGTTCAACATCCTCCTGCAGATCCTGGAGGACGGCCGGCTGACCGACGCCCAGGGGCGCACGGTCGACTTCCGGCACGCGATCGTGATCATGACCTCGAACATCGGGGCGTCCGAGATCGCGCGCAACACGCCGCTGGGCTTCGCGGTCACCGAGGACGAGACCGGGATCACGTACGACGACATGAAGAACCGGATCATGGGAGAGCTCAAGAAGGTCTTCCGTCCCGAGTTCCTCAACCGCATCGACGACGTGATCGTGTTCCACAAGCTGCAGAAGGACGAGATCCGTCAGATCGTCGACCTGCTGCTGCTGCGGATCCGCGGCTCGCTGGCGGAGCGCGAGCTCCAGCTGGAGCTGTCCGAGCCGGCGCGGGACTACCTCGTCGACAAGGGCTGGGACCCGGCCATGGGCGCGCGTCCGCTGCGCCGGGCGATCCAGCGCTACATCGAGGACCCGCTGGCGGACTTCGTCCTGCGCAGCGAGCTGCAGCCGGGCCAGATCGTCCTGGCCGACGTCCCGCAGGGGCCGGAGAACGACGGGGCCGAGATCGAGCTGACGCTGCTCGACCGGGCGCCGGTCGCGGTCGGCGCCGAGGGCGGCGAGAACGAGGAGGAGGAGCGCTCCGAGGACGAGCAGTCCTCGTCGGGCGAGAACGCCTCCTCGTCGACGCCGAGCGAGTAGCTCGCGCGACCCAATCGGGTGTGGGTAGAGGGCGGCCTCCGGGCCGCCCTCTCTCGTTCCCGGGCGGGGCTACCCTCGACCGTGATGGACGAGCCGCTCGTCGAGATCAAGGTCCGCGACCACGGGCCCTACAAGGTGACCGGGCCGGTGCGCCTGGTCGACGCCGAGGGCGGCGTGTTCGACGTGCCCGAGGGGCGCGCGATCGCCCTGTGCCGGTGCGGGCAGTCGCAGACGAAGCCGTTCTGCGACGCCTCGCACAAGGCGGCGGGGTTCGAGGACTGCTCTCGGGCGGAACGCCGGCCCTAGGCGGCCGGGGCCGTCTGCCCCGACTCCTCCAGGATGCGCCGCGAGCGGCGGGCCAGCTCGACGGTCGCGCTGCGCAGGCCGTTGGGCACCGTGATCGGCTCCGCGAAGCCCACGCGCGTCTGCGCGCGCCCGCGCGGCGTGTGGACGACGAGGTCCAGGCCGTAGCGGTCGGCGCCGGTGCAGCGCACGGCGGTCGCGTCGGAGTAGCCGGCGAGCGCCTTGGCCATGTCCAGCAGCGCGTCCTCGTGGTCCTCGTTGAGGTGCGCGACCGCGTACGGCGCGGACGCGGCGACGGGATCGGGCTGCGCCGCGTGGTAGGCGGCGGCGTCGGTGGAGTCCATGCGGCCGAACCCGCCGACCCAGCGCACGCGCTCGATGCGCAGCACGTAGATCGTGAAGTCCCCGTAGTCCATGAACGCGGACGCGTCCTGGACGGCGTCGCGGTAGGCGGCGCGCGCGTCCTCGAGCTCCAGGCCCTCGGGCACCTCGGCGCGGCCGGCCAGCGTCACGCGCCCCGAGTCGAGCGGGTCGCGGTCGCCCGGGTTGGAGGCGACGACGAGGCTCGCGCGCGGGTCGCGCGGCAGGTTGCGGCCGTGCTCGGCCAGCGTCGACAGGCACAGCACCGGCGAGCCGTCGGCCAGCGTCCCGTAGGCGACGAACGAGCCCCACGGATGGCCGTCCTTGCTCAGCGTCGCGAGCGTGGCCAGGTTGGTCCCGGCGACGATCGTGCGCGCCTCCTCGGCGGCCGTGCGACGGCGGACGTCGCCCTCCACGGGCTGCAGCGGCGGCGGGGGAGCGGGCTGGGCCATCGAGGGCGGCACCTGGTGCGGATTGGGCGGGGCAGCGGTGTCGGTCACAGGAGGTCCGTTCGCGTGGTCGTCGGTGTCTGGCGTGGGTCGGGCGTCCGGGCCCGGCGGCTTAGGTTACCCTAACCCCGCCGGCCGCCACAGGAGATCCGACGCCGAATGATCCTCGATCCGTCCACCGTTCGCCACATCGCCGTCCTCGCCGCGGCCGGGGGCGTCCTCGCCGCCGCGCCGGCGGCCGGCGCGCAGGACACGACGATCGTGCTGAAGGGCAGCGCGGCGCGCTCGCTCGCCGACGAGGGCGTGCGCGTGAGCGCGGTGTCGCCGGCGCGCCGCCGCGCCGCCCGGATCACCCTTCCCACCGGCGACGTGACGATCAGCGGTCAGACCGCCACGGTGGCCCAGCGCGGCGCGCTGCGGCTGCGCGCCGGGCGCCGCGGCGTCGTGCTGCGCGACCTGACCGTGCGCGTCGGCTCGCGCTCGACGCTGACCGCCTCCGTGAGCGGCCGCACCCGCACGATCGCGGCGATCGCCGCCCCGGCCCACCGCCGCTCGGTGCAGCCGACCGGCACCTACGTCACCGACGCGCCGCTGCGCCTGACCAAGGCGACCGTGCGGATGCTGCGCCGCGAGCTGCGCCGGCCCGGCCTGCGCGGCGGCCGCCTGGGGACGATCGACCTCGAGGCGACGACGACGCCGGGCAGCTCGGACACCCACATTCCCGGCGCCCCCGAGCCGACGGTCACCGGGCCGCCGACCCCCGGCGGCGCGACCGTCGCGAGCCGTCCGGCCGGCGCGGTGCCGGTCACCGGCGGCGCCGTGCGCTGGTCGCCGCGCGAGTCGTGGCTGGGGTACCTCCAGTCCGGCGGGGAGCCCGCCAGCGTGGGCCCGCCCGCGACGTTCGACGGCGCCACGTACACGCTGCCGATCACCGGCGGCTGGTACGACCCGGCGAGCGGGGCGACCGTCGTCGACACGGCCGGCTCCACGAGCTTCCGCTATGCCGAGCGCTTCCTCGACATGCGCTTCGCGAACTGGACCTGGGACCTCGCGTCGCCGACCCCGAAGGCCGTCGCCACCGTCGAGCGCGCCACCGGCGTCGAGGCGGGCGTGGTCGGCTCGCGCCAGCCGATCCTGCTCCTGAAGCCCGGCGCGATCCGCCCGACGGTCGAGGGGGCGACGGTGACCTGGGCCGCCGTCCCGGCGACGCTGTCCGCGGAGGGCGTGCCGATCTTCCGGGCCTACCTGTACGACACCGACGAGGGGTCGGTGACGATCTCGGCGACGCTCGGCTGATGCGCGCGGGGCGGGTCATCGCGCTGGCGCTCGCTCTCGGGGCGATCGTCGCCGCGCCCGCCGCCGCCGCGCCCGGCCTCGTGTTCGACGTCAACGGCGAGAAGCGCACGGTCGGCGCCGACCAGATCGCCGCCGGCGCCGACGTCCCGCCGACCACGTACGTCGTCGGCGGTCAGCCGCGCCAGCTCACCGGCCTGTCGCTGCGGCGCGCGGTCGGGCTGGCCGGGGCGGACCCCGACTCGATCACGGCCGTGACGATCGAGGGGGTCCTGCAGTTCCTGACCTCCGATCCGAGCGACCTCGCGGATCCGCCGCCGTTCCCCGAGGGACCGGCGCTCGTGTGGGTCGACGAGCAGCAGCGCACGAACGTGCTGCGCCCCGCCAAGGACGGCAAGCCGGCCGAGCTGCAGACGTCGGCGCCCGGCGAGCCCCTGCAGGCCACGCTCGACGGGGTGACTCTGCTGGAGGTCGGCATCATCGCGCCCAAGCGGCGGGTGAAGGTCGGAGAGCGGGTGCAGCTCTTCACCACCTCGACGGCCGACGACGGGGCGACGTACACGTGGGACTTCGACGACGGCACGAGCGGGACGGGCGAGGACGTCGTGCACCGCTTCCAGCAGCCCGGGCGCTACCGCGTGACGGTCACGGTGTCCGACGGCGCGGGCGGCGGGGGCACGTCGGCGCCGGTGACGATCGTGGTCGGCGACGACGGGAACGAGCCGGAGAAGCGCAAGGACGAGCGGGAGAAGCCTCGCGGCGGAAGCGGCGGAAGCGGCGGCGGTGGAGGTGGCGGCGGGAGCGCCGCGACCGGCGTGGGCGGGACTGGAGCGGCCGGCGCGCCCGCGACCCCGGACCCGGGCGCGTTCGGCGCGGACGACGGGCTCGCCCCCGAGGCGGCCGAGCCCGCCCCCGAGGCGGTCGAGCCCGCCTCCGAGCCCGAGCCCGAGCGCCGCACGCGGCGGCGCCACCGCGACCGCGACGACGAGCCCGCGCCGGCCGATCCGGTCCCGCCCGGCGCGGTCGAGGGCGTCCTGCTCGCGGACGCCTCCGGCCCCGAGTCGCCGGCGGTGCGCGCCGCGGTCGCCGCGGCCGGTCGCACGCCGGTCGACGACCCGGACCGCGACGGTGGGATCGACGTGCCCCCGGGGGGCTGGGTCGGGCTCGGCGCGCTGCTCGTGTTCAGCGCTGGGGCGCTGACGGAGCTCCGGGCGCTGCGCCGGCGTCGCTGACCGGGCGGCCGTCCTCCAGCCAGCGCACGTGCAGGGCGGTGCGGCCCGTCCCGTCCATCTCCAGGTCGGCGCCGACGTGCCAGACCTCGCGCAGCCGGTCGGCGTGCAGCACCTCGCCGGGCGGGCCGCTGGCCACCGAGCGGCCGTGCGAGATGACGACGACCTCGTCGGCGATGGCGGCGGCGAGCGCCAGGTCGTGGAGCACGAGCACGACGGCGAGGCCGTCGTCGGCGAGGCCGCGCAGCAGGCGCGCCATCGCCGACGTCGCGCCGAGGTCGAGCGCGGAGGTCGGCTCGTCGGCCATCAGCACCGGCGCCTCCTGGGCCAGGCCGATCGCGATCTGCACGCGCTGCAGCTCGCCGCCCGACAGGGTCGTCAGCCGCCGGTCCGCGAACTCCAGGACGCCGGCGCGCTCCATCGCGACCTCGGCGGCGTGGCGGTCGCCGCGCCCGAGGCGCTCGAGCGGGCGCAGGTGCGGCGAGCGGCCGATGAGGACGGCCTCGCGCACGACGATCCCCTCCGGCACGCGCGGGCGCTGCGGGATGAACGCGCGCAGGCGGGCCAGGCGCCGGCCGCGCAGCCTGCCGATGTCCTCGCCGTACCAGCGCACGCTGCCGCCCGCGAGCTTCTGCAGCCCGGCGGCGGCGCGGGCGAGCGTCGACTTGCCGGCGCCGTTGGGGCCGACGACGGCCACGAGCTGCCCGGGGTCGACGGCGAGGTCCGCGGAGTGGAGGATCTCCGCGTCGCCGATGCGGACCTTCGCGTCGGTGACCTCGAGGACCGCCACCCCTACACCGCCCTCCGCAGCAGCCACAGGAACAGCGGCACCCCGAGCGCGACCATCATCGGCCCGACCGGCAGCTCGAGCGGCGCCTTCAGCGTGCGCGCCACCACGTCGCCGGCGGTGAGCAGCGTCGCGCCGGCCAGCGCCGAGACCGGCACCACGAACGTGTTGTTCGAGGTGCCGCCCAGCAGCCGCACGGCGTGGGGGATGACGATGCCCAGGAAGCCCAGCAGGCCGGCCAGCGCGGCCGACCCGGAGGCGAGGATCGCGGCGGCGACGATCGCCAGCAGGCGAACCGTGCGCGGCGACGTCCCCAGCGAGGCGGCGACCTCGTCGCCGAGCGCGAGGCGATTGAGCGGCCGCATCAGGCCGAGCGCGAGGACGAGGCCGACGGCCAGGTACGGCGCGACGCTGCGGATCGTGGGCCAGCCCTCCGTCTGCAGCGATCCGGCCAGCCACATGACCGCCGAAGGCGCGCGGCTGGGGTAGATCGCCATCAGCATCGAGGTGGCCGCGGTGAAGATCGAGCCGATCGCGATGCCCGACAGGATCAGGCGCCCGACGCCGCCCCGGTTCGTGCCCGTCCACGAGATCATGAGCACCAGCAGCGCGGCCACCATCCCGAACACGAGCGCGCTCAGGGGCAGCAGCGCGACGTGCCCGGGCGACAGCAGGATCACGAGCATCGCCCCGAACGCGGCGCCGCCGGTGACGCCGACGACGTCCGGGGAGGCGAGCGGGTTGCCCAGCGAGCCCTGGAGCATCGCCCCGGCCACGCCGAGCGACGCGCCGACCGCGATCGCGGTGACCGTGCGCGGCAGGCGGAGCTGGAGGATGATCTCGCGGTCGACGCCGCGCGCCTCGTTGCCGGTGAGCCAGCCGAGCATCGCGTCGACGACCTGGTCCAGCGGCACCTTCACCGAGCCGAGCGCCAGCGAGGCGCATACGGCGGCCACGAGCGCGACGGCGATCCCGGCGACGACCAGCACGCGCCGCACGCTCACGCGGGGCGCGACGGGAAGCTCGGACGCCGGCCGCTCCGTGGCCGCGGCGGCCGGCATCAGTTCTTGAGGTACTCCCGGCGCACCTTGCGGATGAGCGACGCCGGGTCGGAGGTCGCCTGGAGCAGGAGGTCGTCGGTCGGGACGTAGATGCGCCCGGTGCGCGCGGCCTTCGTCTTGCGCCACGGCGCGAAGTTGCGGTAGTAGCGCGCGATCGTCGGGACCTCGTCGGCGGCGCCGTGCGGGACGACGATGATCACGTCCGGGTTCATCCGCACGACCGCCTCGTTGCTGAGGTTGCCGACGAGGGCGCCCTCGCTCGTGCGGCCGATCGGCTTGATGTTCTTGGTGACCAGCTCGCCGCCGGCCGCCTCGATGATGTCGCCGCCCCACGAGTTGCCGAGCATCGCGAGCGTGTACTGGGCCAGGCCCATCACGAGCAGCACGCGCGGGTGCTTGCGGATGCCGGCCGACGCGGCGCGGTACTCGCGCTGGACGCGGTTGGCGAGGGCGACGCCCTGCGCCTCCCGGCCCACGATCTTGGCGATCTTCTTGATGCCGATCGGGACGGTGCCCAGGCGCTGCGGGTCGAGCGAGTCGTAGACCTTGATGCCGAGGTTCTGGATCTTCGGGGTGCCCGCGCGCCAGACCGGCGAGGAGAACACGGCGTCGGGCCGCAGGGCGACGAGCTGCTCGAGGTTGGGGCCGTTGGGATGCGACATCGCCAGCCGCTGGGCGCCGCGCAGGCGCGGGCTGAGCCGCTCCTCGGTGGCGGCGGGCTCCGCGACCGCGATCGGCGTCACGCCGAGCTGCGCCAGGATGTTCGCCGTGAACGGAGTGAGGGCGACGACCCGCTCCGGCGTCTCCGCGCGGGCGGGCGCGGCGGCGGCCAGGACGGCGGCCGCGATCGCGACCGAGAGGGCGGCGAGGACGAGGGCGCGAAGCGCCACGGCGCGGCGCGCGAGCGGCATGCGGACGGTCACGCCCGCCATGGTAGGGGATTCGTTAGGGGGACCTAAGGGTTGTGCGGCCGAGGTGACGGCCCGCCCCGTCCGGGGCGAGGACGTCGGGTGCGGGGCCTACGGTTCACCGAGCGATGGCGCGACCGACCACGATCCACGTCTGCTCGGCCTGCGGCCACCAGGAGGCGCGCTGGCAGGGCCGCTGCCCCGGCTGCGGGGAGTGGAACACGCTGGTCGAGGAGCGGGCGCCGGCCGCGGTGGGCGGCGGCGGTCGCGGCGGTGGCGGCGGAGGACGCGGCGGGGCCCGGGCGCGGGCGGTGCGCCCCCAGCGCCTGCGCGACGTCGAGACGCCCCGCCTGGCGCGCCTGTCGACCGGCATCGGCGAGTTCGACCGGGTGCTGGGCGGCGGCCTGGTGCCCGGGTCGCTCGTGCTCCTGGGCGGCTCGCCCGGCATCGGCAAGTCGACGCTCACCGGCATGGCGATGGGCAACCTCGCCGGCGCCGGGCACGGGACGCTCTACGTCTCCGGCGAGGAGTCGGCCGCGCAGGTGAAGCTGCGGGCGTCGCGACTGCCGGGGGCGGCGCTCGACGTGCCGGTCCTGGCCGAGACCGACCTCGAGACCGTCGTGGCCACGATGCTTGCCGAGCGCCCCGAGGTGTGCGTCATCGACTCGGTCCAGACCCTGTACGCGTCGGAGCTGACCGGCGCGCCCGGCTCGGTCGGGCAGGTGCGCGAGGTCGCCGGCCGGATCGCGCGCGTGGCCAAGGAGACCGGCACGGCCGTGCTGCTCGTCGGCCACGTGACGAAGGAGGGCGCGCTCGCGGGCCCGCGCGTGCTCGAGCACCTCGTCGACGCCGTCCTGCAGTTCGAGGGGGAGCGAGAGCGGACCTACCGGACCCTGCGCGCGCTGAAGAACCGCTTCGGCTCGACGAACGAGGCCGGCGTCTTCGAGATGCGCTCCGGGGGGCTGGTGGAGGTGCTCGACGCGTCGGGCCGCTTCGTCGGCGAGGCGACGCGGGCGCCGGGGTCGGTCGTGCTGGCCTCGATGGAGGGCTCCCGGCCGCTGCTCGTCGAGGTGCAGGCGCTGGTGTCGCCGAGCGAGCTGGTGCCGCCGCGGCGGATGGTCAACGGCATCGACCGCAACCGGGTCGCGCTCGTGCTGGCCGTGCTGGCCCGCCACGCCGGGGTGCCGACCGGATCGGCCGACGTCTTCGTGAACGTGGTCGGCGGCGTGCGGGTCGACGAGCCCGGCGCCGATCTGGCCGTGGCGCTCGCGGTCGCCAGCGCGGTGCGCGGCGCTTCGCTCGGCGGTGACGCGCCGACCCCGCTGGCCTGCTTCGGCGAGCTCGGCCTCACGGGCGAGCTGCGCTCGGTCGCCCACCCCGAGCGCCGCCTCGAGGAGGCCCGCAAGTTCGGCCTGCGCACGGTCGTCGCGCCCGAGGGCAGCGGCGACGGCGCGCTGGCGGTCGGGTCGCTGCGCGCGGCCCTGCGCGCCGCGCTCCCCGCGGGGGAGCGGGCGGCGCGGGCGGCGGCGTAGGGGGCGCGCCCGCCGCGCTGCGGGACGCCGCGCCGCTCCGGGACCGCGGGCCCGTTGTCGGCTCGAGCCCGCATAGCGAGCTCAATCCGACAACGGCTCGCCGATGCGGACCTCGAGCTCGTCGTGCAGCAGCGACACGAGGCCCGCGATCGGCTGCATCCCGTCCAGCGGCTCCTCGTAGGACCAGGCGCCGTCCTCGAGCAGGCGGTCGCCCACCCGCAGCGACCAGTACGTCGCGTCGCCCTTGTACGGGCAGACGGTGCGGGTGTCGCTCGGCTCGAGGTCGAACAGCTCGCGCGGCAGGTAGGCGCGGATCGGCAGGCCGGTCTCGAAGACGAGGACCGGCTCGTCCACGCGGGCGAGCAGGCGGCCCTCGAACAGGACCTCGACGGGCCGCGAGGACGGGCGCGCGTCGGCGCGGTGGTACGGGTCGCGCAGGTGGCCGTGGATCTCGACGTCCTCGTCGAGCCAACGGTCCATGCGGTCGGCGTACAGGGCGCCGTAGCCGGCCAGCCACGGCGCCGACGGCAGCGGGTCCTCGTAGGCCCACAGCGCGTTTTCGGCGACCCTGCCGCCGGCCCGCACCGTCCAGTACGACGCGTCGCCCTTGTACGGGCAGTGGGTCGTGTGGCCGGTGCGCTCGAGCGCCGCGGCGTCGTAGTCCTCCAGCGGGGCGTAGAAGACCGGCAGGATCCCGGTCTCGTGCAGCAGCGCGCCGCGGGTCGTGTCGAGCACGACGTGGCCGCCGAGCTCGGCGCGCACGCGGCGCGGGTGCGCCTCGAAGAAGAGCCGGTGGTCGGGCCCGTCGATCGTGTAGTTCGCCGATGCGGGGGCGCGTGACAGCGGGCCGTGGCCGAGGGTGAGCGTCATGGGTTGAGTGTGACCGCATCGGGCATGCTGAGGGCATGCGTCGCGTTCCCCTCGTGCTCGCCGTGCTCGCCGCCGTGGCGCTCGCCCCGGCGACCGCCGCGCACGCGCAGACCGCCGCCGCCACCGCCCCGGAGGCGGTCACCGAGGCGGCGGGCGTGCTGCGCACCGGCTCCGTCTACGTCGCGCCCGGGAACGCGGCGGGGCTCACCCAGGCCGACGCCGACCGGATCCGCACCGCGGTGCGCGGCAGCGACGTGCCGATCTACGTCGCCGTGTTCGCGCCGGGCGCCGGCGAGCCGCGCCAGCTCGCGGCCGGGCTGTACCGGGAGCTGCAGGCCACCGGCGTCTACGGGGTCGTCGCCGGCCCGACGGGCCGCACGTTCCAGGCCGGCCAGACCGGCGACGTCGGCCTCGACGCCGGCGTGGCCCGGGAGGCCGCCGCCGACGCCGTCCAGGCCGAGCGGGACGCCGGCAGCGCCGCGATCCTGCTCGACTTCGTCGGCCGCATCGACGAGGCGCACGCCAACGGCGGCGCGCTCGACGACGGCGGCCCCGACGGCCTGGCCCTGCTGATCGGCGCCATCGCGATCGGCGGCGGCGTCGGCGCGTTCGCGCTCGTGCGCAACCGCCGCACGCGCCGCGAGCGCGCCGAGCAGGTCGCGCAGCTGCGCCGCGTCGCCGACGAGGACCTGGTCGCGCTGGCGGACGACATCCGCGCGCTCGACCTCGACGTCGAGATGCCCGGCGCCGACACGCGCGCGAAGGCCGACTACGCCCGCGCGCTCACCGCCCACGAGCAGGCCTCCGCCGCGCTCAGCCGGGCGCGCACGCCCGACGACTTCGCCCCGATCGCGCAGACGCTCGAGGAGGGTCGCTTCGCGATGGAGGCCGCCAAGGCGCGCCTGGCCGGGGAGGCGCCGCCCGAGCACCGCCCGCCGTGCTTCTTCGACCCCCGCCACGGCCCGTCGTCGCGCGACGTGGAGTGGACCCCCGAGTACGGCGCGCCGCGCCTGGTCCCCGCCTGCGAGGCCGACGCCCAGCGCGTCGAGCGCGGCGACGACCCGCACGCCCGCGAGATCGAGCTGGCCGGCCGCGGCCGCGTCCCCTACTGGCAGGCGCCCGCCTACTACGGCCCGTATGCAGGCGGTTTCTTCGGCGGGTTCGGCGGCAGCGGCCTGCTGACCGGCCTCTTCGCCGGCTCGCTGCTGGGCTCGGCCTGGTCCGCCCCGGCCGCCTGGGGCGCCCGCGACGGGGGCGGGATGGGCGACTTCGGCGGGGGCGGCGACTTCGGCGGAGACTTCGGCGGCGGGGGCGACTTCTGAGCGTCCATCTCGCGCCGTCTCTCCCAGAACCTGCTGATTACCAGCGCTTTATGAGCTCGTAAGGCACGCTAGAATGTGGAAGGCATGTCGGCACGGTCCGGGGAAGAGCTCAACGAGCTCGAAGCACGTCAGGAGCCCCGGCTCGTCAAGGCGCTGGAGATGGTCGCCCCTGGCACGGCGCTGCGCGAGGGGATCGACAACATCCTCCACGCGGACACCGGTGCGCTGATCGTCATCGGCGAGGTCGACGAGCTGAGCTTCCTGTTCTCGGGCGGCATCAAGCTCGACGTCGACTACACGCCGTCGCTGATCTACCAGGTCGCGAAGATGGACGGCGGGATCGTCCTGAACGCCAACGCGACGAAGATCTCGATGGCGAACGTCCAGCTGATCCCCGATCCCACGATCCTGTCGCTCGAGACCGGCACCCGACACCGCACCGCCGAGCGCGTCTCCAAGCAGACCGACGCGCTCGTCATCGCGATCTCCAAGCGGCGCGAGGTCGTCTCGCTCTACGTAGACGGCGCGAAGTACATCCTCGAGGACATCCCCGTCGTGCTGGCCAAGGCCAACCAGGCGCTGGCGACCCTCGACAAGTACCGCACGCGCCTCGACCAGGTCTCGACGCGGCTCACCGCGCTCGAGTTCGAGGGCGGCGCGACGCTCCACGACGTGCTCACCGTCCTGCAGCGCTCCGAGCTCGTGACCCGCATGGCGGTCGAGATCGAGCGCTACATCGTCGAGCTCGGCACCGAGGGCCGCCTCATCGAGATGCAGCTCGAGGAGACGATGGTCGGCACGGCCTCCGACAAGGCCGCGCTGATCCGCGACTACCTCGCCGACCCCGACGACGAGGCGTTCGCCACCGCCCTGGACCAGATCGGTCGCCTGCCCCACCAGGATCTGCTCGACTTCGGCCGCCTCGCCGAGGTGCTGGGTTACGACCGCAAGCTGAACACGCTCGACTATCCCGTCTCCCCGCGCGGCTACCGCATCCTGGGACGGATCCCGCGGCTGCCGAAGATCGTCGTGTCGCAGATCGTGCGCGACTTCGGCGGATTGGACGAGATGCTCGCCGCGACCGACGCCGAGCTGGAGGCGGTCGAGGGCGTCGGCGAGATCCGCGCCAAGGACATCCGCGAAGGGCTTCGCCGGCTGCAGGAGATCAACCTCGTCGATCGCTACCTGCAGACCTGAGTCAGCAGCACCATCAGCAGCACCCCGAAGGAGGGACACCATCACCGACGTCACTGAAGAGCAGATCCTGTCGGACCTGGAGGTCGAGCGCGAGGTCGAGTGCATCGACTTCGAGGTCGGCGACTCGGTCGTCTACCCCCACCACGGTGCGGGGCGGGTGCTCAAGAAGGAGAACAAGAAGGTCTTCGGCGAGGAGCGCGAGTACCTCACCATCAAGATCCTCCACAACGACATGACCGTCATGGTCCCGTGCGAGAACGCCGCCGTCGCGGGTCTTCGCCGGATCATCGACGAGGAGGCCGTCAAGAAGGTCCTTGCGGTGCTCGAGGACTCCGAGTCCGAGATGCCCAAGAACTGGAACCGCCGGTTCAAGCACAACCGCGACAAGATCAAGACGGGCGACATCTACGAGCTGGCCGAGGTCGTGCGCAACCTCGCGCTGCGAGAGTTCGAGAAGGGCCTGTCGACCGGCGAGAAGCAGATGTTCACCCGCGCGAAGAAGATCCTCGCCTCGGAGCTGATGTACGCCCTGGACAAGGACGAGGAGGCCGCCGAGGCGTACCTCGACGACCTGCTGGCCCGGTCCGCGGAGGAGAAGGGGATCCTCCCCGCCGCCAAGTAGGGACCCGATTCGTGGCCGTCGCGCTCCTCGTGGCGGCCGGACGTGGCGAACGCCTTGGCGCCTCCGGGCCCAAGGCGTTCGTCGTTCTCGCCGGCCGGCCGCTCTACGCGTGGTCGCTGGCCGCGCTGCGGGCGGCGCCGTCGATCGCCGAGGTGGTCGTCGCCACCCCCGACGGCGTCGCCGTGGAGGGCGCGATCGCCGTCGCCGGCGGCGCGTCGCGCTCGGAGTCCGTGCGCAACGCGCTCGCCGCCGCTCCGGCGGACGACGTCGTCGTCGTCCACGACGCCGCCCGCCCGCTGCTCACCCCCGAGCTGGTCGAGGCGTGCGTGGCCGGGCTGGCCGGCTTCGACGCCGTCGTCGCCGCCGCGCCCGTGACCGACACGATCAAGCGGGCCGGCCCCGACCACGTCGTGTCCGAGACGCTCGAGCGCTCCGCGCTGTGGGCGGTGCAGACGCCGCAGGTGTTCGCGCGCCCGTGGCTGGAGCGCGCGCTCGACCAGCCCGCCGACGTGCTCGCCGCCGCCACCGACGACGCCGGGCTGGTGGAGGCGCTCGGCGGCCGCGTCGGCGTGATCCCGGCGCCGCGCGAGAACCTGAAGGTCACCACGCCGCTGGACCTGCGCGTCGCCGAGCTGCTGCTGCAGGACCGCGCCCGATCGGGTAGGAAGGCCGGATGAGCCCGTCCCGTCCCCTCGTCCTCGTCCCCGGCGCCTGCCTCGGCGGGTGGGCCTGGCAGGACGTCGCCCGCCGCCTGCGCGCCGCCGGCCACGAGGTGTATCCGGTGACGCTCACCGGCCTCGGCGAGCGCGTGCACCTCGGCGGCCCGCAGGTCGACCTCGAGACCCACATCGCCGACGTCGTGAACCTCCTGGACTACGAGGACCTCACCGACGCCGTCCTGGTCGGCCACAGCTACTCCGGCATCGTCGTGACGGGCGTGGCCGACCGCCGCCCGGAGCGCCTGGACGCGGTCGTCTACTGCGACTGCTCGCCGTTGCCCGACGGGATGGCGATCGCGGACGCGATGCCGCCCGAGGCGCGCGAGGCCCAGGAGCGCCAGGTGCGCGAGGAGGGCGACGGGTGGCGCTGGCCGGTGCCCGACCGGGCGACGCTCGAGACCGGCGCGTTCGGCAGCACCGCCGGGCTGAGCGACGCGCACTTCGACCTGCTGGCCGCGCGTGGCACGCCGCAGCCGTGGGCGACGTTCACGTCGGCGCTGCGGCTGACGGGCGGCGGCGCGCCGCGGCGGCGGGCCGCGATCTTCTGCACTGACGGCGGCTTCACGGTCGCCGCCGTGAAGGAGCTGCTCGAGCAGGGCGACCCGCGCGCGCAGCTGTTCGCCGGCGATGACTGGGAGCTGCACGAGCTGGCCACGGGCCACTGGCCGATGTTCTCGGCGCCGGGCGACGTCGCCGACCTGCTGGGGCGGATCGCGCAGGGCTAGCCGAGGATCGCGCGCGCGGCGCTGTGGCCGGGGATCCCGCTCACGCCGCCGCCGCGCACCGCGCCCGCGCCGCACAGCAGCACGCGCGGGTGGCGCGTCTCGACGCCCCACGTGCCGACCGCGGCCTCGTCGTCGGCGAACGGCCAGCGCAGGTCGCGATGGAAGATGTGCCCGCCGGGGAGCCCGAGCTCGGACTCGAGCTCCTGCGGCGTGCGCGCCTCGAGGCACGGCGCGCCGTCGGCGTCCTGCCACAGGCAGTCCTCGATCGGCTCGGCCAGCACCGCGTTCAGCGACCGCAGCGTCGCGGCGACCGCCTCGCGCTTGGCCGCGTCGTGGTCGGCGGCGAACAGCCGCGCCGGCATGTGCAGCCCGAACAGCGTCAGCGTCTGGGCGCCCGCGGCGCGCAGGTCGGGGCCGAGGATCGTCGCGTCGGTGAGCGAGTGGCAGTAGATCTCGCACGGCGGCAGCGACGGCATGCGGCCCGCCGCCGCCTCCGCGTGCGCGCGCTCGAGCTGCGCGTAGGACTCGTTGACGTGCAGCGTGCCGGCGAACGCGTCGCGCGGGTCGACCGCGGGGTCGCGCAGCCGCGGCAGGCGCCGCAGGACCATGTTGACCTTCAGCTGCGCGCCCTCCGGGGGGTCGCCGGGGCTCGTCCCCGACGGCTCGGCGCCGGCGGCCGCCAGCAGCGCGTCGAGCACGGCCGGCGCCGCGCCGCACAGGACGTGCCCGGCCTGCAGCGCCCCGCCCTCGAAGCGCACCTCGCCGTCGGGCCCGATCGCCGTGACCTCGCGGCCCGTGCGCAGGTCGGCGCCCGCGCCGCGGGCAGCGGCCGCCAGCGCGGCGGTCACCGCGCCCATCCCGCCGACCGGGACGTCCCAGTCGCCGGTGCCGTTGCCGATCACGTGGTAGAGCAGGCAGCGGTTCTGGCGCAGGTCGGGCTCGCGCATCGACGCGAACGTGCCGATCAGCGCGTCGGTCGCCACGATCCCGCGCAGCACGTCGTCGTCGAAGGCGGCCTCGATCGCCTCGCCGGCGGGCCGCTCGACGAGCGCCTCCCAGGCCGCGTCGTCGCCCACCAGCGCGCGCATCTGCGCCGCGGAGCGCAGCGGCTCCAGCACGGTGGGGAAGACGGCGCGGGCCAGGCGCCGCGTCATCGCGCCGAACGCGCCGGTGTCCGGGTTCAGCACCCCGCCGTCGCCGACCGGCGTGTAGGACGCCACGCGCCGGCGCCGCAGCTCGAGGCCGAGCCCGAGGTCGCGCGCCAGCCCGCGCGGGAACAGCGAGACGAGGTAGGCGTAGCGCGACAGCCGCGCGTCGACGCCCGCGAACGGCCGCTCGGAGACCGCGGCGCCGCCCACCTCGTCGCGGCGCTCGAGCACGACGACCGAGCGCCCGGCGCGGGCGAGGAGGGTGGCGGCGACGAGGCCGTTGTGGCCGCCCCCGACGATCGCGACGTCGACGCTGCTGCCCGGCACCCGCGCCAGCCTACCCGCGCGCCGGGCCCGAGTACCGTCTGGCGGCGCATGCTGACCGACTACCACGTCCACCTGCGCCCCGACGAGCCGGGCACCGACGCCGACCGCTACTTCACGGCCGCCAACGCCGAGCGCTTCCGCACCGTCGCGACCGAGCGCGGCATCGCCGAGCTCGGCGTGTCCGAGCACGTCTACCGCTTCCGCCAGGCCCTGGCGGTGTGGGACCACGACCTGTGGCGCAGGGAGGCGCGCGACGACCTCGACGCCTACTGCGAGTTCGTGCGCGAGGAGACCGACCTGCGGCTCGGCATCGAGGCGGACTTCGTGCCGGGACGCGAGGACCGGATGGCGTCGCTGCTGGAGGAGCGCGAGTGGGACTACGTGGTCGGCTCGGTCCACTTCCTCGGCGACGAGGCGCTCGACCACCCCGACTACGACATCTGGGAGAACAACGCGTCGCGGCCCGAGCGGGTGTGGGCGCGCTACTTCGAGTGGCTGGGCGAGGCGGCGCGCAGCGGGCTCTTCGACATCCTCGCGCACCCGGACCTCGTGAAGATGTGGGGCGGGCGGCGCCCGCGTCCCGACGGCGACCTGCGCCGCTTCTACGAGATCGCGATGGACGGGATCGCCGAGTCGGGCATCGCCGTCGAGGTGTCGACCGCGGGCCTGCGCAAGCCGGTCGGCGAGCTGTACCCGGCGACCGCGTTCCTGGAGATGGTGATCGAGGCCGGCAACCCGATCGCGCTGTCCAGCGACGCGCACCTCCCCGACCACCTCGGGTACGGCTACGACCAGGCGCTCGAGGTCCTCGACGCGCTCGGCGTGCGCGAGCTCGCCGTGTTCGACCGCCGCGCCCGGCGCCTGGAGCCGATCGGGGCGACGTGATCGGCCACGGTTACGACTCGCACCGCTTCGCGCCGGGACGGCGGCTGGTGCTGGGCGGGGTGGAGATCCCGCACGAGGCGGGCCTGCTGGGCCACTCCGACGCCGACGTCCTCACCCACGCGATCATGGACGCGCTCCTGGGCGCCGCCGGCCTCGGCGACATCGGCCACCACTTCCCCGACACCGACGAGCGGTGGCGCGACGCGGACTCCGTCGCGCTGCTGCGCGAGGTCGTCGCGATGCTCGCCCGCGAGGGCCTGGAGCCCGTCAACGTCGACGCGACCGTGGTGCTGGAGCGCCCGAAGGTCGGCCCGCACCGCGACGCGATCCGCGCGCGGCTGGCCGAGGCGCTCGGCCTGCCGGCCGGGCGCGTGAACGTCAAGGCGACGACGGCCGAGGGAATGGGCCCGATCGGCCGCGGCGAGGGCGCCGAGGCCCACGCGGTCGCCCTGCTGCGCCCCCGCTGAGCGGCCCGCGCCCGCCCGCGACGTGCGCGGACGGGCGCGGTGCCGGGTCAGGCCCGGCGCTCGAGCGTGAAGCGCCCGACCAGCTCCTCGAGGTCCTGCGCGGTGCGGGCCAGCTCCTGGGCGGACGCGGCGATCTGCTGCGTGCTCGCGCTGGTCTGCTGGGTGCTGGCGCTGACCTGTTCGCTGCTGGCCGAGGATTGCTCGGCGACCGCGGCGACTTCGGCGGTGGCGGCGGCGATCTCGGCGATGCGGGCGGCGACGTCGCCGACGGCGGTCTCGATGCGGGCGAACGCGTCGCGGGCCTGCTCGACGACCTCGGCGCCGGCCTGGCTGCGCTGGGCGCCGTCCTCGACGACGTCGACGGTGCGGCTGGTGTCCTGCTGGATCTCGCCGATCAGGGCGCCGATGGTGGCGGCGGCCTGCTGGGATTCCTCGGCGAGCTTGCGGACCTCCTCGGCCACGACGGCGAAGCCGCGGCCCTGCTCGCCGGCGCGGGCGGCCTCGATGGCGGCGTTGAGCGCGAGCAGGTTGGTCTGCTCGGCGATGCCGCCGATGGTCGAGACGATGCCGCCGATCTCGTCGGACTTGCCGGCCAGGGCGCGGATGGCCTGGACGACCTCGGCGCTGGACTCGCGCACGCTGGTCATGGCCTCGGTGGCCTGGGCGGCGGCGCGGGCGCCCTCTTCGGCGATCGCGCGGGCCTCCTGGGCGGCCTGGGCGGTGCGGTCGGCCGAGGCGCGGGCGTCGTCGACCATGCGCACCTGGCGCTCGGCGCCCTGGGCGACCTCGCCGACGGCGCCGGCGATCTCACCGACCGCACGCCCGGCCTCCTCGCCGGTCGTCGCGACCTGCTGGGAGGCCGCGCTGACCGACGACGCCGTCGTGGACACGTTGCCCACGAGCTCGGAGAGGGCGTCGAGGCTGCGGTTGTAGGCGTCGATGCTGGCCTCGGTGTCGTGGCGCACGTCGTTGACCATGCGGGCGACGTCGCCGATCTCGTCGCTGCCCGGCTTCTCGATCGGCTCCGTCGTGACGACGGCGCGCTGCGTCAGGTCCCCCTCGGCCATGGCGTCGAGGCCGCGGCGCAGGGAGGCGGTGTCGTTGGCCTGCAGCGAGCGCAGGCGGTCCAGGATCTGCGCGACGGCGCGGCGGATCGACTCCGACAGCGCCAGTGCGATCCCGACGCCCAGCAGGGCGGCGATCCCCAGCGCGATCAGGATCCATGTGCGCGCGCTCGCCTTCGTGTCGCCGATGTCGGCGCGGGCGCTCTTCGCGTACTCGCGCGTGGCCTTCGTCATCTCCTGCGCGCGGGCCGTGATCGCCAGGCCCGCGGGGTTGATCTGCGGGTTGAGGCGCGCGATGCCCTCCAGGTCGCCCTCCTCGCGCGCCTTCGTGGCGGCGGCGAGGGTCTCCTTGTAGTGGGTGATCGCCTTCGAGAGCCGGTCGGCGGGCTCCCGCAGCTGGGCGGGCGCGTCACGCAGGGTCACGATCACGCCGTCGAGGATCTTCTGGTCGACGGCGACCTGGGCGAGGATCTCCTGACCCAGCTCCGAGGCGGGGCCCTCCTCGGGACCCAGCTGGCGGATGGCGATCTCCTCCATCCGCACCGACTGCAGGTTCAGGTCGCGCGCGGCGCTCTCGGCCTGCGCGGCGGCCTCCGCCGGGATGTAGGCGTCGTCGTACAGGTGCTCGCCCGAGGTGCTGACGCTCCCCAGCTGGGTGATCGCGACGACGGCGATCACGGCGGACATGGCCACCAGCGTCAGCGTGCCGGCAAGCAGCTTGACGCGCAGTGAGAGGCGCGGGACGCGCATCGATGTTTCCTCCAAAGCGGTTCGGAACACTTCCGTTCACTTGTCTCGACCGCTCCAGCGGACACATGTAGGGGGCGTGGACGCCTGGACGATCCCGGGGTCCGCGGCCCGTGCGAGACTCTTCGCGCCGTGGACCACCCGATCCTGCTGCTGCTGCTCCTCGTGGCGACGGGCGCGTTCCTCGTCATCGCGTACCTGACGCAGCTCCCGTATCCGATCTGGCTGGTCATCGGAGGCGCGGTCATCGGCTTCATCCCCGCCGTCCCCAACGCGGCGCTGAAGCCCGACCTGGTGCTCGTCCTGCTGCTTCCGCCGCTGCTGTGGTCGGCCGCGTTCTTCTCGTCGGTGCGCGACCTGCGCGCCGACGCGGGGCCGATCTCGTTCCTGGCGATCGGGCTCGTGCTGGCGACCACGCTCGGCCTCGCGGTGATCGGGCACGAGGTCGTCGGGCTGTCGTGGGAGGTGTCGTTCGTGCTCGGCGCCGTCCTGTCGCCGACCGATCCGGTCGCCGCGACCGCGATCGGCCGGCGCGTGGGCGCGCCGCCGCGGATCGTCACGGTCGTCGAGGGCGAGTCGCTGCTCAACGACTCGACCGCGCTCGTGGCCTACAAGTTCGCGATCGCCGCGGTGCTGGCCGGCGGCTTCTCGCTCGGCGACGCGACCGTGGAGTTCCTCGTCGACGTGGTCGTGGGCGTGGCCGTGGGCCTGGCGGTCGGGTGGGCCGGTCTGCAGCTCCTGCGCCCCCTCGACGACGCCCCGACCGAGATCGCGCTGACCCTGCTGATCCCCTACGTCGCGTACCTGCCGTGCGAGGCGCTGGGCGTCTCGGCCGTGCTCGCGGCGGTGTCGGCCGGCCTGTTCCTGGGCTGGAACGCGCCGCGCATGTTCAGCCCGCCGACGCGCATCCAGGCCTACTCGTTCTGGGAGATCCTCGTCTTCGGGATCAACGCGACGCTGTTCCTGCTCCTGGGGCTGGAGCTGCCCGCGGTGTTCGACGGGATCGACGGGACCCCGGTGACGACCGTCGTCTGGAACGCGGCGGCCGTCGTGGCCGGCGTGATCGCCGTGCGCTTCCTGTGGGTCTTCGGGACGGCGGGATCGCGGGGGCTCATGCGCCGCGCGCGCCGGCTCCCGCGGCCCCCGTCGATGTGGCGCCAGCGGACGCTCGTGGCCTGGACCGGCATGCGCGGCGCGGTGTCGCTGGCCACCGCGCTCGCGATCCCGGTCGCGCTCGACGACGGGACGCCGTTCCCCAACCGCGAGATGGTGATCTTCCTCGCCTACGTCACGATCCTCGCCACGGTCCTCGGCCAGGGCCTGTCGCTCCCGTGGCTGATCCGCCGGCTCGGGCTCGCCGGGGTGGGGGTTGACCAGACGGCCGCGCTCGAGCGCCAGGCGCGGCTGGAGGCCTTCGACGCCGCGCTCGACCGCGCCGAGGAGCTGCGCGACGAGCCCTGGGTGCCGCGGGAGCTGCTCTCGCGCATGGAGCAGGTCTTCGAGCTGCGCCGGCGCCGCCTGACCGACGCCGTCGAGCCGGGCGCCGCCCAGGCGCTCCTCGGCGGGGCCGACGCGGAGACGGGCGCGCGCCTGCGGCGCGAGCTCCAGGACGCTCAGCGCGAGCGGATCCTGGAGCTGCGCAACGAGGGCGTGATCAACGACGAGATCATGCGCAAGATCGAGCGCGACCTCGACCTCGAGGACGTCCGCCTCTCGCAGTGACGGCGGCCGCCGTCAGCGGATCCGCGGGCGCAGCGTCGCGGTCTGCTTGCCCATCGTCACCTTCACGGTGACGCGCCGGCCCTTCCTCTCTCCCTTCAGGCCCTTCGGCCCGAGGCGGACGACGACCCTGCGCGAGGCCAGCCCCCGCACCGACACGGCGCGGCGCGAGACGGCCACGCGGGCGCGCCCGCTCGCCTTCAGCGACACGGCGCGCCGCCCGCTGATCGACATCCTGCGCCCGAGGCCGATGCGCACGCGGCTCACCTTGCGCGCGCCGCGGACCGTCACGACCAGCCGGTGGCCGCGCAGCCGCGCGGTCGCGCTCGTCTTCCGGGTCCGGCTGGCGGCGCTGATCGTGCCGCACACCTCGAACGCGCCGCGGGCACTGTGCCTGGCCCCGCTCTGACCGGTGAACTCGGCGTCGCCGGCGAGCTTCTCGCCGCAGCGCAGCCGGCGGTTGTTGAGCAGGATGCCGCCGTCGCCGCCGTCGATCGTCAGCTCGAAGCGCGAGAGCGGCACGTCGGGGATCCCCTCGAACGTGTTCGCCACGCGCCCCTGGGGCGTCAGCGCGGTCTTGCCGGTCAGCGTCAGGTTCAGCAGCCCCTTCAGGTCGAGCTTGAGCTGCGGCAGCCCGCCGCCGCGCGGCGTCACCAGGCGCACCTGGCCGGTCAGCGGGACCGGCAGCAGCGGCGTCACCGCGGTCGCCTTGCCCACCACGTTGCGGGTGCCGCAGTCCTCGCCCTCCGGGCACGTGCGGTTGAGGTTGGCGACGTCGACGCCGATCTCCTTGGGCAGCGTCACGGTGACCGCCCGGGCGTTGATCTCGTTCTCGGTCTGCGTCACGAGCGCGGTCACCGTCGGATGGGCGCCCTTGGCGAGCTGGTCGCGCGTGGCCGCCACGCCGGCCAGCTTCGGCCGGAACGGGACGCGGTTGCATCCGGTCGAGCGGTACGGCGCGCTGGCCGCCGCGGTCGCGCCCAGCGAGGACGTGAACGCGGCTCCGACCTGCTGGTCGGCGCAGCTCGTCGCGTTGCGCATGAACCCGTCGCGGTCGAGGTTCAGGCGGATCTCCCGCAGCCCCAGCGGGATGCCGCCCACGACCTGCGGGAGGCCGGACGCGGTGACGTCGAGGCCCTGGTCGTCGGGGCGCACCGTGATCTTGGCCATGCTCACGGTCGTGCCCAGGTCGAACGGGCCGACCTTGCCGGGCACGACGATCGCCAGGCCGGCCAGCGCCCCGTCGAACGGCGTGGTCACGAACACCTGGCCGGCGATGCGCAGCGGCTTGGGGCCGGGGCCGGCGACGAGCTGCGCGGTGCCGACGCGGCTGTTGGCCGGGCAGTCGCCCTTGCGCGCCTTCCCGACCTCGCACAGGCCGATGCCGCCGCCGAGGCCGCCGACGAGGCCGGCCGGGAACGACACCTTCATGTCGCTCAGGCGCTGGGTGCGCTCCGGACGCGTCACCGTCGTCGTGGCGGCGGTGAACGCGCCCGCCGTCGACGGGTTCACGCTCACCGCGATGCCCGGCGTGAACGGCAGCGGATCCGGACACGGCGCGCCGGCGCCGTCGAGGTCGACCATGAACATGCTCTGCGGCGTCGCCGCGGCCGCGCCCGTGTCGGGCACGAGCGTGGCGGTGCTGTAGGCCGGGCCGCAGCGGTCGGGCGTCGTGAGGATCGACCGGTCGCCGCCGCGGAACGTCAGCTCGAACGCCGTGAACGGCAGCGGCGGCAGGTCGCGGAACGTCGAGTGGACCTGGCCCGTGCGCGGGTCGGGGGTGACGTCGCCGACGAGCTTGATGCGCAGGCCGGGGCCGGGGACGTCGACGAACAGCCGCAGCATCTGGCCGGGCGTCGGCGCGCCCTCGTACACGGTGCCCGTCAGCGTGCCGACGAGCGGCGAGGTGAACGCCACGGTGCCGACGGCCGACGCGGCCGGGCAGGTCGGCGCCGAGCGCTCGCCGCGGGCGAACTGGGCGTCGGTGCAGACCTCGAGGCCGTCGGCGGTGCCGGGGTTGAGGCCGGCGCCGAGCGGCAGCGACACCGTCGTCTCCGCCACGTGCGCCTGGCGGATCGGCTCGTCCTCGCCGGGCACGAACAGGCGGATGCTGTAGGCGGCGTTGCTCTCCACGCGCGTGGTCGACGGCGCCACCTGGAGCGTCGGCGTGAACGGCACCGCGCCGCAGCCGGTCGGCGTGAACGACGCGTGCGCGGTGGCGGCCGACCCGGTGTACGGCGTGACGCGCACCGTGGTCGTCGCCGGCGTGCACCTCGTCGGCAGCGTCACGAACGCCCCGCCGCCGGACGTGTGGCCGTTGAGCGTGAGCTCCATCCCCGTGATCTGGGTCGCCAGGCCGTTGAACTCGGCGGGCAGGCCGTCCAGCGAGGAGGTCAGCCCGAAGTCGCCGGTGTCTCGCACCTCGATCGTGGACTGCAACCGGATCTCGCCGGCGATGCCGCCGAGCGGGCGCACGGCGATGCCCAGCCGCGCGGCCTCGCCGGGGTTGGGCGCGAGGTTGTAGACGGTGCCCGGGGCGTCGAGCGGCAGGCCGACGAGGCGGCGCTTGCCGAGCTTGAAGCGCTGCAGCTTCGCGTTCGGGGCCGCGGTCTTGAGGGCGGAGATCCGAGAGATGCCGAGCAGGTCGCAGAGCATCGGGAGCAGGGTGCACACGGGGTCGGTGACATCCGGAAGCGACGGAAGCCCGCCGCCTCCGCCTCCGCCTCCGCCGCCGCCGCCGCCGCTCCCGCCGCCGCCCCCGCCGGTGGCGTCGCCGATGCCGGCGATCGTGTGGACGACCGTGCTGCCGACCACGGAGTCGGGGCCGCACCCGCCTGACGCGAACGTCGCCTGCGCGCAGCGGGCGGCCGCGTTGGGATTGCCGACGAAGCCGGGCGGGAGGTCGATGCGCAGCGACTTCGGCGTGCTGTCGCCGCTGAAGCTCAACGAGAGGTTGAAGTTCGGGTGCGATCCGGCCTGCGTGCCGGTCGGCGTCGTGCTCATCGCGCTGATGCCGAGCGCCGATGCGCTCCCCGGCGCCACCGCCGCCACGGCAAGCGCCGTGAACGCGCCCACGAGGGCGACCCTCCACCTCGTCACCATTCCCTGCCCCTCTCCTGGGTTCTCACCGCTACGAGCGGTTCCCGCGCCGCCCGTACCCCGAACGCTACAAGATCATGCGTGTTTCTGATTGAACGTCCGGTCAGAAGTACGCATGCTGACCGGCCCGCGGCCGGTCGGCGCGAGCGCGAGCGGGGCCAGGTCAGGCCGCGAGCGCGGCGGGCGCCGGCGCCTGCGCCGGGGTCTCCAGGCAGCGCCCGAAGAAGCGCAGCAGCAGCGGGTTGACCTCGTCCGGGCGCTCCACCTGCGGCACGTGGCCGCAGCCCTCGAGCACCGTCTGGCGCGCCTGCGGCAGCCAGTCGTAGACGATGTGGCGCAGGCCGGACGGCACGAGCCGGTCATGGGAGCCCCACACGAACAGCGACGGCGTGCGCAGCTGCGACAGGCGCGGATAGAAGCCGCGGCGCCCGAACGGCGCTTCGCGGTACAGGTTGCGCGCCGAGGCCAGGAACGCGTGGCGGGCGCCCGCGCTCGCGTACGTGCGCCGGAAGCCGTCGACGACGACGTCGGCCAGCGCCGCGTCGATCGCCTCGCGGTCGCCGAACAGCGACCAGAACTGGCGCGCGACGAGCGCGCGCGGGATCCCGTGCGGCAGCAGCCCCAGCTCCGGCCGCAGCACCGACACGAGCGGGTGGAACGTCCGCTTCACGAACGCGACCGCCGGGCAGAGCAGGGCGATGCCGGTCACCCGCTCGGGCGCCGCCAGCGCCGCCTCGATCGCCACGCGCCCGCCCATCGAGTTGCCGGCCAGGCCGGCCCGCTCGACCCCGAGCGCGTCCATCGTGTCGAGCACGGCGGTCGCGAACCACGCGCCGGTGTAGGGGGCGCGCAGCGGCTTGGACGACGCGCCGAACCCCGGCAGGTCGAGCGCGTGGACGCGGTGGCCTCCGGCCGCCAGCGCGGCCGCGGTCTCGAAGAACGAGCTCTTCGTGCCGCCGAGCCCGTGGATGAGGACGACGTCGGGGCCGCGCCCGAGCGAGAGCACGGAGACGTCGCGCCCGCCGCCGAGCTCGAGCATGCGGAGATGCAGCTGCGGGCCGCGCCCGCCGGGGCGGCGGAAGAAGCTCTCGAAGGCGACGGCGAGGTCGAGGTCGCCGCGGGCGCGCAGGCGGCGGGCGGCGAACGCGTCGACCCCCGAGAGCGCGCCGCGGCGCAGCGCCAGCCAGGTGGCGGAGTCCGTCGAGATCTCCACGTCGGGGCGGCGGTCGCTCGCGCCGTGGCGGACGGTGGCCGCGTCGGGGCCCAGGCGGACCTCCCACACCGCGCCGATGTCCTCGAACGTCAGCCGGTAGGTGGCGTCGAAGCCGCGCGCGGCGCCCAGATAGCGCTCCGGAAGCGTCGCGAACGCCTGCTCGATGGCGTGCTCGCCCTCCTGCCTGCCCGACCTGCGTGCCATGACCCGACCGTGACCGTAGCGCTCGCCGCGGATCGTCGCGCCGCACGTCGTGCGCGATACCTAGTCTCTGAGCGCAGAATGGCGCGCGAGATCCGCATCCACGACACCCGCAGCGGCGAGCTCCTCCCGCTGCGCCCCGACGACGACGGGCACGTCGGCATCTACGCCTGCGGCCCCACGGTCTACGGGCCCATCCACATCGGCAACGCGCGCCCGTTCGTCGTCTTCTCGCTGCTCAAGCGGTTCCTGCAGCACGAGGGGCTGCGGGTCACGCTGGTCATCAACGTCACTGACGTCAACGACAAGATCTACGAGGCCGCCCGCGCGGCCGGGCGCCCCAGCGACGAGCTCGCGCGGGAGATGACCGCCCGCTACCGCGCCGACACCGACGCGCTCGGGCTGGGCCGCCCCGACCACGAGCCGCTGGCGACGCAGACGATCGACGGGATCATCGGGCTGATCGAGGCGCTGATCGAGCGCGGGCACGCCTACGAGGCCGGCGGCGACGTGTACTTCGACGTGCGCAGCGACCCGGCCTACGGCTCGCTGTCGCACCGCTCGGTCGACGCGATGGACCAGGGCGAGGGCCTGGAGGGCGCCGACCGCAAGCGCGACCCGCTCGACTTCGCGCTGTGGAAGGCGCGCAAGGAGGACGAGGACACCTGGTGGGACTCGCCGTGGGGCCCGGGCCGGCCGGCCTGGCACATCGAGTGCTCGGCGATGGGCGAGCAGTACCTGGGGGTCGGCTTCCAGATCCACGGCGGCGGCACCGACCTCGTCTTCCCGCATCACGAGAACGAGGCGGCGCAGACCCGCGCCGCGCGGGGGGCCGAGCTCGCCCAGATCTGGATGCACAACGGGATGCTGCTGATGGGCGAGGAGAAGATGGCCAAGTCCGTCGGCAACATCGCGCTGCTGCGCGACGTCGTCGAGCGCTGGGGTCGCGACGCCGTCCTCGTCGCGTTCGCGTCGGCGCACTACCGCCAGCCGATGCGCTTCGACGACACGGTGATGACCCAGGCCACGCGCAGCGTCGAGCGCATCCGCGAGGCGGCCCGGCGGACCCGCGACCGCCCGTCGCCGGAGCTCGAGCCGCTGCGTGACCGCTTCTTCGACAGCCTGGCCGACGACTTCAACACCCCGGCCGCGATGGCCGCGCTGTACGAGTGGATCACGAGGTCCAACGCCTCCGGGGGCGGCGACGCCGCGCAGCTGCGCGAGATGCTCGAGGTGCTCGCGCTGGAGAACCTGCTCGACGAGGCCGCGCCGGAGGCCCCGCCCGAGGTCGTGGCGCTGGCCGAGGAGCGCGTCGCGGCCCGGGCGGCGCGCGACTTCGCCCGCGCCGACGAGCTGCGCGAGGCGATCGCCGCCGCCGGCTGGACGGTGCGCGACGGTCCCGACGGCTACGAGCTGACCCCGGCGGCGTGATCCTCTACGGCCGCAACCCCGTGCGGGAGGCGCTGCGGGCGGGGCGGCGGCCGGTGCGGCGCGTGTGGGCCACGCGCGGGGCCGCGGGGGAGCCGTGGCTGCGCGGCGTGCCCGTCGAGGTGGAGCGGCCCGAGCAGATCGAGCGCCGCTGCGGGTCGCCCGCGCATCAGGGCGTGTGCGCCGAGGTCGGCGAGTACCCGTACGCCGACGCGGCGGACCTCCTCGCCACCCCGGATCCGCTGATCGTCGCGCTCGACGAGCTCGAGGATCCGCAGAACGTCGGGGCGATCTGCCGCACGGCCGAGTGCGTGGGCGCCACGGGCGTGGTGCTGCCCGAGCGCCGGTCGGCGGAGGTGACCCCGGCGGTGTGCAAGGCGTCGGCGGGCGCGGTCGAGCACCTGCCGGTCGCGCGCGTGCGCAACCTGGCCGACTTCCTCGCCGACGCCAAGGACGCGGGCTGCTGGTGCTACGGCGCCGCGGCCGGCGAGGGCGCGGTCGCCTACGACGCGCCCGACTACCGCGGTGGGGTGGTGCTGGTGCTCGGCGCCGAGGGGAAGGGCCTGCGGCGCCGCGTCGCGGAGTCCTGCGACCAGCTCGTCGCGCTGCCGCTGCGCGGCCGGATCGCCTCGCTGAACGTCAGCGCCGCCGCCGCGGCGATCCTGTACGAGATCTTGCAGCGCCGGCTTGACAGCGGGTCATAACTTCGCATACCTTGCCAGCACTCAACCGTGAGGTTGAGGTTGAGGTAGTCCATAATCGTGACCTGGCGCCCTGGGAGGGCGCGCCAGGGAGCTCCAAGCACTCGGCTGCGCCCTGCGCGCGGCCCAGGGGGATCGCTCCATGGCGCGTCTGTCCACACAAACTCAGGGTCAACTGCAGGTCGATGACGGCTTTCTCATCGCGCTCGCCAAACAGGGCAACGCCGATGCGTACGACCGCATCGTGCGCCGCTATTACGGCTTCGTCCGGCTGAAGGCCTCGTCGTACTTCCTCGCCGGCGGCGACGCCGACGACCTGATCCAGGAGGGCCTCGTCGGGCTGTACAAGGCCGTGCGCGACTACCGGACCGACCGCGAGTCGAGCTTCCGCAACTTCGCGGAGCTGTGCATCACGCGCCAGATCATCACCGCGGTGAAGACCGCGACGCGCAACAAGCACACGCCGCTCAACGGCTACGTGTCGTTCTCGGCGCCGCCCGCCTCGGCCTCCGACGGGGAGCCGACGCTCGACGAGGTCATCCCCGGCTCGCCCGTGCACGACCCGGTCAACCAGGTGATCTCCGCCGAGGAGCTGCGCTCGCTCGTGGCGTGCATGACGAGCGCGCTGTCCGAGCTCGAGTCGCGCGTGCTGGCGCTGTACCTGGACGGCCACTCCTACGAGACGATCGGCGAGCGCATCGGCTGCGACACGAAGACGGTGGACAACGCCCTCCAGCGCGTGAAGCGCAAGGTCGGCGCGCACCTGCGCTCCCGCGCCGTGCCGGCCTGATCCCCGGGCGCCTAAGCTCCCGGCCATGCCCACATGGCTCGTGATCGTCCTGATCGTCCTCGCCGCGCTGCTCGTGCTCGTGCTGGTCGGCGGGGTCCTCGGCGCGCAGCGCCGCACCCGTGCGCGCGCCGGCCGGCTGCTGCGTGACGTCGCGCAGGCCAACGAGCACCTCGCGATCGCCCGCGCGCAGGACCGCGGGTGGGATCGCGACACGATCGACGCGGCCGCCCGCGCCGCCCACGCCGAGGCCCGCCCGCACGCGCGCGTGTCGGCCGTCCATCTCGTCCAGGTGATCGACCGGCCGGGGACCGACGACGACGAGGCGCGCGTCCACGTCGTCGACGACGCCGGAGAGCACGAGATCCTGCTCAAGCGCCGTGGCGACGACTGGATCCCGGCTTCCTCAGCCTCAACCTGAGGTTGAGATGCGCCTGGGCGAGCTGGTCGCGACCTCCGAGGCGGTCGGCGCCACTCGCTCGCGGCGCGCGAAGGTCGAGCTGCTGGCCGCCGCGCTGCGCCGCCTCGGGCCCGACGAGGCCCGGGCGGGGGTCGCGTTCCTCTCCGGGGAGCTGCGCCAGCGGCAGATCGGCGTCGGGTGGGCCGCGCTGCGCGACCTGCCGCCGGACGTCGCCGCGGAGCCGACGCTGACCGTCGGCGAGGTCGACGCCGCGTTCGAGCGCATCGGCGCGATGCGCGGTCCCGGCTCGCAGGCGGCGCGCCGTGAGGCGCTGGCGGCCCTGTTCGCCCGCGCGACCGAGTCCGAGCGCACGTTCCTGATCCGCCTCATCGGCGGCGAGCTGCGCCAGGGCGCGCTCGAGGGGGTGCTCGTGCAGGCGCTGGCCGCCGCGATCGGCGCGTCCGCGACCGCCGTCCAGCGGGCCGTGATGCTGCGCGGGGACGCCGGCGCGGTCGCCGAGGCGGCGCTCGCCGGCGGCCCGGCGGCGCTCGACCGGTTCCGGATCGAGGTCGGGCGGCCGTTGCGACCGATGCTCGCGAGCCCCTCGGCGGGCGTCGAGGACGCGATGACGCGGCTCGGCCGAGCCGGCGCCGAGTGGAAGCTCGACGGCGCCCGCATCCAGATCCACCGCGACGGCGGCGACGTGCGCGTGTTCACTCGCAGCCTCGACGACGTCACCGCCCGGGTGCCCGAGCTCGTCGAGGCCGCGCTGGCGCTCCCGGCGCGGACGCTCGTGCTCGACGGCGAGGCGATTGCGCTGCGCGCCGACGGCCGGCCCGCGCCCTTCCAGGTGACGGCGGCGCGGTTCGCCAGCCACCGGGAGCGCACGGTTCCGCTCTCGCCGTTCCTGTTCGACGTCCTGCACGTCGACGGCGAGGACGTCCTCGACCGCCCGGGCGCCGAGCGCGCGGAGGTGCTGGCCGAGGTCGTGCCGGAGGACCGGCGCATCCAGCGGGAGGTCGTCGAGGACGCGGCGGGGGCGCAGGCGGCGCTGGAGACCGCGCTGGCGCACGGCCACGAGGGCCTGATGCTCAAGGCGCTCGACGTCCCGTACGCCGCCGGCAGCCGCGGCGCCGGCTGGCTGAAGGTCAAGCCCGTGCACACGCTCGACCTGGTCGTCCTGGCGGCCGAGTGGGGCCACGGGCGCCGCCGGGGATGGCTCAGCAACCTGCACCTCGGCGCGCGCGACCCGCGCACCGGCGGGTTCGTGATGCTGGGCAAGACGTTCAAGGGCCTCACCGACGCGATGCTGGCCTGGCAGACCGAGCACCTCCTGACCCTCGAGACCCGGCGAGAGGGCCACGTCGTCTTCGTGCGCCCCGAGCTCGTCGTCGAGGTCGCCTTCGACGGGATCCAGACCAGCCCGCGCTACCCGGGCGGGGTGGCGCTGCGCTTCGCGCGCGTCGTGCGCCACCGGCCCGACAAGCCCGCCACGGAGGCCGACACGATCGAGGCGGTCCTGGCTACCCGAGCCGGGGCAACTCCTGAACCTCGGTGAGCGCGGGGGCGAACAGGTCGCCGCGCTGCGCGATCCGCTCCAGCACGTCGGCCGTGTCGAACACGAGCATCTCCGGGTCGCCCGACTCCCGGCAGGCGGCGACCTCGTCCCAGTCGACCGGCGTCGACACGGTCGGCCGCTCGCGGGCGCGCACCGAGTACACGTTGACGGTCGTCTTGTGCTCGTCGTTCTGGGACCAGTCGACCAGCACCTTGCCGTCGCGCAGCGCCTTCGTCTGGCGCGACACGACGAGGTCGGGCATCTGCCGCTCCAGCAGCTCGGCGACCGCCTTGGCGAAGGGCTTGGTGTCGTCGTAGGTCACGTCCGGCCGGTTCAGCGGCAGGTAGACCTGCAGGCCCTTGGACCCCGACGTCTTGGCGACCGTCGTCAGGCCGAGCTTGTCGAACAGGCCGCGCAGCACGAGCGCCACCTCGCAGCACGTGACGATGTCGGCGCCCGGGCCGGGATCGAGGTCGAAGACGAGCATCGTCGGGCGCTCGATGTGGTCGGCGCGCGACAGCGACGTGTGCAGCTCGATGTCGGCCAGGTTCGCCAGCCACGCGAGCGTCGCGACGTCGTCGACGAGCGTGAAGTCGATCGTCTTGCGGCCGGTGCGGATCGGCGCCGTGCGGACCCAGTCGGGGCGGTGGCCGGGCGACTGCTTCTCGTAGAAGTGCTGCCCGTCGACGCCGTCGGGGTAGCGCTTGAGCGTGAGCGGACGGCCGGCGAGGTGGGGCAGCAGGGTCGGGGCGACCGCGACGTAGTACTCGACGAGGTCGCCCTTCGTGAAGCCGGTGTGCGGCCACAGCACCTTCGACCAGTTGCTGACGCGCACGGTGCGCTCGCCGAACGCGAGCTCGCGCGCATCGCCCGGCAGCTCGCGCACGACGTCGGCGGGAGCCTTGTCCTCGCGCAGGCCCTTGAACGACGGGTGGCGCAGCAGGCCGTCGCTCGTCCACTCGCCGTACTCGACCTCGGCCAGCAGCACGGGCGTCACCCATTGCACGTTGCGCGGCAGGCCCTGCGGGTGGTGGCCGAACGGGCTGTGGTCCGTGCGCAGCGGCTCCAGCCGCTCGCGCAGCTCGTCGAGGATGCGGTCGGTGAAGCCGGTGCCGACCCGGCCGGCGTAGCGGAGCGGGCTCGGCGGATCGGTCTCGTCGTGCACGCCGACGACGAGCGCGCCGATGCGCGTCTTGCGCCGGCCCTCGCCGGGCAGCCAGCCGGCGATCACGACCTCCTGGCGGTTGACGTTCTTGACCTTGATCCAGGCTCCGGTGCGGCGGCCCGGCTCGTAGGGCGAGTCGCGGCGCTTGGCGACCAGGCCCTCCAGGCCCTGGCGGGCGGTGGCCTCCAGCAGCGCCGCCCCGTCGCCGTGGTGGGCGGCCGGCGTCTGCCAGTTCGGCCCCGCCAGCTCGAGGGCCTCCAGCCGGGCGCGGCGCTCGTCGTAGGGGAGGCGCATCAGCGAGTGGCCGTCGAGCCACAGGAGGTCGAACAGCACGAGCACCACCGGCACCTCCTGGGCGCGGCGGCGCACCTGCGACTCGTTCGTGAGGTGCATCCGCTGCTGGAGGCGGCCGAAGCTGGGGCGGGGTGGGTCGGCCCGGTCGTCGAAGGCGACGATCTCGCCGTCGAGGATCGCGCGGTGGTGGCTGAGCGCCCGGTTCAGCGCCCGCAGCTCCGGATAGGACGCGGTGATGTCGCGGCCGTTGCGCGACTCGACGCGGATGCGCCCCGGCTCGGAGTAGACGAGCGCGCGCACGCCGTCCCACTTGAGCTCGTACGCCCAGTCGCCGGCGCGCGGCAGCGGCCCCGCCTTCGCCAGCATCGGGACGAGCGCTTCGGGCATCGGCTCCGCCTCGGGGTCGACCGGCGGGTCCATGCGGTGCATGAGCCAGTCCTTGCCGTCCGTGCGGATCAGCGCGTAGCGCCCGTTGAGGCGCTCGCCGTGGAAGGTGGCGATCACCTCGTCGTCGCGCCACTTCTCGGCCTCGTAGGTGCCGCGGTCCCAGATGCGCATCGACCCGGCGCCGTAGTTGCCCTTCGGGATGTCGCCCTCGAAGTCGAGGTACTCGAGCGGGTGGTCCTCGGTGCGGATCGCCTTGCGGTTGCGCTTGGGGTCGTCGGGGATGCCGTTCGGCACGGCCCACGACGCGAGCGTGCCGTCGCGCTCGAGGCGCAGGTCCCAGTGCAGCCGGGTCGCGTGGTGCTCCTGGACGACGAACCGGCCGCCGCCGTCGGCCGCGGGCGGGCCGCCGTCGGGCTCCGGCGTGGCGTCGAGGTCGCGCTTGCGGCGGTACTCGTCGAGCTTGTCGCTCTGGCTGCGGCTGGGGCTCAGCGGTGGTCGTCCTCGTGGAGCTCCGACACCTGCTCGCGGTCGGACTCCCCATAGGTTGCCGGATCCGGCTCCTCGGTCTCGCGATCAACCTCGGCGCGGACGGCCTTCACGCTCGCCTCCGGCGACGCGGGCCCCTGCTCGGCGTGCTCGATCAGCTCCTCCTCGGCCATCTCGAAGCCCTCGGCCTCGCCGCCGCCGGCCTCGTACACCGGCTCCATCGCGGGGTCGTGGGGAAGGTCGACCTCCTCCTCGCGGGTGGGCCGGCCGCCGATGTGGCCGGCCTCGGCGGCGGCCGCGCGCGCCTCGCGCTCGGCGAGGGGATCGCGTTCCTGGGTCATGGGTCGTGCTCCTGGTCGGGGATGCGCCGCCCATGGCCTACCCGCTGGCCGGGGCGGGCAACGCCGCCCCGGCCACGCGGGCGATGCCTGGTGTCCGCTAGCAGAAGACGGCGAAGTGGAACGGCAGCGGGCCGTTCGCGCCGCCGGGGACGCGGGTGATGAACGTGATCTGGGTCGCCGCGACCGGGTTGTTGTTGCCGCCCGGCTGCAGGCTCACCGTGCCGCCTTCGCTGCCGCTGGCGGTGACGCCGCCGAGCTGGTAGCCGCCGATCGTGGCGACGGCCGGGCACTGGCTCACGTTCTGGTTGAACGTGACCGTGTAGACGCCGGGGCCGGCGACCGAGACGGCCGCGACGCCGGAGCCGTAGACGAGCGTGCCCTGGGGGCTGATGACGCCGCTGATCGTGGTGGCGGCCGGGCCGGGAGGGCCCTGCGGGCCGGGAGGGCCCTGCGGGCCGGCGGGCAGCGAGCCGGGCTGGAAGTCGGCGGCGGTCAGCGAGCCGTTCTTGACCTTGGCGCCGGTGACCGCGCCGTTGGCGATCTTCGACGTGGTGACCGCGCCGTTCTTGATGTTCTTCGTGCCGATCGTCGCGGCGGCGACGGCGGTGCCGCCGGAGACGGCCAGGAACAGCGCCAGTGACGACGCGACGTTGGCGTACGTCAGGCGGGGACGAAGCTTGCGCAAGAGGACCTCCGTGGCGTTGATGGGACGCGCGGCGCGAGCGTAACCGACACTCCGGCGTCCATGGCGATGGACGGGCGCCCGGTCCGGAGGGTACGCCGTCAGCCGGCGGACAGTCCGGCGGCGAGCGCGTCGGTCAGCGCCTCGACCGCGGCCAGGCCCGCGGGCAGCGGTGCGAGCTCGACCCGCTCCTCGAGCGTGTGCGCCCCCTCGCCGTGGGTGAGCGACACGCACACGGCGGGGACGCCGCGGCCCATGGCGGCGTTGGCGTCCGTGGAGGAGGCGGTCTCCTCGGCGGCCGGCAGGCCCGCGGCGGCGCGGGCGGCGCGAGCGGCGGCGACGAGCGGATGGTCGGCGGGCGTGGCGCCGCCGGGCCGCCGCCCGACGCGCTCGACCGCGACCCCGTGGCGGCGCAGGGCCGCCTCGACCGCGTCGCGGCGCCGGTCGAGCGCGGCGTCGTCGACGTCGCGCAGGTCGATCTCGGCCTCCGCGCTCGCGGCGATCGTGTTGATCGAGGTGCCGCCGCGGATGACGCCGACGTTGACGTGGCCGGGCTGCGCGGCGCGGATCGCGTCGTGGAGCGCCTCGACGAGCACGTGCACCGCGCTCGGCGTGCCGCGGTCGCCCCAGGAGTGGCCGCCGGGCCCGGTGGCCGTCGCGACCAGGCGCGCGGAGGCGATCCCGGCGATCTGGATCGACTCGAGCCCGTGGCCCTCGAGGGCGACGAACGCGTCGCAGGCGACGGCGTCGAGCACGGCGCGGGCGCCGCGCAGGTCGCCGAGGCCTTCCTCGCCGACGGTCGCCGCCAGGACGACGGGGCGCGCGGGCGGGGCGGCGCGCAGGCGGCGGGCGAGGTGGACGAGCGCGGCGACGGCGAGCGAGTCGTCGCCGATCCCGGGGCCGAGGAGCCGGTCGCCCTCGCGCCGGGGCCGCAGCGGCGTGCCGGCCGCGAAGACCGTGTCGAGGTGGGCGGCGACGATGGCGGCGGGACGGTCGGCGGCCGCGGCCGGGCCGAACGCCGCCAGCACGTTGCCGGCGGCGTCGACGCGCGGCGCCGCGCCGGCGGCGTCCGCGAGCTTCGCGGCCACCAGCGCGGCGCGCTCGCCCTCCGCGAACGTGGGCGCCGCGACCGCGCAGATCTCCAGCGCGTCGGCGACGAGCGCGTCGATCGCGGCGGGCGCGGGGTGCGACGCGGCCGGCGTCAGCCGGCGATCTCCTTGAGGTCCACGACGAACACGAGCGCGGCGTTCGGCGGGATCGACGGCGGCGCGCCCTCGGTGCCGTAGGCGAGGTTCGCGGGGATGACGAGCTGGCGGCGGCCGCCGACCTTCATCCCCTCGAGTCCCTTGTCCCAGCCCTCGATGACGTTGCCGGCGCCGAGCTCGAACGTGAACGGCTGGCCGCTGTCCCAGGACGCGTCGAACTCCTTGCCGTTCTCGTACAGGACGCCGACGTAGTCGACGGTGAGGGTGTCGCCGGCCTTCGCCTCCGGGCCCGTCCCCTCGACCAGATCCTCGACGACGAGCTCCTTCGGCGCGGGACCGTCGGGCACCTCGACCTCCGGCTTCTGCGCGAGCGACGGATCCTGCGTCTCACCGGTCTCGGTGGTCGGCGTCGCGCCGTCCCCGTCGGTGTCCGTCCCCTCGGCGGGCTCCGCGGGCGTGCTCGCCGTGCCGGCCGGCGCGTCCGCGCTCGGGATGTTCGCGGTCGTGGTGTCGTCGTCGTCGCCCCCGCAGCCGGCGCCGACGAGCGCGGCGGCGGCCAGGAGCGGCAGGATCAGGCGTCGCATGGAGGGGCCAGGCTAGGGCAACGCGCGCCCCGCCGTTGTCGGATCGATGCCGCTATGCGAGCGCGAGCCGACAACGATCGCGCGGCCCGAGCGCGTGCGCACTGGGCGCTGCGGCGCCCCGCGCGGACGTCACGGCGTCGCGCGGCCGCGCGGGATTGGCAGCGAAGCGAGTGGGCGGTCGCGTCGTCCGCGGCCGTTCGGGCGCACGGTGCGGTCCGGTCGCCCGGGTGGGAGCCCTGATCGGCGCAGAGCGACGACGAGGGCTCCCACGTCCCACGCGGACCGCGGGCACGGGCCGGGGATCGGCCGCGTTCGCCTTCGAAGAGCTGTTCGGCGCGGCTGCGAACGCCGCGCGCCTGCGCACTGGGCGCCGGGCCGTCCGCGTGCGCCTGGACAGCGACGCGGAGCGCGCGGACGTGAGAGCCGGGAAGGGGACTCGAACCCCTGACCTACGGTTTACAAGACCGTTGCTCTACCAGCTGAGCTACCCCGGCGCAGCGCCGAGTGTACGGCCGAATCGGGCGGTCGAACGGAGGGGGCGGGCGGGCGCGGCGGGGCGGGCGCGGCGGCTACCCGCGCGGGGCGCCCGTCGCGTGCTCGATCGAGCCGTGCCCGTTCGAGCTCATGACGTGCTCGTAGACGGGGACCTCGTCCTCGGCCGGGCTGCTCAGGCGCCGCTCCAGCTCGCCCAGGACGACGCCGAACAGCAGGTGGCGCCAGGTCGCCTGCGCGAACGCGGCGCGGTTGCCGGCCAGGCGCGGGAGCTCGTCGCGCGCCGGGTGCAGCCGGTCGGAGACCGTCGCCAGCGGCCAGGTCGCGACGTTCTCGGTCAGCGCGGCGACCGGGCCGCGGGCCCAGGACGGCAGCGGCAGCCGCGGGGCCACGTTCGCGTACACGGCGCCGAAGAGCGCGCCGTTGGCCAGGTGCAGCGCGGTGCCGATCGCCCGGGCCGGGATCGTGCGGCGCGTGACGAGCTTGCCGAGCAGCTCGGTGTCGTCGTAGGGCACGCCGAAGACGCGCTTGTCGAGCGGCTGCTGGGCGGCCCACACGCCGGCGGCGACCGCTCCGGCCAGCGCCCCGCGCAGGGTCTGTGCGGTGTCGATCGCCATCGGACACCCACTGTAACGCGGGGGGAGCGCCCGGGTACCGGTTGTCATGGACCGTGCCGCTTACCTGGACCGCGCCCGCCGCCGGGGCGTCAATCCGATCCTGTACTGGATCGTGCGGGCGGTCTTCCAGCCGTTCTTCCACCTGTACTTCCGCATGAGCCGCATCGGCCGCGAGCACGTGCTGCAGGACGGCCCGATGATCATCGCCGCCAACCACCGCTCGTTCCTGGACCCGTTCGTCATCGGGACGATCGTGCGCCGGCCGGTGTACTTCGTCGCCAAGAAGGAGCTGTTCCGCAAGCCGCTCACGGCCTGGTTCCTGAACTCGCTCGGCGCCTTCCCGATCGACCGCGGCAACGCCGACGGGGACGCGATGGCCACCGCCCGCGAGATCCTCGAGCGCGGCGACGTCGTCGTCATCTTCCCCGAGGGCACGCGCATCCGGCCCGGCGGCCTCGGGCAGCCCAAGCGCGGCGTCGGCCGGCTCGCGCTCGAGACCGGCGCCCCGGTCCTGCCCGTCGCCGTCATCGGCACCGAGGCGATCCGCAAGGGCTGGCGCATCCGCCCGCACAAGGTGCGCATCCGCGTCGGCTCGCCACTGCGCTTCCCGCGCGTCGAGAACCCGTCGCCCGAGCTCGCCCGCGCCGTCACCGAGCGCATCTGGCCGTGCGTCGCGCTCCAGTGGGAGTGGCTCGGCGGCCTGCCGCCGGTCCGCCGCGCCGCGGTCGTCGGCCACGGCGAGGCGGCCGCCACGCTCGCCGCGACCCTCCATCGCGCCGGCGTCGAGACCGACCGCGTCGACGTCGCCAACCCGCCCGAGCTGATGCGCCACGACCTCGTCGTGCTCGCGATGCCCGCGGCCGAGCTGCCCGCGGCGGTCACCGTCCTGCAGGACCGCCTGCCGGCTCGCGCCGGCGCGCTCGTCGCCGTCCCCGGCGTCGTCGGCGACGGCGAGCGCCCCACGGACTACGTCGCGCGGCGCACCGGCGTGCGGGCGGTCGCCGCGCTCGGCGGCGGCCCCGGCTCCTGCATCGTCGCGTCGGCCGACGCCGGCTTCGCGCGCCAGCTCCGCGAGCTGCTGCGCGCCGGCGGCGTCGAGGCCACGCAGAGCGACGACGTCGCGGCGGTCGAGCTCGACTCGCTCGCCTCGACGGTCGCCTCGCTGGCCGCCGCCCGGGCCGCGGCGACCGGCGGTCCGCCCGAGAGCGGACGGATCGCGCACGCCGGCGGGGGCGCCGCGTAGAGGTAGGCTCGGTGCGTGGTCGACCCCGACACCGCCGAGAAGGCCGCCGTCGACGCGCAGTTCGCCGAGCTCTATCGCCAGCACCTGCGCGACGTCTACTCGTACGCGTACTACCGGGTCGGGGACCATCACGACGCCGAGGACCTCACGGAGCAGACGTTCCTGCAGGCGTACCGGCACTTCCCGCGCGCGCTCGAGGAGTCCGGCGGGCGCCCGCTGCGGCCGTGGCTGATCCGGATCGCGCACAACCTCGCCGCCAACCACTACCGGGACCGCTCGCGCCGGCCCCAGACGCACATCGACGAATCGACCGTGCTGCCGGCGACGCACACGACCGAGGACCTCGTCGAGGGGCGCGACGAGCTGAAGCGCATCCTCGCCGGCGTGCAGCAGCTCCCGGACGACCGCCGCGAGGCGTTGATCATGCGCTTCGCGCTCGGCATGGACAACCGCGAGATCGCGCGGGCGATGGGACGCACCGACGGCGCCACCAAGGTGTTGCTGCATCGGGCGATCAAGCAGCTCGAGGGAATCGTGGACGCGAAGGCGAAAGGGGGCGATAGATGAGCGATGCCGCCAGCACCGAGTTCGAGGCGCTGCTGCGCCGCGCGCTGACGCCCGTCGAGCCGCCCGCCGAGCTCGGCGCCCGCCTCGAGGAGACGCTCACCTCGATCAGCCTCGCGGCGGCCGAGGAGCTCGAGTCCTGGGAGCTGTCGGCGATGCGCGACCCGCGCAACTGGGCGCGGCCCGCCGCCGCGGTCCTCGCCGGGACCGCCGCCGGGGTCGCGCTCGTCGTCCTGCGCACCAAGCAGCGCTCCAAGCAGCGCCGCCGCGCCTCCAAGAACGTCGTCGACCTCGCCGAGCGCACGCTGCACGACGCGCTCAACGAGGCGCGCCGCCTCTGGCCCTGAACCGCCCGCCGGCGCGTCGCCGCGCCGAGGCCGATCCCACGTAGGGTTCCGGCCATGGCCGAACGACTCGATGGAACCGCCGCACTCGTCACGGGCGCGTCCAGCGGCATCGGGGAGGCCGCCGCGCGCGCCCTCGCCGCCCAGGGCGCCGCGGTCGCGCTCGTCGCCCGCCGCGGCGATCGCCTGCACCGCCTCGCCGCCGAGCTCGGGGAGGCCGGCGCGCGCGCCGTCCCGATCGAGGCCGACGTCACCGTCCAGGAGCAGGCGATCGGGGCGGTCGAGGAGGCGGTGCGCGAGCTCGGCCGGCTGGACACCGTGATCAACAACGCGGGCGTGATGTTGCTCGGCCCCGTGGTCGGCGCGCCCACGCAGGAGTGGGACCGCATGATCTCGGTGAACCTCAACGGGCTGCTGTACGTGGCGCATGCCGCGCTGCCGCATCTGCTCAAGGCGGCCGAGGACGAGCCGCGCCGGGTCGCCGACCTCGTGAACATCAGCTCGGTCGCCGGCCGCGTCGCGCGCGCCGGCTCCGCCGTCTACAACCTCACCAAGCACGGCGTCGGCGCGTTCAGCGAGGGCCTGCGCCAGGAGGTGACGCAGCGCCACGTGCGCGTGTCGCTCGTCGAGCCGGGCGGGACGAACACCGAGCTGACGACCCACATGCGCCCCGAGGTCCTCGAGATCGCGCGCAAGCGGTTCGAGGGCGTCGAGCGCCTCGAGGCCGAGGACGTCGCCGACGCGATCGCCTACATCGTCACGCGGCCGCGGCGCGTGGCCGTCAACGAGATCCTCGTGCGGCCCACCGAGCAGATGCTCTGAGCGGCGCGCCGGGCGAACGGGCCTTGAGCTCGGCGGAAGGCGCCGCCGCTATCGTCCGCACGCCGAATGGCCACCTGCTACCGCCACCCGGATCGCGAGACGGGCGTCTCCTGCTCGTCCTGCGGCCGGCCCATCTGCCCCGACTGCATGACGGCGACGCCCGTCGGCATGCGCTGTCCCGAGTGCTCGCGCCAGAAGACTCAGGTGCGCACGTCCGCGTCGATCCGCGGCGCCGCGAGCGCCGCCGCACCCGTGACCAGGGCGCTGCTCGTCGTGAACGTGCTCATGTACCTGGCCGAGATCATGGCCGGCGACGGCGGCCTGAACGGCTTCGGCGGCGCCAACGACATCGTCAAGAACCTGGCGCTGCTGGGCGAGGGGCGCTTCGCCGGCGACCTGACGATCTCCGGCGTGGCCGAGGGCGAGTACTGGCGGCTGATCACCGGCGGCTTCCTGCACGCCTCGATCATCCACATCGCGTTCAACATGTACCTGCTGTGGATCCTTGGCCGGATGCTCGAGCCGGCGATCGGCTCGGTGCGCTTCGGCGCCGTCTACTTCGCGTCGCTGCTGGCCGGGTCGGCGGGCGCGCTGCTGCTGGAGCCCAACGCGATCACGGTCGGCGCGTCGGGCGCGGTCTTCGGCCTGATGGGCGCCGCGTTCGTGGAGCTGCGAGCGCGCGGGATCGACCCGTTCCAGGCCGGCATCGGCTGGCTGATCGTGCTGAACCTCGTGCTCGGCCTGTTCCTGAACAACATCTCGATCGGCGGCCACGTCGGCGGCCTGATCGGCGGCGCGCTCGCAGGCCTGGCGCTCCTGGAGGGCGACAAGCGCCGCCGCCCCGCGCTCGGCCTCGCCGGCGTCGTCGGGGTCGCGGCGATCTCGGTGGTGGCGGGGATCGCGTTCGCGTCCCAGAGCGGGCTCGGCAGCCCGCACTTCTGAGTCAGTCGACCAGCCACAGCGGCGCGCCGGCGCGCGCGGTGCCGGGCCGCACGACCGAGCCGTAGACGGCCACGCACTGCTCGCGCTCGCGCGCGACCGCGCGCAGCACGGCCGGGTCGCGCTCGGCGGTGTCGGGGTCGACGTTGACGATCATGCAGCGCGGGTCGCGCGTGTCGAGGCGCACCAGCGGCGCGTCGTCGCCGTCGCCGAGCGCGAGCGTGCGCCCGACCCAGCCCTCCTCGGGGAACGGGTCCCCGCCGGGCGCGTCGATCACGACCGTCGGGCGGAAGCGGCGCGGGTCGAGCTCGCGGCCGGCCAGCTCCCCGACCGCCGCCACCGTCTGCACGCTCACGACCGACACCGGGAACGCGTCGTACAGGCCGCGGTGGTCGCGCAGCAGCCACACCGGATGCCCGTGCGCGGCCGCCAGCTCCGCGGCGAGCTCCGGGTCGGTGACCTCGAGCTCGCGGCCGCCCGGCGTGCGCACGACCGGCGGCGCGCCCTCCGGGTCGCCGGGCGCGCTGCGCGGCGCGTAGCGCGTCATGTCGCGCACCTGGCGGATCGTCAGCCACGGGAAGTCGCTGCGGTCCTCGCTGCGCACGAACGCGTAGCGGCGGTCGCCGCGCACGCCGAACCAGTCGACGGCGGCCTCCTCCAGGCGCTCCCCGCCCATCGACTTGACGGGATAGCGGTAGAGGGCGGCGACGGTGCCCAGCGCCGGACCGCTCACCGCGGCGCCGTCACCTCGACGTCGAGCGGCGCGGTGGGCGCCTCGGGGACGCGGTCGGGATGCAGGATGTGAGCCATCAGCTCGAGCGCCTCGACCAGCCGCGGGCCCGGCCGCGAGAACGTCCCGGCCGCGTCGATCGCGACGACGCGCCGCGCGCCCACGGCGCCCAGCTGCTCGGCGTAGCGCTCGGCCTCCTCGTGCGCGCGCACGGCGTCGTAGCCGCACGGCATGCACACCACGACCTCGGGCCCGGCCATCCGCACCTGGTCCCAGGTGACCTCCTCGGAGCGCTCGCCCGGCAGGCCGACGACGTCGATCCCGCCCGCCATCTCGATGAGCTGCGGCGTCCAGTGGCCGGCCGCGAACGGCGGGTCCAGCCACTCGAGCGCGGCCACCGGCACCGGCTCGGCGCCCTCGACCGCGCGCTTGACGGCCTCGACGCGCTTCGCGATCGACGCGATGAGCAGGAACGCGGCCTCCTTGGCGCCGGTGGCGTCCGACAGCGTCCGGATGTCGTTGATCGTCTCGCCGAACGTCGTCGGGTCCAGAGCGATCACGCGCGGCGCCGGGTCCATCTTCTCCGCGATCGCGCGCACGTCGTCGAAGGACACGGCGCACACCGGGCACAGGGCCTGGGTGACGATCAGGTCGGGCTCCAGCTCCCGCAGCAGCTCGACGTCCAGGTCGTAAATGGCCTCGCCCCGCTCCGTGCGCTCGCGCACCGCCGCGTCGATCTCGGCCGCCGACAGGCCGGCGGGCAGGCGGTCGGCGGTGACACGCGGAAGATCGAGCGCCTCCGTAGGATGGTCGCACTCGTGGGTCACACCCACGACGGAGTCGCCCAGGCCGAGCGCGAACAGCAGCTCGGTGGCATGGGGGACGAGCGAGACGATCCGCACGAGGAGAAGGGTATGGCCTGGAGAGAGGACGGCAACGCGCTGGTGCAGGACTACGAGTTCGCGGACTTCGCCGCCGCGATGCTGTTCGTCAACAAGGTCGCCAAGGTGGCCGAGGCGCTCGGCCACCACCCCGACATCCTGATCCACGACTGGAACAAGGTGCGCCTGACGCTCACCACCCACGACCAGGGCAAGGTCACCGACATCGACCGCGAGCTCGCCGAGGCCATCGACGAGCTGTGAGACGCGCGGTCGCGCTGGCGGCGGTCGCGCTGGCGCTCCTCCCCGCGGCGCCCGCCGCGGCCGACCCGGTCCGGCTGTTCGCGGTCGGGCCGCGCGTGTCGCCCGACTGGATCGACACGCGCGAGCACTACCGCGGCAAGCTGCTCGCGCTCGCCGACGCGCGTGAGCGCGGCCGCCCGGGCGTGCCGCCCGTCCCGGCCGGAGCCGGGGACGTCGCCTCGCACCTGCTCGGCGGCGGGCGCGATCTCGTCGCGCTGCCCGAGGACGTCGGGCTGATCGCCGCGTTCACCGGCGAGCGCGGGACCGGGGCGCGCGCCGCCGGCAGCCTCGTCGACGCGATGATCGCGCTCATCGGCGCCTACGCCCCGGTCAGCGGCCACTACGCGCAGCGCTTCCCCGAGCTCACGCGGCGTCCGCTGCCGACGCGGCTGCTCGTCGTGTCGATGACCGACACGTTCGCGCGCGTCGCCGTGGAGACGTTCGCGGAGCTGGCCGACCGCCTCGACGCGACGCTGGTCGCCGGCGTGAACATGGCGCGCGACTGGCGCGTCGTGTGCGCGTCGCGGGCGACGTTCCGCCCGCCGCCGGGCGCGGAGGGCTGCGACGTCGAGGACCCCGCGCTCGTCGCCGCCCTGCGCGCGCCCGACGAGCCGCAGCGCGACTACGCCTACGAGGCGACGACCCCGGACGCCGTGAACATGGCGCTCGTCTTCGGGCCCGACGGGCGGCTGATCTCCAAGCAGGTCAAGGCCTACCTCACCCCGCTCGAGCTGCCCGCCCAGCTCGACCTCCGGCCCGGGCCCGTCTCCGCGCTGACCGCCGTCGACACGCCGGCCGGGCGGATCGGGATCGTGACGAGCAAGGACGCGTGGATGCCCGACGTCGTCGACCGCCTCGACGCCGACGGCGTGCGCCTGCTCGTCCAACCCGAGTTCTTCGTGGGCGACACGGTCGGCCCGACCGGCATGTGGGCGCCCGACAACCTGAAGGCCTCCGGCTACGCGGACGTGCTGCGCCAGCCGTCGATCGCCGCGGTCGTGCTGCCGTCGATGACCGGCGACGTGTTCGACTTCTCCGCCGACGCCCAGTCGCACGTGGCGGTCAAGCCGCGCGCCGCCGGGAGCGGCCCGAGCGGGTACCTCGTCGGGCAGGACCCGGCGCCCGGGTTCGCCGCGGTGGCGCCGTGGACGGTGCCCGACCCCGTGGGCGAGCCGATCCTCGCCCGGCGCGAGATGCTCGCCGCCGCCGGCGGCGGGCCCGTCGAGGGCACGGTGTTCGCCGACGTCGAGGTGCCGCCGGCGCGCTCGGCCGGCCGGTTCCGCGCCCGGCCCACCGGGCCGTTCGGCGCCGCGCGGCCGCTGAGCCGCGGCCGCGGCGAGCAGCGCGAGGTGACGCTCGCGGCGCGCGGGCGCCTCGTCGTGGCGGCCTGGAGCGAGCGGGCGGGCGGCGCGTGGCGCATCCGCGTCGCGCGGTCCACCGACGCCGGCCGCACCTGGGCCGCCCCGCGCGACGCCGGTCCCGGCCAGGCGCCGGCGCTGGCCGCGGGCGCCGGCGGCCGGGTGTGGCTGGCCGTCCAGCGCGCCGGCCGCGTCCGCGTCGCCCTCTCGCGCGACGGCGGCCGGCGCTTCGGCCCCGCGCGTCCCGTCGGGGGCGACGCGCCGCAGTGGCGCCCCGCGATCGCCGCCACCGGGCCGGGCCGCGCGTTCGTCGCCTGGATCGACGAGCGCGGCCGGCAGCGCGAGGGCGACCTGCCGCGCGCGTCGGTCTTCGGCGCCCGCGTCGACGGCGCCCGGATCACGAGCCCCCGCGACCTCGACCCGTACCCGCCCGCGAGCGACCTCGCCACCCAGCTCGACAACGACTGGGCGGTGGCCGTCGGCGCGTGCGGCCGGCACGTGACCGTCGCCTGGACCGACTTCCGCGCCTACGACTGGCGGATCGTCGGACGCACGTCGCGCGACGGCGGGCGGCGCTTCGCGCCGCTGCGGGCGATCAGCGACGACCCCGGCGACCGCGAGGCGCTCGACGACGCGCCCAGCGTGGCCGTGGGGCGCGACGGCGTCGCCGTCACGGCCTGGACCGCCTACCGCAAGGCGCCGACGATCGCGCCGTCGTCGCTGTACGACATCCGCCTGGCGCGGGCCGGGCGTGCCGCCCGCCGCGTCGACGACGGCGGCGACCGGCCGGTCGTGAGCGTGAACCCGGCGCTCGCGCTGCACCCGCGATCGGGCGCCCCGCTCGTCGCCTGGCAGGACCACGCCGGCGGCGTCGGCGCGATCCGCCTCGCGGCCGGCGGCCGGGTCCGGCGGGTGTCCGGGTCGGCCGCGAACCAGTGGCGCCCCGCCGTCGCCGTCGCGGGCGGGCGGCTGCTCGTCGCGTGGGAGGACGCGCGCGCCGGGGCCGGCCGCGCCGTCGTCGCCGCCGCCCCGCTGCGGCGCCTGCGCTGACGTCCCGCATCTGACCTCGACCGTGTGATCCCGGTCACACGAGAGCGACGTTCGCGTCGCCCGCGTGCTCGTATGGGTACTCCGCTGACCGGGGCGCGTTCGCCGCGCCCGGCCGCAACGGCGCCCACGGCCACCCGCCACAGCATCACCTCATGGTCCGGCGGGACCTGGCGCCGAGGAGCAGAAGAGGCTCGCCGCACCCGACGCCCGCTTGGAGGCCCAGTTGCGCCTGGACATCGTCATTCCAGCCCACAACGAGGAGCACCGCATCGACCGGACGCTGACCGTCTACCGCAGCGGCTGCCCGGACCCGGGCATCCGCTTCCACGTCGCGATGGACGCGTGCACCGACCGCACCTCCGACATCGCCACCGGCCACGCCCGCGAGGACGGCCGGGTCGTCGTCCACGAGTACCCCAAGCTCGGCAAGGGCGGCGTGATCGCCGAGACGTTCCGCCGCACCGACGCGGAGCTCGTCGGGTTCGTCGACGCCGACGGCGCGACGCCCCCGTCCGAGCTGCTGCGGCTCGCCGACGTGGCGCGCCGCGCCGACGGGGCGATCGCCTCGCGCCACCATCCGGCCGCCGTGCTGCCGGTGACGCGGTCGCCGCTGCGGCGCCTGATCAGCGCCGGCTTCGCGTTCGGCGTGCGCAGCCTGCTGCGCATGCCCTACCGCGACACGCAGTGCGGGGCCAAGGTGCTGCGCGGCGACGTCGCGCGAGGCGTGGCGGCGCGCACCACCGCGCGCGACCTGATGTTCGACGTCGACCTGCTGCTGACCGCGCGAGCGCTCGGCCATCGGATCGTGGAGGTGCCGACCGTGTGGGTCGACCAGGACGGCTCGCGGGTCGACCCCGTCGCCGACACCCGGAGGATGGGCGCGTCGCTGCTGCGCCTGTGGGCCGCGTCGCTGCGGCGCCGGACGCCGCGGGGGGTCGCCCATGCGCCCTGACGTCACGCTGATCGCGCCCTACCCGGCGCCGGGTGTCCGCCACGGCGGCGCCAGCGGCGTCGCCTCCTACACCGCCAACCTGGCCGAGGCGCTCGCCGGCGCCGGCGCCGACGTGGCCGTGATCGCCCCGGTCGCGTCCGACGCGCCGCGCGACCACGTCGACGGCCGCGTCCGCGTCCTGCGGCGGTTCGCCCCGGGCGCGCGCGGGCTGCACCGCGCGGTGCGCGCGGCGATCCAGACCGGCGCCCGGGCCGTCCACCTCCAGCACGAGACGTTCCTGTACGGCGGGCCGTCCGCCGCCGTTCCCGGCCTCGCCGGCGCGCTGCGCCGCCTGCGTCGCGGGCGCCCCGCGAGCGTCGTGACGATGCACCACGTCGTGGCGCCCGGCAGCGTCGACGCCGCGTTCACGCGCCTGCATCGCGTCCGCGTCCCGGCCCGCGTGGCCGGCGCCGGTCTCGCGCTCGTGCGCGAGACCGTGCGGCGCGAGGCCGACGCCGTCGTCGTCCACGAGCCCGCGTTCGCGCGCGCCGTGCCCGGCGCCACCGTCCTCCCGCACGGCGTCGAGCCCGCGCGGCCCGTCGACCGCGCGCAGGCGCGCGCCCGGCTGGGCCTCGACGACCGGGCGCTGACCGTCCTCTGCTTCGGCTTCCTGGCCCCGTACAAGGGGCTGGAGACCGCGCTGGAGGCGGCGCGCCTGGCCGGCGACGACGTGGCGCTGGTCGTGGCCGGCGGTCCGCACGCGCGGGTCGGCGACGCGTACGTGCGCGAGCTGCGCGCCGCGCACGGCGACCACGCGCGCTTCACCGGCCACGTGCCCGACGCCGACGTCGGCGCCTGGTTCACCGCCGCCGACCTGGCGCTGCTGCCCTATCCGCGGCCGGTGTCGAGCAGCGGCGCGCTGGCGCTGGCGCTGGCCTACCGCACGCCGGTGGCGCTGTCGCCCGAGCTGGCCGCCTGCGCGGGCGCGCCGGCCGAGCTGGCCGTGCCGCGCGAGCCGGCCGCGCTGGCCGACGCGCTGCGCGCCCTGCACGCCGACCGCGAGGCGCTGGCGCGCCTGGGGGAGGCGGCCGCCGCGATGGCCGCCGACCGCACCTGGCCGGCCGTCGCCCGTCGCCACCTGGAGCTCTACGAGGAGGTCGCCGGATGAGCCGCATCGTCCTGGCCGGCGCGTTCGGCCAGCGCAACCCCGGGGACGACGCGCTGCTGGACGCGTTCCTCGACGCGCTCGACGGCCACGAGGTCGTCGCCACCAGCGCGGGCCCGCCGCCCGCAGGCGGCCGCTGCGAGGTCGTCTCCTCCGGCGATCCCGCCGCCGTCATGCGCCGCGTGCGCGCCGCCGACGCCGTCGTGTTCGCGGGCGGCACGATCTTCAAGGAGCTGCGCCCCGCCACCGGCCGCCCGCCGCTGGACCTGCTGGCCCGCGCGCTGGCGATGGGCTTCGGCACGCGGGCGCTCGGCAAGCCGCTGGCGCTCGTCGGCGTCGGCGCCGCGCCCCTGTCGACCCGGCGCGGCCGGCTGCTGGCCCGCCGCCTCGTGAGCCAGGCCAGCCTGCTCGTGCTGCGCGACGAGGAGTCCGCGCAGGTGCTCGTCGACGCGGGCGCGCCCGCGCCGTTTCGCATCGGCGCCGACGCCGCCTGGACCGTCGTCGACCCGGGCGCCGGGCCGGCCGGGCCGCGCGGCGACCACGTCGTCGTCGCCCTCTCGCACGACGCGGGCGACGCCGGGCTGGCCGACGAGCTCGCCGCGATGCTCGTGCCGGTGCTGGCAGCCGGCCGCGAGGTCGTGCTGCAGCCGTGGCAGGTCGGCCGCGTCGGCCGCCGCGACGACATCGATCTCGCCCGCGCCGTGAACGCGCGCCTGGGCGGGACGGCCCGAATCGACGTGCCGCCCGCCGACCTCGGCGAGGCGCGCGGCGTGCTGGCCGAGGCCGGGCTCGTCGTCGCCCAGCGCTTCCACGCGCTCGTCGCCGCCGCGGCCGCCGGCACGCCCGCGATCGCCTACGCGCACGAGCCGAAGCTCGCCGGCCTCGCCCGGCGCCTCGGCCAGCCGATCCTGGAGCCCGGGGCCGATCCGGGCCGGCTGGGGGCCGAGATCGCCGCCGCCGCCGACGCGGCCCGCCCGCCGCGCGCGGCGGCCGTCCGCGCCGAGGTGGCCGCGGCCGAGGAGGGCTTCCGCCTGCTGCGGCTCGTCCTCGCCGGCGGGCGCACGCCGGAGGCCGACGCGATCGGCTCGCTGCCGCTGCGCCCGGCCGAGTGGGAGGCCGTCGGCTCGTGAGCGCCGCCGCCTCGATCACCCGGCCGCTGCGCCGGGGCGGCGGCCTGCGCGCGCAGGCGCTGCCCGCGTTCGCGCAGGTCGCCTCCGGCGCCGGCAACCTCGTGTTCGCCCTCGCGGCCGCGCGGCTGCTGGCCCCCGGCGCGTTCGCCGACCTCGCGGCGTTCCTCGCCCTCTACCTCGTCGTCCACGTCCCCGCCTCGAGCCTCAGCGCCGGCGGCGCGCTCTCGCCGGCCGCGGTCCCGCAGGCCCGCCGGCGCGCGGTCGCGATCGGCGCCGGGGCCGGCGCGCTCGTCGCGCTGGCCGCCGTGCCGGCGGCGCCGCTGCTCGGCGTCCCCGTCGGGCTGCTGCTCGTGCTCGCGGCCGGCGTGCCGGTCGCCCCGTGGCTCGCGCTCGAGCGCGGGCGCCTGTACGGCGAGCGCGACCACCGCCGCGTCGCGCTCAGCCTCGTCGCCGAGCCGGCGCTGCGGCTCGCGATCGGGCTGCCGCTCCTCGCCGCCCTCGGCGCGGTCGGCGGCGCCGCCGGCGTCGTCGCCGGCGGCTGGGCCGCGCTCGTGCTCACGCGCCCGGGCGCGGCGACGCAGGCGCCCGTCCGGCGCGCGGCGGCCGACCGCGCGACGCGGGGGGCCGCGCTCGCCGCCGCCGGCGTCTTCCTCGTGCTCGCGCTCGTGCAGAACCAGGATGTCGTCCTGGCCAACGCGCTGCTCGGCGGCGACGAGGCCGGCCGCTTCGCCGTCCTGTCCACGCTCGGCGGGCTCGCCGCGTTCGCCTCGACGACCGTCCCGCTCGTGCTGCTGCCGCGCGCCCGCGCCGGCGAGCCCGGCGCGCTGGCCGCCGCCGTCGGCGCCGCGGCCGCGCTCGGCGCCGCCGCCGTCGGAGCCGTCGCGCTCATGCCATCCGACCTCGTCGGGGTCGCGTTCGGCGAGCGCTACGCGTCGGTCGGCGCGCTCGCCGTCCCGTACGTCGCGGCGATGGCGCTGTTCGGCGTGGCCCGCGTGCTCGTGGCCCACCGGGTCGCGACCGGCGCCGGGGTCCGCGCGCTCGTCGCGCCGCTGGCGATCGCGATCGCGCAGGCCGCGGCGATCCTCGCCCTCGCCGACGACGCCCGCGCGGTCGCCCTGATCACGCTCGTGGCGATGGTCGGGCTCGTCGCCACCACGGCGCCGGGCGTCGTGGTGCCGTTCCCGCTGCGACGCCGGCCGCGCGCCCCGCGGACGATCCCGCTGGCGCTGGCGGGGTTCACGCTCGTCGGCCTCGCGCTGCGGATGTTCGCCAACCGCGGCATCTGGCTCGACGAGGCGACCTCGATCACGCAGGCGCAGATGTCGCTCGGCGACCTGCTGACGAGCCTGCGGACCTTCGACGTCCACCCGCCGCTGCACCACCTGATCGTGTGGGCGCTCGCGCACGTCGCGGGGACGGGCGAGCTGGTCATGCGCGCGCCGTCGTACCTCGCCGGGGCCGCGCTGATCCCCGTGCTGTACCTGACCGCGACCGAGCTGTGGGACCGCCGCGCCGGCATCGTCGCCGCCGCGCTGGGGACCGTCGCGCCGTTCCTGGTCTGGTACGCGCAGGAGGCGCGCATGTACTCGCTGTTCATGCTGTTCGCGACGCTGGCCGTCTACGCCCAGCTGCGGGCGCTGCGGCGCGGCGGCGCCGGGGACTGGGCGCTGTACGCGCTCGCCTCGGCCGCGCTCGTGTGGACGCAGTACTTCGGCGCGCTCGTCGTCGCCGTGCAGCAGGGCGCGTTCCTGCTCGCCGCGCTGCGCGGGCGCGACCGGCGCTTCGTGCGCGGCTGGCTGCTCGCGACGCTGGCGCTGGCGGTGGCGGTCGCGCCGCTGGCGCCGCTGGCGATCGACCAGTTCCAGGCCAACGAGGCGGCCGGGCGCGGGTTCGACCAGCCGTCGCAGGCCGGCGCCGACGTGTCCTCGACGCGCTCGCAGCCCGGCGTCTACATCGCGCTGACGAACGTCGTCTGGGCGCTGTGGGGCTACCACTCCGACGAGACGATGGCCGCGATCACGTCGATGTGGCCGCTCGGCCTGCTCGTCGCGCTGGCGCTGCTGGGCCGCGGCCGCTCGCCGCGGACGCTGCTCGTCGCCGGCTGCGCGCTGCTGCCCGCGATCGCGCTGTACCTCCTCGGCGAGCTGAAGCCGTTCCTGTTCGAGATCCGCTACTTCGCCGCGCTCGCGCCGCTGGCGGTGCTGCTGCTGGCGCGGGCGGTGAGCGGGTGGGCGCGGGCGGGCGTCGCCGCCGCCGCGCTGTCGACCGTGCTCGTGGCCACGATGGGCGTCGCCGCCGCCGACCAGCTGCTGAACCGCGGCAACCCGCGCGTCTACGACTTCGAGGGCGCGCTGGCCCGCCTCGAGCGCGAGGCGCGCCCGGGCGACGTCGTCCTGTACGAGCCGTCGTACCTGCGCGACGTCGTCGAGTACTACGCGCCCGAGCTGAACGCGCGGCCGCTGGAGGGCGCGCTCGACGAGCGGGCGCTGCCGGCCAGGCGGGTGTTCGTGCTGGGCTCCTTCCAGGACCAGCAGCCCGAGCGCCGCGCGACGCTCCAGGGCATCGAGCGGCTGCGCGAGTCGCGCGACCTGCGCGAGCGCTTCGACCGACCGCAGGTCCGGGTGTGGGGGTTCCGATGAGCACGACGACGCACACCGACCCGCGGCTGCTGCCGCCCACCTGGGACGCCCGCGGCGGGCGCGGAGCAGCCGCCAAGGTGCGCCTCACCGCGCTGGTCGCGCTGCCGCTGGCCGCGCTGTACCTGACGTGGCTGCTGCAGCCCGAGCGCATCGGCCACCCGGTCCTGTTCGGCCTGCTGATCGCCGCCGAGCTGTTCAACTTCGTGCAGGCGCTCGGCTTCTGGTGGACGTGCTCGCGCCAGCGCGTGCGGGCGCCGCGCGCCCACGTGCGCGGCGACACCGAGCCGCACCCCGAGGTCGACGTGCTGATCCCGGTCTACGACGAGCCGGCCGAGATCGTCGAGCCGACCGTCGCCGCCGCCGCGCGGCTGGAGGGCGCGCGCGTGAACGTGTGGCTGCTCGATGACGGCGCCTCCACGGCGATGCGCCGCGTCGCCGACCGCCACGGCGCGCGCTACCTTGCACGCGCCCGGCGCGAGGGCGCGAAGGCCGGCAACGTCAACCACGCGCTGCGCCACGCGACCGCGCCGTACGCGGTCGTGCTCGACTGCGACCACGTGCCCGACCCGCGGCTCGTCGCGTCGAGCCTCGGGCACCTGCAGGCCGACGAGGACCTCGCGTTCGTGCAGACGCCGCAGTACTACGCCAACCACGCGGACGGCGGCGTGTCGGCGGGCGCGTGGGCGCAGCAGGCGCTGTTCTTCGGCGCGATCGCGCGCGGCAAGGACGGCCACGGGGCGACGTTCTGCTGCGGCACCAACGTCGTGTTCCGCCGGGCCGCGCTCGACGACGCCGGCGGGTTCCCGGAGGGGTCGCTCACCGAGGACTTCGAGCTGTCGATCGACCTGCACGAGCGCGGTTGGCGCACGGCGTACCTGCCGCAGGTGCTCGCGCGCGGGCTGGGCCCGGCCGACATGGCCTCCTACGTCTCCCAGCAGCAGCGGTGGGCGCGCGGCTGCCTGAGCGCACTGCCGCGGGCGCTGCGCGCGCGGCTCCCCTGGCGGGCGAAGGCGCAGTACCTGCTGTCGGGGATGTACTTCCTGTCGGGCTGGACCGTGCTCGTCTACATGTCGATGCCGGTCATCCGCATCCTGACCGGCGCGCAGCCGCTGGGCGCGGCGACCGCCGACCAGTTCCTGATCCACTTCGCCCCGTACTTCGGCATGGCGCTGTACGCGGTGGCGATCGCGGGCGGCGGCGCCTACACGTTCGGCGGGTTCGCGCTCGCCGCGGCGAGCTGGTGGATCCACGTGCAGGCGACGATCCTCACGCTCCTGCGCCGCCGCGGCCGGTTCGTGGTCACGCCGAAGACCGGCGAGGCGCGCCCGCAGCCGCGGGCGGTGGCGCCGACGCTCGTCGCGATCGCGATCCTCGTGTCGGCCGCGATCCTCGGCCTGGTCCGCGGCCTGGACCCGCCGACGCTCAACAACGTCGCCTTCGCGGCGCTGCACGTCACGGTGCTGACGGTCGGCGTGTGGGCGGCGCTGCGCCCGGCGCGCACGGCCGAGGCCGCCGCCGCGGCGGGGACGCGCGCGGGGGAGGAGCGGCGGGCCGCATGAGGGCGCGGCGCACCGCGCTCGCCGCGGTCGTCGCGCTGCTCGCCGTGCCGGCCGTGCTGGCGTCCGGCTGCGGCGGCGACGGCCGCGAGCGCCCGGCCGATCCCGCCCGCGCGGCGGCCGACCGCTTCCTCGACCGCTACCTCGCGAGCGACGGCCGCGTCGTGCGCCGCGACGAGGGCGGGGACACGGTCAGCGAGGGCCAGGCCTACGCGATGCTGCTGGCGGCGGCGACCGGCGACGAGCGGCGCTTCGACGCCGCGTGGCGCTGGACGCGGCGCGAGCTGCAGCGCGACGACGGGCTGCTGGCGTGGCGGTGGGCCGGCGGGCGGGTGGTCGACGACTCGCCCGCCGCCGACGCCGACCTCGACGCCGCCCGCGCGCTCGCGCTCGCCGCGCGCCGCTTCGAGCGGCCGGCGCTGCGCCGCCAGGCGCGCCGGATCGCCGACGCGATCCTGGGCCACGAGACGGCCGGCGACCAGCTCGTCGCCGGCCCGTGGGCGGTCGCCGGGCACGTCGTCAACCCGAGCTACGACTCGCCCGCCGCGGCGCGCGTGCTCGGCCGCCTCGGCGAGCCCGGCCGCTGGCGCCGCGTGCGCAGCGCCGGGATCAGGGCGGCGACCACGCTCACGGCGGGCGGCCGCCTCCCGCCCGACTGGGCCGTTGTCGGCTCACGCTCGGATAGCGAGCCGGATCCGACAACGGCGACGGCGGCGGCGGCGCCGGGCGGCGACGACCTGGCGCCGTCGGCGTACGGGTTCGACGCGGCGCGCCTGCCGGTCCGCTACGCCGAGGCGTGCGACCCGGTCGCGCGACGCGTCGCCGCGCGGCTGTGGCCGACGCTGCGCTCCGGCGACCCCGCCGTGCTGCCGCGCACCCCCGACGGCCGCGGCGCGGAGGGCGCCGGGCGCCACGCGGTCGCGCTCGTCGGCGCGGCCGCCGCGGCGGACGCGGCCGGCGACGCCGAGCGGCGCGACGAGCTGCTCGACGCGGCCGCGCGCCTGGACGCCGAGCGCCCCAGCTACTACGGCGCCGCCTGGGTGGCGCTCGGACGGGTGCTGCTCGGACGCCCGTGCGGGCGGTGACCGGTGAGGACGCTTGCTACAGTCGGCCTCGGTTCGCCCTTCGATGAACGACGATCCCTCCCGAAGTAGCGCCGCCGCGCGGGCGGCCTGCACGTGACGGCGCTCCTCCTCGTCGCCGTCGTCCTGCTCGTCCTGGCCAACGGGTTCTTCGTCGCGGCCGAGTTCGCGCTCGTCCGCTCCCGCCGCTCGCGGCTCGAGGAGCTGCGCGACGGCGGCAGCCCGGCCGCGGTGCGCGCGCTCGCGCTCCTCGACGACCTCAACCAGTACCTGTCGGCCTGCCAGTTCGGGATCACGCTCGCGTCGCTGGGCATCGGCTTCCTGGGCGAGCCCGCGATCGCCGACCTCATCGAGCCGATCTTCGGCGGCCTCTCGCACGGGGTCGCGGTGGCGCTCTCGATCGCGATCGCCTACGTGCTCGTCACGTCGCTGCACATCACGGCCGGCGAGCAGGTCCCCAAGATCTACGCGATCGTGAAGGCCGAGCGCGTGGCGCTGGCGGTCTCGCGGCCGCTGATCTGGTTCAACGCCGCGATGCGCCCGTTCATCAGCGCGCTCAACCACGCCTCCAACGGGATCCTGCGGATGGTCCGCATCGACCCCAACGCGGAGTTCGAGGAGGGCGGCAGCCCCGGCGAGCTGCGCGTGCTGATCGCGCAGGCGCGCACCGGCGGCAAGCTCGACCAGGGCGAGGCGGGCATGCTCGAGGGCGTCTTCCACCTCCACGAGCAGGAGGCGCGCCAGGTGATGACGCCGATCCCGGCGGTCGTGACCGTCGACCTGTCCGAGGACGTCGAGACCGCGCTGCGGCGCTGCATCTCCTCCGGCCACACGCGCCTGGTCGTGACCGAGGACGAGAACCAGGACCGCGTGCGCGGGATCGTGCACTCCAACTCGCTGGCGCGCGTGCTGATGGCCGAGGGCCCGACCGCGTCGATCGAGCCGATCGTCCGCGACGCCCCGATCGTCCCGGAGACCAAGCCGCTCGACGACCTGCTCGCCGACCTCCAGCGCGAGCGCTCCTCGATGGCCGTCGTGATCGACGAGTACGGGCGCGTGGCCGGCATCGTCACGGTCGAGGACATCATCGAGGAGGTGGTCGGCGAGATCGTGGACGAGACCGACCCGGCCGGCGGCGAGGTGCGCCGGCTGGCCAACGGCGACTGGTTCGTGCGCGGCCACGTCGCGGTCACCGACCTCGCCGACTACGGCCTGCACCTGCCGGTCGACTCCGACGCCTACAACTCGATCGGCGGCTTCGTGTTCGCCGAGCTCGGCCGCCTGCCGCGCCGCGGCGACACGGTCAAGGCCAACGGCTACTCGATCCGCGTCGAGTCGGTGCGCGAGAACCGCATCGAGGCGGTGCGCATCCGCGAGCGCGGCCCGGCGCAGGCCTGACGGCGCGGCGCCCTCCGCCGCAAGTTCCCGCTTCCCGGTGCGTTGGGGCGGAGCAGGTGGCCGGCTCCCACCCCGCCCGGGGGCCGGCCGCCGCATCCGCTTCCGCAGCGGCCGTGTCTCGATCTCGTCTAGCCTGCCCGCGGATGGGCGCGGCGATCGAGGTCGACCACCTCACGAAGCGGTTCGGGTCGGTCACGGCGATCGACGACCTGTCGTTCTCGGTGCGCGAGGGCGCGGTCACCGGATTCCTGGGACCGAACGGCGCGGGCAAGACCACGACGCTGCGGATCGTCCTCGGGCTCGCGTTCCCGACGTCGGGGACCGCGCTCGTGCAGGGCATGCCGTACGCGCGCCTCGAGCACCCCGCCCGGGTCGTCGGCGCCTCGCTGGAGCGCGCCGGCTTCCACCCGGGCCGCTCCGGGCGCAACCACCTGCGCGCGCTGTGCGCGATGGCGCGCCTGCCCATGTCCCGCGTCGACGAGGTGCTGAAGCTCGTCGACCTGGACGGCCCGGCCGCCGACCGGCGCGTGGGCGGCTACTCGCTCGGCATGCGCCAGCGGCTGCATCTCGCCGCCGCGCTGCTGGGCGACCCGGCGATCCTCGTCCTCGACGAGCCCGCCAACGGCCTGGACCCGCAGGGCATCCGCTGGCTGCGCGAGACGCTGCGCGGCCTCGCCCGCGAGGGCCGCACCGTGCTCGTCTCCAGCCACGTCCTGGCCGAGGTGGCGCAGACCGCCGACGACGTGGTCGTCATCGCCCGCGGCCGCCTCGTCGACCAGGGCCCCGTCGACCGCGTCGGCTCGCCCGAGGCGGAGGCGGTCATCGTCCGCGCCGCCGAGGCCGGCCTGGGCGCGCTCGCCGACGCGCTCGAGGCCGCGGGGGGCGGCGTCGAGCGCCACGACGGCTGGCTGCGGGTCACCGCGCTGGACGCGCCGACCGTGGGGAAGGTGGCGCTCGCCCAGGGCGTGGCGCTGCACGCGCTCTACGAGCAGCGCGCGTCGCTGGAGGAGGTCTTCCTGCGTCTCACCGAGGGGGAGGGCACGCCGTGACCGCGCTGCTGCACGGCGAGCTGATCAAGCTGCGCACGACGCGGACCGCGCTGGGCTTCGCGCTGACGATGCTCGGCCTGATGCTGCTGAGCACGCTGCTGCAGACGCTCGTCGGCGATCCGACCACGCTGCAGGCCAAGCGCGACGCGGTGTCGGCCGGCGGGGTCATCCCGACGGTCCTGATCATCTTCGGCGCGGTCGCGGCGACCGGCGAGCACCGCCACGGCACGATCACCTCGACCTTCCTGATCGCGCCCGACCGGGTGCGCGCGACGATCGCCAAGCTCCTCGCCTACGCGGCGGCGGGCGCGCTCGTCGGGCTGATCGTGCAGCTCATCGCGTTCGCGATCGGCGTGCCGCTGCTGGCCGACCAGTCCGGCCCCGACCTGTCGGCGGGGACGCTCGCCGGGATGCTGCTGGAGACCGTCGTCGCGTGCGCGCTGGCGACCGCGATCGGCGTGGGCATCGGCGCGCTGATCCGCAACCAGGTCGCCGCCGTGGTCGGCACGCTCGCCTACGTGTTCATCGTCGAGTCGATCGTCGGCGGGCTGCTGCCGCGGGTGTACCCGTACCTGATCGGCGGCGCGATCAACTCCCTGACCGAGTTCGACATCGACCACCGCACGCCGGTGGTCGTCGGCGGCCTGCTGCTGGTCGCCTGGACCGTCGCGTTCGGCGCGGCCGCCGTGCTGGCCGACCGCGCCCGCGACGTCAACTAGGACCTTCGCCCAGGGGGCTCGGTCCTTTCCGGGTGTTCGCCCAGGGGGCGGAAACCCGGATCTACTCGTACTCGTACAGACCGCGTCCGGTCTTCTTGCCCAGGGCGCCCTCGGCGACCAGGCGCTCGATCGTGTCCGGGATCTCCGTGCCGATCGACTCGCCGATCGCCTTGGACACGTCGAGGCCGACGTAGTCCAGCAGCGCCAGCGGGCCCATCGGATGGCCGGCGCCGAGCGTCATGCACGTGTCGATCGCCTTCGGCTCCAGGCCCGTCTCCTCCATCAGCCGCACGGCCGAGAAGAGGTACGGGAAGAGCAGCCGGTTGACGACGAACCCGGCGATGTCGGGGACCTCGACCGGCTCCTTGCCGAGCGCCAGGCACAGCTCGCGCGCCCGGCGGCGGGTCTCCTCGGTCGCCTCGTGGGGGAAGGCGAGCTCGACGAGCTTCATCTTCGGGACCGGGTTGAACACGTGCAGGCCGGCGAACCGCTCCGGCCGCCCGCTCGCCTGGGCGAGCTGCTGCACCGACAGCGACGACGTCGTGGAGGCGATGATCGCGTCTGCGTCCACGTGCTCGGCGATCTTGCCCAGCAGCGCGGTCTTGTGCCCGAGGTCCTCGACGATCGCCTCGACGACGAAGGTCGAGCCGGGGAGCGCGTCGAGGTCGGTCGCTACCGATACGCGGCCGGCGTCGACGCCCTCTCCGACCTTCGAGCACACCTTGTCGATCGTGGCGCGCGCTCGCTGTGCCGATTCGTCGGACCGCGCGAACAGCGTCACCTCGCCGTGCGCCGACGCGGCGACGGCGAGCCCGCACGCGATCGCGCCGGATCCGACGATCGAAACCCGTTCCTCCACCTATGCTCCTTCGTTGACTGGCGAGTCAACGAATACCCTATCGGCATGGGATCGCAACCGGCGCGCGAGGGGGCCGGGGCCGCCGGATCGGTCCGCGTCGACCGCTGGCTGTGGGCGGCGCGGCTGTTCAAGACGCGCTCGCTGGCGGCGGAGGCCGTCAAGGGCGGCCGGGTCGAGGTCAACGGCCAGCGCGTGAAGCCGGCCAAGGAGCTGCGAGCCGGCGACGCGCTCGAGGTCACGCTCGGGCAGACGCGGCTGGCGCTGGTCGTGCGTGGCCTGTCGGAGCGCCGCGGCCCGGCGAGCGAGGCGGCGCTGCTCTACGAGGAGACGGACGAGAGCCGCGCCGCGCGCGAGCGCCAGGCGGCGCAGCGGCGCCTGGCGGCGGTCCCGCAGCCGCAGCCCGCCGGCCGGCCGACGAAGCGCGACCGGCGCCGGTTCGAGGCGGCGCGGGGCCGCGCGCGGTGAACGTCTGACGATACGATCGGCCGCCGACCAGTCCGAGGAGGAGAGCGATGGCACGGATGGTGCTGGTGCACGGCGCGTTCGGAGGCGCGTGGTGCTGGGAGCCGGTCGTCGGCGGCCTGGAGGCCGCCGGTCACAGCGTGGAGACGTTCGACCTGCCCGGGTCGGGCGACGACCCGACGCCCGTCGAGCAGGTGACCCTCGACGCCTACGCCGACCGCATCGGCGAGGTGCTGGCGCAGCGCGACGAGCCCGCCGTGCTCGTGGGCCACAGCATGGGCGGGGTGGCGATCACGCAGGCGGCCGGCCGTCATCACGACCGCATCGCCAAGCTCGTCTACGTCGCCGCGTTCCTCCCGCACGACGGGCAGAGCCTGCTCGACCTGACGCACACCCCCGAGGGCTCCAACGACCAGATCCAGGCCAACCTCGTCGTCAGCGGCGACCCGCCCGTGGCCGAGATGCCGCCGGCGGCCACGCGCATGGCGATCTACAACCGCTGCTCCGAGGACGTGGCAGCCGTCCTCGCGGAGCGCCGCGGACCGCAGGCGGTGGCCCCGTTCGGCACGCCGGTGTCGCTGCCCGACCCCGACGCGGTGGCCGCGCTGCCGCGCGCCTACGTGATCGCGACCTCCGACAACTCGATCCCGCCGGCGCTCCAGCGGCGCATGGTGCGCGAGCACGGGCTCACCGAGGTCGTCGAGATCGAGGCCGACCACTCGCCGATGCACTCGGCGACGGACGAGCTGATCGCGACGCTCGACCGGATGGCCAGCGGCGTCGAGGTCGGGGAGCGGTCGGCGTAGCGGGCGCGGCCCGAGGGCGGCCTACTCGTGGTCGTCCTCGGGACCGATGAACCGCATGATGAAGACGAGCACGACGCCCGCGGCGACGAGCAGCCCGCCGTAGGCGACGATCATGCCCACCGTGAGGCCCATGGTCGTGGCGCCGAGGATGATGAGGAGCGTCACGATCACGGTCGCCACGCCCATCCACATCAGGAGGCTCTGGGCGCTCGGATCCTGGCGCTCGTCGGGGTGTTGGTCGTGCGTGGTCATGGGGATCCTCTCTGCCTGGTGACCACCGCAGGATCGTCGCGGCGCGCGGCACGGCCATCCGGCGCGACCCGCGGTTCGGATCCGTGGTTTGCACGGATCCGCTCCGCCCCACCGCGACCGGCCCCCTATCCTGCGGCGCGGTGCCCGACCTCGGACCCCCGACCTCGTATCTCACGCTCGAGCGCGGCGTGCCCGTCTACGACGCGACCGGTCAGCGCATCGGCGAGGTCGACCACGTCCTCGCGGACACCTCCGTTGATGTGTTCGACGGGCTGATCATCGACACCCGCCCGCTCCTCGGCGGACACCGGTTCGCCGACGCCGAGCAGATCGAGGCGCTGTACGAGCGCGGTGTGGTGCTGCGCGTCGGGCGCGACGAGCTGCACGAGCCGAGCGACAACCCGGCCGCGGTGCGCGTCACGCCCGACGACATCGCCGACTCCGGTCTCGAGGAGCGGCTGCGCCGCGCCTGGGACTGGATCAGCGGGCGCTACTAGCGCTTCAGGCGACCGAGCAGCCCGCCGCCGCGGCGGCGCTCCGGCGGCGGGGACGCGGCCGGCGTCGTGGAGGTGGGGGCGGTCGACGTCGACGCGCTCGCCGTCGTCGGCTGCTCGCTCGGCGCGGTGGCCGCGGTCGCCGGCTCGCGTTCCCACTCGGGCTCGGGCGCCCGCTCCGGCTCCGGCTCCGGCTCCGGCTCGCGGCGGAAGCGCTCCTCGCGGAGGCGCTCCTCGCGGGGCTCGCGGAGGCGCTCCTCGCGGGGTCCGACCTCCCGGGCGCGCGTCGTCTCCGCCTCGCGCGTCGCCTCCGCCTCGCGCGCCATCTCCGCCTCGCGCGCCGAGCGCACCGACAGGCGTCCCATCGCCATCGCGGCCAGCGCCAGGATCAGCAGCCCCGGCACGAGCTGCATCGTCAGCACCTCGAAGACCTGGCGCTCCGTGTCGCCCAGCGGCGCGCCCGCGGCGCTGTCGCCGTCCGTCCACAGCCGGCTGACGACCGGCCCGGCCACGAGCCACGCGCCCGCGGCCAACCCCAGCCACGCCCCGAGGCCGGCCCGCGCGCGGTGCGCGGAGCTCAGCAGCATCAGCCCGCCGGCGATCGCCACGACGCCCGGCGCCACGAACAGCCAGAAGCGACCCCAGCTCCAGTCCCACGTCTGATCGGTGCCGATGGCCAGGTCGAACGACGGGCCGATGAACGGGACGAGGGCGCTCCAGGCGCCCAGGACGATCAGGAGCAGCCCGCTGACCGCTCCCCTGCTGCGCGGAATGCGCATGGTGCGCTCCTCTCGTCGGGGGACGGGAAGCGGCTACCCGAAGCGGGCGAGGCGGAAGCCCGGGTCCGGCACGCACACGAGCGGGCTGACCGGCAGCCCCTCGGGCGGGACGGGCGCGTTGTAGCCCATCGGCGCGACGTCGTTGGGCGTGTCCGGGTGGAAGATCGCGGCCAGCAGCTGGATGTGGCCGCGCCCGACCGACAGCTCCGACTGTCCGCCGCCGTACGCGCCGATCCCGCGCGCCGCGGTGACGTCGTAGAGCTCGAACAGGCGCGGCAGCGGCCCGCTGCGCGACGGCTTCACGTTGACCATCCGCGGCGGGAACGGCAGCGCGTCGACGTCGGCGACCGAGTGGATGATCGCGTCCCAGGTGATGCGGTCGCGGTGCGGGCGCAGGATCTCGTCGGTCTCGGGCGTCAGCTTGGGGTCCTCGATCCACGCGTCCGGGAACCACTCGACGACGCGCCGGTACAGGTCCGGGTCGGCGGGTTGGTCGACGATCGTGCCCGCGTACTGGCCCTTGAGGTCGATCGAGTCGACCGCGCCCGTGGCGGCGAGCCGCTCGCACAGCGCGTCGTCCCAGGACGACTGCGCGTCGAGCTTCAGGCGCAGGGTCGGGTAGCGCTCCAGCCGCACGCGCACGGGCTCGAACGACGGCGGGTCGCCGAGGCGCAGCGAGTTGACGAACGTCAGCGGCCGCACCTCGCGGTCGAGCGCCTCGTGCAGCGTCGTGCCGGCCTGGCGCAGCGCCAGGTCCAGCGCGGCCGACTCGTAGGCCCACACGCGGTACTCCCACGACGCCGCCTGCTCGGGCGGCGCCGGGAACAGCGGCAGCGACTCGACGTGCGCGCAGAACGACTCCAGCGTCCAGTCGCCGGCCAGCGGGTGCACCGGCCCGGCCGCCTGCGCGGCGTCGTGCTCGGCGGCGTCGTAGACGACGTCCTCGCCCTGGCCCTCCTCGCCGCCGCCGCGCAGCCGGATCGTCGTGGTCTTGCGGACGAACTCGCCGAACGCGGTCTCGTGGCCCTCGAGCGCGTAGCCGTCGACGCGCAGCGGCAGGTCGCGCAGCCGGTCCCAGGTGCCGCTCACGACGCGGCCCGCTCGCCGGACTCCAGCCGGGCGACGAGCTCGTCGAGGCGCAGCTCCTGCAGGCCGCGTCCGACCTCGTCCAGCTCGGCGGCGCACAGCTCGACGAGCCCGCGGCCCTCGCGCAGCAGGTCCAGCGTCTCGCGCAGGCCGGCCTCGCCGGAGTCCAGGCGGCGGATGATCTCCTCGATCCGGGCCGTCGCCGTCTCGTAGGTGTGGGCCGGCTCGCTCATGCGTCCCTGATGGTGGCATCCACGGCGGCGTCACCGAAGCGCAGGCGCACGTCGCCGGCGTCGCGGGCGGCGCGCGCGCTGGTGACGACCCCGCCGTCGCGGTCCTCGACGAGCGCGTAGCCGCGCTCCAGCGTGCGGGCGGGGTCGTGCGCGTCGAGCGCCAGGCGCAGGCGCTCCAGCGTCGCGGAGCGTGCGGTCTGCGCCTGCTCGGCCGCGCCCTTGCGGGCGAGCACGAGCGCGTGGCGGGCCGTCCGGTCGCGGCGTCCGGCCAGCCCGCGGCGCCCGGCCGCGCGCAGCTCGCGCAGCGACTGGTGCAGGGCGACCCGCTGGCGGTCGAGGTGCTGGGCGGGAGCGCGCGAGAGCCGCGAGAGCGCCCGCGCGCGGTCGACGACCGCGCGGCGCCCGTGGGCGTCGAGCCGGGCGGCCGCGCGGGCGAGCGCCGCGCGCGCCTGCCCGCAGTCGAGCGGGACCGCCGCCTCGGCCGCGTGGGTGGGCGTCGAGCAGCTCACGGCGGCGACGTCGTCGAGCAGCGTGCGGTCGGTGTGGTGGCCGACCGACGCGATCACCGGCACCGGCAGCAGCGCCACGGTGCGGCACAGGATCTCGTCGCAGAAGCAGAAGAGGTCGGCCAGCGACCCGCCGCCGCGCGCGACCACGATCACGTCGACGCCGCCGACCGCGGCGAGGTCCCCCAGCGCGCGGGCGATCGCCGGCGCCGCGTGGCGGTCCTGCACCGGCGCGAAGGCCCACACGACGCGTCCCGCCCAGCCGCGGCGGCGCAGGCCGGCGAGCACGTCGTCGCGGGCCTTGCCGCGCTCGGCGCACACGACGCCGATCGTGCGCGGCAGCGCTGGGCGCGGCAGCCGCTTCTGGGGCGCCAGCAGACCCTCGGCGTCCAGGGCCTTGCGCAGGCGGTCGAGCTGAGCGAGCAGGTCGCCCTCGCCGGCCAGCCGCACGGCGGTGACGTCGAAGGCGAAGTGCGGGGAGCTCGTGCGCGAGCCCGGGTAGTAGGACGGGCCGCCGGCGACGACCACCTGCGCGCCGTCGGCCAGCGCGCCGAGCCCGAGCGCGTCGAAGTCGGCGCGCCACATCGAGCACGGCAGCGCGCCCTCGCCGTCGCGCAGCTCGAAGTACACGCGAGCCCGCGCCGCCCGGAAGCTCCACACCTCGCCGAACAGCTGCACGCGGGCGCGCTTGCGCAGCTCCTCCTGGAGCATCCGCGCGTAGGAGCCGACCGCGAACGGGCCCTTCAGCAGCGAGCCGGGGATGCCGTCAGGCCGCGTGGACACGCGCGAGCGCCTCGACCGTCGCGGGCCGGTCGCCGCACGGCAGGGCGATCATCGTGGTGGCGCCCGCCGCCTCGTACTCGGCGACGCGGGCGGCCAGGTCGCCGGGGCGGGTCGCCACCGCGGCCGCGTCGATCAGCTCGTCGGTGAGCGCCGCGGCCGCGGCCGGCATGTCGCGCTCCAGCCAGCGCGCCTGTGCGGTGCGGGCCGCGTCGCCGTGCCCGTAGCGGTCGGCGAGCTCGACGTAGAAGTTGCGCTCCGGGGCGCCCATCGCCCCGAAGTAGAACGCCAGCCAGGGACGGACCGCATCGCGCGCCGCCGCCAGGTCCTCGTTCACGGCCACGGGCACGCAGGCGGCGACGTCGAACGGCCGGTCGCGCGGGACCGCGATCTCGCCGAGCATCGCCTTCTCGATCACGAACGGCAGCCAGCCGTCGGCGATCTCGGCGGTCAGCGCGATCGACTTGGGGCCGGTCGCGCCGAGGTAGATCGGCAGCCGGTCCTGGACGGGGCGGGTGAGGAGCTTCAGCGGCTTGCCGAGCCCGGTGACGACGCCGCCCTCCTCCATCGGCGCCTGGATGCGCTCGCGGCTCAGCGCGCGGCGCACGATGTCGACGTACTCGCGGGTGCGCGCCAGCCCGCGGCCGAACGGCACGCCGTACCAGCCCTCCGAGACCTGCGGACCGCTCAGGCCGAGCCCGAGCCGGAAGCGCCCGCCGCTGATGACGTCCAGCGACGCGGCCGCCATCGCGGTCGCGGTCGGCTTGCGCGCCGGGATCTGCATCAGCGCCGAGCCCAGGCCGATGCGCTCGGTCTTGCCGGCGAGGAGCCCCAGCACCGAGACCGCGTCCTGGCCCCAGGCCTCGGCGATCCACGCGGAGTCGAGGCCGAGGCGGTCGGCGAGCCGGGCCAGCTCGACCTGCTCGGCCGGCTCGAACCACGGCCAGTAGCCCAGGAAGACGCCGATGCGCATGGGCGCGCAGGCTATCTCGGCTACCCGGGGCGGCGCGGCCGCCCGGCGCTACTGGACGACGGGCTCCTCGTCGGGGACGACGTCCTCGGAGTTGGACTGCAGCGTCCGCTGCCCGGGCTGGGCGTGCGTGCCGCGGGTCTCGCCCGTGAAGCCCAGGCGCACGAGCCGCTGGATCTCGCGCTCGCCCTCGATGCGGGCCGGATGGTCGGGCGGCAGCGGCGCGATCAGCTTGGCGATGCGGTTGCGCAGCTGCAGGGCGAAGTGCGGGGTCGAGGCGCCCATCAGCTGGCGGACGTCCTCCACGGTCACCTCGTGGTCGGGGCGGGTGCGGTCGGGGTGCTCGAATTCGCTCACGAGGAAGGGCCGGTCACGGGGGAGATCTCGAGAAGGGCGTCGATCCGCGACTGGGCGTCCAGGTCGATCGCCCGCTCGTCGCCGATGAGCCAGCCGTGATTGTAGACCCCGCGTACCGGATCGTCCTCGTAGCCCGGCTGGATGTCGAGCAGGAACTGGACGACCGCGTCGGGGAGCGAGCCGTCGGGGCCCATGAGCAGGAGCGGGCCGTACGTGCCGCTCGAGGCCAGCGGCGCGGACGCCGCCGCCGACGCCGGCGACGACGGGTTGGCGAACTGGACGCCGTGCCCGGGATCGACGAGCCCCCATCCGAACGCGCCGTCGGCGTGGCGCGCGAACGCGACCGACGCCTCCTGCGGCGTGGGGCCGTCGAGGCGCTCGACGGCGCCGAGCTCGCCGAGCTGCGCGATCACGCGCGCCGACACCGCCGACGGCGGCCCGAGGACGACGATCCGCGGCCGGTCGTGGCGGCGCAGCGCCTTCGCGGTCGCCTCCGGGAGCCGGTCGGGCTCGGTCAGCAGCACCGGGTCGCCGGACTTCGCCGCCCACGCGGCGGCGGGCATCGCGAACGCCGGCGCCTCGCTGCCGACGACGAGCACGGTGTCGGACGGCTCGCCGCGGGCGCTGGTGGCCAGCCGGTCGATCGCGGCGGCGAGCGCGAACGGGTCGGCGCCGCTGACCGCGGTCGAGCGCAGCCCCTCGGGCGCGGGCACGTCGCCGACGCGGATCAGCTGCGTGCCGCCGAGCACGCCGGAGCCGCGCGGGGCGAGCCGCTCGAGCGCGTCACGCGTGACGTCGGGCAGCTCGCGCCCGGCGGCCATCAGCACGGGCGCGCGGATCGGGCGGGCCATGAGCACCGACGCCGGGATCGCGGCGCGCCAGTCGCCCGCGTCCACGAGCGCCACCGCGGGCGGGCGGGTCGTCTCGCCCGTCGACGGGAAGACGGCGAGGGCGCTCCCGGCGGCGAGCGTGGCCGGGTCGGCGCCGGCCACGCGGGTCGTGTTCTTGGTGGCCAGGAACGGGAAGCCGAGCGTCGAGCCGGAGCGCTCGGCGGCGGGCGTCGTGGTGCCCGGGACCGGCGTGGTGGGGCCGTCCCCGCCGTCGTCGCCGCCGCATCCGGCGGCGAGCGCGACGATGGCCACGACGAGCGCCGGCGCGCCCAGAGGGTTCAGGCGACGGGGCATCGGGCCGATGACGGTACCGACCGACTTGCCGCCGGGCGAAGCCGTCCGGAGCGGTACCCATAATCGCGGTGCATCAAACCGTGCAACCTGGTACGGTGCCGCGATCAAACGCCGAATCTCCCGCTGAGCGGGAGACCGGGGGACCCATGTTGTTGGGGCGAATCGCCGCGGTCATCCGTGGCGAGGCGCCGGCTCTTTCCGCGCCAGCCCGTCAGCTAACCCCGGAGGCCCACGAAAGAGGTAGCTGTGCGGGCTCGAGCCCTGACGACGTCCATCCTGTGCATCTTTGCCCTTGGGGCCGGCGCGGCCAGCGCCACCGCCGCCCCGAAGCGGGCCCAGCAGGCCCAGACTCCCGAGCTCCCTGCCGCTCCGACCGGCCCCTCCGCCCCGACCACCACGCCCGGTGGCGGCGCGGCGTACGGCGTCGACCCGACGCAGACGCCGGAGATGCCGGAGGCGGTGGTCGTCGACGGCCTCGCCTATCCGCCCGCCGAGGCGCCGATCGAGGTCAAGCAGGCGATCTGGGCCGGCAACGAGATCGTCGGCAAGCCCTACAAGTACGGCGGCGGCCACGCCCGCCTGCGCGACACGGGCTACGACTGCTCGGGCACGGTCTCCTACGCGCTCATCGGCGGCGGCCTGCTCGAGGGCACCCCGCTGGACTCCTCGTCCTTCATGAAGTGGGGCAAGCCCGGCCAGGGCGAGTGGGTCACCGTCTACACGAACCCGGGCCACGCCTACGTCGTGATCGCCGGGCTGCGGCTCGACACGAGCGCCGCCGGCGACCCGTCGGGCAACAAGGGCCCGCAGTGGCGTCCGACGCTCCGCAGCACCAAGGGCTTCAAGGCCCGCCATCCCGCCGGCTTCTGAGCCGGCGCGCGCACCACGGGCTCCGGTCCCGCGGGTCTCGCCCCTGGGCGCGAGCCCCGCTGAGGGACCGAGCCCGAACGGCGGGTGTCCCCCGGTAGTCTGAGCGACCAGCAACCGACGCGCGGACAGGAGGCAGTGATGGCCGGCACCAGTGGCCGCTTCACCACGATCATCAAGGCGAAGATCAGCAAGCTGCTGGATCGCGCCGAGGATCCCGGCGAGACGCTCGACTACAGCTACCAGAAGCAGCTCGAGCTCCTGCAGAACGTCAAGAAGGGGATCGCGGAGGTCGTCACCTCCAAGAAGCGCCTCCAGATGCAGGCCGACAAGCTCGAGCAGCAGGTCGTCAAGCTCGACACGCAGGCCCGCCAGGCGCTGTCGGCCGGCAAGGAGGATCTCGCGCGCGTCGCGCTGGAGCGCAAGCAGCTGGCCCAGACCGAGCTGCAGTCGCTCGACAGCCAGGTCAAGGAGCTCGAGGCCGAGCAGCAGCGCCTGATCGAGTCCGAGCAGAAGCTGCGCACGAAGATCGAGTCCTTCCGCACCAAGAAGGAGGTCGTCAAGGCGCAGTACTCGGCGGCCGAGGCGCGCGTGCAGATCTCCGAGGCCGCGACCGGCGTGGGCGAGGAGATGGCCGACGTGGGCCTGGCGATGCAGCGGGCGCTCGACAAGACCGAGGACATGAAGGCCCGCGCGAACGCCGTCGAGGAGCTCGAGGCCGCGGGCACGTTCGAGGACCTCACCGCGCTCGGGTCCGGCCAGGACGACATCGACCGCCAGCTCCACGAGCTGACCAGCCAGAGCCAGGTCGACGACGAGCTGGCGCGCATGAAGGCCGAGCTGGGCTCGGGCGGCGCCTCGGGCGAGCTCGAGGAGGGCAAGTCGTGATCGTCCGGATCTCGACGGAGGGCCAGTACGACCTCCCGGAGACGTTCCACGCGGAGCTCAACGAGCTCGACAACCGGGTGGTCGCGGCCGTCGAGGCCGACGACGAGGACGCCTACCGCGAGTCCTTCTCCGCGCTCCTGGACTTCGTGCGCTCCAACGGGACGCCGGTGGAGGACACCGACCTGCGCGGCTCCGACCTCATCATCCCGCCGCCGGACCTCACGCTGGCCGAGGCCGAGCAGGAGTTCACCGGCGACGGCCTCCTGCCGGACTGACGGGCGGAGCGCACGGATGCGACTCCTGACCGCCGTCTGCGTCGCGGCCGCCTGCCTGGCAGCGGCGCCCGCCCCCCTGGCCGCGGCCGAGCCGAGGACCGAGACCGCGAGCGCGGGCCCGGTCGCGGCCACGCTCACCTACACCGTCGAGGACGGCACCGCGGCCTCCGACGTCCGCCTCGCCGTCACCCGCGACGGCGCACCCGTCGCGGTGGCTCGCGACGGGCTGGTCCTGGCCGGCTGCGAGAAGCGCTGCGCCGGCGCGGTGCCCGTCGGCGCGCTCGAGGGCAGCGGGGCCTCCTCGCTGACGCTCGCCGACCTGGCCGGCGACGGCGACCCCGAGATCATCGTCGACTTCTTCACCGGCGGCGCGCACTGCTGCTCGATCTCGGCGATCTACGGCTGGGACCCGGCGACCTCCGCGTACCGGCGGGTCATCAAGTTCTGGGGCGATCCCGGCTACAGGCTGCGCTCGCTCGGCGGGCCCGGGCAGGACCTCGTCACCGGCGACTACCGCTTCGCCTACGCGTTCTGCGCGTACGCGTGCTCGGCGATGCCGGTCGTCGCCTACCGCTACCGCGCCTTCGCCCTGCACGACGTCAGCGACGAGCACGCCGACCTCATGCGCAGCCAGAACCGCGAGCTGCGCCGGTCGATCCGCGAGCTCGCGCGCGACCCCGAGCAGTGGTTCGCGATCCGCGGCGTCCTGCCGGCGCTGTGCGCGAACCTGTACCGGCTGGGCGAGGGCGCGAGCTGCCGCCGCGAGCTGCGCCGCGCGCAGCGGCGCGGCTGGCTGGGCCGCGCCGGGAAGGACGAGGTGTGGCCGGCGGGCCGGCGCTACGTGCCGAAGCTCATGCGGTTCCTGGACCGCGCGGGGTACCGCTAGATCGCGGGCGCCCCAGGGCGAGCGTCCCCCGGGTTTCGCCCTCTGGGCGGACACCCGCATAGGGACCTCGCCCCCAGGGCGAGCGTCCCCCGGGTTTCGCCCTCTGGGCGGACACCCGCATAGGGACCTCGCCCCCAGGGCGAGCGTCCCCCGGGTTTCGCCCTCTGGGCGAACACCCGCATAGGGACCTCGCCCCCAGGGCGAGCGTCCCCTAGATGGGGACGCCCCAGAGGGGGAACCAGCGCTCCAGCTCGGGCTCGATCGGCAGCTCGCCGTCGATCTGGGCCTTCAGCTGCAGCTCGCGCTCGACCGAGCGCTGCTGCTCGCCGGGGGCGGGCGCGAACGGGTACCAGGTGCCGCGCTTGACGTTGTAGATGAAGTACACGGGCCGGCCCTGGCCGTCCTCGAAGGCGAACACGGCGGCCAGCACGCGGTCGCCGTAGCCGCCGAGCTCCAGCGCCTCGTACACCGCGTTGATCGCAACGACGAGGTCCTCGACGTCGGGGTCGCGGACGATCATCCAGCGGTAGCCGAACGCGTCGTCGCTGGTCTCGACGGTCGTGCCGGTCTCGTCGCCGGTGGAGCGCACGACCTGCTCCATGTCGCGCACGATCTCGTTGAAGTCCGCCGTCGCGAGCGGCTGGAAGACGATCGCGGCCACGCCGCGCGTGCGCACCTCGTGGCTGGTCTCCAGCGTCACGTACGCCGTCGACATCGCGAAGAGGCGGTCGCGGGCCGCGGGGGCCGCCGCCTTGCGGCGGCCCAGCAGTGCGTCGAGGAAGCCCATGCTCCTCCGGAGACTACGCGGCCAGCGTGCCCTGCAGCTGCTGCTCCAGCCGCTGCAGGCGGGCGATCCGCTGCTCGACCGGCGGATGCGTCGAGAACAGGTTGGCGATCGAGTTCTTCGCGGTCGCCGGGATGATGAAGAACGCGTTCATCTCCTGGGCGGCGCGCAGGTCCTTCTGCGGCACCCGCTGCATCTGACCGGAGATCTTCAGCAGCGCCGAGGCCAGCGCGCTCGGGCGGCCGGTGAGGACCGCCGCGCCGCGGTCGGCCGCGAACTCGCGGTAGCGCGACAGCGCCTGCATCAGGAAGAACGAGATCACGTAGACGAGCATCGAGACGAGCAGCACGACCAGGAAGCCCGGGCCGTCGTCGTCATCGCCGCCGTGGCTGCCGCCGCCGAACAGGAAGCCGAACTGCAGCATCATCGAGGCGACCGCCGCCCCGAAGGACGCGAGCGTCATCACCATCACGTCGCGGTTGGCGACGTGCGACAGCTCGTGGGCCATGACGCCCTCGAGCTCGGCCGGCGTCAGCAGCTCCATGATCCCCGTGGTCGCGCACACGGTGGCCGCCTTCTGGGAGCGGCCCATCGCGAACGCGTTGGGCATCGGCGTGTCGATGACCGCGATCGTCGGCTTGGGCAGGTCGGCCTGCACGCAGAGCCGCTCGATCATCGCGTGGAGCTCGGGCGCCTGCTGCGGCGACACCTTCCTGGCGCCCATCGAGGCCAGGGCGATCTTGTCGGAGGTGAAGACCTGCAGCGCGAAGAGGCCCGCGGCCGCGACGAGGATCACCACGAAGCTCGCGCCGGCGGCGAACAGCACGCCGATCAGGACCAGATAGACCAGCCCGAGCAGGAACATCGTGATGAGCATCCGGGCCTGGAGCCCGGTGTCCTTGCCGAACGAGGTACGCGATGCCATGCCCGCAGTGTGGCCGAAATCGCTAAAGGGCGCGTCAAGCCCCGCGCCCGCGCGGATTGGGCGTCCGCTTGCAGGCTCGCGGGGGCCGTGCTGCTAGACAGAGGGGCCGCCGGCCGGGCCGAAACGGCCGGTGTCTCCGTCTGATTCCGCTCCAGTGAGACTCCGCCTGCTTCTCCTGAGCGCGCTCGCGCTCCTGCCCGTCGGCCTGTGGGCGCTCTCGCCGCTCGTCACGACCGCGGCGACCCCGCGCACCCTCAACCAGGTCCAGGAGAAGATCCAGGAGAAGGAGCGCCAGATCAACCGCGACAAGGGCCACGAGCGGGTCCTCACGAGCGACATCTCGCGCTACACGGAGCGCATCGGCGCGCTGCAGGGGAGGATCACGACGCTGCACCGCCGCCAGGTCGAGTTGCAGGCCGACCTCGACCGCAAGCGCGCCGAGCTCGTGCGCATCCAGGAGGACCTGCGCAAGGAGCGGGCTCGGCTCACGCGGCTGAAGGCGCGCCTGACCGCGTCGCGCAAGGCGCTGGCGATGCGGCTCGTCGAGCTCTACAAGTCCGACCCGCCGGACCTCATCACGGTCGTCCTCGACTCCGAGGACTTCTCCGACCTGATGGAGCGCAGCGAGTTCCTGCGCCGCATCTCGGAGTCCGACCGCCTCATCGTCGACCGCGTGAAGACGGCCAAGGCCGAGTCCGCCGAGGCGACGGAGCGGCTCGCCGACCTCGAGCAGCGCCAGCAGCGCGTCGCCGCCGCGGTCCTGGAGCAGCGCAACCAGGTCGCGGGCGTCAAGGAGGAGCTGGTCCAGGCGCGCAGCGGGTACGAGCGGACCCGGGCCAGCAAGCGCGCCGCGCTCCAGAAGGTGCGCGCGCACCGCCACGAGCTGGAGGACGACCTCGGCGAGCTGCACGAGGTCCAGGCCCGCATCCAGGCGCGCCTGGCCCGGGTGGCGGCGGGCGAGGGGTCGTCGGGGACGCTGCCGGCCGGCCCGATCCAGCAGGGCAGCGGCGGGATGGTGTGGCCGGTGAACGGGCCGATCACGTCGCCGTTCTGCGAATCCCGCTCGTGGGAGTCGTGCCATCCGGGCATCGACATCGGGGTTCCGTCGGGCACGCCGATCCGCGCGGTCGCCTCCGGCCGGGTCGTGCTCATGCAGCCCGACGCCAGCTCCGGCGGCTACGGCAACTTCACCTGCATCCAGCACACCGCGTCGATGTCGAGCTGCTACGCGCACCAGTCGCGCTTCGGCACGTCGATGGGCGCGAGCGTCGCGCAGGGCCAGGTCATCGGGCACGTCGGGTGCACGGGCCGCTGCTTCGGCGACCACCTCCACTTCGAGATCCGCATCAACGGGTCGGTCACGAACCCGATGAACTACCTGTAGGGGCGGGCCCGGCCGGGCGCTCCCGTACCCTCAGCGCCCGTGATCCCCGAGATCGGGCCCATCCAGAGCTTCGGCGTCATGTTCGCGCTGGCCTTCCTGGCCTGCGGGGCGATGGCGGCGCGTCGCTACAAGGAGCTCGGCAAGCCCGCCGACTACGCCTACGAGGTCGTGTTCGCCGCGCTGATCGGCGGCCTCGTCGGCGCCCGCGCCTACTACCTGATCCAGCACCCCGACGAGTTCGGGCTCTCGGGGATCTTCAGCGGCTCGGGCCTCGTGTTCTGGGGCGGCGCGCTCGGCGGCGCGATCGGCGTGCTGCTGTGGGCCTGGTGGCGCGGGATGCTGAACGGCCGCCAGATCGACATGGGCGGCATCGGCCTGGCGATCGGCTACTCGATCGGCCGCATCGGCTGCCAGCTCTCGGGCGACGGCGACTACGGCACCGCCTCGTCGCTGCCGTGGGCGATGGCCTACCCGGACGGCACGGTGCCGACGACCGAGGAGGTCCACCCGACCCCGATCTACGAGACGCTCTCGATGGGTCTCGTGGCGTGGCTGCTGTGGCGCTGGCGCGACGCGCTCAAGCCGGGCGCGATCTTCGGGCTCTACCTCGTGTTCGCCGGGGTGGAGCGGTTCCTGGTCGAGTTCATCCGCCGCAACGACGACGTCGCCCTCGGGCTGACCGCCGCGCAGCTCGAGGCGGTCGGCGCGCTGATCATCGGCGCGGCGATCATCGCCTACGTCGCGCGCCGCAACGGCGGCGAGCTGTTCGAGCGCGACGCGCCGTCGCGCGAGGTGGCGGCGGCGCGCTGAGTCTGGTAGGCCGGGTCGCGGACCATGCCCCGCCTGAACGGACCGCAGACCACCGGCCGCGCGTATCGCGACCTGTCGCCGCCGCGCCACGGCGTCGAGTCGGAGCTCGACGTCCCGATCGCGGTCCGCGACGGGACGCGGCTGCTGGCCGACGTCCACCGCCCGGCGGGCGCCGGCCCGGTCCCGGCGCTGCTCGCGTTCTCCTGCTATCCGCGCCAGATGCAGCAGAGCGGGCTGCCGTCGGGCTTCGTCGAGGCCGGGTCGACGCCGTTCTGGGTGGCGCGCGGCTACGCCCACGTGATCGTCAACGCGCGCGGGACCGGCGGTTCGGGCGGCACGTACACGCTGCTCGACGCGACGGAGCGCGACGACCTGCACGACGTCGTCGAGTGGATCGCCGCGCAGCCGTGGTGCGACGGCGGCGTCGGCATGATCGGCATCAGCTACTTCGCGATGGCCCAGCTGATGGCGGCGGCGACGGCCCCGCCGTCCCTGCGCGCGATCTTCCCGCTGGCGGGCGCGACGGGACTGCGCCAGGCGCTCCACCACGGCGGGATCCTGTCGGACCGGTTCGCGGGCGCCTGGCTGGCCGGGGTGGGGATGCTCGCGCCCGCGCGGCGGGCGGACGCGTTCCGCTCGCGGCCGGCGCGGGCGCTCGAGCGGCTGATGCACAGCGAGCCCGTCCACCGGCGCCTGGCCGGCTTCGACGGGGAGGCGGCGATCGGCGCGCTCAGCCGGCTGATGCGCCTCTCGTACGACGCCGAGCCCTGGCAGCGGCTCTACGACGACGTCGTGGCCGGGGAGCCCGAGGGCGGCGCGTTCTGGCGCGACCGCGACGCCGCCCCGCTGCTGGGCGGCGTGCGCGTGCCGGTCTACGTCGGCGGCGGGTGGGACAACGTGCCGCTGCACCTGCCCGGCGCGTTCGCGGCGTGGGCGGCGCTGCCGCCCCATCCCGGGCACCGGATGGCGCTGCTGGGGCCGGGCGGCCTCGGGTGGCCATGGGAGTCGATGCACGTGGAGGCGCTCGCCTGGTACGACCACTGGCTGAAGGGGCGCGACACGGGCGTCTTCGACGGCCCGCCGATCCGCTACTGGCTGCGCGGCGCCGGCGAGTACCGCGCGCTCGACGCCTGGCCGCCGCCCAGCGGGGCGACGCGGGTGCTGCACCTGCGCGCCGACGGCACGCTCGGCGCGAGCGCGGGGCCGGGCGGGCGCACGTACCAGTTCCTGCCTCCGGCGCTGACCCGGCCGCCGAACGCGCGGACCGTGGCGCCCGCGTCGCTGGTGTGGGACACCGCGCCCGTGCGCACGGCCTTCGACGTGGTCGGCGCGCCGGTGCTCGAGCTCGACGCGGAGGCGACCGCCCCCGACGTCGACTGGATCGCGAAGCTCTCGCTCGTCGACGCGTCCGGCACGGTCCACGACCTCACCCAGGGCTGGCTGCGCACCCGCGCCGACGCCGGCCCGTGGGGCATCGAGCTGGTGCCGACCGCCGTCCGCGTCCGTCCCGGCGAGGCGCTGCGCCTGACGCTGGCCAGCGACGATCGCCATGACGACATCGCGATGCTCGGCTTCACGCACCTCCCCCTCGGGACGCCCTCGCGCCAGCACGTGCGCGCGGCGTCGCGGCTGGTGCTGCCGCTGCTGGACGCGTAGGGGCCTACGCGATCGCGTGGTCCAGCCAACGGAGGGCCTCGGCCTGCAGCTCCGGGTCGTGCTGGATCGAGCGGTGGTGGCCGCCTGGCACGAGCAGCAGCCGCCGCGGGTTCGCGCGGTCGGCGGCGGCGTCGAGCGCGACCGAGTGCTGGTAGGGCACGGACTCGTCGCCCTCGGCGTGCATGAGCAGCAGCGCGCCCTCGTACGTCGAGACGGCCTGCAGGTCGTCGTGCTCGGACAGGAACCGCTCGAGGGCGGCGCGGTCGGCCCGGAACGCGAAGCGCCCGGCGCGCAGGCCCACGACGAGCCCGTCGGCGGGCGCCGGGCAGATCGCCACGACCGCTCGCGCGCCCACCCGCGCGGCGCCCACGATCGCCAGGTAGCCGCCCATCGACGAGCCCCGCAGCGCCAGCGGCACGTCGTCCGGCAGCTCGCCGGCCATCGCCGCCAGGTCGTCGAGCACGCGGGCGCCCAGCACGCCGTCGCTCTCGCCGTGGCCGCGCTGGTCGAAGCACAGCACGCACCAGCCCGCTGCGCGCGCCAGGCGGGCGAAGTCGTAGTGCGACTCCTTGGACGAGTCGGCGCCGTGCAGGACCAGCAGCGACCCGCGCGGCGGCCCCTCGGGCTCGAAGCGCGCCCAGGCGAGGCCGTCGGTGCGGCCGAGGCGGGGTGGATCCACGGAGACGGTGCGAGGCACGAGTCTGCGATCCTGCCAGGTCGACATGGCCGTCAGCGCCCCGACCGTCTCCCAGGCCTTCCCGATCGGCAGCCGCCTCAACGAGCGCGGCGTGCTCGAGATCGGCGGCTGCGACGCGCTCGAGCTCGCCCGGGAGTTCGGCACGCCGGCGTACATCGTGGCCGAGGACGACCTGCGCGCCCGCGCCCGCCGGATGCTCGCCGCCTACCGCGCGCACGCCGCCGACGTCGACGTCCTGTTCGCCTCCAAGGCCTTCCCGTGCACCGCGGTGCTGCGGGTCTTCGCCGAGGAGGGGCTCGGCTGCGACGTCGCCTCCGGCGGTGAGCTCAGGCTGGCGCTGGCCGCCGGCATCGACCCCGGCCGCATCTACATGCACGGCAACGCCAAGTCGGTCGCGGAGCTGCGCGCCGCGGTCGCCGCGGGCGTGCACTGCATCGTCGTCGACAACGAGGGCGAGATCGACCGGCTCGAGGAGATCGCCACCGGCACGCAGCGGGTGATGATCCGCGTCACGCCCGACGTGCGGGGCGAGACCCACGCCGCGATCTCGACGGGCCAGGCCGACTCGAAGTTCGGCTTCTCGATGGAGGACGCGCCCGAGGCGATCGCGCGCCTGCAGGGCTCCGACCGCCTCGAGCTGCTCGGCGTGCACTACCACGTCGGCTCCCAGCTGCTGTCGACGATGCCGTTCGAGCGGGCCGCCGAGGCGGTCGCGCGGCTCGGCGACTTCCCGGTCGTCAACGTCGGCGGCGGCCTCGGCGTCGCCTACACCGACGAGGAGCCGCCGAGCTTCGAGGACTACGCGCGGGCGAAGGTCGAGGCGGTCGCCCGCCATCTCGGCCCGGACAAGCGGATCGTGGCCGAGCCCGGCCGCGCGCTCGTCGCGCACTCGACCGTGACGCTGTACACGGTCGAGTCGGTCAAGCGCAACGTGTCGCTGTGGGTCGGCGTCGACGGCGGCATGTCCGACAACCTGCGCCCGATGCTCTACGGCGCGCGCTACGAGGCGCACGTCGTCGACCGCTTCGGCGGCACGACGCGCTGCCACGTCGCGGGCAAGCACTGCGAGTCCGGCGACGTGATCGTCCGCGACGCGCTGCTCGACGACCCGCGCGTCGGCGACGTGCTCGTCACGGCGGCCACGGGCGCGTACGGCCACGCGCTGGCCAACAACTACAACGGGGTGCCACGGCCGCCGGTCGTGTTCGCCAAGGACGGAGATGCGCGCGTCGTCGTGCGCCGCGAGACCTACGAGGATCTGCTTGCCCGAGACGTTTGAGGTGGGTCTGCTGGGCTACGGGACCGTCGGCTCGGCGTTCGCCGAGCTGCTCGATGCCCGTGCGCCGCAGATCGAGGCGATCACCGGACTGCGCCCGCGCCTGTGCGGGGTGCTGACCCGCTCGCGCGGGGACTTCGACGAGATCCTGGCCACCGCCGACCTGATCGTCGAGGTGATGGGCGGGCTGGAGCCGGCGCGCGAGTACGTGCTGCGCGCGCTGCGGGCGGGGCGCCACGTGGTGACCGCCAACAAGCAGCTGCTGGCCCGTCACGGCGAGGAGCTGTGGGCGGCCGCCCGCGAGCACAACGTGCAGCTGCGCTTCGAGGCGGCCGTCGGCGGCGTCGTCCCGGTCATCCGCGTGCTCCAGGAGACGCTCGCGGCCGCGCACATCGACCGCGTCACCGGCATCGTCAACGGCACGACGAACTTCATCCTCTCCGAGATGGCGCGCACCGGCGAGACGTTCGCGGAGGCGCTCGCGGAGGCGCAGCGGCTCGGGTACGCGGAGGCGGATCCCACCGAGGACGTCAACGGCGCCGACGCCGCCGCGAAGATGGCGATCCTCGCGCGTCTCGCCTTCGACACGCCCGTGCACCTCGACCAGGTCGTCTACGAGGGCATCGAGCACATCACGCCCGACGACCTCGAGTACGCGCGCGACCTCGGCCTGGGCCTGAAGCTGATCGGCACCGCCGAGCGCATCGACGGCGGGCTCAGCGTGCGCGTCCACCCGGCGTTCCTGTACGCCGGCCACCCGCTCGCCTCGGTCAACGGGCCGTTCAACGCGGTGACGATCGAGTCGCCGGCGATCACCGAGATCACGCTGTCGGGGCCGGGCGCCGGCGGGCCGCAGACCGCCAGCGCGGTGCTCGGCGACGTGATCAGCGCGATGATCCCGCCCGCGTCGACGCCGGAGACCTCGCAGCGGCTGGAGATGGTGACCGAGGTCGAGTCGGCCTTCTACCTGCACCTCGACGTGGACGACCGGCCGGGCGTGCTGGCGCGCGTCGCCGAGGCGCTCGGCTCGCAGGGCGTGTCCGTGAAGTCGGTCGTCCAGAAGGGCCTCGGCGACCAGGCGCGCCTGGTGATGGTCGTCCACCGCGTGCCCGAGTCGCGGTTCTTCGCCGCCGTGGACGAGATCGCGGGCATGGAGTTCATGCGCTCCCGCCCGCGCTTCATCCGCGTCGTCGAGGAGGAGTTCGGCGTCTGATGCCCGGCCTCATCGAGCGCTACCGCGCCGACCTCCCGTTCGGCCCCGAGGACCCGGTCGTCAGCATGGGGGAGGGCTCCACGCCGCTCGTCCCCGCGCCCGCCGTGAGCGAGCGCGTCGGCGCCGACGTGTGGCTGAAGCTGGAGGGCCTCAACCCGACCGGCTCGTTCAAGGACCGCGGCATGTGCTGCGCGGTGTCGGCGGCGCTGCGCGAGGGCGCCTCGACCGTCATCTGCGCGTCGACCGGCAACACCGCCGCCAGCGCGGCCGCGTACGCGGCGCGCGCCGGGATGCGCGGCGTCGTGATCGTCCCCGAGGGCAAGATCGCGACCGGCAAGCTCGCCCAGGCGCTCGTCTACGGCGCGCGGGTGATCGCGCTGCAGGGCAACTTCGACGAGGCGCTGCGGCTCGTGCGCCAGATGGCCGAGCAGCACCCGATCGCGCTCGTCAACTCCGTCAACGAGTTCCGGCTGCAGGGCCAGAAGACCGCGGCGTTCGAGCTGCTGGAGGACCTCGGCGGCGACCTCGACGCGCTGTGCATCCCGGTCGGCAACGCCGGCAACGTCACCGCCTACTGGAAGGGCTTCCAGGAGCGCGGCGCCGCGCCGCGCCTGTTCGGCTTCCAGGCCGAGGGCGCCGCGCCGCTGGTGCTCGGGCATCCCGTCGAGCGGCCCGAGACCGTCGCGAGCGCGATCCGCATCGGCAACCCGGCGCGCTGGGAGGAGGCGATGAGCGCGATGACGAGCTCGCGCGGCGCCGTGCGGGCGGTCACCGACGAGGAGATCCTCGACGCGTGGGCGTTCCTGGCCCGCCGCGAGGGCGTCTTCTGCGAGCCGGCGTCGGCCGCGTCGGTCGCCGGCCTGCTCAGGTACGGCCCCGACGGCTGCGGCCGCATCGCCTGCGTGCTCACCGGCAACGGCCTCAAGGATCCGCAGACCGCGCTGGAGCGGGCGGGCGGCGTCGTCCCGTGCCCGGCCGAGTTCGGCGCGCTCGAGGCCGCCGTCCTGGGCTGATCTCCGACCCGATGCGTCGCCGCCGCCTCATCCGCGTGCCCGCGTCGAGCGCCAACCTCGGCCCCGGGTTCGACGCGTTCGCGGCGGCGCTCGCGTTCCACCTCGAGCTGGAGGTGGAGGAGACCGGCTCGTTCGACGTCGAGACCGACCTCGACGTCCCGCGCGACCGCTCCAACCTGCTCGTGCGCGCGTTCGAGCGCCTGCATCCCGCCGACGGGCTCACGTTCCGGGTGCGCTCCACGATCCCGATGTCCGGCGGGCTGGGCTCCAGCGCCGCCGCCGTGGTCGCCGGCCTGACCGCCGCCGACCACCTGTACGAGCTCGACGCGGACGTGCTCGCGCTCGGCAGCGAGATCGAGGGCCATCCCGACAACGTCGCCGCCGCGCTGCACGGCGGCGTCGTCGTGTGCGCGGACGGCGAGGCGGTGCGCTTCGACCCGCCCTCCGCGCTGGAGACGCTCGTCGTCGTGCCGGGCGAGCCGGTCGAGACCGCGCGCGCCCGCGCCGCGCTCCCCGAGGCCGTGCCGCTGGCCGACGCCGTGTTCAACACCGCCCACGGCGCGCTGCTCGTGCTCGGGCTCGCCACCGGCGACCTCGACCTCGTCGCCCGCGGCCTGGCCGACCGCCTCCACCAGCCCCACCGCGCGCACCTGTACCCGCGCAGCGCGCAGCTCGTCGCCGACGCCCGATCGCTCGGGGCGCTGGGCGCGACGATCTCCGGCGCCGGCCCGACCGTGCTCGTGTGGACGCACGTCGAGGCGACCGCGGCCGTCCACGCCCGCCTGCGCGAGCGCGCCGAGGGCTGGGCGACCGTCCACCGCGCCGCGTTCGAGCCCGCCGGCGCGGACGTGCGCGAGGTGTAGCGGGCTACGCGGCGAGCTTGCGCAGCCGCCGGCGCGCGGCCTCGAAGCCGCCCAGCCGCCGCAGGATCTCGTCGGCCAGCGCGACGTAGTCGGCGCCCAGGTCGGGCCGGTGGTCGAGGATCGACACGCCCCGCTCGGCCGACTCGGCGTACGCGATCGACTGGCGGATCGTCGTGTCGAACACCTTGTCGCCGTACTCCTCCTTCAGCGCCGCGTACGTCTCGCGCGAGTGGACCGTGCGCATGTCGGCGATGTTCAGCACGACGCCCAGCCAGTTGAGCTTCTCGTTGTGCAGGTCGCGGGCGACCTCGAGCATGTCGAGGACCTGGACGACGCCCTGCAGCGCGAAGTGCTGGGCCTCGGCGCTGATCAGCGCGTGGTCGGCGGCCACGACGCCGTTGACGGTCAGCAGGCCCAGCGACGGCGGGCAGTCGATCAGGATGACGTCGTAGTCGTCGCGCACGTCGCGCAGCGCCCGCTTCAGCGTCAGCTCGCGACCCATCTTCCCGGCGAGCTGCAGCTCCGCCTCGGCCAGCGACAGCGCCGCGGGCACGACGTCGTCGTGGATCGCGTCGCGCAGCTTCGCCTTCCCGGTGAGCACCTCGGCGATCGTCGGGGCCGCGTCCGGCGGCACGTCGAAGTAGTCCGACAGGTTGCCCTGGGGGTCGAGGTCGACCGCCAGCACCCGCAGGCCGCACCGGCGCAGCACGTCCGAGAGCGTCCGCACCGTCGTGGTCTTGCCCGTCCCGCCCTTCTGAGAGAGAACCGCGATCGTCTCGGCCATCGGAGCGCGCGAAATCTACCGTCCGCGCGCTCCGGCGGCGTTCACGTCGCGACGTCCCGGGTCGCCGACAGCCGCGAGGGCGTCTCGGACACCTCGAGGAACGCGATGCGGTAGCGGCCGACGAGGATCTCGTCGCCGTCGTGGATCACGCGCCAGTCGACGCGCTCGCCGTTCACGAACACGCCGTTCAGGCTGCGGTCGTCCAGGATCCGCACGCCGTCCGCCTGGCGCACCAGCAGCGCATGGCGGCGGCTCACCGTCGGATCGTCGAAGCGGACGTCGGCCGCCAGCGAGCGACCGATCCGCGTCCACTCGCGCGTGAGCGGCACCAGGCGGATCCCGTCGCCCTCGTCGAGCGCGAGGTACTCGCCGGGCCCGTCGGCCAGCGCGCGGGCGCGCTCGAGCCACGTCGCGCGCTGCTCGGCGGAGCGGGCCGGGGTCGGGTCTCGGACGAAGCGGCCCTCGGCCGCCTGGCCGAACAGCGACGCCCGCTGGAACTGCCGCCCGCCGCAGCGCGGGCAGTCGGGCACCGCGTCTTCTGCCGTCAGCGTCACGACGTACCCGCAGCCGTCGCACCGAAAGGATCCGGTGCCGGCCAGCGTGCCCGTCACCACTGCTTCCATCTCTCCCGCCTCTCCCTCGGGATCGTTGCGATCGATCCTAACGCACCACCGGGGAACCCCCAAGCGGGTGGCCGCAAACGTCCGTGCAGAGCAGGATTCGGCGGTCAGCGGACGAACCGACTCGTCATGCGACGCCGCCGGACGGACCTGGGCCAGCATCTCGTGCGCAAGAGCGTGGGCGCCCTCAGCGAGGATCGCGACCACTGCGCGACCTGCGGGCGCACCCCGCTGACGGGCGAGCGCGTGCACCGCTACGACGACGGCCTGCTGCTGTGCGAGCTGTGCCGCCCGCTCACCCGCGTCGCCGACGCCCGCGAGGAGGTCGTGCGCCATTGCGAGCACGGTCACACGGTGCGCTCGGTGCAGCGGATCGCGGCCTGAGGGCCGCCGCCGGGCCGGCTCCGTAGAATCCGCGCCGCCATGGAGCCCGTCACGGTCCACACGACCATCGCCCGACCTCGCGAGGAGGTCTTCGCCTACCTCGCCGACATCGCCAACCACGCGGAGTTCAGCGACCACTACCTGGTCGACTGGCGGCTCACCCGCGAGGACCCGGTCGGGAAGGGCGCGGGGGCGCGCTTCGCGCTCAAGGGCGCGCCGGGCATCCCGCGCTACCGCTACGCCGACGTGACGATGATCGAGGTCGAGCCGCCGTGGCGGATCGTCGAGGCGGGGCGCGGCGGCAAGTTCAACCGGGTGCCGCTGCGCGCGGTGTACGAGCTCCAGCCGTCGGCCGGCGGCACGCGGGTCGAGCTGACCGTCGAGACGCGGGTCGAGAAGCCCGCGGACCGCTTCATCGAGGCGCTCGGGTTCCGCCGCTGGTTCAAGCGCCGCGCGACGAAGGCGTTGCGTCGCCTGCGCTCGATCCTGGAGGACGGCGAGGACCGCGGCCAGCGGGCCACGATCGCAGGACGTTGAACCCCCTCCTTGGACTAGCATCCCGCCCCGCATGAAGCTTCGACGCCTCCTCGCCCTCACCGCCGTGTCCGCCCTCGCCCTGCCGCTCGCCGCGTGCGGGAACAAGGAGGAGGTGGTCACCCACGGCCACACCGAGGGCTCGTACCTGAACGTCGGCAACCTCACCTACCAGGTGCAGATCTCGCGCCAGCTGAACCCGACCGACATCACGGATCGCTCGTACCTGGTCCAGGTGCCGATCGAAGAGCGCCAGCTCGCCCCGGACGAGAGCTGGTTCGGCGTGTTCGTCATCGCCTTCAACGAGAGCGACGACGTGCACCAGGCGGCGTCCGAGTTCGAGATCACCGACACGCAGGACACCGTCTACCGGCCGATCGAGCTGGGCGACGACAACGTGTTCGCCTACCGCCCCGGCCCGATCGAGGCCGGCGAGCAGATCCCGCCGGTCAACAGCGCCGCGTCGAACAACCCGACGGTCAACGGCGGCCTGCTGCTGTTCAAGGTCAAGAACGAGTCGTTCGACAACCGTCCGCTGGAGCTGCGCATCCGCGCCGCCGAGGGCACGCCCGAAGAGGCGGCCGTCGACCTCGACGTCTAGCGCCGACGTGGGAGCGATCGTCCGCGGTATGCGCGGACGAGGGCTTCCACCCCTTCCGGGGGCGAGGGGGCGGCACTCAGGTCGACCACCCACGGAGATTCGCGCAGACGTGTGGCACTCCAGCCACCTCTACGGTGGTCAACGTGCCACACGTCGCCTGGCGCCGCCGGCCGCGCGACCCCGCGGCGCCTACAGCGCGGCTTCGAGCACCTGACGGGCGGCGGGGGCGGCCACCGCGCCGCCCGAGCCGGCCCGCACGAGCATGACGCCGACCGCCACGCGCGGCTTGCCCTTCGCCGGGGCGTAGGCGACGAACCAGGCGTCGGTGTCGGGCTCGTCGTCGACGACGACGGGCAGCGTCTCGCCGCTGCCCGGCGCCGGGCGGACGTCGTCCTCGAGCTCGGCGGTGCCGGTCTTGCCGGCCACGGGCACGCCCGGGATCGCGGCGGCGGTCCCGGTTCCGTCCGTCACGACCGCCCGCATCATCCGCCCGACCTGGCGGGCGATCCTCGGCGTGGTGACCGGCGCGTGGCCCAGCCGCTCGCCGTGCGCGAACGTGGGGCGGGGCCGGCGGCCGTCGAGCGCGATCGTGGCGGCCACGACCGTCATCGTCAGCGCGGTCGCCTGCACGAGGCCCTGGCCGATCGCCGTCGACCCGAGCGCGAGGTCGTCGCCGATCTCGCCCGCCGGCGGGATCGTCGCGGTCGCCGCGCCGGGGATGCCCGGGCTCTGGTCGAAGCCGAAGCGGCGCGCGGTGGCGACGAGCTTCTCGGCGCCGACCTCGACGCCCATCGGCGCGAAGACCGAGTTGCACGAGTGCGCGAACGTCTGCTCGAGCGTCCCGCCGCACGCCTCGCCGTTGTTGTTCTCCAGCCGGACGCCCTCGAGCGTCGTGTACGTCTCGACCGGATAGGTGTCCGACGGCTTGGCGGCGCCCGACTCGAGGCCGGCCACGAGCGTGATGATCTTGAACGTCGACCCCGGCGGCTGCAGGCCCGACAGCGGGATGCCGGCGGCCGCGAGCACCTCGCCGGTCCGGGGGTCCATCGCGATGATGCCGCCCAGGCGGCTGCCGAGCGCGTCGACGGCGGCCTGCTGCACCTTCGGCGAGATCGTCGTCCGCACCGCCTTCGCCGGCTGCGGCGGGCGGGTGCCCAGCAGGCGCTCGCCGGCCAGCAGCACGCCGCCGGCGCGGCCCCGCAGGCGCTCCTCGAACATCCGCTCCAGCCCGGAGACGCCGACCTGCGCGTCCTTGGGGACGCCGGCGGCGCGCAGCTCGGCCGCCTGCTCCTTGGGCATCGGGCCGAGCTGCCCGACGATCGACGACGCGATCGGCGGGACCTCCTCGCCGTCGGGCGCGCGGGCCAGCGGCGTGCCGTCGCGGGCCAGCAGCGCCGCCCGCGGCGGCAGGTCGGTGCGGCGGTGCAGCCGCTCGCCGGGACGCAGGCCGGGGAAGACGAGCTCGGGGCTCCAGCTCACGCGCGCCTCCTCGTCGACCTCGGTCACCGGCAGGCGCAGCTCCTGGCGGATCGTCCCGAACGCCTCGGTCTCGACGACGGCGGGGATCACCACGACGCTGTCGCCGACGTCGCGGCTCTCGCCGAAGCGCATGGCGCGCGTCGTGGCGGTGGCGGCGGCCTCGCGATAGGCGCGCGCGAAGTCGCGCAGCGACCGGCCGTTGGCGCCCGCGTCGGTGAGCGCGTACATGAGCGCGAGGTCGCCGGCCGCCCAGGCGGCGGCGAACCGCTCGGCGACCTGCTCGGAGGCGGGCACGTGACGCCCGCCGAGGACGGCGCCCGCGGCGAAGGCCAGCAACGCCGCGGCGGCGATCGGCGCAATGCGACGCCATCGCGACCGTCCCCGCCGCTGTCTCCCACCTGTCACAGGCCCGGAACGGTAGATCATGCGCTTGGATAGCCGGTTGCGTGACCCGCCTGGACTGGATCATCGTCGTCGTCGTGCTGGCCGGGGCCGCGGTCGGGTACGCGCGGGGCTTCGTCGTCGGGGCGCTGTCGCTCCTCGGCTTCGGCGCCGGGGCCGTCGCCGGCGCCCGCCTCGCCCCGCTGCTGCTGAGCGAGGGCTCCGAGTCGCCGTACGCGCCGCTGTTCGCGCTCGTCGGCGCGATCGGGATCGGCTCGATCCTCGCGGCCGCGTTCTCGGGCGTCGCCTACCGGCTGCGCAGCGGGGCGCGGCGGATCCCCGGGTTCACGACGGTCGACGGCGCGCTCGGCGCGCTGCTGAGCGCCGGCATCGCGCTCGGGATCGTGTGGCTGGCCGGCGCGGTGGCGCTGCAGTCGCTCGGGCAGCGGGAGCTGCGCGAGCAGGCGCAGCGCTCGTCGGTCCTGCGGACGCTCAACGAGCTGCTGCCGCCGTCGGGCCCGATCCTCAACGCGCTCGCGCGCTTCGACCCGCTGCCGACGATCTCCGGTCCCGGCGCGGACGTGCCGCCGCCGCGCGCGGCGATCGCGCGGGCCGCCGGCGTGCGGGCGGCGGCCGGGGCGGTCGTGAAGGTCCTGGGCACCGCCTGCGGCCTGGCCGTCGAGGGCTCGGGCTGGGCCGCGGGCGACGGGCTCGTCGTGACGAACGCGCACGTGGTCGCCGGCCAGGAGGACACGACCGTGCAGGTGCGCGGACGCGGACCGCGGCTGCCGGCGACCGCCGTCGCGTTCGATCCGCGCAACGACGTGGCCGTCCTGCGCGTCGACGGGCTCGAGGGCGAGGGCCTCGACCTGCGCGTCGACGTGCCGGCCGGCACGGAGGCGGCGCTGCTGGGCTTCCCGCAGAACGGGCCCTACGACGTTCGTCCGGCGCGGATGGGCGCCGAGCGCATCGCGCGCACCGACGACGCCTACGGCCGCGGCCCGGTCACGCGCGCGATCGTGCCGCTCCGCGGGCGCGTCCGGCACGGCAACTCGGGCGGGCCGCTGGTCGACGCGCACGGCCGTGTCGTCGGCACCGTGTTCGCCGCGACCGTCGGGACCGACCACCGCGGCGGGTACGCCGTGCCCAACCGGATCGTCGAGCGGGCGCTCGCCGAGGCGGCCGGGCCCGTCTCGACCGGCCCCTGCACCGGGTGAGCGAGGGGCGCGCGCCCCGTCGGCCGGGCATCGCTACGCTGCGCCGCTCATGGCCAAGACCCTCGTCATCGCCGAGAAGCCGTCCGTCGGGCGCGACATCGCGCGCGTCCTGCCGGGCCCGTTCGCCAAGAACGAGGGGTTCCTGGAGGGGCCCGAGCACGTCATCACGTGGGCCGTCGGGCACCTCGTCCAGCTCGCCGAGCCCGACGAGTACGACGCCAAGTACAAGAAGTGGAAGATGAGCGACCTGCCGATCGTGCCCGAGCGCTTCAAGCTCGTCGTGCGCGACGAGCGCTCGCGCAGGCAGATGTCGGTCGTCTCCCAGCAGCTCAAGCGCGACGACGTCGATCTCGTCATCAACGCCTGCGACGCCGGGCGCGAGGGCGAGCTGATCTTCGCCTACCTGTACGAGAAGGCGGGCGCCACGAAGCCGGTGAAGCGGCTGTGGCTGTCGTCGATGACCAAGCAGGCGATGGAGCACGCGTTCGCCAACCTCCGCGACGCCTCGGAGATGGAGACGCTCGAGCAGGCCGCGCGCTCGCGCTCGGAGGCCGACTGGATCGTCGGCATGAACGCCACGCGCGCCGCCACGATCCGGCTGCGCTCGAGCTTCGACGGCGCCGTGTCGCTGGGCCGCGTGCAGACGCCGACGCTCGCGATCCTCGCCCGCCGCGAAGAGGAGATCGCGGCCTTCAAGCCCGAGCCCTACTGGATCGTCGACGCGACCTTCGAGGCCGACGGCGCCCGCCGCTACGAGGGCCGCTTCCACGCCGGCGCCCAGCCGCGCGTCGCCACCGCGCAGGAGGCCGAGGCGATCGTCGCCGCCGTCCGCGGCCAGCGCGGCACGATCACCAAGGTCGACAAGACCAAGCGCACCGAGAAGGCGCCGCTGCTGTACGACCTCACCTCGCTGCAGCGCGACGCCAACACCCGCTTCGGCTTCAGCGCCCGCCGCACGCTCGCCGCCGCCCAGCGGCTCTACGAGGAGCACAAGGCGCTCACGTACCCGCGCACGAACTCGCGCTACCTGACCAGCGACATGGTCGGCGAGATCAAGCCGACCGCCTCCCTGCTGGGCGGCCAGGCCGAGTACCGGGCCGCGGCCGAGTACGTCACGGGGCTGGACCTGCTGCCGCTCGGGCGCGTCGTGGCCGACGACAAGGTCGGCGACCACCACGCGATCATCCCGACCCGCGCCGAGCATCGCGTCGACAAGATGAGCGACGACGACCGGCGCATCTACGACCTGGTCGTGCGGCGCTTCCTGGCCGTCTTCCATCCCGAGGCCGTCTTCGAGAACACGCGCGTCGAGACGACGGTCGCCGACCACGTGTTCCGCACCCGCGGCAAGATCCTGATCGTGCCGGGCTGGCGCGGCGTGTACGGCGAGCTGGCCGAGGGCGAGCAGGGCGCCGACGACGACGAGGGCCGCGAGCAGCAGCTCCCGCGCCTGGAGCAGGGCGAGGAGGTCGACACCCGCGAGGTCGCGGCGACCGAGAAGGAGACCAAGCCGCCGCGCCGGTACACGGACGCGTCGCTGCTGGCCGCCATGGAGACCGCCGGCAAGCTCGTCGAGGACGAGGAGCTGCGCGAGGCGATGAAGGACTCCGGGATCGGCACGCCGGCGACGCGGGCGGCGATCATCGAGCGGCTCATCGACGTCGGCTACGTCGAGCGCGACGGCCGCGCCCTGGTCTGCACCGAGAAGGGCCTCAACGTCATCCGCCTGCTCGACAACCATCCGCTGACGTCGCCCTCGCTGACCGGCGACTGGGAGCACCGGCTGGCGAAGATCGAGACCGGCGAGGACTCGCGGCCGAAGTTCATGGCCGACATCGCGAAGTTCGCCGGCGAGACCGTCCACATGCTCGACGAGAAGCTCAAGGACGTGCGCATCCCGCGCGCGAACCTCGGCCCGTGCCCGGTGTGCGGGCGCGACATCGTCGAGAATCGCAAGGGCTACTCGTGCTGGTCGCGCGAGGATCCGGGCTGCGGCTTCGTGATCTGGAAGGCGAAGGCCGGCAAGACGCTCCCGCCGGCGGTCGTGCGCGAGCTCGTGAAGGTCGGCTACACCGCGCGGCCGGTCACCGGCTTCCGGAGCCGCGCGGGCCGTTCGTTCCGCGCGCGCCTGGCGCTGGAGCAGACGCCCGAGGGCCGCTGGCGCGTCGAGTTCGACGAGCCGTGGGCCAAGGAGGGCGCCAAGCCGCCCGACGAGGAGACCGTGCCGGCGGCGGGCGCCGCCGCGCCCGCCCCCGCGGAGGCGGCGTAGGCCCCGGCGCTGCGGGCGCGCGGCGCCGGGTTCGCGCGCTCCGACGCCGTCGGCCCGCGCGAGCTGGTGCGCGGCTGGCTCATGCGCGGGACCCTGCACGTGGTGTGCGTCGAGGACTGGTGGTGGCTGCACGCGCTGACCGCGCGGCCCGGGGCCCGGCGCGACCGCGAGGCGGCGACGGTCGTCGCCGTGCTCGAGGACGAGGGCCCGCTCGAGCGGCGGGACCTGGTCGCGCTGGGCGTCCGCTACGCCCGCGCCCATCCGGGCGCCGGGGCCGAGGACCCGGCGGGCTGGTCGGGCCTCGGCCTGCGCGCCGCGCTGGCGGAGGTGACGCCTGCGCCCGCGGCGTGCCGGCGGTCGACGCGCCCGATCCCGAGCGCTTCGCCGCCGAGGCCGCCGACGTGTGTCGATTCCAGGACGGATAGCGTCCTCGACTCGACACGGATGTCGATGGCCGGCCCGAGGCCGCGTTCCCGCTGGCCGCGGTCAGCGACGCCGCGCCTTGAACGTCGCCGAGCCGTCGCACACGGTGATCGTCGTGGTCATCGTGAGCACGTCGAAGTCGCTCGTCGAGTAGTTCACCGACAGCTTCCCGCTGATCGTGCGCCCGCGGCGCGTGCCGTCGAAGTGCTGGTTCATCGTGACGTCGCGGTTGACGACCGCGCTGCGGCGCAGCTCGCTGACCGTCTGGTCGCCGGCGCCGAGCGTGAACGAGCCCGACGGGGTGAAGCGCTCGATCCCGGCCCGCGTCCCTCCGCCGCCCGACGTCGCCACGCAGACGACCGGGATGGCGGCGTCGACCTTCGTCACCCGCTTGCCGCTGACCGTGAGGGTGACGGCTGAGCCCGCGGCCGTGCCCTTGTAGGTGGCGGCGGCCGCCGGGGCGGCGAGGACGAGGGAGGAGGCGAGCGCGAGGAGGGTGAGACGGTGATGCATCGGATCAGCGTACGGCGCTCCCCCGCGCGCGCATCGGGACTCCCCTCGGATGCGCGGCGCCGTCCCCTGCGTGCGCCACGATGGAGGGCTCGTGCCGCTCACCCTCGTCACCGGCCCCGCGAACTCGGCCAAGGCCCGCGCCGTCCTCGACGGCGTGCGCGCCGCGATCGACCGCGACCCGCTCCTCGTCGTCCCGACCGGCGAGGACGTCGACCGCTACCGCCGCGAGCTCGCCGACGAGGGGATCGTCGTCGGCGTGCGGGTGCGGACGTTCGCGGGCCTGCTCGACGAGGCCGCCGAGCGCGCCGGAGTCGAGGCGCGGCCGCTGGGCGAGACCGCGCGCCGGCGGGTCATGGCGGCCGTCGTCGCGCGGACCGAGCCGTCGGCGCTGGCCGCCTCGGCCAGCACGCCCGGGTTCGCCGCCGCCGCGCTGACGCTGTGCGACGAGATCGAGGCCGCGCGCGTCGACCCGGGCCGGCTGGCCGCGGGCCTGCGCGCCTGGGCCGGCGACGACGCCGGTCGCGCCGCCTACGGCGCCGACATCGCCGCCCTCTATCGCGGGTACCGCGCCGCGCTGGAGCGCCTGGGCCGCCCCGACCGCACCCTGTGGGCGCTGTCCGCGCTGGACGCGCTGCGCGAGACGCCGCGGCTGTGGGGGACGACGCCGGTGTTCTTCTACGGCTTCGACGACCTCACGCCGCTGCAGCGCGAGGCGGTCGACGCGCTCGCGATCGGCGTCGACGCCGACGTGTGGGTGTCGCTGACGTTCGAGCGCGGGCGCGCCGCGTTCGGCGGCCGGGCGCGCACGGTCGCCGACCTCGAGCCGCTGGCCGTGCGGCGCATCGAGATGGAGCCCGAGGACCGCTACTACGCGCCGGGATCGCGGGCGGCGCTGCACGCGCTCGAGCGGCGGCTGTTCGAGGGCGCGGGCGCGGACGGCCCGGCCGATCCCGGCGACGCGGTGCTGCTGCTGTCGGCCGGCGGCGAGCGCGCCGAGGCCGAGCTCGTCGCGGCCGAGACGCTCGCGCTCCTGCGCGAGGGGGTCCCCGCCGAGGAGGTCGCGATCGTCGTGCGCTCGCTCGACGACGCCGCGCCGCTGCTGGAGAGCACGCTCACCGCGTTCGGCGTGCCGTTCGCGCTGCGGCGCACCGTGCCGCTCGGGCGGCTGCCCGCCGGCCGCGCGCTCCTCGGCCTGCTGCGCGCCGCGCTGCTCGACGGCAGCGCCGCCGACCTGCTCGCCCACCTCCGCGCGCCCGGCGCCCGGCGTGACCCGCGCGCGGTCGATCACCTCGAGCGCGACGTCCGCCGCGCGGGGGCCGAGACGGCCGCCGCCGCGCTCGCGCTGTGGCCGCACGAGGAGCCGAGCGCGCTGGGGCGGCTGCGCGCCGCCGCCGCGCGCGGGGCCCCCGAGCTGTGCGACGCGCTCGCCGCCGAGCTCGGGCGGATGCTGAGCGGGCTGGGCGCCGCTCCGCCGCCGGCCGCCGGCGGCGCGCCGGCCGAGCCGCCGCGCCTCGACGCCGGCGCCCGCGAGCTCGCGCGCGCCGTCGAGGCCGGCCGCGCCGCGCTGGCCGAGCTGGCCGCGCTCGCGCGCGAGGCGCCCGCGCTGGCGCCCGACCCCGCCGACCTCGCCGCCCAGCTCGCGGACGTGCCGGTCGAGGTCGGCGACCCGCCCGGCCCCGGCCGCGTCACGGTCACCGACCCGCTCGCGCTGCGCGCCCGCCGCGTCCGCGCGCTGGTCCTCGCCGGTCTGCAGGAGGGCGTCTTCCCGCGGCCCGCCCGGCCCGAGCCGTTCCTGTCCGACGGCGAGCGCAAGGACCTCGCGCGCGTGTCCGGCATCGTGCTCGCCCATCACGAGGAGGCGCTCGCCGTCGAGCGCTACCTGTTCTACGCCGCGGTGTCGCGCCCCACCGAGCGGCTGGTCCTCGCCACGCGGACGGCCGACGACGACGGAGACCCCGCGATCCCGTCGTTCTTCCTCGACGACGTGCGCGACGTGCTCGGCCCGCTGCCGGTCCGCCACCGCCCGCTGGGCGCGGTGCGCTGGGACGGCCCGCCGCCGACCCCGCGCGCCGCCGCCCGCGCCGCCGCGGACGCCGCCCCGCCGCGGCCCGCGCCGACGATCGCCCCGCTGCGCGGCGAGGCCGCGCTCGGCGCGCTGCGCGCCCGGCCGGCGTGGTCGGCGTCGGCGCTGGAGAGCTGGGCCGGCTGCCCGGTGAAGTGGTTCGTCGAGCGGTACCTGAACCTCGACGACCTCGAGCCCGACCCCGAGCCGATCCTGCGCGGCTCGGTCGCGCACGCGGCGATGGAGCGCACGCTGCGCGAGCTGCGCGCCCGCACCGGCTCGGCGAAGGTGCGCCCCGAGACGCTCGCCGAGGCGCGCGCCGTGCTCGCCGAGGCGCTGGCCGACGCGGCGCGGCGCACGCCGCTGTCGGCCAGCCCGGAGCGGCTCGCCGCCGCCCGCCGGCGCCTGGAGGCCGACCTCGACCGCTACCTCGAGACGGCCGCCCACGACGGCAGCGCCTACGAGCCGCTGCACGTCGAGGTCGGCTTCGGCTTCGACGCCGGCGACGAGCACGCCGACGAGCCGGCCGCGTCCGGGCCGCAGCTCCCGGCGCTCGAGCTGCCGGCGCCCGACGGCCCGCTGCGGCTGCGGGGGCGCATCGACCGGGTCGACGTCGACCCGGAGGGGCGGCGCGTGCAGGTCGTCGACTACAAGACCGGGCGCGTCTTCCCCGGCGGGCGCTGGCTGCAGGACCGCGCGTTCCAGGCCGCCGTGTACCTGAAGGCGGCCGCCGAGCACCTCGGGCTGGAGCCGGTCGGCGCGTTCTACCAGCCGCTCTCGGCCGCCGACATGCGCCGGCGCGGGCTCATCGCCGACGACGCCGACCCGGACCTCGACGCGGTCGGGACCGACCGCAAGCCGTCCGACGAGGTGCGCGCGACGATCGACGCGGTGATCGACCTCGTGCTGGCCGCGGCCGGCGAGGCGCGCGCCGGCCGGCTGGAGCCGCGCCCCGACACCTGCACGCCGCGCAAGGCGTGCGCGTACCCGGGCATCTGCCGCTGCGAGGTCGCGTGAGCATGACGCTGTTCGACCCCGACACGCTCGCGGTGCCCGAGGCGCCCGTCCCGGCCGGCGACCCCGGCGGCGCGAGGCCGTTCACGCCCGACCAGGCGGCCGCGATCGCCCAGCGCGAGCACTCGCTGCTGCTGTCGGCCGCCGCCGGCTCGGGCAAGACGTCGGTGCTCGTCGAGCGGTTCGTGCGGGCGGTGCTCGACGACGAGGTCGACCCGGCGCGGATCCTGGCGATCACGTTCACCGACAAGGCCGCCGGCGAGCTGCGCGAGCGCATCCGCCGCCGCTTCGCCGATCTCGGCACGCCGGCCGCCCGCGCCGCGGCGCGGGCCACCGAGGGCGCGTTCGTCTCGACCATCCACGGCTTCTGCTCGCGGCTGCTGCGCGCCCACCCGCTGGCGGCGGGCCTGGACCCGGGCTTCGCCGTGCTCGACGAGCCGCGGGCGCAGCGGCTGCGCGAGACCGCGTTCGCGGCCGCGCTGCGCGGCTTCCTGGCCGACGGCGGCCGCGACGCGCTCGACCTGGTCGCCGCGTACGGCGCCGACAACCTGGGGCGTGCGATCCCGGCCGTCCACGACGAGCTGCGCAGCCGCGGCCAGGCGGCGCCGCGCCTGCCCGCGGTCGCGCGCCGGCCGCCGCCCGACGCCGAGCGCACCGCGCTGGCCGCCGCCCGGGCCGCGCTGGCCGCCGAGCTGGCCGAGGCGCGCGACGGCCGCTACGTCGACGAGGCCCGCGACGCGCTCGAGCGGTGCGAGCGCTTCCTGGAGGATCTCGACCACGGCATCGTGCCGTGGCCCGGCCGGATGCAGGCGCTGACGATCGCCTGCGGTCGCACCGCCGCGCTCGACACGCCCGCCTGCCACGCCTACGTCGAGGCCCGCGACGCGTACGAGCGCGCGTGCGCCGACCATCACGCGGCCCGCCACGTCGCCCTCCTCGACGACCTGCTCGCCCGCTTCGGCGACTCCTACGCGCAGGCGAAGGCCGCGCGCGGCGCCCTCGACTTCGACGACCTCGAGCTGCGCGCCCGCGACCTTCTGCGCGACCATCCGGCGCTGCGCGCGGCGTGGCGCGAGCGGTTCGCGCTGATCATGGTCGACGAGTTCCAGGACACCAACCGCCGCCAGCTCGAGGTGCTCGCCGCCCTGGAGGACGACCAGCTGTTCAGCGTCGGCGACGAGTTCCAGTCGATCTACGGGTTCCGCCACGCGGACGTGGCGATCTTCCGCGAGCGCCGCGACGCGCTGGCGGCGCGCGGCCTGGCGCTGCGCCTGGACGAGAGCTTCCGCTGCGACCCGGAGATCCTGGCCGCGGTGAACGCGGCGTTCGCGCCCCGGTTCGGGGAGCACTTCGCGCCGCTGCGCTCGCCGCGCGAGCGGGCGAGCGTCCCGGGCGCCGAGCCGCGCGTCGAGCTGCTCGTCACCGCCGGCGACGGCTGGGACGGGGGCGACGACGGCCGCCCGGTCGATCTCGGCGACACGCTCCCGCCGGTGGCGGCGTGGCGGCAGGCCGAGGCGCGGCTGCTGGCCCAGCGCCTGCGCGAGCTCGTCGACGCCGGCGAGCCGCCGGGCGAGATCGCCGTGCTCGTGCGCGCGTCGGCGTCGATGCCGGTGATCGAGCGCGCGCTCGCCGACGTCGGCCTGCCGACGCTGGCGACCGCGGGGCGCGGGTTCTGGACGCGCCAGGAGGTGCTCGACCTCATGGGCTACCTGGCCGTGCTCGCCAACCCGCTCGACGAGGTCGCGCTGCTCACCGCGCTCGGCTCGCCGCTGTGCGGGGTGAGCGCCGACACGCTGGCGCTGCTCGTCGGCGCCGCGCGCGCGGACCGCCGCGACGTGTGGGACGTGCTGCGCGACGGCGTCCCCGGCGAGGTCGACGCCGGCGACCGGGAGCGGCTGGCGCGCTTCGCCGCGTTCGCCGACGGCGAGCGGGCGGCGCTGCCGCGCCGGCGCCTCGACGAGCTGCTCGAGCGCGCCATCGCCGCGTCGGGCTACGACGTCGCGGTCCTGGAGCTCGCCGGCGGCGCGCGCCGGCTGGCCAACGTCGACAAGCTGCTGCGGATGGCGCGCGGCTTCGAGGCGGCCGAGGGACGCGACCTGCGCGCCTTCGTCGATCACGCCGCGGCGCTGGAGCAGGCGCAGAAGCGCGAGCCCGAGGCGGCGGTCGAGGACCCCGACCTCGACGCCGTGCGGCTCATGACGATCCACGCCGCCAAGGGCCTGGAGTTCGGCGTGGTCGCCGTCGCCGACCTCGGCCGCCGGCCCAACACGTCGGGCCCGCTGCTGCAGACCGACGGCGAGCGCGTCGGGCTGCGGCTGACGCTGCTCGACGGCGTCCGCGGCACGGCGGCGCTCGACTACGACGCGCTCAACGCCGAGCGTCTCGAGCGCGAGGCGGCCGAGGAGGAGCGGATCCTCTACGTGGCGCTGACGCGGGCCAAGCGGCGGCTGCTGCTCAGCGGCGGGGCGCCGCGGTTCGCACCGCCCGGCGCCGCGCCGCTGAACTGGCTGGGGCCCGCGCTCGTGCCCGACCTCGAGCAGCGCTTCGCCGCCGCGCTCGGGGGCGGGGAGGAGGGGGCGCCGCCGCCGGAGCCGGTGCAGACCGTGTCGCGGCCCGGCTTCGACGTGCGGGTGACGCTGTCGACCCCGGCGACGTTCGGGCGCGCGCTGCGCCGGGAGGCCGCGGCGCCCGGCGGGAGCGCGCCGGCGGCCGCGTCCGGGACGCCGTCCGCCGCGCCGTCCGCCGTCCCCGGCGAGACGCCGTCCGGTGCCGCCGCGCCGGCCCCGCCCGCGCCCGTGTCGGCGCTCAGCTACACGGCGCTGGCCGCCTACCGGCGCTGCGGCTACCGCTTCTACGTCCAGCGCGTCGCCGGCCTCCCCGACCGGCCCGCGCCGCCGGGCGCGGCGCCCGCCGGCGCGCCCGGGGGCGGGGGGCTCGCCGCCCGCGCGCGCGGCGTGGTCGTCCACGCGCTGCTGGAGGAGCTCGACCTCGGGGCGCCCGGGCGGCCGCCCGACCCCGAGCGCGTGCACGCGCTGGCCCGGCGGGAGGGCGCGCGGGCGAGCGAGGCGGACGTCGAGCACGTCGCCCGGCTCGTCGCGGCGCTGTCGGCCAGCGAGCCCGGCCGCCGGCTGGCGGGCGCGCGGCGGCTGCGCCGCGAGCACGAGTTCGCGGTCACGCTCGACGGCGAGCTGCTCGTCGGCGTCATCGACGCGCTGGCGGTGGAGCCCGACGGCGGCTGGCTCGTCGTCGACTTCAAGACCGACCGGCTCGCGGACCCGCAGACCGACGTCGAGGCGCTCGTGGCCCGCGACTACGCGATCCAGCGCGACCTCTACGCGCTGGCCGCCCTGCGTGCCGGCGCGCCGCGCGTCGAGGTCGTCCACCTGTTCCTCGAGCGGCCGGACGATCCGGCGTCCGCGACGTTCACGGCCGCCGACGAGCCGGCGCTGGCCGGTCGCGTGCGCGCGCTCACCGATCCGCTCGCGCGCGGCGAGTTCCCGTTGACGCCGCATCCGCACGCGGCGCTGTGCGCGACCTGCCCGGCGCGCGGCGGTCCGTGCCCGTACCCGGAGGAGCTGACGCTCCGCCCGGACGGGCACGGACCGCCCGCGTTCACCTGACGGTGCTGCGGCGGCCCCAGCCGCCGACGCCGGTGCCGATGCCGCCGATCAGGACGAGGATCGCGGCGACGATGCCGACGATCACGGGAAGACCCAGCACGCTGCACAGCCAGAACACGAGCGCCGCGACGAGCACGGCGATGAGGATGCCGATCATGGGATCGCTCCTTCCTGTTGGGAACGGTGGCCCCTGCTATCCCGCGGGAGCGCTCGGTGATCCACTCAGGGACGCAGGAGCCCGTGGCCGTCGCTGACGGCCTGGGCGACCGCGACGACCGTCGCGCTCTGCGACCGTGCGTGGGCGCGCAGGCGCTCGAACGCCTCGCGCTCGCCGATCCCGTGGCGCTCCATGAGGATCCCCTTCGCGCGCTCGATGAGCGCGCGGCGCGCGAGCGCGGTCTCGAGCTGCTCGACCTGCTCGGCCAGCGCGCGGCGCTCCGCGCAGCGGCGCACCGCGACCTCGATCGCCTGCTGGACGGCCTCGGGCCGCTCGCTCGTCGCGATCGCGTCGATCCCGCGCTCGGCGGCGGCCGTCGCGAAGGCGGGGTCCGGGCCGTGGAGGAGGGCGATCACCGGTCCGTCGGCGTACTCGGAGATCTCGTCGATGAGGTCGAGCGCGTGCTCGGCGTCGTCGTGGAGGACCACGACGGCGAGGTCCGGCTCGTCGGCGGCGATGCGCTCCGCCGCCTCGTCCACGCCGATGGCGAGGCTCGTCACCCGGTGCCCGAGGCTCTCCAGCAGCGCGGTGGTCGAGCGCAGGGCCTCGCGGTCCTCGTCGGCGGCGAGCACGCGCAGACCGCCCGTGGGGTCGGGATCTCGGCCCATGGTGTCGATAGGATTCCATGCGAGTCGGCCCAGCACCCCGTCGCTCGCCTTTTCGCCCGCCCCAGCCACCGGCGGTCATCTCCACGGCACACGAGGTGCTCCCATCCGCAGAAACGACGCCGTCCCCGCCTCGCAGCGCGAGAAGCCAGAGCTGTTCGCGCGCGCCCAGGCGGGGGACCGGACGGCGCAACAGCAGCTCACGGAGCGGTTCCTGCCGCTCGCGCGCCAGCTCGCGCGGCGCTACCAGGGCGGCGACGAGCCGCTGGACGACCTCGTGCAGGTCGCGTCCGTCGGACTCCTGAAGGCGATCGACCGGTTCGACCCGGCGCGCGGCATCGCGTTCTCGAGCTACGCCGTCCCCACCATCCTCGGGGAGCTGAAGCGCCACTTCCGCGACCGCACGTGGTCGATGCGCGTCCCGCGCGACCTGCAGGAGCTGTCGCTGCGCATCGACCGCACCGTGGAGCAGCTCTCGCGCGACCTGCACCGCGCCCCGTCGATCGGCGAGATCGCGGCGCAGGTCGGCGCCGCCGAGGAGCAGGTGCTGGAGGCGCTCGAGGCGGGCGCCAACTACCGGGCGGCGTCGCTGCACGCCCCGCGCGTCGGCGACGAGGCCGACGGCGAGACGCTCGGCGACGCGCTCGGCTCCGACGACGTCGCCTACGGCCTGGCCGAGGACCGCGCGACGCTCGAGCGGCTGCTGCGCACGATCTCGCCGCGCGAGCGCGAGGTGCTGCGCCTGCGGTTCGCCGAGGACCTGACCCAGGCCGAGATCGGCGAGCGGATCGGGGTCTCGCAGATGCAGGTGTCGCGGATCATCCGCCAGGCCCTGACCCGCCTGCGGGCGGTCGCCGCGCCTGACGGGTGACGCGCGGGGGTAGGACGGGGCGGACCGTCCTTCTCCGAAAGCGACCCCGTGACCAAGACCGCCGCCATCCTCGACATCGACGGCACGCTCGTCGACACCAACTACCAGCACGCGCTCGCCTGGTACATGGCGTTCCGCCAGCACGACGTGCGCCTGCCCGTGTGGCGCATCCACCGCCACATCGGCATGGGCGGCGACCAGCTCGTCGTCGCGCTCGCCGGCGACGACGTCGAGGAGGAGCTCGGCGACGACATCCGCTCCGCCGAGAAGGCGCTGTACCTGTCGATGATCCAGACGACCCAGCCGCTCGAGGGCGCGCGGGACCTGATCGCCGAGCTGAAGGACCAGGGCCGCCAGGTCGTGCTCGCGTCGTCGGCGAAGGCGCAGGAGGTCGAGCACTACCTCGACCTGCTCGACGCGCGTGAGCTCGTCGACGGCTGGACGACGTCGGCGGACGTCGAGGCGACCAAGCCCGAGCCCGACCTCGTGGAGGCGGCGCTCGACAAGCTCGGCACGCGCGACGCCGTGATGGTCGGCGACACGCCGTGGGACGTCGAGGCGGCGAAGCGAGCGGGCATCGAGACCGTCGCGGTGCTGACCGGCGGGTTCTCCGAGCAGGAGCTGACCGAGGCGGGCGCGGCGGCCGTGTTCGACTCGATCGTCGCGCTGCGGGAGGGCGTCGCCGGGACGCCGCTGGGGTAACCGGCGCGCATGGAGGTCCCCGACATCCCCACCCCGCCGGAGGTGCCCCAGCCGGCCGAGCCGGCGACCCCGCCCGAGCCGGTCACCCCCGCGGTTCCGGACGCGCCGGTGACGCCGGCGGTGCCCGACGAGCCCGTCCAGCCGATCGAGCCCGATCCCGAGCCGGAGCCCGAGCCCGAGTAGGGCGCCGTGCGCTTCGTCTTCGGCCTCTACGTCGTCACGATCGCCGCCGGCCTGGCGTACTTCCTCGTCATCGGGCTCGGGCACCACTGACGTGCGCCGGTTCCTGCGCGAGAACTCCCTGTCGCTGGTGTTCTTCGCGCTCTTCGCCGGAGCGCTGCTCGGCGACGCGTTCGCCGGCTGGAAGGCGTTCAACGGCGACGCGGCCGCCCACGCGCAGGCGACGATCGGCTTCTGGCGCTACCTGACGACGTCGGACTTCGGGCGCGACGTCCTCGAGAACTGGCAGTCGGAGTACCTGCAGTTCACGCTCTACATCTTCCTGACCGTGTGGCTGCTCCAGAGGGGCTCCAACGAGTCCAAGGGGCTGGAGCGGGCCGGGCTCGAGAGCGACGAGGAGCAGCGTTTGGGCACGCACGCACGCGCGTCCTCGCCGCACTGGGCGCGCGCCGGCGGCTGGCGCACGCGCCTGTACTCGAACTCGCTCGTGCTCGTGATGGCGGCGATCTGGCTCGGATCGTGGGCCGGCCAGTCCGTCACCGGCTGGAGCTCCTACAACAGCGAGCAGCTCGCCCACCACGACAGCCCGCTCTCGTGGTGGCAGTACGTCGGCAGCGCCGAGTTCTGGGAGGGCACCCTGCAGAACTGGCAGTCCGAGTTCCTCGCCGTCGGGACGATGGTGGTCTTCTCGATCTACCTGCGTCAGCGCGGGTCGCCGGAGTCCAAGCCGGTCGGCGACCCGCACTACGAGACGGCCAGCGAGGGCTAGCTAGGCGCGGCCCTCCGCCTCGTACTCGCGCAGGAAGCCCTCGAACAGGCGCCGGTGGCCCTCCTCGTCGGCGAGGATCGTGATGACCATGTCGTTGGTCACCGGGTCGATGCCCTCGGTCGCCTCGATGATCTGGTTGTAGTAGGCGATCGCGCCGGTCTCGGCCTCGATCACGCCGCGGATCACGTGGACGATGTCGGTCTGGTGCTCGGGCGGCTGCAGGTAGGTCTGCTCGGCCTGGAACTCCAGCGAGCCCGGCACGACGCCGTAGAGCTCCTTGATGCGGTTCGCGAACTGCTGCGCGTGCCCCAGCTCCTCCTGGATGTCGCCGCGGAGGGACTCGATGATCTCCTGGGCGCGCACGCCGTCGGGGTTGACCGAGTTGGCGATGTAGCTCATCACCGTCTCGATCTCCATCCAGTACGCCTTCTTCAGCATCTCGATGATCCGCTCGCGCTCGGCGCGATTGGCCTCGGCCAGGATGCCGTGCGTGTCGCTGCTCACTGCCATGGTTCCGTCCTCCGTCCAGGGGTGTCGTTTTCGGTGGGGTCTTGCCTGGGGTAGTCCCCAGTACCGCCGCTTCGAATGCACCCGAGACCGGAGGAGCCGACACCATGGCCGACGAGCTGAAGGGCAAGCGGATCGCGATCCTCGTCGCCAACGAGGGCGTCGAGCAGATCGAGCTGACGGAACCGCGCAAGGCGCTCGAGCAGGCCGGCGCGCAGGTGGATCTGATCGCGCCCGAGCCCGGGACGGTCCAGGCGTTCGACCACCTCGACAAGGCCGACACGTTCCCCGTCGACCGCACGACGCAGGAGGCGAGCGCCGACGACTACGACGGCCTCGTCCTGCCGGGCGGCGTCGCCAACCCCGACAGCCTGCGCATGCGCCAGGACGCGGTCGCGTTCGTCGCCGCGTTCGTCAACGCGGGCAAGCCGATCGCGGCGATCTGCCACGCGCCGTGGATGCTCGTGCAGGCCGACGCGGTCCGCGGCCGCACGCTGACGAGCTGGCCGTCGCTGCAGACCGACATCCGCAACGCCGGCGGCACCTGGGTCGACGAGGAGGTGGTCGTCGACGAGGGTCTGGTGACCAGCCGCGGCCCCGCCGACCTCCCCGCGTTCAACGCGAAGATGATCGAGGAGCTCGCCGAGGGCGCCCACGAGGTGCGCGAGCGCGCCGAGCCGGCCCGCTTCGAGAAGAGCGCGATCCTGTCCTGACCGAGATCCTGCGCGCGCGGCCCCGCGGATGGGGTACTACTGACATCCCATGCCGCGCGCGATCTGGACCGGCGCCATCTCGTTCGGGCTCGTCACCGTGCCCGTCCGGCTGTACAGCGCCGTCAACCGCAAGACCGTCCGCTTCAACCAGCTCGACGCGGCCGACCACGGGCGCATCGCGCAGAAGCGCGTCAACCCGCGCACCGGCGAGGAGGTCCCGTACGAGCGGATCGTGAAGGGCTACGAGATCGCGCCGGACTCCTACGTCGTCGTCACCAACGAGGAGCTCGACTCGCTCGAGCCCGAGAAGACCCGCACGATCGAGATCGAGGACTTCGTCGAGCAGTCCGAGATCGACCCGATCTACTACGACCACCCGTACTACCTGGCCCCCGGCCCCGGCGGCGCCAAGCCGTACCGGCTGCTGCTGGAGGCGATGCGCGAGACCGGGAAGGTCGCGATCGCCCGCGTGGTGATCCGCTCCAAGGAGAGCCTCGTCGCGATCCGGCCCGTCGGCGACGTGCTCGAGATGTCGACGATGCTGTTCGCCGACGAGGTCGCCGACCCGTCGCGCATCGAGGAGATGCCCGACGCCGACGAGGTCAAGACGACCGAGAAGGAGCTGGCGATCGCCAAGCAGCTCGTCGAGTCGCTCGCCGGGCCGTTCGAGCCCGAGAAGTACCACGACGAGCACCGCGAGCAGGTCCTGGCGCTCATCGAGCGCAAGGCCGCCGGCGAGGAGGTCGTCGTCCAGGAGGCGCCGGAGGAGGAGCCCGCCGAGGTGCCCGACCTGATGGCCGCCCTGCAGGCGAGCCTCGAGGCGGTCCGCGGAGAGACCGGCGGCGCCAAGGGCTCGTCGGGGCGCAAGAAGGCGCCGGCCAAGCCGCGTCAGAAGGCGGCGTCGAAGGGGTAGGCAGGGGCGGCCACGATGGCCGTCGTCACCACCAAGCCCTCCCGCGCGCGCCTGCGCCGCTCCGACCTGTCGGTCCCCGGCCTCACCCGCCGGCGGCAGGGTCGCGGGTTCGCCTACCTGGACCCCGACGGCGAGCGCGTGCGCGACGAGGAGGTGCTGGCGCGCATCCAGGAGCTCGCGATCCCGCCCGCCTGGAAGGACGTGTGGATCTGCCCGTACCCGGGCGGCCACATCCAGGCGACCGGCATCGACGCGGCCGGCCGCAAGCAGTACCTGTACCACCCGCGCTGGCGCGCCCGGCGCGACCAGGAGAAGTTCGACGAGATGCTCGACTTCGCGCGGTCGCTGCCCGGCATGCGCGAGCGCGTCGAGCGCGACCTCGAGGACCGCGACGACCTCGGGCGCGAGCGCGTGCTCGCCTGCGCGGTGCGGCTGCTGGACCGCGGCTTCTTCCGCATCGGCTCCGAGGACTACGCGGTCACGAACGAGACCTATGGGCTGGCCACGATGCGCCGCGACCACGTCACGGTCGCCGGGACCACGGTCTCCTTCGACTATCCCGCCAAGCACGGCAAGCGGCGCGTGCAGTCGGTCGTCGACCCGGAGGTCGCCGTCGTCGTCCAGGCGCTCAAGCGCCGCCGCTCGGGCGGGGACGAGCTGCTGGCGTACAAGCGCGCCCGCCGCTGGGTCGACGTGAAGTCCGCCGACATCAACGCCTACGTCAAGGAGGCGACCGGATCGGACTTCTCGGCCAAGGACTTCCGCACGTGGGGCGCGACCGTGCTCGCCGCCGTCGCGGTCGCCGTGTCCGGCGCCGCCGCGGAGACGAAGACGGCCCGCAAGCGGGCGGTGGCCAGGGCCGTGAAGGAGGTCGCCTTCTACCTCGGGAACACCCCGGCGGTGGCGCGCGCCTCCTACATCGACCCGCGCGTGTTCGATCGCTACCAGGACGGGCTGACGATCGCGGGCGTCCTGGAGGAGCTGGGCGCCGAGCCGGGCGACACGGCGATCCAGGGCCCGGTCGAGGCCGCCGTGATCGACCTGATCGAGGGCCACGAGAGCGACGCGATCGTCCGCAACGGCGACGGCCTCTAGAACGTCATTCGGGATGGTCGTCATACAAAGTGGCGACAACATCTGCAACAATCCGCCGCGCGGGAGGCCGCCGGCGTGTGGGAGCGTCGGACGCGGCGTTTCGCGGAGTCAACGCTCACGGATGACCGGCGCCGTGTGAGCCGTCGCACCGAACGAACCCTGATCGCCGTCGCCTCGAAACGCGACGCGAAACGCGGGAGAGAGAGCAGGGGGTTCGAAACGGATGCAGGGCGAACGAAGCGCCCACCCCGGCGAGGGGGAGGCCGGCTCCGACGGGACCGTCACGGTCGCCGACGCGCCGCAGGAGACCCGCTTCGCCAGAGCGGAGGGCGCCGCCGCTCAGCGTGAGGCGCCCGGCGCGGGGTTCATCTCGCTGCGCCGGGTGACCAAGCGCTACACGTCGCGCGCCGGGTCGACGCTGGCGCTCGACGAGATCGATCTGGACATCCGGCGCGAGGAGTTCGTGGCGCTCGTCGGGCAGTCCGGCTGCGGCAAGACGACGATGCTGCGCATCCTCGCCGGCCTGATCAAGCCGACCGGCGGCGAGGTCACGGTCGCCGGCCAGCCGCTGTGGCGCGGCGACCGGCGCGAGGACGCCGCGCTCGCCAAGCTCGGCCTGGTCTTCCAGGACGCCAACCTGTTTCCCTGGTACTCGGTCGAGGACAACATCGCGCTGCCGCTGCGGCTGCGCAAGGTCGACCGGCGCGAGCGCCTGCGCCGCGCCCACGAGCTCGCCGAGCTGGTCGGGCTGAAGGGCTTCGAGCGCGCGCTGCCGCGCGAGCTGTCGGGCGGCATGCGCCAGCGCGTCGCCATCGCGCGGTCGCTGAGCTACCACCCCGAGATCCTGCTGATGGACGAGCCGTTCGGGGCTCTCGACGCGATGACGCGCGACAAGATGAACCTCGAGCTGGCGCGGATCGCGAAGGCCACGAGCGCGACCGTCGTGTTCGTGACCCACTCGATCGGCGAGGCCGTGTTCCTGGCCGACCGGGTCGTGCTGCTGTCGGCCCGGCCGGGGCGGATCAAGTCGATCACCGAGGTCGACATCGCGCGGCCGCGGTCGCTGGACGCCACCACGACGCCGGACTTCCAGGACAAGGTCCTCACGCTCCGCCACCAGCTGACCGAGGACGAGCAGCGCCTGGCGCGCAGCGGGGGTGTGGAGTCGTGAGCCCCACGATGCGCCGGCTCCTGCCGTGGATCAGCACGGCGCTGTCGGTCGTCGCGCTGATCGTGATCTGGAAGCTCGTGATCGCGATCTTCGACGTCTCGCCCTACGTGCTGCCCCAGCCCGAGGACGTGCTCGTCGGCATCCGCGACCTGGCCGACTCCAACGGCTTCTGGACCGACGTGCGGGTGACGCTCACCGAGACGCTCGTCGGCTTCGCCATCGCGCTCGTGCTCGGCGTCGGTCTGGGCACGCTGCTGGGCCGCGTCGTGTGGCTCGAGCAGGCGCTGCGGCCTGTGATCGTCGCCTCCCAGGTCGTCCCGAAGGTGGCGCTGATCCCGCTGTTCATCATCTGGTTCGGCTTCGGGATCACGTCGAAGATCATCATCGTCGCGCTCCTGGCGTTCTTCCCGATCCTGCTGAACGTGATCCTCGGGGTGCGCTCCGTCGACACGGGCCAGCGGGACGTGATGCGCAGCCTGAACGCGTCGCGGTGGTCGACGTTCTGGCGCCTCGAGTACCACAGCACGCTCCCGTACGTGCTCGCCGGCATGGAGGTCGGCATCGTGTTCGCCGTCGTGGGCGCCGTGGTCGGCGAGTACCTCGGCGGCGACGAGGGGCTCGGTTATCGCATCGTCACGAGCCTCAACGCGCTCGACTCGGAGCGGCTCTTCGCCGTGATCCTGGTCCTGACGCTGATCGGCTTCCTGCTGTACCTGGTCGTGGTCGGGCTCAAGCGCCTGCTGATCCCGTGGCACGACTCGTCGCTGTCGTCCCAGCCGAGCACATGAGCCGGCGCGCACCCGAACGAGGAGGAGAGACCCGAATGCTCGACCACGACCGCCTGACGAGACGCCGCTTCGTGGGCAACGCCGCCGTGACGGTGGCGGGGCTCGGCGGCGCCTCCGTCCTGCTGTCGGCCTGCGGCGACGACGAAGCGGGCAGCGCCACGGCCGGCAGCACCTCGCCCCAGGCGGCCAGCCTGACCGTCGTCAACATCCTGCCGCCCCAGCTCGGCTACGCCGCCGAGTACATCGCCGACATCGACGGCCACTTCGAGCGCGAGGGCGTGAAGGTCTCCGTCGAGACCGCGCGCGGCTCGGCGCCGGCCATCCAGTCGGTGCTCAGCGGCAAGGCGCTGCTGTCGCGCGTCGGCATGCTCGAGTCGCTGATCCACATCGCCAACGAGGGCGCGCCGATCGTCAACGTCGGCCAGCAGACGCGCCTGTCGCCGCTGGCGATCGTGTCGTCGCCCGACAACCCGCTGCGCACGCCGCAGGACCTCAAGGGCCAGACGATCGGGATCCCGTCCGAGGGCGGGACGAGCGAGAACACGCTGGACATCCTCGTCGCGAAGGCGGGGCTGACGGAGGACGACGTGCCGCGGCAGGTGACCGGCTTCTCGCCGGGCACCTACGAGCTGATCCGCAACGGGCGGATCGACGGCTTCATCATCGGCGCGACCCAGATCGCGCAGATGGAGGCCGCGATCCCCGAGGCGGTGTTCCTGCGCACCGCCGACCACGTGACCGACGGCGAGATCTACATCACGTCCGGCCGCCAGCTCGAGGACAACAAGGACACGATCGCCGCCTACCTGCGCGCGGTGCGCGCAGCGTCGAACCAGATCGTCGACGACGAGGGCTTCGAGGACACGCTCGCGAAGCTGCGCTCGCGCTACGACTTCGACGAGCTCAAGGACGACAAGGTGGCCAAGCCCTGGCTCGAGTTCCTCGTCGAGGCGTGGACGGTCGACGGCCGCGACGAGATCCTCAAGATCGCGCCCGAGAAGTGGCAGGACGTCTACGCCGAGGCCGACCAGATCGGGGCGATCGAGGAGCAGATCGACCCGGGCGAGTCGATCGTCCAGGTGCTCTAGCGGAGGGGATGCGAGATGGCCGAGCTCCAGCAGCTCACGGACCGCCCGCCGCGGCAGCGGCGGGCGGTGGCGCTGGTCGACAGCGACATCCACCCGGTGATCCTGCCGCCCGCCCAGAAGGCGCGGATGAGCGTTCGCTGGGTGCGCCACTACGAGCGCTACGGGCGGCGCACGCCGCACGTCACGGACCTGTACCCGCGGGCCCGCAACAAGGGCATGCGCGCCGACTCCTGGCCAGACGCGCCCGGGTCGGTGCCGGGCAGCGACCTCGAGCTCATGCAGCGCCAGCTCCTCGACGAGCACGAGATCGACATCGGGATCCTCAACTGCCTCAACGCGCAGGACTGCTTCGACCCGCCGGGGTTCGCGGCCGAGCTGAACCGCGCGCTCAACGACGCGCTCGAGGAGGAGTGGATGGACCGCGACCCGCGCCTGCGCGGCGCGATCTGCGTCCCCCACGACCACCCCGACCTGGCCGTCGCCGAGATCGAGCGCCGCGCCGGCGACGAGCGCTGGGTGCAGGTGCTGTTCCCGGCCGCCGCGGCGGAGCCGCTCGGCTCGCGCCGCTACTGGCCGATCTACCGCGCGGCCGCCGAGGCGGGGCTCCCGGTCGCGTTCCACACCGGCGGCTGGGACGCCCACCGCGGCGCCGGCTGGCCGTCGTACTACCTCGAGGAGCACACCGGCTACGGCGTCGTCATGCAGATGGTCCTGACGAGCCTCGTCTGCGACGGCGCGCTGTCGGCCGTGCCGGACCTGAAGGTCGTCCTGACCGAGGGCGGGGCGGCCTGGCTGCCGTCGCTGCGCTGGCGGCTGGACCAGGCCTGGGCGGTCGCCCGCGACGAGGTGCCCGAGGTGGACCGCCGGCCGTTGGAGATCATCCGCGACCAGGTGTGGCTGGACACCCAGCCGATCGAGGAGCCCGACGACCCGCAGGACTTCGCGCGGATCGTGGAGCTGGGGGAGATGGAGGACCGGCTGCTGTTCGCCACCGACTACCCGCACTGGGACTTCGACTCGCCCGCGCAGGCGCTGCCGCGCTCGCTCTCCAAGGCGGCGCGAGCGCGGATCCTCGCCGGCAACGCGTGCGACCTGTACCGCGGCCTCGGGGAGGCGGCATGAGCGGGGCGCGGCCGCGGGGCGCGATCGACTGCGACGTGCATTGCATGCCGTCGTCCTTCGAGGCGCTCCTGCCGTACCTCGACGGCTACTACCGCGACTACGTCGACGACGCCACGATCGGGCTGGCCAACCCGGTCAGCTACGTGCCGCACGTGGAGGGGACGGTCCCGTCGACCGCCGCCGAGCTGACCGCGGCGCTCGATCGCGACGGCACGGAGATCGCGGTGCTGAGCTGCCTGGCGATGCACGGGGTGCATCGCAACCCGGGCTACGCGGCCGCGTTCGCGTCGGCCGTCAACGACTGGATGCGCGACGAGCTGCTGGTCGCCGACGCGCGGCTGCGGGCCGGCCTGGTGGTGGCGACCGACGACGTCGCGCTGGCCGTCGAGGAGATCGAGCGCGTCGGGCCGGACCCGCGGTTCGTGCAGGTGCTGCTGCCGGTGCGCGGCGACGCGCCGTACGGCAACCGCCGCTACCACCCGATCTACGAGGCCGCCGAGCGTCACGGCCTGCGGATCGCGCTGCACGCCTGGGGCCGGGCCGGGCATGCGGCGCCGCCGACGGGCATTGCCTCGAGCTGGTTCCACGACTACGCGTCCAATGCGCACGTCGCCCAGTACCAGCTGCTGAGCCTCGTGGCCGAGGGCGTGTTCGCGCGCTACCCCGAGCTCGGCGTGGTCGTGCTCGAGTGCGGGTTCGCCTGGCTGCCGCCGCTGCTGTGGCGCTTCGACAAGGACTGGAAGGGAGTGTGGCGCGAGGTGCCATGGGTCAAGGGCCGCCCGTCGGAGACGGTGCGCGAGCACGTGCGCCTGAGCACGGCGCCGGCGCAACTGCCGCCGGCGGCCGAGCAGGTCGCGCAGGTCGTCGAGATGGTGGGGCCGCAGCTGCTGCTGTACGCCTCCGACCACCCGCACGACCACGGCGAGGCGCCCGGCGCGCTGTGGGCCGGGCTCGACGACGCGACCGCCGCGGCGATCGCGCGCGGCAACGCGGCGGCGTTCTACGGCGACGGGGTGGCGGCCTGATGCGCGTCGTCGTGTGCCCCGTCAAGGACTTCCCCCCGGGCGACCGGCGGATCGTGCAGGCCGGGTCGCGCTCGATCGGCGTGTTCCGGGTCGAGGACCGCTTCTACGCGATCCGCAACCGCTGCCCGCACCAGGGCGGCCCGCTGTGCCTCGGCCGCCTGGCGCCGTGGGCGATCGCCGACGGGCCGGGCGAAGTGCGCATGGACGGGTCGCCGAGCCTCATCGCCTGCCCGTGGCACGGATGGGAGTACGACCTGGAGACCGGCCAGTCGTTCATGGGGCCGGGCGAGACCCGCGTGAAGGCCTACGCGGTGTCGGTCGCGCGCGGCGACGAGCTCGGCGAGGACGCGCGGCCGGCGGCGCCGCTGCCCGAGGGCGCCGTGCGGTCCGGTCGCGAGCCCGGCCCGTACGTGGCCGAGACGTTCCCCGTGTACGTGGAGGAGGACTACGTTGTCGTCGAGGTCTGAGGCCGGCGCCGGGCCGCTGGTGGACGCCGACGTCCACCCGACGATGCTGCCCGGCGCGCTGCGCGAGCGGCTGCCGGCGCGGTGGCTGGCCCACTACGAGCGCTTCGGGCCGCGGATCGCCGGCGCCTACGCGATGTACCCGCGGATGCGCAACGGCGGCTTTCGCATCGACGCGCGTCCCGAGGACGGGTTCCCGGGCAGCGATCTGCGCCTCGTGCAGGCGCAACTGCTGGACGCCTACGACATCGACCACGCGGTGCTGACGCCGCTGCAGGGCCAGACGTGGGGCGCGGAGGCGCCTGAGCTCGCGGCCGCGCTGTGCGTCGCGCTGAACGACTGGCAGCGCGAGGAATGGCTCGACGCCGACCCGCGCTTCCTGGGCTCGATCTGCCCGCCGTACGAGGACCCCGACCTGGCCGTCGCCGAGATCGAGCGGGTGGCCGGCGACCGGCGGTTCGTGCAGGTGCTGCTGCCCGGCACGCCCGAGCAGCAGCTGGGCAACCGCCGCTACTGGCCGATCTACCGCGCCGCCGCGGAGGCGGGGCTGCCGGTCGCGCTGCACACCGGCGGCCTGGAGCAGCACGGCTCGACCGGCTGGCCCTCGTACTACCTGGAGATGCACGTCTGGAACGGCAACTCCATGGCCGTGCAGCTGCTGTCCCTGCTGACCAGCGGCGTGTTCGCCGAGATCCCCGGCCTGCAGGTCGTCTCGATCGAGTGCGGGATCGCGTGGGCGGCGGCGCTGTCGTGGGCGCTCGACGACGCGTGGCGCGCGCTGCGCGAGGCCGAGCCGACGCGCCTGGACCGTCCGCCGTCGGAGCTGCTGCGCGAGCACGTGTGGTTCACGACGCAGCCGATCGAGGAGCCCGACGACCCCGCGGACCTGGCGTTCGCGTTCGCGGCGCTGGGGATGGAGGATCGGATCCTGTTCTCCACCGACTACCCGCACTGGGACTTCGACGCCCCCGACCAGACGCTGCCGCGCCGGCTCGACCCCGACGTGCGCGCGGCGATCCTCGGCGCGAACGCGGCCCGGCTGTACGGGCTGCCGCTGGCCGTGGGGGCGCCGGCATGATCGACGCCGACGTGCACGTCGCGCCGGCGTCGCTCGACGACCTGGCGCCATACCTGGGCGACTACTGGGTCGACTACGTCGCCAACGCGGAGCTGTCGCCGTCGCCGTCGCTGCAGGGCGCCTACCCGCCTGCCGCGCTGCACGGCGAGGTGCCGACCGGGGTCGAGGGCCTGCGGGCCGAGCTGCTCGACGCCGACGGCGGCCCGGCCCGGGCGGTGCTGAGCTGCCTGACGCCGTTCGACGTCAGCCACAACGCCTACTTCGAGGCGGCGCTCTGCCGGGCGGTCAACGACTGGATGCGCGTCGAGCTGCTCGAGCGCGAGCCGCGGCTGGCCGCGAGCCTGGCGCTGCCGACGCTCGACCCGGCCGCGGCCGCCGAGGAGATCGACCGGCTCGGCTCGCACCCGCAGGTCGTGCAGGCGCTGCTGCCGATCCGCACCGACGCGCCGTACGGCAACCCCCGCTACCACCCGATCTACGCCGCGGCCGAGCGGCAGGGCATCCCGATTGCGCTGCACGCGTGGGGGCGGGCCGCGTACTCGCCGACGACGAGCGGGTTCGCCGCCAGCTACCTGCAGGACTACGTGAGCAACTCGCAGGTGACCGTCCAGGCGCACGTCACCAGCCTCGTGTCCGAGGGCGTCTTCGAGCGCTTCCCGGGCGTGCGGGTCGTGCTGGCCGAGTGCGGGTTCGCGTGGCTGCCGTTCCTGCTGTGGCGCTTCGACAAGGACTGGAAGGCGCTGTGGCGCGAGGTCCCGTGGGTGAAGGAGCGCCCGTCGGCGTACGTGCGCCGCCACATCCGCGCGACGACCGCGCCCGCGCAGCTGCCGCAGGACCGCGCGACGATCGCGCGGCTGGCAGAGATGATCGACGCGCCCGACGTGCTGCTCTACGCCAGCGACCACCCGCACCGCCACGGCGGCGGGGTCGAGCCGCTGCTGGAGACGCTCGACGACGGTGGGCGCGAGGCCGTCCTGCACGGCAACGCGGCGGAGCTGTACGGGTTGGCCGCCTGATGTTCGCCGGCTTCGAGGAGATGGACGTCGACGTCGGCGAAGCCGTGATCCACCTGCGCCGCGGTGGGTCGGGCCCGCCGCTGCTGCTCCTGCACGGCTACCCGCAGACGCACGTGATGTGGCATCTCGTGGCGGAGGACCTGGCCCGCGACTTCACGGTCGTGGCGCCCGACCTGCGCGGCTACGGCGACAGCTTCAAGCCCCCGACCGACGACGAGCACGAGCCGTACTCGAAGCGGGCGATGGCGCGCGACCAGGTCGCGGTGATGCGCGAGCTCGGGTTCGACCGCTTCGGCGTGGCCGGCCACGACCGCGGCGGGCGGGTCGGCTACCGGCTGGCGCTCGACCACCCCGACGCGGTGGCGCGCCTGGCCGTGCTGGACATCATCCCCACGTACGACATGTACGCGGGCATGGACATGCGCACCGGCCTGGGCGCGTGGCACTGGTTCTTCCTGCCCCAGCCGTACGGGCTGCCCGAGCGGCTGCTGGCCGCCGACCCGGAGGGCTTCTACTTCGGGCAGGGCCGAGACGTGTTCGCCCCCGAGGCGCTGGCCGAGTACCGCCGCTGCCTGCGCGACCCGCGCGTGATCCACGCGATCTGCGAGGACTACCGGGCCGGCGCCACGTTCGACTACCTGCTCGACGAGGCCGACCGGGGCGTGCGCCGCATCGCCTGCCCGGTGCTCGTGCTGTGGGGGTCGCGGGGCGCGCTGGGACGCCGCGACGACGTGCTCGAAGTCTGGTCGGCGTGGGCCGACGACGTGCGCGGGGCGACGCTGGAGTGCGGGCACCACCTGCCCGAGGAGGCGCCCGCCGAGACGCTGGCGGCCCTGCGCGAGTTCTTCTGCGACGGAGGTGAGGGGTGAAGGGGGACGACGCCGCCTGGTTCACGGGGCGCGACCGCTGGTTCGACGAGGAGGCGCAGGCCGCCGCGCCGGCGGAGCCCGAGCGCGACCTCGGCACGGTGCACGAGCCTGCGCGCGAGACGCCGGTGCACGAGGAGACCGACGTGCTCGTCGTCGGAGGCGGGCCGGCCGGCTGCGCGGCCGCCCTGGCGGCGCGGCGGGCGGGCGCGCGGGTGACGCTCGTCGAGCGCTACAACCACCTCGGCGGGCTGTCGACCGGCGGCCTCGTCATCTGGATCGACCGGATGACCGACTGGAGCGGGGAGCAGGTGATCGCCGGGTTCGCCCACGAGATCCTCGACCGCCTGCCCGACGGCGCGGTGACGGGCGCGCCGCGCGACCTGTGGGGCTCGCAGGACCCGGGCCCGGTCGCGCACTGGCGCGAGCGGCTGGGCGGCTTCCGCGACACGGTCACGCGGTCGCCGCTGATCGACCCGGAGTGGCTGAAGCTCGTGTCGGCCGAGCTGCTGGCGGCCGAGGGCGTGCGCCTGATCCTGCACTCGTGGGTGGTGGCGCCGATCGCCGGCGACGGGCGCCGCCTCGGCGGGGCGATCTTCGAGAGCAAGCAGGGCCGGCGCGCGATCCGGGCGCGGGCCGTCGTCGACGCGACCGGCGACCTCGATGTCGTCGCGGGCGCCGGCGTGCCGTACGAGTCCGACGTCGAGGGCGGCGGCTCCAACGTGCAGCACTGCATCAACACGGCGTGGACGTGGGCCGGCGTGGACATGAACCGGTGGCTGGCGTTCAAGGCCGGCGACCCGGCCGGCTACCGCGAGTTCATGCGCGCGGCGGGCGAGCAGCTGGGGTTCGTCGAGGCGCCGTACGTGGCGTGGCGCGACGACGTGTGCGTGTTCATGGGGCCGCGGCTGCCCGGCTTCAGCGCGTTGCGCGTCGACGAGATGACCGCCGTCGAGCTGGAGTCGCGGCGGCGGATGGCCGCGCACCTGGACGTGTTCCGCCGCTCGGCGCCCGGGTTCGAGCGCGCGTGGCTGCTGCTGTCGGCGCCGCAGCTCGGCGTGCGCCACACGCGGCGGCTGGTGGGCCGGCGGCGGATGACCGTCGCCGACTGGCGCGCGGGGGTCGTGCACGAGGACGAGATCGGCGTGTCGCCGTCGCCGTCGGCGAAGTTCGCCAACGTGTCGGTCCCGTACGGCGCGATCGTGCCCGAGCACCTCGACAACGTGCTCGTCGGCGGCCGCCACGTCGCCACCGACCCGCAGACCCAGTCGTTCATGCGCGAGATCCCGCAGTGCTGGCTGACCGGGCAGGCGGCCGGCGCGGCCGCGGCGATGGTCGCCGGGACGGGTGCGCCGGCGGCGGACGTCGACGTGCGCGCGCTCCAGGACGAGCTGCGCCGCCAGGGCGCCTACGTGCGGGAGGGGGCGCGGGCGCCCGCGTGACCTACGTCATCGCCAGCGCCTGCATCGGCACGACGGACCGCTCGTGCGTCGACGTGTGCCCGGTCGACTGCATCTACGAGACGTCGCGGATGCTCGTCATCCACCCCGAGGAGTGCATCGACTGCGCCGCCTGCGAGCCGGCGTGCCCGGTCGACGCGATCTCGCCCGCCGAGGGCGTCGCACCGGACGAGCGAGCGTTCCTCGCCGTGAACGCGGCGATCGTGGACGGCGTGCCGGCGGTCGAGGCCGCGCTGGACGAGGCGCTGCGGGAGTAGGGGCGCGGCGTCCCGCGCGGGCACGGGCGGCGCGGCGCTGCCGGGGTGGGAGCGATCACTCACGCATACCGTGCGTGATGGCTCCCACGTCTGGGGCGCCCATGTGGCCCGAGCAGCACGTGTGGGGCGGCCGCTACGCCGACTCGGCCAGCGCCGCGATCGCGGCGTCGCGCTCGGGCACGATCGTGAAGATCTGGTCGAGCCCGGTGATCTCGAACGTCTTGGCGATGTTCTGGTCGACGTTGACGATCACGAGCGAGCCCTCGCGGGTGCGCAGGCGCTTGACGGCGCCGATCAGCACGCCGAGCGCGGTGGAGTCCAGGAACGTCGTCTCGGTGAGGTCGACGACGATCTGGGTCTTGCCCCCCTCGATCGCGTCCGTGAGGCGCTGCTTCAGCTCGGGTGCGGTGAAGAGGTCGATCTCACCGCGCACCGCCACCACGTGGCGGTCGGCGTCGAGGGCGTCCTCGTTGAGTGCGAATTCCGGGGGCATCGGGTCCTCATTGTGGCACGTCAGCCGAAGCTCAACCGCACGACGAGCTGGTCGGCCTCGACCTCCACGTCGTCGGCGATCCGCTCGAGCACGTTGCCGACGCCCGGCAGGGCCGCGTCGGCGAGCAGCCCGTGGCCGCCGCCCTCCTCGAGGTCGAGCACGCGCAGCTCCAGGCCGTCCTCGGCGGCGACCATCCGCACCGTCACGTGCCCGTCGATCGAGCGCCGCGGCGCGTGCGCGGCGATCGCGTCGGCGACCAGCAGCGCGTCGTCGAGGCGGTCCACCGGGCACTGGGCGCGGGCGGCGAGCATCCCGACGACACGGGTGAGCACCGGGGCGACCAGCGGCCCGTCGGCCACGCGCACCACCGCGTCGTTCGGCAGCGAGGCCTCGCTCATCGTGCGGGAGGCCGCTCTTCGTCCAGCCGGAACAGCATCGTCACCTCCGTGCGGTCGTCCTCCGCCTTGCCCAGCTCGAGCGACTCCGTGAGCGTGGCGATGAGCGGGAGGCCCAGCCCCAGGCCGGGGGAGTCGGCGCGCGGGACGATCCCGATGCCCTCGTCGCGGACCGTCACCCGCAGGACCCCGCCCTCGAGCGAGACCGCGACCTCCATCGGCCCGTCGCCGTCGCCGTACGCGTGCACGACGACGTTCGTGCAGGCCTCGGTGACCGCCAGCTTCACGTCCGACATCGTCTGCGCGTCGAGCGCGAGCGCCTCCCCGAGGCCGCCGAGGGCGTGCCGGACGACCGCCACGTTCTCGGCGCGCGCAGGCAGGGTGAGCTGAACGTCGGGCATCCGCACTGTCCTCTGTTCCCGCCGATCCGCCGACTCAACCGCCGTTCGGATGTAGGCGGAGGGGACGGTACCGCGTCGTGCGGCCTTTGGGTCTGATGCTCGATGCTCTACGCTTCCTCGTCCCGCCTGAGCTGCTCGCCTGCCGCCGGAGCGCTTCCATATGACCCACCTCCACATGCCCCCCGCCCATGGGCTGTACGACCCTCGCTACGAGCACGACGCGTGCGGCGTGGCGCTCGTGGCCCGCCTCGACAACGTCGCCAGCCACGAGGTCGTGGAGAAGGCGCTCACCGCTCTGGAGAACTTGGAGCATCGCGGCGCGGCCGGCGCCGACAAGCACACCGGCGACGGGGCCGGGATCCTGATCCAGATGCCCGATCGGTTCTTCCGGTCGGTCGTCGACTTCGAGTTGCCCCCGCGCGGCCAGTACGGCGTGGCGATGTGCTTCCTGCCGCAGGACGCGGCGCGGCGCGAGAAGCTCGAGCACCTTCTCGAGCTGAACACGCGCGTCGAGGGTCAGCGTGTCCTGGGCTGGCGTGACGTGCCCGTCGACACCGCTCACGTCGGCGAGACGGCCAATCGCTCGCGTCCGTACATGCGCCAGTTCTTCGTGGGCGCCGGTGACGGCTACACGGAGGATCAGGACGCCTTCGAGCGCAAGCTGTACGTGATTCGGCGCGTGTGCGAGCTGGCTGCCGGCCCGGACTTCTACGTGACGTCGTTCTCGTCGCGCACGCTCGTCTACAAGGGGATGCTGATCTCCTACCAGGTCAAGGGCTTCTTCCCGGACCTGGTCGACGAGCGGATGGAGAGCGCGATGGGCCTCGTGCACTCGCGCTTCTCGACGAACACGTTCCCGAGCTGGGAGCTGGCCCACCCGTATCGCGTGATCGCCCACAACGGCGAGATCAACACGCTGATGGGCAACGTCAACTGGATGCGCGCGCGCGAGTCGCAGCTGCGCAGCGAGCTGTTCGGCCGCGACCTGCAGAAGGTGATGCCGGTGGTGCGCCCGGGCGGCTCGGACTCGGCGACGTTCGACAACGTGCTCGAGCTGCTCATGCTCGCGGGGCGGTCGCTGCCGCACGCGATCATGATGATGATCCCGGAGGCCTACGCCGACCGCGACGACCTCACCGACGAGCTGAAGGCGTTCTACGAGTTCCACGGGTCGTTCATGGAGCCGTGGGACGGCCCCGCCGCGGTGGCGTTCACCGACGGGCGCATCATCGGCGCGACGCTGGACCGCAACGGCTTGCGCCCGGGCCGCTGGGTGGAGACCCACGACGGCTGGCTCGTGCTCGGCTCCGAGGCGGGCCTGCTCGGCATCGAGCCCTCGCGCGTGAAGCGCCTGGGTCGCCTGCAGCCCGGCAAGATCTTCCTCTGCGACCTCGAGCAGGGCCGGATCGTCGAGGACGAGGAGGTCAAGCGCGAGATCTCGACCCGCCGGCCGTATCGCCAGTGGATCGAGGAGCAGCGGGTCCACTTCGACGATCTTCCCGACGCGCATGTGACGCTCACCGGCGTGCAGCCCGGCTACACGCGGCGTCTGGCGTTCGGCTACACGCAGGAGGACCTGCGGGTGCTGATCGCGCCGATGGCGTCGACGGGGTCGGAGCCGATCGGGTCGATGGGCAACGACGGCGCGCTCGCCGTGCTGTCCGACCAGCGCCCGCCGCTGTTCTCGTACTTCAAGCAGCTGTTCGCCCAGGTGACCAATCCGCCGATCGATCCGATCCGCGAGGAGGTCGTCATGTCGCTGGCGAGCGCGATCGGGCCCGAGGGCAACCTGCTGGAGGAGGACCCGCGCCACGCGCACCAGCTCGTGATGAAGCAGCCGATCCTGCGCAACCTCGAGCTGGAGAAGCTCAAGCAGGCCGGCCACGACATCTTCGCCACGCAGACGCTCGACATCACCTGGCCGGCCGAGGAGGGTCCGGACGGCATGTCGCGCCGTCTCGCCGATCTGTGCGACGAGGCCTACCAGGCGCTCGAGAGCGGCGTGAACGTGCTGATCCTCAGCGACCGGCGGATGGGGCCGGAGCGCGCGCCGATCCCGTCGCTGCTGGCCGTCGCCGCCGTCCATCACCATCTGGTGCGGGCCGGCAACCGGCTGCAGTGCTCGCTGGTGCTGGAGTCGGGCGAGCCGCGCGAGGTCCACCACATGGCCACGCTGATCGGGTACGGCTGCGGCGCGATCAACCCGTACCTGCTGTTCGACACGGTCGACGAGCTCGTCGCCGACGGCCGCGTGCCCGGCGTCACCGACGCCGACGAGGCCGAGCGCAACGTCGTCAAGGCGATCGGCAAGGGCCTGCTGAAGACGATCTCGAAGATGGGGATCTCGACGATCCAGTCCTACTGCGGCGCGCAGATCTTCGAGGCCGTCGGCCTGGAGAAGGACCTCATCGACAAGTACTTCACCGGCACCGCGTCGCGCATCGGCGGCGTCGGGCTGGACGTGCTGGCCCAGGAGGCGCTGGACCGCCACGCGCGGGCCTATCCGGCGCCGGAGGGCGATGTGCTGCCGGTCGGCGGCGTCTACGCGTGGCGTCGCGACGGCGAGCACCACATGTGGAACCCGGAGACGATCGCGCTCGTCCAGCACGCGGTCCGCTCCCAGAACGGCACGGGCCAGGAGAAGTACCGGGAGTTCGCGCGCGCGGTGAACGAGGACGCCACGCGGCGCGCGACGCTGCGCGGCCTGATGACGTTCCGCACCGACGTCGAGCCGGTTCCGCTCGAGGAGGTCGAGCCGGCCAAGGAGATCGTCAAGCGCTTCGCCACGGGCGCGATGTCGCTCGGCTCGATCTCGCGCGAGGCGCACGAGACGCTGGCCAGGGCGATGAACCACCTGGGCGGCAAGTCGAACACCGGCGAGGGCGGGGAGGACCCCGTCCGCTTCGGCGACGACCGCCGCTCGGCGATCAAGCAGGTCGCCTCCGGCCGCTTCGGCGTGACGATCCACTACCTCGTCAACGCCGACCAGCTGCAGATCAAGATGGCGCAGGGCGCGAAGCCCGGCGAGGGCGGCCAGCTGCCCGGCCACAAGGTCGACCGCTACATCGGCAGCATCCGCCACTCGACGCCGGGCGTGGGGCTGATCTCGCCGCCGCCGCACCACGACATCTACTCGATCGAGGACCTCAAGCAGCTCATCTACGACCTGCGCTGCAGCAACCCGAAGGCGAGCGTGTCGGTGAAGCTCGTCGCCGAGGTGGGCGTCGGCACGGTCGCGGCGGGCGTGGCGAAGGCCAACGCCGATCACGTGCTCATCTCCGGGCACGACGGCGGGACGGGCGCGTCGCCGCTGAGCTCGATCCAGTCGGCCGGCGTGCCGTGGGAGATCGGCCTGGCCGAGACCCAGCAGACGCTGCTGCTCAACGACCTGCGCTCGCGCATCACGGTCCAGACCGACGGCCAGCTGAAGACCGGCCGCGACGTGGCGATCGCCGCGATGCTCGGCGCCGACGAGTTCGGCTTCTCGACCGCGCCGCTGATCGCGACGGGCTGCATCATGATGCGCGCCTGCCACCTGAACACGTGCCCGGTCGGCATCGCGACGCAGGACCCGGAGCTGATCAAGCGCTTCCGGGGTCAGCCCGAGCACGTGATCAACTACTTCTTCTTCGTGGCCGAGGAGCTGCGCGAGATCATGGCGTCGCTCGGCGTGCGCACGATGGACGAGCTGATCGGCCGCACCGACCTGCTCGTGCCCGACGCGGCGATCGACCACTGGAAGGCGCGCGGCATCGACCTCACGAACCTGCTGACGATGCCCGACCTGGGGCCGGACGTGCCGCGCCGGCGCGTGCGCGCGCAGGAGCCGGTGCTCGACGACGCGCTCGACTGGGAGCTGGTCTCGCAGGCGCGCGACGCGATCGAGAACGGCACGCCGGTGGAGCTGCGGATGGGCGTGCGCAACGTCAACCGCTGCGTCGGCGGCATCCTGTCGTCGCACATCGCCCAGCGCCACGGCGCCGAGGGCCTGCCGGAGGGCACGATCCGCGTGACCTTCGACGGGTCGGCCGGGCAGTCGTTCGGCGGCTGGCTGGCGCCCGGCGTCGAGTTCACGCTGTACGGCGACGCCAACGACTACACCGGCAAGGGCCTGTCCGGCGGCGTGCTCGCCGTGCGCCCGCCCGAGGGCGTCACGTTCGCCGCCGAGGAGAACGTCGTCATCGGCAACACGGTCCTGTACGGCGCCACGAGCGGCCGCGCGTTCTTCCGCGGTCTCGCCGGCGAGCGCTTCGCGGTGCGCAACTCGGGCGCCCAGGCGGTCGTCGAGGGCGTCGGCGACCACGGCTGCGAGTACATGACCGGCGGCCGTGTCGTCGTGCTCGGCCCGACCGGGCGCAACTTCGCGGCCGGCATGAGCGGCGGCCTGGCGTTCGTGCTCGACGAGGACGGCACGTTCCGCTCGCGCTGCAACCCGGCGATCCTCCCGGACCTGACCGAGCTCGACGAGGCCGACGCGATCGAGGTGCGGTCGCTGGTGGCCGAGCACGTCGAGCGCACCGGGTCGCCGGTCGGCCAGCGCGTGCTCGACGAGTTCGACGCGCTGCTGCCGAAGTTCGTGAAGGTGTTCCCGGCCGACTACCGCCGCGTGCTCGAGCAGCTCGCGGCCGAGGAGGCGGCGGCCGTGGGAGAGACGGCCGAGCCGGCCACGTCGACGGGCGGCGAGGGCTTCGTGATCGAGGAGGTGCCCGCGGATGGGTGAGGTCGGCGGGTTCCTGAAGTTCTCGCGTCACGGCATCATCGAGCGCCCGCCCACCGAGCGGGCGCACGACTACAAGGAGTTCATGCTCCAGCGCTCCGACGAGGAGCTGAGCCAGCAGGGCGCGCGCTGCATGGAGTGCGGCGTGCCGTTCTGCCACAACGGCTGCCCGCTGGGGAACCTGATCCCGGACTGGAACGACCTCGTCTACCGCGGGCGCTGGGAGGACGCGATCGTCCAGCTGCACGCGACGAACAACTTCCCGGACTTCACCGGGCGGCTGTGCCCGGCGCCGTGCGAGGCCGCGTGCGTGCTCGAGATCCGCGAGGGCGAGGCGGTCACGATCAAGCAGATCGAGGCCGCGATCATCAACCGCGCCTGGGAGGAGGGCTGGGTGCGCCCGCGCCCGCCGCGTCCCGAGTTCGAGACCGGCCGCCGCGTCGCGATCATCGGGTCGGGCCCCGCCGGCATGGCCGCCGCTCAGCAGCTGCGCCGCGCCGGCCACCAGGTCGTGCTGTTCGAGCGCGACGAGGCGATGGGCGGCCTGATCCGATTCGGCGTGCCGGACTTCAAGATCGAGAAGTGGGTCGTGGAGCGGCGCGTGCAGCAGCTCGCCGCCGAGGGCGTGGAGCTGCGCCCGGGCGTCGACGTCGGCGTCGACGTCACGATCGACGAGCTGCGCGAGGACTTCGACGCGATCGTGCTGGCCACCGGCTCGCGCGTGCCGCGCGACCTGCCGGTCCCCGGCCGCGAGCTGGACGGCATCCACTTCGCGATGGAGTACCTGTACGGGCGCAACCGCTGGGTCGCCTCGCAGATCGGCCCCGAGCCGCTCGCGCCGGTCGACCCGCAGCTCATCGCGCCGATCACCGCGCGCGACAAGCACGTGATCGTGATCGGCGGCGGCGACACCGGCGCCGACTGCGTCGGCAACTCGATCCGCGAGGGCGCCAAGTCCGTCACGCAGATCGAGATCCTCGACCGCCCGCCCGACCACCGCCCCGACGACAAGACGCCGTGGCCGCTGTGGCCGGCGAAGTACCGCAAGTCCTACGCGATCCAGGAGGGCGAGGCCCTCGAGGTGACCAAGCAGGGCTACGCGATCGCGACCACCGGCTTCTCGGGCGACGAGAACGGCCACGTGCGCCGCATCCACCTGGCGCGCGCGGAGAACTTCCAGCCCGTCCCGGGCACCGAGACCGAGCAGCCGGCCGACCTCGTGCTGCTGGCGATGGGCTTCCTGCACCCCGAGCAGGAGCTGCTCGACCACATCGGCGTCGCCAAGGACCAGCGCGGCAACGTGAAGGCCCCGACCTACGCCACGAGCGAGCCCGGCATCTTTGCCGCCGGCGACGCCCGCCGCGGCCAGTCGCTGATCGTGTGGGCGATCAACGAGGGCCGCCAGTGCGCGCGGGTGGTCGACCGCTACCTGCGCGAGGAGATCGGCATCCCGGCCCGCGAGCCGATCCACGCGGGCAACGTCGAGCCCGCCGACGAGGGCCCCGAGGGCCCGCCGCTGCACGCGCAGGGCGGCGTGCTGGCGAGCGAGGAGTAGGCCGCGCGGCCGGTGGGCGGCGCTTGGCCCCGCGCATCACACCGGAAAGTGGATTGAGGGGTGGTCGCGCGGCGGGCGCCGCCGAGAGGCCCGTCTGCCTTCGCTGCCCGCCGTCAGCGCGCTTCCGACCCGCTACCCACGTTCGAGCGGGGCGCGGAGCCACCGAGCGCCGCTACTGGCGCCGCTACCGGCGCCGCTTCTGCCCGCCGCCCTGGCCCCAGCCCGCGATCCCGGCCGCGACGTTGCCCAGGGCCCAGAAGCCGATCGGCCAGATCGGCCAGAAGTACTGGAGGTCGCCGGAGGCGATGCAGGTGATCGCCCAGATCCCGATGAGCAGCACGGAGGTGGCCGCCCAGCTGCCCCAGCGCACCTTCCAGTTGCCCCAGGGCGCCATCCCGTCCTCGCCGCCCGCCGGGGCCGGGGCGGGCGCCGGCGCGGGGGCGGACGGCCCGAGGTCGGCGGTGAGCCGGTCGAGCTCGCCGAAGGTCTTGGCCGCGTAGCAGCGCTCGAGGCGCTCCTCGAGCTCCTGGGGGTCGAGCCGGCCGTCGGCGCCCGCGGCGTGGAGGCGCTTGGCCACCGCCTCGCGGTCGGCGTCGGAGGCCCGCAGTTCGGGGTGCTGCTCGGTCACGCGCCGAATCCTAGGGGGACGTGCGGCGCTCGGCATCCGCGAGGCGGACGCCGAGGCGCCACACGTCCCGCCGGTCGCGTCAGCGGCGGCCCGGCCGATGCCCGGTGAACGTCAGCACCTGCTGGATGCCGCTCGGCCGGTTCGTGTACCGGATCGTGATCGGCAGCAGGCCCGGCGCGAAGCGGATCCGCTCGGCGTCGGCGTTCGACGTCCACTGCGTCGGGTCGTCGGTGCCCTGCGCGGCCGCCAGCGCCGCGCCGGCGTCCTCGAACGCCTGCCACAGCGACGCCCGGCAGGCGGCCAGGTCGCCCAGGCCGCAGAACCTCGTGCGGAACGGCGACTTGAACTGCTGGCCCAGCAGCGTGCGCAGGTCCTTGTCGACGTAGTTGATCCGCCCGCCGGTGAACCCGGAGCGCGGCGAGTTGTCGGACCCGACGAGCCGGTTGAGCTGGTCGAGCTGCGGCCCGAGCACCGGCGCCAGGACGGCGTCGGCGAGCCGCGGGTACAGCTCGGACATGATCGTCGCGGCCGCGCCGGCGTCGATCGCGCCGTCGCCCTCGCGGTCGACCCGCGACGCGCCCTGCGCCCGCCACGCCAGCAGCAGGTCGAGCATCTGCTGCGAGCGCGCGCTCGGCGCCTGCGACCCGGACAGCACGCCCGCGATCGCCTCCATCACCGAGCCCTGCACGCGCAGGTCCTGGGTCGCCGCGGCGTTCATCGCCGCGGTGACCGACGCGAGGTCGTGCTTCTCGCGCTTGGCGATGCCGGCGTCGAGCATCTGCACGCGCTGGATCGACCCGTACGTCCACTGGTCGTCGGCGGACCCGAACCCGGGCGCCGGCTTGTTGTTCCAGTTGTTCAGCACGCCGGACGACGGGTTGGCCTCGTGCGGGTGGTCCTTCGGCTTCAGGAAGCCCTTCCACTCGTACTCGCCGGTGCCGATCGTCGGCAGGCGCGGGTCGACCCGCGGGTCGCGGATCGGCAGCCGGCCGGCCGAGTACGTGGCGATGTTGCGGTCGTCGGCGTACGCGACGTTGAACGTGAACGGCGACGTCGCCGCGGCCCGGTAGAACGACCTCAGCCCGCGGACCTTGCCCTCGGTCATGCGCTTGAACATGACCTGCCAGAGGATGTCGCGCCCGTAGCTGGAGCGCTTCATCGAGATCGCCACGCGGCGCCCGTCGACGGTCGCGTAGCCGAGCACCGGCCCGTGCACGGTCGTGCGGTACACGACGCGGCCCTCGCCGGCGATCTCACCCGCGTCGACGACGCCCATCTCGCGGCAGCGGCCCTTGTACAGGTACTTCGCGTCGGACCCCTCGCACAGCGTCTCCACGAACTGGTCGTTGGTGTCCGACCCGGCCGACGTGAGCGACCAGGCGAAGTCCGGCCCGCGGCCGATCAGCAGGTTCCCGGCGCCGCCCGGCATCGCCGCGCCGCGCGCCTCGATCCCGGGCGCCTTCAGGTCCATCTCCAGCGTCAGGCCCGGGTAGAAGTAGCCGATCTGCGGCCCGGCCACGAACAGCGGGTGGCCGTTCGTCGAGCGCTTCCCGGACACCATCAGGAAGTTCGACATGTTCTGGTGGGCGCGCGAGCGCGCCGACACCGCCTGCAGCGCGGTCGGCGTCATCGAGCCGTCGTCGACGATCGCGTTCCCGGTCGCGTTCGCGGGGACCTGCTCGTACGGGAAGCGCTTGCCGATCGTCGTCGGCGTGTCCTCGTCCATCTGCTCGGCGAGGTCCTCCCACACGACCTTGCCCTGCTCGTCGCCGAGGCGCTTCTGCAGCGCGTCGAGGAGCATCGAGCGGCGCGTCTCGTCGCCGCCGCCCTGGCCGAAGATCTGGCCCGCGAGCGCGTTGACGGCGTAGATGTCGACCCGCGTGAACGGCTTCTGCGTCGACTTCTCGAAGCGCAGCCGCGCGTTCATGCCGGCCACGTAGGCGTCGATGTCGCGCAGGATCGCGCGGCCCTCGCGCCCCAGCCGCTTCAGCGCCCGCGTCTGCCGGCGGTCGATGATGCGGTCGGCCTGCGCGGTCACGGTGACCGACTTGAGCCCGGTGACGAGCGAGAACGCGTCGATGCCGGGGGCGTCGAGCGCGGCGAACCGGGCCGGGTAGCGGCCCTGGGCGAGGAGCAGCCCGCGGTCCTCGACGAGCACCCAGCCCGCGGCCCAGTCGAGGTCGAGCCGGTGGCGCCCGGTGATGTGCGGGACGTTGAACCGGTCGCGCACGATCTTGACGCCCTTGCGCGGCACCCGCTCCGTGCGACACGGGCACTGGCCGGCGGTGCCGAACCGCTCGGACTTGAAGTAGGTGGTCAGGTCGGCCGCCGTGACCTGGTCGAACAGCGGCGTGAGCCCGTCGTACATGCGGGCCTGCTCGTCGGCGCCCGGCGGGACCGGGACGCTTCCCCACTGACCGGAGGGGATGATGTTGAGCGCCGTCCCGGCGTAGTCCTTCGCCGAGGCGCCCACGGGAAGCACGAGCGCGGCCACGGCGGCGGCGACCCATGCCAGGATGGAGCGGGACATGCGCGGCACCGTACATCTGAACGTTGACGTCTGCACCACATGGCCGCTAACGTGACGCCCCCGTCATCTTTTCCGTCGTCCAAGGGGTTCTCGGGGATGTCCACCACTCTGCCGCGATGCGCGGTGATCGGGGCCGGCTCGTCCGGCATCACGGCGCTCAAGGCGCTCCGCGACGCCGGCCTCGAGGTGACCGCGTTCGAGGCGTCCGACCGCGTCGGCGGCAACTGGGTGCTCGGCAACCGCAACGGCATGTCGTCGGCCTACGAGGGCCTGCACATCAACACGTCGCGCGAGCGGATGGAGTACGCGGACTTCCCGATGCCGAAGTCCTATCCGGACTTCCCGCACCACTCGCAGATCGCGGCGTACTTCGACGACTACGTCGACCACTTCGAGCTGCGGCCGCTGATCCGCTTCGAGACGCGGATCGAGCACGCCGAGCGCGGGCCGCAGGGCGGCTGGACGCTCACGCTCGGCGACGGCTCCGTCGAGCGCTTCGACGCGCTGCTCGTCGCCAACGGCCACCACTGGGACCCGCGCTGGCCCGAGCCCGCGTTCCCGGGCAGCGACACCTTCGAGGGCGTCCAGATGCACGCCCACGACTACCGCAGCGACGAGGTCCTGCGCGGCAAGGACGTCGTCGTGCTCGGCATGGGCAACAGCGCGATGGACATCGCCGTCGAGTCCAGCTACGTCGCGAAGTCGACGGTCCTGGCCGCCCGCCGCGGCGCCTGGATCCTGCCCAAGCACATCCTCGGCCGCCCGATGGACCAGGTGCTGAAGAACGACCCGCGCGTGCCGTTCGCGATCCGCTCGCGCGTCATGGAACTGATCGTGCGCCTCGTCGCCGGCCCGCCGGAGCGCTACGGGCTGCCCAAGCCCGACCACCGCTTCGGCCAGGCGCACCCGACGGTGTCCGGGCGCATCCTCGACCGCATCGGCCACGGCGCGATCACCCCGAAGCCGAACATCGCGCGCCTGGAGGGCGACCGCGTCGTCTTCGTCGACGGCACGTCCGACCACGCCGACGTCGTCGTGTACTGCACCGGCTACAAGATCACGTTCCCGTTCTTCGACGAGGACCTGATCTCGGCGCCCGACAACCGCATCGAGCTGTTCCGCCACGTCTTCCACCCCGATCTCGACGACGTGTTCTTCGTCGGGCTGCTGCAGCCGCTCGGCGCGATCATGCCGCTGGCCGAGGCGCAGGGCCGTTGGATCGCCGACCACCTCACGGGCCAGTACGCGCTGCCGCCGCGGCAGGAGATGCTCGACGACATCCAGCGGGAGCTGCGGGCGATGCGCAAGCGCTACGTGACCTCCAAGCGCCACACGATCCAGGTCGACTTCGAGGACTACCTGCACGGCCTCGAGAAGGAGCGCCGCGCCGGGGCGCAACGCGCCCGCGAGGCCGGCTTCCCGCTGCCGGTCCCGCGCCGGACGGAGACGGTCGCGGCCTGATGAGCGCCGCGGAGGCCACCGGCAAGCGCGAGCGCACGAAGCAGGCCAACCGCGCCGCGATCCTGCGCGCCGCCCGCGACGTGTTCGTCGAGATGGGCTACGGCGCGGCGACCGTGCGCGACATCATCCGCCGCACCGACCTCGCCAGCGGCACCTTCTACAACTACTTCCCCGACAAGGAGTCGGTGTTCCGCGCGCTGCTGGAGGAGACCGCGCGCGAGGCGACCGGGCGCGCCCACGCCGCGCGCCGGGCCGGCACGACGACCGAGGCGTTCGTCGCCGACGGCTTCCGCGCGTACTTCGCGATGCTCGTCGAGGACCGCGCCACGTTCGAGCTCGTGCGCCGCAACGCCGGGACGATCCGCGCGATGTTCGACATCCCGGCGATCGTCGCCGGCCTCGCCGAGCTGGCCGCCGACCTGCGCGAGGGCGTCGCCTCCGGCCTGGTGCCCGACCACGACACCGACCTCATGGCCGCCGCGATGTTCGGCACCGCGTTCGAGGTCGGCGTGCGCATGCTCGAGGACGAGCCGCCCGACGTGGAGCGCGCCGCGACGTTCTGCGCCGACCTGTTCCTGGGCGGCCTCGAGCGGCTCGGCCGCCGGTCCGCCCGCTAGGTTCCCGGGCCACTATGTTCCGCTCGCTCGCAGCCGGATGCTGCGCTGCGCTCGCCTCCCTGGCCGCCGCGTCGGCCGGGTCCGCCGCCACGATCGGCATCGGCGACCAGCAGGCGTCCATGTTCTCCAGTCCCCTGTACCAGGCCCTCGACGTCCCGATCGTGCGCTACATCGCGCCGTACGACGCGATGGACCACGGCGACGACGCCCGCAACGCCGCGGCGTTCATCGAGGCCGCCCAGAAGGCGAACGCCCGGGTGCTCGTCGCCTTCTACCACTCGCGCCACACGCCGATGAAGCTGCCCTCCCGCGCGCAGTACATCCGCGCGACGCGCAAGTTCATCCGGGCGTTCCCGTACGTGCGCGAGTACCAGCCGTGGAACGAGGCCAACCGCGGCACCGTCAAGGGCCAGTTCGCCAGCCCGAGCGCGCGCACCGCCGCCACCTACTACATGGCGCTGCGCAGCATCTGCACGGGCTGCACGGTGACCGGCCTCGACCTGCTCGACGGCATCGACATGGGCCCGTCGCTGCGCTACCTGCGCACGTTCCAGAAGTACGCCAAGCCCGCGCCGAAGGTCTGGGGCCTGCACAACTACTCGGACACGAACCGCAACTCGATGGAGCGCACGAAGGCGTTCCTGCGGGCGGTGCGCGGCAGCGTCTGGCTGACCGAGACCGGTGGCGTCGTCAAGCTCGGCAGCACGTTCCCGGGCGGCAGGACCGGCCAGCAGCGGGCGGCCAAGGCCCTGCGGCTCATGTTCCGCATCGCCGACTCCAACCCGCGCATCAAGCGGCTGTACATCTTCCAGTGGACCGGCTCGCCGTCCAACGCCCGCTTCGACGCCGGGCTGACGAACCCGGACGGCAGCGCGCGCCCCGGCTACCGCGTGGTGCGCGACCGCATCGGCGGCTGACCTACGACCCTCGTCCACGGGCGGCGGGAACGGCGTGAGGATCGCGCCGTTCCCGCCGACCCCCGAAGAGGAATGCGTGCGCGTCGTGCCCTGCCCCATCTCATCTTCGTCCTGACGGGGCTGGCGATCGCGCTGGTGGTCGTGCTCCCCGTCCGCACCGAGGAGACCGGCTGCCCGGCGGCGTCCGACGGCGGCAACCTGTGCCTGCTCGAGAAGGCGGTCGCGCCCGCGGTGACGACCGTGGCGCTCGTCGTGCTGCTGGCCTGGATGCTCGCCGAGGCGCTGTTCGTGCGCCTGCCGTGCCTGCGCGCGGGGAAGCCGGAGCGGCGCCGCCCGCGCCACCACGGCCGCGACAGGCTCATGCGCGACACGACGCTGCGCGCCGCGACGTGGGGGCGCCTCCCGCCCCCGCGGCGCCCGCACGGGCGCCAGCGCATCACGGTCTCGGCCATCGCCGGCGGTCCGCCCGAGGTGCGCCCGGTCGCCCCGCTCGACCACCCGCGCCCGCCCGCCGACCGGCCGATCCGCGTCGTGCCCGTCTGCCGCCGTCGGGCCGACGCCGAGCTGCTCCTGGCCTGCTGGGAGGCGGCCACGCGCCGCAGCGCCGAGCTGATCGACCGCCTCGCCGCCGACCTCGGGCTCGCCCGCGAGGGCCTGGTGCCGGCGCCGGCCGACGAGCCCGATCCGCTGCTCGCGGCGGCCACCTGGACGCGCGCCCGGGCCTGACCCGCCCCGCGGTCCCGGCATCTAGCATGGGATCCCGGTGCCGACGTTCTGCCGCCACAACCGCTTCGTCCAGAACTGCCCGATCTGCCGCGAGCCCGAGCCGCCGCGCCGGCGGACCACGAGCTCGTCGGGCGCCGCACGCCCGCGGGGGGCGGCGACGAAGCCGGCGTCGCGGCGCAGCAGCGCCACGTCGGGCGTGCGCGTGCGCCGCGTCGCCCGCGCCGCCGACGACGGCTATCGCTGCGCGCTCGTGCCCGGCCTGCACGCCACCGCCGACGCCGAGCAGCTCGCCGAGGAGATCGCGTTCGCCACGGGCCGCCTGACCGAGCTGCGGACCGCGCCGCAGGGCGCGTTCGCCGAGGCGGCCACCGCCGGGGACCGCGACGAGGGCATCCGGCTGGCCGCCGAGGCCGTGCTGCGCGGCGACCGCTCCCCGTACGCCGACGAGGCGGCGGCCGAGCGGGGGCTGGAGGCCCTGAACGCCTGGCTGGAGCGCCACGGCGGCCCGTCCGCGGCGCTCGACGGCGACCCGTCGTGGACGCCGCAGCGCCGCTTCGAGCGGCTGTTCGAGCGGCTGGGCACCGTCGGCGGCATCGGCCGCGCCCGCTACGACCTGCTCGTCGTCGCCGGCTGCCTCGGGCTCGCCGACGTCGAGGCGTCCGCGCTGCTGGCCGGGGACCGCGACGACACCACGATCGCCGCCAAGCGCGTCTTCGGCATCGGCGACCGCCTGCTGCTGGACCGCCGAGCGGCCGAGCTCGCCGAGGCGGCGGACGTGCCGATCGCCGCGCTCGACCTGGCGCTGGCCAACCTCGACCGGCCCGCCGGGACGCCCCGGATGACCGCCGGCGCCTCGCCCGACGCCACCGACGCCGACGCGTGGGCGCGCGCCGCGTCCGCGCTCGGGCTCGACCGCTGACCGCGATGGGCGACCTCTTCGACGCCTATCCGTACCGGGACCGCTACCCGGTCATGCGAGCGCTGCCCGAGACCGGGCGCTCCCGCGATGAGATCCTCGCCGAGCTGCGCGAGATGGCGGCCGAGGAGGACCAGGTCTGGGAGACCGGCCGCTGCTCGGGGACCATGTACTGCGGCGACCGCGAGCACTACGCGTTCCTGACCGAGGCGTTCGGCCTCTTCGCCCACCACAACGCGCTGCAGCGCGACATGTGCCCGAGCGCGACGCGCTTCGAGGGCGAGATCCTGGCGATGGCGCTGGACCTGTTCCACGCCGGCGCCGTCGCCGGCGGCGAGCCCGCCGGCCTGGTCACCAGCGGCGGGACCGGCAGCGTCATGCACGCGATGCTCGTCTACCGCGAGCACGGCCGCGAGCGGGGGATCGAGCGGCCGAACGTCGTCAAGCCCGAGACCGCCCACCCGGCGTTCGACAAGGCCTGCCACCTGTTCGGGATCGAGCTGCGCCGGGCGCCGGTCGACCCGGACACGACGCTCGCCGATCTCCCGGCCATGGAGGCGCTCATCGACGACGGGACCGTTGCGATCGTCGGCTCGGCCTGCAACTACGGCTACGGCACCGTCGACCCGATCGCCGAGCTGTCGGAGATGGCGCAGCGCCACGGCGTCGGCCTGCACGTCGACGGCTGCCTGGGCGGCTTCCTCCTGCCGTTCGGCGAGGAGCTCGGGCTCGACGTCCCCGTCTTCGACTTCCGCCTGCCGGGCGTCACGAGCATCTCCGCCGACACGCACAAGTACGGCTACGCGCTGAAGGGCACCTCGACGGTCCTGTTCCGCGACAAGGCGCTGCGCAACCACGCGTACGCGTTCCTGCCCGAGTGGAGCGGCGGCAAGTACTTCTCCCCGGGGATGGAGGGATCGCGGTCCGACGGCCTGCTGGCCGCCACGTGGGCGGCGATGGTGTCGCTCGGCCGCGAGGGCTACCGGCGCTACGCGAAGGGGATCTTCGAGACCTCGGCGCGGATGCAGGACGCCGTCCGCTCGCACCCCGAGCTGCGGCTGATGGGCGAGCCGACGTTCGTCTTCGCGTTCACCTCCGACGCGTTCGACATCTACCACGTCAACGACGCGATGCGCGAGCGCGGCTGGCGCCTCAACGGGCTGCAGTACCCCAACGGGCTGCACTTCGCGGTCACGCGGCCGCAGCTGCAGGCGGGGGTGGTGGAGGCGTTCGCCGAGGACCTCGCCGCGGCGGTCGCGTACGCGCGCGAGCACGCCGGCGAGCCGGCCGCGTCGGCGGCGATCTACGGCGGCGTGCCGGGCGGGCTGACCGTCGACGCCGACGCGATGATCCGCGGCGTCATGACGCAGATCCTCGACGCCCAGCTCGGAGTCCCGGATCCGGCATGAGGTCCGGCGGCGGCGAGCAGGAGCGCGTCGTCCTCGCCGTCGATCAGGGCACCGGCGGTCCGAAGGTCGGGTTCGTCTCCACCGCGGGCCGGATCCTGTGGGCGCGCCACACGCCGGTCGAGACCCGGCGCACCCCCGACGGCGGCGCCGTGCAGGACGCCGAGGGCTGGTGGTCGCTGATCCGCCACGGCGCGCGCGAGGCGCTGCGCAGCGGCGCCGTCGACCCGGCGAGCGTGATCGCGGTGTCGGTCACCTCCCAGTGGGGCAGCGTGGTGCCCGTCGCCGACGACGGGCGGCCGGTCGACGACTGCGTGCTGTGGCTGGACACCCGCGGCGCCGGGCATGCGCGCAGGCTGATCGGCGGGCCGCTGCTCGGCTACCACCCGCGGCGCCTCGCGACCTGGATCCGGCGCACCGGCGGCGCGCCGTCGCCCGCGGGCGGCGACCCGATCAGCCACATGCTGTTCCTGCAGCGCGACCGCCCGGGGACCGCCGCCGCGGCGCGCTGGTTCCTGGAGCCGGCCGACTACCTGACGATGCGCTTCTGCGGCCGCGCCGCCGCCAGCCACGCGTCGATGATCGGCGCCTGGCTGACCGACAACCGCGACCTCGACCGCCTCGCCTACGACCCCGAGCTGGTCGCGCTGGCCGGCGTCGAGCCGCACCGCCTGCCGCCGCTGGTGCGCGGCGTGTCGGTGGTCGGCACGGTGCGCGACGACGTCGCCGCCGACCTCGGCCTGCCGGACGGCGTCCCGGTCGTGGCCGGCACGCCCGACCTGCACGGGGCCGCGGCGGGCGCGGGGGCGCTCGACGAGCTCGCCGCGCACATGGCGATCAGCACGACGTCGTGGATCTCGTGCCCGGTGCCGTTCAAGAAGACCGACCCGATGCGCTCGATCGCGTCCGTGCCCGGCGTCGGGCCCGGCCGCTACCTGATCGCCGACAACCAGGACTCGGCCGGCGCGTGCCTGCAGTGGCTGCGCGACCGCGTCCTCGGCGGCACGTACGAGGAGCTCGTCGCGCTGGCCGCGCAGGCGCCGCCGGGCAGCGACGGCGTGATCTTCGCGCCGTGGCTGGCGGGCGAGCGCTCGCCGGTGTCCGACCGGCGGGCGCGCGGGGGCTGGCACAACGTGTCCGCGGCGGCGACGCGCGCCGAGCTCGCACGCTCGGTGCTCGAGGGCGTCGCCTACAACGCGCGCTGGCTGCTGGGCGGGGTCGAGCGCTTGGCCGGGCGGCGCCTGGACCCGCTGCGGCTGGTCGGCGGCGGCGCGGTGTCGGACCTGTGGTGCCAGATCCTCGCCGACGTCCTGGACCGCCGGATCGAGCGGGTCGCCGACCCCGCGCTCGCGACGCTGCGCGGCGCCGCGCTGCTGGGCGCGATCGGCGTCGGCGAGCTGGAGCCGCGCGCGGTCGCCGGGCTCGTGCCCGTCGACGCGGTCTTCGAGCCGCAGCCCGCCGCCCGCGACGCGTACGCGCGGCTGGCGGACGAGCTGCCCAAGCTCTACGGCGCGCAGAAGCGGATCTTCGCGCGCCTCAACCGACGCTAGCTCGCGGCGAGGTCCTCGCGCAGCCGGCCGGGCGGCGGGACGACGACGATCGGCACGCGGCTGTGGGTCACGAGGTGCTCGGTGACGCTGCCCAGCAGCAGCGAGCGCACCGCGCCGCGGCCGCGCGTGCCGACGACGACGAGGTCGCAGCCGTGCTCCTCGGTGGCGGCCACGAGCGCGGGGCCGGCGTGCCCGTGTCCGAGGAGCTTCGTGACCGGCAGGTCGTCGGGCACCTGCTCGATGCCCTCCTCGAGCGTCGCCGTGACCTCCTTGCGCATCTCCTCCTCGAGCTCGGCGGGATTGCCGCCGGCCAGCCAGGCGGCGTGCGCGGTCGCCGCCACGTCGGGGACGACGCTCATGACGGTGAGGCGCGCGTTCGTGCGCTGGGCGATCTCGATCGCCTGGGCGAGCGCGAGACGAGCGTTGTCGGAGCCGTCGTAGCCGACGAGGACGTTGTGAGGCATCGCCGTCACCGTACCGCGCGGAGCCGGCGGGGGTGGGGTTTCCCGCACCCGCGCCCGGGGGCGCGCCGCGGCCGCGGACGCCATGCCGCCCCACCCAAACGGCCCGCCGGCTGCGTCATCCTGGTCGCCATGACCACGCAGGCCCGCATCGCGCTCGGCATCCACGCCAGCCTGTCGGCGCTCCTGGCGCTGATCGTCGTCGTCGTGTGGGTGGCCGCCGACGGCAGCGGCCTCTTCTGGCCGGCCTGGGTGTTCGTGGGCCTGTTCGTCCCGCTCGCCGTCCACGCCGGCGTGCGCTTCAGCCAGCGGCTGCCGACGCCGTCGGAGCGCGGGCTGGGCATCACCGCGTCGGTCCTGGGGACGCTGGCGGTCGCCGAGGTCGCGGCGTGGGCGATCGGCGGGGCGGGCGAGTTCTGGCCGGTGTGGCCGCTGAGCGCGTTCGCGGTCGCGCTCGCCGTGCACGCGCTGATCGTGTACCGCCACCGCCTGTTCGCCAGCGCCCGCGAGGAGGAGCTGACCGAGCGGGTCGACGAGCTGGCCCGCACGCGGCGCGGCGTCGTCGACGCCCAGGCCGCCGAGCTGCGCCGCATCGAGCGCGACCTGCACGACGGCGCGCAGGCCCGGCTCGTGGCGCTGACGATGCACCTCGGGCGTGCCGAGGAGCGCCTCGAGGACCGCCCGGAGGCGGCCGAGCTCGTGCGCCGCGCCCGCGAGGAGGCGACCGCGGCGATCGGCGAGCTGCGCGACCTCGCGCGCGGCATCGCGCCGCCCGTGCTGGCCGACCGCGGGCTGATGGCGGCCGTCGAGGCGCTCGGACGCCGCTCGGCGATCCCGGTGAACGTCGAGGGCGAGCTGGCGCGCCGGCCGCCGCTGGTCGTCGAGACCGCCGCGTACTTCGCGATCTCCGAGGCGCTGACGAACGTCGCCAAGCACGCTCCGGAGGCGTCGGCGCTCGTCACCGTGTCCGAGCGCGGCGAGGTGCTCGTCGTCGAGATCGCCGACGACGGGCCGGGCGGCGCGGACCCGGCCGGGGCGGGGCTCACCGGGCTGCGCCACCGCGTCGAGGCGGTCGACGGGCGGGTGGAGATCGCCAGCGAGCCGGGAGCGGGCACACTGGTGCGCGTGGAGCTGCCATGCGGGTCGTGATCGCCGAGGACAACGCGCTGCTGCGCGAGGGCCTCATCGCGCTGCTGACCGACCACGACATCGAGGTCGTGGCCCAGGTCGACGACGGCCCGGGCCTGCTGCGCGTCGTCAACGGCCACAAGCCCGACCTGGCGATCGTCGACGTGCGCCTGCCGCCGACGTTCACCGACGAGGGCGTGCGCGCGGCGATCGAGGTGCGCCGCCGCCATCCCGCCACCGGGATCCTGATCCTGTCCCAGTACGTCGAGCCGGTCTACACGGCCGAGCTGCTCGCGGAGGGCGCCGAGGGCGTCGGCTACCTGCTCAAGGAGCGAGTCGCCGAGGTGCGCACGTTCCTCGACGCGCTGCAGCGCGTGGCCGGCGGCGGCACGGCGCTCGACAGCGAGGTCGTCAGCGCGCTGATGCGCGCCCGCGACCCGCGCGCCGGCGAGGGGGAGTCGGCGCGCTCAGCCCGCGTGAGCGCGAGGTGCTCGCGCTGATGGCCGAGGGCCGCACGAACGCGGCGATCGCGCGCGAGCTCGTGATCACCGCGAGCGCGGTGGAGAAGCACGTGTCGTCGATCTTCTCCAAGCTCGACCTCCCCGCCAGCGACGACGACCACCGGCGGGTCCTGGCTGTGCTTACGTACCTGCGCGCGAGCTGAGCCACGACCCGAAGGGGGGACTCCTTGGAAGCCGTGACGGTGAGCACCATCGTCGCCCGCCCGCCGCAGGAGGTGTACGACCACCTGATCGTCCTCGCCAACCACGAGGCGTTCTGCGACCACTTCCTGCGCGACTGGACGCTGTCGGGCGCGGAGTCGGGGGTGGGCGCGCGCGCCCGCGTGCGCGCGGCGACGCCCGGGCCCGCCGACTGGATCGACATCGAGATCGTCGAGGCGCAGGCGCCGGAGCGGATCGTCGAGACGACGGTCGGCGCGAAGGGGCGCCGGCGCACGCGCGGCACGTGGACGCTGCGCCCCAGCGGCGAGGGCGCGACCGAGGTGACGTTCACCGTGGTGACCGAGGCGGCGCCGTTCGCCGAGCGCCTGCTCGCCCCGCTGTCGCGGTCCTGGCTGCGGCGCGGCAACGGACGAGCGTTGGAGCGCCTGCGCGACCAGATGGCCGCCGCGCGGCACTAGGCTGCCGCCATGCCTCTACGCACGATGCTCGCGGCGCTCGCCGCCGGCGCGATCGCCCTGGGCGCGTTCGCCGGGCCGGCCGCCGCCTCCAAGGCGCCCACGGCGTCCCAGGCCAAGCAGATCACCCGGGCGGTCAAGACGACGAAGCTCGGGGGCGCCAACCGGGTCCCCAAGAGCTGGTACACGGTCGACCGGATCCGGATCTCGTCGCTGTCGGACCACTGGGCGCTGGCCTGGCAGACCGCCACGCCGAAGGGCGAGGGCAAGTTCCAGCCCGCGTACTTCATCCTCGTCAACCCGCAGGGCGCCAAGCGCTGGGTCGTCGTGTCGCTCGGGACCGCGCTCGTGGGCTGCGGGGTCGCGCCCGACGTCGTGATCGCCGACCTCGTCGGCAGCCCGGGATGCCCGCCGGGCGAGGGCATCCCCGGCAGCTGACCGGCGCCGTGGCCACCGGGTCGGCATGATCCGGTGGCCATGGACCTGACCATCGAGGAGGTCCTCTGGATCGTCGGCTCGGGCGCGGCGACCGCGGTCGGCGGGCTCGGCGTGCTCGTGCTGCGCCGCCCCTCGGAGCGCGCGCTCGACGTCCTCATGGGCTTCACGGCCGGGGTGATGCTGGCGGCGACCACGTTCAGCCTGCTGGTCCCGGCGCTCGACCGCGGCGGCGTCGGCGAGGTCGTGGCCGGGCTGCTCGCCGGCGCGGTCTGCCTGGCGGTGCTCGACCGGCTCGTGCCGCACCTGCACTGGCGGTTCGTCGAGCGCGGCCGGACGGGCCTCGCGCGCCGCGACGGCGATCCCGCGGCGCAGCGGCGCGGCCTGCTGCTGCTCATCGCGATGGCGATCCACAACGTGCCGGAGGGCATGGCGGTCGGGCTGGCGTTCGCCGCCGGCGGCACGGAGATCGGCATCCCGATCGCGCTGGCGATCGGCATCCAGAACATCCCGGAGGGGTTCGCGGCGGCCGCGCCGCTGCTGGACGGCGGCGCCTCGCGCCGGCAGGCGTTCGGGTTCGCGTCGGCGACCGGCGCGTTCGAGCCGCCGGCGGCGTTCGTCGCGATCGCGGTCGCCGCGGTCGCCGCCGTCCTGCTGCCGGCGGGGCTGGCGTTCGCGGCGGGGGCGATGCTGTACGTCGTGATGGACGAGCTGGTGCCCGAGGCGCACTCGGGCAGCGACCGGATCGCGACGCTCGCGCTGATCGTGGGCTTCGCGCTGATGATGACGCTCGACGTCGCGCTCGGCTGAGCCGTCGCGCGGCCGTCTGAGAACGGAGCAGGGCGTCTCTCGGCCGCTGATGGGACGCGCGGAGCGGTCCCACCGGCACGACTCTTCGGGCGTGCGCGGGTGCGTTCGAGGGATGATGCGACAGCTCGCCTTCCGGGGGCGACGGGCGTTGACGTTCTGCGCTTGCCACTGCGGATCGCGACGCTCAATTGCTGGGGTGCTCGTGGCGGAACCCCTCCGGTCTTCACTTCGTCTCAACGTCAGTGGGCTGCCATCGACCCAGACGGTTCGGAGCTCTGGCCGGGTTCGCTCTGCTGCTCGGGAACCAGGTGCGAGCTTCTGCTGCGGGCGACACCCAGACAAGTCTGCGCCTCGCGTTTCCGACGCTCGTGTTCGCGACGGGCCTCATCCTTCGATTCGCCGTGACGAGTGACTCATCCGTGATCGACTTCCATGTCCTCGGCTACATCGTGATGGGGCTGGGGGTAGCACTCGCGGCCTTCGGGCTGCGTTCACGAATGAACGCGAAGCCAGGGGAGAGTCCGTCGGAGCCGGGAGATCCCACCTCGCGCTCGGGCGTCGCTGCCCGATGATCGGCTGACGATGACGCTCGACGTCACGCCGGACTGACCGTCGCGCGGCCGCGGCGAGCGCGCGCTGCGACGTCCGTCCAGAATGAACGGGAGGGGGCGAATGTTCGCCACTCTCTGACTGATGGGGAACATGGAGCCATCCCACGACCTCGTCGTGCGGACGATCCGCGAGCACGCGAGCGCGCTGCTGCGGACCGCGCGACGGCACTCCCTGTGCGCCGACGACGCCCACGACGCGTACCAGCGGGCGATGGAGATCTTCCTGCGTCGCGCCGCGACCCTCGACCCCGCCACCGTCGACCGCTGGCTCCACGTCGTCGTCAAGCACGAGGCGATGGCGGTGCGCAAGGCGCGGCTGGAGCTCGTGGCGCCCGAGGAGACCGACCTCGACGCCAGGCCGGCCGAGCGCGAGACCGACGTCGACGAGCGGATCGCGCGGTGGGACCGGATGGCCCGGTCGGCCGAGGCGCTGCAGCGGCTCAAGCCGCAGGAGGTCACGGCGCTGTGGCTGAAGGCGCAGGGCCTCTCGTACGCGGAGATCGCCGAGCGCCAGCAGTGGACGTACACGAAGGTCAACCGGTGCCTGACCGAGGGGCGGCGGGCGTTCCTGCGCCGCTACGCGGGGATCGAGGCGGGGGAGGAGTGCGAGCGGTGGGCGCCGGTGGTGGCGGCGCTGGTCGACGGGGAGGCGAGCGCCGAGCAGCTCGCGGCGGCGCGGCCGCACCTGCGTCGCTGCGCGGCCTGCCGAGCAACGGTGCGGGAGCTGCGCGCGGCGGGGCCGCATCTGGCCGGCGTGCTGCCGGCGGCGGGCCTCGCGGTCGCGTCGGCGAGCGCCGCGTCGCCCGGCGGCGGTCGGATCGAGGCGCTCGTGCGGGCGCTGGAGAGCGCGGTCGTGACGGTGCAGGAGCGCGCGACGGCGTGGGCGCTGAAGGCGCAGATGGGGGCGGAGGCGGTCGCCTCGACGAAGGTCGCGGCGGTCGCGTCCGCGGCGGTGGTGGCGGGTGGCGGGGCGGTGACGGCCGTGCAGGCGGGCGCCGGCCCGGGCGCGCGGGACACCCGAGGCGGGGAGCGGGCCGCGCAGCGGGCGCCTGCGCGCGAGGCGGCCGCCCCGGCGCCGGCGCGGTCGGTGGCGCTGGCGACGCCGGCGGCGACGACGCCCGGGCCGCGCTCGAGCGGTCGCCGGGAGCGCTCGCCGACGGGCGCGGGGAGCGGCGGTGGCGGCCGGGCAGGCGAGTTCGCGCCGCGTCGCCGCCGGGTGGGCGAGTTCCGCGCCGTGGAGCGCCCGTTCGAGCGCGCGCCGGCGCGACGGGTGGAGTTCCGGGCGTCGGATCCGGCGGCTCCGTCCGCTCCGGAGGTCCCGGCCCCGGCCCGGCAGGCGGCCTCAGCGCCCGAGGGCGCGAGCGCGGGGTCGGCGATCGTCGAGGGCGGCGGCGGGGGCGGCGAGTTCGGCCCCGGCTGAGCCGCCGTTTTGCCGTCCACACCGACGCTTACAGTCCCGTCGACCAGTCATTCGGCCCCTCTACGGAGCTCCGATGCCCCTCTGCTTCATCGAACCCCAGGATGCCATCCGCGTCGTCGCCGAGTCCGTCGGCCGCGAAGCTCGTCGGCAGCTCGTCGGGGAGGTCGTGCGCGCGTGGGTCGACGAGATCCCCGAGCGGGAGCTCGAGCACCACTACGCCCAGGCCGTCGCCGACCTCGACGAGCACGACCTGTCGATGCTCGCCGCGTGGCACGCCTCGCTCGAGGTCGGCACGCCGATCGCCAACCGCGAGTTCCTCGTCAACGCGTTCTCGTCGCTGGGCGAGAACCGGCGTGAGGCGCTGAAGATCGCCGCGGGCTTCCGCGGCGAGGAGGCCTTCGAAGCCGGCGTCGCGGAGGAGCAGGCGCTCGAGACCGTGCTGCCGAGCCTCAGCCGCGAACGCGCGATGGCGCTCGCGGCCGAGTGCCTCGACCTCTACGTCTGGGACCGGCTGGGCTGCGAGAACTGACCTCGCCGGCTCAGGCGCCGGTCCCGGGCGGCGCCGCGTCAGCCCCGTCGTCCGTGGTGTCCTCGGGGGCGGGGTCGTCGCCGGCGAGGATCCGGTAGAGCGAGCGGCGGGCCTCGGTCAGCACCTGGCGGGCGCGGGCCACCTGCTGCTCGTCGCCGGCCTGGACCACCTGCATCGCCGCGGTGCCGACCTGCCACAGCAGGTCGCGCAGCTCGGCGACGTGCTCGCCGAGGCCGCCGCTGGCGTCCTCCCAGGGCGCGCCGAGCTCCTCGCGGTGCTCCTCGACGTGCCGGCGGCCCGCGTCGGTGAGCGCGAAGAGCTTGCGCCCGTCGCGCGTCTCGGCCCGGATCAGGCCCTCGTCCTCGAGCTGCGACAGCGCGGGGTAGACCGAGCCGGGGCTCGGGCGCCACGCGCCCTCGCTGCGCTGCTCGATCTCCTGCATCAGGCCGTAGCCGTTGCGCGGCTCCTCGTCGAGGAGCACGAGGATCGCGGCGCGGACGTCGCCGCGCTGCATCCGCCGCCCGCGCCGGCCGAACGGGCCGCCGGGCCCGCCGAACGCCGGACCCCACGGACCGAACCCCGGCCCGCCCCGGTGGCGGTGGCGGTGATGGTGATGGCGCCCGCGCTCACTGCGCCCGCCGCTCATCAGCAGAGCGACGACGCGCGGATCGCACAGGCGCCTCATGGTCATCGCGTGCATGGCGCGCACTCCTTGTGTCGGTGATGGATCGCGATAGCGCGACGATATATCGCTATGTATCGCGTGTCAACCTCCGCGCACTCCGTTGTCAGATCGAGCTCGGATAGCGAGCTGGATCCGACAACGGCGCCGGCGGACGTGGGAGCCCTCGTCGTCGCTCTACGCGGACGAGGGCTCCCACCCCAGGGTGCTCGACATCTCCTGCGCTATCCGGGGAGCGGTCGAACACGTGGGAGCGATTGCGCAGGCCATGCCTGAACGATCGCCTCCACCCCCGGGCGTCCGGGCCGCACCGTGCGCCCGCGCGTGCACGGACCACGCGACCGCCCACGCGCCGTCGATGCCCAGCCCGCGGACCCGCGGAGCCGGCGACGTCCGCGCCGGACGCCGCGGCCCGGGCGCGAGGCGGCTCAGGTGCGGCGCAGCACGTCGTAGCGGCCGACGCCCTCGCGCCCCTCCATGCGGAAGCGGAAGAACGCGCAGTCCAGGCGCAGGCGCCCGAGGTCGAGCGAGCTTCCGCACAGGACCTCGCCGGCGCCGCGGCGCGCGAACGCGTCCTCGTCGGCCGGCCACAGCTCCCAGCCGGCGCGGCGCTGGCGGCCCTCGCTGTCGTAGGCGGTCGACAGGCGCGGGTCGGCGATCGCGACCGGCTGCGGCGGCGAGCCCGCGAGCACGACGGCCGACATCTCGTCGCGGCTGTGGTCGGTCGCGTCGGCCGGGCGGAACGCGCCGAGCACGACGGCCAGGTCGTCGCTCATCCAGGCGCCGATCGTGCGGGCCATCGCCATGCGATCCCAGTCGGGCTCGCCCCACTGGTGGCCGCGCTGTCCCAGGCAGTCGACGGAGACGGTGCGGTCCCCGACCCGCGCGGTCCCGCGCACGCGGCACAGCTGCTCGTAGCCGGTCATCCCGCCGCCCGACACCGCAGCCGGCTCGCCGATCGCCTCGAAGCGCAGCTCGAACCCGCCGTCGGCGCCGCCGTCGAAGCGCACGGTCCAGCGCTCCAGCGGCGCCTCGATCGTCGTCGACACGCCGCCCGCGTCGACCGCCTCCCAGCCGCCCGACGCGTCCACCGCGACGCCGCCCTCGGCCCGCGCGGCCGCCGTCTCGCGCCCGGCGAACAGCAGCGCCAGCCCGCTGCCCGTCCCGCCGGCCAGCCCGACCCGCGCCATCCCGAACACGCCGGCGCGCTCGTCGCCGAACGAGAACGTCACGGCGTCGGAGAACCCGGGGCCGCTCGCCGGTCGGGGCGCCTCCAGGCTGGGGTCGATCGTCTCGCTCACGGCAGTCGCTCCTGTTCGTGCTCCCGGGCGGAGCCTTCCACGTCGTAGGGGCGGCGCGCCATCCCGCCGCCGGCGCGCCGGCCCGCGACCTTCCCGACGCCCCAGCTGGCGCCGGTGGCCGCCATCCGGCCGGCGACGTTCGCGAGCGCGAGCCGCCGGAACACCGCCCGTGTGGGCGGCAGCAGCAGGAGGATGCCGAACACGTCGGTGATGAAGCCGGGGGCGAGCATCGCGAGGCCGCCGGCGATCACGCACACGCCGTCGAGCACCTCGCGCGTGGGGATGCGCCCCTCCGCGACCGCCGCGTTGAAGCGCCGCCAGGCCGAGCGGCCCTGCGCGCGCAGCAGCATCGTGCCGATGATCGAGTCGGCGATCAGCAGCCCGATCGTCGGCCACACGCCGATCCACTGGCCGACCTGGATGATCACGTACAGCTCGGCGATCGGGACGGCGACGAACAGGATCAGCAGCAGCGGCAGCACGGAACACTCAGCGTAGGGATCCCCGAGCGGTGGGCGCCCGTGGCGGAGGTCTACACTTCAGGCATGCCCTCCGTCGAGGATGTCGAAGAGGCCCTGTCCAACGTGATCGACCCGGAGCTCGGGCTCGACTTCGTCGAGCTCGGCCTCATCTACGGGATCGAGATCGACGGCGGCGACGTGCACGTGACGTTCACGCTCACGACGCCCGGCTGCCCGATCGGCCCCCAGGTCACCGAGCAGATCGAGGAGTTCGTCGGCGAGCTGCCGGACGTGACGAGCGTGCGGTCCACGATGACGTTCACGCCGCCGTGGAGCCCGGACCGCATGTCCGAGGACGCGAAGTTCGCCCTCGGCTTCTGAGTCGCGCCGCGCTCGGGCCGAGCTAGCTCTCGCGCCGCCGGCGCTCGCGATCGAGGTCGATCGCGCGGACCTCGTGCTCGCCCGGGAGCTTGGCCAGCACCTCGCCGACCACCTCGCGCACGTCGTGCTCGTCGTGGCCGAGGTCGTCGAAGAACGACTTCAGGGCCGACCAGGTCACCTTCAGCTGAGCGGGCGTCAGCTCGAGGCGGTAGGCGGTGTCGTCGGGCCCGATCAGGTCTGCGTCGAAGGCGGCCATGTGCGGAACGATACACGCGCCCGCCACTATCCTGGCGCCGATGCGGCGGGTGGCTCTGCTCTCGATGGCCGTGTCGCTCGCTGCGCCGGCCGGGGCGGGGGCCGAGCCGACGGGCCGCCTCCTGGTCTCGCTGCACGAGCCGGCGGGGAAGACGCGCGCCGTCGCGGCGACCGCTCGCGCCGTCGCCGCCCGCACCGGCGCCCGTCGCGCCGGGCCCGGGGTCCCGCGCCTGCGCATCGCCACCGTCGCGCCCGCCCCGGGCGAGACGGTCGCCTCGCTGGCCCGCCGCCTGCGCCGCGACCCCGCCGTGCGCGCGGTCGACGTCGAGCACCGCGCGACCCCGCGCCTGCTCCCCGACGACCCCGCCCTCGCGACGCCCGACCCGGCGGCGATGGGGGAGAGCCTCCAGTGGTGGGCGGTCCGCTCGCGCTTCCCGCAGGCGTGGGAGCGCGCCGACGGCGACAGCGTCGCGGTCGCGATCATCGACCAGGGCGTCGACGCCGGCCACCCCGACCTGGCCCCGAAGCTGCGCGCGCTCAACGACCTCGACCGCGACCCGACGCATGGTGGCGCCGACGTCGACGAGAGCGGGCACGGCACGCACGTCGCCTCGCTCGCCTGCGGCCAGCCCGGCAACGGGTTCGGCGTCGCCGGCGCGGGGCTGCGGTGCGGCCTCATCGTGGAGAAGTCCGACCTCAGCGACGAGAGCGTCGTGCGCGCGATCGTCGACGCCACCGACCGCGGCGCCGGGGTGATCTCGATGTCGATCGGCACCGACGACCGCGCCGAGCCGCCGCGGGCGATGATCGACGCGATCGACTACGCCTACGCGCGCGGCGTGGTGATGGTCGCCGCCGCCTCCGACCGCCCCACCACCGAGCAGGGCGACCCCGCGAACATCCTCCAGCCGACCGGCACCGGCCCGCGCCTGCGGGCCGGCAAGGGGCTGACCGTGACGGCGGCCGCGTTCACCGGCGGCAAGGCGCGGTTCGCCGGCGACGGCTCGCAGATCTCGATGGCCGCCTACGGCGCGTTCGAGCGGCCCGGCGCCAACGGCGTGCTCGGCGCGTTCCCGGACATCGCGACGCGCCCGTACGTGGAGGTCGGCGGTCCGGGCGTGCGCCCCTGCGGCTGCCGCACCGAGCTGGCCGGCGACACGCGCTTCGCGTTCCTGGAGGGGACGTCGATGGCGACCCCGATCGTCGCGGGCGCCGCCGCGCTCGTGCGCGACCTCAACCCCGACCTCGGGCCCGCCGACGTCATCCGGATCCTCAAGCGCACCGCGCAGCGCGAGCGCGGGACCGGGTGGACGAACGCGCTCGGCTGGGGGATCGTCGACGCCGAGGCGGCGGTGGCGCGGGCGGCGCGGGTCGACCGCCGCCCGCCCGAGTCGTCCGTGCGCGCCCCGGCGACGGCGACCGGGCGCTTCGTCGTGCTGGACGTCAGCGCGCGCGACCCGGCCCCGCCCGGCGTGCGGGCGTCGGGCGTGCGCGAGGTGCGCCTCTACGCCAGCCGCGACGGCGGGCGGCCCAGGCAGGTGGCGACGACGACTCGCGGCACGGTGCGCGTCCGCGTGCGGCCGGGCCACACGTACGGCTTCCACACCCGCGCCGTCGACCGGGCCGGCAACGTCGAGACCGCGCCCCGCGAGCCGGAGGCGGCCACCCGCACGAGCTGACCGCGGAGCGTCAGGCGGGCGCCGGCTCGCCGGCGGGCTCCGCCGTCTCGCGCTCGCGCTCGCGGCGCTCGCGGGCCAGGCGCACGAGCGCGTCCACCTCGAGCTCGACGCCCTGCGCGAGCACGTCGATGTCGGGCAGCGCGTCGTAGTCGCCCAGCAGCCCGAAGTTGATCGAGCCGTTGTAGGACATGATCGCGACCGCCAGCGCGTGGCGCTGGGGCAGGAACGCGACCGGGAAGACGTCCTGCAGCTCGCGCCCGCACACGTACAGCGGGATCTGCGGGCCCGGCACGTTCGTGACGATCAGGTTGAACAGGCGGGTGGAGAAGTTGATCCGCGACGCCTGCGCGAGGATCGTCGGCGGCGCGAACTCCTGCACGCCGGCGAGCGTCTCGGCGCCCAGCGCCTGCTTGGACTCCTTCAGCCCGTCCATCGCCTCCTTCACCGCGCTCAGCCGCGCGACCGGGTCGGCGATGTAGACCGGCAGCGGCCCGCGCACGACCGCGAGCCGGTTGCCGAGCCGGCCGTGCTCGTCGGGGGCGCGGATCGAGACCGGGACGAGCGCGCGCAGCTCGAGGCCCTCGGTGCGCACGCCGCGGGAGCGCAGCCAGCCGCGCAGGGCGCCCGCGACGACGGCGAGCACGACGTCGTTGACCGTGGTCCCGAACGTCGACTTGATCAGCTTGAAGTCGTCGAGCCGGTTGCGGACGCCGACGAACCGGCGGTGCGGGCCGATCTCCACGTTCAGCGGCGTCGCCGGCGCCGGGTTCAGCCCCGCCCACACGATCTCGCCGATGCCCTCCAGCGCCTCGCGCCCCGCGTGCAGCGTCCGCTCGGGGTGCGCGGCCGCGCGGACGGCGCGCTCGGTCAGCCGCAGGCCGGCGCGCAGGAGGCCCCGCGCGCCGTCGGCCAGGAGCTCGACGCCCGACGGCGGGCGGCGCGGCTGCCATGGCACGCCGGTGCTCTCGACGGTGCGCGGCACCGGCTCGAGGTCGAACAGGACGGTGGCGAGGTCGACGCCGCTGATGCCGTCGATCAGCGCGTGGTGGGTCTTGGAGATCAGCGCCCAGCGGCCGTCGTCGAGCCCCTCGACCACCCACATCTCCCACAGCGGCTTGCTGCGGTCGAGCTGCTGGGAGAACACGCGCGACGTGAGGTTCATCAGCTGCTCCCACGATCCGGGCGGCGGGAGCGCGGTCTGGCGCAGGTGGTACTCGAGGTCGAAGTCGGGGTCGTCGACCCACAGCGGGCGGCCGCTGGCGAGCGGCAGCGTCGCGAGCCGGTGCCGGTAGCGCGGCACGAGGTGCAGGCGGCTGCGCAGCAGGTCCGACAGCTCGTCGAACGCCGGCGGCGGCCCCTCGAAGACCGTCACCGCGCCGATGTGCATGTGCGACGACGGTCCCTCCTGCGCCAGGAACGAGACGTCGACCGCGCTGAGACGATCCCCGTGCTGCTGCATTCCTGCCGCGAGCCTACACGCCCCTCGGCTACGGGGTGCGGGCTCCCACGCCGCTCAGCAGCTCGCCGATGCGCGCGGGGCCGCCGGCCCGCGGGGCCAGGGGCGGCGTCGCCAGCCCGGCGCCCTCGCGCATCCCGTCGAAGAGGTCGAGGAACGCCTCCTCGGACGTGTGGCGCGGCGTCCAGCCCAGCTCGGTCCGGGCGCGGGACGTGTCCATGATCGGCACGCTGAGCGCGAGGTCGACCCAGCCGGGCGGCGTCGGCTGCAGCCGCGCGCGCCAGGACAGGTCGGCGCCGGCGCGCAGCAGCCGGCCCGGGACCGGGACGGCGTGCGCGCCGAGCAGCCGCGCAAGCGCCTCGCCGTCGAGGACCGGCTCGGCTGCGACGTTGTAGGCGCCGCGCGCGCGCTCGTCGACGACGGCCAGCCGATAGGCCTCGGCGACGTCGTGCGCGTGGACGGCCTGGAAGCGCAGCCGCGGGTGGCGCGGCACCGCCGGGATCAGCCCGCGGCGCAGCAGCGGGCCGGGCAGCAGCGGGCCGGCGAACAGCCGCCGGATCTCCGAGGCCGCCTCGCGCTGGAAGATCAGCCCGGGGCGCAGCCGCACGACGCGCATGCCCGGGCGCGCGGCCTCGAAGCCGTCGAGGATCCGCTCGACCGCCGCCTTGTGGCGCGAGTAGAACGAGCTTCCGATGCCCTCGGTCGGCCACCGCTCGTCGACCGCGCGGTCCTTGGGGCCGGGGCTGTAGGCGCCGACCGACGACGCGTAGACGATCGCGCCGGCGCCCGCGTCCGCCGCAGCGCGGAACACGCGCGCGGAGCCCTGCACGTTGACGGTGTGGGTGACGCGCTCGTCGCGCGAGGGCTGGATCAGCCACGCGAGGTGGACGACGACGTCGGCCCCCGCCAGCAGCGGGACGAGGTCGTCGGTGACGATGTCCGCCGTCCGCCACGTGGTCCGCGGCTGCTGCAGATCGGGCTCGCGCCGGGCGATCCCGACGATCTCGTCGACGCGCTCGTCGGCGGCCAGCGCGCGGACGAGCGCGCTGCCGACGTTCCCGGTGGATCCCACGACGGCGACTCGCATGGCGTCGGGTTGCCCAGTGACGACTACGCTCAACCCGGACATGGCGAGCTCGAACCCGGCGACGCCGAAGCTGCTGCTCTGGGCGCTCGGCATCCAGCTCGTGATCGGGGGGCTGCTGATCTGGCAGGCGGCGACCGACTTCGCGCTGTTCCGCTCCGACGACGGCGACGCCGCGCCCCCGGCGCACAGCGCTCCCGCGTCCGCCGCCGAGCCGGAGGCGGCGGCCGCCGCGGCCGTGCCCCGCGCCCGCGTCGACCGCTTCGACGGCGCCGCGGCGATGCGCTGGGCGCGCCGGCAGGTGGAGCTGGGCCCGCGCCCGGCCGGCTCGGAGGCCGCGCGGCGCTCGGGCGACATGCTCGCGGAGGCCCTGCCGAACGCCCGCTTCGTCGACGTCCCCGGCCACCCCGGGCTGCGCAACATCGAGTCGACGCTGCCCGGCCGCGGCAAGCCGATCCTGCTGATCGCCCACTACGACACGGCGCCGGTGGCCGGCCACGTCGGCGCCAACGACAGCGCCGCCGGCGTCGGCGCGGTCATCGAGATCGCGCGCGTGCTGGCGCGCACGCAGCGGCCCGGCGACCGCGCGATCACGTTCCTGCTCACCGACGGGGAGGAGGCGCCGGAGCTGCCCGTCCGCGGCGACTTCACCGAGGTGGCGCTGCGCGGCTCCAGGTTCGCCGCGCAGACCATGGATCCCCAGTGGGTGATCGTGCTCGACTTCATCGCCCAGAAGGGGCTGCGCATCGAGCACGAGGCCGGATCGGACCCGGCGCTGTGGGCGCGGCTGCGCGCGGCCGCCCGCCGCGTCGGGACCCAGAAGGTGTTCCCCGACGTCACGCGCTCGGAGATCTTCGACGACCACACGCCGTTCGCCCGCCGCGGGATCCCGGCGATCGACCTGATCGACTTCGACTACCCGTGCTGGAACCGGCCGTGCGACACGCTCGACAAGCTGTCGGTGCGCAGCCTCGACGCGGCCGGTGAGACGGTGCTCGAGCTGATCCGCGAGCTGCGCCGCCGCTGATCCTGTGTCGCGCACGCGACGTTCGCGGCGTGCGCGCGCCGACGGACGTGGCGCGCCGCCGCTCATAGCGTCGCCTCCGACCCTCAATCCGGAGAGCGACCCCCATGATCCGACGCCTGCTCCTGGTCCCCATCGCGGGATCGATCGCGACCGCCGCGCGCGCCCGCGGCGTGAGCGGCGTGGGTGGCGGGGGTGGCGGCGGCACGGGCGCCACCGGCGACCTGGCCGCCCCGTGCGCGCCCGGCACGTCGCCGTTCGCTTCCGCGGCTGATCGCCGCCCGTGCGGGGAGGCCCTGCGGTGAGCCTCTAAGCTGGTTCCAATGGTCCAGCGCCTCCTGCTCGCCTCCCCGCGCGGCTACTGCGCCGGCGTCGATCGCGCCGTTCAGACCGTCGAGCGCGCCCTTGAGCTGTACGGCGCGCCGGTCTACGTCCGCAAGGAGATCGTCCACAACAAGCACGTGGTGGCGACCCTGCGCGACAAGGGCGCGATCTTCGTCGACTCCGAGACCGAGGTGCCGGAGGGGGCCACCGTCGTCTTCTCGGCCCACGGCGTGTCGCCGGCGGTCCACGCCAACGCCGCCGCCCGCTCGCTGCAGACGATCGACGCCACCTGCCCGCTCGTGACGAAGGTCCACCGCGAGGCGGTCAAGTTCGCCAACGAGGGCTACACGATCGTGCTGATCGGCCACAACGGCCACGAGGAGGTCGAGGGCACGATGGGCGAGGCCCCCGACCACATCGTGCTCGTGGAGACCGAGGAGGACGTCGACCGCCTCGAGATCGCGGAACCGGAGAAGGTCGCCTACATCTCCCAGACCACGCTGTCGGTCGACGAGACGCGCACGATCATCGCCCGCCTGCGCGAGCGCTTCCCGCACATCACCGGGCCCCGGACCGACGACATCTGCTACGCCACGACGAACCGCCAGGCGGCGGTCAAGCAGATGGCCGGCAAGTGCGACCTCGTGCTCGTCATCGGGTCGCAGAACTCGTCCAACTCGCAGCGCCTGGTCGAAGTCGCGCGCGACTACGGCGCGGAGTCGCACCTGATCGACAACGAGACGCAGGTGCGCGAGGAGTGGCTGGAGGGCAAGCGCGTCGTAGGCATCTCGTCGGGGGCGAGCGCGCCCGAGGAGCTCGTCCAGCGACTCGTCGCGTTCTTCCGCGAGCGGGGCGTCGAGGACGTCTCCGAGTTCGAGGTCGTCCAGGAGGACGTGCGCTTCATGCTCCCCAAGACGATCCGCCAGGCGCTCGCCGCCTCCGCCGCCTGACCGCGCGGTCCGCGCGCTTCGCTCAAGTTCGCCTGCTCCTGGCCGAAAACGGGGGCACTATGAAGCTCGTCAGCCCGGGGGTCGCGACGCGGGAGACGCCGACCGACATCCGCCGCCGTCGGCTCGCGCGCCTCACGTGCGCGGCGATCGCCGCCGGCTGGGCGCTCACGGTCCTGAGCGCTGCCGTGCAGGGAGTGGAGCCGAGCCGCAACATGCTGCTGCTGGCGGCCGTGGGCGCCGCGAGCGGGCTGCTGTGGGGCCTGCGCGACTGGGTCGCCGAGCGCGACCGCTCGCTGCAGATCCTGATGGCCGCCGCGTCGCTGCAGGCGTGCGCGGCCGCGGTCGCCTTCGACCGGGGCGCCGTCGCCGCCTGGATCTTCGCGTTCCTGCTGGCCGCGGTCGCCGGCCAGGTGGGCACGACGCGCGCGCTCGTCGCCGGGCAGGCCGGGCTGCTGGCCGCCGGTCAGCTCGCCGCGCTGGTCGCGCCGGACCGGGCGGCCGACGCGACCGAGACGGGCATCGTCGTCGCGGTCGCCGTGCTGCTGATCGCGGCCGCCAGCCGCGCGCTCGCCGAGCTGCGCGAGGAGGCCCGCCGCCGCGACGTCTCCGGCGACGTCACCCGGCTGCACGAGCGGCTGGTCGAGTCGGTCGCCGCCGACCCGGAGCGCTTCGCGCTGCTCACCCTGGACCTGCACGGGGCCGACCCGGACGAGGTCCGCGCGATCGGCGAGCGCCTGGCCGAGCAGCTGCGCGGCGAGGACCTGGTCGCCCGCGCGTCGGCCGACAACCTCGCGATCGTCGCCGACACCGACGACTCCGGCGCCGCCGCCCTGGCGCGGCGCATGGAGGACGCGATGGCCCAGTACCGCCGCGACGAGGTCGGCCACCTCAACGCGTCGATCGGGATCGCGATGTACCCGCGCGACGGGCGCACGCCCGACGAGCTGCTGGCCCGCGCCGGCGCGCAGCTCGAGGACCTGCGCGCCGCCGCCGACCGCCAGCGCGTCGGGCCGCTGACCCCGCACTAGTCCCTGGCCCGCTGCGCCACAATGCGGGCGGGTCCATGCCGCTGCGCGCGCTCTTCCGCATCCCCGGCGTGGCCGGTCCGTTCGCCGCCGCGCTCCTGGGTCGTCTGCCGACGACGGCGCTCGGCCTGCTGCTGATCCTGCACGTCGAGGGGCTCACGGACCGCTTCTCGATCGCCGGGCTCGCCGCCGGGGGGTACGCGCTCGGCCTGGCCGTCAGCTCGCCGCTGCTCGGGCGGCTGATCGATCGTCGCGGGCAGGCCGCGGTCCTGCCCGTCTGCGCGACGCTCGCCGCGGCGGCGATCGCGGTGGTCGCCGTGCTGCCCGCCGGCGCGCCGCCCGGCCTGGTGGTGGCGCTGGCCGTGCCGGTCGGCATGGCGATGCCGCCGCTGGGCTCGACGCTGCGGGCCCTGTGGATGGCGCTTCCCGACGCCGACGCGCGCCATGCCGCGTTCGCGCTGGACTCGGCGGCCATCGAGGCGGCCTACGTGCTCGGGCCGGTGGCCATCGCCGGCGGCCTGGGCGCCTGGTCGACGCGCGCGGCGCTGGCGTTCTGCGCGGCGGCGGTCGCGGCCGGCACGGCGCTGTACGTCGTCCAGCCGCGCGTGCGGGCCTGGCGCTCGCACGGACGCGGGGGCGGGCTGGCCGGCCCGCTGGCCGCGCCCGCCGTCCGCGTGCTGATCGCGGTGCTGGCGCTCCTGGGCGCCGCGTTCGGGGCCGTCGAGGTGGGGGTCGCGGCGGCGGCCGAGGCGCACGGCCACCGCGGCTGGGCCGGGCCGCTGCTGGGGATCTGGGGGCTGGGCTCGATGATCGGCGCGCTGATCGTGGCCCGCCGGCGCGCGCCGGCGGACCCGGCGCGCGCGCTCGTCGGGCGCGTCGCGCTGCTCGCGGGCGTCCACGTGGCGCTCGCCTCGACGACCGACCCGCCGGTGCTCGGGCCGCTGCTGCTTCTCGCCGGCCTGACGGTCGCGCCGGCGCTGAACACCGCGCTCGTGATGCTCGGCCAGGCGGCGCCGCCCGGCACGGTCACCGAGGCGTTCACCTGGTCGACGTGCGCGATCACCGGCGGGATCGCCGCCGGCTCCTCGCTGGCCGGGGCGCTCGCCGAGGAGTCGCCCCACGCGCCGTTCCTCGCGGTCGCCGCGCTCGGGCTCCTGGCGGCTGCGGTCGGCGCGCTGCGCCGGCCCGCGCTCGCGGCGGTGCACGCGTGACGACGACGCTCGTCGTCTCCGACCTGCACCTCGGCGGGCGCACCGGCGTCGACGTCCTGCGCCACGATCCCGCGGCGCTCGACGCGCTGGTCGCGGCGCTCGACGGCGTGGACCGCCTGGTCCTGCTCGGCGACGTGCTCGAGCTGCGCCACGGGCCCGCCCGGGAGGTGCTGGCGGCCGCCCGGCCCGTGCTCGAGCGGATCGGCGCCGCGGTGGGGGAGGTCGTGGTGGCGCCGGGCAACCACGACCACGCGCTCGTGGGCCCGTGGCTGGAGCGCCAGGCGCGCGAGCGCCGGCCCCGGATCGGGCTCGAGGAGCGCATCGCTCCCGCGGACGCGTCGTGGATGGTGGCCGAGCTCGCCGACTGGCTGGGCCCGCGGACGTCGATCGCCTACCCGGGCGTGTGGCTGCGCGACGACGTCTACGCCACGCACGGGCACTACCTCGACCTGCACACGACCGTGCCGACCTTCGAGCGCCTGGCCGCGGGCGTCAGCGTGCGCCAGATCGGGCCGCTGCCGGCGGGCGCCGACCCGGCCGACTACGAGGCGCGCCTGGCGCCCGTGTACGGGTGGCTGAACGCGGCCGCCGCGTGGGCGCCGGACGGGCGCCCACCCCGGGGCGCCGGCGCGGCCGCGCGGGCGTACCGGGAGATCGCCGGCGGACGGCGCCTCCGTGGCCGCCTGCTGGGCGCCGGCCTCCCCGTGGCGATCGCCGCGATCAACCGCGCCGGGCTGGGGCCCGTGCGCGCCGACCTGTCGGGCCCGAGCCTGCGCGTCGCCTCGCTGCGGGCGATGGACGAGGTCGCACGCCGGCTGCGCATCGGGGCCGCGACCGTCGTGTTCGGCCACTCGCACCGGACCGGCCCGCTGCCCGGCGACGACCGCACCGAGTGGGGGCGGCTCGTGAACTGCGGCTCGTGGGTCCGCGGCGAGCACGGCCCGCCGGCCGCCGCGCCCGGCGATCCCTACGCGCCCGGCGGCGCCGTCCTCGTCCCCGCCGACGGCGCGCCGTCGGTGCTGCGGCTGCTCAGCCCGCGCTGACGCCGGGCGTGAAGCAGACGGCCTCGCACGTGACGCCGTCGCCGACCTGCAGGTCGAGGACGCCCTCGGTGTGGCGGTCGTGCTCGATGAGCGGGTAGGCGCCCGCGTGGTCGACGACGATCGTGCGCCCGTTGGCGACGACCTCGCCGCGGCCCGACAGCACCGCCCACACGCCGCCGGCCGCGTACGGGCCGGACCACGGGCCGGCCTGGTCGGGCGTGGGCGCGACGACCAGGGCCTCGGGGTCGTCCTCCGGGTGGACCGGCGCCAGCGGCTCGACGTCGAGGCCCAGGAGCTCGCCGATCGCCAGCTCGGTCTCGGCGTAGCCGCCCTCGCCGAAGTGGACCTCGTAGAGCATCCCCTCCTGGTCGAAGAGGTAGCGCGCCGGCCAGCCCTCGTTGCCGTACAGGCCCCAGATCTGCATGTCGTGGTCGAGCACGACCGCGTGCTCGATGCCCAGCCGCCCGACCGCCTCGCGCACCGCGTCGGGGTCGCGCGAGGCCTCGAACCCGGGGCAGTGGACGGAGATCACGCGCAGGCCCGCCTGCGCGTAGCGCTCGTGCCACGCGCGCACGTACGGGAGCGTGCGCAGCGAGTTGACCCGGCACACGTCGAAGAACTCGACGAGCACCGGCCGGCCGCGCTGCTTGTCCATGCGCAGCATCGCGACGTTGATCCACGGCAGGCCGACGGGGAACGGCGGCGCGGCGATGTCGGGCACGGGCGGGCGCACGGCGCGCCCCACGGTAGCGCCGGACGGCCGCCGGCCTGTGGGTTGCGCGCGCCCGGCCTGTCGTGAACACTGCCGTCCCACACCACCCGTCTCTTGGAGGAGAGAGGATGAGAACGCGCACTGTGGCCCTGGCCACGGCTGTGGTCGTGCTGGCCTGTGCGGCGACGGCGTTCGCCCAGCAGGTCAACACCTACACGGTGACCGGCAAGACGAGCCCGGCCAAGGCCGGGTCGAAGAAGACGCCGGTCCCGATCTCGCTCAACTTCGACTACACGGTCGGCGAGGAGAGCGGGCAGCGCCCGAGCCCGGTCAAGCGGTACACGATCGGCTTCTATGGCGTGCAGTCCAACGGCGGCCTGTTCCCGAAGTGCACGGCCGCGCAGCTCAACGCGGCCCAGAGCGACTCCGGCTGCCCGCGCGGCTCGCTGGTCGGATCCGGCACCGTGATCAACGAGACCGGCGCGTCGAACAACCCGGCCGACAAGAGCATCGAGTGCAACCTGAGCCTGCGCGTCTACAACGCGGGCCAGGGGCGCGCGGCGCTGTGGCTGCAGGGCGGGCCGACGCAGGTCGTGCGCGGCAAGCCGTGCGTGATCCAGATCAACCAGGCCATCGACGCGCGCTACGTCCGCCATCCCGGCGGCACGGCGCTGCAGTTCGAGGTGCCGGCGAACCTCCTGCACCCGGTCGACGGCCTCGACAACGCGGTGGTGCGGGTCGAGTCGACGATCAAGCGGATGACCGTGCGCCGCGGCGGGAAGCTGCGCGGCTACTACGAGTCGATCGGCTGCCGCAAGGGCAAGCGGCCCATCTCGGTGGACTTCCTGTCGGAGGCCGGCCAGTCGGTCACGGCCACCGCGCAGGCGCGTTGCTGATCGGACGGTCAGTTTCGCTAGGGTGATGGCCCTCACACACGGGGTGGTGCGATCCGATCGGCCGCCCCGTGTGTTGTCTACGGTCGTGGGAGGAGTCCGAGCAGCGAGGACCCGCCTCCCCGCCTGTCCCGCACTACGGAGGAATCCACCCTTGCGCAAGCTCGCAATCCTTCCGGTCGCTCTCGTGGCGACCCTGGCGCTGGCCCAGGTCGCCGGCGCGCAGTCCTCGACGTACGAGATCACCGCGTCGACGTCGCCCGCCAAGGCGGGCTCCAAGAAGCGCCCGGTGCCGGTCTCGATCACCTTCGGCGCCAAGGCCGAGGGCGAGGGTCGTCCCAGCACGTCGAGCCGCTTCGCGGTGACCTTCGGCGGCATCCGCGCCAACACGCGCGGCTTCAAGACGTGCACCGTCGCGTCGATCAACGCCGCCCAGAGCGACAACGGCTGCAGCAGCTCGGCCCGCATCGGGACCGGCAAGGTCGTCAACCTCGTCGGCGCGGCCGCCGACCCGAACGACACGTCGATCAGCTGCACGCTGAACGTGACGATCTACAACGGCGGCGGCGGCAAGGCCGCGATCTTCCTGCGCGGCGGCGCGACCGTGCCGGGCGCTCCGTGCCCGGTCGGCGTCAACCAGGCGCTGGACGGCACGTTCAGCAACACGCGTGCCGGCGTGCGCCTGTCGTTCGACATCCCGGCGAACCTGATGCATCCGGTGGCCGGCCTGAACCAGGGCATCTACGAGCTGACCGCCACGCTGAGCCGCAAGAGCACGCGCGTGCGCGGCAAGCGCGTCAACCTGCTGGAGTCGACCGGCGGCTGCCGTCGCGGCCAGCGCCAGGTCGTGCTCGAGCTGACCGCCGAGGCGGGCGGCAGCAGCACCTCGCGGGGCACCGCGCGCTGCCGGTAGCGCCCACGCGCCCAGACGCACGACGGACCACGGAGCGGGCCTCAGGGCCCGCTCCGTTCGTATGATCGCCTCATGACCCTTCGGGCCGCAGCCGTGCTGGCCCTCGCCGCCTTCGCCGTCCACGAGACGCGCTACCTGCTCGTCCCCGACGCTCACGCCGACGCGGGACACGGGTACCTGGCGGCGGCGCCGGCCCTCCTGGGCCTCGCGCTCGCGCTGGCCGCCGGCCGGACCCTCGTCGCGCTTGGCCGCGGCGAGCGGCGCGCCGGCCGTGGCCCGTCGTGGGCGCAGGCGGCGACCGCGCTGCTCGCCGTCCACGCCGGCCAGGAGCTGCTCGAGCGCGTGCTCGCCGGCGGCGGACCGCTGGATGCCGGCGCGCTGCTGGTCGTCCCGCTGTGCGCGGCCGCCGGCGCTCTCGTCGCGCTCGCGCTGCGCCGCGCCGAGCGGCTGCTGCGCGACGCGCCCGCCCCGGCGCGCGCGCCGCGAGTGCGCCCGGCCGGCCCGGTGGCGCTGCTCGTGCCCGCCGGACCGCCGGCGCGCGTGCCGGCCGTGCTCCTGCGCCACCTGGCGGGACGCGCCCCGCCCGCCTTCGGCTGACCCGTCCCGTCAACCGAAGGAGGCAGTGCCCAGATCATGTCCAACGTCCAGCGATACCTGCTGGTGGCGCTCGCCGCCGTGGTGCTCGTCGTCGGCTTCATCGTCCTCAGCGACTCCGGCGACGACGACTCCGGCGGCGCGACGAACGCCGCGACGGCCACGCAGCCGGCGCCGGCCGAGACCGACGCCACGGGCGGGGCCACCGCGCCCGCGCCCGAGCCGGAGGCCGAGGCGGACTCCGAGCCCGACGCCGAGCCGGCCGAGCCGGCGAAGCCGCGCGTCCCGACGATCCGCGTGCGCGGCGGCGAGCCGGTCGGCGGCGTGGAGACGCTGCGCTACGACGAGGGCGACGAGATCGACTTCCGAGTGCGCTCCGACCAGGCCGACGACGTCCACGTCCACGGCTACGACATCGAGAAGCCCGTCCCGGCGGGCGGGGCCGTGCGCTTCCGCTTCGACGCCTCGATCACCGGGCGCTTCGAGGTGGAGCTGCACCACAGCGGAGCGGTGATCGCCCGCCTCGAGGTCCAGCCGTGAGACGCCGCGCCCTGATCGCGGCCGGCCTCGTCGCCGGTCTCGCGCTCGCGCTCCCGGCCGCCGCGGCCGCGCACGGCCTCGTCGGCAAGCAGGACCTGCCGATCCCGCGCTGGCTGTTCGCCTGGGGCGCCGCCGGCGTGCTGATCGTGTCGTTCGTCGCGCTGGCCACGCTGTGGCCGACGCCGCGCCTGCAGGAGCTGCGCGAGCGCGTCGTGTGGCGCGTGCCGGCCGCCCGCGCCCTCGAGATCCTCTGCGGGGCGATCGGCGTGTTCGTCTTCGCCGTCGTCGTCTACGCCGGCCTGGCCGGCAGCCAGTCGCCGCAGGAGAACTTGGCGCCGACGTTCATCTACTACGTCTTCTGGGTCGGGATCCCGTTCCTGTCGTTCCTGATCGGCGACGTGTTCCGCCTGTTCAACCCGTGGCGGGCGATCGCCGTGGCGGCCGCGTGGGTGGCTGCGCGCGTCGGCGGCCGCGACGCGCTGCCCGAGCCGCTGCCGTACCCGCGCGCGCTGGGCCGCTGGCCGGCCGCGATCGGGATCCTCCTGTTCGCGTGGGTCGAGCTCGTCTACGTCGACCGCGACGACCCGTCGACGCTGGCGATCATGGCGCTCGCCTACGCGGCGGCGCAGCTCGTGGGGATGAGCCTGTACGGCATCCGCCCGTGGCTGCGCAACGCGGACCCGTTCGGCGTCACGTTCTCGCTGCTCGCGCGCCTGTCGCCCCTGCACTGGCGCGACGGGCGGCTGGCCGTGCGCCGGCCGCTGGCCGGCGTCGTGGCGCTCGACCCGCGGCCGGGCACCGTCGCGCTCGTCTGCGTGATGATCGGGACCACCTCGTTCGACGGCTTCTCGATGGGGACCGTCTGGAACGACGTCGCGCCCGACGTGCAGCAGGTGCTCATGGACATCGGGTTCGGCGCCGAGGTGGCGCTGCAGATCGCGTTCACGATCGGCCTGCTCGTCATGGTCCTGCTCGTCAGCGCGCTGTACCGGCTCGGCGTGGAGGGCATGCGCACGGTCGGCGAGTGGCACTCGGCCCGGGAGCTGGCGCGAGCGTTCGCGCACACGCTCGTGCCGATCGCGCTCGCCTACGTGGTCGCGCACTACTTCTCCGCGCTCACCTACCAGGCGCAGGCGATGGCGTACCTGATCTCGGACCCGCTCGGCGACGGCAGCAACCTGTTCGGCACCGCGTCGGCGTCGATCGACTACTCCTGGATCAGCGCCAACGCGATCTGGTACGTGCAGGTCGGCGCGCTGATCGTCGGGCACGTGTGCGGCCTGATCCTGGCCCACGACCGGGCGCTGGCGCTGTACCGCGACGCCCGCGCGGCGACCCGCTCGCAGTACTGGATGCTGGTCGTGATGGTCGGGTTCACGAGCCTCGGGCTGTGGCTCCTGTCGGCGGCGTCGCAATGACGGGACCGGTCCTCGCGCACATCGGCCACTGGTGGACGTCGATCCTCTACGTCGCCCCGGTGGTGGTCGTCGTGGTGTGGCTCGGGCTGCAGAGTTGGCGCGCCAAGCGCCGCGATCCGGAGCGATGATGAATCGGGTCGCGCGGAATGGGGCAGGGTGGCGGTGCCATGCGCATGAGCGCCCAGGAGCTCCACCGGCTGCTCGAGGAGGTGCCCGACACCTTCGAGCTCGTCGTCCTGTCGCCTGACGCCGAGCCCGATGGGCTGCTGGCCGCGTGGCGCTGCGCCCACGACGAGGCCTCGCGCGCGCTGTCCACCTGGCGGCGCGCGCCGGGGCCCGAGGCGTTCGCCGCGTTCCGCGCCGCCCAGGACCGCGCGGACGCCGCGCAGGACGCGCTGGCCGTCCACCGCTCGTAGCCGGCCGCGCGCCTACGCGGGTTCGGCCTCGAGCATGCGGATGTCGTGCGCGAGCCCCTCGGGCGTGAGCTGGGCGACCGGGAAGCCGATCCGCTGGCGGCCCCGGCGGTCGATCAGCAGGACGTAGGCGGAGTGCTCGAACCCCTCGCCCTGGGGCTGGATGCCGTACGCCTTCCAGATCGGCTCGAGCTCCTCGCGCGAGCCGAGCAGGAAGCGCATCCGCCGCGTCAGCTTCTGGTCGAGCAGGAACCGCTGCGCGCGGCGCTCGGTGTCGTTGGCCGGGTCGACGCTCACGGCCAGCGTCGGGACGTCGTGCCCGAGCTGGTCCAGCGCCCCGCGGATCTGCTGGGCCGTGAGCGGGCAGGTGTCCTCGCACGTCGAGTACAGGAACGTCAGCACGACGACCTCGCCGCGGTGGTCGGCGAGCGTGACGCGCTCGCCGTCCTGGTCGCGCAGCGTGAAGTCCTGGGGCGGGATGCCCGGCGGCCGCAGCGCGCCCGCGAACTCGCCCGGCGGGGTCTGGGCGGCGGAGTCGGAGTCGTCGTCCTGGCCGGCGACGGCCAGCGCGATCGCCGCCGCCGCGCAGCAGGCGACGAGCGTCGCGAGGGCGAGGCGCAGGCGGGACATCGCCCCCCATGATGGCGAAGTCGGCGCGCACGGCCCGGCGACGGCGCCAATACGATCGCGCGATGGAGCTCGCGGGCCAGGTCGTGGTGGTCACCGGCGGCGCGTCGGGGATCGGGCGCGCGCTCGCGCGCCGCTTCGCCGCCGAGGGGGCGGCCGGGGTGGTGGTCGCCGACCGCGACGCCGTCGGCGCGCGGCGGGTGGCCGACGAGCTCGGCGACGTCGGCCTGGCGGTCGCCTGCGACGTCGCCGACCCCGATCACGCGGAGGAGCTGATCGCGGCCGCCGCTCGCTTCGGCCCCGTCGACCTGTTCTGCGCGAACGCCGGCGTCGCGGTGGGCCGCGAGCTCGGCGACCCCGACGACTGGCGGGCGGCGATCGACGTCAACCTCGGCGCCCACGTCGCGGCGGCGCGGGCGCTCCTGCCCGGCTGGCTGGCGCGCGGCCGCGGGGCGTTCCTGTCGACGGCGTCGGCCGCGGGGCTGCTGTCCCAGATCGGCTCGGCCCCGTACACGGCGACCAAGCACGCCGCGGTCGCGTTCGCCGAGTGGCTGTCGATCACCTACGGCGACCGCGGCGTCCAGGTCGCGTGCCTGTGCCCGATGGGGGTCGCCACGCCGCTGCTGGAGCAGGCGGGCGCGGCCGGGGACGTCGTGCGCGCGTCGGGCGGGGTGGTGGAGCCCGACACGGTCGCCGCGCTGGCCGTGGACGCCCTGCGCGAGGGCCGCTTCCTCGTGCTCCCGCACCCGGAGGTCGCCGACTTCGAGCGGCTGCGCGCCGGCGACCGGGAGCGCTGGCTGGCGGGCATGCGGCGCCTGCGCGCGCAGGTGATGGGGGGCGCCTGAGCGGCGGGGACGCCGAACGCCCGTGGCTATACTTTCTGAAGCACCGGAACCCGGATAGGATTTCACCGTATGAGCCCCAGCGGAGCCGACTACATCCGCACCATCAAGGAGCAGATCAGCGAGGTCGACCCCTCGGAGGTCCGCGAGCTGATCGACGAGGGCATCGCCCTGCTCGACGTGCGCGAGACCGAGGAGTGGGATGCCGGCCACCTGCCCGGCGCGACGCACATCCCGCGCGGCTACCTCGAGTCGCGCATCGACGGCGCGATCCCCGACCGCGACCAGCGCGTCGTCGTGTACTGCGCGTCCGGCACGCGCTCCGCGCTCGCCGCCAAGACGCTGACCGACCTGGGCTACGGCCACGTCGAGTCGATGACCGGCGGCATCACGCTGTGGAAGGACCGCGGCTATCCCGTCGAGCAGCCGCGCAAGCTCACCCCCGAGCAGCGCGAGCGCTACTCGCGCCACTTCCTGCTGCCGGAGATCGGCCAGGCCGGCCAGGAGAAGCTGCTCGACGCGAAGGTGCTGCTGCTGGGCGCCGGCGGTCTCGGCTCGCCGACCGCGCTCTATCTGGCGGCCGCGGGCGTCGGCACGATCGGCATCATCGACAACGACGTCGTCGACCTCTCCAACCTGCAGCGCCAGGTCATCCACACGACCGACCGCATCGGCGTCAAGAAGGTCGACTCCGCCGAGGAGACGATGAAGGCGATCAACCCGGACGTGAACGTCGTCAAGTACGACTTCCGCCTGGACGCCTCGAACATCCTCGACGTCATCCAGGGCTACGACATCATCGTCGACGGCCTCGACAACTTCCCGACCCGCTACCTGCTCAACGACGCGTCCGTGCGCCTGGGCATCCCGGTGGTGTCGGCGTCGATCCTCGGCTTCGACGGCCAGCTCACGGTCTTCAAGCCGCACGACGGCCCGTGCTACCGCTGCCTGTACCCGGTCCCGCCGCCCGCCGAGCTGGCCCCGAGCTGCGGCGCCAACGGCGTGCTCGGCGTGCTGCCGGGGACGATGGGCCTGCTGCAGGCGACCGAGGTCGTCAAGCTGATCGTCGGCGCGGGCGAGCCGCTCATCGGCCGGCTGCTGCTGTACGAGGCGCTCGGCGCCACGTTCACCGAGCTGAAGGTGCGGCGCGACCCCGAGTGCCCGATCTGCTCGCGGCCGCCCGAGGACATCTCCGACGAGGAGATGGGCGTGTTCCCCGACTACGAGGCGTTCTGCGCCGCGGCGGGCTAGGACGCTAGGGTCACCGGCTCTATGGCAACAGTCCGCATTCCCCCCGTCCTCCGCGCGTCCACCGGCGGCGCGAAGGAGGTCGGCGCCGACGGCTCCAACGTCGGCGACGTCCTCCGGTCGCTCGCCGAGCAGCATCCGGCCACGCAGAGCCAGCTGTTCGGCGAGGGCGGCGAGCTCAACCGCTACGTGAACGTGTACCTCAACGACGAGGACGTGCGCGTCCTCGACGGCCTCGACACCGCCGTCGAGGAGGGCGACGTGCTCGTGATCCTGCCGGCGATGGCCGGCGGCGCTCGGTAGCAGCGGCCTCTCGCGGGCGTCCCGGCGGGACGCTCGCGGGCTCCGGCTCATCGTGCGTTCGCAGCTATATTTCCTGAAGTGAGCTCCGTCCCGGATCTGCGTTCCCGCCCGTGCGGCGGCCGCTACGGCGACATCGTCGAGGCGATCGGCAACACGCCGCTCGTCGAGCTCAAGCGCCTGTCGCCCAAGCCGGGCGTCCGCATCTGGGCCAAGATGGAGTCGTTCAACCCGACCGGCTCCGTCAAGGACCGCGTCGCCCGCGCGCTGATCGAGGACGCCGAGGAGAAGGGCGCGATCCGCCCCGGCATGACGATCCTCGAGCCGACCTCCGGCAACACCGGCATCTCGCTGGCGATGATCTGCAAGCGCAAGGGCTACCCGCTGAAGGTCGTCATGCCCGACAACGTGACGCCGGAGCGCACCCAGCTGCTGGAGATGTACGGCGCGCAGATCGTCTACTCGCCCGGCGACCAGGGCTCCAACGGCGCGGTCGCGATGGCGCTGGAGATGGCCGAGGGCGACGCGTCGTACTACATGCCCTACCAGTACGGCAACCCGGCCAACCCGGGCGCCCACTACAACGGCACCGCCAAGGAGATCCTCGAGGAGCTCGACGGCGACATCGCCGCGTTCGTCGCCGGGCTCGGCACCGGCGGCACGCTCATGGGCAACGGCCGGCGCCTGAAGGAGGAGCTCGGCGACGCCGTCAAGATCGTCGCCGCGGAGCCCATGCAGGGCGAGCCGGTCCAGGGCCTGCGCTCCCTGGACGACGGGTTCATCCCGCCGATCATCGACCTGTCGCTGCTCGACCGCAAGATCTTCGTGACGAACCGCGACGCGATCATCTGGACGCGCAAGCTCCTGGACGAGGAGGGCGTGTTCGCCGGAGTGAGCAGCGGCGCCATCGCGCGCGTCGCGGTGCGCATCGCGGGCGAGCTCGACGAGGGCAACGTCGTCTTCCTCGTCGCCGACGACGGCTGGAAGTACCTGTCCAGCGGCATCTACACGCTGCCGGTGGACGAGATCGAGAACCTCGACTCCACCATCTGGTGGTAGGAGCCTGACCGCATGTTCCCAGGATCGATCGGACCCATGGAGGTCGTCCTCGTCCTCGTCATCGCGCTCGTGGTCCTCGGGCCCAAGAAGCTGCCCGACGTGGCACGCTCGGTCGGCAAGGGCATGCGCGAGTTCAAGGACGCCGTCAGCGGCGCCGACCCGCGCCAGCACGACGACGACGCGGAGTTCCCCGGGCTGAGCGACCCCGGGTCGCGGTCGACGCGCTCGTGAGCGCCACCCGGATGCAGGTCCCCGAGGCGATGATCGCCGAGATGGTCGCGCACGCCCGCGAGGAGGCGCCGAACGAGTGCTGCGGCCTGGTGGCGGTGCGCGACGGCGAGGCGGTCGAGGTGCGCCGCACCGAGAACCTCGCCCACAGCCCGCTGCGCTTCGAGGTCGACGGCCTCGAGGTCATGCGCGCGCTCGACGACTTCGAGGCGATGGGGGCCGACCTCGGAGCCATCTACCACTCCCACACGCGCACGGAGCCGTATCCGTCGCAGACCGACATCAACTTCGCCGCCAACTGGCCCGGGGTCGAGTGGATCATCATCGGCCTCGACCGGTCCGGCCAGGCGACCGTGCGCACCTACCTGATCGAGGACGGACACGTCATCGAGCGCTGAGCTCGTCTGCCCCGCGTGCGGGCGCCCGGCGCCGCGCACCGAGCGGTTCTGCCCGGACTGCGGCCTGCCGCTCGTGGCCGCCGACGCGCGGGAGGCGCCGGGCGGCGAGCGGCGCGAGCGCGCCCGCAAGATCAAGCCGCAGCTCGCCGAGGGCCCGCTCGTGCGGGTCGCCGGCGCCGCCAACCAGGCCGAGGCCGAGTTCATCCAGGCGCTGCTGCTCGAGGCCGGCGTCCCGTCCACCGTGCGGCGGGCGGCCGGGTTCGACGTGCCCGACTTCCTCGCCGCCGGCCCGCGGGACGTCCTCGTCGCCGCGTCGGGGGTCGACGTCGCCCGCGACGTGCTCCTGCAGTCCGACCTGGAGCGCAACCTGGCCACGAGGCCGGCCGGGCCGTCGCCGGCCCGGCTGGCGCTCGTGCTGCTCGCCGGCCTCGTCCTGCTGGCGCTGATCGCGCTGGTCGGGACCGCGCTGGTGCGCTAGGGCCGGGCCTACGCGGCCAGCGCGGCCTGGCCCTGCAGGTAGCCCTTCGGATCAGCGTGGATGCGCTCGGCCACGCGCGTCGCCAGCGCCATGATCGTCAGCGACGGGTTCACCGACAGCGTCCGCGGGACCAGCGAGCCGTCGCCCACGAACAGGCGGGCGACCTCGTGGCTCTCGCCGTGGATGTCGACGACCGAGCGCGCCGGGTCGGGCCCCATCGGGCAGCCGCCCTGGATGTGCGTGCACGACGGGCCGGTCCACATGATCTCCTTCGCGCCCGCCGCGCGCAGGACGCGGCTGCCGAGCTCGAAGCCCGCGTCGCGGCGCGCCAGCTCGTGCGGCTTGAAGTCGGTCATGATCCGCTCGTTGCCGTTCTCGTCGAGCTCGATCCAGCCGTTGTTGTCGTCGTTGACCATCAGCAGCAGGCCGATCCAGTGGCGGTACTGGCGGCAGGCGCGGTTGAGCTTCTCGCCCCACACCGGCCCGTTCTCGTCGCACAGCGACACCGAGAACCCGATTGGGTCCTGCACGCTGAGCGCCTCGAGGATGAACCCGCCGTCCTCGTCGCGCTGGTGGCTCATGCAGTGGCCGCTGATCGGATAGACGCGGTGGGCGTCCTGCGGCTCGTCGAACAGCCCGAACACGAACGACGCCGGGTGGAAGCCCAGGTGGCGGCCGATCATCGGGTTCGTGAGGCCCGAGCGCCACAGCACCTGCGGCGTGTTCAGCGCGCCGCCGGAGACGACGACCGCGTCGGCCGCGACCGTGTGCGAGACGCCGTCGGCGTCCGTGTAGGCGACGCCGGTCGCCTGCGGCCCGTCGGGGCCGTCCTCGATCAGCACCTTGTCCACGAAGCAGCCGGCCCGCAGCTCCAGCCGGCCGATCGCCCACTGGCGGTGGATGTAGGTGTTCTGGGTCGACTTGCCCGCGTTCGTGGGACAGCCCTGCAGGCAGCTGCCGCACTTCATGCAGTTCTCGTCCGTGTAGGACATGACCGGCTCGAGCTCCTCGCCGACCGCCTCGAACGCGCGGGCGATCATGCGCAGGTTGTCGGTCCAGTCGGCGCGCTCGCGGATGCCGAGCTGCTGCTCGACGCGGGCGTACTGCGGGGCGAGGTCCTCGGGCCCGAACGGCTGGCCGGCGTCGTTGACCATGCCGGTGCCCGCGTGCCACTTGTCGAACTCGTGCTGGGTGGCGCGCAGCGCGACCTTCGTGTTGATCGTGGTCGTGCCGCCGACGCAGCGCCCGCCGATGATCGGCACGGGCGGCTGGCTGGGGTCGTTGGCGGGCATCGCGAACCGCATCGGCCACCAGATGTCGGCCGAGGCGTGCGACTCCCAGCGGGTGAAGTCCGCGGCCGTGCGGTGCGGGCCGGCCTCGAGCAGCAGGACCTTGCGGCCGCGCTCGGCCAGCTCGCCGGCGATGACGCCGCCGCCCGCGCCGGAGCCGACGACGACGACCTCGTAGCGCTCGCTCGTGCTCATGCTCCGGACACCCCCAGATAGGACCAGTCCTTGACGTACTTGCTCGCGAGCGGGAACTCGAAGCCGATCTCGTGCCAGGCGCCGGGACCCTCGGCGCCGGGCGCGACGAAGTCGCTGTAGTAGGCCTCGCAGGCCATCGCCCGGATCATCTGGAACTCGGGCGTGCCGGCCAGCGGTCGCAGCGCCTCCTCGCCGCCGCCGGCATGCGGGGCGAGCGTGTCGATCGCCGCGAGCGCGGCGTCGCGCACGGGCGGCGGCGCCTTGGCCAGGACCGCGTCGATGTACACCTCCGAACCGACGCGCGCCGATCCGGGCACGATCGTCTCACACAGCGAAGCCAGGGCGGCGGCGCGCCGCTCGTCCAGGCATCGCAGCTCTCTCCTCACCGAGCTGGACATGACCGGACGGTACGTCGGGGGTCCGCGGGCGGCATGTAGCTACGTGCAGACTTGCCTGCCCGCGGGTGCAGACCGGCGACGCGCGTGTGCTTTCATGCGCGCCTGGACGCGCCCCCGACGGGGCCTGGTGAGGAGAGGCGATGATCGTTCGCTGGGGCATCGAGACGCTGCCGGACGTGCTGGGCGAGCTGAGCGTGGAGCGCCCGCTGCTGGTCGCCAGCGAGCGCTGGCGCGACCTCGACCTGCCGGTCGCGCGGCGCTTCCACGGCGTGCAGGCGCACGCGGAGGTGACCGGCGTGCGGGCCGCGACCGCGGCGCTGGACGGCGGCGACGGGATCGTCGCGCTCGGCGGCGGCAGCGCGATCGACACGGCCAAGGCGGTCGCCGTGGACGCCGGCGGGCTGCCGGTGGTCTCGATCCCGACGACGTACTCCGGGGCCGAGTGGACGCCGTTCTACGGGGTGCGCGACGCGGCGGCGGGGACGAAGGGCGGGGGCGGCGGCGCGAACGTCGCCGGCATCGTCTACGACCCCGAGCTGACGCACGACCTGCCCGCCGGGCCCAGCGGCGGCACCGCGCTCAACGCGCTCGCCCACTGCGCCGAGGCCCTGTACGCGCCGGGCCGCAGCGCGTCCAGCGACGCCGACGCCGTCGCCGGCGCGTGCCTGATCGACCGCTGGCTGGAGCCCGTCCTCGCCGACGGCCACGATCGCGAGGCGCGTCGCGGGCTGCTCGAGGGCGCGATGCACGCGGGCTCGGCGCTGCGGGCCGGGATGGGCGTCGCCCACGCGATGGCGCAGGCGCTCGGCGGCCGCTACGGGCTCGCGCACGGGACGATGAACGCGATCTGCCTGCCGCCGGCGCTGCGCTTCAACCGCGAGGCGGCGCTCGAGGCGCTGCGCGCCCTGGGCGAGGCGATGGGCGGCGCCGACCCGGCGGAGCGCAGCGCCGAGCTGGCCGACCGCGCGGGCGCCGGACGCCTGCGCGACCACGACGTGCCGCGCGACGAGCTGCCCGACGTCGCCCGCGCCGCCGCCGCGCGGCCGGCGGCGCAGGGCAACCCGCGCCCGGCGGGACCCGACGAGATCCTCGAGCTGCTCCAGGAGGCCTGGTAGATGACCCGCATCCTCACGACCCACGTGGGCAGCCTGCCCCGGCCGCAGGACGTGGTCGACCTCGTGTTCGCCGAGGACCGCGGCGAGGAGGTCGATCGCGAGGCCTACGACCGCGCGATCGCCGCGGCGGTGGTCGACCGGGTCGCGCGCCAGGTCGCGTGCGGGGTGGACCTCGTGAGCGACGGCGAGATGAGCAAGGTCGGCTACGCCACCTACATCCGCCATCGCCTCAGCGGGTTCGAGATCGGCGACGTGCCGCGCGCGACGCCGGCCGACCTCGACGCGTTCCCGGGCTTCCGCGACCGCCAGGCGCAGTCGAGCAAGGGCTACCGCTACCTGCGCCCCATCTGCCGCGGGCCGATCCGCTACGAGCGCCCCGAGCTGCTGCAGCGCGACATCGCCGACCTGCGCGCCGCGCTCGACGGCCGGGAGGCGGCGGGAGCGTTCATGAACGCGCCGTCGCCGGGGATCGTCGCGCTGTTCTGCCCCGACGAGCACTACGGCAGCCTCGACGAGTACCTCGACGCGATCGCCGACGCGATGAAGGTCGAGTACGAGGCGATCGTCGCGGCCGGGCTCCTGCTGCAGATCGACGCGCCCGACCTGGCGATGGGCCGCCACATCATGTACCGCGACGAGCCCGACTCGGTGTTCGTCGAGGCGGCGGAGCGCCACGTCGCGGCGATCAACCGGGCGCTGGCCGGCGTGCCCGCCGACCGGGTGCGCATGCACCTGTGCTGGGGCAACTACGAGGGTCCGCACCACCTCGACGTGCCGCTGGAGCAGATCGTCGACGTCGTCGTCCAGGCGAAGCCGTCGACGCTGCTCTTCGAGGCCGCCAACCCGCGCCACGAGCACGAGTGGGCGGTGTGGCGCGACGCGCGGCTGCCCGACGACAAGGTGCTCGTCCCGGGCGTCATCGACACGACGAACAACTACATCGAGCACCCCGAGCTCGTCGCCCAGCGGCTGGGACGGTTCGTCGACATCGTCGGGCCCGAGCGGGTGCAGGCGGGCACCGACTGCGGGTTCAGCACGTGGGCGGGGTTCGCGGGCGTCGACCCCGACATCTGCTGGGAGAAGCTGAAGACGCTCGCCGAGGGCGCGCGGCTCGCGTCGGCGCGCGCGTAGGGCGAGCCGGCGTCAGGCGGCCCGCCGGGCGCCGGCCAGCAGGGTCGGGAGGTCGTCGACGATCGCGTGGGCGTCCCGCAGGTCGGCCTCGTCGTGGGTCGTGCGCAGGGCGATGACGACCGCTCCCGCGGCACGGCCGGCGGCGATGCCGGCCGGCGCATCCTCGAGCACGACGCAGCGGGCGGGCGCGACGCCGAGGCGCTGCGCGCCGATGAGGAACGGCGCCGGGTCGGGCTTGCCGCGCTCCAGGCCGTCGGAGGACACGAGCACGCCGGGGCGGGGCAGGCCGGCGGCGTCCAGGCGGGTGTGGGCGAGCGCGGTCGAGCAGGAGGTGACGATCGCCAGCGGCCGGTCGGCGCGCGTGAGGAGCTCGTGGGCGCCGGGCAGCGCGACGACGCCCTCGGTGTCGTGCACCTCGTGGTGCTCGAGGCGGGCGGCCTCGGCGACGTGATCCGCGTGCTCGGGGAGCAGGTCGCGGACGGTCTCGCGCGACGGGCGGCCCTGCGCGTGGCGGTGGACGGTCTCGACGTCGAGCCCGTGCCGGCGGGCGAACGCGCCCCAGGCGCGTCGGACGGCGGCGTCGGAGTCCACGAGCGTGCCGTCGAGGTCGACGAGGAGGGCGTCGGCGGCGTGGAGGAGGCGGTGGGGGTCGGTCATGGCGTGGGGGAGGGGTCGGGGGCGACGCCGCGGGCGTGCGCGGCGCGGGGGCGGGCGGTCGGCGCGAGCACGACGACGAGCACGCCGGCGACGGCCATCAGGCCTGCGGACAGGCGCAGGGACGTGGCCTCGCCGAGGCCGCCGATGAGCGGCGGGCCGGCCAGGAAGCCGAGGTAGCCGAGCGAGCTCGTGGTCGCCAGCGCGGGGCCGGTGGGCACGCCGGGCTCGTCGGCGGCGGCCCGGAAGAGGGTGGGGACGACGCCGCTGAGGCCGAGGCCCAGCGCGGTGAAGCCGGCGATGGCGGCGGGCACGGTGCCGATCGCCAGGCCGGCGCCGAAGCCGACGGCGGCCAGGGCGCCCGAGCGGCGCAGCAGTCCGACCGCGCCCCAGCGCGCCCACAGCGCGTCGGCGGCCAGGCGGCCGCCGGCCATTGCCAGCGAGAACACCGCGAAGGCGATCGCGCCGAGCGCGGCGGTTCCGCCGAGCTCGCCGTCGACGAGCTTCGCGCTCCAGTCGTTGGCGCCGCCCTCGGCCATCAGGCAGAAGAAGCAGGCGACGCCCATGAGCGCCAGGCGGGGCGGGAGCTTGCGCCACGGGAGGCGCTCGGCGGCGGCGTCGGGGTCGTCGTCGGCCGGCAGCAGGCGCGCGACGGCGGCCAGGCCCAGGCCGCCGAACAGCACGGCGGCGATCAGGGCGTTCGGCAGGACGCCGACGTCGAGCGCGGCGCACAGCGCGCCGAGGCCGGCGCCGGCGAACGCGCCGAACGAGAACGCGGCGTGCAGCGACGAGAGGATCGGGCGCTTGAGGTGGCGCTCGACGCTGACGCCCTGCGCGTTCATCGCGATGTCCAGGCCGCCGTTCGTGACGCCGACGAGGACGAGCACGGCGGCGAGCAGGGGGACGCTGGGCACGATCGCGGGCAGGACGATCGCGACGGCCAGCCCGATCAGGGCGAGGCGGCACAGGTCGCGGCTGGGGTGGCGGGTGAGCAGGCGGCCGACGATCGGCATCGTCACGAGCGCGCCGACCGCGGGGCCGAGGAGGGCGAGGCCGAGCGCGCCCGTGCTCGCGCCGACGTGGTCGGCGATCGCGGGGATGCGCGCCGCCCACGACGCGAACAGCGCCCCGTTGACGAAGAAGACGACGGTGATCGCGGCGCGCAGGCTCATGCTTCGATGACCTCGATACCCAGCGCGCGGTAGGGCGCGAGCGCGCGGTCGTCCGTGCCCGCGTCGGTGACGAGGTGCGTGACGGCGGTCATCGGGGCGACGACGAAGGGCATCGCCGTGCCGAGCTTGTCGTGATCGGCGAGCGCGACGACTTCGGCGGCGCCGTCGATCATCGCCGCCTTGACGTGGCGCTCCTCGATGTCGTTCGTGGTGACGCCGATCTCGGGGTGCAGGCCGCAGATGCCCAGGAAGACGAGGTCGGCGCGCACGGCCTGCAGCGACGCGATCGCGTCGGCGCCGATCGTCACGAGCGAGGGGACGTGCAGGGACCCGCCGACGACCGTCACCCGCAGGCCGGGGTGCTCGGCGAGCGCGAGCGCGATGGGCGGGCTGGTCGTGACGACCGTCGCCTGCAGGTCGTCGCGCAGGCTGCGGGCGAGCTCGAGCGTCGTCGTGCCGCCGTCGAGCACGATGACCTGGCCGTCGCGGGCGAGCCGCGCGGCCCGGCGGGCGATCGACGCCTTCGCCTCGGGCGCGCGGTCGGCCCGCTGGCGGAACGGGCGCGCGTCGCTGGCCCGGGGAAGGGCGCCGCCGTGAACGCGCCGCAGCAGCCCGGCCTCGTCGAGCTCGCGCAGATCCCGCCGGATCGTGTCCGGCGACACGTCGAGCTCCGCGCTCAGGTCGGCGGCGAGCACCCGTCCCTGGGTGCGCAGCCGCTCGAGGATCAGCTCGCGTCGCTCATCGGTCAGCACGATGCCCGATCGTACACGAACATGCACGAACCGGCAGGTTCGTGCAAGGACGTGTTGCCGCGATCAGGCCGGCGGCGGGCCGATCGCGCTGCGGACGACCGCGACGATGTCCGGCGGCGCCGTCGCGGTCGAGCCGGCGTCGTGCGGCGGCGTCGGGTCGTACTCGATCCCGAGCTGGATCGCCTGCGAGAGCTCCGGGCCGTGCAGGCGGTCGATCAGCGTCAGCGCCATGTCGATCCCGGAGGAGACGCCGGCGGCGGTCATGACCTTGCCCTGCTCGACGACGCGCTCGTCGCCGACGACCTCGCCGGCGTACGGGGTCAGGCGCTCCAGGTAGGCCCAGTGGGTGGTCGCGCGCAGGCCCTCGAGCGCGCCGGCGGCGCCGAGCAGGAGCGACCCGGTGCACACCGAGGTCGTCCACGTCGACGTCTCGTGGGCGCGGGCGATCCACCCGACGAGCGCCTGGTCCTCGAGCACGTCCAGCGTGCCGTCGCCGCCGGGGACGACGACGATGTCCGGGCTGGGCAGCGCGTCGAACGTCGTGTCGGCCGTGATCTGCACGCCGAGGTCGGCGCGGTACGGGCGCGCCTCGGCCCCGACCCAGTGGACCCGGGCGCCGTGCAGGCGCCCCAGCGCCTCGTACGGGCCGACGGCGTCCAGCGCGGTGAAGCGGTCGTAGAGCGGGATCGCGACGTCCACGGGGCTCCCTTTCGGTGGAGGGTCAGGCGGCCGCGGCGAAGCGGCTGCGGTAGGCGCTCGGCGACACGCCGACGCGTCGGGCGAACGCGCGCCGCATCGTCTCGACCGTGCCGAAGCCGCACTGCGCCGCGACCGCCTCGATCGGCGCGTCGCCGGACTCGAGCGCGAGCCGCGCGGCCTCGACGCGCAGCGCCTCGACGTACGCGGCCGGCGTCTGGCCGGTCTGCGCCTTGAACGCCCGCGCGAAGTGGCGCTGGCTCATGTGCACGCGCTCGGCGAGCGCGGGCACTGACAGGTCGGCGTCGAGGTTGCCGGCGATCCAGGCCTGCAGCTCGCGCAGCGGGGCGCGCTCGGCCGCCTGCGCGGCGAGCTGGGCGCTGAACTGCGACTGGCCGCCGGGGCGCTTGACGAACAGCACGAGGAAGCGGGCCACCTGCAGCGCGGCGCGCGGGCCCAGGTCCTCCTCGACGAGCGCGAGCGCCAGGTCCATGCCGGCGGTGACGCCCGCCGACGTGCGGACCGGGCCGTCGAAGACGAAGATCGGATCGCGCTCGACCCGCGCGCCGGGGCAGCGGGCGGCCAGCTCCTCGCAATAGGCCCAGTGGGTGGTCGCGCGCCGGCCGTCGAGCAGGCCGGCGTCGGCGAGCACGAACGCCCCGGTGCACACGGACGCCACGCGCCGCGAGCGGCCGGCGAGGACGGAGATCCGCGCCACGACGTCGGGCGGCGCCCGGCGCGCGCCCGCGCCGCCGGCCACGATCAGCGTGTCGAGCGGGCCCTCGACGTCCTCGAGGGCGCGGGCCGGCGCGAGCGCGTACCCGGCGTCGGTCTGGATCGGCGTCCCGCCGGGCGAGACCACCTCGATCTCGTAGCTGCCGGGGACGCCGACGTTGACGGCGGCGAGGACGTCGGCAGGGCCGGCGACGTCGAGCGGCTGCGAGCGGTCGAGCGCGACGATGACGATGCGGCGGGACACGCGACGGATCGTCCCGCGCGCGGGGCCTGGCCGCAAGGACGCATACCGGACGGATTCGGCCATCGAGGGTCCGCGATTGTCAGATCCAGCTCGCTATGCGGGACGGATCCGACAACGGCGCGGGCGGCGGCGCCCTGGCCGGCGTCAGGCCGCGTCGGCCAGGCGCGCCAGGTGCGCGCGCCAGGTGGCCTCGGTGTGCTCCAGTCGCCGGCCGTGGAAGGCGCGCACGAGCCCCTCGCGCGGACCGGCGGCGTCGAGCTCCACGGCGAAGCGCACCGCGGCGGCCTCGCCCTCCTCGCGCGCGAGCAGGTCGACGAGCGTGCCGCCGAGCAGCACGGCGTCGCGCAGCGCGGGCGGGAACGCGGGCGGCGGGCCCTCGTGCAGCCGGCGCGCGATCGCCGGGCGGGCGAGCGCGGTCTGCCCCGACAGCCACGCGCCGATCCCCTCGACGAGCCAGGCCCAGCGCCAGGACCGGACGACGGTGCCGATGCGCGTCGGCGGCGGCAGGCGCGGCGAGGCGTACCCCACGGCCAGGCGCGCGTACAGCGCCGCGGGCGTGCGGGCGAGCATCTCGGCCGAACCCTCGGCTCCGCTCGCGCGGGCGGCCAGCAGCGGCGGGGAGAGGACGTGGACGTCGGTGCCCGCGACGCCGCCGGCGACATAGCGGCGCGCGGCCGGGGCAGTCAGCCAGCGCCGCAGCGGAAGCATCGGGCGCGCGAGCGCGAGCTGCCCCTCGGAGGCGTGCAGGACGACGGCCACGTCGTCGGGGAGCGGATCGAGGAGCTCGACCAGCCGCGCCCGCATCCGCTCGAGCTGCTCCAGCACGGCCCGGGCGTGCTCGGCGTCCTCCTCGCCGTGCCGCGCGGTGAAGTGCTCGGATGCCGTCTCCAGCCAGGACCCCACGCCGCGGGTGTTCGCCGCGGGCGCCCGGCACCCTGCCGGCGCTAGTAGCCGCCGACCGGCGCGTCGACGGGGGGTCGCGAGACGCAGCAGGTGAACCCGGAGGCCGTCGGATCGTCGCCGCCGCCGATCCTGCGTTCGCCGACCCGACCGTCGAGATAGCGCGCGATGCACTCGTAGGAGGGCTGCTCGCCTCGGGGCCGGCCCTGGGCGCCGGACACGACGACGCACCGGACCGTCATGGGCGGCGGACCGCCGTCGCTGCGGGCCGAACATCGATAGCAGGCTCGCGATGTCCCCCGCCGCCTCGGCGCTACCGTCGTCCGACCGCTCGTCGCCGCATCCCGCCAGCCCGGCCGCGGCGGCCAGCGCGATCGCGGCGACGATCACGTGGCGCCGGGCGGAGGGCGTCGGCGGCGATCCGCACACACCGGCCCGGGCCGGGGAAAGACGCACGAACGCTCAGGACTGCCCGAAGAGCTCGCGCTCGTACGCGAGCTCGGTGCGGATCCCGCGTCCCGCGAGCAGCGCCTCGGCGTCCTCGAGCGAGCCCGCGTCGCGCACCGCGACCGCCAGCGGCGCCGCGCCGCGCTCGATGGCCCGGACCGGGTCGAACACGAACGCCAGCGCGCCGACGGGCCCCAGGGGGACCGACCGGGCCCCCCGCCGGATCAGGCCCGTCCCGGTGGCGCCGCGCGCGCAGGCGACCGCCTGGGCGCTGGCCTCCGTCGGGACCGCCTCCACCGCGGCCTCGAGCTGCGGCACCAGGCCGGGCGGCGTGCCCCACGTGCCCAGCAGCGCGCCGGCGGCGGCCAGCGCCGCGATCCGCTCGAGCACCTCGTCGAGCGTCAGCTCGCCGTCGCAGGCGGCGCCCCAGACGACGCCGACCGCCGGTGTGCGCATGTGCACCGCCGCCGCCAGCATCACGGCGTCCGCCAGCGGCGAGCCGAGGCCGGCCTCGTCGCCGACGGCCAGCACGTCGCCGCCCACGTCGACGAGCGCGACCAGGTCGCAGCCCAGCCGCGCGCACGCGTCGTCCAGCGCGGACCCCACGCGCGCCGGCCCGACGGACGGGTCGACGAGCAGCACCGGCTCGCCCAGCACCCCGGCCAGGCGCGACTCGGCGAAGTGGAACCCGCCGGGCCCCGTCGTGTCCGGCCGCGCCCAGGCGGCCGCCTCGTTCAGCGGCTCGTGGCCGGAGAGCTCGGAGATCCGCCGCGGTCCCGGGATCGGGTCCACCACGCGGCGCTCCCAGGTGATGCCGCCGCACACGGCCTCGGCGCCGAACCGGCGCGCCAGATCGGCCACCACGAGCGTGCCGACGCAGTCCCCGCCGCCGCCGATGCCGACGCACAGCACCCGCCGGGCGTCGCGCAGGACGCCGTCGATGCTCTCCTGGAGTTCGACCCGTGACCCGTGACCCGGCCGCGTCTCGTCGCGGCCCATGGCGGCGCTACGCCAGCGCCAGCTCGCGCCCGCCGACGATCGCGCAGATCTCCTCGGAGGCGCGCTCGAACTCGTCGTCGGACAGGACCGGCGTGCCCTCGAAGGGGAGATCGCGCTGGAGCTCCAGCCACGAGCGGCAGCCGAGGTACTCGTCCTTGACCTTCACGGTCACCGGACGGGGGATGCGGTAGACGCGCAGCAGCAGCACGTGCAGCGGATGGCGGCGCTTCCAGGCCAGCCGCTTCTCGGCGTAGTCGGGCGTCCACACGTAGTAGGGGGACAGGGCGTCGACGCACCGCGGGTCGTCGATCTGGAAGTGCCCGGCGACCTCGGCCCAGGCGCGGATCCGGACCCGGTCGGGCTGGTCGATGCCGCCGTCGAACCACAGCGAGTCCTCGGGGGTCTCGCCATCCGGCCAGACGCCCTCCTCCAACGCGCGGCGCAGCTCCGGCTGATGGGAGGCGCGGACGCAGTCGCCGCGCTGGTGGTCGAACGTCGGATACAGGAAGAAGCGGTCGTACTCGAGGCGGAACTGCTTGTCGCTCTCGCGAATTCCGCCCTTTCGGAGGGTCACCAGCTGCTCGCCTTCGGCAAGCGCCCGGACGGTGACCGCCCATTCCTTGAAGGCAGTAGGCATAGGAAGGAAGGTTCGGGATCAGGACGACGAAAGTCCCGCGCAATGCATCCGGGCAAACGGCCCGTCGACGGCGCGGGAGCGTGTGGCCATCGTTGCAGACGCACACGCCGTTGTCCAAGTACCCCCACCCATTAGGGGGAAACGGCTGGCTGACCAGCCAACCCGTCCACGACGTCCTTGACGGCCGCGAAATCGGCCTCCCCGAGGCCGCGCGCCATCCCGCCCTCGAGCAGCTCCGCCGCCTCGGCGGCCGCCGGGAACGGCGCGTGGACCTCGTGCGCCTGCTCCAGGCACAGGCGGACGTCCTTGAGCATCTGCTCGAGCTTGAAGAGGGTCGTGTAGTCGCGGTCGACCATCGGCCGCGCCTTCAGGTCGACCATGCGCGAGGCGGACGCGGTGGCGCCGAGCAGCTCGATCAGCGCGCCGGTGTCCAGGCCGCAGCGCTGGCCGACCGCCAGCGCCTGCGCGAGCGTGGCCGCGTTGGCGGCCGCGACCGCGTTCGTGATCACCTTGATCGCCTGGCCGTGGCCGACCGGGCCGGCGTGCACGATCCGCTCGCCCATCGCGCGCAGCAGCGGCATCGCCGCCTCGACGTCCTCGGGGGCGCCGCCGACCATGATCGTCAGCGTCCCGCTCTCGGCGCCCGGGGTGGAGCCGCTGACCGGGGCGTCGATGAACCGCCGGCCCTCGGCGAGCGCCCGCGCGGCCGGCGCGCCGATCGTCGACATGTCGATGCACAGGGGCTCCGTGACGCCCTCGAGCGCCCACGCGACCTGCGCGCCGTCGACCAGCATCGTGATCACGGCGTCGGCGCCCTCGGCGGCCTGCGTCGGCGTGTCGGCCGCCCGCGCACCGTGCTCGTCGGCCCACGCCTGCGCCTTGCCGGGCGTGTGCGTCCACACGGTCACCTCGTGGCCGGCGGCGACGACGTGCGCCGCCATCCGCGAGCCCATGATCCCCAGTCCGCAGAAGCCCACTCGCATGGCCGGGGAGGATGTCACGCGGCCGTCGCGGGCGGCGTCCCGGCGCCGTGCCCGCCGCCGCCCGGGGTCTCGACCGTCAGCCGCTGCCCGGCGCGCAGGGTGCCGATCGACTTGGGCCCGACGGGCTCGCCGGCGACGAGGTTGCGCCCGGGCGCGCCGTCGCGGCCGCCCGCCGCGCCCGGGGGCGCGTGACGGCGGCGCTCGGTGATGAGCGAGTACGTCACGTCCTCGAGCGCCTCGACCTCGCGCACCACGCCGTCGCCGCCGCGATACGCGCCCGCGCCGCCCGATCCGCGCCGCAGCGCGTAGCGCGTCACCCGCAGCGGGAACGTCCGCTCGAGCGCCTCGACCGGCGTGTTCAGCGTGTTGCTCATCGCCACGTGCACGCCGGACGGCCCGTCGGCGTCGGGGCACGCGCCCTGGCCGCCGCCGAGCGTCTCGTAGTACGTGAAGCGCTCGTTGCCGAGCGTCAGGTTGTTCATCGTCCCCTGCCCGCAGGCGCGGCCGAACGCGCGCAGGACGAGGTCGGCGACCCGGCTGGACGTCTCGACGTTGCCGCCGACCACGGCAGCCGGCGGGCGCGCGTTCAGCAGGCTCCCCTCGGGGGCGATCACGCGGACCGGGCGCTGCGCGCCGGCGCTGGAGGGGATGTCGGGGTCGGTCAGCACGCGGACCGCGAACACGCAGGCGGACATGGTCACCGACAGCGGGCAGTTGAGGTTGCCGTCGTACTGGTCGGCGGACCCGGTGAAGTCCAGCACGAGCTCGTCGCCGGACACGGTCGCGGCGACGCGCAGCTCGAGGTCGCCGTCGACGGCCTCCAGCACGTCGGTCGCGGTCCGCGTCCCGTCGGGGAGCGCGGCCAGGCACGCGCGGGTGCGCCGCTCGGCGTAGTCGAGCACCTCGGCGAAGCCCTCGCGCAGCCCGTCGACGCCGACGCGCTCGGCGAGCTGCACGGTGCGCCGCACGCCGACCCGGTTGGCGGCGAGCTGGGCGCGCAGGTCGGCGCGGCGCTCGGGCGGCTGGCGCATCCGCGCGGTCAGCTCGTCGATCGCGGCGTCGTCGAGCACCCGCGGCGCGATCACGACGCCCTCCTCGTCGAGCGTGCGGGAGTCGGCCGGCATCGAGCCGGGGATGCGCCCGCCGACGTCGGCGTGGTGCGCGCGCGACGCGGCGAACCCGAGCAGGTCGCCGCCCGAGGCGAAGATCGGCGTGATCACCGTGATGTCGGGCAGGTGCGTGCCGCCGCGGTAGGGGTCGTTGAGGATCCAGGAGACCCCGGGCCGGTGCTCCTCGCCGAGCACCGCGGCGACCGCCATCGGCATCGCCCCGAGGTGCACGGGGATGTGCTCGGCCTGCATGACCATCTCCCCGCGGGCGTCGAACAGCGCGGTCGAGGCGTCGCGGCGCTCCTTGATGTTCGAGGAGTACGCCGAGCGGATCAGCACCGCGCCCATCTCCTCGCAGGCGGCGTGCAGCGCGCCGGTGAGGACCTGGAGCTCAATCGCGTCCAAGGATCACCGTCTCCGCCTCGTCGACCGTGCCCGACCAGCCGGGCGCCACCAGCAGCGTCGCCTCCGGGCCCTGCCACACCGCCGGTCCCGCCAGCCGGACGCCCGCGGCCAGCTCGCCGACCCAGATCTCGGCCTCGACGGGACGCCCGTCGACGATCACCGCCCGCGTGCTCGCCGGCTCGCGCGCGCCGCCGGTCGCCGCCAGCGTCACGTCGGGCCCCGGCTCGATCTCCGAGACCTGGATGGTGACGAGCTCGACCTCGGCCTCCGGATCGCGGTAGCCGTAGCGCTCCTCGTGCAGAGCGTGGAAGCGCTCGCGCACGTCGCCCTCCCACGGGACGGTCAGCTCGAACGACTGGCCGGCGTAGCGCAGGTCGAGCGTCACGCGCCGCTCGATCCCGGGCGTGGGGGCGCCGCCGGCGATCTCGCCGACCGCGCGGGCGATCGCCGCGTCGCTCAGCGCGTCGCCGGCGAGCATGACGCTGCGCCGCGTGTCCGTGCGGCGGTCGGCGACCGCGAGGCCGAGCGCGGACAGCACCCCCGACGCGCGCGGCACGACGATCCGGTCGATCCCCAGCTCGTCGGCGATCGCGGCGGCGTGCATGCCGCCCGCGCCGCCGAACGCCAGCAGCGCGTACCCGCGCGGGTCGACGCCGCGCTGGACGGTCATGACCCGCAGCGCGCGCACCATCTCCGCGTTCGCGACCCGCACGATCCCCTCGGCGCAGGAGATCGGATCGAGGCCGAGCGACTCGCCGAGCGCCGCGATCGCCCGCTCCGCGGCGTCGCGGTCGAGCCGCACGCCGCCGGCCAGCTCGCCGTCGGGGTCCAGGCGGCCGAGCAGGAGGTTGGCGTCGGTGACGGTCGGCTCGGTCCCGCCGCGGCCGTAGGCGGCGGGCCCGGGGTCCGCGCCCGCCGAGCGCGGACCGACGCGCAGCGCGCCGCCCGGGTCGCGCCAGGCGATGGAGCCGCCGCCGGCGCCGACGGTGTGGATGTCGACCATCGGCAGCGCGAGCGGGCGGCCGGCGATCTGGCGGCTGGCGGTCTCGCGCACCGCGCCGTCGTCGACGACGCACACGTCGCAGGACGTGCCGCCCATGTCGAAGCAGAGGAGGTTGCCGATCCCGGTCTGGCGGGCGATCAGGGCGGCGGCCGCCGCCCCGCCGGCCGGGCCGGAGAGCACCGCGAGCGCGGCGTGCGCGGCCGCCTCGTCCAGGGACGCCAGGCCGCCGCTGGACTGCATGATCCGCGGCTCGGGCAGGCCGACGTCGCGCGCGCGGGCCGCGAGCGCGCGCAGGTAGCTCGCCAGCAGCGGCGACAGCGCGGCGTCGACCTCGGTCGTGGCCGCGCGCTCGTACTCGCGGAACGTCCCGACGACGTCGTGCGACAGCGACACGTGCACGCCGGGCATCCGCGCGGCGATCGCGTCGCCCAGCGCGCGCTCGTGCTCGGGGAACGCGTAGCTGTGCAGGAGGACGACGGCGACCGCCTCCGGCTCGGCGGCGGCGAGCGCCGCCAGGACGCGGTCGATCCCGGCGCCGTCCAGGGCGCGCACGACCCCGTCGGGCCCGGCGCGCTCGGGCACCGGGATGCGGCGCTCCGGCGGGGCCAGCGGCGCCGGGCGGGCCGCGCACAGCCGGTAGAGCTCCGGGCGCGCCTGCCGGGCGAGCTCGACGACGTCGGTGAAGCCCTCGGTGGCCAGCAGCGCGGTGCGGGCGCCGCGGCCCTCGAGCAGCGCGTTCGTGGCCACGGTCATCCCGTGCGCGAGCGCGCGCACCTCGGTCGCCGGGCGGCCCGCGCGCTCCAGGGCGGCCGACACGGCCGCCATCACGCCCTCGGACTGGTCGCGGGGGGTGCTCGGCGACTTCGCCGTCACCAGGCGGCCGTCGACCGCCAGGACCGCGTCCGTGAACGTCCCTCCGACGTCGACTCCGAGCAGCATCGGCCCGGCACCCTAACGGGGCCGGTGTGCGACACGCGGCCGCCGGGCAGGCGGCGGCCGCGCGTCGCCGGCGTGCCGCCGGCTACGCCGCGACCAGCTCGGCGGGCTCCTCCGTCTCCGCCAGGTGCTGGTGGCTCGGGCAGTAGCCGTTGCGCGGCAACGGCATGCGCTGGCAGGCGGTCCCCTTGCGCGTCGTGGCGCGGCACTGCAGCGGGTTCCCGTTGATGTCGACCCCGCGGCGGGGCTGGCTGTCCAGCCATTCCTCGGCGAGCGCGAGCACCCGCGTGACCGTCTGGCACACGCGCGCCTGCTGGCTCATCGGGAAGTAGACCCGGATGTCGTTGAACAGCGTCCGCGCCGGGCGCGCGAAGTAGTGGCGGTCGTTGGCCAGCCGTTCGAGGGTGGCCTCGCACGCGTGCAGGACCGCGGCGTGCGCCTCGGCCCCTTGGACGGGTCCCTGCGCGTCGATGTGCGGCGCAAGCTCCCGGTAGATCACGCGGCTGAACTGGTACATGCGAACCCTTGCGCTCCTCGCGTCGCGAACCTCTCCGAAGGCTGGAGGGTGCACCTCCGGTGTGAAGGAAAGCCGGAGTGATGTTGAGATGGGATTAAGCCCACTCCTGGAAGACCGGGCGCTGCCCCGGCTCGACCACCGCGTGCCGGTGGTCCAGCGCCGGATCGCGCTCCGGGAAGTCCCGGCGCAGATGGGCGCCGCGGCTCTCCTCGCGCGCCAGCGCGCATGCGCCGATCAGGCGGGCGATCGGATACGGGTCCAGCAGGAGGGTCGCGAGGTCCTCGCGGGTCCGCTCGATCCCGGCGTTGCGCCACAGCGCGTCCTTCGTCTCCCGGCCCGGCAGCGGGAGGGGCGTCGGCGCCGGAGCTGGCGCGTCGCCGCTCGGCTCGGGCTGGTCGATCGCCGCCAGGGCGGCGCGGCGGCCGAAGACGCAGCACTCGCTCAGCGAGTTCGAGGCCAGGCGGTTGGCGCCGTGCAGCCCGGTGCAGGCCGCCTCCCCGACCGCGAACAGCCCGGGCACGGTCGAGTGGCCGTCGAGGTCGGTGACGATGCCGCCCATCCCGTAGTGGGCGGCCGGCGCGACCGGGACCAGCTCGGACGCCGGGTCCACGCCCGCCTCGCGCAGCGCGGCGATCACGTTCGGGAACAGCGCGGGGTCGATGTGGCGCATGTCCAGCCCCACCGAGCTGGCGCCGGTCCGCTGCATCTCGGCGTGGACCGCGCGAGCGACCTCGTCGCGCGGCGCGAGCTCGTCGACGAACCGCTCGCCTTCGGCGTTGTGCAGCGTCGCGCCCTCCCCGCGGATCGCCTCGGTGATCAGGAAGCCCTCGCGGCCGCGGACCCCGGCGACCGCGGTCGGGTGGAACTGCATCAGCTCGAGGTCGGCGAGCGCCGCGCCGGCCCGGTGCGCGAGCAGCAGGCCGGTCCCGAGCGAGCCCGGCGGGTTCGTCGTGCGCGCCCACAGCGCCGCCATCCCGCCCGTGCAGAGGACGACGCCGCGGGTGGACAGCGCGCGGCCGTCCTCGAGCACGAGGCCCCGGCAGCGGCCGTCGGTGGTCCAGATCGCCGCGGCGCGGGAGCCCTCGAGCACCTCGATTCGCGGCTCCTCGACCGCCAGCGCCGAGAGCTGGCGCACGAGCCGCCGCCCCGTCGCGCTGCCGCCGGCGTGCACGATCCGGCGGATCGAGTGGCCGCCCTCCAGCCCCAGCGCCAGGCGCCCGTGGCGGTCGGCGTCGAAGCGCACGCCCATCGCGACGAGGTCGGCGACGCGGTCGGGCGCCTCCCGGCACAGCACCTCCGCGGCCGAGCGGCGCACGAGGTCGCGCCCGGCGCGCTCGGTGTCGGCGAGATGGCGCTCCGGCGAGTCGTCGGCGGCCAGCGCCGCGGCCAGGCCGCCCTGCGCCCAGTAGCTGGCGGTCCGCGCCAGCGGCGTCGCCGACACGAGCGCCACGCGCGCGCCCGCGCGCGCGGCCGTCAGCGCGGTGAACAGACCGGCGGCCCCGGCGCCCACGACGGCGACGTCGGCGCGGTGGACGGACGTGGTGTCGGGCATCGCGCCGGTACCGTACCCGCGTGGCCTCGCCGGTCCTGCTCTCCCATCCCTCGTCGCTCGCGCACGACACGGGCGCGCATCCCGAGCGCGCGGAGCGCATCGTCGCGATCGAGCGCGAGCTCGAGGCGCGCGACTGGCTGGGGTGGGAGCGGCGCCTGTCGCCGCGGGCGACCGAGGCGCAGGTCGAGCGCATCCACCCGCCCAGCTACGTCGACATGCTGCGCGAGCTGTCCGCCGCCGGCGGCGGGCACCTCGACGCCGACACGATCGCGGTCACCGAGTCCTACGAGGCGGCGATGCACGGCGCCGGCGGGGCGATCGCGGCGGCCGAGCTCGTGGTGCGCCGCGAGGCGCCGGGCGCGTTCAGCCTGCACCGCCCGCCCGGGCATCACGCCGAGACGGCCCGCGCGATGGGCTTCTGCCTGCTCAACAACGTGGCGATCGCCGCGCAGCACGCGCGCGACGAGCTCGGGGTCGAGCGGGTGCTCGTCCTCGACTGGGACGTCCACCACGGCAACGGGACCAACGACATCTTCCACGCCAGCGACGAGGTCCTGTTCGTCTCGATCCACGAGTCGCCGCTGTATCCGGGGACCGGCTCGATGCACGACGTCGGGACCGGCCTGGGCACCGGCTACACGGTGAACCTGCCGGTGCCGGGCGGCTCGGGCGACGACGTGTGGACGTCGCTGGTCGCCCACGTCGTGGTGCCGCTGATCGCCGAGTTCGAGCCGCAGCTCGTGCTCGTGTCGGCCGGCTTCGACGCGCACGCCGACGACCCGCTGGCGAGCTGCCGGGTGACCGAGGACGGGTTCGCGACGATGGCCGCGCTGGTCGGCGGCGCGTGCGCGTCGCGCGGCATCCCGCTGGCGGGCGTGCTCGAGGGCGGGTACGCGGTGCGGGCGTTGGGCCGCTCGGTGGCGGCCGTGCTGAGCGCGTGGGGCGAGGGCACGGTGGTCTCGCCGGGCGACGTGCCCGTCCACGGCCTGTCGCTGCGCGCGCAGGAGCGGCTGGCCAAGGTCGGCGTCTGGACGACGCTGGGTCAGCCGGCGGGCTGAGCGGGGTCCCCGGAGGGCGGGGCCGGCTGCGCCGGGTCGGCCGGCGCCTGCTGCGCCGGGTCCGCGGCCGGGGGCGCGCTCGTCGTCGAGGGCGGGGGCACGGTCGTGGTGGTGGTGACGGGCGCGGTCGTGGCGGCGCGGACGTCGTCGTCGTTGTTGGTCAGCTCGACGAACGCCCAGGCCAGCGCGGCGCCGCACAGCAGCGCGACGACCGCCAGCACGGCGAGCGGCACGCGCCAGGCCGGGGGCGCGGCGATCGTCGTGCGCGCGGCGGTCCCGCAGCTCAGGCACCACTCCTGCTCGCGCTCCAGCGGGGCGCCGCAGCGCGGGCAGGGGTCCGGGCGCGGGGCGTCCTCGGGCGCCGCAGGCTGCGTCTCGGGTCCGGTCACGGGGAGGGCGTCGGCTGGTCGGCGCGCTCGGGCTCGGCGGCCCCCTCGGCCTGGCCGGCCTCGTCGGCGGGCGGCGGCGCCGGCGCCGCCGCCGGCGGGGTGCTCGGCGCGACGGCCGGACCGGGCAGCGGTCCGGTGAGCGCGGGTCCGGCCGGCTGGGCGGCCCCGCGGCCGACCGGGAGGCCGCACGCGGAGCAGAACGCGGCGTCGCTGGCGTGCAGGGCGCCGCAGCGGGGGCAGCTCGCCAGGCCCGGCTCGCGCAGGACGGTGACGTCGCGGCGCTCGTCGAGCAGGGCCTCGAGCGCGCGCATCTCGCCGTCCAGCGTGCTCAGCGCGGCGAGCTTCTGCTCGACGAGGTCGTGGCGGTCGCGCCCGAAGCGGTGCAGGTCGAAGACGAGCCCGCCGAGGTCGCGCAGGGCGACCTCGCGCGCCCGCCGCACGTAGCGCAGGCGGCGGCGCAGCTTGCCGCGCTCGACGAAGCCGGGGGTCTCGTCCGCGGGCTGCTCGGCCTCGGCCGGCTGCTGTCCGGCGTCGGCCGGCGGCTCGGGCGCGGCGGTCGCCTCGGGCGGGGCGGCCTCGACCGGCCCGACCGCGGCGGTCGCCTCGGTCGGCTGGTCGCCGTCGATCGGCTCCAGCGCCTGGGTCGGCGCGTCGGGGCCCGGCTCGTCGCCTCCCCCCTTGCGCCGGCGTGCGAACGGTCCGGCCATGGTCAACACCCTAGAACGAACGGTTTGCGGGGACGATGCGGTCAGGCGGCGCCGCCCGCGATCTCCCGCCAGGACTGCGCGACGCGCTCGGCCATCGCGTCGGCGCTCCAGCGGCGGGCGCGCTCGCGGCCGGCGACGCGCGGGTCGGGATCGGCGAGCACGCCGGCGAGCGCCTCGCCCCAGACGGCGCGGTCGTACGGGGCGCACAGCGTGCCCTCGACGCCGGCCAGCGCCTCGGGGTGGATGCCGACGGGCGTGGCCAGCACGGGCACGTCGCAGGCCAGCGCCTCGATCACGGCCAGCCCGAACCCCTCGGCGTCGGAGGGGACCAGCACGGCCGCGGCGGCGTTGATCCACAGCGGCATGTCCTCGGGCGCCGCGTGTCCGAGCGTGACGAGCTCGACGCCCGCGTCGGCGGCCAGCTCGCGGGCGCGATCGGCGCGCTTGACCGGCCGGGCCGGGTCGGCGGGCAGCAGCAGGAACGGCGCGTCGGGATCGCGGCCCAGGCGGGCGCGCGCCTGCGCGCGCGGGATCGGGCGCAGGCGCTCGAGGTCGACGCCGCAGGGCAGGACGCGCACGCCGCGGACGCCCGCGGCCGACAGCTCGTCCGCGAGCGCCTCCGAGGCGGCGGCGACGAGGTCGTAGCGGGGCAGGATCGCGCGGGTCAGGCGCCCGCTGCGCGGATGGCGCACGTCGGTCCCGTGCAGCGTCACCGCCCGGCGGGCGGCGCGGGCGGCCAGCGCGGGGTAGGCGGTGAGGCCGAAGTGGGCGTGGACGACGTCGTAGCGGCGGCGCCGGCCCCGTGCGAGCCGGGCGGCCAGGCGCAGGTAGCCGAGCGCGCCCGGGTCACCCTCGACGAGCTCCACCTCCAGGCCGGGGATGCGCGCCAGCGCCGCGGCCTGGTCGCGCACGAAGCTGCCGCGCCCCGGGTGGGCGGGGTCGGGACGCATGTTCGACACGATCAGGGCGCGCATTTGCAGCGATTTCGTTGCGAACTGGTGTAGCGCTGTGACACCTCGGGCTGGAGCATCGCAGGCATCGATGCCACACGAGCCGAGGAGGTCGAGATGGTGTACCGGTGGATGGGCGGCGCGCACGCGCTGGCGCTGAGGCTGCGCGGCGAGCGCGGTCAGGGGACGGTGGAGTACGTCGGGCTGATCCTGCTGATCGCCGGCGTGATCGGCGCGGTGGTGGTCTTCGGCAGCACGTTCAAGGGCGACGGGCTCGGCAAGACCATCGTCGACAAGCTCGAGAGCGCGATCGAGGGCGTGGGCGGCTCCTAGCGCCCGTGGGCGCGCGGCCGCCTCCGTCCTGGGAACATGCGCGCCATGAGCCCACGGTCGTACGGCCGCGCGCCCGATGCGCTGCGCCCCACCCACATCGAGCCCGGATTCGTCCCGTCGGCGACCGGCTCCGCGCTGATCGTCCAGGGCGAGACGCGGGTCATCTGCACCGCATCCGTCGACGAGTCCGTCCCGCGCTGGATGGCGGGCCAGGGCCGCGGCTGGGTCACGGCCGAGTACGGCATGCTCCCCGCGTCCACCGGCGAGCGCAAGCAGCGCGACGTGACCAAGGGCCGCCCCGACGGGCGCACGGTCGAGATCCAGCGCCTGATCGGGCGCTCGCTGCGCGGCATCGTCGACTTCAAGGCGCTCGGCGAGCGCACGGTGTGGTTGGACTGCGACGTGCTCACCGCCGACGGCGGCACGCGCTGCGCCTCGATCACGGGCGCGTTCGTGGCGTTCGAGCTGGCCGTGCGGCGCCTGATCGACGAGGGCAGGCTGGAGCGCACGCCGCTGACGGGCTCGGTGGCGGCGGTGTCGTGCGGCGTCGTCGACGGGACGCCGGTGCTCGATCTCGACTACGCCGAGGACTCGACCGCCGAGGTCGACGCGAACGTCGTCATGACCGGCGAGGGCGGCCTCGTGGAGGTGCAGGCGACGGCCGAGCGGACGCCGCTCTCGCGCGCCCACCTCGACGACCTGCTGGCGCTGGCGGCGTCCGGCATCGAGCAGCTGCGCACCATCCAGGCCGACGCGGTCGCGGCCGCCGGGGCGGCGGCCGCCTGAACGAGCCCGTGCGGCTGCTGGTCGCCACGCGCAACCCGCACAAGGTGCGCGAGCTGGAGGCGCTGCTGGCGCCCATCGGCGTCGACCCGCTGCCCGAGGGCGTCGAGCTGCCGCCCGAGACGGGGGAGACGTTCGCCGAGAACGCGCTCGGCAAGGCGCGCGCGGCCGCCGCGGCCACCGGGCGCGCCGCGATCGCCGACGACTCCGGCATCGAGGCCGCCGCGCTCGGAGGCGCGCCCGGAGTGCGCTCGGCGCGGTACGCCGGCGAGGACGCCACCGACGAGGAGAACCTGGCCAAGCTGCTGCGCGAGGCGCCGGCGGGCAGCCGGCTCGCCTACGTGTGCGCGATGGCCTACGTCGACCCCGAACGCGGCGTCGAGCGGGTCTTCGAGGGCCGCTGCACCGGCACGCTGGCCGCCGAGCCGCGCGGCAGCGGCGGCTTCGGCTACGACCCCGCCTTCGTGCCCGACGAGCACCCCGATCGCACGATGGCCGAGCTGGACCCGGCCGAGAAGGACGCGATCAGCCATCGCGGGCGGGCGGTGCGCGAGCTGCGGGCATGGCTCCGGAGATGACCCCGGGGCCGGCCGCGTCGCCGGCCGGCCGCCCGCCGCAGCCGGTGGTCAAGCGCCGCGCCGCGGCGCTGTCGATCACGTCCAACGCGCTGCTGATCGCGCTGAAGTTCACCGCCGGCCTCGTGACGGGGTCGGTGGCGCTGCTGGCCGAGGCGATGCAGTCGGTCATCGACCTCGTCGCCTCCGTCGTGGCGTACGTGTCGGTGCGCAAGGCCGACGAGCCGGCCGACGAGAACCACCCCTACGGCCACCACAAGATCGAGAACGTCGCGGCCGCGGTCGAGGGCGTCCTGATCCTCGTCGGCTCCGGCGTCATCGCCGTCGAGGCGGTCCGGCGGCTGATCGGCGGCGGGACGGTCGAGGAGCTCGGCTTCGGCATCGCGATCATCGCGCTGACGATCGTCGTCAACCTCGTCGTGTCGGCGGTCCTGGCGCGGCGCGCCCGCGAGACCGAGTCGCCCGCGCTGGAGGGCGACGCCGCCCACCTGCGCACCGACGCGCTCACGTCGGTCGGCGTGCTGGTCGGCCTCGTCCTCGTGCAGGTCACCGGCGCGGACTGGCTGGACCCCGTCGTCGCGCTCCTGGTCGCCGCCGCGATCGTGTGGACCGGCGTGCGGCTGCTGATGCGTTCCGGCCGCGTGCTGGTCGACGAGGCGCTCCCCGAGGAGGAGCTCGCGCAGATCCGCGAGACGGTCGTGTCGTTCGCGCCCCGCGGCGTGGTCGGCTTCCACAAGCTGCGCGCCCGTCGCGCCGGCGCCCGCCGGCTCGTGGACATGCACGTGCAGTTCTACGCCGGCGCGACGCTCGAGGAGGCCCACGAGACGGCGCACCGCCTCCAGGACGCGATCCGCGACCGTCTCGGCGACGCCGACGTCCTCATCCACATCGAGCCCGCCGACCGCGTCCGGCCGGGGACCGAGCTGTCCCCGCGCGACGGGTCGGACGCCCCGGTCAGCGAAGGTTGATCGCCGCTGCGGCGGCCACCACGAAGGACAGGACGCCGTAGCCCGTGTAGCCGTTGAGGAGGACGATCACGCCCGTCAGGACGGCAACGGCTACGGTGACGAGCCAGGCGATTCGGGGCAGGGGCACGACATCATTGTGCTGTCCTGAGCCGACAGCCGTCCGGCGGGGGCGACATCATCGCCGCCGCGAAACCCGCAAACAGCGCGAATTCCGCGCTGCCACCGCGAGCGGCGTCCGCTGGCGCTGTTAGCTTCGACCGCTGCTCGCACACCACTCCGAAGGAGGAGCAACAGCCGTGACGAAGTCCGAGTTCGTCGACCACATCGCCCAGAAGGCCGGCCTGGCCAAGACCGACGCCGGCAAGGCCGTCGATGCGGTGATCGAGACCATCCAGGACACGCTGAAGCGCGGCGGCGAGGTCAACTTCTCCGGGTTCGGGAAGTTCCACGTCACCGAGCGTGGCGCCCGGGAGGGCGTGCATCCCCGCACCGGCGAGAAGATCACCATCGCGGCGGCCAAGCTGCCCAAGTTCACCGCCGGGTCCGGCCTGAAGAAGGCCGTCAAGGGCTGACCCGAGGCTTCCGATCGCCTCGGTGACGGACGGCGGCGCGCGGGCGGCCGGGACCGGGTTCCCCGGCCGGCTGGCCGCGCGCGTCGCACAGCGCGAGTCCCAGATCGTCCTGGGCCTCGACCCCGATCCGTCGCGCCTGTGGCCGCAGGCCGCGGGCGCCGCCGCCGGCGCCGCCACCGCCGACGCCGCCGCGGCCGCGGCGGTCGAGGCGCACTGCCGCGCCCTGATCGACGCCGCAGGTCCGGCCTGCGTCGCGATCAAGCCGCAGGTCGCCTGCTTCGAGCGGCTGGGGGCGCCCGGCTGGGCCACGCTGCAGCGCGTGGCCGCCTACGCCCGCGACGCCGGGCTGCTGGTCCTGGCCGACGCCAAGCGCGGTGACATCGACGTCACCGCCGCGGCGTACGCCCAGGGCCTGCTGACCGGCCTCGACACGCCGTTCGGCGCCGTCGAGGGCCTCCGGGCCGACGCGGTCACCGTCAACCCGTATCTCGGCGCCGACGCGCTCCAGCCGTTCGCGGACGCGGCGGCGAGCGCCGGCGCCGGCCTGTTCGTGCTGGTGCGCACCTCCAACCCCGGCGCCGCCGACGTCGAGGACCTCGAGCTGACCGCCGGCGGCGCCGTGTGGGAGCACGTCGCGCGACTCGTCGACGGGCTCGGGCAGGGCGTGGACGGCGGCGAGCCGCTGTCGGCGGTCGGCGCGGTGATGGGAGCCACGCGCCCCGAGCACCTGGCCCGGGCCCGCGAGCTGCTGCCGCGCGCGCCGTTCCTGCTCCCCGGCATCGGCGCCCAGGGCGGGCGCGTCGAGGACCTCGCCCCGGCGTTCGCGCCCGGCCGCGCGGGCGGCCTGGTCACCGCATCGCGCTCGATCGCCCGCGCCCACGAGGCGTCGGGCGAGGAGCCGGCCGTCGCGGCCCGCCGCGAGGCCGAGCGCCTGCGGGCGGCGGCCTGGGCGCTGGCCTGAGCGGCCGCGCGTGAAATCCGCGCGTCACCGTCGTTCGTCCTGCAAAGTTCGCGGCTATGCTGCCGGGCCAATGGCAGGCCGCCGCAGTCCCGCGCGCTTCCTCGCGCCGCTCTCACTCGTGGCGGTCGTCGTCGCCGTGGTCGTCATCGTGCAGTCCAACCGCAGCTCGTCGGACGCGGGCGCGGGGACCACGACGAGCACCCAGTCCGACCGTCCGAGCGGCGGCGACGGCGCGAGCACGACCGAGGCCTCGGACCGCAAGGGCGGGGAGCGCAAGCGGCGCAACCGCCGCACCTACGTGGTCAAGCCGGGTGACATCCTCTCGACCGTGGCGGAGAAGACCGGTCTCACCGTGACCGAGCTGCAGGAGCTCAACCCCGACATCGATCCGCAGGCGCTGCAGGTCGGCCAGCGGCTGAAGCTGCGGCCGGACGCGGCGAGCGGCGACCAAGACGGCGGATCCGCGACCACGGCCACGACCGAGGGCGACGCGGAGACGCCGTGAGGCAGCGCTGCATCGCCGCGATCGCGGCGGCGGCGCTCTCGGCGGCCACGGCCACGACCGCCACCGCGTCTGCCGCCGCCCAGGGGCCCGACCTGGATGCGCCGGCCGCGATCCTCGTCCAGCCCGACACCGAGGACGTCGTCGTCGCTCGCCGCGAGCGCGAGCGGCGGCCGATCGCGTCCACCACGAAGCTGATGACCGCGCTCGTCACGCTCGAGAACGCCGACCTCGACGACGTCGTGACCGCCGTACGCTACCACGCCTCGCCGGTCGAGTCGCTCATGGGGCTGCGCGCCGGCGAGCGCGTGACGATCCGCGACCTGCTCGAGGGCCTGCTGCTGGCCTCCGGCAACGACGCCGCCGCGACGCTCGCGCGCCGCGTGGGCGGATCGCAGCGGCGGTTCGTGCGGATGATGAACGAGCGGGCGCGCGAGCTCGGGCTGACCGACACGCACTACGCCAACCCGGTCGGCCTCGACGACCCGCGCAACTACTCCAGCGCCGAGGACCTCGCGAAGCTCGCGCTGATCCTGCTGCGCGACAAGTTCTTCGCCCGCACGGTGAACCGTCGCAGCGCGACCGTCGTCAGCGGCGACCGCCGCCGCACGATCGTCAACCGCAACGTGCTGGCGCGCGAGGTCCCGTGGATGAACGGGGTCAAGACCGGCCACACGTCGCAGGCCGGCTACGTCCTGGTCGGCGCCTCGTCGCGCCGGGGCGTGCGGTTCGTGTCCGCGGTGCTCGGCGCCCCGTCCGAGGCCGCGCGCGACGCCGACACGCTCGACCTCATGCGCTTCGGCCAGCGCCGCTACCGCCGGGTCGTCGCCCTGCGCCGCGGCGCCGTGCTCGCCAGCCCCGCGCTCGACTTCCGCGCCGACGAGCACGTGGACGTCGTCGCCGCGCGGACCGTGCGCGCGGTCGTCCGCCGCGGGGAAGAGCCGAAGGTCCGGGTGACCGGCGTCCCCGAGGAGCTGGCGGGGCCGCTACGGCGCGGCCAGCGCGTCGGCACCGCGATCGTCACCTACCGCGGCCGCCAGCTCGCGCGCGTGCCGCTGGTCACCTCCGAGCCGGTGGCCGCCGCGGGCGTCGCGGACAAGGTCTCGTCGGCGATGCCCCCGATCTGGCTGCTCGCGCTCGTGGTCGCCGTCCTGGCGTGTAGCCTGCATCTCGTCCTCCGGCACCGGCGGCGCGTCCGCCGGCGCCGGGCACGAGCGCGTAGGCGCCGAGAAACCGAGACGGCATGATCATCACCGTCACGCTCAACGCGGCCATCGACCGCACGATGTTGGTCCCGAACTTCCGGCCGGGCCGCCGCCACCGGACCGTCGAGTCGACCACGATGGCGGGCGGCAAGGGCGTCAACGTCGCCCGCACGCTGAAGAAGCTCGGGCAGCCCGTGATCGCCACCGGGTTCGCCGGCGGACCGACCGGCACCCGGATCGTCGAGCAGCTCACCGAGGAGTCGATCCTCACCGACTTCGTCCGCATCCGGGCCGAGTCGCGCACGAACCTGTCGGTCGTCGACCCGACCACGGGCGAGCAGACCGAGGTCAACGAGCGCGGCGCGCAGATCACCAGCCGCGAGATGGAGCTGTTCCACGACAAGCTCATGTACCTGGCGCGGGGCGCCGAGGTCGTCGTGTTCGCCGGCTCGCTGCCGCCCGGCGTGGAGCCCGACGCCTATGCGGAGATGATCCGCGAGCTGCGCAAGCAGGGCCTCACGACCGTCGTCGACACCGACGGCGAGCCGCTGCGGCTGGCCGTGCGCGCCGAGCCGACCGTCGTGTCGCCCAACGTGCTCGAGGCCGAGGAGCTCGTCGGCCACGAGTTCAACGACGACGAGGACCGCACGATCGCGGTGCGCGAGATGGTCGACCTGGGGGCGCAGGAGGCGATCATGACCGTCGACGACGGCTGCTTCGCCGCGCTGCCGACCGCCGACGGCGGGCACCGTCTCGTGCGCGTGCGCGTGGCGATGCGCGAGGCCGTCGCGACCGTCGGATCCGGCGACGCGTTCCTGGCCGGCTACGTGGCCGCCCGCTACAGCGGCGAGCCGCTGGAGGAGTGCCTGCGGTTCGGGGTCGCCTGCGGCGCCGAGTCGACCCAGCGCCTGGGCGCGGGGGTCGTCGATCCGCGCGGCGTCGACCGCCTGCTGGGCGAGGTCTCCGTCGAGGCGCTCCCCTCGGGCGCCGAGGTCGGCTGAGCGGGCGCCCGCGCCCGGCTCCGCGACACTCGTTCTGGGCCGAAAGATCCGCCTGTGCCGTTGGTACGCTCGTTGCCAGCCGCCGTCGCCACGAGAGATCGAGGATCGCCCCTATGGAAGTAGAGATCGGTCGCGGGAAGAAGGCCCGCCGCGCCTACGGGTTCGATGACATCGCCATCGTGCCCTCCCGCAGGACCCGGGACCCCGACGACGTGGACATCACGTGGAAGCTCGGGGACTACCGCTTCGAGCTGCCGCTGCTCGCGTCCGCGATGGACGGGGTCGTGTCGCCCAAGACCGCGGGCATCATCGGCAAGCTCGGCGGCCTGGCGGTCCTCAACCTCGAGGGCATCTGGTGCCGCTACGAGGACGCGGAGGAGCAGCTCGAGCGCATCGCGTCCCTCCCCAAGGAGATCGCCACGCGCGAGATGCAGGAGATCTACCAGGCGCCCCTGATCCCCGAGCTGATGGCCCAGCGCATCCGGGAGATCAAGGAGCAGGGCGTCGTCGCCGCCGCGTCGCTCACCCCGCAGCGCGTGCGCGACTTCTACGAGCTGGCGCTCGACGCCGGCCTGGACATCCTCGTCGTGCAGGGCACGGTCGTGTCCGCCGAGCACGTCTCCCAGGACGAGTCGCGTCCGCCGCTGAACCTCAAGGAGTTCTGTCGCGAGGTGCCGGTCCCCGTCGTCGTCGGCGGGTGTGCGAGCTACCACACCGGCCTGCACCTCATGCGCACCGGCGCCGCCGGCGTGCTGGTCGGCGTCGGCCCCGGCGCCGCGTGCACCACGCGCGGCGTCCTCGGCATCGGCGTGCCGCAGGCGACCGCGATCGCCGACGTGGCGGCCGCTCGCTCGCAGCACATGCTCGAGACGGGCGAGTACTGCCAGGTGATCGCCGACGGCGGCATGCGCACCGGCGGCGACGTCGCGAAGGCGTTCGCCTGCGGCGCCGACGCCGTCATGATCGGCTCGCCGCTCGCCCGTGCCTACGAGGCGCCCGGCCACGGCTACCACTGGGGCATGGCGACGTTCCACCCGACGCTCCCGCGCGGCGCGCGCGTGCAGACGGTCCAGAACGGCACGCTGCAGGACATCCTCATCGGGCCGGCCCGCGAGAACGACGGCACGTTCAACCTCATGGGCGCGCTGAAGACCTCGATGGCCACCTGCGGCTACCGCGACATCGCCGAGTTCAACCGCGCCGAGCTGATGATCGCCCCGGCGCTGCAGACGGAGGGCAAGGCGCTGCAGGCGGCCCAGCAGGTCGGCATGGGCGCCCGCGGGGCCTCCGCCGCCGCGCACGCGCCGAACGCCAACGGCCACGCGGCCGAGAAGGCGCTCCAGGAGGCGTGACGGTGGAGCGCTTCGCCCAGGGGGCTCGCTCTCCGTCGTGCGAACTCGCTGGCGCTCCATCGCGCTCGGTCCGGGCGCGCGCATGACGCAGCACGATCACGTCGTGACGGCGGCGACGGCGGCGACCGAGCTGGTCGAGGAGTCGCCGCTCGACGTCGAGGCGCCGCGGGCGGTCGACGAGGTCGTCGTGCTGGACTTCGGCGGGCAGTACTCGCAGCTGATCGCCCGCCGGGTCCGCGAATGCGGCGTCTACTCGGAGCTGCTGCCCCACCACGTCGGGGTCGAGGAGGTGCGCCGGCGGCGGCCCAAGGGGCTGATCCTGTCCGGCGGCCCCGCCTCGGTGTACGCCGACGACGCGCCGCGGCTGGAGCGCGAGCTGCTCGAGCTCGGCATCCCGGTGCTGGGCATCTGCTACGGCATGCAGCTCCTCGCGCGCGAGCTGGGCGGACGCGTCGAGGCGGCCGAGGTCGGCGAGTTCGGCCGCTCGGACCTGACCGTGCTCGAGCACGGCCGGCTGCTGGCCGGGACGCCCGACCGGCAGACCTGCTGGATGTCGCACCGAGACACGGTGTTCGCGCCGCCGCCCGGCTTCACCGCGCTGGCGTCGTCCACCGCGTCGCCGGTCGCCGCGCTCGAGAACGTCGAGCGCGGCATCTACGGCATCCAGTTCCATCCCGAGGTCGTGCACACGCCTTACGGCCAGCACGTGCTCACCACGTTCCTCGAGGACATCTGCGGCTGCGAGCGCACGTGGAGCCCGGCGAGCATCGTCGAGGAGCAGATCGAGCGCATCCGCGCCCAGGTCGGCGACGGCAAGGTCATCTGCGGCCTGTCGGGCGGCGTCGACTCGTCGGTCGCCGCGCTGCTCGTGCATCGCGCGGTCGGCGACCAGCTCACCTGCGTGTTCGTCGACCACGGGCTGATGCGCAAGAACGAGGGCGAGCAGGTCATCTCCGCGTTCCGCGACCACTTCAAGGTGCCGCTCGTGGCCGTCGACGCCGAGGAGCGCTTCCTCGCCAAGCTCAAGGGCGTCACCGAGCCCGAGGCCAAGCGCAAGGTGATCGGCGCCGAGTTCATCCGCGTGTTCGAGGAGGAGGCGGCCAAGCTCCACGGGGCGAAGTACCTCGTGCAGGGCACGCTGTACTCCGACGTCATCGAGTCCGGCGGGGGCACGGGCGCCGCGACGATCAAGTCGCACCACAACGTGGGCGGCCTTCCGGAGGACCTCGAGTTCGAGCTCGTCGAGCCGCTGCGGTCGCTGTTCAAGGACGAGGTGCGCGCGGTCGGCGCCGAGCTGGGGCTGCCCGAGCGCCTCGTGTGGCGCCAGCCGTTCCCGGGCCCGGGCCTGGCGATCCGCGTCGTCGGCGGGGAGGCGACCAAGGAGCGCCTCGACGTCCTGCGCGACGCCGACGCGATCCTCCAGGACGAGATCCGCAAGGCCGGCCTCTACCGAGAGCTGTGGCAGTCGTTCTGCGTGCTGCCCGTCGTGCGCACGGTCGGCGTCCAGGGCGACGAGCGCACGTACGGCTACGTGGTCGTGATCCGTGCGGTCACCAGCGACGACGCGATGACGGCCGACTGGGCGCGCCTGCCCTACGACCTGCTCGAGCAGATCGCCTCTCGCATGATCAACGAGCTGCGCGAGGTCAACCGGGTCGTGCTGGACATCACCAGCAAGCCGCCCGGCACGATCGAGTGGGAGTAGCGCCGGTCGCGACCGGGAGGCCCGCGCCGGCCGTCACAGGCCGCAGCGCGGCGGCAGCCGCCGCGCGGGCCGCTCGGCCAGCGTGTCGCTGCACGCGACGCTGACGAGCAGCGCGCCGCCCGGACCTCGCACCGCGACCGCCGGCGCGATCCCGCGCACGCGCCGCAGGCGCACCGGCCGGTCGGGCTCCCGCGGCGCCTGCCCGCCCCCGTCGATCTCGACCACGACGTCGTTGCAGCCGGGGATCACGCCGCCGCGCAGGGCGCGACCCGCGCGCGGCGCCTGGAGGCCCTCGGGAGCGGCCAGGTAGAGCGTCCCGTGCCAGCGCACCGCGGGCGCGCACGAGGCGCCGGCGGGCGCGGCGAGGGCGGCGCAGGCGCCGAGGACGGCGAGCGCGACGAGGGGCGGCAGGCGCGACACGGCCGGGACCGTACCGGGCGGCCTCACGTTCCGGGCGTGCGAGTCCCGGGCGCTCCCGGTCTGGCGCGCCCTGCCGGCGACGATGGCGCTCGCCGGCGCGCTGTGGGAGATCAGCGCGCTCGAGACGCTGTTCGGCGTGCCGCCGCACGCGCGAGCGGCGGGTCGGCTTCCAGATCGGCGTCTGGGCACGGCGACCGCAGCCGGCGCCGTGCTCGGCACGCTGCTCCTGGGGTGGGCGATGGACGAGATCGGCGTGGACACGTCGCTGGCCCTCTGCGCGGCCGCGCTGCTGACGTTCGCCGCGATCGCCCAGCTCGCGCAGCGGCGCTCGCCGCGGCGCCTCGCCTCAGACGCCGCGTGAGCGGCGCGAGGCGGAGCCGCCGAGGTCCCAGCTCTTGAGCGCGGGCAACGGGTCGATCGCGCGCCCGCCCTCGTACCAGCCGGGCGCCGACCACAGCTCGATGTGCAGATGGCAGCCGCTGGCGGCGCCGGTGTCGCCGACGTGGCCGATCAGCTCGCCGGTCTCGACGCGGTCGCCCTTGTCGGGCAGCGCCGGAGCCTGAAGATGCATGTAGGCGATGTCCTGGCGGGTGCCGTCGCCGTCGATGACGAGGTAGTTGCCGGCCCGCGGGTGGCTGCCCTTGAACTGGACGGTCCCGCCGCGCGCGGCGACGAGCGGCGTGCCGCACTCGGCGAACACGTCCTGGCCCTCGTGGCCGCGGCCGCCGCCGAAGCGGGCGCTGCCCTCGCCGTAGCGATGGGGGCCGTCGATCGGGAACGCGTACGGGCGCAACTCGACGGTCTCGGCGACCTCGGGCGCGGCCGGCGCCTGCGCCGCCGTCGCGGTGGCCGATGCGGGCGCCGGCGCGGCGGCCGCCGTCCACACCTGGAACTGGAAGCGCTCGCGGCGCGCGGGCACCTTCGACCCGACGCGGCCGTCCCACACGACGGCCTGCTCGGCGCCGGGCGCGACCGGCGGGGTCGACCAGCGCCGCACCACGGTCCCGTCGGAGACGCGCACGAGCGCGACCGACAGCGCGGTGGGGGAGGGCGCCTTCACGCGCACGCGCAGCGTCGCGGGGGTGGCCCCCGCGTAGTAGACGGTGCGCGAGACGACGCGCGCCTCGAGCGCCGGCGACGCGGGGTGGTCGTCGACCACGCGCGCGGTCGACGGCCCTCCGTCCGTCTCCTGAGCGGCGGCGCCGATGGCGACCTGGTCGCGGCTGGGCGCCGACGGCGGCGCGTCGCCGCCCTGGACCGCGAGCGGGCCGTCGGCGGCGCCCTGCGGGACGACCACGTCGACGCTGCTGCCGCGGACGCGGGTGGCGGGCGCGGCGACGTCGTCGGCGGCGCCGGCTCCGCCCAGGAACACGACCTCGTCGACGGCGCCCAGGTTGGCGCCCTTCACGCGCAGCGTCGCGCCCGGCTCGACGGCGGCGAGCGCCACGCATCCGCTGCGGCAGACGACGGCGGAGATCGACGGGACGGGGGCCGCGGTCGCGCCTCCGGCGCTCGCGCCGCCCGCCTTCACCTGCGCGCCCGCGGGGCCGGCGGCCGCCAGGGCCGCCGCCGTCGCGCACAGCGTCGCGAGGGCGATCGGGATCGTCCACTGCCGCAGCTCGTGCCGGAGCACGCTCGTCGTCACCGCTGACCTTCTCCTTGCGTCGGGCCTACGGGGTGAGCTGACGGGCTCGCGCGGCAAGGACCGCGCTACCGGCTCGAGCGCCGGATTCGCCCCCGGAGCCGTGTTTCGACACGGCGCCAACGGGTCCCCCGTTCCGCACGCCGCCGGCGGAACGGCGGGCGCGGATTCGGCGTGGTCTGTCGGTGTGGCACCATATAGCCCGCGCCGGAGCGATCGCCACGTGCTCCGGCCGCAAAATCCGCTGACTTCGCGGATTGCCTATCCTCTGTCCCCGGCCGCGCCCTGACGCGGCCATCTCGCTGCCATGACCAAGACTTACGTTGCCACCCCCGCGACCGCCGAGCGCAACTGGCTCGTCGTCGACGCGACCGGCCAGACCCTCGGGCGGCTGGCCACCCAGATCGCCGACGCCCTGCGCGGCAAGCGCAAGCCCGAGTACACCCCGCACTGCGACACGGGCGACTTCGTCGTGGTCGTGAACGCCGAGAAGATCCAGGTGACGGGCAACAAGCGCTCCGAGAAGCGCTACTACCGCCACTCCGGGTATCCCGGCGGGCTGAAGAGCCGCACGTTCGAGGAGATGATCGAGCGCCGGCCCGAGGAGGTCATCCGCCTCGCCGTCAAGGGGATGCTTCCCCGCAACCGCCTCGCCCGCAAGCAGCTCACCAAGCTGAAGGTGTACGCCGGCCCGGACCATCCGCACGTCGCCCAGAAGCCGCAACCCATGGAGATCGCGTAGGCATGGCCGACGACGCCACCCCGCAGGACGAGCAGCGCGACGAGCCCGAGGCCCCGCAGGCCGAGGCCGCCGCCGAGGAGACGCCGCAGGCCGAGGAGGCCGCCCCGGCCGAGGAGCCGGCCGCCGAGGCCGAGGCCGAGCAGCCCGCCGCGGAGGCCGAGGCGCCCGCGGAGGCGGAGGCGGAGGCCGAGACCGACGCGCCCGCAGCCGAGGCCGAGGCCGAGGAGGAGGACGACGAGGAGCCGGAGACGCCGCGCGTCAAGCCGGCGATCCCCGGCATGGACCTCCAGCCCGACATCGTGCCCGAGGGCGTCGACCCGCTCGCCCGCGCCGAGGCCGAGGCCGAGGAGGAGGCCGCCGCGGCGGCCGCCGCCGAGGACGAGGAGATCCACGACCAGCCGGTCGCCGCCACCATCGACCTGGGCGCCAGCGCGCGCTACACCGCCACCGGCAAGCGCAAGACGGCGATCGCCCGCGTGATCCTGAAGCCCGGCAGCGGCGCCTACACGATCAACGGCAAGACGCTCGACGAGTACTTCCCGCGCGCCACGCTCCAGAAGAACATCCGCCAGCCGCTCGAGGCCGTCGGCTACGAGGACCGCATGGACGTCATCGCGACGATGACGGGCGGCGGCGTCTCGGCCCAGGCCGGCGCGCTGCGCCACGGCATCTCGCGCGCGCTTCTGGAGGCCGATCCCAACCTGCGCGGCGAGCTGAAGCGCCGCGGCTTCCTGACGCGCGACTCGCGCGCCAAGGAGCGCAAGAAGGCCGGCCTCAAGAAGGCCCGCAAGCGGCCGCAGTTCTCCAAGCGCTAGCCGCCGCCCGCCGGGGAGCCGCGGAACATGGCCCGCAAGCTGTTCGGCACGGACGGGGTCCGCGGCGAGGTCGGAACGTTCCTCACGCCCGATCTCGCGCTCAGCCTCGGCCGTGCGGCGACCGCCGGCCTGCCGGCGCCGGCGTCGGGGGACGCGCCCCGCGTCCTGCTGATCCGCGACACGCGCGAGTCGGGGCAGATGCTCCAGGCCGCGCTGGCCGCCGGGATCACCGCCGCCGGCGGCGACGCGCTACTGGGCGGCGTGCTGCCCACGCCTGCGGCGCCGCTGCTCGTGCGCCGCTACGGCTTCGACCTCGCGGCCGTGATCAGCGCCTCGCACAACCCGTACCGCGACAACGGCATCAAGTTCTTCGGCCCCGACGGCTACAAGCTGTCCGACGACGCCGAGCTGGAGATCGAGCGGCGCATGGAGGCCGGCGTCGCGCCCGCCGCCCGCGTCGGCCGGGTGCTCGACCTGCACGGCACCCAGGAGGACTACCTGCGCGAGCTGGCGGTCCGCTTCGACGGCCTCGACCTGTCGGGCCTGCGCGTGCTGCTGGACTGCGCGAACGGCGCGACGTTCGCGGTCGCGCCCGAGATCTTCCGGCGGCTGGGCGCCGACGTGACGGCGGTCGCCGCGGAGCCCGACGGCCGCAACATCAACGCCGGCTGCGGGTCCACGCACGTCGAGGTGCTCGCCGAGCAGGTGGCGCAGGGCGGCTTCGACGTCGGCTTCGCCTTCGACGGCGACGGCGACCGCGTGCTCGCCGTCGACCGGCGCGGGACCGTCGTCGACGGCGACGAGCTGGTGGCGCTGGCCGCCACGCACCTGCGGGTCGAGGGCGTCGCCATCACGGTGATGACGAACTACGGCTTCCACGCCGCGATGGCGGAGGCGGGCGTCGAGATCGCCACGACCGCCGTCGGCGACCGCTACGTGCTCGAGGAGCTGCGCGCCCGCAGCTGGCGCCTCGGCGGCGAGCAGTCCGGCCACATCATCGACATGGCGTTCTGCCCGTCCGGGGACGGGATCGCCAGCGCGCTGCTGACGCTGGAGGCGCTCGGCGGCGGCGACCTGGCCGAGCGCCGCGCGATGGAGAAGCTCCCGCAGCGCCTGGTCAACGTGCCGGTCGCCGACCGCCAGGCGACGATGGGCGACCCGGAGGTCGCCGCCGCCGTCGCGCGCGAGTCGGAGGCGCTCGCCGGCCGGGGCCGCGTGCTCCTGCGTCCGAGCGGCACCGAGCCGCTCGTGCGCGTGATGGTCGAGGCGCCCACGGCCGAGGAGGCCGACGCGGTCTGCGAGCGCCTCGTGGCCGTCGTGAGCGCCGCCGCGCACGCCGCCTGAGGCGCTACCGTCCCCTGCCATGTGCGGGATCGTCGGATACGTTGGCCAGCGGCAGGTGCAGGACGTCCTGCTGGCGGGCCTGCGCAAGCTGGAGTACCGCGGGTACGACTCGGCCGGCATCTCGGTGATCGCGGGCGACGAGATCGAGTCCGTGCGGGCCGTCGGCAATCTCGGCGCGCTCGACGAGGCCATGCGCGCCCGCCGCGACGGTCCCGGCGTCGCGCTCGCCACCCGTCCCGCCACCACCGGCATCGGCCATACCCGCTGGGCCACGCACGGCCGCGTGAGCGAGGAGAACGCCCACCCGCACTTCGACACGCGCGACCGCGTCCACGTCGTCGTCAACGGCATCGTCGAGAACTACATGGCGCTCAAGGAGCGCCTCACCGCCGGCGGCGCCGTGTTCACGTCCGAGACCGACGCCGAGGTGATCGCCCACCTGATCGCCACGCATCTCGACGGCGATCTCGTCGAGGCCGTGCGCGCCGCCTACGGGGACCTCGAGGGCCACTTCGCGTTCGTGGCGATGTCGCTCGACGATCCCGAAACGCTCGTCGGCGCCCGCAAGGAGTGCCCGCTGATCGTGGGCCGCGGCGACGGCGAGCAGTTCGTCGCCTCCGCCGTCCCCGCGTTCATGGCCTACACGCGCGACGTCCAGTACGTCGAGAACGACGAGCTCGTCGTCCTGCGCCCCGAGGGGGTCGAGATCCTGCGCCCCGACGGGACGCCGGTCGAGCGCGGCATCGCGCGCATCGAGTGGGACGAGGACACCGCCGAGAAGGGCGGCTACGAGACGTTCATGCTCAAGGAGATGCACGAGCAGGCCGACGCGCTGGCCGACACGATCTTCGACCGCACGGCCTCCGGCGTCAGCGTGGACCTCGACGAGGAGGGCGCGCTCGACGAGTCGCTGCTCGCCGATGCCCGGCGGATCGTCGTCGTGGCGTGCGGGACGAGCTACCACGCGGGGCTGATCGGCCGCTACGCGATCGAGGGGTGGGCGCGGGTGCCGGTCGAGGTGGAGATCGCCTCCGAGTACCGCTACCGCGACCCGATCGTGGGTCCGGGCGACCTGGTCGTGGGGATCACGCAGTCGGGCGAGACCGCGGACACGCTGGCGGCGATGCGCCTGGCCCGCGAGCGCGGCGCCACGGTTCTGGCGGTCACGAACGTACGCGGGTCGCAGGCCACCCGCGACGCCGACGGCGTCCTCTACACGCGCGCGGGCCTGGAGATCGGCGTGGCCGCCACGAAGACGTTCACGTGCCAGGTCGCCGTCATGCTGCTGCTCGCGCTGCGGCTGGGCGAGCTGCGCGGGACCCTGTCGCCCGAGCGGATGGCCGAGCTCGTGCCCCAGGTCAAGCACCTGCCGTCGCAGGTGAGCGAGCTGATGGAGACGCTCGCGCCCGAGGTCGACGCGCTGGCCGAGCGCTGGTGGCAGGCGGACTTCTTCCTGTACCTGGGCCGCCACGCCGGCCTCGCCGTCGCCCACGAGGGCGCGCTGAAGCTCAAGGAGATCTCCTACATCTCCACCGACGCGTACGCGGCCGGGGAGATGAAGCACGGGCCGATCGCGCTGCTGGACGAGATGACGCCCGTGGTGTGCGTGGCGACCGACTCGCCGGTGCTCGACAAGGTCGTCTCCAACATGCAGGAGGTCCGCGCCCGCGGCGCGCACGTGATCGCGATCACGACCGCCGGCAACGAGGAGATCGCCAAGCACGCCGAGGCGGTCCTGCCGGTGCCGCGCACCGACTGGATGCTGCAGCCGATCCTGGCGGTCATCCCGCTGCAGCTGCTGGCCTACGGGATCGCCGTGCGGCGGGGGCTGAACGTCGACCAGCCCCGCAACCTCGCCAAGACGGTCACCGTCGAATGACCTGCACGCCGCTCGTCGCGCCTGGCCATGTCCTCGGTCGCTCACGTGCTGGCGCACGCATCGCTCCCTGCGTCCTCGCCGGGCACGACGATCGACGCACATCTCATCCGACGGGGACCGTCGAATGACCTGCACGCCGCTCGTCGCGCCTGGCCATGTCCTCGGTCGCTCACGTGCTGGCGCACGCATCGCTCCCTGCGTCCTCGCCGGGCACGACGATCGACGCACATCTCATCCGACGGGGACCGTCGAGTAGCGGATCGGCATGGCGATCGGGCTCGACCTCCTCGAGATCGACCGCCTGGAGCGGGCGCTGGAGCGGCGCCCGCGGCTCGCGGAGCGCCTGTTCACCGAGGGCGAGCGCGCGTACGCGGCCGCGCGCAGCCGCCCGGCCCAGCACCTGGCCGCCCGCTTCTGCGCCAAGGAGGCGGTGGCCAAGGCGCTGCGGCTCGAGGCCTGGAGCTGGCAGGACATCGAGGTCGTCAGCGGCGACGACGGGCCGCGGATCGTGCTGCACGGCGCGCTCGCCGGCCGGGCGCGCGCCGTCGAGGTGTCCCTGACCCACTCGCGCGGGATCGCCGGCGCGGTCGCGATGGTGACGTGATGGAGCCGCTCTACACCGCCCAGGAGATGCGCGACACCGATCGCTGGGCGATCGAGGAGCGTCGCGTCCCGTCGCTGGACCTGATGGAGCGCGCCGGGCGCGGCCTGGCCGACGTCGCCGCCGGCGCCTTGCCCGAGGGGCCGATCGTCGTGGTGTGCGGCACCGGCAACAACGGCGGCGACGGGTTCGTCGCCGCGCGGGTGCTGCACGAGGCGGGGCGCGACGTGCGCGTCGTCCTGGCCGGCGACCCGGCGAAGGTCGCCGGCGACGCCGCCGAGAACCTGCGCCGCCTGACCGTCCGCGTCGAGCCGTGGGATCCGTCCTGCCTGGACGGCGCCGCCGGGGTGATCGACGCGCTGCTCGGCACCGGGTTCGCCGGCGAGCCGCGCGGCACGGTTGGGGAGGCGGTCCGGGCGCTCGCCGGCGGCGACGTGCCCGTCGTCGCCGCCGACGTCCCCAGCGGCGTCGACGCGTCGACCGGCGAGGTCGCCGGGCCTGCGGTGCGGGCGGTCGCCACCGCCACCTTCCACGCCGCCAAGCCCGGCCTGTGGGTGGCGCCCGGCAAGCGCCACGCCGGCGCCGTGCACGTCGTCGAGATCGGCATCCCCGACGGTGGCCCGGCGTCGCCGAGCGTCGGCCTGATCGGCGAGGACGCGCTGGCGCCCGTGCCGCGGCGCGGCGCCGACTCGACGAAGTTCACGTCCGGCCACGTCCTGATCTGCGGCGGCTCGCGCGGGCTGACCGGCGCGCCCTCGATGGCCGCGGAGGCGGCGATGCGCGCCGGCGCCGGCTACGTCACCGTCGCGATCCCGGCGTCGCTGAACGTGGTCTTCGAGGTGCGCCTGCTGGAGGTCATGTCGCTGCCGCTGCCCGACGACGAGGGCGCGCTCACCGGCGCCGGCGCCGACGCGGTGCTCGCCGAGGCCGGCCGGCGCGGCGGCGCGCTCGTGGTCGGGCCGGGCTTCGGGCGCGCCGAGGCCTCGCAGGAGCTCGCGCGGCGGCTGGCGGCCGAGGCGCCCGGCCCGCTCGTGCTCGACGCCGACGGCCTCAACGCCCACGCCGGGCGCCTCGACGCGCTCGCGGCGCGCACCGCGCCGACCGTCATCACCCCGCACGCCGGCGAGCTCGGGCGCCTGCTCGAGGTCGACTCGCACGAGATCGACCGCCGGCGGCTGTGGTTCGCGCGCGAGGCGGCGCGCCGCTCCGGGGCGATCGTCGTGCTGAAGGGCGACGACACCCTCGTCGCCGCCCCCGACGGTCGCGTCGGCGTCAGCCGCGGCGACGCTAGTGCGCTGGCGACCGCCGGCACCGGCGACGTGCTGTCGGGCGTCGTGGCGGCGATGCTGTCCAAGGGCCTCGACCCGCTGGACGCGGCCTGCGCCGCCGTCGAGCTACACCGCCGCGCCGGGCGCCTGGCCGCGGTCCGCGTCGGCGTGCCCGAGGGCGTCGTCGCGTCCGACGTGATCGCCGCCCTGCCGCGCGCCTGGACCGCCGGCGCCTGAGCGGCCCGTCGGCCACGGAACGATCGCGGCGAGCAGGACCAGCGCGCCGACCGTCATGCCCGTCGCCTCGCTGAAGTCGCGGCTCAGCCAGCCGCCGGCGACCGCGCCGGCGAGGTACAGCAGCCAGGACGCCGCGGGCGTCCGCTCGTGGTGATGGGCGGGGTCGCGCCTCACGAGGCGGGTGAAGACGCGCGTGAGCGTCCCCGTGATGAACGTCGTCATCACGCCCGGGACCGCGATCTGCTGGGCGGCGGTGCTCTGCATCCCCATCGCGGCCGCGGCCAGGCCGATCAGCGCGATCGTGCCCAGCGGCTCCCACAGCGCCGCGATCGCCAGCAGCACGACCGCCTCGGCGGCCAGCACGGCGGTCACCCGGCCCGTCCAGCCCTGCGGGCTGCGGCGCAGCACGAGGGAGGCGAGGACCACGCCCACGCAGAACAGCCCCAGCGCCATCCCCGACCGCCCCACCGCATCCCATTCGCCGCGGCCGAGGGCGATGCCCAGCAGCACCGTGTTGCCGGTCTGGTTGGCCGTGAACACCTCCTGCAGGCCCAGGAACGAGGCCGCGTCCACGCAGCCGGCGGCGCCCGCGAGCAGGACGAGCCGGGGGTGGATGTAGGCTTCGCGGCCCATGAAGGTGCGCGAGATCATGGAGGTCGACGTCCCGACTGTCGACCCCGACGCCTCCGTCGAGGAGGCCATCCGGCTGCTGCGCGAGCACGACCTGCCCGGCGTGCCCGTCGTCAACGAGGGCGGCCGCTGCGTCGGCATCATCACCGAGGACGACCTCGTGATCCCCGACGAGGAGGGGGACCTGCACCTGCCCCACTACATCCAGCTGTTCGGCGGCATCGTCTACCTCGAGCCGCTGCGCCGCTTCGAGGACCGGCTGCGCAAGGCGTTCGCGTCGAGCGTCTCGGACATGATGACGCCCGACCCGATCACGGTCGACGCCGACGCGGACATCGAGGAGGCGGCCAAGCTGATCGCCAAGCACGGCCACAACCGCCTGCCGGTCGTCGAGCACGGCCGCCTCGTCGGGGTCGTCACGCGCCTCGACGTCCTGCAGGCGCTGCACGGGGAGTGAGCCGCGGGCGTGCCGCGGGCTGAGGCGCGAGTCGACCTCGCCGCCGTGGAGGCCAACGTCGCGCGGCTGCGCGCGCAGCTGGCCCCGTCCACGGCGCTGGCCGCGGTCGTGAAGGCCGGCGGCTACGGGCACGGCGCGGCGCCGTGCGCGCGCGCGGCGCTGGCCGGGGGCGCGACCTGGATCGCGGTCGTCACCGGCACCGAGGCCCAGGAGCTGCGCGAGGCCGGGATCGAGGCGCCGATCCTGGCGATGGGCGCGCTCGACCGCGACGAGCTCGACCGCGCGCTCGACGCCCGCGCCGACATCGGCGCGTGGAACATCCGCTTCCTGCGACGGCTGGGCGACCGCGACGCGCGCGTGCACGTCAAGCTCGACACCGGCATGGGGCGCCTCGGCACGCGCGACCCCGCGCAGGCCGACGAGGTCGTCGAGTGGCTCGGCGAGCGCGCGGCCGGCCTGTGGACGCACCTCGCCACCGCCGACGAGGTCGGCGACCGCTTCTTCGGCGAGCAGCTGCAGCGCTTCCGCGCGTGGGCGCTGCCGCACAAGGAGCGCCGGCCCGAGCTGCTGCTGCACGCCGCCAACAGCGCCGCCGTGCTGCGCGACCCCGACTCCCACTTCGATCTCGTCCGCTGCGGCATCGCGATCTACGGCCTGGACCCGTTCGGCGAGGACCCGGCCGCGCACGGGCTGCGGCCGGCGCTGGCGCTGCGCTCCTACGTCGCGGCGGTGAAGCGCTGCGAGCCGGGGGAGAGCGCCGGCTACGGGCGGCGGTTCATCGCCGACGAGCCGACCCGGCTGGCGACGCTGCCGATCGGCTACGGCGACGGATGGCGGCGCGCCCTGTCCGACAACGCCGAGGTCGTGATCCGCGGGCGCCGCTACCCGCTCGTCGGCATGGTCTCGATGGACAACGTCACCGTCGACGTGGGGCTGGACTCCGATGTGCGCCCCGGCGACGAGGCGACGCTCATCGGCGAGGGGATCCTCGCCGAGGAGGTCGCGCGGCGCATCGGCACGATCAACTACGAGGTGACGACGGGCCTGCTGCCGCGCACCCGGCGCGTGTACCACCGCGAGGGGGAGCCGGCCGGGGGATGAGCGGCCCGCTGGACGTCGCGGCCGGCGCGCTGGCGGGCGAGCCGGCGTGGATCGTCGGCGGCGCGGTGCGCGACCGGCTGCTGGGACGGGAGGTGCTCGACGTCGACGTCGTCGTGGCCGGCGACCCGCGCGAGGCCGCCGCCGCGATCGCGCGGGCGGCCGGCCCGGGCACGGCGCGCTTCGAGCTGTCGGGCCCGTTTCGCACGTGGCGGGTCGTCGGGCGCGACCACGCCTGGCAGATCGACGTCAGCCCGCTGCGCGGCGGCGCGCTCGAGGCGGACCTGGCGCTGCGCGACCTGACGATCAACGCGATGGCCGAGCCGGTCGGCGGCGGGCCGATCGTCGACCCGTTCGGCGGGCAGGCCGACCTGGCGGCGCGGCGGGCGCGCGCGGTCGGGCCGCGCTCGTTCGCCGACGACCCGCTGCGGACGCTGCGGGTCGCCCGCTTCGCCTGCGAGCTGGAGCTCGAGGTGGAGCCCGAGACCGCGCGCCTGGCCCGCGCCCACGCCCCGGAGCTGGAGGCGGTCGCCGGCGAGCGGATCTTCGCGGAGTTCAAGCGGATCGTCGCCGCGCCGCGCATCCGCGAGGGCCTGGCGCTGATGGACGAGCTCGGCGTGGCCGACCACGTGCTCCCGGAGCTGGGCGCGATGCGGGGCGTCGAGCAGAACCGCTACCACCACGCCGACGTGCTGGAGCACACGCTCGAGGTGCTCGACGAGGCCCTGCGCATCCAGGCCGACCCGGGCGCGGTGTTCGGCGAGGCGCACGACGAGGCGCTGCGGGCGCTGCTGGCCGAGCCGCTGGCGGACGAGCTGACCCGCGGCGACGCGCTGCGCCTCGGCGCGCTCCTGCACGACGCCGCCAAGCCCGAGACCCGCGCGGTCGGCGAGGACGGCGAGGTGCTCGGCTTCCCGCGCCACGACGTCGAGGGCGAGGCGCTCGTGCGCCGCCGGCTCGAGCGCCTGCGCACGAGCGAGGCGCTGCGGTCGCACGTGGCCGCGCTCACCCGCCACCACCTGCGGCTCGGGTTCCTCACCCACGAGCGCGACGAGACCGGCGCGCTGCCCCGTCGCGCGCTCTACCGGTACCTGACGACGACCGAGCCGGTCGAGGTCGACGTGACGCTGCTGTCGGTCGCCGACCGGCTGGCGACCCGCGGGCGCAAGGCCGACGAGGCGATCGCGCGGCACATGGCGCTCGCGCGCGAGGTGATCGGCGAGGCGCTGCGCTGGCGGCGCGGCGAGACGCGGCCGCCCGCGCTGATCCGCGGCGACGAGCTCGCGCGGGAGCTCGGGATCGCTCCGGGGCCGGTGCTGGGGCGGCTGCTGGCCGAGCTGGCGGAGGCGACGTTCGCGGGGGAGATCGCGACGCGTCAGGAGGCCATCTCGGCGGCCCGCGCACGGCTCGCGGAGTCCGGCGAGGCCTGACCGGCGAGCGTGCGGGCGGTCGCCTCGACTGCGCGGGCGGCGTCGACCACGGTCTCGTAGACGACGTTGTCGGCGTGGTCGGTCGGCCAGTGGTAGTTGGCCGGCTCCTTGCGGTGGTTCACCGAGCCCATCATCGCGGTGCGGTAGCCGTCGCGGACCGCGATCAGCGCGTCGGAGCCGAACGAGAACTTCAGGCCGCGGCGGATCTTCACGCCGGCCTCGCGGGCGGCCCGCTCGACCGTGTCCTTCAGCTCGTCGTCGTAGCGGTAGAAGCGCAGCATCCCCTCGCGCTCGGGCAGCGTCAGCTCGGGCGATCCGACCGTGTCGACCACGAGCACCTGGGTGGTCTCCCGCGGCAGCCGCGGCCACCAGTCGCGCGCGAACCCCTGCATGCCCTCCTCGAAGGACTCCTCGCTGCCGGTCGACACGAGCAGCACGCGCAGGCCCTGCAGCGGCTCCTCGCGCAGGCGGCGGGCGAGCGCGAGCAGCACGGCCACGCCGGTGAGGTTGTCGTTGGCGCCGGGCACGACCGGGCGCAGGCCGATGTCGGCGAACGCGGCGGCGCTGATCAGGGAGACGAGCGTCCCCAGGCGGCGCGTGCGGCGGGCGCCCGCCGCGGACCCGGCGGCCACGAGCACGGGTCCGCTGAACACGAGCCACATCAGCGGCGGGGAGGTGTCGAGCTTCTGGAAGACCCACGGCGCGACCTCGTCGATGGCGTCGGGCAGCCGCGGGTCGAAGATCGCGCCGGCGTGCGCGGCGTCGTGGTGGGCGACGACGACGAGCGTGCGCGCGGCGTCGCGGTCGCCGGCCTCGGCGACCACGTTCCAGGTGCGTCGGCGGCGCCCGGCCAGCCGCCGCGTCCAATGGCGCCAGATCACGAGGTCGTCCCAGATCGCGGCCGCCGACGCCCCGGCCGCCAGCGCCGACAGCGCGCGGCGGCGGCGCCCGCCGCGCCCCGCGGCCAGCCCGGCCAGGCCGGCGACCGCGCACGCGACGCCCAGCGGCCACCAGTAGCCGCCGTGGGCGGGGTGGTCGTCGACCGAGGGCTCCAGGCCCTCCTCGCGCAGCCGCGCGGCGATCCACTCGGCGGCCTCGCGCTCGCCCGCGGAGGCCGAGCCGCGCTCGATCGACGCCAGATGGCGGATCGCCTCCTCGATCAGCTGACGGTCGGGTTCCATCCGCGCAGCACCCTATATCGTCGCCCGCCATGCCTCTGCGTCTCGAGCGCGACGGCCCGCTGGCCGTCCTCACGATCGACCATCCCCCGCTGAACCTGTTCGACCACGCGCTGATCGACGACCTCGGAGCGCGGCTCGACGAGCTGCACGACGCCCCGCCGCGCGGGCTCCTCGTGCGAGCCGAGGGCAAGGTCGTGTCGGGCGGCGTCGACGTCGGCGCCGTGTTCGACGGGCTCGGCCCCCAGGCCGCCGCGCGCCTGTGGGCGCACCTGCTGTCGCTCATCCACCGGCTCGAGCAGCTCCCGTGCCCGACGGTGTTCGCCGCGCACGCGCTGACGCTGACGGCCGCGTTCGAGGTCGCGCTCGCCTGCGACCTGCTGCTGGCCTCGAGGTCGGCGCGGTTCGGGCTGGTCGAGCGCGTCGTCGGGCTGACGCCGTCGATGGGCGGGACGCAGCGGCTGGCCGAGCGTGCGGGCCCGGCGCGGGCGCGCGAGCTGGTCATGACCGGCGACCTGTACGACGCCGAGACGCTCGAGCGCTGGAACGTGGTGAACCGGGTGCTCGACGACGACGGGTTCGACGACGCCGCGCGCGCCTTCGCCCGCGGCCTGGCCGAGGGGCCGACCGCGGCGCACGCGGTGACGAAGCAGGTCGTTCGCGCCTATCTGGACGGCGGCGTGCTGCGCGCCGACTACGCGGTGCCGAAGCTGTCGGGCGACCTGTTCGCCACCGACGACCTGCGTCAGGCCGTGCGGTCGTTCCTGGACCGCGGCCCGGGGCACGCCACGTTCACCGGCCGCTGACCGCCCGCGCTCAGCCGACCAGCTCGGGGCGCGTCGCGACGGCCCGCAGGCGCTCGCGCATCGCCGTGCGCGCGTAGTCGAACGCCCGCGGGTCGTCGTCGAGGAGCGCGCCGGCGTTGGCGGCCCCGACGAACGCGTCGAGCTCGAACGCGAGCTGCTCGGCGTCCACGTCGGGGTGCAGCTCGCCGGCCTCGCGGGCGCGCTCGATGGTCCCGACGAGCCAGTCCCACCACGCGTCCTTCTCGCGCTTGAGGGCGTCGCGCACGCGCCCGGTGCGGGGGCCGAACTCCATCTCGGCGGCGTAGAAGAAGCACCCGCCGGGGAACACGCGGTCCTTCGAGTAGGCGATCCGGTTCTCGCACATCGCCCACAGGCGCGCCAGCCCGCGGTGCTCGAGGGCCGGCTGGATGACGCGCTCGATGAACACCTCGCGCGCCCGCTCGATCGTCGCCAGCTGCAGCTCCTCCTTGGAGCCGAAGTGGGCGAACACGCCGCTCTTGGAGACGCCGAGCTCGGTCGCCAGGCGCCCGATCGACAGCCCCTCGAGGCTCTCGACGGTTGCGATCTCGGCGGCCCGGTCGAGGATCGCCCGCCGGGTCTGCTCGCCGCGCAGGAGACGTCCGTCGGTCGTCGTCATCACGTCGGAGCTTGACACGTCCCTCATGGGAAAGTAATAGTACGACCGTTCGTATAATTTGTCCAGCGAGAGAAGGGCCGGCATGCCTGTGCTGCTCATCGCCGCCGGGGCGACGTTCCTGGCGATGCTCGACGCGGCGATCGCCAACCTGGCGATCGCCGATCTCGGCCGCGACTTCGCGGGCGCGTCCATCGACGACCTGTCCTGGGTGATCAGCGCCTACGCGGTCGCGTTCGCCGGCCTCCTGGCGAGCGCGGGCCGGCTCGCCGCGGTCGTCGGCCTGCGCGCGCTGTTCGCCGCCGGCGTCGGGCTGTTCACGCTGATGTCCGCGGTCTGCGCGGCCGCGCCCACGCTGGGCGTGCTCGTCGGCGCCCGCGCGCTGCAGGGCGCCGGGGCGGCGGCGATGATCCCCGCCTCGCTGGCCATCCTGCTCGTTGCGGTCCCCGCCGCGCGCCGCTCGGCCGCGATCGGCGCCTGGGCGGCCAGCTCGGCGCTCGCCGCGGCCGCCGGCCCGGCGATCGGCGGCGTCCTCGTCGACGTCTTCGGCTGGCGCGCCGTGTTCGTCGTCAACGTGCCGCTCGGCGCGGCGCTGTTCGTCGCCGCCTGGCGCACCCTTCCCGCGCCCGCCACCGACGGCGTGCGCCCGCCGCTGCCCGACCTGCTGGGCACCGCCCTGCTGGCCGGCGGGATCGGCGCGGTCGTCGCCGGGCTCACCGAGGGCGGCGAGTGGGGCTGGGGCTCGGCGGCGACCCTGGCGGCGATCGGGGGCGGCGCCGCGCTCGTGGCGGCGGCGCTCGCCCGCTCCGTCCGCGCGCCGGTCCCCGCGATCGAGACCGGGCTGTGGCGGGCGCGCCGGTTCGCCGTCGCCAACGTCGCGTCGCTGCTGTACGGCGCCGCGCTGTTCCCGTGGCTGCTGCTGGGCGTGCTCGTGCTCACGGGCCTGTGGGGCTACTCGGAGCTCGAGGCCGGCCTGGCGATGAGCCCGGCCGCGATCGTCGCCGCGGTCGCCGCGGTCGCCGGCGGGCGCGTGGCCGGCCGGGTCGGGCCCGGGCCGCTCGTGGTGGCCGGCGGGCTCGTGCTCGCGGCGAGCGCCCTGTGGGTCGCAGTCGCGCTGGAGCCCCACGACCAGCTGTGGTCGCTGTGGCTGCCCGCCGGCGTCGTCATCGGCATCGGCACCGGCCTTCTGGCGACCGGCACCTCGACGGCGGCGGCGCTGGCCGTCGCGCCCGCCCGGTTCGCCGACGCGACGGGCATGAACACGACCGCCCGCCAGGTCGGCGGCGCGCTGGGCGTCGCCGTCCTGGCGCTGCTGATGCCCGCCGCCCCGGCGCTGGGCGACTTCACCGCCGTCTACGCCTTCTGCGGCGTCGCGGCATTCGCCACCGGCCTGGCCGGCCTGGCGCTCATCCGGCCCGCCGCCGCGCCGGCGGCGGCCCCCGTCCCCGAAGGGAGCATGTGATGGACGACGTGACCGATCCGCTCGCGACCGCGCCTTGGCGGCGCTTCGTGGTCCTCGGCGACTCGATCGCCGAAGGCGTCGGCGACCCCGTCGAGGGCTACCCGGGCGGCGGCTGGGCCGACGCGGTCGCCACCGCGCTCGACCGGGCGCGGCCCGGCCTGGAGTACCGCAACCTCGGGGTGCGCGGCCTGCTGGCCGACGAGGTGCGCGAGACGCAGCTCGACGCCGCGCTCGCGTTCGCGCCGGACCTGGCTTCGGTGAGCGCGGGCGGCAACGACCTGCTCGCTCCCGGGTTCGACGGGCCCGGGGTGGAGGAGGAGCTCGACGAGATGGTCGGCGCGCTGCGCGACGCCGGCGCCGACGTCGTCACGTTCGGGCTGTTCGACATCACCCGCGCCGGGCTCGTCCCCGAGCCGTACGCGGCGGAGCTGCGCCGGCGCCTGCGCGAGCTGTCGGACCGCACCGCGGCGGTCGCCCGCCGCCGCGGCGCGATCCACATCGACGCCACCTCGCACCCGGTCGGCGCGGACCCGTCGATCTACAGCGCCGACCTGCGGCACCTCAACGCGATCGGCCACGCGGTGTTCGCGGCCGAGGTGCTGAAGGCGCTCAGCGCCCGGTCCGGCGCATTCCTCGTGCCGCCAGCGAGCCCAGGACGAGCAGCATCCCGCCGATGGCCAGCAGCGCGGGCCACGTATCAGCCCACGTGACCTCGCCGACGAACCCCTGGCGGACGCCCCCGAGGACGTAGGTGACCGGGTTGACGGTCGCGATCGCGTGCATCCACCCGGCGAGCAGGTCCTCGGGGGCGAACGCGGGGGTGAAGAGGACGAGGATGAAGCCGCCCATCTGCATGAGCGGCGCGGCCTGCTGGGTGCGGAACACGAGCGCGAGCGTCGTCGAGTAGCAGGCCAGGCTGGTCGCCAGGCCCATCACGAGCGCGAACGCGAGCGCGACGGCGCCGATCCCGGGCCAGTCGACGCCGATGATCAGCCCGGCGATCAGGACGACCGACGACGGCAGCAGCGAGCGCAGCGCGGCGGACGCGACGATGCCGGCCAGCAGCGTCAGCCGCGGCGCGGGGACGAGCAGGAGCCGGTCGAACCAGCCGCGCTCGATGTCGCGCGCCAGGTTGACGCCGGTCGCGGCGCCGCTGAACGCGGCGCCCTGGAGCATGCCCACCGGGACGACGAACGTCTTGAAGTCGTCGGCGGTGAACCCGGGCAGCTCCGCGGCGGCGCCGAACATGCTCGTGAGGCCCAGCAGGAAGATCGTGGGCGCGAGCAGCCCCGGGATCGAGGCGCCGGGCACGCGCAGGATCTCGTTGAGCCCGCGGCGCCCGAGCCACAGGACGATGCGCGCCTGCTCGGTCACGCGCTCGCCAGCCTCCGGCGCAGGGCGAGCACGCAGGCCGCGATCATCACGATCGCCACGCCGGCCGCCGCCGCGAGCCCCTCGAGCACCGGCCCGGCCGACACCGGGCCGACGAGCGGGTCGCGCATCCCGTTGGCGATGTAGCTGAGCGGGTTGTACCGCGCGATCTGGCGGGCCGGCGTCTCCAGCAGGTCCTGCGGGAAGAACGCCGAGGACACGAACAGGATCACGAACACGAGCGGGAACACGCCCTGCACGGTCGAGACGCTGCGGGCGATGAGCGCGATCGTGATCCCGATCGCGCCGAACCCGACCCCGGCGACGACCGCGATCGCGACGATCGCGACGACGCCGAGCACGCCGCCCTCGACCGAGCCCCCGAAGAGCAGGTCGATCGCGACGAACCAGGCCACCTGGAACAGCGCGATGACGGCGGCCGCGCACAGCCGGCCGAGCACGATCGCCACGCGCGGGATCGGCGCGGCGACGAGGCGGTCGAAGAAGCCCATCTCGATCTCCAGCGCGATCGCGATGCCGGACGCGACCCCGCCGAGCAGCAGCGCCTGGGTCAGCGAGCCGGCGAGCTGGAAGTCCAGGAAGCTCGACACGGGCGGGAAGCCGGGAAGGCTCGTCGTGCGGGTGAGGCCGCCGACGTTGGCGGCCAGGAACAGGGTGGGGAAGACGACCAGCGGGGCGACGAACTGCGGCCGGCGGACGGTGTTGCGCAGCGCGCGGCGGGCCAGGGCCCAGACGACCCGGATCATCGCGGGCCGACGGCCACCGGGGCGCCCGGCTGGTCGTCGTCCTCGAGGTGATGGCCGGTGCGCGCGACGAACACGTCGTCGAGCGTCGGCTGCACCACCTCCAGCCCGCAGACCTCGAGGCCGGCCTCGTCGAGCGCGCGCACGATCGGCGCGATCGCGCCGGCGCCGCCGGGCAGCGGGAGGCGCAGGTGCGTCCCGTCCGTTCCGGGCATCGGCGTGCCGAACGGCAGCAGGGCGGCGACGGCCGTCTCGAGGTCGGGTGGGCCGCCGTCGCTCACGAACGTGAGGTCGACGTGCGGGTGGCCGACCTCGGCCTTCAGCTCGGCCGGGGTGCCCTCGGCGACGATCCGGCCGCCGTCGATGATCCCGACGCGGTCGGCGAGCTGGTCGGCCTCCTCCAGGTACTGGGTCGTGAGGAAGACGGTGGTGCCGGCGTCCTTCAGTCGGCGGACCTCCTCCCACAGCGTCATGCGCGAGACGGGGTCCAGGCCGGTGGTCGGCTCGTCGAGGAACAGCACCGTCGGCTCGTGGATGAGCGCCAGCGCGAGGTCCAGGCGCCGCTTCATGCCGCCCGAGTACGTGGCGACGCGGCGGTCCTGGGCGTGGACGAGGTCGACGCGCTCGAGCAGGTCCTGGGCGCGGTCGCGGACGGTCGCGGGCGGGATGCCGTGCAAGGTCGCTTGCAGCTCCACGAGCTCGCGCCCGGTCATCAGGCCGTCGAGCGCGGCCTCCTGGAGCGCGACGCCGATGCGGCGGCGGACCGCGTCGGGCTCGCGGGCGACGTCGTGGCCGGCGACGGTCGCGCGGCCGCCGGTCGGGCGCAGGAGCGTGACCAGCATGCGGACCGTGGTGGTCTTGCCGGCGCCGTTGGGGCCCAGGAAGCCGTAGACCTCGCCCTCCTGGACGGCCAGATCGACGCCGGCCACGGCGGTCAGACCGCCCTTGAACGTCCGCTCCAGCCCTTCGGTCTCGATCGCCGCCATGCGCCCGCAGCAGTGTATGGAGCGCAACATCCGGGCTCGGTTGGTGTTCAATTGCAGCGATGTCCCGCCAAGCCCGCATTCTCAGCGTCCTCGCCGGCCTCGTCGGCGCCATGCTCCTGGCGGCCTCGCCCGCGATGGCGACGATCACCGAGATCGGGCCGACCGGCGACGAGGCGGCCGGCAAGCCCGCCTGCCCCGAGGACTGCATCGCCGTCACCCGCACCACCGGCTATCAGCAGTCCGCCGGGGGCGAGAACGGCGCCTACCGCATCCCCCGCGACGGCCGCATCGTGGCCTGGTCGATCACGCTGGGCAACCCCGGCACGAAGCCGACCCGCGACCCGCAGACCGGCCGTCGCGGCAAGTCGCAGGTCAAGTTCTTCACCGACAACTACGGCGGTGAGGCCCAGGCCGGGATCGCGATCCTGACGACCGGCACCAAGCGCCGCGCCCGCACGATCGCGCTCAGCCCGATCATGAAGCTGACGCCGTACTTCGGGAAGACCGTCCAGTTCCCGCTGGCCGAGACGATCGAGGTCAAGAAGGGCGACATCGTGGCGCTGAACGTGCCGACGTGGGCCCCGGCGCTGGCGACCGGCCTGCCGAACACGTACGCCTGGCGCGCGAGCCGCACCGAGAAGTGCTCGGACCCGAGCGTCAACCAGCTGCAGACCTCGCAGGAGCTCAACCAGCTCACGCAGTACAACTGCGTCTACCGCACGGCGCGCCTGACGTACTCGGCGACCCTGATCTCGACGCCGTAGCGCGCGGCCCGCGCGCCGCTCGCACGCGGGCGTGCCGGCGCCGCGCGCCATTGTCGGATCGAGCTCGCTATGCGAGCTGGATCTGACAACGGCGGGGGAGGGGAGGCGCCGCGCCTCGCGCGCGGCCACGCGGCACGAGACCGCCCACGCCCTCGGTGATGTCGTTCCAGCCCGCGAGCGCGGCCAGAGCGTGGCGGGAGCGACGAGCGCCCTAGCAGGCGCCCGGGTTCTGCGCGCAGAAGTCCTCGAAGCCGGCGCCGCCGGTGTCGGCGCCGCCGCCGCCACCACTACCGCCGGAGGCGCCGCCGCCACCGCCGGTGTCGCCACCCGTGGCGCCGCCGCCCGTGGCCCCGCCGGTCGAGCCGCCCGTGGCGCCGCCGGTCGAGCCGCCCGTGGCGCCGCCGCCCGTGGCCCCGCCGGTCGCGCCGCCCGTGGCGCCGCCGGTCGAGCCACCGGTCGAACCGCCCGTCGCGCCACCGGTCGAGCCGCCCGTGGCGCCGCCGCCGGCGCTCTGGTCGGACGGGGTCGTGGGCGTGGTCGCCGTGTCCTCGTCCTCGTCCTCGTTGTCGCGGGCGGGCGGGTCCTCGCCCTCGAGGCCCTGCGCGTCGGCCTCGGAGACCGTGATCGCGGGCAGGTCGGACGGCTGGTCCTCGGTGACCTTGGTGCCGCCGCAGGCGGCGACGCCGACACCGAGAAGGAGCGCCAGCAGGATGGCGGCGAGGTGGCGCGCTCGCATCAGCGGACCTCTCAGGAGTCGAGCGGCGCCATGCGACGGCCGCAGGTGGGGCAGTCGTTGAGGTCGATCTGCGCCATCTGGTCGCACCAGTTGCAGAACCGGAGGTTCTCGACCGCGAACGGCAGGCGTGACTTGCTCGGGGGCAGCGGCAGCACCTTCGCGATCACCTCCAGCTCCTCGCCGGTGTCGCGATCGACGTAGATCTCGTCGGGCTCGGCTTCGATGATGATCTCGCGCCCGGTCGAGGGCGTGCGCATGCGGTAGCGGGTGAGGCTCATTCGACGCCGGATGATACTGGCTGCACCCGCGGCGGCGTGCTCGTGGGCAAACGTACCCACGACGCCGCCGCCTCGGTTAGCATCCCGCGCGTGAGGAGAGGACGCGCCCAGGGGAGGGTCGTCGCTGCGGCCGCATCGGCGGCGACCGTGTTGCTGCTCGCCGCGTGCGGCAGCCAGTCCCCCAGCAGCTCCGACGACAACCTCGTCGAGGGCAAGCGGCTGTTCGTCGAGCGATGCGGCTCCTGCCACACGCTCGCCCGGGCCGGCACGCGCGGCACCGTCGGCCCCGACCTCGACGCGGCGTTCCGCCAGAGCCTGTCCGAGGGCTTCGGGCGCAGCGTGGTGCGCGGCGTCGTGGCCGAGCAGATCAAGAACCCCCTGCGCAACGGGAAGATGCCGGCCGACCTCGTGACCGGCGACAATGTCACCGACGTCGCCGCGTACGTGGCCGAGGCGGTCGACCGCAAGGGCGAGGACACCGGGCTGCTGGCGGCCGCGGTGCCCGAGGCCGGCGGCGGCGAGCCGGCCGTGGCCGAGAACGGCGTCCTGCAGATCGACGCCGATCCCAACGGCCAGCTCGCCTACGTGACCGACAAGGCCGAGGCGCCGCCGGGGCAGCTCACCGTGCGGATGGGCAACGAGTCGCCCGTCGAGCACGACATCGCCGTGGACAACGGCGGCGTGACCGCCAAGGGCGAGGTCGTCGGGAAGGGCGGCACCTCGGAGTTCCAGGCCGACTTCCCGCCGGGCGAGTACATCTACTTCTGCACCGTGCCCGGTCACCGCGAGGCCGGCATGGAGGGCACGCTCACCGTCCGCTAGCGAGCGGACGCCTCCCGCTCATCCGACGCGCGGCGCGGCGGAATCCGCCCCCGCGGATTCCGCCAATGGAATCCGCGCCCGCGGATTCCACCGCCGGCGGATTCCTCTAGACCAGCGCCCGCACGGCGAGGACGAGCACGACCAGCACGGCCGCGACCGCGGCCACCCACACGAAGAACCGGAACGCCTCGCGCTCCGAGCGAAGCGGGTTGATCACAGCAGGTAGACCGTCGTGTAGACGATCACCCACATCACGTCGACGAAGTGCCAGTAGATGCCCGGCACCTCGAGGCCGCGATGGGCCTCGGGCGAGAAGTGCCCGCGGAACACGCGGATCATCACGAACAGCAGGAGCAGCAGGCCGACGAACACGTGCGCGCCGTGCAACCCGGTGAGGCCGTAGAAGATCGACGCCTGGGCCGAGTCCGACGGCGCGAACCCGATGTGGACGTACTCGTTGATCTGCACGAACAGGAACGTCAGGCCGAGCAGGAACGTCGTCACGATGCCGGCCTTCATGCCCCAGCGGTTGCCCTTGATCGTGGCCTCGACCGTCCAGTGCATCGTCAGCGACGACGACAGCAGGACGGCCGTGTTGACGCCGGCGATCGCCTTCGGGAGGTGATCGCCCTCCGCCGGCCACGAGTCCCCGGTCACGACCCTGATGAAGAAGTAGGCCGTGAAGAAGGCCCCGAAGACCATGATCTCGCTGATGATGAACAGCAGCATCCCCAGCACCTGGGGCTGCACGCGCGAGGACTGGTTGGCCGGGGGCGGCCCGTGGTGGTCGTGAACGGGGAGGGCGGCGGCTTCCATGTGTCAGCTCACGTCGGCGGTCTCGCGGGCGGCCACGACGTGCTCGACCGGGGCGGACGTCGACTTGCGGATGCGCTCGATCAGGTCGGCCCGCAGCCAGCCCGAGCGCTCGGGCCCCAGCGTCGAGACGACGATCTCGTCGACCCGGAACATCTGCAGCGCGTTCTTGGCGGCGATGAACGGGTCGGGGTCGGCGATCATCCCGGCGGCCAGCAGGTTCGCGGCGCGCGCCCGGTCCAGGAACTGGTTGAGCTGGCCCCGCGCCCGGTGCGCGTGGATGCCCTGGCCGCCCTCCTGGGGGATCACGACGATGAACAGCTGGGGCTTGTCGGCCTCGCCGGCCTTCTCGCGCAGGCGGTCCAGGAGCTGATCGCTGGACGCCGTGCGGTTGGCGATGACGAGGACGACGCCGAACGGCAGGCCCTCGCGGTCGAGGTCGGTGACGACGTGCTCGACCGGCAGCCCGGTGGCGTCGGCGATGCGCTCGACGAGGTCGCGCCGCAGCCAGCCCGACACCGTCGCCGGCTTGGTGGAGACGATGATCTCGTCGGGCTCGTACTCGCGGACGGCGTCCATCGTCGCCGTGTACGGGTCGGGGTCGCCGACCTCGCCGATGATCTCGATCCCCATCTGCTCGCGCATGAACTTGCGCGCCAGGTCGACGCGGATCTGCGCCGCCTGGTGGACGAAGTCGTCGTAGATGATGCTGCCGTCGCGCGGCCGCGTGCGCGGGACGCACACGACGAACTCGGCGTCGCCCTGCTCCACGTGCCGGCGGACGGCCTCGATGAGGCTCGACCCGCCGATCGTCTCGTTCGCCACGACCAGGATGCGTGCCATCGCGATCAGTCCCCCGCAGGTGCGGCGCCTGCCGGCGTCGCGGTCGTTTTCACCTCGGCGCCCTTGAAGACGCCGTGGACCGCGCCGGGCACGCCGTACTCGTACGGCCCGCCGACGACGGTCGGGATCGTGTCGAAGTTGAAGATGGGCGGCGGCGAGGACACCTGCCACTCGAGCGTGAGCGCCCGCCACGGGTTCGCCGGGGCGCGCACGCCGGCCCGCCACGACGTGACGACGTTGTAGACGAAGATCAGCGTGCTCAGGCCGACCACGAACGACGCGATCGAGATGAACAGGTTCCAGCCGGCGAACTGCTCGGCGTAGTCGGCGACGCGGCGCGGCATGCCCTCGATGCCGATCAGGTGCATCGGCGCGAACGTGCAGTTGAACGCGATGAACGTGGTCCAGAAGTGCAGCCTGCCCAGGCGCTCGTCGTACATCCGCCCGGTCATCTTGGGGAACCAGTAGTAGACGCCGGCGAAGATCGTGAACAGCGACCCGCCGAAGAGCACGTAGTGGATGTGGGCGACGATGAAGTACGTGTCGCTCACGTGGATGTCGAAGGGGATCATCGCCAGCATCACGCCGCTGATCCCGCCGAGCGTGAACATCGTCAGGAAGCCGAGCGCGAACAGCATCGGCGTGTCGAGGTGCAGCACCCCTCGCCACAGCGTCGCCAGCCACGAGAAGATCTTGATGCCGGTCGGCACCGCGATCACCGCCGTGGTGATCATCATCGGCACGCGGATCCACTCCTGCATGCCCGACACGAACATGTGGTGGGCCCACACGGTGAAGCCGAGCACCACGATGGCCAGCAGCGAGAAGGCCATCATGCGGTAGCCGAAGATCGGCTTGCGCGCCTTCACGGCGATGATCTCGCTGATGATCCCGAAGCCCGGCAGCATCATGATGTAGACGGCCGGGTGCGAGTAGAACCAGAAGACGTGCTGGTACATCAGCACGTCGCCGCCCCTGGCCGCGTCGAAGAAGTTGAACCCGAGCGCGCGGTCGAGCAGCACGAAGAACTGCGACGCCGCGATGAACGGGGTCGCGATCACGACCAGCAGCGACGTCGAGAAGTTCGCCCACACCAGCAGCGGCATGCGGAAGAACGACATGCCGGGGGCGCGCATCGTGATGATCGTGACCAGGAAGTTCAGCGCGGTCGCGATCGACGAGGCGCCCGCGAACTGGACGCCGATCGTGAAGAACACCTGGCCGATCGGCGCCTCGGTCGACAGCGGCGCGTAGGCGGTCCAGCCGGTGGCGAACGAGCCGCCTGGCGCCAGGAAGCTGGCCAGCATCATCACGCCGGCGATCGGCAGCAGCCAGAACGACAGCGCGTTCAGGCGCGGGAAGGCCATGTCCGGCGCCCCGATCATCAGCGGGAGCACGTAGTTGGCCAGGCCCGCGAAGACCGGGATGATGAACAGGAAGATCAGGACCGACGCGTGGACGCTGAACAGCCCGTTGAACGTGTTCGGGTCCACGAACTGCATCCCCGGCTGGGCCAGCTCGGCGCGCACGAGCATCGCGAACAGGCCGCCCACCGCCAGGAAGAAGAACGAGGTCACCGTGTACTGGATGCCGATGACCTTGTGGTCGGTGTTGACGCGGAAGTAGTCCTTCCAGCTCTTCGCCCCGTGGCCGGAGTGGTCCTCGGGGACCGTCGGCGCGCCGGACGCCCAGCGGAACCAGTAGTCGAAGGCGCCCAGGCCGATCAGGAACCCGAACGGGGCCGCGATCAGCGCGACCTGCAGGACCGCGTCGCCGTCGACGATCGGGTCCCACCCGTACAGGGCGCGGACCGCGCACACGATCCCGTACGCCAGGCCGATGCCGACGAGGATGCCGAGGCCGGCACGGGGGAAGCCTGGTGCCCGAAAGCTCACTGCGTGGCCTCCTTCAGATAGGCGACGAGCGCGTTCAGCTCGCTGTCGGAGAGAGTCTGCCCGTAGGTCGACGGCATGATGTCCGGTCCGTAGCCCGCGGCGATCTGCGCGTTCGGGTCGACGATGTCCTGGCGGATCTCGGCTTCGTCGACGCCCTTCAGGACCTCGTCCAGGTTCGGCCCGATCTGGCCGCTGGAGCCGGCGTCGGCGAGCGTGTGGCAGCCGCCGCAGCCCTGCGAGGCGAAGATCTGCTTGCCGGCGGCGGCCTGCTCGGCCGGGCCGGCGTCCTCCTCGACGGCCGGCTGCGACTGCTCCTCCAGCCAGCGCTCGAACTCGCCCTGCTCGACCACGCGCACGCGCGAGCGCATGACGCTGTGGCCCAGGCCGCACAGCTCGGCGCAGACGACCGGGTAGGTCCCGAGGCGGTTGGGCGTGACCCGGTAGTGGGTGGTCAGGCCCGGGACCGCGTCGATCTTCATCGCGAAGTCGGGGACCCAGAAGTCGTGGATGACGTCGGCGGTGCGGATGTTGAACCGCACGGGCCGGTCGACCGGCAGCACGAGCTCGGTGGTCGTCAGCTCCTTGCCGCCGGTGATCTCCTCCGGATAGGTGAACGTCCACGCGAACTGCTCGCCGTGGACGCCGACGTGCAGCTCCTGGCTGGCCGCGGGCGCCTTCTCGATGTCCTCGAGCACGATGTACGAGTAGACGCAGAGGCCGAGGATCAGCAGAGCCGGCAGCACGGTCCACACGACCTCGAGGCGGGTGTTGCCGTGGATCGGCGGGCCGTCCTCGTTCTCCTGGCCCGGACGCATCCGGAAGCGGATGACCGCGGCGATCACGACCGTCACCACGAGGACGAAGATCGGCACCGACGCGATCATCAGGACGTCGTACAGCGTGCTGACGCGCTCGGTCTGCGTGGCCGCGATGGTCGGGAACCAGTCGATCAGCAGCGCGAGCACGATGCCGATCGCCGCGGCCAGCACGCCGGCGACGATCATGAGCGCGGTCGGATGCCTACGCACGGCCGTCGGCCTCCGGGGCCCTCTCTCCCCTCATGAGCGGGACCCTAGCTGCCGACGGCGATGGATGCCAAATGCCACAAGGACGTCCCGCCTGCGGGCGCCCCACGGGGGTCAGGCGGCGACGGCGCCGGTGACGCCGGAGACTCCGGGGGAGCCGCCGGCGTGGCGGGCCCGGTACGCCGAGGGCGCGATGCCGTGGTGGCGGCGGAACGCCTTGGCGAACTGGGCCGGCTGGCGGTAGCCGACGCGGCGCGCCACGTCGCGCACGGTCAGCGTCCGGCCGGCGAGCAGCTCGGCGGCGCGCTCCATGCGGACCGCGGTGAGGTGCTCGCGGAAGGTCGTGTTGCCGATCTCGCTGTAGGCCCGCTGGAGCTGGCGTCGCGACGAGGCGACGCGGCGGGCGATGTCGTCGAGGGCCAGGTCGGAGCCGTACTCCTGCGCCACGATCGCCGTGGCGTCCTCGTAGAGGCTGCGACGCAGCTCGATGGTGGCCGTGCGCTGCATGTGCGCTCTAGATCCCCAGAAAGCGCTGTGAATGCAACGTTTCCGGGTCCGCACGCAAACATGGCGCGCCACCGCTCGGAATTTCTTTGCTACCTTTGCCACGACGAGATCGTGGCAAACGACACGAAGGGAGCTCGTCGGAGATGCACGTGCGCGATGGGATGAGCCGGGTCGTCCTGACCGTGGGACCGGGGCACACGCTGCGCGACGCGGCGCGGCTGATGTCGCAGCGCCGTGCTGGTGCGGCCGTGGTGCTGGATCCGGACGGCGGTGGGCCGGCGATCATCACCGAGCGCGACATCCTCGAGTCGCTGGGGGCGGGGCAGGACCCCGATGCCGAGCGCGTCGGCGCGCACCTGACCGCCGACGTCGTGCACGCGGCGCCGACGTGGTCGCTCGAGGAGGCGGCGGCCACGATGGTCCGCGGCGGGTTCCGTCATCTGATCGTCGTCGAGGACGGCGACGTGTGCGGCCTGATCTCGATGCGCGACATCGTGCGCTGCTGGACCGACGACGGGTCGATCTGCGACGTCCCGGCCGAGGCCGGGCGCTTCGTGAAGGCGGGATAGACCGAGATCCCGACGGGGGTGGACGGCGGTCCGCCGTGGCGCCGGACCGCCTCGCGGGGGCGCGTTGCAGCGCGCCCACACCCCCGGCCCGTCCCATGCCGCTCGGCGCCGCCCGCCTTCGGCCGACGTGTGGCGCATCACGTCCGCATACCGGCTGCCATGTGCCACACGTCCCCGCCGAGCGAGCGGGCGCGAGCGGACGTGGGCGCTGACTCGACCGGGCCGGCTAGTGGTGGTGCTCGAGCGGGAGCTCGTCGATGTCCCGGCGCGTGTCGATGATCCAGCGCACGATGCAGAACACCGCGATGATCCCGCCGACGACCGCCAGGAACCAGGTCGTGGTCAGGCCGAGCAGGAACATCGTGATCCCGACCGTCAGGGCGAGCGGGATCAGGCTGGGGCCGGGAAGGTGGATCTCCTCGCCGGCGGGCGGCACCTCGGGGTCGACGCTCATGGTCAGGACCCCACGTAGAGGGCGGCGGCGACGAAGGTCATGCCGAACATGAACACGACGACCGCGGTGGCGATGAGCGCCGTGCGGATGTTCTTGCGGGCGAGACGACGATCCATTTCAGGTGCGAATCCTATCGGGGTTTACGGCGTGGCGGCCTACAGCCGCACGTCGACCACCATGGCGACGAACAGCAGCGCCAGGTAGGCCAGGGAGAAGAGGTACAGGGTGAGCGCCGAGCGGCGGTCGGCCCGCCGCATCAGGCGCACGGACAGGCCGATGAACGCGGCGCCCAGCAGCAGCGACGACACGAGGTAGAAGACGCCGAAGCCGTCGCCGCAGAAGACGAGCTGGCTGACCGCGTACAGCAGGATGCTGTACAGCAGGATCTGGCGGCGCGTCTCGCGCTCGCCGCGGACGACCGGCAGCATCGGCACCTTCACCGCCGCGTACTCGTCCTTCATGAGCAGCGACAGCGCCCAGAAGTGGGGCGGGGTCCAGAAGAAGACGATCGCGAACAGGTAGAGCGCGGTCCCGTCCAGGCCACCCGTGACGGCCGCCCAGCCGACCAGCGGGGGCACGGCGCCCGCGGCGCCGCCGATCACGATGTTCTGCGTCGTACGGCGCTTCAGCCACATCGTGTAGACGAGCGTGTAGCCGAGGAAGCCGCTGAACGACAGGGCGGCCGCGAGCGGGTTCACCAGCACGGTGAGCCACACGACGGCCAGCAGGGCCAGCACGAGGCCGAACGTCAGCGCCGCGCGCGGCGACACCCGCCCCGACGGCACGGGCCGGTTCGCGGTGCGCGCCATCGCGGCGTCGAGGTCGCGGTCGTACCAGTGGTTGACGGCGCCCGCGCCGCCGGCGCTCAGGTAGCCGCCGACGACGGTCGCGATGATCAGCCCCAGCGACGGGTCGCCGGCGATCTCCATCGCCGCCACCGTCGTCAGCAGGAGCAGCGACTGGACCTTCGGCTTGGTCAGCGCGACGTAGTCGCCGACCAGGCCGAGCCGTCGGGGCGCGACCGCCTCGACCATCGTCGCATGCGCGGGTTGACCCATGACCGCGGCGGATGCTACCCGCGGACGAGCGACTCAGGGGCCGGCGGCGCCTCGGGCGTCCCCGATCCGGTCGCGTGGGCGATCTGGCGACGGATGTCCTTCATCGGCTCGACCGAGCGCACGCGCGGCACGACGTCGAAGTTGTTGGCCGGCGGCGGCGACGTCGAGAACCACTCGAGCGTGTTCGCCTTCCACGGGTCGGGGCCGGCCACCGGGCCGCGCTTCACCGAGCGCAGGACGTTGATGACGGTGAGCAGGATGCCGAGGCCGAGGATGAACGCGCCGACCGTCGAGATCCGGTTGTAGAGGACGAGGTTGCCGACGTCCGGATACTCGTAGACGCGCCGCGGCATGCCGTCCATCCCGATCGTGTGCTGGATCAGGAAGGTCAGGTTGAAGCCGATGTACATCAGCGCGAACGACCACTTGCCCAGCGTCTCGCTCATCATCCGGCCGGTGATCTTCGGGAACCAGTAGTAGAGGCCCGCGAAGATCGCGAACACGGCGCCGCCCATCAGCGTGTAGTGGAAGTGCGCCACGACGAAGTACGTGTCGTGGAGCTGCCAGTCGACCGGGAAGATCGCGACGATGATGCCGGTGATGCCGCCGATCGTGAACTGCGAGAGGAAGCCGATCGCGAAGATCAGCGGCGTCTTGAACTCGATCGTGCCGCGCCAGAGCGTGGCGATCCAGTTGAAGATCTTGATGCCCGTCGGGATGCCGATCAGGAACGAGCTCATCATGAAGAAGACGAGCACGACCGTCGGGCTCGGCGTCGTGAACATGTGGTGCGCCCACACGAGCAGGCCGAGGAAGGCGATGACGACCGACGAGGCCGCGATCGCCTTGTAGCCGAAGATCGGCTTGCGGGCGAACACCGGCAGGACCTCGGAGATGATCCCGAAGCCCGGCAGGACCATGATGTAGACCTCGGGGTGGCCGAAGAACCAGAAGAGGTGCTGCCACAGCAGCGGCGAGCCGCCCTCGGTCGGGTCGTAGAAGTGGGTGCCGAAGTGGCGGTCGGTGAGCAGCAGCGTCACCGCGCCGGCGATGACCGGCAGCGCCAGGATCAGCAGGATCGCGTAGACGAGGATCGTCCACACGAACAGCGGCAGGCGGCCCCAGCCCATGCCGGGCGCGCGCATGTTGGCGATCGTCACGTAGAAGTTGATCGCGCCGACCAGCGAGGAGAGGCCGGTGAGGTGGACGAGGAAGATCCACGCGTCGACGCCGCCGCCCTCGGAGAAGGTCTCGTTGGAGAGCGGGGTGTACATCGTCCACCCGGCCTCGGGCGGGGAGAAGAACAGCGAGGCGTAGAAGACGACGCCGCCCGACAGCAGCAGCCAGTAGCTGAGCGCGTTGAGGCGCGGGAACGCCATGTCGCGCGCCCCGATCATGAGCGGCACGAAGTAGTTGCCGAAGCCCGCCATGATCGGCACGACGAAGAGGAAGATCATCGTCGTGCCGTGCATCGTGAACAGCGCGTTGAACGTCGACGGGTCCAGCAGCGTGTTCTCCGCGGTGCCCAGCTGGAGGCGCATCATCAGCGCCTCGACGCCGCCGATCAGGAAGAACGCGAACGTCGTGACCAGGTAGAGGATCCCGATCTTCTTGTGATCGGTGGTGGTCAGCCAGTCGACCAGGCCGGTGCGCTCGCGCGTCACCTCGTGCGCGGTGATCTGCGGAACCGGAGCGAGGGTGGGCGTGGTTGCGGTGTCAGCGGCCATTCAGATCAGGGGGTTGCTTGGGGGTCGGCGTCCAGCTTCCGGCGCGACTCGGCGGCGGCGGCGTTGGCCGCGGCGATGTCGTTGCTCAGACGCTCGATGTACTGCTGGTACTCGGCGGGCGGCACGGCGCGCACCTGCGCGATCATGTTCGCGTGGTTGCGCCCGCAGAGCTCGGCGCACTGGCCACGGTAGACGCCCGGCTTCGTGGCCTTGAACCACGTGTAGTTCGTGTAGCCCGGGATCGCGTCCATCTTGCCGCCGAGCTCGGGGATCCACCACGCGTGGGCGACGTCGATGGCGCGGATGTCGAGGGTGACGGTCGCGCCGACGGGCACCACCATCTCCTCGTACGAGTACGGGTTGTTCAGCGGGTTGTCGTCGCCGTCGGGGTACGTGTAGCGCCACACGTACTGCTGGCCGGTGACCTCGATGTTGAGGGCCTTGCCGTCCGGCGGCACGCGCTTCTCGCCATGGGCGCTCACCGGCTGGACGAGCGCGGAGGCCTCGGCGCTGGAGTTCTCGGGGTCGCGGATGCCCGGGAGCGCGATGAACGTGACGGTCGCGAGCACGACGAGGATCAGCGCGGCGCCGACGGTCCAGCCGATCTCCAGGCGGGTGTTGCCGTGGATCTGGGCGGCGACCGCGCCCTTGCGCGCGCGGAACTTGATCAGCGTGTAGAGCAGCGTGCCCTCGACGCCGATGAACACGACGACGCCGACGGCGAACACGATCTTGTAGAGCGTGTCGATGCGGTCCGCGTTCGGCGAACCTCCGTCCTCGGGCGTGAAGAAGTCGGCCATCGCGGCGGGCGCGAGGGCGAGGCAGCCCGCCACGACGGCGAGCAGCACGGCGGTGAAGATGTGACGACGATTGATGGGGGCCATTGGAGCCGCGGGGATGTTAGTCGAGCACCGGCGGAACGCGCCGTCACGTATGGCCGCTCACTCCCCCCGAAAGAGGGGTTCGCGCTTCTGGATGAAGGCGCCGACGCCCTCCACGAAGTCCGCCGTCCCCGCCATCTCCTGCTGCAGTCGCGCCTCGAGCGCGAGCTGCTCCTCCAGGCGGCCGTACATCGTCGCGTTGAGCTCGCGCTTGCTGCCGGCGTACGAGCGGGTCGGGCCCTGCGCCAGCCGGCGGCCCAGCGCCTCGGCCTCGGCGGCCAGCGCGTCGTCGGGGACCACGCGGTTCACGAGACCCCAGGCCAGCGCGTCGGGGGCGCTCACGCGCTCGCCGAGCAGGGCCATCTCGGCCGCGCGCGTGAAGCCGATGCGGGCCGGCACGAACAGCGACGCCCCGCCGTCGGGGACCAGGCCGATGTTCACGAACGCCAGCAGGAAGTACGCCGACTCGGCGGCCACGACGAGGTCGCAGGCCAGCGCCAGCGACAGGCCGATGCCGACCGCCGGCCCGTTGACCGCGGCGACGACCGGCTTCTCCATCGTCCGGATCCCGACGATGATCGGGTGGTAGACCTCCTCGAGCACCGCCTGCAGGTCGGGGCGGCCCTCCGGCGTCGTCCCGCGTCCGGCCACGTCCTTGAGGTCGGCGCCCGACGAGAACGCGCGCCCGGCCCCGCGGACGAGCACGGCGCGGACCTGCGGGTCCTCGGCCACGGCGCGCACCGCGGCCAGCAGCTCGTCGCCGAGAGCGGTGTTCCAGGCGTTCAGCGCCTCCGGTCGGTTGAGCTCGATCGTGGCCAGTCCATCGGCGGTGGTGAGGGTGACAGCGGGCATGTGCGGCACTCTATGTCGAGTGAGACCGCTGATCGGCATCTGCGCCGCCCTCGAGCGCGCCCGCTGGTCGGTCTGGGACCTCCAGGCCTTCCTGCTGCCGCGCATGTACGTCGACGCCGTCCAGCGCGCGGGCGGGGCGGCCGTGCTGCTCCCGGTCGACCCCGCCTGGGTCGAGAATCCCGACGAGGTGCTCGACCGCATCGACGGGCTCATGCTCGCCGGCGGCGCCGACATCGACCCGTCCACGTACGGCGCCGAGCGCGACCCGGCGACGGTCGGCACGGTGCCCGAGCGCGACGCGTTCGAGCTCGCCCTCACGCGGCGGGCGCTCGAGCGCGACATCCCGTTCCTGGGCATCTGCCGCGGCATGCAGCTCATGAACGTCGCCGCCGGGGGCACGCTCAACCAGCACCTGCCCGCCAGCCACGGCCACGAGGACCACCGCCGGTCGGTCGGGACGTTCGACGACGCCGACCACGACGTCCGCCTCGCCCCGGGCTCGCTCGCCGCGCGCGCCGCCGGCGAGGAGCTGCACGCGACCAAGAGCCACCACCACCAGGGGGTCGAGCGCGTGGGGGAGGGGCTCGTCGTCACCGGCTGGGCGACGATCGACGACCTGCCCGAGGCGATCGAGCGCCCCGACCGCCGCTTCGCCCTCGGCGTGCAGTGGCACCCGGAGGCCGACGAGACGAGCCGGCTGATCGCCGCGCTGGTGGAGGAGGCGGCGGCCGCCCGGCATGCGTGAGCGGCCGCCGGCCCCGGGCGTCTACCCGTTCGGCCGCGCGGCCGGCTCCTTCTACCTGGGCGGCTGCGAGGACGCGCTGCCGGCCGCGCGCCCGCTGCTGGCCTACGGCGCCAACGCGGCGCCCGGCGCGCTCGCCGGCAAGCTCGGGCCCGGCGCGGTGGCGGCGGCGCTGGCCGGCACCCTGCGCGGGTGGGCGGCCGTCCACTCGGCGCACGTGTCGCCCTACGGCCAGGTCCCGGCGACGCTCGTCCCCGCGCCCGGCGCGGCGCTGCCCGTCCACGTGCTGCTGATCGCCGACCGCGCGCCCCTGGACGCCACCGAGCCCAACTACGAGCTCGTGGCGCTGGGCGGCCTGGACCTCGTCGCCGACCGGATCGGCCGCGTCCCCGAGGCCGACGCGTACCTGTCGCGCCACGGCCCGCTGCTCGTCGACGGGGCGCCGGTCGCGATGGGCGCGCTGCCGCAGCCGCGTCTGCGCGCCGCCCTCGCGGGCCACTGATGCGTCCGCGCGCGCGCGAATGGGTCCAGCTCGGGGTCTATGCTCCCGGAGCCGTGCGCCTGTCGACCGCCATGAAGGGCGTCGCGTGGGGCGTCGCCGCCGTGGGCGTTGCCGCCCCGCTCGTCAGGCGAAAGCTCCGCCTGCGGCCTCCGGTGGTGGCGGGCCTCGCCGCCGCCGCCCCGTTCGCCGTCTGCGTCGCCGTGCCGCGCAGCCGCAAGCGCGACGTGGCCGTGTGCCTCCTGCAGATGTGGGCGTACCTGGCGATGTACGAGATGCCCAACGACGATCCCGAGGCGCTCGAGCGACGGGTCCACATCCGCTATCCGGTGGTGATCGATCGCGCCATCGGCCTCGGCCAGCTGCCGGGGGTGCGCCTGCAGCGCGCGCTCGCCCGCCGCGGCGGCCTGCGGCGCATGGACGGCGTGCTCGTCGCCGCCCACTGGGTCTGGTTCCTGGTGCCGCACGCCACGGTCGCCTACCTGCTGCTGTTCCGCCGCCGCCACTTCGAGCGCGGCGCGGTGATGATCTACGCGGTCTTCGACCTCGGCGTCCTCGTCTACTGGGCGCTGCCGACCGCGCCGCCCTGGTACGCGGCCAAGGAGGGCGTCATCGAGGCGCGCGAGGCCACCGAGCCCGCCCTGCGGCGGCTCATGGTCGAGCAGGGCGAGGCGTTCTGGCGCGACCACTGGGAGCCGCTGTACGACATGCTCGCCGGCAACCCGCTGGCGGCGATGCCCTCGCTGCACTTCGCCACCTCCGCGATGGCCGCGCACGTGCTGGCCGACGCCGGGCCGGTCGAGGGCGCGATCGGGTGGACCTACGCGCTCACGCTCGGCTTCGCGCTCGTGTACCTGGGCGAGCACTACGTCGTGGACCTGCTGGCCGGGTACGCGCTCGTCGCCGCGGTGCGCCGGCTGGAGGGGCCGGCGACGCCGGTGCTGCGCGCGATCAGCCGCGGAGTGCGGGCGCTCGAGGCCCGGGCCGCGGGGTAGCCCGGGGATCGGCCATGTCCGACGAGGTCCGCGTTCGCGAGCAGCGCCACGAGGCGATGAAGCCGTGGTCCCCGGCGACCGCGGTCGAGCTGGAGCGGGAGGCCCTCGAAGACGAGGAGATGCCGCGCATCCGCGTCAGCCGCAAGGTGGCGGCGCTGGGCGTGCTCTTCGTCGTGTCGGTGATCGCCTTCTTCGTCGTCGTGCTGCCGCAGCTCGCCGGCCTGGAGGACACCGTGCAGCGGATCCGCGACGGCGACCCGTGGTGGCTGGCGGTCGCGTTCGTGTGCACCGGGCTCTCGTTCGCCGGCTACGTGCTCCAGTTCCACGGGATCTTCTCCCCGGGGGCGCCGCGCCAGCTGCGCCCGAGCGAGGCCTACCAGGTGACGATGGCGGCGCTGGCGGCCACGCGCCTGTTCGCGGCCGCGGGCGCCGGCGGCCTGGCGCTGCAGGCATGGGCGATGCGTCGCGCGGGCATGTCGCGGCGCATGGTCGCCGACCGCACGATCACGTTCCTCGTCGTGCAGTACTGGATCTACGCGGCCGCGCTCGTCGTGTTCGGCCTCGGCCTCGACGCCGGGATCTTCTCCGGCAAGGCGCCGTTCGCGGTGACCGTCCTGCCGGCGATCCTGTCGATCGTCGCGATGACGATCGCGGGGCTGATCGCGCTCACGCCGACCGACCTGCAGCGGCGCCTCGAGCACGTCACGCAGGGCGGCGGCCGCTTCGCCCGCGTCGCGCAGCGCCTGGCCAACGTGCCGGCGGCGGCGTCGACCGGCATCCGCGCCGCGATCGTCCACGTGCGCCATCCGGACCGCACGGTCGGCGGCGCGTTCGCCTACTGGGGCTTCAACATCGCCGTGCTGTGGGCGGCGTTCCACGCGTTCGGCGAGGCGCCGCCCGCGGCGGTCCTGATCATGATCTACTTCGTCGGCATGCTCGGGAACCTGCTCCCGCTGCCGGGCGGAGTCGGCGGGGTCGACGGAGGGATGATCGGCGCCTCCATCGCCTTCGGGGTCCCGTCGAGCCTCGCGATCGTCGCGGTGCTCACCTACCGCGCCTTCGCGTTCTGGCTGCCGACGCTGCCGGGGATCGTCGCCTACTTCCAGCTGCGCCGCACGGTCGCTCGCTGGCGCGCCGAAGCGGCGATCTGAACTCGCTACTATACAAAGTGAAGTGACTCAGCCAATCGAGAACGTCATCATCATCGGGAGCGGGCCGGCCGGCTACACCGCCGCGCTCTACACGGCGCGCGCGAACCTCCAGCCGCTGGTCATCGAGGGCTTCGCCTGGGGCGGGCTGCTCCAGCAGACCACCGAGGTCGAGAACTACCCGGGCTTCCCCGACGGGATCATGGGTCCCGAGCTGATGCAGGCGATGCGCGATCAGGCCGAGCGCTTCGGCACGCGCTTCATCACCGACATGGCCACGAAGGTGGAGCTCGCCACCGAGCCGGGCGGCATCCACAAGGTCTGGGTCGACGAGGACGAGCTGCACCTCGCGCGCACGGTGGTCCTGGCGATGGGCGCCGAGCACAAGAAGCTGGGCGTCCCCGGCGAGGAGGAGCTCGGCGGCCGCGGCGTGTCGTACTGCGCGACCTGCGACGCCGCGTTCTTCAAGGACGCCAACACGGTGATCGTCGGCGGCGGCGACTCGGCGATGGAGGAGGCGATCTTCCTGTCGAAGTTCGCCCGCAGGGTCGACGTCGTGCACCGGCGCCACGAGTTCCGCGCGTCGAAGATCATGCTCGAGCGCGCCAAGGGGATCGAGAACATCGAGTTCAAGACCCCGTACGTCGTCGAGGAGTTCGTGGCGGTCGAGGGCCACAGGCTGCCGACCGCGCGCCTGCGCAACGTCGAGACCGGCGAGATCGAGCTGCTGGAGAACGTCGGCACGTTCATCGCGATCGGCCACGAGCCGCAGTCGGAGATCGTGCGCGGCCAGGTCGACACCGACGACGAGGGGTACGTGATCACCCAGGGCCGCTCGACGCGGACGAACCTGCCGGGCGTCTTCGCGGCCGGCGACCTGGTGGACCACACCTACCGCCAGGCGATCACGGCCGCCGGCTCCGGGTGCCAGGCGGCGCTCGACGCGGAGTGGTACCTGCGCGACACGCCGCAGGTGCCCACGCCCGAGGGCCTGCCCGAGGGCGACCTCGCCGAGGCGCAATGGGCGCCCGCCGCCGAGTAGCGGTCTCGCCCTAGCGCAGATAGACCGGGTTGCCGAGCACCCACGTGCGCAGCCGCCCGCGGTGGCGCAGGTGCGCGCTGACGCGCCACACGCCCGGCGCCCGCGCGACGTGGCGCAGCTCGCGCGTGCGTGCGTGGCCGGCGATCAGCCGCCCATCGCGCCACAGGCGCAGCTCGCAGTCGGCCGGCGCGCGCGCCACCAGCTCGACGGGTCCGGCGAAGGCGGCCTCCTCGCCCATCGCCGGCCCGTCCGCGTCGGCGCCGAAGCGGAAGCCGGTCGCGTCGGCCAGCGAGTCGCGCGCGACGAACGCGCGGCCGGCCGCGATCGCCGCGTAGAGCGCCGCCGTGTCGGCGGCGGCGTCGCCCGTCGGCGGGCGGTCGAGCACGACGTGGGTGCGCAGGAGCGCGAACGTCCGCTCGTAGGCCATCGTGCGCACGACGACGCGGTCGCCGCGGCGGATGCCGTACTGGTGGGCGTCCAGGCCGCCGATGGCCGGGACCCGCCGCTGGGCGCCCAGCGCGTCCCAGGCCGCCAGGTTGGCGGCCGGCGGGTCGGTGAGGACCGCGTCGGGGTCGCGCGCGAAGCGGATCAGGCGCCAGGGGGAGTGGATGTGCTCGAGCGTGTCGGTGACGAGGCTCCACACCTCGATCCCGTCGACGTCGCGGCGCAGGTCGCCGAACGGGGCGGCGCGGCCCGCCCGGCCCAGCAGCCAGCCCCCGCGCGAGAACGGGTGCGCGGCGATCGCCAGGCCGCCGGCCGCGTGCACCTCGTCGAGGATGGCCGCGAGCGTGCGCCCGCGGTGGCGGACCGGGCGCGACGGCCCGAGCGCGAGCGTGTGGCTGCCGTGCGCGGGGGAGATCTCGTGGCCGGCGGCGACGAGCACGCCGTCGTGCCAGCCGGCCTGCGCCATCGCGCGCGTGTCGTCGTGGTCGGTGACGACGACCGCGTGCGCGCCCGTCCGCGCCGCCGCGGCCGCGATCTCGGGCACCGTGCCCGTGCCGTCGGAGTGGACCGAGTGCACGTGCACGACGCAGGTCAGCTCGGCTGCGTCCATCGGCCGCTGACGGTAGCCGGGCGGGGGCGGGCGCCCATGGCGCCCGCCCACCGCCGCGAGGGTCAGCCCGCCTTCTGGCGCCGGCGCGACGTCGCCGCGTCGACGACGACCGCGCCCAGCAGCACGGCGCCCGTGACCATGAACTTCGTGTCCGAGCTGTAGGCCAGCAGGTCCATGCCGTTGTTGATCGAGCCGATGACCAGCGCGCCCAGCAGCGCCGACCACACGCGGCCGCGGCCGCCGAACAGCGAGGTGCCGGCGATCACCGGGCCGGCGATCGCCAGCAGCAGCAGGTCCGACCCGCCGGAGGACTGGTTGACCGCCAGCAGGCGCGAGGCGAGCATGATGCCGCCGCACGCCGCCATCGCCGACGCGAGCGCGAACACCGCCACGCGGATGCGCCCGACGCGGATGCCGGCGCGGCGCGCCGCCTCCTCGTTGCCGCCGACCGCGTAGATGTGGCGGCCGAAGCGGGTGCGCTGCGTGATGTAGTCGAACAGCATCACGAAGCCGACGAGGATGCACAGGGCCAGCGGCAGGCCGCGGTCCTGGTTGACGATCCACACGGTGACGACGACCGGGATCGCGATCGCGACGATCCGGGCCGCGAGGACCCCGACCGGCGCCGCCTCCAGGCCCGCCTTGATCCGCTCCCGGCGCCCGTTCAGCGTGACCGCCGCGTACACGGCGATCAGCACGATCGCGATGCCCCAGCCGACCGCGTCGTCGAAGAACGTGCCGGCCAGGTCCACGATGAACGGGGCGTTGATGTTCACCGTGCCGGTGTCGCCCAGCACCCACAGCAGGGCGCCCTGCCAGCCCAGCAGGCCGGCCAGCGTCACCACGAACGACGGGATCCCGAAGTGCGTGTGGATGAAGCCCTGGAAGGTCCCGATCGCGGCCCCGGCGGCGACCGCGACGAGGACGGCCGGCACGGGGGCCCAGCCGTGCTTGACGTTCAGCACGGCCATGATCGCCGCGCACAGGCCCGAGACGATCGCGATCGACAGGTCGATCTCGCCGAGCAGGAGCACGAGCACGACGCCGACCGAGATCAGGCCGATGCCCGCGATCTGCAGCGAGAGGTTGGTGAGGTTCGTCGCGGACAGGAAGCGGTCGTGGGCGAGGCCGAAGATGATCCAGATGACCGCGAGCGTGATGAGCACGCGCAGCGAGCCGAACTCGCCCTGCGCGAAGCGGCGCAGGAACTCGCGCGGGGTCCGCGGCACCGAGACCGCCTCGGACTGGACGGCGGCGGACGAGGAGCTCACGACGCCTCCTTCCCGTTCGAGCGCAGCCCGGTGATCGCGGCCACGACCTCCTCGCGGGTGGTCTCGGCGGCCTGGAAGTCGCCGTTGGGCCGCCCGAGGTACAGGACGTTGATGCGGTCGGCGACCTCGAACACGTCGGCCATGTTGTGGCTGATGACGACGACGCCGAGGCCGCGGTCGCGCAGGCGCCGGACGAGCGCCAGCACCTGCTTGGTCTGCGGTACGCCGAGCGCGGCGGTCGGCTCGTCGAGGAGCACGACCTTCGGCTCGCCGAGGAGCGACCGCGCGATCGCGACCTGCTGGCGCTGACCGCCCGACAGTGAGGCGACCTCGGTGCGGACGCTGGGGATCGTCGTCGAGAGGGTCCCCAGCAGCTCCTTGGCCCGCTGCTCCATGCGCGTCTCGTCGAGCTGGGCGACGATGTGGACGAGCTCGTGCCCCAGGAACAGGTTGCCGACGACGTCGAGGTTGTCGGCCAGCGCCAGGTCCTGGTAGACGGTGGCGACGCCGAGGTCCGCCGCATCCTGCGGGCTCTTGACGTCGACCACCTGGCCGTCGAAGCGGTACTCGCCCGCGTCGGCGGAGTAGATGCCCGACATGATCTTCACCAGCGTCGACTTGCCGGCGCCGTTGTCACCGACGAGCGCGACGACCTCACCGGCGTAGACGTCGAAGTCGACGCCGTCCAGCGCTTGGACCGCCCCGAACCGCTTCGAGATCCCCCGAAGCGACAGGACGGGTGTGGATGCAGTCATGTCGGGCAGTCTCCCCCTTCTGTCGTGGGAACGCGGCCTAGCCGCCGATCCCGGCCTCCTCGCAGGCCTGCTGGTACTCCGGCGTGCAGATCTGGTCCACGGTCCAGAACCCGTCGGCGATGATCGTGTCGTTGATGTTGTCCACGGTGACCGCGACCGGCTCGAGCAGGACCGACGGGACCATGCCCTGGCCGTTGTCCTCCTCGCCGTTGACCAGGCCCGCGGGCGGATCCTCGCCCTTCAGCAGCGCGAACGCGAGCTCCGCGGCCGCCTCGGCCTCGGGCTTGATCGCCTTGTAGACGGTCATGTACTGCTCACCGGCGACGATCCGCTGGATCGCGGCCAGCTCGGCGTCCTGACCGGTGACCGGGATCTGCTTGGGGTCCATGCCGGCGGACTTCATCGCGGCGATCGCGCCGCCCGCGGTGCCGTCGTTGGCGGCGTAGACGCCCTTGATCTTGTCCTTGCCGACGGCGGTGATCGCCTGCTCCATCTCCTGCTGGGCCTTGTCGGGCGACCAGTCCGGGGTGTCGTACTCCTTGGCGATCTCGACCCCGCGCTCCTCGAAGACCGAGTTCGAGCCCTGCTTGAACAGCTTGGCGTTGTTGTCCGTCGGAGCGCCGTTGATCTTCACGATCGGGCCCTTCGGGTTGCCGTCCTCCTCGAGCTTGTCGCTCAGCGACGTCGCCTGCAGCTCGCCGACCTTGGTGTTGTCGAACGAGATGTAGTAGTCGACCGGCGCGTCGAGGATCAGGCGGTCATAGGAGATGACCGGCACGTCGGACTGCTTGGCTCGATTGACGATCGCCGCGGCGGACGCCGAGTCGACCGGGTCGAGGACCATGACGTCGACGCCCTCGGTCAGCGCGGCCTCGGCCTGGTTCTGCTGCTTGGAGACGTCCTGGTCGGCGTTCGAGTAGACGATCTCGCAGTTCGGGCACAGCTCCTTCATCTTGTTCTCGAAGCCGGGCCGGTCCTGCGACTCGTACCGCGCGGTCTTGGACTCGGGCAGCAGGAGCGCGATCTTGCCGCTCACGTCGCCGCCGTCCTGGGTGGCGGCCTGGGTGGCGCCGCCGCTCGTGCTGGTGGAGCTGTCGTCGTCGTCGCCGCAGGCGCCGATCGCCAGCGCGCCGGCGCCGATGGCGACGACCGAAAGGATGGTTCGCATGTTCATGGTGTGGGGCTCCTCCTCAGGACCCGCTGGCGGCCAGGCCGCCTGTCGCTTGCATCAGGGGGCGGTCGGCCTCGCCGATGGCGAGCGCGATCGCCCCGCACACTTCCGCCTGCTCGCCCAGCAGCCCGGTCGTCACCTCGGCGTCCTCCGCGGCCGAGGGGATCGCGTAGCGGCGCAGCGCGCCGCGCATCGGATCCAGCAGCAGGTCGCCGGCGGCGCTCAGATCGCCGCCGACGATGATCCGCGCCGGGTTGAGCAGGTTGCACAACATGGCCACCGCCCGGCCGATGTGCTGGCCGGCGTCGGCGATGACCCGCCGGCACCCGGGGTCGCCCCCGCGCGCCAGCCCGATGACGTCCTCGATCGCGAGGTTCGTCCCGTGGGTGCGGCTGAGCTGCTCCAGGAGGCCGGGCGTCGCCGCCACGGTCTCCAGGCAGCCGCGGTTGCCGCAGCGGCACACGTGCCCGTCCTCGTCGACGAGCAGGTGGCCGAGCTCTCCGGCCGTCCCGCCGGCGCCGTGGTGGATGCGGCCGCCGACGATCAGGCCAGCGCCGATGCCGGTGCTGACCTTGATGTACACGATCTCCTGGGCCCCGCGCCCGGCGCCGAACAGCGCCTCGCCCAGCGCGCCCAGGTTGGCGTCGTTCTCGACGACGACGGGCAGGCCCAGGCGGCGCTCCATCTCCTCGCCGACCCGCACGTCGACCCAGCCCGGCAGGATCGAGCTCGAGCCGACGCTGCCGGTCCGGTGGCGGATCGGGCCGGGCACGCCCATGCCGACGTTGATCACGCGGTCGCGGGGGACCTCGGCGGTGGCGAGGACCTCCTCGACCAGCTCGGTCGCGGTCTCGAAGCCGTCCCGCGCGGACTGGTCGACGTCGAGCGCGCGCTCGGCCTGGGCCAGGATCGTCTGGGACAGGTCGGCGACCGCCACCCGCAGGTGCGAGTGGCCGATGTCGATGCCGAGCGCGGCGCCGGCCGAGCGGTCGAGGGCCAGCAGCACCGGCGGACGGCCGGCGCCGGTCGTGTCGCGCTGGTCGGTCGGCTCCCGCTCGGCGACCAGGCCGCGTGAGATCAGCTCCGTGACGAGGGTCGACACGGTCGTTCGGGAGAGGCCGGTCTGACGGGCGATCTCCGCCCGGCTGGCGACCCCCTGCGCGAGGAGCACGTCGATGACGCGCAGGAGGTTGTGCTCGCGGAGCGACTCGAGCGACCCGGTGCGCGATGAGAGTCCCACGGCACCGGTCATGGTCGGACGCGAACGCGAATTTGTCAAGACTCCGGAGTTAAGCCTGTGCTATCTCGGACAATATGTCCGAGATCTGGACTAACGGGGAAAGCGTACCCGGCCGCGACCCGCCTCCAGGGCGCGTCGTCGTATCCTCAAGCGCCCACGGATGCCCGACCTGTCCCTGCCGGAGACCCCCACGAGCCCGCCGCCCGGGATCTCCGTTCATGCGGTCGACGGGCCCGGATCGATCGAGCGGCTCCTGGCCGGCGTCGGCGGGACGGACGACCTGGTCGACGCGGCGATGATGGAGGCGGCCGCCTCCACGCAGCGGCCGGTGATCCTCGAGGCCGAGGACGGGGAGCGCGTGACGTTCCCGCTCCTGGCGACCGACGCGAGCGTCCTCGGCGCGACGTTCTCGATCCCGCTCGAGCAGGCGTGGGCGCTGCTGCCGGCGACCGAGCGGCTCGTGCCGCTGCGGGTCACGCCGCGCCGCGCCGCCGTGTCGGTGTTCGCCTGGCAGGTGCGTCGCGGCACCTACGGCGCGTACCACGAGCTCGGCGCCGCGATCCCGGTCATCCTCGACGCCGCCAGGCCGCCGGCCCCGGCGCCGCCGTCGCTGTGGCGCGACCCGGCGATCGGGATCTACGCGGTCGAGCTGCCCGTCGACAGCGAGCGCGTGGCGCGCGCAGGCGCGGCGATGATGGGGCTGCCGCACGTCGTCGGGGAGGCGACGCTCGAGATCGGGGACCGCGGCGGGCGAGCCACGTTCGCGCTCGACGGCGACCCGACCGCCGAGCTGCAGGTGCGCCTCGGCCGCTGGCCGCACCACCGCCGCGTCGACCTGTCCTTCCAGGCGTACTCGCTGCTCGACGGGCGCATCGTGCGCACCCGCTACCTGGGCGTGGGGGCCGGCTACCGCGGCCGGCGCGGCACCGCGACGGTGACGTTCGGCGAACAGCGGCGGGCGCAGCGCCTCGGGCGCCTGGAGCTCAGCCGGCGGCCGCTGGAGCTGCGGGTCGTCGCGCGGATGAACTGGATCGCCGCGACGCCCGAGGACGCTGGCGCCATCTAGGGGAACGCTCGCCCTGGGGGCGAGGCTCCCTCAGCGGGTATTCGCCCGAGGGCGAAACCCGCGGCCGCCGCTAATGGGTGATGGCGGGGCCGCAGGCCTCGATGTCGGCCCGCAGCCGGTCGGCACGCTCGGCGGTCCAGCGGCCCGTGACGACGAGCCGGTCGAGCAGCTCCTCGACGGCGTCGAGCGCCTCCTGGGCGGCCGGGTCGGCCGTGATGTCCTCGCAGAACAGCAGCGTGTCGGCCGACTCGCGCAGCAGGTCCTGCTCGGCAGGCTGCAGCTTCGTCGGGCCCACCTCGGCCAGGGTGGCCGTCACTCGTCCGTACGCTTGAGCACGCTCGGAGGTCATCGGCACTCACGGTAGCGTCCCACGCGTGCTGCTGCGGCCAGTCGACGACGGGGTCCTCGCGATCGGGCAGGCCTCCCACGCCTGGGTGTCGGGTCAGCTCGCCCGCGCGTGGCGCCCGCGGCCCCAGCCGTGGGAGGACGTCTGCCTGGCCGCCGAGCAGCACGATGTCGGGATGGCGCTGTGGGACCTGACCCCGGCGCTGAACCCGCGCACCGGCCTGCCGCAGACGTTCGTCGAGATGGACCTCGCCACGCACCTGCGGCTGTGGCACGCCGCCCCGGCGCGGCTGTTCACGCAGAGCCGCTACGCCGCGCTGCTCGTGTCGCTGCACGGCACGAAGCTGTACGGGCGCCGCGACCTGTCGGCGACCGACCCGGCCGAGGCCGACCAGATCCGCGCCTACCTGGCCGACCAGCGCGCGCTGCAGCAGCGCCTCGCGGACGAGGTCGGGGCCGACTGGGAGACGCTGCGCGCCCAGCAGTCGCTGATGTTCGCCTGGGACGGACTGTCGCTCGCGCTGCTGCTCGGCTGGGACCCCTACGAGGTCGGGGGCGTCACGCTGCGCGACGGCGCCGTCGTGGACCCGTGGCCGTTCGCCGGCGACGAGCTGACCGTCGTCTGCGAGGGCCGGCGCCTGCGCGGGCGCTTCACCGACGAGGCCGAGCTGCACACGGCGCTCGAGCGGGCGCCGCTGGAGCGGCTGTCGTTCACGCTTCGCCCGCCGTCATGAGGCCCGAGCTCGAGGGCGTGCCGGAGACGGCGCTGTTGACGCTGCATCTGCGCGCCACCGAGGCGCGCCGGCGCGACGCGGTCCTCTACGACCCGTGGGCGGTGGAGCTCGTCGAGCGCATCGACTACCCGTTCGCGCAGCGCTTCGGAACCGAGATCGGCCTGGCGGCGCAGTGGCAGGCGCTGCGCTCGCGGACGTTCGACGACGCGGTCCGCCGCTTCCAGGCCGACTGCCCGGGCGGGCTCGTCGTCGCGCTCGGCGACGGGCTGGAGACCGGCTTCTGGCGCACCGACGACGGGCGCGTGCGGTGGCTGAGCGTCGACCTGCCGGCGACCGCGACGCTGCGCCGGGCGCTGCTGCCCGACGAGGAGCGCCGCCGCACGATCGCGGGCTCGGTGCTCGACGACGACTGGCTTGACGAGGTCGACGCCGCCCGCGGGGTGCTCCTGGTCGCCCAGGGGGTGCTCATGTACCTGCGCCCGCCCGACGTGCACGGCCTGCTGGACCGCTGCGCCGCCCGCTTCCCGGGCGCCGCGTTCGTGTTCGACACCGCGCCGCGCTGGTTCGCGCTGCTGGCCTCGCGCGGGCTGCTGCGCACGCCGTCGGGCTACGTCGCGCCACCGATGCCGTGGGGCTTCGACCTGCTGGAGCGCCGCCGGCTCGCGCGCCGGCCGGGGATCGCCCGGCTGCGCGAGCTGCACCTGCCGCCGGGCCGCGGCGCCGCGCTCGGCCTTGCCTACCCGCTGCTCGACCGGGCGCCGCTGCTGGGCGACGTCACGATGCGGGTGCTCGAGGCGCGCTTCGCCGGGTGATCACGGCAGGACGCCCTCGATCGACAGCAGCGCGGCCTTGCGCTCCAGCCCGCCGGTGTAGCCGCCCAGCCCGCCGCCGCTGCGCAGCACGCGGTGGCAGGGCACGACGATCGGGATCGGGTTGCGGCCCAGCGCGGTGCCGGCGGCGCGGATCGCGCGCTCGTTGCCGGCGCCCGCGGCGACATCGCGGTACGTGCGGGTCTCGCCGAACGGGATCGCGGTCGCGGCGCGCAGGACGCGGCGGCCGAAGTCCGTGCGGACCAGGCCGAGGTCGAGCGGCAGGTCGAAGCGCGTCCGGCGCCCGGCGAAGTACTCGTCGAGCTCGCGGCGCACGTCGTCCAGGCGGGCCGGCGCCTCCAGCACGCGCGGCGACAGGCGGGTCGCGAGCTGCTCGGCGACCGCGTCGACGCCGCCGTTGACGTCGGCGTAGGAGAGGACGGCCAGGCCGCGCGGGGTGCGGGCGGCGACGAGCGTCCCCAGCGGCGAGTCCACGGCCGCGTAGGCGACGTCGAGCAGCCCGGCGTCGGCGGCGCGGTCGATCAGGCGGTCGACCAGGTCGGGCGGGGGAGCGGACGAGGGCGGGGTGAGCGGGGTCATGCGGGCTGCACCTCCTGGCGCAGGGACTGGAGCCCGTCGGCGATGCGCCGGCGGGCGGCCTCGGCGCTGATGCCGAGGGCCTGGGCGACCTCCATGGGGCGCAGGTCGCCGGCGTAGCGAAGGGTGATGGCGGCGCGCTGGCCGGGCGGCAGCGCCCGCACCGCCTCCCACAGGTCGTCCTCCTCGGACGCGCGGGGGGCGGGCGCGGCGGCGCGCTCGGGGAGCGTGTCGCTGGGGATGGGGCGGCGGGCGCGGGCGCGGTGCACGTCGATCGCCTTGCGGTGGGCGATCGTCACCAGCCACGCCTCGACGTTGGCGTCGTCGGGGAGGCGCGGGTAGGCGCGCAGCGCCGACAGCCACGCCTCCTGGAAGGCGTCCTCGGCGTCCTCGCGCCCGGCGGTGGCCACGCACACGCGCCACACGGTGTCGCGGTGGCGGTCGAGCACCTGTTGGAACGGGATCACGGTGGGCAGACGCGGCGGGCGGTCGGGGCGTGAGGTCGGCGATCAGTCGTGGCGGTGGAAGCCCTCGCCGGCCAGGATGCCGGTCCGGCCCTCGGCCACGAGCCGGCGCAGCAGCGGCGCGGCCCGGTAGCGCTCCTCGCGCCGCTCGTCGTACAGCGCGTCGAGCACGCCGAGGACGTGGTCGAGGCCGATCTCGTCGCCCCAGCGCAGCGGGCCGCGCGGATGGTTGAGGCCGAGGACCATGCCGGTGTCGAGGTCGTCGATCGTCCCCACGCCCTCGCCGATCGCGAACGCGGCCTCGTTGACGAGCTGGCAGACGATACGTCCGAGCACGAGCCCGGGCGCGTCGCCGACCCACTCCGTGCGGAGGCCCAGGCTCGCGAAGAAGCCCTCGGCGGCCCGGGCCGCGTGGTCGCTGGAGTCGGACGAGCGCGTCAGCTCCACGAGCCCGCCGGGCGCGAGCGGCGGCAGGGCGTGGAAGCCGACCGACGTGCCGCCCGGGTCGAGCTGGGCCAGCGAGCCGTCGGCCAGCAGCAGCGCCTGCGGCCCGCCCTGCAGCGGGTGCTCGTCGGGCTGCGCGCCGCAGTCGAGGATCAGCTCGGGCACCTCGCCCTCGACGTCCTCGGGCACGCGCACGTCCCAGCCGGCGTCGTCGGCGAGCATCCGCAGCTCGTGGGCGACGACGAGGTCGCCGGCGATCACGACCAGGCGCCCGCCGCCGGCCGTCGCGTCCGGCTCGGGCGGCGCCGGCGGGTGCGGCGGCCGCTGCGCGCGGCCGTCGGCGTCGTAGGCGTACCAGCCGCGGCCCGTCTTGCGCCCGAGCCGCCCGGCGGCGACCATCCGCGCGCTCAGCGGGCTGGGGCGCCAGCGCGGCTCGCCGAACGACTGCTCGAAGAAGGATCGCGCGATCGCGAGGTTGACGTCGATGCCGATGAGGTCCTGCAGCTCGAAGGGGCCCATCGGGAAGCCGCCGCCGAGGCGCACGATCCGGTCGACCTGCTCGACGGTCGCGACGCGCTCGGTCACCAGCCGCTGGGCCTCCAGCACGAACGGCCGGTTGGCGCGGTTGACGAGGAAGCCGATCGTGTCGGCGGCGCGGACGACCTCGCGGCCGAGCGCGGCGGCGAGGGCCGCGGCCCGCTCCAGCGCGGGCGGCTCGGTCTCGTCGCCGGCGACCAGCTCGACGAGCCGCATCCGGTGCGGCGGGTTGAAGAAGTGCAGGCCCACGACCCGCTGCGGGCGCGGGACGTCGCGGGCGACCGCGGTGACCGACAGCGACGACGTGTTCGTCGCCAGCACGCAGTCGTCGCCGGCGACGGCGGCGATCCGGCCCAGCAGGTCGCGCTTGAGGTCGAGGTGCTCGGGGACCGCCTCGATCACGACGTCGCAGGCGGCGAGGTCGTCGAGCGCGGGCGCCGCGCGCACGTGCCCGGCGACGGCGTCGGGCAGGCGGCCCAGCGCGCGCTCGAGCGCCGCCGGGTCGGCGTCGTGCAGCAGGGTCGCGACGCCGTGCTCGCCGGCCAGCCGCGCGATGCCGGCGCCCATCGTGCCGGCGCCGACGACGCCCAGTCGCGGCGCGCTCATCCCGCGCCGCCCGGCTCGCCGCGCAGCACCGCCAGGCCCGCGCGCTCGCCGGCGAACGCCAGGCGCGGCAGGGCGTCGAGCGCCAGCCAGGCGGCGTCGGACTTCTCCGCGTCGAGCCGCAGCGGGGCGGGGTCGCCGAGCACGCGGCACAGGTACCCGATGTCGACGGTCCAGCGCTCGTCGCCGTAGCGGCTCGTGAACGCGCCGAGGATGCGCTCGACCGCGATCTCCAGCCCGGTCTCCTCGCGCAGCTCGCGCCGGATCGCGTCCTCGGGCGCCTCGCCCGCCTCGACGAACCCGCCGGGCAGGTCCCACTGCGCGAAGAACGGCTCCCGGGCCCGCTCGAGCACGAGGTAGCGGTCCTGCGCGTCGCGCACGAACGCGAACACGGTCACGGCCGGGTTGTCGTAGTGGACGAAGTGCCCGCGCGGGCACGCCGGACGGCCCGCGTCGGGGCGGCCCTCCGGGATCGGCTGCAGCGCCGTGGCGCACAGCGGGCAGAAGCGGAAGTCGGGCACGGGAGGGGATGGTGCCAGGGCGACCTGCCATCCTGCCGCGCCATGGCTCGGTTTCTGATCGTCGGCGGTGGACAGCGCGCGCTGGAGCTCGCGCGGGAGCTCAGCGGGGAGGGGCACGCCCCGCGCCTCACGACGCGCGACCCGTCGCGGCGCGCCGAGATCGAGGCGGCGGGCGCCGAGTGCGTCATCGCCGACCCCGACGTGGTCGGGACGCTGCGCTACGCGCTCGACAACGTGACGATCCTGCTGTGGCTGCTGGGCACCGTCGACGCCGATCCGCTGCACGGCTCGCGCTGGAAGATGATGCTCGAGCGGACGATCGACTCGACCGTGCGCGGCGTGATCTACGAGCGCGGCACCGACGCCGGCGAGGCGCTGACGCGCGAGATGGCCGAGTACAACGGCATCCCGTACGCGATCGTCGACGCGCGGTCGGCCGACTGGATCGGCGACGTGCGCGCCGCCATCGACCGCCTCCTCTAGCAGTCGCGCACGCCGATCGCGGCCAGCCGCTCGGCCGCCTGGCGGTCGCCCGCGGTCAGGCCGGCGCGGGCGGCCGCGACGACCACCTGCGGGGGCGACCCGCGGTCGATCTGGTCGCGCACGAGGCGCAGGCGGCTGGCCTGGCTCAGCAGCGCGCGCTCGGCCTCCTCGTGCGCCTCGGCCAGGCGGTCGGGCGGGGTGAGGTCGATGAGCGTGCGCGCGGCGCGGGTCGCCGTGCGCTCCGCTCGCTTGATGGTCGCGATGCCCTGCTCGGGCGTGCGGGCCCCCAGCGCGGCCAGGCCCTGGGCGCCGGTGCTCGCGCCGGGGCAGGCGCGGGCCGCGCGGGCCGCGTAGTCGGGCGTCGGCTCGTCACCGCCGCAGCCGGCCGCCGCGAGGACGACGACCGTGGCGAGCGCCCGCGATGCGCGCGCGCCCGCGCGCCTCATGCCGCCTCGGCGTCCAGGAGCGGGGCCAGGCGCTCGAGCAGGTCCGACACCATCCGCGCGGTCGCGCCCCAGATGAGGTGCTCGCCGACGGCATAGGTGTCGGCCATGAACGGCACGCCGCGGCGCAGCAGCCGGCGGCGCTCGTAGCCGGCGCGCAGCTCGAGCAGCGACGGCTCGATCACGGTCGCCACCTCGCGCGGCGACGGCGTCCACCGGTGGCCGGGCTCGATCAGCCCGACGAACGGATACACCGCGTAGTTGGTGGCGATCGTCGGGGTCGGCTGCAGGGCGCCGACGAGCCGCACGTCGGCGGCGGGCAGGCCGATCTCCTCCTCGGCCTCGCGCAGCGCCGTGATCCGCAGGTCGGTCTCGTCGTCGTCCTGGCGCCCGCCGGGGAACGAGATCTCGCCGGCGTGGCGGCGCAGGTCGTCGCGGCGGCGTGTGAGGACGGCGTGCAGGCGCCCCTCCGTCCGGTACAGCGGCACGAGCACGGCCGCGTCGATGCGCCCGTGGACGTCCAGGGCGGCCGCCTCGGCCGGGTCGAGCAGGCAGGCGGCGAGCTGTGCGGCGAGGTCGCTCAGGCGGTCAGCTCGGCGGTCTCGACACGCTCGTGGAACATGACCTCCCCGTCGAGCGTGCGGTGGATCGGGCACTTCGCGGCGATCACGCGCAGCTTGGCGACCTGCTCCTCGCTGAGGTGGTCCGAGAGGCGCAGGACCAGCTCGAAGCGGGTCGGGGCGCCCCGCTCGGCGGGCTGGTACTCGCAGTCGACCTCCAGCGGGCCGATGTCCCACCCCTTGCGCTGGGCGTACATCGCCATCGTGACCGCCGTGCAGGAGGCCAGCGACGCCGCCAGCAGCTCCTGCGGACTCGGGCCGGCGTCCTCGCCGCCCACCTCGGGCAGCTCGTCGGCCGTGATCCGGTGGTGGCGGATCCGGATCGACTGACGGAGCGGACCGGTGCGCCGGGACGTGGCCTTCATGACGTCCATGCTACCCCCGGCCGGGGGGCGGCTAGGTGAGCGGGTTGAAGAGCAGCCCGGTCGGCAGCTTCGGGAAGAAGTACGTGCTCTTGGGCGGCATCGACTCGCCCGCCTCGGCCACCGCGATGACCTGCTCGACCGGGGTCGGCCGCAGCACGAACGCGACGTCGAAGGCGCCCGACTCGACCAGCTCGCGGGCCTCCGCGGCGGTCCGCGCGTAGCCGAAGCGGCGCAGGTGGGAGATGTCGTCGTCGGTGAGCTCGAGCGGGCCCTTCAGCAGCAGCGCCTCGAGGACGGCGGCGTCGAGGCGGCGGTAGGGCTCGGCGCGGTCGGCCAGCGCGGCGTCGGCGATCGCCTGGTCGCGCAGGTCGAGGCGGAACGGCCGCTTGAAGTGCGCGTCGATGTAGCCGAGCGACAGCGGCCCGCCGGCCGGCCCGGGGGCGAGCTCGTCGGTCTCGGCGACCTCGAAGTCGCGCCGGATCGCGGCCTCCAGCGCCTCCTGCTGGGCGGGCGTGGTGTCCTTCACGAGCCGGTGCGTCGGGAAGATCGTGAGCCCCGGGTCCTGGAGCGCGACGAGGCACATCAGCACGTAGCGGTGCGGGCCCTCGCCGCCGCTCTCCTCGGCGTAGGCGCGGGCGGTCTCGTAGCGGTGGTGGCCGTCGGCGATCAGCAGCTCGGCGTCGGCGAGCGCCTCCTGGACGGCGGCGATCGCGGCCGGGTCGTCGACCCGCCACAGGCGGTTGCGCGTGCCCTCGTCGTCGGGCGCGTCGGCGAACGGCTCGGCCTCGGCGAACGGGGCGAGCGCGCGCCAGGCCGCCTGCTCGGGGTCCGAGTACAGGCTGAAGATCGGCGACAGGTTCGCCTTCGTCGCGCGGGTCAGGCGCAGCCGGTCCTCCTTGGGGCCGGGGTGGGTGCGCTCGTGCGGACGGATGCGCCCGGGGCCGTAGTCGGTCACGCGCACCCGGCACAGGAAGCCCTGGCGGGTCAGCTGGCGCCCGTCGGGGCCGGTGTAGTCCTGGCGCAGGATCCACACGGCCGGGCCGTCGTCCTCGACGACCGCGCCCTCCTCGCGCCATGCCGCGAGCGTCCGCGCCGCGGTCGCGTACGGGTCGTCGCCGCCCTGCGGCAGGTCGATCGCGACGACGTTGTGCGGCGAGCGCGCCAGCAGCGCCGCGCGCCGGGCGTCGTCGATCACGTCGTAGGGCGGGGCGATCACGTCGCGCAGGGGGCCGGCGACGGCGGGGTCGTAGCGCAGCGCGACCAGCGGTTGGATCTCGGCCATCGGGCCGGACCCTACTCAGCGCGCGCCGAAGTCGGTCGTGTAGGTCGCCGCCGGCAGGTCGCCGACCGGCTGCGGAGCGCCGCGGGCGATGCCGATGCCGATCTCGCGCAGCTCGGCGTCGAGGATCGTCCGGCGGTGGCCCGGCGAGCGCATCCAGCGCGCGACGATCCGAGCGGGCGAGGCCAGCGAGCCCGCGCCCCAGGCGATGTTCTCGCCGAGCCTGCGCCACGGGGTGTAGCCGGCGGCCTCGACGCGCTGGTGCATCGTCGAGCCGCGCGGGCCGACGTGGTCGAAGAAGCTCAGGCGCACCATCTGCCGCGAGTAGCGGGTCGCCGCGCGGGCGAGGCGCCGGTCGGCCTTCAGCGGCGCGAGCCCGCGCACCCGCCGCTCGTGGTTGATGAGGCACAGCGTCGCCGCGCGGGCCGCCGCGAGCTCGCCGCGCTGCGGCACCGCGGCCGCGCTCGCGCAGGCGGCCTGCGCGCTCGCGGGCGTCCCGCCGGCCAGCGCCACCAGGGCCGAGATGGCCGCCGCGACGGCGGCTTTCCCCCTGCTGAGGTGGGTCATCGGTGCCTCACGGTACGCGGTTGCCCGGTCGGCACGCGACCGAAAAGCGCCCCGGGCAGGACTCGAACCTGCGACCCGCGGCTTAGAAGGCCGCCGCTCTATCCAGCTGAGCTACCGGGGCGGGCGGGTCGGAAGCGTAGACCGCGCGGCCCCGTGCGATCACCGGTCGCCGGGTTCGCGCGGCGGCCGTCTGCGGCGGATGAAGCCGATGACGATGCCGGCGGCGAGGCCGGCGAGGGAGCCCGCGATGATGGCGCCGAGGATCGACACGCCGCAAGGGTACCCCTATCGTCCGGACCGTCGGGGCGTGGCTCAGCCTGGTAGAGCGCCGCGTTTGGGACGCGGAGGTCGCCGGTTCGAATCCGGCCGCCCCGACTTCGGCGGATCGGACGGAGGCCGGCGGGTCCGAGATGCGGCGATGGCATAATGCGCCGCCGTCATTGAACGGCCAGATGGATTGGCGGTGCGGCGGTGAGAGCTCGATCGTTCAGCCGGTGGGTTGCGGCGGTGCTGGCGGCAGGCGCCGCCCTGGTGTTCTCGGCGATGCAGGCGGCGGCGGCGCACGCCGACGTGTGCGCCCCGAACACCGCTGCGTCCGGGACGCAGGCGTTCCAGTACACGGGGGCGGAGGACACGTGGGTCGTGCCGCCGGGCGTCAACTGGATCTGGGTCACCGTGCTCGGCGGCGCGGGCGGCGAGGAGGACCACTCCGCCCCGGGCGGCAACGGCAGCGGCGTGCGGACCTATCTGCGCGTCGACCCGGGCGCGTGCCTGGCCATCTACGTCGGCGAGTACGGCTGGGGCCACGGCGGCTGGGGCTGGGGCAACGGCGGCGACCACGGCTACGTCTACGGCGACGCCGCCGGCTACTCCGGCGCCGGTGGCGGCGGCGCGAGCGCGATCGTCGGCGGCTGGGGCCTGGTCGTCGCCGGCGGCGGCGGCGGCAACGGCGCCGGCGACTTCGACCAGGCCGGGCGCGGCGGGGCCGGCGGCGACGGCGGCCCCACCCCCGCCACCGGCGAGAACGGCCACGGCGAGTACGGCGGCGCCGGCGGGTGCGGCGGCTGCGCCAACGGCGTCAACGGCGATCACGGCGAGAACACCGACGCCAACAGCGGCGCCAGCGCCGGCGGTGGCGGCGGCGGCGGCTACTTCGGCGGCGGCGGGGGTGCCGCCGGCACCTTCAACGGCGGCGACGGCGGCGGCGGTGGCGGCGGCGGTCTGTCCTACCTGGGGTCCGGGACCGCCGGGGTCACCTGGTTCTCCCAGCGCCAGTCCGACGGTGACGGCGCGGTGATCATCCAGTGGCCGGCGACCCCGCCCGCCAGCGCGGCGATCGCCCAGACGCCGCAGGAGCGGCGCGACCTGCTCGTCACGCGGGCGGGGACCGTGCGCCTGCCGGTCACCTGCACCCGCACGTCGGGCCGCTGCCGCGGCGTCGCCTACGTGCGCGCGACCGACAGCCGCCGGGTCCTGGCCCGCGGGCGCTACTCGGTCCGCGCCGGCCGCGAGACGACCGTCCTCGCGCGGCTCACGCCGGCGGGCCATGCGGCGCTACGCCGCAGCATGATCGTGCCCGGCCGCCTGCACGCCGGCGCCGGCGTCAGGAGCACCAGCGACGGGCGCGTCAACCTGCACGGCCGCCGCGCCCCCGCGGCCGCGATCCGCACCACCCGGGCGACGGCGACCGCGGACGGTCGCGTGCGCGTGCGCGTCTCGTGCCCGAAGACCGCCCACGCCGGCTGCCGCGGGCGCCTCCGGCTCCACGACCTGGACGACCCGCACTCGTCGAGCGCGCCGCTGCGGATCCGCGCCGGTCGCACCGCCACCGTCGGCGTCCGGCTCACCGCGCCCGCGCGCCGGGCCCTCGCCCGCAACGGCCGGCTCGAGATCCAGGCATCCACCGTGACCCGCCTGCCCACCGGCGTCCCCAACCGCCGCATCCACGACATCCGGATCACCCGCGCCCGCTAGGCCGGCGGCGCGGGCGTCGAGACGCGCGATCGGTCAGAGGTCGTCGTCGTGGTCGTCCTCGTCGCGGTGCGGCATCCGCAGGACGATCACGACGCCGCCCTGGGCGACGGTCAGCGCGCCCGCCTCGGTCCAGAAGGCGCGCTCGAAGGAGTCGGGGTCGAGGACGAAGTAGCCGGTCACGCCGTGGCCGTCGACGCCGACGACGAACACGACGGCGTCGGCGGGGGCCTGCTCGCCGAACACCTCGCGCGCCGCCGGGCCCGCGCTCAGCGCGCCCGTCAGCATCGCGGTGGCGCCGCGCGGGCGGCCCTGCCCGGAGCAGACCAGGACGTCGACCGGACGGCCGATCGTGCCCTGCATGGCGGTCAGCACCTCGACGAAGCTCAGATCGGCCATCCCGTCAGGGTACGGTGGCGGCATGGACTTCGAGGCCGCCCTCAACCAATTGCGGATGTGGTGCGACCGGCCCGTGACGGTCGTGGTCGAGCCCGATCACAGCGTGATGCACGGCCGCCTGCGGGAGCTGGACTCGACGGGCACCGACGGCGCCATGTTCGCGGTCGACCACGAGGACCGGCCCACGACGGGCGTGGCGGTCGCGCTGTTCCGCGACGCGTTCGCCTCGGCCCGGCTGGAGGGCCCCGCGCTCTACGTCCAGCAGGGACGCATGGAGATCATCGTGGTGGATCGGGCAGGAAGGGAAGCTCCGGAGCCAGCCCGCTGACGTTGAACACGCCCTGGACCGCCGGCGGTCCGGGCACCAGGGCGAGCCGGCCGGCCTCCGGTCCGCGGCACGCGGCGACGATCGTGCGCAGGCCGGCGGAGTCGATGAACTCCAGCGGGCGCAGGTCGACGACGACGCGCGTCGCCTCGCTGGCCAGCGCGATCGACAGCGCCTGCTCCAGCTCCTCGGTGGTGTGCAGGTCGAGCTCGCCGCGGGGCAGCACCCACACCTCGCGCTCGCGGGCCTCGAGATCGACGACCAGGGTCTCGTTCATCGCGGCAGCCGTACCCGCGCTCGGGCCGCCGCACACACGGGATGCCGGTTGTCATCCAGGTCACAAGTTCCGGACGGCAGGACGTGGTCGCGGGCCCAAGAACTCGGCGTCGCGGCGACCTAGGGTCGAGCCGACATGAGCCGACTGCACCGCAACGTCAACATCGCCGCCGTCGTCCTGCCGTTCATCGCCTTCATCGTCGCGATCGTCGTGATGTGGGGCTGGGGGGTGACCTGGGTCGACCTGGGCCTGATGGCGTTCATGTACGTGATCACCGGGTTCGGGATCACCGTCGGCTACCACCGCATGCTCACGCATCGAGCGTTCCAGACGTCCAAGCCGGTGGAGTACACGTTCGCGATCCTCGGCTCGATGGCGATCCAGGGCCATCCGATCGAGTGGGTCGCCGACCACCGCAAGCACCACGCGCACACCGACACCGAGGGCGACCCGCACAGCCCGCACGCCGGCTTCGCCGGCGGCGGCATCAAGAACGCGCTGCGCGGCCTGTGGCACGCGCACGTCGGCTGGCTGTTCGTCAACGAGGGCCGCGCGGGCGCGCGCAAGTACGCCCCGGATCTCCTCGAGGACCCGGGCATGCGCCGCATCTGCCGGATGTTCCCGCTGTTCGTGCTCGCGTCGCTGGCGATCCCGGCGATCCTCGGCGGGCTCATCACCTGGTCGTGGTGGGGCGCGCTCACCGGCCTGCTGTGGGGCGGCTTCGTGCGGATCTTCTTCCTGCACCACGTGACGTGGTCGGTCAACTCGATCTGCCACTTCCTCGGCACCCGCCCGTTCGAGATCGACGACCACTCCGGCAACGTCTTCTGGCTCGCGATCCCGTCGTTCGGCGAGGCCTGGCACCACAACCACCACGCGTTCCCGCGCTCGGCCGTCCACGGGCTGCGCAGCCGCCGCCAGATCGACATCAGCGCCGGCCTGATCTGGCTGATGGAGCGGATGGGGCTCGTGTGGAACGTCGTGCGGATCTCGCCCGAGCGCCAGGCGCAGAAGCTGGCGGGCGCCGCCGGCGACGGGGCGGCCTCGCGCGCGCGGGAGACCGTGGGCGCCGCGGGCGACTGAGCGCGCGCTAGCTGGGCCCCAGCTCCCGGGCCCGCTCGATCGCGGCGGCGACCCCGCCGGTCCACGGCTCGCCGTGGCCGAACAGGATCACGTCGGCCTCCACGCCGGCGAGCCGGTCGAGGCTCGCGAGCGCCTGCTCGGTCGAGGCGTTGAAGGCCGCGGGCATGACCTGCGGCCCGGGCCGGCCGGTGAGCGGGTTGCGATGGCACAGCGCGTCGCCGATCAGCAGCACGCCGCGGTCGGGCAGCAGCAGGCTGCAGTGCCCGTGCGTGTGGCCGGGCGTGGCGATGACCGTCGGGCGCCCGGGGACGTCGAGCACCGCGCCGTCCGTGAACGTGTGCAGGTCCTCGATCCGCGGGACGCGCCGCGCGCCGCCCCGGACCATGTGCGCGACGAGCCGGATCGCGGCCGGCCGCCACGCGTACGCGAGCAGGCCGCGCTCGTGGTCGGTGCCGCCCGGGGCGCGCGCCCGCTGCGCGTCGGCGCCGTGGATGTGGACGCGCGCCTGCGCCTCGGTGCGCACGCGCTCGGCGATGCCGAGATGGTCGGTGTGCGCGTGGGTGAGGACCACCGCCTCGACGTCGTGGAGGTCCGCGCCGAGGCGCTCGACGAGCTCGAGCAGCTGGTCGAAGTGCACGGGCAGCCCGGCGTCGACGAGCGTGAAGGCGCCGCTCTCCTCGACGAGGTAGAACCCGACGAACGGGGAGCCGAGGCGGTGGACGCCGGGCGCGACCTGGACGGGCTCGGACACCGTCGGCGAACCTAGCGGACCGGCTCGGCGCCCGCGGCGGCCTGCTCGGCCTCCCACGCGCGGTGCTGGGCGACGACGCGCTCCCACAGGCGGTCGAGGCGCTGGGGCCCGAGCGCTCCGGGGTCGATGCCGAAGACCTCGTCGAGCACGGTCACGAGGTCGTCGCGGTCGTCGAGCACGCGGCGCTCGCTGACGCCGGGGCCGTCGGCGCGCAGCGTCCGCGAGCGCAGCGTCACGATCCGGTCGGGGTAGACGCGCTGGACGACGAGGGTCTGCACGAACTTCGACTCGGGCGAGGTCGCCAGCCGATGGTGGTGGGGCTGGAAGGCGTCGAAGTCGACGACCGGCTCGGCGATGTGGATGCCGGGCAGCGACGACCACTCGTGCGCGGTCAGCCACCAGCCGCCCGCCGGGTCGTCGGCGACCGTCCAGCTCAGCGGGCTCAGGTACGTGCCCGGGCTCAGCGGCAGGATCTCGATCGGACCCTCGCCCAGGCCGGCGTCGGCCAGCCAGCGCTCGCCGTCGACGCGCACGACCAGCGCGAGGTGGTTGATCGGCGCGTCCGGGTCGCGCGGCCCGACGATGCTCTCGTGGCGCTCGACCTCGAACCCGAGCTCCTCCAGCAGCCACGCGAGCACGCCGTTGAGCTCGAAGCAGTAGCCGCCGCGGCCGCCGGTGAGCAGCCGCCGCACGAGCGCGTCGAGGTCGAGGCGGCCGGCCTCTCCGAGCTGCACGGACAGGTCGTCGTAGGGGATCGCGTCCAGATACGCGCGATGGATGGTGCGCAGCCCGTCGAGGGTCGCCGGAGGCGGGCTCGACAGGCCGATGCGGTCGAGCAGAACGGCGGGATCGGGCACCCGGTCACGGTAGACGATCCGCGGCGGCGACTGGGATAGCATCGATCGCGAGAGCGTTTGTCGGGCGATCGCAGCAGTCCACGGCGATGGCGTCTCGCAGGAGGCGTCGCCGTCGGGACCGCGATCGCGGTGGCCGTCGCGGCGCTGGCCCTCACGCGCTCCTCCGATCCCGAGCCCGCGCCCGTCGCGTCCGGTCCCGCGCTCGTCGACGAGGCCGTCCCGGCGCTCGAGGCGTACGTCCGCGGCGCGATGCGGCGCGCCGACGTCCCCGCCGTCGCGGTCGGGATCGTGGCCGGCGACGAGCTCGTCTACGCGCGCGGGTTCGGCACCGGCGCCGACGGCCAGGAGGTCGACGCCGACACCGCGTTCGAGATCGGCTCGGCGACGAAGTCCTTCCTGGGGGCGACGCTCGCGCTCCTGGTCGACCGAGGGCAGCTCGCCTGGGACGACCGCGTCATCGACCACGACCCGGGCCTGCGCTTCGCCGACCCCTGGGTGACGAGGGAGATGCGGATCGCCGACCTGCTCGCCCAGCGCACCGGCCTCGCGCCGTACGCGGCCGACGTCCTCTCGCTGCTGGGCTACGACCCGGAGGACTCGATCGCCGCGTTCGGGCGGCTGCCCGCGCAGTCGAGCTTCCGCTCCGAGTTCGCCTACCAGAACGTGCCCCACCTCGTGGCGAGCCGCATCGTCGCCGACAAGGTCGGGGCGCGCGACTGGAACGAAGCGGTGCGGGACCTCCTCCTGGACCCGCTGGGGATGGACGCGTCGGGCACCTCGGCGGCCGTGCTCACCGAGTCCGACAACGCCACGCGAGGCCATCAGGTGCTCGACGGCGAGCTGCGGGAGGTGGCGCCCGTGAGCCTGCCCGAGCGGGTGTACGGGGCCGGCTCGATCGTCTCCACGGTGCGCGACATGAGCCGCTGGATCCGCTTCCAGCTCGGGCGGGGTCGCATCGACGGCCGCCAGGTGCTCTCGCGCGAGCAGCACGCGGCGACGTGGCAGCCGCGCGTCGCGGTGACCGGGGACTTCGCCCGGCGGATGGAGCAGGTGCCCGGCGCCACCCAGCTCTCGTACGCGACCGGCTGGTTCGTCCACTCCGTGCCCGAGGGCCGGATCGTCGAGCACGGCGGCACCACGCTCGGCTACACGTCCGCGGTGCGCCTGGACCCCGACCGCGACCTCGGGGTCGTGGTCCTCACCAACCAGGCCCACGAGGGTGGGATCGCGATCCCGATCGCCAAGGTCGCCTTCGACCTCCTGCAGGGTCGCGAGCCGCGCGACCCGCTCGCCGACCGGCCCGTCGCGCCCGCCGCGCCGGACGCGGACGACGAGCCGGACGCCGACACGACGGCGCTGCGCGCCGCGCTGGCCGGCACCTACCGCCACCCGGTCGCCGGCCGCATGCGCCTCGTCGAGCGCGACGGGGCGCTGTGGACGCGGTTGGGGCCCAAGCGGGTGCGCGCGCGGCTGGACGTCGCCGCCGAGCCGCCGTTCGCGCTGACCTGGCACGTCGACGACCAACCCGACGGTCCCGTGATGACGGCGCCCGTCGTCCCCACGCGGGCGCGCGGGCGCGTCGAGGCGCTCGCCGTCGCCGACATCGTGTTCACGCGCGTCGGCTAGCTCACGGAGGCCCCGCGTTGCTAGCTTCTATGCCCGAACCCTGGTGGGCGTAGCTCAGCTGGTAGAGCTCCTGGTTGTGGTCCAGGCGGTCGGGGGTTCGAGTCCCCTCGCTCACCCCTCGCCTCGCATCGCTCGCGAAGCCCCGCTCCGGCGGGGCTTCGTCGCGTTCGGGGGCGCCCGGCCGGCGCCCATGCGGGTGCGGAACCTGCGAGGCAGGACCGTCTCATATGATAAACGTCCGCTGATCACAAAACCGGTCTGTCGGTTCGCTAGGGTCCCGCTCGCTCGAATCAGGGATCCGCAGGAGGAGGGAACGAGTCACGATGTGGACGCTGCACGTGGAGCCGGGGCAGCCGGAGGCTGTGGCCGCGGTGCACGCCGAGCTCGACCGGCTCCTGGCGGAGGGGCGCAACCTCGTCGTGACGCTGGCGGAGGACGGCACGTGGCTCACGGCCGCCGACGCGGCGCAGCGCCTGGGCTGCACCCGCCAGGAGCTCGAGTGGCTCATCCGCGTGGGCGAGGTCGAGGCGCGGCTCCTGGGCGATCCGCGCTGCTGGCAGGTCTCGCTCAGCTCGATCGTCGACCTCGAGGCCCGCAGCGAGAGCGCGCATCGGCGCGTCCTCGCCTTCGAGCACCTGGCCACCCAGCTGCGCGCCTCCTAGACACCGTGTCCGACTGCGCATCTGCCGCTCCGTCTGCGGGTATGGTCCCGGCACACGCGGTGGCGCATGCGTCTGCGACGGCCATCGCTCCCTGATGTCGCTGTCCGATCCGACGACCCGCACCTCCGCTCGAGCGCGAGCCGCCGCCCACCCGGATCGGGCGCTGGAGAAGGCGCTCTCGCACCCCCTGCGCTGGCAGATCCTCGCGATGCTGGGCGAGGGCACGCGCACCCCCGCCGCGATCGCGCGCGAGCTGGGCGTCCGCATCGAGAACGTGAGCTACCACGTCCGCGTCCTGTCGGACCTGGAGCTCATCGAGCTCGTCGGCACCACGCCGGTGCGCGGCACGCTCGAGCACCACTACCGCGCGCGCCCCGGCCTTCCGATCGCCCCCGTCGAGCAGGACGGCGGTCCGCTGCACGTGCGCCGCGACGTCAACCAGGGGATCGTGCGGGAGGTGATCGGCGGGCTCATCCGCGCGTTCGCCGGCGAGGCGCACGCGCGCGACGACGCTCGGCTGGCGCGGGTGCCCGTCCAGGTCGACGAGGAGGGCTGGCGGGAGCTCGACCAGCGCGTCCAGGAGCTGCTGGACCGCGTGCGCCAGATCCAGGAGGAGAGCGTCGCGCGCACCCGGCGCGCGCGGCACGCCCGGATGGTCTCCGGCGAGCTCGTGCTCCTGCACTACCCGCGGCCGTAAGGCCGGCGCCTGAGCGCGGCCGGCGCGCCCGCGCCCCGCCCGCGTCCCGTACGCTCGCCCTGCCGTGGTCGCCCACACCCAGTACGCCCGCAACGGCGACGTCAGCATCGCCTACCAGGTGGTGGGCGACGGCCCGATCGACCTGCTGCTGAACTTCGGGTTCGTCACCCATGTCGAGCTCCTCTGGGAGGAGCCGGGGCTGGCGCGGTTCCTGTCGCGGCTGGCGAGCTTCGCCCGGCTGATCCTCTACGACCGCCGCGGGACCGGGCTGTCGGACCCGCTGCCCACCGCGGACCTCGACGCGCACGTCGGGGACGTCCGGGCCGTGCTCGACGCGGCCGGCAGCGAGCGCGTCGCGCTGCTCGGCTACACGAACGGCGGCCCGGTCTGCATCGCCTACGCGGCCGCGCACCCCGACCGGGTCTCGCACCTGATCCTCTACGCGACGTTCGCGACGAACGAGCGCAGCGACGACGTGCCGTGGACGCTGACCGTCGACGAGCGCGTCGCCCTGTTCGACGAGCAGATCGCGCACTGGGGCGAGGGGCGCCTCGTCGAGCGGGTTGCGCCCCAGGCCGCCGACGACCCGCGCCTGCGCGCCTGGTTCGCCCGGCTGGAGCGCCAGAGCGCCAGCCCCGGCACCGTCCGCGCCGCGGTCACGGCGACCGCCACCGACGTGCGCCACCTCCTGGCCCGCGTTCGCGTCCCGACGCTCGTCATGCACCGCACCGACGACATGCTCCTGGACGTCCGCCACGCCCGCTACCTCGCCGCCCGCATCCCGGGCGCGCGGCTCGTCGAGCTGCCGGGCGCCGACAACCTCCCGAGCGTGGGGGACTCGCTGCGGCTCATCAGCGAGACCGTCGAGTTCCTCACCGGCCGGCCCGCCGCCGGGATCGGGCAGCGGGCGCTGCGCACCATCCTGTTCACCGACATCTGCGACGCGACCGCGCAGGCGGCGCGGATGGGCGACGACCGCTGGCGCGACCTGCTCGCCGCCCACGACGCCGCGATCGACCGGGCGCTGGAGCGCTACGCCGGCTGGCGGGTGAAGGGCACCGGCGACGGGGTGCTGGCGACGTTCGCCGGGCTGCCGTCGGACGCGATCCGCTGCACCGCCGAGCTCGTCGACGAGCTGGAGGCGCTCGGGCTCGAGGTGCGCGCGGGGCTGCACACGGGCGAGTGCGAGCTGATCGGCGAGGACGTCGGCGGGATGGCCGTGCACATCGCCTCGCGGATCTGCGCGCTCGCGCAGGCGGGGGAGGTGCTCGTGTCGGGCACCGCCTACGGGACCGCCGTCGGAACGGACCTCTGGTTCGAGCACCGCGGCGAGCATCGCCTGCGCGGCGTGCGCGGGCCGTGGCCGGTGTTCGCGCTGCGCCGCGCCTGAGCGGCTGGAACGCCGCGGACCGCTGCGCGATCATCCCGGAATGGCCGTCGCCCGGGTTCGCGACATCCTGGCCGCGCGCGGGGGCGAGGAGCTCGCCCTCAACGACGCGTACCTGAACCCCCAGCTCGGGCGGATCGTCCGCACGCTGGGCCTCGACCGCCGCTGGGTGCGCGGCGAAGGGCCGTACCTCGTCGACGAGCGCGGCGACCGCTACCTCGACCTGCTGTGCGGCTACGGCGTGTTCGCGCTCGGGCGCAACCATCCGGAGGTCGTCGCCGCGCTCGAGGACGTGCTCGAGGCGCGCACGGCCAACCTCCCGCAGCTCGGCGTGACGCTCCTGACCGGCGTGCTGGCGGAGGAGCTGGTGGCTCGGGCGCCGGCGTCGATCGCCGCGATGGTGCCGGCCAACAGCGGCACCGAGGCGGTTGAGGCGGCGATCAAGCTCGCCCGCGCGGCGACCGGGCGGCCGCGGATCCTCTACGCCGAGCATGCGTTCCACGGGCTCACGCTCGGGTCGCTGTCGCTGAACGGGAACGCCGAGTTCCGCGACGGCTTCGGCCCGCTGCTGCCCGGCTGCGACCCGGTGCCGTTCGGCGACCTCGACGCGCTCGAGCGCGAGCTCGCGCGCGGCGGGGTGGCGGCGTTCGTCGTCGAGCCGGTGCAGGGCAAGGGCGTCAACCTGCCGCCCGACGGCTACCTGGCGGGCGCGCACGAGCGCTGCCGGGCCGCCGGCGCGCTGTTCTGCGTCGACGAGGTTCAGACCGGCCTGGGCCGCACCGGGCGCCTGTTCGCGCTGGAGCACTGGGGGCTGGAGCCGGACCTGATCACGCTGGCCAAGGCGCTGTCGGGCGGATTCGTCCCGACCGGTGCGGTCCTGTGCTCGCGCGCGGTGATGGATCGCGTCTTCGACGGCATGGAGCGCGGGGTGCGCCACGGCTCGACGTTCGGCGGCAACGACCTCGCGGCGGCCGCGGGCCTGGCGACGCTGCGGGTGCTGGAGCGCGAGGGCCTGGTCGAGCACGCGGCGCGCATGGGCGACCTGCTCCTGGAGCTGACGCGCCCGCTCGTCGACCGCTACGACATCGTCCGCGACGTCCGCGGCCTGGGGCTGATGTGGGCGATCGAGCTGGGCGAGCCGGCGGGCGCCGGGCGGCGGCTGTACCGCGCGGTCGACCGGGCGCAGCCCGGGCTCGCCGCTCAGCTGCTGACCGTGCCGCTGTTCCACGACCACCGGATCCTGTGCCAGGTCGCGGGCCATCGCATGAGCGTCGTCAAGGCGCTGCCGGCGCTCGTCGTGTCGGAGGCCGACGTGCGCGGGTTCGCGGCGGCGCTGGAGGAGGTCGTGGCCGAGGCCGAGCGGGTGCCGACCGCGCTCGCGTCGCTGGCGTGGCGGGTCGGCCGGCAGGTGGTGGGCGGACGCCGGTGAGGGCGCTGGTCACCGGCGCCGCCGGCTTCATCGGGGCCCACGTCGCGGCGGAGCTGGCCGCCGCCGGCGCGCAGGTGCGCGCGTTCGACCGCGAGGCGCCGGCCGAGGTCCCGGCCGGCGTGGAGCCGGTCGCCGGCGACGTGCTCGACGCGGCCGCGCTCGCGCGCGCGATGGACGGCTGCGACGCGGTCTTCCACCTGGCCGCGGTCTACAGCTTCTCGCGCGCGGACGCGCGCGCGATGCAGGCCGTCAACGTCGAGGGGACGCGGACCGTGCTCGACGTCGCGGCCCGGGCCGGCCGCCCGGTGCGGGTGGTCCACACGAGCTCGTGCGCGACGTGCGGCCCGGTCCCGGGGCGGCCCGCGACCGAGGACGACGGCCCGCCCGAGTGGGAGCTCGTCGTCCCGTACAAGCGCACGAAGCTCGAGGGCGAGCGGCTGGCGCTGGCCGCCGCGGCCGAGGGCCTCGACGTCGTGGTCGTCAACCCGACGACGCCGGTCGGGCCGGGCGACCGGCGCCCGACTCCGACGGGCCGGATGATCGCCGACGTCGTCGCCGGCCGCGCCCGCGCCCACCTGCGCGGCGGGGCGCTGAACGTCGTCGCCGTCGAGGACGTCGCGGCCGGCCACCGGCGCGCATGGGAGCACGGCCGCGCCGGGCGGCGCTACCTGCTCGGCGGCGAGAACCTGACGCTGCGCGAGGTGTTCGCGCACGTGGCGGAGGTCGCCGGGCGGCCGGCGCCGCGGTTGGCGGTGCCGTGGCGGGCGGCGTACGCGGCGGCGTGGGCGGCGCAGACGGCGCTGGCGCCGCTGGGGCGCGAGCCAGACCTGCTCGTGCTCGACGAGGTGCGCCTCGCCCGGTTGCCGATGACGTTCGACGACCGGCGCGCGCGGACCGAGCTCGGCCACCGGTCGCGCCCGGCGCGCGACGCGCTGACCGCCGCGGCCCGCGCCGCGGCCGCGCGTATGCTTGAGACAAGGAGTCCCGATCCCCGGGAGGAGTGAGCGATGCATCGACGCCCGCGCCTGTTGCTGCCGATCGCGACCATCGTCGCCGCCGCCGGACTCGCCGCGGCCACCGCCGCGCCGGTGTCGGCCGCGTCGTTCGTGGCCAAGCTCCATGCGCCGAACCACACGCCGAAGGCCGACGCGAAGAACTGGAAGATCACGGTCACGGTGCACAGCCCGTCGGGCCGCCCGCTGCGGGCCACCGCGGTCTACAAGTTCCTCTACAACGGCCGGGTCGTCTCGACCCAGTACCCCAACCCGGGCCACAGCAAGGGCGGCACGCGCCCGTACGCGTTCCGCGGCCGCTACCGCGACACGATCCTGTGGCCGGCGCGCGCGGTCGGCTACCCGCTCACGTTCCGCGTCGTCGTGTCGGTGCGCGGCCGGGGGAGCAAGAACCTCGACTGGCGCGTCCGTGTCCGCCGCTGAGGCGGGGGACGCCCGCGGCGCCCACGTCGCCGTCGAGCACGTCGGGCGCCGCCATCCGCCGGCCGTCGTCGCGCTCGACGACGTGTCGCTCACGCTCGAGCCCGGCGAGTTCGTCGCGCTGACCGGCCCGTCGGGCTCGGGCAAGACGACGCTGCTGTCGCTCATCGGCGGGCTGGACCGGCCCAGCACCGGCCGGATCCTGGTCGACGGCGCGCCGCTGGACGGGCAGGGGCTGGCGCGCTACCACCGCGAGACCGTCGGCTTCGTCTTCCAGCACCACCACCTGCTCGCCCACCTGACCGCGCGCGCGAACGTCGAGCTGCCGCTGATCGGCGCGGGCATGGGCGCCGCGCCGCGCCGGCGCCGCGCCGAGGAGCTGCTCGCCGAGGTCGGCCTGTCGAAGCGGCTGACGACGCGCGCTGCCGCGCTGTCGGGCGGCGAGCGCCAGCGCGTCGCGGTGGCCCGCGCGCTGGCCAACGAGCCGCGCCTGCTGCTCGCCGACGAGCCGACCGGCGCCCTGGACTCGACCAACTCGGCGCTCGTGCTCGACCTGCTCGTCGACGCGCGCGAGCGGCGCGGCGCGACCCTCCTCGTCGTCACCTACGACCCGCTGATCGCGGCGCGCGCCGACCGCGTGCTGCACCTGCGCGACGGGCGCCTGGTCGACGAGCCGGCGACGGCGCTACGTGCCGCCGCTGAGCAGCCGCAGGGGTGAGGTCGAGGTGCCGCGCCAGGCGGGGTAGAGCCCGCCGAGGACGCCGATCGCGACGCCGATCGCCAGCGCCTGCCAGATCGTGTCGAGCGTCACCTCGGGGGTGACGACGGCGGCGACGTCGAGCACCCGGTTGAGCGCGTCGGCGCCCAGCACCCCGAGCAGCAGGCCGAGCGCGGCCCCGAGCACGCTGGTCGCCACCCCCTCGGCGAGCACGAGCAGGGCGATCCGCGCGCGCCGCCAGCCGATCGCGCTGAGGAGCGCCAGCTCGCGCTCGCGCTCGAGCACGGCCATCGCCATCGTGTTCGTGACGCCGAGACCGCCGACGATCAGCGCGAGCGCGGCCACGATCGTCACGGTCTTGCGCACGAGCTCGCCGTTGGCGCCGATGCGCGCCGCCTGCTCGGGCGTGCCGATCGCGATCGTGCCCGGGTGGGCCCGCTGCACGGCCCGCTCGGTCTCGCGCTGGTCGGCGCCGGGGGCGAGCTCGACGACGATGTTCGTGGCGTCGTCGCCGCGGCGCTCGAGGCGCTGCGCGGTGGCGAGGTCGATGACCGCGCCGTTGTCCTCGAAGAAGATGCCGGTGTGGAAGACGCCGGTGACGGTGAACGGCCGGCGCTTGATGCGCACGGTGTCGCCGACGCCGACGCCGAGGCGCTCGGCGAGCTGGTCGCCGATCACCGCGCGCCGGCGGCCGAGGTCGCGCCGCCCGTCGGTCATGACGAGCCGCTGAGCGAAGAACCCGTCGGGCTCGGCGCCGAACACGACGGCCGCCGGGTCCTGGCGGATCGCCTCGACGATCAGCAGCAGCGGCGTGGCGCGGGACACGTCGGGGCGCCGCTCGAGGTCGCGGGCCAGCGAGGTGGGGAGGATCGACGCGGTCGGGTCGGCGAGCCCGTCCTGGAACAGGCCGAAGTCGGACTGCCCGAGGTGGACGAGCTCGCCCGCGGTGCGCTTGAGGCCGTCGCCGATGGACAGCAGCGCGACGATCGTGGCCACGCCGATGGCGATGCCGATCGCGGTCGCGATCGTGCGTCCCTTGTGGCGGATCAGGTTCGTGGCGACCAGCGCGAGCACGGTCGCTGGCGCACGCTATCGAGCGCGACGGGTGGCGGCCAGGCGGGCGCGGGCGCGCCGCCGGGCGTGGGCCGCCAGCCACTGGGCCCAGTCGGCGGCGCCCGCGACGAAGTGGCCGACCGGCCCGGTCCGGTACCAGGCGGCGACGCGCTCGATCATCGGCGCCCGGCTCCGACGACGGTGGCGACCGGGGCGGCGCCCTCGGCGGTGGCGCCGGCGGGCACGTCGCCGGCGAGGACGGCGTGCGGGCCGATCCGCGCGCCGGTGCCGACGGTCGCCCCGGCGAGCACGTTGGCGGCGTGGTCGACGATCGCCCGCTCCCCGATGCGCACGGGCGTCGCCGAGACGCCCTGCAGGCGGACGGGGCGCTCGACGTCGTCGGCGACGGGCTCGAAGTCGGTGACCGTCGACCAGCTGCGCAGCTGCGCGCCGGCGCCGATCTCGACGCCGGCGTGGGCGACGACGACGGTGCGCTCGCCGATCCGGGCGTCGCGCCCGACGCGGATCTCGCCCTCGCGGGCCAGCAGCCGCGCCCGCTCGCCGACGCGGACGCCGTCCTCGAGCACGACCCGCCCGCGCGGCCCGGCCTCGATCCGCACGCCGCGCCCGAGGCGCACGCCGCGCCCCAGCGAGAGCCGCCGCCCGAGCCGGATGCGCAACCACACGCGCCGCATCGCCCGGATCGTACGCGCCGTTGTCGGATCCGGATCGCTATGCGATCGCGATCCGACAACGGCGGTGGGTCAGCGCGGGCGCTCGCGCAGCCGGCGCGCCCAGTCGCGCGCGAGCGCGGCCGCGTGGCCGGTCAGCGCGTAGCGCAGCGCGCCCCGGGCCGAGCGGTCGGGGTCGCACAGCGAGGAGGGGAGGACCGGGGCGCCCAGGGCGCGGGCGGCGCGGTCGGCGACCTCGAGCTCGCCGAGCGCGGTCAGGTGCACGGCGTCGGGCAGGACGAGCCGCCAGCCGCGCAGGCCCGACAGCCCCACGAGCGCGGCGCCCACCCGGCGCGCCTGCGCGGCGATGATCGCGTTCGCGGTCGTCACCTTCGCGCGGCCGGCGCGCGGGCGGCCGAGGTCGAGCGGGATCGTCGGCATCACCACGCGCGCGCACGCGGCGGCGACCGCATCGGCGGCCAGAGCCAGCCCGGCCGCGTAGGCCTCGGGGTCGAACGCGGGGGGAGCGCACGTCGTTGACCCCGATCCACAGGCAGCCGACCGCGTAGGGGCCGTCCAGCCGCGGCGCCTGGCGCGTCACCACGTCGCCGACCGTCGCGCCCGGCGCCGCCAGCCCCGTGTACGGCAGCTCCAGCGCGGTCGCCAGCCACTGCGCCCACGACCACGAGCGCACGCCGAGCATCGGCGCGACGTCGCCGTGCGTGATGGAGTCGCCCAGCGCGACGAGGCCGGGACGGCTCACGCGGGCAGCCGCTCCGCGTCGGCCGTGACCGCCCGCAGCCGCCGCGCCAGCGCCGGCGTCAGCGCGCCCGGCGCCATCCGCCAGCTCCACGAGCCCGTCGCCCGCCCCGGGACGTTCATCCGCGCCTCGCTGCCCAGCCCGAGCACGTCCTGCGCCTGCACCATCGCCACCTGCGCCGGCGACGACGCGTTCAAGCGGATCAGCCTCCACCACGGCTCGCGGTCGTCGAACGGCGCCAGCGCCGCGTCGACCGACGCGCGCGTCGGCGCGTCGAGCGTCTCGTACCAGCCGCGCGCCGTGTCGGAGTCGTGCGTGGCCGTGTACGTCACCGCCCGGCGGCGATGCCGGTCCACGCGGTGCAGCGCGGTGCCGTCCGGGCCGTAGCCGAACTGCAGAACGAGCATGCCCGGCAGCGCGAGCGCGTCGCGCAGCCGCTCGACCGCCGGGGTGATCACCCCGAGGTCCTCGGCGATCAGCGGCAGCCGGCCGAGCTCGCGGCGCGCGGCGTCCAGCGGCGCGCGGCCCGGCCCCCGGACCCAGCGCCCGGCGCGCGCGTCGCGCGCGCCCGCCGGCACCGCCCAGTAGGCGACGAGCCCGCGGAAGTGGTCCAGGCGGGCGAGGTCGAACAGCGTGAACGTGCGCCGCAGCCGCTCCACCCACCAGCGGTAGCCCTCGCGCCGCAGGCGCCGCCAGTCGTACAGCGGGTTGCCCCACAGCTGGCCGGTCTCGCTGTAGGCGTCGGGCGGCACGCCCGCCTGGGCGTCGTCGCGGAAGATCTCCGGCCACGTGCGCTCGTCGGCCCCGCCGGGCGCGACGTAGATCGGCACGTCGCCGATCAGCCGCACGCCCGCCTGGGCCGCGTACGCCCGCAGCGCGGTCCACTCGCGCTCGAAGCGGACCTGGTCGCGCACGGCCCGCCGCCCGCCCGCGACCGCCGCCCACCCGTCGATCCAGTACGCCTCGCGTTCGCGGAACGCCGCCTCCTCGCCGGGGCTCACCGGCGCGCGCGGATCGGCCAGCAGCCCCGGCCACGCGGCGAACGCCGAGCGCGCCTTGTACGGCGAGCGGGCCCGGTCCGGCGGGCCCAGCGGCAGCATCTGCCACCAGGTCTGACCGGCATCGTGCAGCCAGTCCACGAAGCGGAGGGCATCATCCCCGAGCCGTCCCGCGGGCAGCGACGTCAGGTGCAGCTGGACGCCGCTGGTTCTCGGAAGATTCACCACGATCGAGGTTAGACAGCGCGAGAAGGCGGAAGAAGGAGCCCCGACGCCAGTGCCGCCCGTCCCCACATACCCGCCCTCGCGGATCCGGATCGAGGATCCGCAGCCCTCGATCGACTGCGGCCGCCACCCCGCGAAGGCCTGCGTCGGCGACACCGTCGACGTCGAGGCGACGATCTTCAAGGACGGCCACGACGTCCTGCGCGCGGTCGTGCGCTACCGCGCCGCCGGGCCCGGCGACGACCGCGCGCCCTGGCACGAGGCGCCGATGCGCCGCATCGACCAGCACGTCGGCGGCGACCGCTGGGCCGGCTCGTTCCCGGTCACCGCGCAGGGCCGCTGGTCGTTCACCGTCGAGGCGTGGACCGACCAGTTCGCGACCTGGCGCAGCGAGATCGAGCGCAAGGTCGCCGCCGGCCAGGAGGACTTCGCGCCCGAGCTGTCGGAGGGCGCCGTGCTGCTGCGCGCGATCGCGCAGCGCGCCGGCGACGACAGCGTCGACGGCCGCCGGCTCCACCGCCTCGCCGACCACCTGACCGTCGACGCCGCGCTCGACCCTGCGCTGCTCGAGCTGACCGAGCGCCACCCGGACCGCACCGCCTCGGCGGTGCTCGACGAGCCGCTGCAGATCGACGTCGACCGCGTCCGCGCCCGCTTCGGCGCCTGGTACGAGCTGTTCCCGCGCTCCTGGGGCGGCCTGGCCGGCGTCGCCGCGCAGGTGCCGCGGCTGGCCGCGCTCGGCTTCGACGTCATCTACCTCCCGCCGATCCACCCGATCGGCGTCACGAACCGCAAGGGCCGCAACAACGCGCTCGTCGCCGAGCCCGGCGACCCGGGCAGCCCGTGGGCGATCGGCTCCGCCGAGGGCGGCCACGACGCGATCAACCCGGAGATCGGGACGCTCGACGACTTCGAGCACCTCGTCGAGACGTGCCGCGAGCACGACGTCGAGATCGCGCTCGACTTCGCGATCCAGTGCTCCCCCGACCACCCGTGGCTGACCGAGCACCCCGAGTGGTTCCAGCGCCGCCCCGACGGGACGCTGAAGTACGCCGAGAACCCGCCCAAGCGCTACCAGGACATCTACAACGTCGACTGGGACTGCGAGGACTGGCGCGGGCTGTGGCAGGCGCTGCGCGACATCGTCCAGCTGTGGGTCGACCGCGGCGTGAAGATCTTCCGCGTCGACAACCCGCACACCAAGCCGCTGCCGTTCTGGGAGTGGCTGATCGCCGACATCCGCAGCCGCGACCCCGACGTGCTGTTCCTGGCCGAGGCGTTCACCCGGTCGGCGATGATGCGCGCGCTCGCCAAGGTCGGCTTCAACCAGTCCTACACGTACTTCACCTGGAAGAACTCGCGCTGGGAGCTGCAGGAGTACCTGACCGAGCTGACCCGGTCTGGGATGGAGCGCTACTACCGCCCCAACTTCTTCGCCAACACGCCCGACATCCTCAGCGAGTACCTCCAGCACGGCGGTCCGCCCGCGTTCGCGCCGCGCCTGCTGCTGGCCGCCACGCTCTCGCCGACGTACGGCATCTACTCGGGCTTCGAGCACTTCGAGCACGTCGCGGCGCGGCCCGGCAGCGAGGAGTACCTCGACTCCGAGAAGTACGAGATCAAGCACCGCACGCTCGACGGGCCGCTGCTGCCGCTGATCGAGGCCGTCAACCGCATCCGCCGCCGCCACCCGGCGCTGCAGCACCTCACGAACCTGCAGTTCCTGGAGACCGAGAACGACGCGCTCATCGCGTACGCCAAGCGCCACGGCGACGACGTCATCATCACCGTCGTCAACCTCGACCCGCACCACGCGCAGGAGGGCGTCGTCGTCGTGCCCTACGAGCTGGGCCTGCCGCCCGCGTTCGCCGTGCGCGACCTGCTGTCGCCGGGCGAGCGCTGGGACTGGATGATCGGGCGCAACTACGTGCGCCTCGACCCCGCCCACCGCGCCGGGCACATCTTCGAGGCGGTCCCGCGGTGACGCCGCAGACCGGGCACCAGCGCTGGTTCGAGAGCAACCCGCTCTGGTTCAAGACCGCGGTCTTCTACCAGGTGCTGATGCGCGGCTTCCACGACGGCAACGGCGACGGCCACGGCGACATCGTCGGCCTGCGCGACAAGCTCGACTACCTGCAGTGGCTCGGCGTCGACTGCATCTGGATCATGCCGTTCTACCCGTCGCCGCTGCGCGACGGCGGCTACGACGTCAGCGACTTCACGAACATCGACCCGGTCTACGGGACCGTCGACGAGTTCCGCGCGCTGCTGGAGGACGCCCACGAGCGCGGCATCCGCGTGATCGCCGACATGGTGATGAACCACACCTCCAACGAGCACCCGTGGTTCCAGCGCGCCCGCGCCGCCCCGCCCGGCTCGCCCGAGCGCGACTGGTACGTGTGGTCCGACACGCCCGAGCGCTACGGCGACGCGCGCATCATCTTCATCGACTTCGAGACGTCCAACTGGGCGTGGGACGACCAGGCCAAGGCCTACTACTGGCACCGCTTCTACTCCCACCAGCCGGACCTCAACTACGAGAACCCGGCGGTCGGCGACGCGATGATCGAGGTCCTGCGCTTCTGGCTGGACCTCGGCCTCGACGGCTTCCGCCTGGACGCGGTCCCGTACCTGTTCGAGGCCGAGGGCACGAACTGCGAGAACCTCCCGCCCACGCACGAGTTCCTGCGCCGGGTGCGGCGCGAGATCGACGCCGACTACCCCGACCGCGTGCTGCTCGCCGAGGCCAACCAGTGGCCGGCCGACGTCGTCCAGTACTTCGGCGATCCCGAGGTCGGCGACGAGTGCCACATGGCGTTCCACTTCCCGGTGATGCCGCGCATGTTCATGGGCCTGCGCCGCGAGGACGCCACGCCGATCATCGAGATCCTCGACCAGACGCCGACGATCCCCGACAACTGCCAGTGGGGCCTGTTCCTGCGCAACCACGACGAGCTGACGCTCGAGATGGTCTCCGACGAGGAGCGCGACTACATGTGGTCGGAGTACGCGAAGGACCCGCGCATGAAGTCCAACCTCGGCATCCGCCGCCGCCTGGCGCCGCTGCTCGACAACGGGCGCGACGAGATCGAGCTGATGCACGCGATCCTGTTCTCGCTCCCGGGCAGCCCGGTCCTCTACTACGGTGACGAGATCTCCATGGGGGACAACGTCTATCTCGGCGACCGCGACGGGGTCCGCACGCCGATGCAGTGGACGGGCGACCGCAACGGCGGCTTCTCCCGGGCCGACTTCGCCCAGCTCTACGCGCCCCCGCTGATGGATCCGGTCTACGGCTTCCAGGCCGTCAACGTCGAGGCCCAGCTGCGCACGTCGACGTCGCTGCTGCGATGGCTGCGGCGCTTCGTGATGCTGCGCAAGGAGCACCCGGTCTTCGGCCTGGGCACCTACGAGGCGCTGCGGACCAGCAACCCGCGGATCTTCGCCCACGTGCGCACGTTCGTCGACGACGTCGTGCTGTGCGTGCACAACCTGGCCCGCAGCGCGCAGGCCGTCGAGCTGGACCTCAGCCGCTACGAGGGCCGCTACCCGGTGGAGATGCTCGGGCGCACGCGCTTCCCGCGCATCGGCGAGCTGTCCTACCTGCTGACGCTCGCCCCGCGCGGCTTCTACTGGTTCACGCTCGAGCAGCCGCCCGAGGAGCGCGACGAGGAGAACGACGATGAGTGACCTGCGCGCGCTGCTGTCGGAGGACGAGCTGCGCGAGTGGCTGCCCCGGCAGCGCTGGTTCGCGTCCAAGACGCGCGACGTCGCCGAGGTCACGCTCGTCGACGTCCTGACGCTCGCCGACGACCCGCCGACGGCGATCGGCCTGATCGAGGCGCGCTTCCACGCCGGCACGCACGAGCTCTACCAGCTGCTGCTCGGCATCGAGCGCGGCCGGGTCGCCTTCGACGCGCTGACCAGCCAGCCGCACGCGGCCGCGGTCGCGCGGCTGCTGAGCGGCAACGCCGTCTGCCCGTCGCCGGCGGGGACGATCGAGTTCCACTGGCTCGACGGCGCGCCCGCGCTCCCCGACTCCCCGTCGGTGCGGCCGATGGGCGTCGAGCAGTCCAACAGCACGGTCGTGATCGACGAGCGCGTCGCGCTGAAGGCGTTCCGGCGCCTGGAGCCGGGCAAGAACCCGGAGCTGGAGATGCTGCGCTTCCTCACCGCGCGCGCGTTCCCCAACATCGCGACGCTGTGGGGCTGGTACGAGCTCAGCGGCGAGACGCTGTCGACGACGCTGGGCATCGCGCAGGAGATGATCGTGGGCGGGCGCGACGGCTGGGAGCTCGCGCTCGACGAGCTGGGCAGCGACCCCGACCGGTTCATCTCCCGGCTGCACGAGCTGGGCGAGGTCATCGGCACGATGCACGCGCTGCTGGGCTCGGACGCGAGCGACCCCGACTTCGCGCCCGAGGCCTCGACGCCCGAGGGCCTGTCGCTGATGACCGCCACGATCGACGAGGAGATCGAGCGGATCTTCCTGCGCCTGCCCGAGGACGACCCGGCGGTGGCGCCGATCCTCGGTCGCGGCGAGGAGATCCGCGACCGCCTGCAGTCGATGTCGCACGCCGGCGAGGGCGGGCGGCTGATCCGCACCCACGGCGACCTGCACCTGGGCCAGACGCTGCGCACCAGCGGTCCGGACGCGCGCTGGATCGTCCTCGACTTCGAGGGGGAGCCCGCGCGCCCGGTGACCGACCGCCGCCGCAAGCGCTCGCCGCTGCGCGACGTCGCCGGCATGCTGCGCTCGTTCGCCTACGCGGCGTCGGCGTCGGCGCTGCTGCGCGGGAACCCGGTCCCCGGCGACTGGGAGGAGCGCGCGCGTGAGGCGTTCCTCGACGGGTACCTGTCGTGCGTGGACATCAACCTGCTGCCGCCCGGCCAGAGCGCGATCGAGTCGCTGCTGGGCATCTACGAGCTCGAGAAGGCGGTCTACGAGCTGCGCTACGAGCTCGACAACCGGCCCGACTGGATCAGGGTGCCGGTGGCCGGCGTGGAGCGGATCCTCGCGGAGCCCATCTCGTGACCGCGGAATCCTCGCCCAGGAGGCTCGGACTCTCAGCGAGAACTCGCCTGGGGCTCCTTCTCGCGGCCGTGGAGGCCTCCCGATGACCGCTGCCGCCGACGCGCTGGTCGAAGGCCGCAGCGCCGACCCGCACGCGCTGCTGGGCGCGCATCCCGCGAAGGGCGGGGTCAAGGTCCGTGCGTACCGGCCCGAGGCCGAGCGCGTCGCCGTCCTGCGCAACGGCTCGGACCCCGTGCCGCTGAAGCGCACCCATCCCGCCGGCCTGTTCGAGGGCATCGTCGAGGGCGCCGAGCTGCCGCTGGACTACGAGCTCGAGGTCGCCTACCCCGGCGGCGGAACGTTCCGCATCCAGGATCCCTACCGCTTCCCGCCGACGATCGGCGAGCTCGACCTGCACCTGGCCGGCGAGGGGCGCCACGAGGAGCTGTACGCCCGCCTGGGCGCGCACGTCACCGAGATCGACGGGGTCGCCGGCACGTCGTTCGCCGTGTGGGCGCCGTCGGCGCGCTCGGTCAGCGTCGTCGGCGACTTCAACTCCTGGGACGGGCGCCTGCACCCGATGCGCTCGATGGGCTCCTCCGGGATCTGGGAGATCTTCCTGCCCGGGGTGCAGGAGGGAGCCCGCTACAAGTACGAGATCCGCACGCAGACCGGCGAGCTGCGCCTGAAGGCCGACCCGGTCGCCTTCGCCGCCGAGATGCCGCCCGCGACCGCCTCGGTCGTGCATCGCCCCCGCCACGTCTGGGCGGACGCCGAGTGGATCGAGCACCGCCGCGCCCGCGACCCGCTGACCGAGCCGATGTCGATCTACGAGGTGCACCTCGGCTCCTGGCGGCTCAACCCGCTGGAGGGCAACCGCTGCCTGACCTACCGCGAGCTGGCCGACGAGCTGGCCGCCTACGTCACCGACCTCGGCTTCACGCACGTCGAGCTGCTCCCGGTCATGGCGCACCCGTTCAGCGGCTCCTGGGGCTACCAGGTCACCTCGTACTACGCGCCCACGCCACGCTTCGGCTCGCCCGACGACTTCCGCGCGTTCGTCGACCGCCTGCACCGGGCCGGCGTCGGCGTGATCGTCGACTGGGTGCCCGCGCACTTCCCGCGCGACGACTGGGCGCTGGCGCGCTTCGACGGCACAGCGCTCTACGAGCACGAGGACCCGCGCCGCGGCAGCCACCCCGACTGGGGCACCCTCGTCTTCAACTTCGGCCGCAACGAGGTGCGCAACTTCCTGCTGGCCAACGCGCTGTTCTGGCCGCGCGAGTACCACGTCGACGGGCTGCGGGTCGACGCGGTCGCCTCGATGCTCTACCTCGACTACTCGCGCAAGGAGGGGGAGTGGGTCCCCAACCAATTCGGCGGGCGCGAGGACCTCGACGCGGTCGCGTTCCTGAAGGCGCTCAACGAGGTGCTGCACGCGCGCGAGCCGGGGATCGTCTCGGTGGCCGAGGAGTCGACGGCGTGGCCCGGCGTGTCGCGGCCCACCTACGTCGGCGGGCTGGGGTTCGGCTTCAAGTGGAACATGGGCTGGATGCACGACACGCTGGGCTACTTCCAGCAGGACCCGGTGTACCGGCGCTACCACCACCACGAGCTGACGTTCAGCCTCATGTACGCCTTCAGCGAGAACTTCGTGCTGCCGCTCAGCCACGACGAGGTCGTGCACGGGAAGGGCTCGCTGCTGTCGAAGATGCCGGGCGACCGCTGGCAGCAGCTCGCCAACCTGCGCGCCCTGTACGCCTACATGTGGGCGCACCCCGGCAAGAAGCTGCTGTTCATGGGCGGCGAGCTGGCCCAGGAGCAGGAGTGGAGCCACGAGCGCTCCCTGGACTGGCACGTCCTCGAGGACGCCGGCCACGCCGGCGTGCAGGCGCTCGTGCGCGACCTCAACCACGTCTACCGCGAGCAGCGGGCGCTGTGGGAGCGCGACTTCGAGGGCGCGGGCTTCTGGTGGCTGGAGGCCAACGACGCCGACCGCAACGTCGTCGCGTTCGCGCGCCAGGGCCTCGACGGCGACACCCAGCTCGTGTGCGTGTGCAACCTGTCGCCGGTCCCGCGCGACCGCTATCGCGTCGGCTTCCCGCAGCCGGGGCGCTGGCGCGAGGCGCTCAACACCGACGCCGCCGTGTACGGCGGCAGCGGCGTCGGCAACCTCGGCGGCGTCGAGGCCGAGGCGGTGCCGTGGCACGGCCAGCCGTGGTCGGCCGAGCTGACGCTGCCGCCCCTGGGCGTGCTGTGGCTGGTCCCCGAGAGCGCCCGGTGAGCCAGCCCGACCTGCCGTTCCGCCGCCCGCTCGGGGCCACGCCCCTGGGGCCGCGGCGCTCGCACGTGCGCGTGTGGGCGCCGAACGCGCAGGCCGTGGCGGTGCGCGTGCCGCGCCGCGGCGACGCTCCGCTGCGCGAGGAGGGCCACGGCGTGTGGGCGGGGGAGGCGCCCGCCGGCCCCGGCGACGACTACTGGATCGTGCTCGACGACGGGCGGCGCACCCGGCGCCTGCCCGATCCGGCGACCCGCTGGCAGCCGCGCGGGCTGCGCGGCCCCTCGCGCGTGTTCGACCCCGGGGCGATCGCGTGGAGCGACGCCGGCTGGCGCCCGCCCGCGCTGGCGGACCTCGTCGTCTACGAGCTGCACGTCGGCACGTTCACGCCGGAGGGGACGTTCGACGCCGCGATCGGCCGCCTCGAGCGGCTCGCGCGGCTCGGCGTCACCGCGGTCGAGGTGATGCCCGTCGCCGACTTCCCGGGCGGCCGCGGCTGGGGCTACGACGGCGTGTACCCGTCGGCCACGCACCGCGCCTACGGGGGGCCCGAGGCGTTCGCCCGCTTCGTCGACGCCGCCCACGCCCACGGCCTCGGCGTGATCCTCGACGTCGTCTACAACCACGTGGGCGCGTCGGGCAACCGGGCGCTGAGCGCGTTCGGCCCGTTCTTCACCGACACGTACTCGACGTTCTGGGGCGAGGCCATCAACTACGACGGCGAGGGGTCGGACGCCGTGCGCGAGTGGGTCTGCCAGAGCGCCGAGTTCTGGGTGCGCGACCTGCACCTCGACGGGCTGCGGCTCGACGCGATCCACGCGATCTTCGACCAGCGCCCCGAGCACCTCGTCGCCGAGGTCGCGCGGCGGGTGCACGCGGCGCGGCCGGGGGCGCTCGTGATCGCCGAGAGCGGGCTGAACGACCCGAAGGTCATGCGCGACCCGGCCGTGGGCGGGTGGGGGTGCGACGCGGCCTGGGCCGACGACTTCCACCACGCGCTGCGCACGCTCGTCACCGACGACCGCGGCGGCTACTACGCGGAGTTCGGCCGCGTCGCCGACCTGGCCAAGGCGATGCGCCGCCCGCACGTCCACGACGGCACCTGGTCCAGCTACCGCGGGCGCACGTTCGGCGCCCCGGCCGACGACCTGCCGCGCGAGGCGTTCGTCGTCTTCGACCAGAACCACGACCAGGTCGGCAACCGCGCGTTCGGCGACCGGCTGCCCGCGCCGGCCCGCCCGCTCGCCGCGTTCGTCACGCTCCTGTCAGGGTTCACGCCCATGCTGTTCATGGGGGAGGAGCACGGCGAGCCGGCTCCGTTCCAGTTCTTCACGGACCACATCGACAAGCGGATCGCGACCGCCACCCGCGACGGGCGCCGCCGCGAGTTCGCCGCCTTCGCCGAGTTCGCCGGCGAGGAGGTGCCCGACCCGCAGGACCCCGAGACGTTCGCGCGCTCGCGCCTGACGTGGCGCGAGGACGGGCGGCTGCGCGCGCTGTACGCCGACCTGCTGCGCGTGCGCCGCGACGTGCGGGGCGAGGCGGAGTGCGCGCTCGACGAGGACGCGCGCTGGCTGCGCGTGCGCCGCGGCGCCCACGAGCTGGCCTGCAACTTCGCCGGCGACGCGCGCCGGGTCCCGGTGGAGGGTGGCGAGCTCGTGCTCGCCACCCATCCCGAGGCGCGCCTCGAGGACGGCGCCGCCGTGCTGCCGCCGCTGGCCGGGGCGCTCGTGACATGAGCGGGCGCGAGGTGTGGCCGGGGCGCCCGTTCCCGCTGGGCGCCACGTGGGACGGCGAGGGCACGAACTTCTCGCTGTTCTCCGAGCACGGCGAGCGCGTCGAGCTGTGCCTGTTCGACGCCGACGGCGCCGAGGAGCGCGTCGAGGTGCGCGCCCAGACCGCGCACACCTGGCACTGCTACCTGCCGGGCGTCGGGCCCGGTCAGCGCTACGGCTACCGCGTCCACGGCCCCTACGACCCGGCGGCCGGCCACCGCTTCAACCCGTACAAGCTGCTGATCGACCCGTACGCGAAGGCGATCGAGGGGACCGTCGACTGGTTCGGGGCCAACGTGCTGCCCTACGTCCCCGACCCCGACAACCCCGACGCCGACCTGGAGCCCGACGACGAGGACTCCGCGCCGGCGATGCCGCGGTGCGTCGTGGTCGACCCGCGCTTCGACTGGGAGGACGACCGTCCGCCGAACCACAAGTGGTCGGACGTCGTCATCTACGAGACGCACGTGAAGGGGTTCACGAAGCTGAACCCGCACGTCCCCGAGGAGCTGCGCGGCACGTACGCCGGGCTGGCCTCCGACGCCGCGCTCGGCTACCTGCGCGACCTCGGCGTCACCGCGATCGAGCTGCTGCCGATCCACCAGATCGTCGACGAGTCGTTCCTGGCCGAGCGCGGGCTGACGAACTACTGGGGCTACAGCTCGATCGGCTACCTCGCCCCGCACGCGCTGTATGCCCACGCCGGCAACGGCGGCGACGCGCTGCGTGAGTTCAAGGGGATGGTGAAGGCCCTGCACCGGGCGGGGATCGAGGTGATCCTCGACGTCGTCTACAACCACACCGCCGAGGGCAACCACCTCGGGCCGATGCTGTCGTTCAAGGGCGTCGACAACGCCAGCTACTACCGGTTGGTGCCCGACGACCCGCGCCACTACATGGACTTCACCGGCACCGGCAACAGCCTCAACCCGGTGCACCCGAGCGTCCTGCGGCTGATCATGGACTCGCTGCGCTACTGGGTCGCGGAGTGCCACGTCGACGGGTTCCGCTTCGACCTGGCGTCCGCGCTCGCGCGCGAGCTGTACGACGTCGACCGCCTGTCGGCGTTCTTCGACACGATCCACCAGGACCCGATCCTGTCGCAGGTGAAGCTGATCGCCGAGCCGTGGGACGTCGGCCCGGGCGGCTACCAGGTCGGCAACTTCCCCGTGCTGTGGAGCGAGTGGAACGGCATCTACCGCGACACGGTGCGCGACTTCTGGCGCGGGCAGGCCAGCGTGGGCGAGTTCGCCGCGCGGCTGACCGGGTCCTCGGACCTGTACGAGGCCGACGGGCGCGACCCGTTCGCCTCGATCAACTTCATCACCGCCCACGACGGCTTCACCCTGCGCGACCTCGTCTCCTACAACGACAAGCACAACGAGGCCAACCTCGAGGACAACCAGGACGGCACCGACGACAACCGCTCCTGGAACTGCGGCGTCGAGGGGCCGACCGACGACCCCGAGATCAACGCCCTGCGCCTGCGCCAGCAGCGCAACTTCCTGGCGACGCTGATGCTGTCGATCGGCACGCCGATGCTCCTGGGCGGCGACGAGTTCGGCCGCAGCCAGGGCGGCAACAACAACGCCTGGTGCCAGGACAACGAGATCTCCTGGTTCCACTGGGAGCACGACGACGACCAGCGCGCGCTGCTGGCGTTCACGAAGCGGCTCGTGGCGCTGCGCCGCAGCCATCCCGCGTTCCGGCGCACCCGCTTCCTGGCCGGCCGCGACGTCGAGGACGCCGGCATCCCCGACGCGTGGTGGTTCCGCCCCGACGGGCGGCGCATGACCCAGCACGACTGGAACCGCGAGGACGGGCACGTCGTCGGCGTGTTCCTCAACGGCGACCAGCTCCAGGAGGTCGACGATCGCGGCCGCGAGATCCGCGACGACTCGTTCGTGCTGCTGTTCAACGCGCACTTCGAGGACGTCGAGTTCCGGCTGCCGGGCGAGCGCTTCGGCCGGGTCTGGTGCAGCGAGCTGTCGACGTCCGACCCCGGCGAGGAGCCGGGGGCGCGCCGGTTCGCGGCCCGCGAGACGGTGTCGCTGCCGTCCCGCTCGATCCTCGTCCTGCGGCGCGAGGGGTAGGGCGGCGGGATGCGCGCCACCTACCGCCTGCAGCTCTCCCCGCAGCTGACGTTCGCCGACGTCGCCGAGCTCGTGCCGTACCTGCGGGACCTGGGCGTGTCGCACCTGTACCTGTCGCCGTCGCTGCAGGCGCGCGCCGGGTCGACGCACGGCTACGACGTCGTCGACCCCACCCGCGTGTCCGAGGAGCTGGGCGGCGAGGAGGGCCTGCGCGCGCTCGCGTCGCTGGGGCTGGGGATCGTGCTCGACATCGTCCCCAACCACATGGGGATCGGCGACGAGAACCGCTGGTGGAGCGACCCGCGGCTGCGCGCGAAGTTCTTCGACGTCGACGAGGAGACCGGCCTGTACCGGCGGTTCTTCGACATCGACGACCTGGCGGCGATCCGCCAGGAGGACCGCGAGGTCTTCGAGGTCACCCACCGCAAGGCGCTGGAGCTGGTGGCCGACGGCGTCGTGGACGGTCTGCGCGTCGACCATCCGGACGGGCTGGCCGACCCCGTCGACTACCTGCGCCGCCTGCGCACGGCCGGCGTGGAGCGCGTGTGGGTGGAGAAGATCCTGGCCGCCGACGAGCCGCTGCGGGCGGACTGGCCGGTGGCCGGGACCGTCGGCTACGAGTTCCTCAACCAGGTGCAGGCCCTGTTCGTCGACCCGCGCGCGGAGCCGGCGTTCACCGCCCTGTACGTCGAGTTCACCGGCGAGACGCGCGGGTTCGAGGAGATCGCCCTGGAGGCCCGGCTCGAGCAGGCGACGGGCACGTTCGCGCGCGAGGTCGACCGGCTCGTGCGCGAGAGCGAGGGCGCGTTCGACGCGCCGACGATCGCCGACGCGCTCGCGCGGCTGCCCGTGTACCGCACGTACGTGGACCCGTGGGAGGGGCTGGTGGCCGACGAGGACGAGCGCGCGATCGCGGCCGCCCACATGGACGCCGACCTCGCGCGGGCGCTGCTGCTCGGGGACCGCGGCGTCCCCGGCGGGTTCGTCGAGCGCTTCCAGCAGACGTCGCCGCCGGTCATGGCCAAGGGCGTCGAGGACACCGCCTTCTACCGCTACCACCGCCTGATCGCGCTCAACGAGGTCGGCGGCGCGCCGGAGCGCTTCGGGCTCGAGGTCGCCGCGTTCCACGAGGCCAACCTGAAGCGGTCCGCGCGCCACCCGCTGAACCTGCTCGTGACCCAGACGCACGACACCAAGCGCGGCGGCGACGTGCGCGCGCGCATCGGCGCGCTGACGTGGGTGCCCGACGAGTGGCGCGAGCGCGTGCTGCGGTGGCGGGAGCTGAACGCGCCGCTGCGCGAGAAGGGCCTCGGCCCGGACGCCAACGAGGAGTACCTGCTCTACCAGACGCTCGTGGGCGCGTGGCCGATCGAGCCGCTCGAGCGCCTCGACGCCTACCTGGAGAAGGCGCTGCGCGAGGCGAAGGTGAACACGAGCTGGGTGGAGCAGGACCGCGCCTGGGAGGAGAGCGTGGTCCGCTTCGCGCGGGCGGTCGTCGGGTCCGAGGCGTTCCTGGCCGACTTCCTGCCGTTCCAGGCGCGGGTGGCCGAGCTGGGGGAGCGGTCGATCCTCGGCCAGCTCCTGCTCAAGCACACGGTCCCGGGCGTGCCCGACACCTACCAGGGCGACGAGCTGCTCGCGCTGAACCTCGTCGACCCCGACAACCGCCGGCCGGTCGACTGGGCGGCGCGGCGAGCGGCGCTCGAGTCCCTGCGCGACGGCGCCGAGCCGGCGCCCGAGCACCGCAAGCTGTGGCTGATCCACACGGCGCTGCAGCTCCGCGCCCGGCGGCCCGAGGCGTTCGCCGGCGCCTACCGGCCGCTGCCGTCGCCGGCGGGCGTGTGCGCGTTCACGCGCGGCGACGACGAGGTCGCGGTGATCGTCCCGGTCGCCCCCGACGCGCCGTGCCGAGCGGAGCTGCCGGACGGCGACTGGCGCGAGCTGCTCGTGCACGACGACCGGCTCGCCCTGCTCGAACGGGTGTGAGCGGCCGTCGCCGCTCCGTGCGCTGCGTCACGGAGCGCGCCGCCGGACGGGCGCTCCGCGTACAGTTCCGGCCAGCCGTGAACGGCCGCGTTCTGATCGTCTCCTGGGAGTACCCGCCGGTCGTCGAGGGCGGCCTCGCACGGCACGTGCGCAAGCTCAGCGAGGCGCTCGTCCGCCAGGGCGTCGAGGTCCACGTGCTCACGCGGGGGGAGCCGGAGCGCGAGGTCCGCGCCGGCGTGCACGTCCACCGGGTCCCCGAGCCGGCCTGGCCGCGCGACCTGGACCGCTTCCTGGCCTGGGTGCAGGCGATGAACGACGACATGCTGCGCGTCGGGTTCGAGCTGCTCGACGAGCTCGACGTCGACCTCGTCCACGGCCACGACTGGCTGGTGGCGCGCGCCGGGTCCGCGCTGGCCGACCGCGCCGGCGTCCCGTTCCTGACGACGATCCACGCGACCGAGCACGGCCGCCACCAGGGTTGGGTCGACAAGCCGCCGCAGTCGACGATCCACGCCACCGAGCGCTGGATGGCCCGCCGCGCCGACGCGATCGTCTGCTGCTCGCACTACATGCGCGGCCACATCGCCGACGTGTTCGGCGTCGACGAGGCCGGCGTGACCGTGATCCCCAACGGGATCGACCCCGGCGACCTGCAGCCGGTCGGCGACCTCGACGCGCTCCGGGCCCGGTACGCCTCGCCCGACGAGCGGCTGCTGCTGCTCGTCGGCCGGCTCGTCTACGAGAAGGGCTTCCAGTTCGCGCTCGACGCGCTGCCGGCGGTGATCCGCCGCGTGCCGAACCTGCGCTTCCTCGTCGCCGGCTCCGGCACGCACGAGCAGGAGCTCAAGCGCCAGGCGCGGGAGCTGCGCCTGATGGAGCACGGCACGTTCGTCGGCTGGATCGACGACGCGCTGCTGCACTCGCTGTACCGGATCGCCGACCTGACGGTCGTGCCGTCGCTGTACGAGCCGTTCGGCCTGGTCGCGCTGGAGGCGATGGCGAGCGGCTGCCCGTGCATCGTCGCCAACACCGGCGGGCTGGCCGAGGTCGCGCCCACCGACGACGTCGCGCTGCGCTTCCGCTCGCGAGACCCGCGCTCGCTGGGGCGGATGATGGTGCGCGTCCTCACCGACGACGCCCTCCGCGACCGCCTCGTCGCGCAGGCCAGCGAGCACGTGCTGCGCTTCGACTGGAACGACGTGGCCACCCAGACGCGCGAGCTGTACGCGCAGCTGACCGCCGCCGACGACGTCGCCCCGTCGCGCGCCGAGCGGATCTCGTCCTAGCGCCGCGGCCGGGAAACGGCGTCAGCGACGGCGCGCGGTCGGGGTCCGGGCTCCTGCCGCCCGCCGCAGCGTGGCGACCGCAGCCCACCCGAGCGGCGCCGTTGTCGGTATGCGATCGCTATCCGACCGTGATCCGACAACGGTCGCGTCGTCCGCCTGGTCCTCGCCCGTCGTTGTCGGATCGATACCGCATAGCGATCTGGATCTGACAACGGTCCCGGACAGGCAGCCCCGGGGCGACGTGCGCGACATCTCCTTCGCATAGCGCATGAACGGTCGACCGCCCAGGGTGGGAGCCCTCGTCCGCAGCTCCCACGTCCCGTGCGGCGCCACGGCCGCTATCGTCAGCCGCCCATGAAGACGACCGTCACCGAGCTGCCCGAGTCCCGAGTCCGCGTCGAGGCCGAGGTCCCGCCAGAGGAGGTCGAGCGGGAGGTCGCCAAGACCGCCAGGGCGCTCGGCCGCTCCATGCGGATCCCCGGGTTCCGCAAGGGCAAGGTCCCGCCCCCGGTCGTCATCCGCCGCATCGGCCGCGAGGCCGTGCTCGACGAGACGGTCCGCGACGCGATCCCGCGCTGGTACGCCGACGCGATCGGCGAGGCTCGCATCGCGACGGTCGGCGATCCCGAGCTGAAGCTGCCCGACGAGCTCCCGGCCGAGGGCGAGGCGTACCGGTTCACGGTCGAGATCGGCGTGCGCCCGAAGGCCAAGCTCGGCACGTACAAGGGCATCGAGGTCGGCCGCCGCGAGCCGCAGGCCGACGAGGCCGCCGTCCAGGCCGAGCTCGAGGCGCTGCGCGAGCGCGCCGCCCGCCTGGAGACCGTCGACCGCGAGGCGCGCGAGGGCGACTTCGTCGTCATGGACTACGTCGGCTCGATCGACGGCGAGGAGTTCGAGGGCGGCGCCGGCCGCGACCAGATGGTCGAGCTCGGCTCCGGCCGCCTCATCCCCGGCTTCGAGGAGCAGCTCGTCGGCGCCAAGGCCGGCGAGGAGCGCACGGTCAAGGTCACGTTCCCCGAGGACTACGGCGCCCCGCACCTGGCCGGCAAGGAGGCTCAGTTCGCGGTCACCGTCAAGGAGGTCCGCGAGAAGGTCCTGCCCGAGCTCGACGACGACTTCGCCGTCGACCAGGCCGGCTTCGACAGCCTCGAGGAGCTGCGCGAGGACATCGCCGCCAAGCTGAGGGAGGCCGACGAGCGCGCGATCGACCAGGCCTTCCGCGAGGCCGTCGTCGACGCCGTCGCCAAGGAGGCCACCGTCGACATCCCCGAGTCGCTCGTCGAGGCGCGCGCCCGTGAGCTGTGGGACCGCATGCTGCACTCGCTCTCCCACCAGGGCATCTCCAAGGAGGCCTACCTGCGGATCGCGGGCAAGACCGAGGAGGAGCTGCTCGAGGAGGCCAAGCCGGAGGCCGAGCGCGCGCTGCGCCGCGAGGCCGTCGTGGCCGCCGTGGTGGAGGCCGAGGGGATCGAGCCGTCCGACGGCGACATCGTCGACGCGCTGCAGGCGTCGGCCGCCCGCGAGAACGTCAAGCCCGAGAAGCTGCGCGACCGCCTCGAGCAGAGCGGGCGCCTCGAGGACCTCAAGGCGGACCTCGCCGCGCGCGCCGCGATCGACTTCCTGGTCGAGCACGCCAAGCCGATCAGCGTCGAGCAGGCGCAGGCCCGCGACAAGCTGTGGACCCCCGACAAGGAGGAGTCCGCCAGCGGGGCGGGTCAGCAGCTCTGGACGCCCGGTTCCTGAGCGACATCAGGGCGAGGGCGCTCAAGCCTGCCCGGGCGCGGACGACCACTCGGTAGACTCCGGCACCTGCACTTCGGGGAGGAATCGCCCCGACACGGAGCGAACGAAGCGAGGATCATGAGCCCACTTGTCCCCATGGTCGTAGAGCAGACGTCGCGAGGCGAGCGCGCCTTCGACATCTACTCGCGACTGCTCAACGAGCGCATCATCTTCCTGGGGACCCCGGTCGACGACCAGATCGCGAACCTCATCGTGGCCCAGCTCCTCCACCTCGAGTCCGAGGATCCCGAGAAGGACATCTCGCTCTACATCAACTCGCCCGGCGGGTCGGTGTACGCGGGGCTGGCGATCTACGACACGATGCAGTTCATCAAGCCCGACGTGCAGACGATCTGCGTCGGCATCGCGATGTCGATGGGCGCGCTCCTGCTGGCCGGCGGGGCGCCGGGCAAGCGCATGGCGCTGCCCAACGCGAAGATCCTGATCCACCAGGTGAGCTCGGGCTTCCAGGGCCAGGCGACGGACATCGAGATCCACGCTCGCGAGATCATCGACATCCGTCAGCGCCTGGACCACATCCTGGCCAAGCACACCGGGCAGCCGTACGAGAAGGTCTCCAAGGACACGGAGCGCGACTACTTCATGTCCGCCGAGGAGGCCAAGGAGTACGGCATCATTGACCGCGTGATCTCCGAGCACTAGGTTCGGGGACGAGCGGGGACGCTGGCGATATGGCTCGACCGACCGACTCAAACGAGCAGCTTCTCTGCAGCTTCTGCGGCAAGTCCCAACGGCAGGTCAAGAAGCTGATCGCCGGTCCCGGCGTCTACATCTGCGACGAGTGCATCGATCTCTGCAACGAGATCATCGACGAGGAGCTGACCGCTCCGCCCTCGTTCGACATCGAGAACCTCCCCAAGCCGCGCGAGATCTGGGAGGTCCTCAACGAGTACGTCGTCGGCCAGGAGCCGGCCAAGCGCACGCTCAGCGTGGCGGTCTACAACCACTACAAGCGCGTGCAGATGATGCAGGTCGCCGACAACGACATCGAGCTGCAGAAGAGCAACATCCTGCTCCTGGGCCCGACCGGCTGCGGCAAGACGCTGCTCGCGCAGACGCTGGCGAAGATCCTCAACGTCCCGTTCGCGATCGCCGACGCGACCGCGCTCACCGAGGCCGGCTACGTCGGCGAGGACGTCGAGAACATCCTCCTGAAGCTGATCCAGGCCGCCGACTACGACGTCAAGAAGGCCGAGACCGGGATCATCTACATCGACGAGGTCGACAAGATCGCCCGCAAGGCCGACAACCCGTCGATCACGCGTGACGTGTCCGGCGAGGGCGTCCAGCAGGCGCTGCTGAAGATCCTCGAGGGCACCACCGCGTCGGTGCCGCCGCAGGGCGGGCGCAAGCACCCCCACCAGGAGTTCCTGTCGATCGACACGACGAACATCCTGTTCATCTGCGGCGGCGCGTTCGCCAACCTCGACAAGGTCATCGAGCGGCGCATCGGCCACAAGGGCGTCGGCTTCGGGGCCGCGATCGAGCCCCACCACGTCAAGGACACCGGCGAGGTCTTCGAGCACTGCCTGCCGGAGGACCTCGTCAACTACGGCCTGATCCCCGAGTTCATCGGCCGCCTGCCCGTCGTCAGCGCCGTCCACCAGCTCTCGCGCGACGACCTCATCACGATCCTGACCGAGCCGCGCAACGCGCTCGCCAAGCAGTTCCAGCGCTTCTTCCAGTTCGACAACATCGAGCTGGTGTTCTCCGACGACGCGCTCGCCGCGATCGCCGACAAGGCGCTGGAGCGCGAGACCGGCGCCCGCGGCCTGCGCTCGATCCTCGAGGAGATCCTGCTCGACGTGCAGTTCGAGCTGCCGTCGCGCCGCGACGTCAAGAAGTGCGTCGTCACCAAGGAGACCGTCAACCGCGGGATCCCGCCGACGCTCGTGACCGAGGCGACCGGCGAAGACGAGTCCGAGGGCCGCGCCGCGTCGGCGTAGGCGCTCGCGGGTAGCCGGACCTCATGCTCAAGCTCACCGCCCTGCGCAGGGTCCCGTGGGTGCTGCTGTTCGAGGCGGCCCGGGTCACGCACGGCCACGTGATGGACCGCACCTCGCCCGCCGACCGCCGCCGCGTCATGCATCTCGTCCGCCGCACCAGGGGCAACCCGCTGGCGCTGACCGCGCGCGAGCGCGCCGAGCTGAAGGCGATCGCCGACAAGCTCCAGTTCGGGCAGCTCGCGGGCGCCCTGTCGCCCCTCGGCAGGCGGCGCCTGCGCCGGTAACGTCCGCCGCGCAGATGGCTGCGCGCCGGGTGGGGATCCGCGACGTGGCGGCCGCCGCGGGCGTGTCGGCGGCCACGGTCTCGCGCGCCCTCAACGGCTATCCCGACGTCGCCCCGGAGACCCGCGACCGGATCGCGCGCGCGGCGCGGCGCCTCGGCTACCGGCCGGCCGCGGCGGCCCGGACCGTCCGCACCGGCCGCTCGGGCCTCGTCGGGGTGTGCCTGCACCCGTGCGGCGACCCGGCCGAGCTGCAGCCGTTCGGGCGCATGGTCGCCGCCGCCGCGACCCGGGAGCTCACGGCGACCGGGGCGGGCGTGCTCGCGTTCGAGGACGTCGACTCGCTCCACAGCGCCCGCGACGCCCGCCAGCTCGACGCGCTCGTGCTCGTCTGCCTCGGCGACGACGTGGTCGCGCGAGCCGGCCTGGACCGCTGGCCGGCGCCCGTCGCCGGCGTCGACGTCGAACTGGGCGCGCGGCCCGGCTGGACGATCCGCGCCGACAGCCGGGACGGGCTGCGCCGCGCCGTCGCGCGCCTCGCCGCGCTCGGCCACCGGCGCATCGCCTACATCGGCGGCAGCCCGATCACCGTGCCCGGGCGCGAGCGCCTGGCCGCGTTCCGGGTGGGCCTGCGCGCCGCGGGCCTGCGTCCGCGCGCCGAGCTCGAGCGCGCCGGCACGTTCCGGGCGCCCAGCGGCCACGCCGCCGCCCTCGAGCTGCTGTCGCTGCGCCGGCCTCCCACGGCGATCGTCGCCGCCTCCGACGAGATGGCGCTCGGCGCGATCGCGGCCGCGCGCGACCTCGGCCGCGACGTCCCGGGCGACGTGTCGGTGATCGGGTTCGACGACTCCCCGCTGGCCGCCCTGGCGCCGGTCGGTCTGACGAGCGTGCGCCAGGACCCGGAGCGGATCGGCGCGCTCGCCGCGCGCGCCGCGCTGCGCGGCGGGGAGGCCCGCGGCCGCGCGACCGTGCCGGTGGAGCTGATCGAGCGCCGGTCGGTCGGCCCGGCGGCCCCGTAGGGACCTACACTCCACCGCTCACATGAGCAGCGACCTGGAGTCCCGCACCCGCTTCGAGCCGGCCGAGGTGGAGCAGCGCATCACCGAGCGCTGGCTGGCGTCGGGCCTCTTCCATCCCGAGCCCGAGGGCACGCCGGACGAGAACTACTCGATCGCGATCCCGCCGCCCAACGTGACCGGCGCCCTGCACATGGGCCACGCGCTCAACGGCACGATCCAGGACTGCCTGGTCCGCCTGGCGCGCATGGAGGGCAAGCGCACGAAGTGGATCCTCGGCACCGACCACGCCGGCATCGCCACCCAGAAGCAGGTCGAGCAGCTCCTGGCCTCCGAGGGCACGAGCCGCCAGGAGATCGGCCGCGAGGCGTTCGTCGAGCGCGTCTGGCAGTGGCGCGAGCAGTACGGCAAGACGATCGTCGAGCAGTTCAAGCGGCTCGGCGCGTCCGTCGACTACGACGACGAGCGCTTCACGCTCGACGAGCACTACGCCCACGCCGTCCTGCGCGTCTTCGTCGCCCTCTACGAGAAGGGCCTGATCTACCGCGACCACCGGATCGTCAACTGGGATCCGGGGCTGCGCACGTCGATCTCCGACCTCGAGGTCGAGGACCGCGAGGTCACCGACACGCTCTACTCGATCGCCTACCCGCTGGAGGGCGGCGGCGAGGTCGTCGTCGCCACCGTGCGGCCCGAGACGATGCTGGCCGACAGCGCCGTCGCCGTGAACCCGGACGACGACCGCTACGCGGACCTGGTCGGCCGCACGGCGATCCTGCCGCTCGTCGGCCGGCGCCTGCCGGTCATCGCCGACGAGTACGTGAAGACCGACTTCGGCACCGGCGCGCTGAAGATCACCCCGGGCCACGACCCCAACGACTTCGAGATCGGCCGCAAGCACGGCCTCGACGAGCACATGGTCATCGGCGAGGACGGGCGCATGACCGAGGCGGCCGGCGAGTTTGCCGGCCTGACCGTCGAGGAGGCGCGCGAGCGCATCGTCGCCGCGCTCGACGCCGAGGGACGCATCCGCGCGCGCGAGCCCTACACGCACGTCGTGCCGTTCAGCCACCGCTCCGGCGAGCGCGTCGAGCCGCTGATCTCGCTGCAGTGGTTCATGCGCATGGAGCCGCTGGCCGCGCCGGCGATCGAGGCCGTCAAGGACGGTCGCGTGCGCTTCGTGCCCGAGCGCTGGGAACGCGTCTACCTGCAGTGGATGGAGGAGATCCGCCCCTGGAACATCTCCCGCCAGCTGTGGTGGGGCCACCAGATCCCGGTCTGGTACCGCGGCGAGGACCAGTCGGAGGTCTACTGCGGGATCGAGCCGCCCGAGGGCGAGGGTTGGGTCCGCGACCCCGACGTGCTCGACACGTGGTTCAGCTCGGCGCTGTGGCCGTTCGCGACGCTCGGCTGGCCCGACGACACGCCCGAGCTGCGCGCGTTCTACCCGACCGACGTCCTCTCGACGGCGCGCGACATCATCTTCCTCTGGGTCGCGCGGATGATCATGATGGGCCTCGAGTTCTGCGGCGAGGTCCCGTTCCGCGACGTGTACATCCACTCGGTCATCCAGGCCCCCGACGGCCGCCGGATGAGCAAGTCGCTGGGCACGGGCATCGACCCGCTCGAGGTGATCGAGGAGCACGGCGCCGACGCCACCCGCTTCGGCCTGCTGGCGATGTCGTCCACCCAGGACGTGCGCTACAGCGCCGAGAAGGTCGAGCAGGGCCAGCGCCTGGCCAACAAGCTGTGGAACGCGTCGCGCTTCCTGCTGCTGCGCGTCGGCGAGGGCGTGCAGGCGGCGCCGGAGCCGCAGACGGTGGAGGATCGCTGGATCCTCAGCCGCCTGGAGCGGGCCAAGGCGGGCACGCGGGAGGCGATCGAGGCCTACGAGTTCCACCGCGCCGCGCTGGGCCTCTACGACTTCGTCTTCGAGGAGCTCTGCGACCGCTATATCGAGCTCGTCAAGCCGCGCCTCGACGACGCGCGCGTGCAGGCGACGCTGCTGCACGTGCTGCGCGAGACCGTCGCGATGGCCCACCCGGTGATCCCGTTCGTCACCGAGGAGATCTGGTTCTACCTGCCCGACACCGAGGGCCTGCTGGCCGGCGCCGCCTACCCGCAGCCCGACGACCGCTGGCTGGACCCGGAGGCCGAGGCGGCGGTCGAGCGCCAGTTCGAGGCCGTGCAGGCCGTGCGCGCCTGGCGCCAGGCGGTGGGCGCGCCGCCCGGCCCGCGGCTGCCCGCGCAGGTCAGCGGCGACTTCGACGGGATCCTCGACGGCATCCTGCTGCTCGCCCGCCTGGAGCTGCGCGAGGGCGAGGCGGGGGAGGAGGCCACGCTCGTCCCCGGCGTGCCCGACGGGACGATCGCGATCCTGCCGAACGAGCACGTCGACCTCGAGGCGCATGCCAGGCGCGCGGCCGAGCAGCGCAAGACGCTGGAGGCCGAGATCCGCCGCGCCGAGGGCAAGCTCGCCAACGAGGGGTTCGTCGCGAAGGCGCCGGCCGAGGTGGTCGAGGCCGAGCGCGAGAAGCTCGAGCGCCTGCGCCGGGAGCTGGCCGAGCTGTGACCCGGCGGCCACGCCCGTCGGGGGCCCCGCGCCGCTGGACCGAGCGCGACGCGGAGACGTACCTGCTCGGGCTCGAGCTGTTCGGCATGCGGTTCGGCCTGGACCGCATGCGCCGCCTGCTGGTCGCGGTCGGCGAGCCGCAGCAGCGCTTCGGGACCGTCCACGTCGTCGGCACGAACGGCAAGTCGTCGACCGTGCGCATGATCGCCGCGATCCTGCGCGCCCACGGCCTGCGCACCGGCGCCTACCTGTCGCCGCACCTCGTGTCGTTCACCGAGCGCGTGCGCATCGACGACCGCGACCTCACGCCCGACGCGTTCGCCGAGGCGGTCCGCCGCGCGGCCGCGGCGGCGGCCAAGGTCGACCGCACGCTGCCGCCCGACGACCGCGTCACCCAGTTCGAGGCGCTCACCGCCGCCGCGTTCACGGCGATGGCCGAGGCGGGCGTCGACGTCGGCGTCATCGAGGCCGGCCTGGGCGGGCGCTGGGACGCCACGAACGTCATCGACTCGCGGGTCGCGGTGCTGACGAACGTCGGCCTGGAGCACACCCGCTGGCTGGGCCCGACCGTCCGCGACATCGCGCGCGAGAAGCTCGCCGTGGTGCGCCCCGGCGCGACGCTCGTCGTCGGCGCCGACCTGCATCCCGACGCGCTCGACGAGGCGCGCAAGCTGGACGCGACGCTGATCGAGGCGCCGGCCGACGCCCCCGGCGTGGACCTGCTGGCCCGCGGCGCCTTCCAGCGGCGCAACTTCGCCCTCGCCCGGGCCGCCGCCGAGGCCTACCTGGGCGAGCTCGACCCCGAGCGGGTGGCCGCCGCGGCCGCTGCGACCCGCGTGCCGGGGCGCTTCGAGCGGATCTCCGACGACCCGCCGACCTATCTCGACGGCGCCCACAACCCGGGCGGGATGGCCGCGCTGGCCGACGCGCTGCGCGACGAGCTCGCGGGCCGCCCGCTGACGCTCGTGCTGTCGATCCTGGACGACAAGGACGCCGGCGCGATGCTCGGCGAGGTCGTGCCCCTGGCGGCTCGCGTCGTCGCGACCTCCAACGCCAACCCGCGCGCGCTGTCGCCGGCAACCCTGCAGTCGCTGGCCGAGCAGGTCGGCGCCCGCGAGGTGCGCTCGGAGGCCGATCCGCGTCGCGCGCTGGCGCTGGCGCGCGAGCTCGCCGCGGAGGAGGATGGCGCCGTGCTCGTGACCGGCTCGATCTACCTCATCGCCGACCTGCTGCGCACCGACCGCAGCCGGCCGGGCTCCATGCTGTGAACGACGATCGCGGACCCTCGATGCTCGGTGCGATCGCCATCGTGGCGATCGGGGTGGCGCTGATCATCCTCGTGTTCTTCGCCATCGGATACGGGTTCGGCCGGTTGTTCCTCTAGCCGGGACGCCGCCGGGGGATGCTCTAGCCTTGAAGCCCATGCTCGCGGTCTTCGGGATCGACAGTGACGGCCTGAACCTGGCCGTCAACCTGCTGATCCTCTTCCTCGTCGTCATCTACCTGGCGCTCATCTACTGGACGTACGCGGATGCGCGCCGGCGCATCGACGACCGGATGCTGGTCGCCTGCGCGACCGCCGCCAGCCTCTTCCCGTTCGTCGGGACGATCGTCTACATGATCGTGCGGCCGCCCGAGTACCTCGACGACGTGCGCGAGCGGGAGCTCGAGATCCAGGCCGCCGAGGCGCGCCTGCACCAGCTCGACTACGCGCTGTGCCCGCACTGCGACCATCCGATCGAGCGCGACTTCATGCGCTGCCCGACGTGCCTGCGACGCCTGAAGGACCCGTGCGTGAGCTGCCAGCGCCCGCTCGACCCGGCCTGGTCGATCTGCCCGTACTGCGAGACCGAGGTGCCCGGCGCCGTCGAGCACCACGAGCCGCGCCGCCGCCGCCGGCGCGCCGAGGACGACTACCCCGACCTCGGCGAGACCGCCGCGTTCGACATCCGCACCGACCGCTGATCCCGCGGGACGATGGGGCAGCGCAGCGGCTTCAGCGGCGAGCTCTGGCACGACGTCGAGCCGACGTTCGCGGCGATCCTCGAGCACCCGTTCCTGACCGGGCTCGTCGACGGCTCGCTGCCGATCGAGCGCTTCCGCTTCTACGTCATCCAGGACACGCACTACCTGCGCGCCTACGCCCGCGCCCTGGCCTACGCCGGCGCGCACGCCGACGACCCGGCCGACACCGCGCTGTTCACCGGCTCGGCGATCGAGGCGATCCAGGTCGAGCAGGAGATGCACGGCGCGCTGCTGGGCGAGTTCGGGATCACCTCGGCCGACGTCGAGGCGACGCCGCTGTCGCCCAGCGCCCAGCTCTACGTCAGCACGATGCTCGCCGACGCCGCCCAGGGCCCGTTCTCGCGCGCGGTCGCCTCGCTGCTGCCGTGCTTCTGGATCTACTGGGAGGTCGGCCGCGCCCTCGTCGAGCGCGGCTCGCCCGATCCCCGCTACCAGCGCTGGATCGACACGTATGCCGACGAGGCGTTCGGGCGCACCGTCGAGGCGGTCATCGCGGTGACCGACCGGGTCGCCGCGCAGGTCGGCGCGGAGGAGCGCGACCGCATGCGCGTCCTGTTCGCGCAGGGTTGCCGGCTGGAGTGGATGTTCTGGGACGCGGCCTGGCGCGAGGAGCGCTGGCCGATCCCGCTGGGCCGCGCCGCGGGCTGACCCCCGGATATCGTGCCGGGCCGCAGCAACGACCAAGGAGACCGCATGCCGGACCGCACCCTCATCCTCGTCAAGCCCGACGCGTTCGCGCGCGGCCTGACCGGGGAGATCATCGCCCGCTTCGAGCGCAAGGGGCTGAAGCTCGCGGCCCTCGAGCTCAAGCAGCTCGACCGCGCCACCGCCGAGCAGCACTACGCCGAGCACAAGGAGAAGCCGTTCTTCGGCGAGCTCGTCGACTTCATCACCTCCGGGCCGCTCGTGGCGATGGTCCTCGAGGGCCAGGACGCGGTGAAGGCCGCCCGCCAGGTCATCGGCGCCACGAACCCGCTCGAGGCCGCGCCGGGCTCGATCCGCGGCGACTACGCCGTCGAGGTGGGGCAGAACATGGTCCACGGCTCCGACTCGCCCGAGTCGGCCGAGCGCGAGGCGAAGCTGTTCTTCCCCAACCTCTGATCCCGCAGCCGCTGATCCTCGCCAGCCGCTCGCCGCAGCGGCGCGCGATCCTCGAGCAGCTCGGCGTGCCGTTCGAGGTCCGCCCGACGGACGCCGAGGAGCTCGAGGTGGGCGACCCGCACGTGGTCGCCCTCGAGAACGCGCGCCGCAAGGCGCAGGCGGCCCGCGCAGGCGCTCCGGCGGAGGCGCACGTCCTCGCCGTCGACACCGTCGTCGCGCTCGACGGCGTCGTCTACGGCAAGCCCGCCGACGAGGACGCCGCTCGCGCCACGCTGCGCGCCCTGGCCGGGCGCACCCACCAGGTGGTCGGCGGAATCGTCCTCGACGACCGCGCCACGGTGGCGGTGACGAACGTCACGTTCCGCGACCTCGGCGACGTCCTGCTCGACTGGTACGTGGCCACGGGGGAGTGGCGCGACCGGGCCGGCGGCTACGCGATCCAGGGGCGCGGCGCCGCCCTCGTGCGGGCGATCGAAGGGGATTACCTGAACGTCGTCGGACTTCCCGTCGCGGCCCTGATGGATCTTCTGGAAACCAGCGCTTTTCGCGCCTGAGCGCGCCGAACCCTCCGCTACACTGCCCCCGGACGCGGCCCCCCGTGGCGCGCTCCCAGCGCCGCGTCCCGCTCCCCTCGATCCATGGGCTTCTTCAGCTATCTCACCGGCTTCGGCGGCCGCGACATGGCGGTCGACCTCGGCACGGCGAACACGCTCGTGTACGTGCGCGGCCGCGGCATCGTCCTGTCGGAACCCAGCGTCGTCGCGATCGACCAGCGCACGGGCGAGGTGCACGCGGTCGGCATCGAGGCCAAGCGCATGCTGGGCCGCACGCCGGGCACGATCTCGGCGATCCGGCCGCTGAAGGACGGCGTCATCGCCGACTTCGACGTCACCGAGGAGATGCTGCGCCACTTCATCCAGAAGGTGCACCAGAACCGCTGGGCGCACCCGCGCGTCGTCGTCTGCGTCCCCTCGGGGGTCACCGGCGTCGAGAAGCGCGCGGTCGAGGAGGCGTGCCTGTCCGCCGGCGCCCGCACCGCCTACCTGATCGAGGAGCCGATGGCCGCCGCGATCGGCGCCGGGCTGCCCGTCGGCGAGCCGACCGGCTCGATGGTCGTCGACATCGGCGGCGGCACGAGCGAGGTCGCGGTGATCTCGCTCGGCGGCATCGTCGTCTCGAAGTCGATCCGCATCGGCGGCGACGAGCTGGACGAGGCGATCATCAACTACGCCAAGCGCGAGTACAAGCTGCTGATCGGCCAGCAGACGGCCGAGGAGCTCAAGCTCGAGATCGGCTCCGCCTATCCGATGGAGGAAGAGGTCCAGGCGGAGATCCGCGGCCGCGACATGGTGTCCGGCCTTCCGAAGACCGTGGTGCTCACCAGCGAGGAGATCCGCCAGGCGCTGGAGGAGCCCCTGTCGCAGATCATCGAGGCCGTCAAGGAGACCCTCGACCGGACCCCCCCGGAGCTCGCGTCCGACATCATGGACCGCGGGATCATGCTCGCCGGGGGCGGCTCGCTGCTGCAGGGCCTCGACGACCGCCTTCGCGAGGAGACCCAGATGCCGGCCCATCTGGCCGAGTCGCCGCTGACGTGCGTCGCGGTGGGCTCCGGCCGGTCGCTGGAGGAGTTCGAGGTCATCCATCGCGCGAACAAGAACTCACGCAACCGCCGTCGGCGCCCCTAGAGGATGACTCCTGAGGTGCAGCCGATGCGACGCGGTGCGACCACCAACGTGGAGAAGACTTCGCCGTGTACGACAAGTCGGTGCGCCGGCGACGAGCGGTTCTCGCACTGCTCGTCGTCTGCTCCCTGATCCTCCTCACCGCGTATTTCGGCGAATCGCCGAGCAGCCCCCTGCACAGCGTGCAGCGCGGGTTCCTGCAGGTCGTCTCCCCGATCCAGGAGGGGGCCAGCCGCGCGCTCAAGCCCGTGCGCGACCTCTTCGGGTGGTTCGGCGACACGCTCGACGCCAAGGAGGAGCGCGACAAGCTGCGCGACGAGCTCGAGGAGGCCCGCCGCGCCGCGATCGCCAACGCGGCCGCCGCCCGCGAGGCCGAGCAGCTCCGCAAGCTCCTCGGGCTCGACGAGGAGCTGAGCCTCGACGAGATGGGCCCGGTCACCGCGCGCGTCATCACGCGCTCGCCGACCCTGTGGTACTCGACGGTGTCGATCAACAAGGGCACGAGCGACGGGGTGCGCGTCGACCAGCCGGTCGTCAACGGCGACGGGCTCGTCGGCACGGTCACCGCCGCCACCAGCAACTCGGCGATCGTCACGCTGATCACCGACCACACGAGCGGCGTCTCGGCCGTCGTCAACGAGAGCGGCGTCGCCGGCGTCGTGCAGCCGGCGGTCGGCAAGCCCGACGACCTGCTGCTCGAGTACATCCGCCGCGGCGACCGCATCGAGGAGGGCCAGACGATCGTCACGGCCGGGTCGCGGTCGCGGCGCTACGAGTCGCTGTTCCCGCCCGGGATCCCGGTCGGCGAGGTGACGAAGGTCGACGACGAGGAGGTCGACGTCTACCAGCGCGTGCACGTGCGCCCGTTCGCGCAGCTGCGGCGGCTGGACGTCGTGCAGGTGCTCACGGACCCGCGGGGGACGGGCGCGACGTGACGACCGGGTCGACGCCGAAGCTCGCGCTGCGCATCGCGCTGCTGGCGCTCGTCGCCGCGCTGCTGGAGATCGTCGCGGTCTCGCAGATCTCCGTGTTCGGCGTGAGCGCGGACCTGACCCCGCTCGTCGTCGCCTCGGTGGGCCTGCTCACCGGCTCGATCTCCGGCGCCGCCGTCGGGTTCGGCATGGGCCTGTTCCTCGACCTCGCGCTCGTGCAGACCCTCGGCGTCAACTCGCTGATCTACACCGTGGTCGGCTACGGCGCCGGCCGCCTGCGCGAGCTGCGCGACCCGCAGGGCGCGCTCGTGCCGATCGCCACCGGCGCCGCCGCGACCGCGGTCGCCACGATCGGCTACTCGATCATCCAGTTCCTGCTCGGCGTCGACGCGCCCGTCAGCCTGCTGCTCGTGCGCGACATCATCACGACGATCCTCGTGAACACGATCATCGCCGCTCCGCTGTTCGCGATCGTGCGCCGCATCCTCGTCGGCGCGCTCCCCGACGACCCCGCCCGCCGCCGCCGCCGCGCCTACACGACCGGCGGCCTGTCCCCGCTGTCGCGCGCATGATGACCACGCCCGGCAGCGGCGACCCCCGCCCGATCACCCCGCAGCTGGCGCTGCGCGTCGCCATGCTCGGCGGCATCGCGCTCGTCCTGTTCGCGATCGTCTTCTTCCGCCTGTGGTTCCTGCAGGTCCTCAGCGGCGACGAGTACGTCTCGCAGGCCAACGACAACCGCGTGCGCGAGATCCGCATCCAGGCGCCGCGCGGCGAGATCCTCGACCGCGACGGCCGGGTGCTCGTCACCAACCGCCAGGCGACCGTCGTGCAGATCGAGCCGGGCAAGCTGCCCGAGGACAACGCGCAGCGCAAGGCGCTGTACGTGCGCCTGGGCAAGGTGCTCGGGATGGACCCGATCGAGATCTCGCGCGAGGTCAACCGCCAGCGCCGCGTGCTGCCCTACGCGAACGTGACGCTCGACGTCGACGCGCCGCGCTCGGTCCTGAACTACCTGCAGGAGCGCAAGCGCCACTTCCCGGCGGTGACGGTCACCGACCAGTACGTGCGCCGCTATCCGCGCCGGGAGCTCGCCGCGCACCTCGTCGGCACGGTCGGCCAGATCAACCCCGAGCAGCTCAAGCAGAAGCGCTACAAGGGCGTCAAGCAGGGCACGGTCATCGGCCAGAGCGGCATCGAGTGGCAGTACGACCGCTACCTGCGCGGCACCGACGGCGCGCAGCTGCTGCAGGTCGACTCGATGGGCGGCTACAAGGGCGAGCTGCGCCGCCGCCAGCCGGTCCCCGGCCAGAACCTGAAGCTGTCGATCGACCTGTCGCTGCAGGAGGTCGGCCAGGAGGCGGTCGCGCAGGCGGGCGGCGGGCAGCCGGGCGCGTTCGTGGCGATGGACCCGCGCAACGGCCAGATCCTCGCGATGGGCTCCTACCCGAGCTTCGATCCGTCGCTGTTCGCCAAGCCGATCAGCGAGGAGAAGTACCGGGCGCTGAACTCCGAGGCCAACGGCGCGCCGCTGTTCGACCGCGCGATCGCCGGCCTGTATCCGACCGGTTCGACCTTCAAGCCGGTGACGGCGCTGGCCGCGCTGGAGCACGGCCTCATCACGCCGTCGACGGTCATCAACGACACCGGCTGCCTGAAGGTCGGCTTCACCGAGTTCTGCAGCCCGGGGGACCGGGGCGCGGGCGCGGTGAACCTCATCTCCGCGCTGAAGGTCTCCTCCGACGTCTACTTCTACATCCTGGGGCGCGACCTCAACGAGCTCGAGGGCCAGGCGCTGCAGAAGACCGCCCACAAGCTCGGCCTGGGCCGCACGCCCGGCATCGACCTGCCCGGCGCCCAGCCCGGCACCGTACCCGACCGCAAGTGGCGCGAGGAGCGGGCCCGGCTCGAGCGCCAGTGCCGCAAGAAGAAGAAGGTCGACGCCTGCGGCATCTCCGACATGCGCCCGTGGTCGACCGGCGACAACGTGAACCTGTCCGTCGGCCAGGGCGACCTGCAGGCCTCGCCGCTGCAGATGGCGGTCGCCTACGCCGCGCTCGCCAACGGCGGAAAGGTCGTGCGCCCGCACCTCGGCCTCGACGTCGAGGACTCCCAGGGCCGCCTCGTGCAGGAGATCGACCCGCCGGCCGCGCGCTCGATCGACCTGCCCGAGGACGCGCGCCAGGCGATCCTGCAGGGCCTGCACGCCGCCGCCAGCGAGCCGGGCGGCACGTCGGCCGACGTGTTCGCCGGCTGGCCGCAGGACCGCTACCCGGTCTACGGCAAGACCGGCACCGCCGAGCGCGGCGCCGGGCGCCCCGACCAGTCCTGGTACGTCGCGTTCGTGCCCGACAAGAGCCGTCCGCTCGTCGTCGCGGTGACGATCGAGGGCGGCGGCTGGGGCGCCACGTCCGCGGCGCCGGCCGCGCGTCAGATCCTGTCCCAGTGGTACCTGGGCCACAAGGGCGAGTTCCTGCGCGGGGAGTCGCACACCCAGTGATGAGCTCGGCCGCCAGCCCCATCCGCGACCCGCGCGACGACGCGCCCGCCGCCGCGACCGGCAGCGGCCTGCTGTCGCTGCGGCTGCCGTTCGACCCGCTGCTGCTGGTGGCCACGATCGGGCTGCTCGTCTGCTCGCTGGTCGTCCTCGACGGCGCCACCTCCGAGGACATCGCCGGCCAGCCCGACTACTTCGTCAACCGCCAGGCCATCTTCTCCGCCGTCGGCGTCGTGCTGATGCTCGTGCTCAGCCGGGTCGACATCTCGCGCTTCCGCGAGCTCACCTGGGGCCTCTACGCCGTGCTCATCGGGATCATCCTCCTGAACCTGGCGCTCGGCTCCGAGGTGCGCGGCGCCCAGCTGGCCATCCAGCTGCCGGGCGGCTTCAACTTCCAGTCCTCCGAGTTCGGCAAGGTGCTGCTGATCCTCGTGCTGGCCGGCTTCGTCGTCGGCCGCTCGAGGCGGATCGCCGATCGCGACACGACGGCGCGCGTGATGCTGCTGGCGCTCGTGCCGGCGTTCTTCGTGATCGCCCAGCCGGACCTCGGCTCGGGCATGGTGTACGTCGTCATCGCGCTCGCCGTGCTGTTCGTGGCGGGCACCCCCTGGCGGCACTTCGCCGGGCTCTTCGCCCTGATCGCCGTCGCCATCACCATCGCCCTCGTCGCCGCACCGGCGGTGGGGGTGGAGGTGCTCAAGCCCTACCAGGTCGACCGCCTCACGTCGTTCCTGTCGCCCAGCGACGTCGCGGGCGACGAGGGCTACCAGCAGGAGCAGTCGAAGATCGCGATCGGGGCCGGGCAGAAGACCGGCCGCGGCGACCAGGCCACGCAGACGAAGCTCAACTTCCTCCCCGAGCACCACACGGACTTCATCTTCGCCGTGGTCGGGGAGCGCTACGGCTTCGTCGGCTGCGCCCTGGTGCTGTCGCTCTACGCGCTGCTGATCTGGAGATCCCTGCGCATCCTCACGATGGCCAAGAACCTGTTCGGCGCGCTCGTCGCCGGGGGCGTCGTGGCGATGCTCATGTTCCAGGTCTTCGTCAACGTCGGCATGAACCTCGGGATCATGCCCATCACCGGCCTGACCCTGCCGTTGCTCAGCTACGGCCCGGCCTCGGTGATCACCACCCTCCTGGCGCTGGGCCTCCTGCAATCCATCTACGTGCAGGGACGCCTGGCCGCCGCCTACAAGTCAAGGACCATCCTGTGAAGAAGCAAGTCTTGGTCAGCGTCGATCGCGGCGAGACCCGTGTCGCGCTGCTGGAGAAGCCGAAGGGCAAGCGCAACTACCGCGTCGCCGAGCTCTACCTGGAGCGCCGCGGGAACCGCTCGATCGTCGGCAACATCTACAAGGGCAAGGTCGACAACGTCCTGCCCGGCCTCGAGGCCGCGTTCGTCGACATCGGCCTCGACAAGAACGGCTTCCTGCACGTCGACGAGATCGTGCTGCCCGGCGTCGAGACGCCGCGCCGCGGGCGCGGCAGCGGCGAGGGCAAGAAGATCACCGACCTGCTGAAGCCCGGGCAGGAGATCGTCGTCCAAGTCGTCAAGGACCCGCTGAAGACGAAGGGCGCGCGCCTGTCGATGGAGCTCACGATCGCCGGGCGCTACATGGTGTACGCGCCCACCGGCGAGGGCATCGGCGTGTCGCGCCGCCTCGACGACAAGGAGCGCGAGCGGCTGCGCAAGGAGGCCAAGGGCCTGGACCTGCGCGACGGCGGCGCGATCATCCGCACCGCCGCGTCGGGCGCCAAGCGCGAGGACTTCGAGCGCGAGCTGCAGTACCTGTTCAAGCTCAACGACGTGCTGCGCAAGCGCGCCGAGGAGAACCCGGCGCCGTCGCTGGTGTTCCAGGAGGCCGACCTGTCGGTCCGCGTCGTGCGCGACATCTTCTCCGACGACTTCGAGAAGGCGATCGTCGACGACCCCAAGCAGCACCACCGGCTCGTGTCGTTCTTCGAGCGCACCGGGCCCGAGCTCGTCGAGCGCCTGGAGCTGTACGAGGGCGAGGAGCCGCTGTTCGAGAAGTACGGCGTCGACGAGGTGCTCGAGGGCACGATGTCGCGCCGCGTCGACCTGCCCTCCGGCGGCTACCTGATGATCGACTACGCCGAGGCGCTGACGGTCATCGACGTCAACTCGGGCTCGTTCGTCGGGCGCGGCAAGCAGGCGCGCCTGGAGGACACGATCACGAAGACGAACATCGAGGCGGCCGTCGAGGTCGTCAACCAGCTGCGCCTGCGCGACATCGGCGGGATCATCGTCATCGACTTCATCGACATGGCCCGCGCCCGCAACGCGCGCGAGGTCATGAAGACGCTGCGGGCCGCGCTGGACGAGGACCGCACGAAGACGTTCACCGCCGAGATCTCCAAGCTCGGCCTGGTCGAGATGACCCGCCAGAACGTCACCGAGGGCGTCCGCGAGATCATGACCCGGCCGTGCCCGACCTGCGACGGCGAGGGCGTGATCAAGTCCGAGGAGACGATCGCGATCGAGGTCGAGCGCCGCCTGCGCGACGAGGTCGGCGAGGAGGAGGCCTACCTCGTGCGCCTCAACCCGCGCGTCACGGCCCAGTTCACGGGCGACGGCGGGGGCGCTTTGCGGGCCCTGGAGTCCGAGACCGGCAAGGTCTTCTACTTCGAGGGCTCCGAGGGCCTGCCGCTCGACCACTTCGCGATCACCGCGCGCGGCACCCAGGAGGAGATCGCCGAGCAGGCCGTGCCGTTCGCCGCCGGCGAGGAGGTCTACGTCCACATCGTCGAGCCGCACATGTACAACGTCGACGACGCGGTCGCCAAGATCGACTCCTACCTCATCTCGGTGACGCACGGCTACCGGTATCTGGGCGAGAAGCGCCTGGTGCGCATCGAGGAGGTGGGGCGGACCGCCGCCAGCGCCGTGGTGATCGACGCGGACGAGGACGAGGAGGACGACGCGCTAGACTCGAAGCCTCGGCGCCGCGGCCGCAGAGGCGGACGGCGCCGTACCCGTGCCAAGGCCGAGAGCGCCAGCGAGTGACCGAACCTATGTACGCAGTCGTGAAAACCGGAGGCAAGCAGTACCGCGTCGAGAAGGGGCAGACCCTGCTCGTCGAGAAGCTCGCCGCCGACGAGGGCGCGAGCGTGGAGCTCGAGCCGGTGCTGTTCGCCGACAAGGACGCGGTGTTCGACGCCGACGGCCTCAAGAAGGTCAAGGTCTCGGCCCGGGTCGTCGGTCACGAGAAGGGCGACAAGATCCGCGTCTTCAAGTTCAAGCCCAAGCGCGGCTACAAGCGGACCACCGGCCACCGCCAGCAGCTCACCCGCATCGAGATCACGGAGATCAGCAATGGCGCATAAGAAGGGCCTCGGCTCCTCGCGCAACGGCCGCGACAGCAACGCCAAGCGCCTCGGCGTGAAGGTGTTCGCCGGCCAGACCGTCACCGGCGGCGAGATCATCGTGCGCCAGCGCGGCACCCGCTTCCACCCCGGCGAGGGCGTCGGGATCGGCAAGGACGACACGCTCTACGCGCGCAACGCGGGGACCGTGCAGTTCAGCGTCGGCCGCCGCGGCCGCGTCGTGTCCGTCACCCCGGCCGGCGACTAGGCCATGGCCGACGGGGACGACCGTCGGCAGCAGCGAAACCGCTCGCTCGAGTCGGCGGAGGAGGCCCGCCGCCGGCTCGAGGACGGCGAGCGCGAGCACCCGCGCGACCGGGCGCTCGAGGACGGGCACATCCCCGTCGACGAGGCGAACCTCGACGACGTGCGGCGCTTCCTGCGCCGCCACGACCGCGACCTGGCGCGGCGCGACGACCGCGCCTAGCTCGGCTGCGCCGTCGGGCGCACGAGGATCTCGTTGACGTCGACGTGCGCGGGCTGGGAGACCGCCCACAGCACGGCGCGGGCGACGTCGTCGGCGTCCAGCGCCCGGATGCTCGGCGGGCTGTCGAAGAACGGGGTGTCGACCGCGCCGGGCTCGATGCACGTCACCCGGATCGCGCCGTCGGCCTCCAGGCGCAGCGCCTCGGCCATCGCCGTGACCGCGTGCTTGGTGGCGCTGTAGAGCGAGCCGGGCAGGGCGCGCCGGCCCGCGACCGAGCTCGTCAGGACCAGGTGGCCGGAGCGCTCGCGCAGCGCCGGCAGCGTCGCGCGGATCGTGTAGGCGGCGCCGAGCACGTTCGTCAGCACCATGTCCCGCCAGTGCTCCGGCGTCTCCTCCAGGAAGCCGCGCTTGGCCCCGAAGCCGGCGTTGGCGAACGCGACGTCGAGGCGGCCGAAGCGCTCGAGCGTCGCGGCGACGAGCGCCTGCTGGGCGGCGAAGTCCGTCACGTCGGTGGGGACCGCGATCGCGACCTCGGCGCCGCCGAGCTCCTGCGCGTGCGCCTCGAGCCTCTCGGCGCTGCGGGCGGCGAGCACGACGCGGTACCCGGCGTCGACGGCGTGGCGGGCGGTCGCGGCGCCGATGCCGCTCGACGCGCCGGTGATGAGGAACACGGGGGAGTCCATCCGACCATCTTGGCGCGCCTCGGGCTCAGGCGCCCGCCGGGCCGCGACCTCCCGTCCGTCTAGCATCCGTCGGCCAGGCAACGATGCTCTACGACAAGGCACGCATCTTCGTGCAGGGCGGGCGCGGTGGCGATGGATCGCAGTCCTTCCGCCGAGAGGCGCACGTGCCCCGCGGTGGTCCCGACGGCGGCGACGGTGGTCGCGGCGGTGACGTCGTGCTGGTCGTCGACGACTCGCTCCGCGACCTGCAGTCATTCAAGCGCAAGGCCCACTACAAGGCGCGGCCGGGCCAGCACGGGCAGGGCGCCAACCGCATCGGCGCCGACGGGCCCACGCTCGAGATCGCCGTCCCGCCCGGGACGGTCGTCACGTCCGACGACGGCCTCAGCTACGACCTCGTGCACCCGGGCCAGCGGGTGGTGGTCGCGCGCGGCGGCCCGTACGGGCGCGGCAACAAGCGCTTCGCGAGCGCCACCCGGCAGGCGCCGCGCTTCGCCGAGCGCGGGCTGCCGGGCGAGGAGCGCTGGCTGGAGCTGCGGCTGAAGCTGCTGGCCGACGTCGGGCTGGTCGGGCTGCCCAACGCCGGCAAGTCGTCGCTGCTGAAGCGCCTCACGCGCGCGGACCCGAAGGTCGCCGACTACCCGTTCACGACCCTGGAGCCCGTGCTCGGAACCGTCGAGCGCGACGGGCGCCAGCTCGTGCTCGCCGACATCCCCGGGCTCATCGAGGGCGCCAGCGAGGGCGCCGGGCTCGGCCACGACTTCCTGGCCCACGTCGAGCGCACGCGCGTGCTCGTCCACGTGCTCGACCTCGCGCCGCTGGACGGCAGCGACCCGGCCGACAACCACGCCGTCATCGAGACCGAGCTGGCCGCGCACGACCCGCGCCTGGCGGCGCTGCCGCGGATCCTCGCCCTCTCGAAGGCCGACCTCGTGCCCGAGGAGGACGCCGCCGCGGCGGCCGAGCTGTGGCGCGAGGAGCTCGGCGGCGACACCCCGGTCGTCGTCACCTCGAGCGCCACCGGGCGCGGCCTCGACGAGCTCGTGGGGCTGCTGTTCGAGCGCGTCCCCGTCGCGCAGGCGGAGGCGCTGCCGATCGAGGAGCCCGGCGAGGAGGCGCTCGCCGAGCACCGCACGTTCCGGCCCGCGGCCCGCCGCACCTTCCACGTCGAGCGCAGCGGCCCCGGCGCGTTCCGCGTGGTGGGCGAGGGCATCGAGCGGCTGCTGGCTCGCTACGACCCCGACAACGAGGACGCCATGGCCTACGTGGAGCACCGCCTGGCGCGCATCGGCGTGATCCGCGCGCTCGAGGACGCCGGCTTCGAGCCCGGCGACGAGGTCGAGATCGGCGACGTCGTGTTCGAGCTGGACCCCGGGGCGTGAGCGCGTGACCGTCGTCGACGCCGCATCGTTCCTCGTCATCGTCCTGTGCGCCGGTCTGGCCGCCGCGTTCACGGCCGCCGTCGCCGGACGGCTGGTCGTGCCCGTCGTCGTCGTCGAGCTCGTCCTCGGGATCATCGTCGGCCCCCAGGTGCTCGGCATCGCCGCGGTCGACCACTTCACCGACTTCTTCTCCAACGTCGGGCTCGGGATGCTGTTCTTCTTCGCGGGCTACGAGATCGACGTCGACCGCATCAAGGGCGTCGCGCTGAAGCTGGCCGGGATGGGCTGGGTGGCATCGCTGCTGCTCGCGCACGCCGCGGCGGCCGTCCTGTGGCTGGCCGGCCTCATCGACGCGCCCGTCTACGTCGCCTGCGCGATCTCGACGACCGCGATCGGGACGCTGCTGCCGATCCTGCGCGACAGCGGGGACCTGCGCAGCCCGTTCGGCACCCAGCTCCTGGCCGCGGGCGCCGTCGGCGAGTTCGGCCCGATCCTGCTCATGACCGTGTTCCTGTCGACCGAGCAGCCGGCCCACCAGGTGGCGATCCTGCTCGCGTTCGTGCTCGTGTCGCTGGTGGTCGGCCTGGTCGCGGTGCGCTCGGCCGGGCGCGGGTGGGACATCCTCGACCGCACGCTGCACTCGTCCAGCCAGCTCGCGGTGCGGCTCGTCGTCGTGATGGTGCTGGCCCTGCTCGCGCTCGCCGCCGAGATGGGCCTCGACCTGCTGCTCGGCGGGTTCATGGCCGGCCTGATCTTCCGCCAGGTCGTCGGCGAGCACCAGGTCGAGGTGCTGGAGTCGAAGCTCACCGCGGTCGGCTACGGCTTCCTGGTCCCGTTCTTCTTCGTCGTCAGCGGCATGAAGTTCGACCTCGAGGCGCTGCTGGGCAGCGTCACGGCCCTGCTCCTGCTGCCGCTCTTCCTGGCGCTGTTCCTGGTCGTGCGCGGCGGGCCGGCGATGGCGCTGTATCGCGGAGCGCTGGACCGGCGCGCCCGCCAGGCGCTCGCGCTGTACTGCTCGACCCAGCTTCCGCTGGTGGTGGCGATCACCGCGCTCGCCGTCGACGCCGGCTCGATGGAGCCGGCGCTCGCGGCCTCGCTGGTCGGCGCCGGGATCGTGTCGACGCTGTGCTTCCCGCTGCTGGCGCTGCGGCTGCGGGCCTCGGGGTGAGCGATGGCGCGGTACGTGATCAAGCTCGGCTCGGCGATGGCCTCCCAGGACGCGGTCCTGGCGGCCGTGTGCGACGAGGTCGCGCGGCGGCGCGCCGACGGCGACGACGTCGTGATCGTCTCCAGCGGGGCGATCGCGCGCGGCCTGCTCGTGCTCGACCGGCCGTCGCGTCCGAACACCATCGACGAGCTGCAGGCGGCCAGCGCGGTCGGCCAGGGCAAGCTGTTCCGCCTGTGGGACGAGACGCTCGCCGCGCGCGGGGTCATCGGCGCGCAGGTGCTGCTCACCTCGTTCGACCTGTCGGTCCGCGAGCACTACCTCAACGCGCGCCAGACGCTGCAGACGCTGCTGTCGTGGGACATCGTCCCGGTCGTCAACGAGAACGACACGACCGCGACCGAGGAGATCTCGTTCAGCGACAACGACTTCCTCGCGGCCCAGGTCGCGATCCTCGTCGGCGCCGACCTGATGGTCGTCCTCACCGACACCGACGGCGTCTACACGGCCGACCCGCGGCGCGACCCGGACGCGCGGCTGGTGCCCGAGGTGCGCGACATGGCCGAGCTCGACGCGCTGCAGATCGGCCACAACACGGGCCCGATGGGCACCGGCGGGATGCGCTCGAAGGTGGTCGCGGCCGAGATCGCCGCGGCGGGCGGGATCGAGACCGTCATCTGCAGCGGCACCCGCCCCGAGGCGCTGACGCGGGCGCTCGACGGCGAGCCCGAGGGCACGCGCTTCCGTGCCGGCGGCGCCCGCTACTCGTCGTTCAAGCTGTGGCTGAAGTACGCGCGTCCCAGCCAGGGCACGATCCGCGTCGACGCGGGCGCGGCGCGGGCGCTGCGCCACGGCGGGACGTCGCTGCTGCCGGTCGGCGTGGTCGGCGTGGAGGGGGACTTCGACGTGGGCGACGCGGTCGACGTGACCGTCGACGGCGAGCCGGTCGGCAAGGGCATCGCCAGCTACACGGCCGCCGAGCTGCGCCAGGTCGCGGGCCTGAAGTCGTCGGAGGTGCGCGAGCGGCTGCCGCGCGCCGGCGAGGAGGCCATCCACCGGGACCACTTCGTGCTGGCCTGAACGGCGTACCCTGTCCCAATGGCCGTCGCCACGCCCACCGTCACCGACATCTGCCGAGAGGCCAAGCGCGCGTCGCGCGCCCTCGCCCAGCTCGACACCGGCGCCAAGGATGCGGCGCTGCACGCGATCGCCGACGCGCTGATCGAGCGCACGCCCGAGATCCTGGCGGCGAACGCCCGCGACCTCGATGCGGGTCGCGAGGCCGGCCTGTCGAGCGCGCTCATGGACCGCCTCCGCCTGGACGAGGGCCGCGTCGCCGGGATGGCGGCGGGCGTGCGCCAGGTCGCGGCGCTGCCGGACCCGGTCGGCGAGGTCATCGGCGGCGGGCGGCTGCCCAACGGCCTGGACCTGCGCAAGGTGCGCGTCCCGCTCGGCGTCGTCGCCGTCGTCTACGAGGCGCGTCCGAACGTCACGATCGACGCGGCAGCGCTGTGCCTGAAGTCGGGCAACGCGATCGTGCTGCGCGGCTCGTCGTCGGCCGCGCACTCGAACGCGGTCCTGTCGCAGATCGCGGCGGCCGCCGCGCCGGCGGGGGCGATCCAGCTGCTCGGGGGCGGACGCGAGGCGCTCGCCGAGCTGGCGACCCAGGACGGGCTCGTCGACCTCGTGATCCCGCGCGGCGGCGAGGGCCTGAAGGCAGCGCTGCAGGAGGTCGCGACCGTTCCGGTGATCTACGCCGCGTCCGGCAACTGCCACGTGTTCGTCGACGCGACCGCGGACCTCGATCAGGCCCTGGACATCGTCGTCAACGCCAAGACGCAGCGCCCGGGCGTGTGCAACGCCGCCGAGACGCTGCTGGTCCACGCCGACGTCGCCGACGCGTTCCTGCCGCGGGCCGCGCAGGCGCTGCGGGAGGCCGGGGTGGAGCTGCGCGGCGACGAGCGGGCGCGCGCGGCGGCCGAGATGGGCGAGGCCACGGCGGAGGACTGGGACACCGAGTTCCTGGCGCTCGAGCTGGCCGTCGGCGTGGTCGACTCCGTCGAGGCGGCGATCGAGCACGTCAACACGCACGGCTCCGGCCACTCGGAGGCGATCGTCACGCGCGATGCCGCGGCGGCGCGGGCGTTCCAGCGCGGCGTCGACGCCGCCTGCGTGTACGTGAACGCGTCGACGCGCTTCACCGACGGCGGCGAGTTCGGGATGGGCGCCGAGATCGGCAACTCGACCCAGAAGCTGCACGCCCGCGGGCCGATCGGCCTGCGCGAGCTGTGCACGTTCAAGTACATCGTGGAGGGCGACGGGCACGTCCGGGCGTAGGCTCGGCATCCTCGGCGGGACGTTCAACCCGCCGCACATCGGTCATCTGGTCTGCGCCCAGGAGGCGCTGGATCAGCTCGAGCTCGATGCGGTCGTGTTCGTGCCGACCCGCGTGCCGCCCCACAAGGAGGCCGTCGACGACCCCGGCCCCGAGGTGCGCCTGGCGATGTGCGAGGCGGCCGTCGGCCGCGACGAGCGCTTCGGCGTGTCGCGCATCGAGCTGGACCGGCCCGGCCCGTCCTACACGGTCGATACCCTCCGGTCGATCCATGCGACGTCGCCAGGTGACGAGCTGACGTTCATCGTCGGAGGGGACATGGCCGCGAGCCTCCCCCGGTGGCGGGAGCCCGAGGCGCTGCTCGACCTGGCGGTGCTGGGCGTTGCCGAGCGCGCCGAGATCCGCCGCGACGAGATCATGCGCGCGCTGGGCGGGCTGCGCGGCGCCGCCGAGCGGGTGCGGTTCTTCTCCATGCCGCGCCTGGACGTGTCGTCGACCGACATCCGCGACCGGGTGCGCGCGGGTCGGCCGATCCGCTACCTCGTGCCCGACGACGTGGCGCGCCTCATCGGCGCGCAGGGGCTCTACCGGACGGAGGTGCACATCCCTTGAGCACGCCCCAGCTCACCCCGGACCAGCTCGCCGAGGCGATCGCCGAGCAGGCCGCAGAGAAGAAGGCCGGTGACATCGTCGTGCTCGACCTGCGGGGCGTGATCGGCTACACGGACCTGTTCGTGATCTGCACCGGCAACACGAACCGCCAGGTGAAGGCGATCCACGACGGCATCTACCAGGCGCTCAAGCAGGAGTACGGGCTGCTGCCGCGTCGCGTCGAGGGGCTCGGCGAGGCGCGCTGGGTGCTGATGGACTACCTCGACGTGGTCGTCCACGTGTTCACGCCCGAGACGCGCGACTACTACCGGCTCGAGCAGCTCTGGGGCGAGGTGCCCTCGCGGGCGTACGAGGCCACCACGGCGTAGCTACAGGTCCCAGCCGAGCTGCACGCGCGCGTAGTCGCGGCAGATCTCGAGCATGCGCTCGCGGTCGATGCGCCGCGAGCCGGTGACGACCTGGATCGTCAGGCCGTCGAAGAAGGCCGAGAAGCGCGTCACGAACTCGCGGATGTCGCGGTCGGGCGCGATGTCGCCGTCGGCCTGCGCCTGGCGCAGCACCTCGAGCTGGAGCTCCTGCCACTGGTCCTCCAGCGCGGCGGTGAACGCGGCGACCTGCTCGTCGCGCGGCGCGATCTCCCACGCCTCCAGCCACAGCAGCAGCTTGAAGTCGCCCGGCCCGGTCGGGGCCATGACCTCGAGCATCGCGTTCCAGCGGTCGGCGGCCCGGGGGAGGTCCTCGAAGCGCGCGAGCGCCTCGTCGCGCAGGCGCTCCTCCACGGTCGCCAGCGACTGCAGGAACAGATCGGCCTTGGACTCGAAGTAGTAGAGGACATGCCCGGGGCTGATGCCCACCCGCTTGGCCACGTCGGCGATGCGTGTCCCGTCGAGGCCCTGCTCGGCCAGGACGGTGCAGGCGGCGTCGAGGATGGCGTCGCGGCGCTGGGCGCGCCCGGTTGCGCTCATGCCGCGCACCCTACGGGTTCCGGCCGCCGTCGGCATCAGCAACCTGCCGAGGTCAGGCGACGTCCTGCTCGACGAGCCGCTTCCACTCGGGCTTCTCCTGGCGCCAGCCCTCGTCGTCGCGGCCGAGCTTCCAGTAGCCGGAGACCGAGAGCGCCTCGCGCGGGACGCCCCAGTCGGCGAGCAGGAGGCGGCGCACGGCGCGGACCGCGCCGGCCTCGCCGTGCACGAACGCGTGGACCCGGCCGGCGGGCGGGTCGAGGGCGCGCAGGGCGCCGACGAGCAGGTCGCCGTCGGCGGCGGCGCCGGCGGCGCCGTGGTGCAGCCAGCGCACGTGCAGGTCGCCCGGGCTCTCCAGCGCGACCTCGTCCTCGGGACCGCCGACCGCGATCAGGACGTGAACGGGCACGCCCGCGGGGATGCGGGCGAGCGAGGCCGAGATCGCGGGGACGACGCTCGGGTCGCCGACCATCAGGTGCCAGTCGGCGTCGGGATCCGGCGCGTACGCGCCGCCGGGGCCGAGCAGCTGGAGCGTGTCGCCGGGCCGCGCGGACGCGGCCCACGGGCCGGCGACGCCGTGGTCGCCGTGGTAGACGAAGTCGATCGTCAGGCGCCGGGCGTCCGCGTCCCATTCGCGCACGGTGTAGGTGCGCGTGCGCGGCCATTGCTCGCGCGGGACCTGCGCCTTGACCTCCTCCGGGTCGAACGGCGCCGCGTACGGCGCGCCCGGGGGCGGGATCTGCAGCTTCACGTAGTGGTCGGTGAACTCGCCGGCGGCGAACCCGTCCAGGCCGTCGCCGCCGAGGACGACGCGGATCAGGCCCGGCGTGACGCGCTCGACCTGCTCGACGACGGCGAGCCGGGGGCGCCGGCGCGGGCGCTCGGACGGGGCGGGGGAGGGCGAAGGCTGCGAGGACATGCGCCGGAAGACGCTAACAGCGGGGTTCCGCAACGCAGAGAGGCCGCGCGACGCGCGGCCTCTCAGGCGATGGAGCTAGTCGGGCTCGAACCGACGACCTCCGCCATGCCATGGCGGCGCTCTCCCAGCTGAGCTATAGCCCCGAGGTCGTGGATCATCTTAGCGAGGTCGTCGCCGGCCGCCACCTCGCGGGGCAACGGGCGGGGGTGGTCGACATCTCCGTCGCTCTACGACGACAAGGTCGACCACCACCCGCTCCGAAAACCGGTGTGACGGACCAGGTTGGCTAGCGCCGCGGCAGGAACTCGGGGACCTCGAGCTGCTCGCCGCGCAGCGGCGGGGGCGTCGAGTTGTTGCGCTGCTCGCGCGCGGCCGCGGCCTCCTCGGGGGACAGCTCGTCCAGGTCGGCGGTCAGGCGCTGGTGGGCGGCCTGCACGTCGCGCAGCAGCCGCTCGGCGTTCGTGCGCAGCGACGCCGACAGCTGCTGGAGGTGCTCGGAGAGCTCGGTGCCGTCGTCGATGACGTCGTCGGAGACCTCGCGCGCCTCGGCCAGCAGCTCGCGCGCCTGCTGACGGGCGGCCTCGCGCGTCTCCTCGGCGTACTTCTCGGCGTCCGCGCGGATCGTCGCGGCCTCGCTCTCGGCCGCCTTGCGCAACAGCTTGGCCGCCTGCTGGGCCTCCTCGCGCGTGCGCTCCGCGTCGACCTGGGCCCGCGTGCGCACCTCGGCGGCGGCGACGGCGGCCGCCTCGCGCACGGACGCGGCCGATCCCTCGGCCTCCTGGCGGACGCGGTCGGCCTCGGTGCGCAGCCGCTGCGCCTCGGCGGCGGCCTCGGAGCGCACCCGCTCGGCCTCGGCGCGGGCCTCGCTCAGGATCCGCTCGGCCTCCGCGCGCGACTCCTCGCGCACCTGCTCGGAGTGCTCGCGCGCCCGCTGCAGCGTCTCCTGGGCCTCCTCCTCGGCGGCGGCGACCCGGAACTCGCCGGCGCGGTCGGCCTCGGCGATGCGCTCGGCCGCACGCGCCTCCGCCTCCTTGCGGATGGCCTCGGCGGTCTGCTCCGCGGCGGCCACGATCTCGGCGACGCGATCCGCAGCCTCCCCGACGCTTCCGTGCTGCTCAGGTGGGCCCATCATCGTTCGCGAGAATACCCCGGAAATAGCGACCACGACGCAAGCCTGCCGTCACGGACGATCGCCGGTCCCGACCGACGTCCCGGCGGCTCCTATGCTCTGCGGTCCGCAGATGGCCGAGCACCGTTACGACCCCAAGCAGATCGAGCCCCGCTGGCAGCAGGTGTGGGCCGACGAGCGCACATGGGAGGTCCCCAACGACCCGGACGCCCCGGGCGAGCGCTCCTACGTGCTGGTGATGCTGCCCTACCCGAGCGGGGAGCCGCACATCGGGCACCTCAAGGTGTACTCCGTGGGCGACGCGGTGGCGCACTTCCACCGGCGCATCGGGCGCCGGGTGCTCAACCCGATGGGCTACGACGCGTTCGGCCTGCCGGCCGAGAACCACGCGATCCGCACCGGCCAGCACCCGCGCGAGTCGACCGACCGCTCGATCGCCGAGTTCCGCCGCCAGTTCCGCGAGTGGGGGATGTCGATCGACTGGTCGCGCGAGTTCGGCACCCACGAGCCGCGCTACTACCGGTGGACGCAGTGGATCTTCCTGCAGTTCTTCAAGGCCGGCCTCGCCTACCGCAAGGAGGCGGCGGTCAAGTGGTGCCCGGTCGACCAGACCGTCCTCGCCAACGAGCAGGTCATCGACGGCCGCTGCGAGCGCTGCGGCAGCGAGGTCGAGGCGCGGCAGCTCGAGCAGTGGTTCTTCCGCATCACCGACTACGCCGACCGGCTGCTGGCCGACCTCGACACGATCGACTGGCCGGCGAACGTCAAGACGATGCAGCGCAACTGGATCGGGCGCTCCGAGGGCGCCGAGGTCGTGTTCCGATGCGAGGACCTCGGCGTCGACTACCCGGTCTTCACGACGCGCCCGGACACGCTGTTCGGCGCGACGTTCTTCGTGATGGCGCCCGAGCACCCCGACGTGCTGAAGCTGGCCGAGGGCACCGGTCGCGAGGCGGAGGTCCAGGCGTACATCAACCACGCCCTGACCGAGTCCAACCAGGACCGCGGCGCCGCCGACAAGCCGAAGACCGGCGTCTTCCTCGGCCGCTACGTCACGAACCCGGTCAACGGCGAGAAGCTGCCGATGTACGTCGCCGACTACGTCCTGATGGAGTACGGCACCGGCGCGATCATGGCCGTCCCCGGCCACGACGACCGGGACTTCGGCTTCGCCCAGGCCCACGACCTGCCGGTCCGCCGCGTCATCGAGGGCGGCGACGGGGAGCTCCCGTACCTGGGCGACGGCCCGCTGGTGAACAGCGCGCCCGAGTTCGACGGCATGCACAACCGCGAGGCGCTGCGGGCGATCGTCGACTGGCTCGACCGCGAGGGCAAGGGCCACGCCTCGGTCAACTACCGCCTGCGCGACTGGCTGCTGTCGCGCCAGCGCTACTGGGGCTGCCCGATCCCGATCGTGAAGTGCCCGTCCTGCGGCCTCGTCCCGGTCCCCGAGGACCAGCTGCCCGTCGAGCTGCCCGACATCACCGACTACGCGCCCCGCGGCCGCTCGCCGCTGGCCGCCGCCGAGGACTGGGTCAACGTCGACTGCCCGTCGTGCGGCGGTCCCGCCCAGCGCGAGACCGACACGATGGACACGTTCGTCGACTCGTCCTGGTACTTCCTGCGCTACTGCGACGCCAACAACGACGAGGCGGCGTGGGATCCGGAGGTCGTCGCCGAGTGGATGCCCGTCGACCAGTACATCGGCGGCGTCGAGCACGCGATCCTGCACCTGCTGTACGCGCGCTTCTTCGTGAAGGCGCTCGCCGACCTCGGCCACCTGTCGGTGCAGGAGCCGTTCGCGCGCCTGTTCACCCAGGGGATGATCACGCGCGACGGCGCGAAGATGTCCAAGTCGAAGGGCAACGTCGTGTCGCCGCAGGCGATCGTCGAGCGCTACGGCGCCGACACCGCCCGCTGCTACATCCTCTTCATCGGGCCGCCCGAGCACGACGCCGACTGGTCCGACGAGGGCGTCGAGGGCGTGCACCGCTTCCTGGGCCGCCTGTGGCGACTGAGCGCGGAGGCCGCCGAGGGCGGGCGGATCGAGGGCGACGTCGTGGCGCCCCCGGGGCTGGAGGGCGTCGACCTGCAGCTCGCGCGCAAGGCCACCTGGGCGATCGACAAGGTCACCGCCGACCTCGGTGCGCGCTTCGCCTTCAACACCGCGATCGCGGCCGTGATGGAGCTGACGAACGAGGTCTCGCGCCTGCGCGACGAGGCGGCGCCCGACGTGCAGCGCTACGCGCTCGCCACGGCCGCGTCGCTGCTGTTCCCGTTCGCGCCGCACATGGCCGCCGACGCCTACCACCTGCTGACCGGCCGGCGGGTGTGGGAGGAGCCGTGGCCCGACGCCGACCCGGCGCTGCTCGAGCAGGACGCGGTCGAGATCGTCTGCCAGGTCAACGGCAAGGTCCGCGATCGCGTGTCGGCCGCTCCCGACGCCTCCGACGAGGAGCTGCTGGCGCTGTGCCGCAGCGCGCCCAACGTGCAGGCGCACCTCGACGGCAAGCAGGTCGTCAAGGAGATCGTCGTGCCGGGCAAGCTCGTCAACCTCGTCGCGCGGTAGCCCGGGTCCCGGCCGGACTCCTGGCGCGTAGAGCGCCGCGGGCCCGGGAAGAGGGGCCCATGGCCCACAGCGACACCGTCCGCGAGGACGTCGAGCTCAGCGACATCCCGGGCACGGGGCGCTGGGCGATCCTCAAGCGCACCGCCAAGGAGTTCCAGGAGGACAACATCACCGACTGGGCGGCGGCGCTCACGTACTACGCCGTGCTCGCCCTGTTCCCGGCGATGCTCGCGCTGGTCGCCGTCGTCGGGCTGGTCGGCCAGTACCCGGAGACGACGAACGCGATCCTCGACGTGATGCGCTCCGCGGGCGCGGGGCCGGACCTCGTCGACTCGGTCGGCAACACGATCGACGGGATCGTGCGCAACAAGGGCGGCGCCGGGGCGCTGCTGGGGCTCGGCCTGCTCGGCGCGCTGTGGTCGGCGTCGGGCTACGTGGGCGCGTTCATGCGCGCGTCCAACGCGATCTGGGAGATCCCCGAGGGCCGCCCGTTCTGGAAGCTGCGCCCGTTCCAGGTGTTCGTGACGCTCGGCATGGTGCTGGCGATGGCGCTCGTGCTGATCGCGCTCGTGGTGTCCGGCCCGCTGGCGAAGGCGATCGGCGACGAGGTCGGGCTCGGCTCGGCCGCGGTGACCGCGTACTCGATCGTCAAGTGGCCGCTGATGGCCGCGGTGGTCGCGCTCGTCCTGGCGATCCTCTACTACGTCGCGCCGAACGCGCGGCTGCCGAAGTTCCCGTGGATCTCGCCGGGCGCGGTGGTCGCGCTGGCGATCTGGGCGCTCGCGACCGTCGGGTTCTTCTTCTACGTGCGCAACTTCGGCTCCTACAACGCCACCTACGGCGCGCTCGGCGGCGCGATCTCGATGCTCGTGTGGCTGTGGCTCACGAACATCGCGATCCTGTTCGGCCAGCAGCTCAACAGCGAGATCGAGCGCGGGCGCGAGCTGGCGGCCGGCATCCCGGCCGAGCGCGACATCCAGCTGCCGCTGCGCGACGAGCCGAAGAAGGACCGCGAGGAGGAGGCCGTGCGGATCTCGCGCGAGGCGCGCGAGGTCGGGCAGACTTCGCCGCGATGATCTACGTGGCGGTGTGCGGACCGGGCGAGCCCGACGCGGGCCCGGACGCGCTCGCCGACGCCTCCGCGGCCGGGCGGGCGATCGCCGAGGCGGGCGCCGCCCTCGTGTGCGGCGGGCTGGGCGGGGCAATGGCCGCCGCCTGCCGGGGCGCCGCCGAGGCGGGCGGGCTGACGATCGGGCTGCTGCCGGGCTCCGACCGGGCGGCCGCGAACCCGTGGGTGCGGGTGGCCCTGCCGACCGGCGTGGGGGAGCTGCGCAACGGGCTGATCGTGCGGGCCGCCGACGCGATCGTGGCGATCCGCGGCGGCTGGGGGACGCTGTCGGAGGTGGCGCTGGCGCGCAAGCTCGGCCGGCCGGTCGTGGGCGTCGGACCGTGGGACCTGGACGGGCTGGAGATCGCCCCGGACGGGGCGGCGGCGGTGGCCCGCGCCCTCGCGCTGGCCGGGCGCTGACGGCTGCGCGATTCCGCGCGCGTTCCGTGGCGAACGCGGCGCGAACTGGTGCTGAGACGTGACACGGGCGCTCGTAGCGTCCCGCGCGTGCGTGAGCTGTCGCGCTCCCAGCTGCTCGGGTACGTCGCGATCGGCGTCGTCGTGGTCGCGCTGGGCGCGTGGTGGGTGCGCGACGGGCAGGGCGGCGGGGCGGCGCCGGCCGGGGATCGCGCGGCTGGGGCCGCGGGCGCCGCCGGCGGGGAGGGCGGGGTCGCGGTGTCCGAGCCGGGCGGCGGGACGCTCGTCGTGCACGTCGCCGGGGCGGTGCGCGAGCCCGGGCTGTACCGGCTGCGCGAGGGCGCGCGGGTGGCGGCGGCGATCCGGCGTGCGGGCGGCCCGACGCGCCGGGCGAACCTCGACGCGCTGAACCTGGCCGCCCGCCTGAGCGACGGGCGCCAGGTGCTGGTGCCCGAGCGGCCGCAGGCGGGTGGGGAGACGGGAGCGGGCGCCGGCGACCCGGTTGCGGCGAGCGGCCCCGTGAACCTCAACAGCGCGACGGTCGAGGAGCTTCAGGAGCTCGACGGCATCGGGCCGGTCACCGCGAAGAAGATCGTCGACCATCGGGAGGCGCGCGGCGGCTTCGCGAGCGTCGACGACCTCGACGCGGTGCCGGGCATCGGCCCCGCGACGATCGAGGCGCTGCGCGACCAGGTGACGGTGTGAGGCGCGAGGCCGGCGTGTGGGCGCTGGCCGGCGGGCTGCTGCTCGCGGGCGCCGGCGCCGGCCGGGTGGCGGCGGCCGCCGTCGCGGCGGCGCTGGTGGTCGCGGGGGCGATCGTGCGCCGGCCCGGCGTGGGGCTGCTGGCGGCCGCGCTGGCGCTCGCCGGCGCCGCCGGTGGCGAGGCGCGGCTGGCGGCCCTCGACCGCACCGAGCTGCGGCCGCTGCTGTGGAGGGCGGTCGGGTTCGATGCCGTCGTCGTCGAGCCGGCGCGGGCCCGGACGTTCGGCGGCTGGTCGGTCGCGGTGCGGATCGGCGCGCGCGGGGTGGGGGGAGCGGCGGGCGCGGGCGCGCGCGAGCGCGTCGTCGTGCGCTGGGACGGCCCGCGCCCTCCGGGCGTGGGCGAGGAGGTGGCGCTGCGCGGCCGGCTGGAGCCGCTGACGCGGTGGGAGGCGTTCGCGGCCCGTCGCGGCGCCCACGCGGCGCTGGACGCGACGGCGATGCGGCCGACCGGGCGCCGGCGCGGCGGCGTCGCCGGGGCCGTCGACGCGGTCCGCCGCCGCGCCGAGGCCGGACTCGCCGCGGGCCTGCCGTCGTCGCAGGCCGCGCTCGCGCGCGGCATGGTGCTCGGCCAGGACGACGCCCTCGACGACCGCACGCGCGACGCGTTCCGGGCGAGCGGCCTGGGCCATCTGCTGGCGGCGTCGGGGCAGAACGTCGCGCTGCTGGCGCTCTTCGCGGGCGCCGCCGTCATGGCGGCCGGCGGCGGCCGCCGTCTGCGCCTCGGCGTCGCGCTGGCGCTCGTCGTCCTGTACGTCCCGCTCGCCGGCGCCGGCCCGTCGATCGTGCGCGCCGGGATCATGGGCGGCGCCGGTCTCGTCGCCGCGCTCGCGGGCCGCGGCGCGACCCGGCGCCACGCGCTGGCGCTCGCCGCGGTCGGGACGCTGGCGCTGAACCCGCGTGCGGCCGGCGACCCGGGCTGGCAGCTCTCGTTCGCGGCGGTGGTCGCGATCGCCGCGCTCGCGCCGGGCCTGCGGGCGGCGCTCACGGCCCGCCGGGTGCCGGGCGGGGCCGCGGACGCGGCCGCGATGACGGTCGCCGCGACGCTCGGGACCGCGCCGCTGGTGGCCGTGCACTTCGGCCAGCTGTCGCTCGTGTCGGTGCCGGCGAACCTCGCGGCGACCGCGGCGGTCGCGCCCGTCGTGTGGCTGGGGACGCTCGCGGGCCTGATCGGCCAGCTCGGCGGGCTCGCCGCGCCGGCGCTGCACGCGGTGAACGCGGTCGCCGCGCTCCCGCTCGGGTTCGTGGCGCTCGTGGCCGACGCCGCGGCCCGCGCCCCCAGCGCGACGGTTCCGGTCACGCTCGGGGCGCCGGCGGCCGCGGTCGCGTACGCGGTGCTGGCGCTGGTGGCGACCAGTGCGCGGGTGCGTGGCGCGCTCGCGCGGGCCGCCCGCTCGGCCCGGATCCGCGCGGTCGTCGCCGGCGGGCTGGCGGCGCTCGTCGTCGGGACGGTCGCGCTGCGGCCGGCGCCCGCGGCGCCGCCGGCGCTGCCGACCGTGTCCCTCCTCGACGTCGGCCAGGGGGACGCGATCCTCCTGCAGGAGGGCACGACCGCCGTCCTCGTCGACACGGGGCCGCCGGGCGGGCCCGTCGTCGACGCGCTCGCCGACGCCGGCGTGCGGCGGCTCGACCTGCTCGTCCTGACGCACGGCGAGGCCGACCACCTCGGCGCCGCCCCGGCGGTGCTCGGCCGCTTCGACGTCGGCGCGGTCCTCGACGGCTCCGCGACCGCGCCCGCCGATCCGGGCTTCGCGGCGCGCACCGCCGCGGCGATCGCGGCGAGCGGCGCCCGCCGGATCGTCCCCGCCGCCGGCCAGCGCCTGCGCGCCGGCGCCTTCGAGCTGCGCGTGCTGTGGCCGCCACCCGGCGGCGCTCCGGGAGCGGTCTCGTCGCCGAACGACCGCGCCGTGGTGCTGCACGTCCGTCGCGACGAGCTCGACCTCCTCCTCACCGCCGACGCCGAGTCCCACGTCACCGCCGCGCTCCCGCTCCCGCCCGTCGACGTCCTCAAGGTCGCCCACCACGGCTCCGACGACCCCGGCCTCCCGCGCCTCCTCGAGCGCGTCCGGCCCCGGATCGCCGCGGTCCAGGCCGGCGCCGACAACCCCTACGGCCACCCGACCCCCACGACGCTCGCCGCGCTGCGCGCCGCGGTCCCGCGCGTGGTCCGCACCGACCGCGACGGCACGGTCCGCCTGACCCTCGTCGGCGACCGCATCGAGGTCGACACGGAGCGCTGAAGAACCGAATGGCGATTCACCCCCGCTCAGCGGGGCTGAATCGCCATTCACGTCTTGCCCGGCCGCGCGCCGGCGGGCGGGGAGCGCGGCGTCGCCCGCGCCGCCTAGCATCAGCATCCGGTGCCCACGTTCAAGCCCGCCTACCTCGTCCACGGCGACGATCACGCGCGCATCGCGCAGCGCCGCGCGAACCTGCGCACGCTGGCCGAGCGCGAGGGCGGGATCTCCGGCGCCGAGGTGTTCGAGGGCGACGACGCGACGCCGGAGAACGTGGCGCTCGCGCTCAGCGCGATGACGTTCGCCACCGGCCGGCGGTTCCTCATCGTCGACGGCGTCGAGCGCTGGAAGGACAAGGACGTCACGGCGCACCTCGCGCCGGTCATGGGCGCGCTGCCGCCCGACACGACCGTCGCGTTCTTCGGCCGCGAGGAGGGGCGCACGAAGGTGCCCGGCGCGCTGGCCGAGGCGGTCAAGGCGGCCGGCGGCGACGTCGCGACCGAGAAGGCGGTCAAGCCGTGGGAGCTGCCGAAGTGGGTGATGGCGCAGGCGCGGACGCTCGACCTGCAGCTCGACCAGTCCGCCGCCCGCGCGCTGGTCGCGCACGTCGGCGAGCGCCAGCCGCGGCTGATGCGCGAGCTGGAGACGCTCGCGCTCGAGCTCGGCCCGGGGGCGACCGTCGACCAGGATCTGATCGAGGAGCGCGCCGCCGACTCGGCCGAGCGCAAGGTGTGGGAGCTCGCCGACCTGCTCGTCGCCGGCGACGCCGCCGGCGCCACGCGCACCTATCTCGAGCTGCGCGCCCAGGGCGAGCGGCTCCCCGGCCTCATGTACTGGATGACGACCCGGATCCGCCAGGCGCTCGACGTCGTCACCCGCCTGGAGGCGGGCGAGGCGCCCGCCGAGATCAAGCGCGGCCTGCGCATGCCGCCCAAGGCCGCCGACCGCTTCCTCAACGACGTGCGCCGCGCCGACGTCGCCTCGCTGCGCCGCGCGCTGCGCCGCCTGTCGGACCTCGAGCTCGCCTCTCGCGGCGGCACGCAGGCCGACGAGGACACGAGCGCGGTGCGCGCGATCCTGGCGATCGCGAGCTAGCCGGGCACGCCAAGACGGCCGGCGTCGGCCGGCCGTCGAAGCAGAGGCGGCGAAAGACGGCTAGGCGGAAAGGGACTTCCGCACGCGCGCCGCGCGGGACTTCTTGCGAGCCCCGTTGTTGCGATGCAGCGCGCCGACCTTCACGGCCTTGTCGATCGTCTTGACCAGGAACCGGTGCTCCGCGTCGGCGCGATCGGCGTCGCCCTCGGCGACGGCGGCCTCGAGGCGGCGGAAGTAGGTCTTGATCGTCGACGTGTAGCGGCGGTTCTCCAGACGCTCGCGCTCGGAGCGCAGGATCCGCTTCTTCTGTGAGTGGATGTTGGCCATGACGTGCGAAGGCCGCGGCGCTGGTGGTGCCGCGGCGGTCCGTACGATAGCGCACCCGTGGCCGCTGATTCTGGAGCGACGCGGCCGGCCGCGGAGGGCTCGGCGGCGGGTCGTCGCATCGCCCGCAACACCGCGATCTTCTCGATCGCCACCGGACTGTCGCGCATCGCCGGCCTGGTGCGCGAGATCGTGGCGTCCAGCTACTTCGGCACCAGCGGCGCCTTCTCCGCCTTCACGATCGCGTTCCAGTTCCCCAACCTGGTCCGCTCGCTGTTCGCCGACGCCGCGCTCAGCGCCGCGTTCGTGCCGGTCTTCACCGAGCTGTTGGAGCAGAACCGCAAGCGCGACGCGGTCCGCCTGGCCAGCACGCTGTTCCTGCTGATCCTGATCGTCCTCGGGGCGATCACCGCGCTGTTCATCCTCGCCGCCGGCACGGTCATGCCGCTGTTCACCGGGGACGAGTTCACCGAGGAGCTCGACCAGCTCACGGCCGGCCTCAGCCGGGTCCTGTTCCCGATCGTCCTGATCCTCGGCCTCAACGGCCTGGTCGTCGGGATCCTCAACGCCTACGACCACTTCTCGATCCCGGCGATCGCGCCGCTGGTCTGGAACGTCGTGATCATCGTCCTGCTGGTCGTCCTGCGCCCGTTCTTCGACGGCCAGAACGAGATGTACGCCTACGCCATCGGCGTGCTCGTCGCGACCGGCGTCCAGTTCGCGATGTGCCTGCCGGTGCTGCGCCGCCTCGGCTTCCACTTCGCGCTCGCCTTCGACCTGCGCGACCCGCGGGTGAAGCGCGTCCTGCTGCTGATGCTGCCGGTGACGATCGGCCTGGGGATCATCAACTTCGACGTCTTCATCAACTCGGCGCTCGGCTCGCTGGTGTCCGAGCAGGCGCCGCGCGCGATCGATGCCGCCTTCCGCATCTACATGCTGCCCCAGGGCGTGTTCAGCGTCGCGATCGCGACCGTCCTCTTCCCGACGCTCTCCCGCTTCGCCGCCCGCGCCGACCTCGACGGCCTGCGCTCGACGATGGCGGTGGGCCTGCGCCAGATCTCGCTGCTGCTGATCCCGTCGGCCGCGTTCACCATCGCGCTCGCCACGCCGATCACGCGGCTCGTCTACCAGCGCGGCGAGTTCGGCACCGAGTCGACGCAGTTCGTCGCCGAGGCGCTGTTCTGGTTCGCGTTCAGCCTGCCGTTCTCCGGCATGAACCTGCTCCTCACCCGCACGTTCTTCAGCCTCCAGCGCACCTGGCTGCCGACGGCGGTCGCGGTCGGCAGCCTCGTCGTGAACCTCGCGGTCAGCCTCGCGCTGTACAAGCCGCTGGGCATCGCCGGCCTCGTGATCGGCACCGTCGCCTCGAACCTCGCCACGACGGTCCTCCTCGCCTGGCTGCTGCGGCCGCTCCTCGGCGGGCGCATCGAGGGTCGCGCCACGCTGATCCACATGTTCGCGATGACCGTCGCCGCGGCGCTGCTGGGGCTGATCGCCTACCTCGTGTGGGCGGTCGTCGACGACGTGCTCGGCCGGTCGCTGATCGCCCAGGTGCTGTCGGTCGGCCTCGCCGCGGCCGCCGGGACCGCCGCGTACGCGTTCTCGGTGCTGTGGATGGGGATGGCGGAGGCGCGCCAGGTCCGCGACCTGCTGCTCCGGCGCCTTCGCGCCTGAGCCCAGTCCGGCGGGCCCTACGATCAGGGGCCGCCATGTCCGTCGACCGCGAGCACATCCGCAACTTCTCGATCGTCGCCCACATCGACCACGGGAAGTCGACGCTGGCCGATCGGATCCTGCAGATGACGCACACGGTCTCGGACCGCGAGATGCGCGACCAGCTCCTGGACTCGATGGACCTCGAGCGAGAGCGCGGCATCACGATCAAGGCCCAGGCGGTGCGCGTCTTCTACACGGCGCGCGACGGCGAGACCTACCAGCTGCACCTCATCGACACGCCCGGCCACGTCGACTTCACCTACGAGGTCTCGCGCGCCCTGGCCGCCTGCGAGGGCGCGGTGCTCGTCGTCGACGCGTCGCAGGGCGTCGAGGCGCAGACGGTCGCCAACGCCTACCTCGCCGTCGAGGCCGGCCTGGAGCTCGTGCCGTGCCTGAACAAGATCGACCTGCCGGGCGCCGAGCCCGAGCGCGTCGCCGAGGAGGTCGCCGACCTCATCGGCGAGCCCGCCGAGGACATGATCCGCATCTCCGGCAAGACCGGCGAGGGCGTCGACGAGGTGCTCGAGGCGATCGTCCAGCGCATCCCGCCGCCCGAGGGCGACCCCGATGCGCCGCCCCGCGCCCTGATCTTCGACTCCGAGTTCGACCAGTACCGCGGGGTCGTCGCCTACATCCGCGTCGTCGACGGCACGTTCACCAAGGGCGAGGCGATCCGCGCGATGGCCGCCGGCACCGAGGCCGACATCGACGACATCGGGTTCTTCACGCCGAAGATGACGCCGGTCGACCGGCTCACGGTCGGCGAGGTCGGCTACGTGATCACCGGCATCAAGGACGTGACGCAGCTGCGCGTCGGCGACACGCTCACGACGAAGGCCAATCCGGCCGCCGAGCCGCTGCCCGGCTACCGCGACGTCAAGCCGATGGTGTTCTGCGGTCTGTTCCCGATCAACTCCGACGACTACCCGGACCTGCGCGACGCGCTGGAGAAGCTGACGCTCAACGACGCGGCGCTCTCCTGGGAGCCGGAGACGTCGGACGCGCTCGGCTTCGGCTTCCGCTGCGGCTTCCTCGGCCTCCTGCACATGGACATCGTGCGCGAGCGCCTCGAGCGCGAGTACGACCTGGAGCTCATGGCGACGATGCCGTCGGTCGGCTTCGAGGTGACGCTGACCAACGGGGAGGAGCGCGCCGTCCACGCGCCGAGCGACATGCCCGATCCGGCCCGCATCGCCGAGATCCGCGAGCCGTACGTCCGCGCCTCGATCCTCACCCCGAAGGAGTACGTCGGCGCCGTCATGGAGCTCTGCCAGGAGCGCCGCGGCGAGCACTCGGGAATGCACTACCTCAGCGCCGACCGCGTCCAGATCACCTACGACCTGCCGCTCTCGGAGATCGTCCTCGACTTCTTCGACCAGCTGAAGTCGCGCACCCGCGGCTACGCCTCGCTCGACTACGAGCTGATCGGGATGCGCCCCAGCGACCTCGTCAAGCTCGACGTGCTGCTTGCCGGCGACCCGGTCGACGCGCTGTCGATGATCGTGCACCGCGACAAGGCCTACGAGTTCGGCCGCACGCTCACCGAGAAGCTGCGCAAGCTGATCCCGCGCCAGCAGTACGACGTGCCGATCCAGGCGGCGATCGGCTCCCACATCGTCGCCCGCGAGACCGTCAAGGCCTACCGCAAGGACGTCACCGCCAAGTGCTACGGCGGCGACATCTCCCGCAAGCGCAAGCTGCTCGAGCGCCAGAAGGAGGGCAAGAAGCGCATGAAGCAGGTCGGGCGGGTCGAGGTGCCGCAGGAGGCGTTCCTGGCGGTCCTCGAGGTCGGCGACTGACGGCGGCGCGCCCACCTGGCATCCGAACGCTCAAGGCTCGAAGCGCGTCCGTCGATGTTCTCTCCGTGCGCGCGGTGGAGACGCTTGGTCGAGCGTTTGCGGGGAGCCTGATCGGCATGGCCGTGATCGATCTCGACGGCCGCTGGGTGGAGGTCAACGACGCCCTCTGCCGCATGCTCGGCCGCACGCGGGAGGAGCTCGTCGGGCGCGCGGTCCTGGAGTTCACGCATCCCGACGACCTGCCTGCCAGCACCGATCGCCTGCGCGTCCTCGGGGCGGGCGGAGACCGGATGGTCTTCGAGAAGCGCTACCTGCGGCCCGACGGCACGGTCGTGCACACGCGCGTGCTCAGCTCGGTCGCCCACGGGCCCGACGGGCAGCCGGAGGCGATCTTCAGCCAGCTCGAGGACGTCACCGACCGGCGGGAGGCCGAGGCGCTGCTGCGCACGGTCGACGAGCCGTTCGCCCGGCTCTTCGACGACGCGCCGGTGGGCATGACGATCAACAGCGTGCTGCCCGGCGACGACGGCCGCGTGCTGCGGGTCAACGACGCGTTCTGCCGGATGCTGCGCGCCCCCGCGGACGCGATCGTCGGCGCGCTGCCGGCGACGTACCTGCACCCCGACGAGCACGCCGCCGGGGTCGAGGATTGGGACGGGCTGCTCTCGGGCCGCTTCGCCACGGTCGCGCGCGACCGCCGCTACGTGCGCGCCGACGGGACGACGTTCGTGGGCCGCAACATCGCGTCCGTCGTGCGCGACGTGAACGGGGGCGCGCTGTACGTCGTCTGCCAGATCCAGGACGTCACCGAGAGCTGGGAGGCCGAGCGGCGCTTCCGCACCGCCTTCGAGGAGGCGCCGATCGGGATGGCGCTCACCCGCGTGCAGGAGAGCGACGCCGGCCGCCCGCTGCGCGTGAACGCCGCCCTGTGCCGCATCCTGCGCGTCGCGCCGAGCGAGCTCATGGCCCGCAACGCCACCGACTTCGTGGCCCCCGACCGGCGCGAGGACCTGCGCGCGGCCTGGCTGGACCTGCTGCGCGGGCGCCGCCCCGCCTACCAGGACGAGATGGAGCTGCACCGCGACGACGGCACCACGGTCTGGGTGGAGCTGAGCGCGTCGCTGGTCCGCGACGGCGACGGGTCGCCGTTGTACGTCCTCACGCACGTCGCCGACGTCGACGCGCGCAAGCGCGGCGAGCGGCTGCTGCGCGAGGCCGAGCGGCGCTTCCGCTCGGCGTTCGAGGACTCGTCCGTCGCCATGGCGCTCTACGACGTCGACCTCGTGATCTGCCAGGTCAACGCCGCGCTGTGCCGGCTGACCGGCCACGACGAGGCGCAGCTGGTCGGCCGCCCGATGCTGGACCTGATCGACCACGACGACGCGCTCTCGCGCGACGACGTGTACGCGCTCCTGCGCGGCGAGGCCGGCGACGTCCGCGAGCTGCGCTGCCGCCGCGCCGACGGCGCGCTCCTGTGGACCCACCTCACCGCCTCCCCGGTGCGCGACGACGAGGGCCGGCCCCGCCACTACGTGGCCCAGCTCGAGGACGTCACGGCCGAGCGCGCGGCCCGCCGCGCGGCTGAGCTGCGTCTCGCTCAGCAGACGGCCGCCGCATGGCTGGGCCAGCGCGCGCTGACCGAGGACGACCTCGGCGCCGTGCTCGACGCCGCCGTCAACGTGGTCGCCGCGACCTGCCAGGTGGAGCACGCCGCGATCGCCGCCCGCGAGGGCGACGGCGGCCTGCGGATGGTCGCGACGGTCGGCTGGCCGTGGCGGGGCGTGCTCGTCGACGAGACGGCCGCCACCTCCCAGGTCGCCTACACGATCGACGCGAGGACGCCGGTGATCGTCGAGGACGTCGCCGCCGAGACGCGCTTCTCGACCGAGATCCTGCGGGCGCACGGCGTCGCCTCCGGCATGAGCGTCCCGATCGCGGGGGAGGGCGACGACGACCTGCCGTACGGGGCGCTGTCCGTCCACTCCTCCCACCGGCGCGCGTTCTCGACCGACGACATCGCGTTCCTGACCTCGGTGGCGACCATCCTCACCGGCTGCATCCGCCGCTTCGCCGCCGCGCGCAACCTGCGACACCAGTCGCTGCACGACCCGCTCACGCACCTGCCCAACCGCGCGCTCCTGCTCGACCGCCTGCGCCACGCGATGGCCCGCTCGCGCCGCGACGGCTCCACGCTCGCGGTCCTGTTCTGCGACCTCGACGACTTCAAGCACGTCAACGACACGCTCGGCCACGAGGCGGGCGACCGGCTGCTGCGCACGCTCGCGCCGCGGGTGCGCGGCGCGCTGCGGGCGATCGACACGCTCGCGCGCTTCGGCGGCGACGAGTTCGTCGTGCTGTGCGAGGGCCTGTCCGATCCGTCGGAGGTCCTCGCGGTCGCCGACCGGCTGCTGGACGCGTTCGCCGAGCCCGTCGACCTCGGGCCCACCCGGTTCGTCCCGACCGCCTCGATCGGCATCGCGCTCGCCGGCCCGGAGACGTGCTCGGACCCGGAGGCGCTCCTGCGCGACGCCGACGTCGCCATGTACCGGGCGAAGTCGCGCGGGAAGGGGCGCTACGAGATGTTCGACGCGGCGATGCGCACGCAGACGCTCGAGCACGTCGGACTGCTGGCCGACCTGCGCGGCGCGGTCGCGCGCGGGCAGCTCGTGCTCGAGTACCAGCCGATCGTGTCGCTGCGCCGCCATGAGTTCGCCGGGGTCGAGGCGCTGGTGCGCTGGCGCCACCCCGAGCGCGGCCTCCTCGGTCCGGACCAGTTCATCGGGCTGGCGACCGACAGCGGGATCATCCACGAGCTGGGCCGCTGGGTCATCGACGAGGCGGTCCGTCAGGCCGCCGACTGGAAGCGCCGCGGCGTGAACGTGCTCGAGCGGGTGATGGTCGGCGTCAACGTCTCCTGGCGTCAGGTCGCCCAGGGCACGCTCGTCGACGACGTCCGCGAGGCGCTCGCCCGCCACCGGCTCGACGCCAGCGGCTTCTGCGTCGAGGTGACCGAGACTGCGCTGCTGGAGGATCCCGGCCGCGCCGCCGAGGTGCTCGTCGCCCTGCGCGAGCTCGGCGTTCACCTCGTGCTCGACGACTTCGGCACCGGCCAGTCGTCGCTGTCGGTGCTGCGCGACTTCCCGTTCCACACGCTGAAGCTCGACCGCTCGTTCCTCATCGCCGGCGACTGGGCGATCGTGCGCGCGGTCACCCAGATGGCGCGCAGCTTCGACCTGCTCGTCGTCGCCGAGGGCATCGAGCGCCCGGACCAGGAGATGGCCGCCGCCGAGTTCGACTGCGACTTCGGCCAGGGCTGGCACTACGGCCGCGCCGCCCTGCCGGCCGAGCTCGAGCGGTCCGCGCCCGCCCTGGCCGCGCGGCTGCTCGCCTAGCCCTCGTACCCTGCGCGGCGTGCGGATCCTGTTCGTGTGCATGGGCAACATCTGCCGCTCGCCGACCGCCGAGGGCGTCATGGCGCGCATGCTGCGCGAGGCCGGTCTCGACGGCGAGGTGGTGATCGACAGCGCCGGGACCGGCGGCTGGCACGCCGGCGAGCCGCCCGACCCGCGGGCGACCGAGGCCGCCCGCCGGCGCGGGACGGAGCTGACCGGCACGGCGCGCCAGGTGCGCGCCGAGGACTTCGAGGCGTTCGACCTGCTGCTGGCGATGGACCGCGACAACCTGCGCGAGCTGCACGCGATCGCGCCGCACGCCGAGGCGCGCGAGAAGGTGCGGCTGCTGCGCGAGTTCGACCCGTCGTCGGCCGGCGCGCCCGACCTCGACGTGCCCGACCCCTACTACGGCGGCCCGCGCGGGTTCGACCACGTGCTCGACCTCGTCGAGGCGGCCTGCCGGGGCCTGCTGGACGAGATCCGCGCCGCCCGCGCATGAGCCTGCCGCCCGGGCTCGAGGACGCGCTCGGGCCGGTCGCCGCCGCGCGGCCCGTGGCGGGCGGCGACCTCAACGACGCGTGGGCGGTCGAGCTGGCCGGCGGCGGGCGCGCGTTCGTGAAGACGCGCGCGGGCGCGGCGCCCGGCGAGTTCGCGACCGAGGCGCGCGGCCTGGCCTGGCTGGCCGAGGCGGGCGCGCTGCGCGTGCCGCGCGTGCTGGCCTGCGACGACCGCTTCCTGGCGCTCGACTGGATCGACGCCGGCCGCCTGGACGCGGCCGGGGAGGAGGAGCTGGGCCGCGGGCTGGCCGCCCTGCACGGCGCGGGGGCCGACGCGTTCGGCGCGCCGTGGCCGCTGCGCCTGGGCGCCGTCGTGCTGTCCAACGAGCCGGCGGCCGACTGGCCGGCGTTCTACGCGCAGCGGCGCCTGGCGCCGCTGGCGGCGGCGGCCCGCGACCGCGGTGCGCTGTCGGCTTCCGGGGCGGACGCGGTCGCGCGCGTGTGCGAGCGCATCGACGAGCTCGCCGGCCCGCCCGAGCCGCCCGCGCGCCTGCACGGCGACCTGTGGAGCGGCAACGTGCTCGCCGGCGCCGACGGGCGCCCGTGGCTGATCGACCCGGCCGCCTACGGCGGCCACCGCGAGGTCGACCTGGCGATGCTCACGCTGTTCGGCGCGCCCGGCCCGCGGGTGCTCGACGCCTACGCGGAGGCGCATCCGCTCGCCGACGGCCACGCCGAGCGGGTGGCGCTGTACCAGCTCTTCCCGCTGCTCGTGCACGCCGTGCTGTTCGGCGGCGGGTACGGGGCCTCCGCGGAGCGCGCTGCGCGACGGTACGTGTGACACCCTGACGCGCATGGACCTCGGACTGCAGGGACGCGCCTGCATCGTCACCGGCGCGTCGAAGGGGATCGGCCTGGCGATCGGGCGGCTGCTCGTCGAAGAGGGCGCCCGGGTGCTGCTCGTCGCCCGCGGCGCGGAGGCGCTGGCCGCGGCCGCCGGCGAGATCGGGGCCGCCTGGCACGCCGCCGACGTCACCGACCCGGACGCGGCGGAGGCGATCGTCGCCGCCTGCGAGCGCGAGCTCGGCTCGGTCGACGTGCTCGTCAACAACGCCGGCCACGCGGAGATCCGCGACCTCGAGGAGCTGACCGACGCCGAGTGGCAGCGCGACTGGGACCTGCACGTGATGGCGTCGATGCGGCTCATGCGCGCGGCCTGCCCGCGGATGGCCGCGGCCGGGTGGGGGCGGGTCGTCAACGTCTCGTCGTCGTCGGGCAAGCGCCCGTCGGGGACGCTGGCGATGTCGTACTCGGTGACGAAGGCGGCGCAGCTGTCGCTGTCGCGCGCGTTCGCCGACCGCTACGCCCGCCAGGGCGTGCGCGTCAACGCCATCGCGCCCGGCATGGCGCTGAGCGAGGGCTGGACCGGTGAGGGCGGGCTGGCCGACCAGCTCGCCGCGCGGCGCGGCGTCTCCCGCGAGGAGGTGCTGCGCGTCCAGGGCGAGCGGCTGCCGATCGGCCGCGCCCTCGAGGTCGACGAGGTCGCCCGCATCGCCGTCGTGCTGTGCTCGGAGCTCGCGTCCGGCGTCGCCGGCGCGCCCTGGTCGGTCGACGGCGGCATCTACGCCTCCATCGTGTGAAGCCCTTCGCCAGGGACGAGACTCGCGGCGCGCGGTGTCAAAGGACCTGTCCGAGGCGTCGCACGCCCTCGACCAGGTCGGCCGCGGGCGCGCCGCCGTAGCTGAGGCGCACGAACGTCCCGGGCGGGTCGGCCGGGAACCACATCCGGCCGGGATGGACGACGACGCCGGCGGCGGCCGCGCGGCGCACGAGCGCGAGGTCGTCGACGCCGTCGGGCAGCCGCGCCCACAGGTGCTGGCCGCCGCGCGGGACCGGCGCCAGGCGCGCCTGGGGGAGGTGCTCGCACACCGCGGCCGCCAGCGCGTCGCGCCGCTCGCGCAGCGCGGCCCGCAGCGCCCGCAGGTGCCGCGGCCAGGCCGGCGCCGAGACGAGCTCGAGCGCGGTCTCCTGCAGCACGCCGGAGACGAAGAAGTCGTCGACGACGCGGGCCGCGCGCAGCCGCGCCGCGGCCGGTCCGCGCGCGCCGAGCGCGGCGACCCGCAGGCCCGGCGCCGCGGACTTCGTCAGCGACCGCACGTACACGACGTGGCCGTTCTCGTCGGCGGCCGCCAGTGGCGGCGGCGCCTCGCCGTCGAGCGCGAGGTCGCGGGCCCAGTCGTCCTCCACCAGGAACGCGCCCGCCGCATCGGCCACCGCCAGGACCTCGGCGCGGCGCGCCGGGCTGAGCGTCGCGCCGTGCGGGTTGGCGAACGTCGGCTGCAGGAACGCCAGGCGCGCGCCGGACCGGCGCAGCGCCTCCTCCAGCAGCTCGGGCCGCACGCCGTCGGCGTCGCTGGGGACGGGGACGAGCCGCAGCCCGGCGGTGCGCGCGGCGGCGAGCGCCCCGTTGTAGGTCGGCGACTCGACGACGATCGCGTCGCCGGGGCGCGCGAGCGCTCGCAGCACGGTGCCCGGCGCGGCCTGTCCGCCGGAGCAGATGACGAGGTCGTGGGCGCGCAGGCGCCCGCCCGCCTCGCGCGCGAACCAGGCGCGCAGCGCCTCGGAGCCCTCGAGCGGGATCCGTCCCCACGCGCCCGGGCGCCGCGCCGCCCGCCCGGCGGCCGCCGCCAGCGCGCCGCGCGGCTGCAGCTCCTCGTCGGGGAACCCGCTGGACAGCGCGATCGCCCCCGGGCCGGGCAGGGACAGCAGCGCGTCGAGGCCGCCGGCGTCGACCGCGGCCTCGCCGAGCGCGATCGCCTGCCAGTCGAGGTCGGGCTCGCCGTCGAGGCGCTCGACCCGTGGTTCGTCGCGTTCGGCCGCGCCGTGGTCGCCGCGCTGCTGGCCGTCGCCGTCCTCGCGCTCACCCGCGCGCCGTGGCCCACCCGCGTCCAGTGGCGGCGCCTGGCGATCGTCGCGGCCGGCGTCGTCGCCGGCTTCCCGCTCTTCTCGTCGCTGGCGATGCAGAGCGTCGACGCCTCGCACGGCGCGGTCGTGATCGCGCTCCTGCCCGCGGCGACCGCGGTCGCGGCGGTGCTGCGCGCCGGCGAGCGCCCCAGCCGCGCGTTCTGGGCGGCGGCGCGCGCACGATCTGCTGGGCGCTCGTGCTCTCCGCGCCCGTCTCGATCGCGATCGCGGCCGCCACCGCGAGCGGCGCCGGCGACGCGCCGCTCGACGCCTGGCTGGGCTTCGCCTACGTCAGCGCGGTCTCGATGTTCCTGGGCTTCTTCGCCTGGTACGCCGGCCTGGCCCGCGGCGGCGTCGCGCGCATCAGCCAGGTGCAGCTCGCCCAGCCGCTGCTGACCCTGCTGTGGTCCGCGCTCGTCCTCGGCGAGCACGTCGGTCCCGGCACGCTGGTCGCCGCCGGCGCCGTCCTCGCGTGCGTCGCCGCCGCCCAGCGGGCCCGCGTCACCGTCGCGGCGCGGACGTGGCAGGATGCCGGCCATGCCCGTCAACACCGGCGCCGTCGGCAAGCGCTTCCCGACCGTGACCTACGCGGTCGGCCGCGAGAAGATCCGCGAGTTCGCGCGGGCCGTGGGGGAGACCGACCCGCTGTACCACCGCGTCGAGGCCGCCCGCGCGGCCGGGTACCCCGACGTCGTCGCCCCGCCGATGTTCGCCGTCGTCTACGCGCTGCCGGCGCTGGCGCCGGCGATGTTCGACCCCGAGGTCGGCATCGACTTCGCGCGGCTCGTGCACGGCGGCCAGGAGTTCACCTGGAACGGCCTCGTGGTGGCCGGCGACGAGATCACCACGACCGCGACGCTCGTCGAGGTCTCCGAGCGCGCCGGCAACGGGTTCTTCACGTTCGAGACGCGGTCGGTCAACCAGGACGGCACGGAGGTGTGCGTGGGACGCTGGATGAACGTCGTGAGGGCGGCCGAGTGATGGAGGTCCCGACGCTCACGGTCACCCCGGACCGCTACCTGACCTACCGCTACGCGGGCGCCTCGGGCGACTTCAACCCGATCCACCTGGACGAGGAGTTCGCGAAGTCGGTCGGCCTGCCCGGGAAGATCCTCCACGGCCTGTGGATGATGGCCCAGTGCGCGCGCGCCCAGACCGAAGCGGCCGGCGGCCCGGCCGCGCTGCGCCGCCTGGAGGTGACGTTCCGCGGCATGGGCGTCCCCGAGGCGGAGCTGACCGTCACGTCGACCGTCCGCGAGGAGGTCGACGGGGTGGCGACCGTCGACATCGTCGTCGAGCAGAACGGCCGCGCGATCATCCGCAAGGCCGAGGCCGAGGTCGTCGTCCCGGAGGACTGACCCCGGCCGCGGCCCCCGCGGTCAGGCCTCCTCGGCCTGCAGCTCCTTCACGCGCTCCTCGAGCTGCGCCATCACGCCGGGGTCGCGCAGCGTCGTGACGTCGCCCAGCGCGCGGCCCTCGGCGATGTCGCGCAGCAGGCGGCGCATGATCTTGCCCGACCGGGTCTTGGGGAGGTCGTCGGACCAGATGATGCGCTTGGGCCGCGCGAGCTTGCCGATGCGCCTGGCCACGTGCTCGCGGATCTCCTCCACGAGCGCGTCGCTGCCCTCGAGGTCGCCCTCGAGCGTGACGAACGCGGTCACCGACTGGCCGGTGTCCTCGTCGGTCTGCCCGATCACGGCCGCCTCGGCGACCTTCGGGTGCGAGACGATCGCGCTCTCGATCTCGGCCGTGCTCATGCGGTGGCCGGACACGTTGAGCACGTCGTCGACGCGGCCGATCACCCAGAAGTAGCCGTCGGCGTCCTGGCGGGCCGCGTCGCCCACGAAGTACGTGCGCGGCCCGAACTTCTCCCAGTACGTCGCCACGAACCGGTCGTCGTCCTTGTAGAGGGTGCGCAGCATCCCCGGCCAGGGCTGGGTCAGCGTCAGGTAGCCCTGCGTGTCGCGCGGGACCTCCTGGCCGCTGTCGTCGACCACCCGCGCGGCGATGCCGGGCAGCGGCGTGCCGGCCGCGCCGGGCTTGGTGGCCTGGGCGCCAGGCAGCGTGGTGATCATGATCCCGCCGGTCTCGGTCTGCCACCACGTGTCGACGATCGGGCAGCGCTCGCCGCCGATCACCTTGTGGTACCAGAGCCAGGCCTTCGGGTTGATCGGCTCGCCGACCGACCCGAGCAGCCGCAGCTTGGACAGGTCGTGGCGCTGCGGGTACTCCTCGCCCCACTTGATGCACGCGCGGATCGCGGTGGGGGCCGTGTAGAAGATCGTGACGCCGAGCTCGGCGCACAGCTTCCACCAGATGTCCTTGTCGGGGTAGTCGGGCGCGCCCTCGTACATCACCGACGTCGCGCCGTTGGCCAGCGGCCCGTAGACGATGTAGCTGTGCCCGGTGACCCAGCCGACGTCGGCCGAGCACCAGAACACGTCATCGTCGGGCTTGAGGTCGAACACGTACCGGTGCGTCCACGCGACCTGCGTCAGGTAGCCGCCGGTCGTGTGCAGGATGCCCTTCGGCTTCGCCGTCGAGCCGCTCGAGTAGAGGATGTAGAGCGGGTGCTCGGCCTCGAGCTCCTCGGGCGGGCAGACCGGGTCGGCCGCCTCGAGCGCCTCGTGGAACCACACGTCGCCGTCGCCCATCGGACAGTCGATCCCGGTGTGGCGCACGACGAACGTCGTCTGCACCGGCATGCCGACGTCGTCGACCTGCTGCTTGATCGGCGCGGTGCGGCCCTTGCGCCGCGCGCCGTCGACCGTGATGAGGGCCTTGGCCTCCGAGAACTCCATGCGCTCGCGCACCGACTCGGCGCTGAAGCCGCCGAACACCACGTTGTGCGGCGCGCCGATGCGGGCGCACGCGAGCATCGCCACGACGACCTCGGGGATCATCGGCAGGAAGATCCCGACGACGTCGCCCTTGCGGATGCCGTGCGCCTTCAGCGCGTTGGCGAAGCGCTGCACGTCGGCCAGCAGCTCGGCGTACGTCACGTCGCGCGCCTCGCCCTCCTCGCCGCGCCAGTGGAACGCGACGCGGTCGCCCAGCCCCGCGTCGACGTGGCGGTCCAGGCAGTTCACCGACGCGTTCAGCGTCCCGTCGGTGAACCACTTGTAGAACGGCGGGTTGCTGTCGTCGAGCGCGACGGTCGGCTCGCGGAACCACGACAGCGCCTTGGCCTGCTCGAGCCACCAGGCGGGCGGATCCGCGGCCGCGCGCCGGTGCTCGGCGTCGTCGGCGATGAGGGCACGGCCACGGAACGCGTCTCCCGGCGGGAACGTCTCGACATCGAGCAGCTCCGCCAGCTCGTGTTCCAGATCGGTCGCCATGGCCGTGCTCTCCTCCTCTTCGTGTGCTTCTACCTGCCCGACATCATGCCGAGGTCGTGATGCGCGTGCCCTCCTGCGCCGGGACGGGCGAGGCCGCGGGCACGACCTCCGCGCCGAGCCCGGTCTCGGAGCGGACGTACAGCTCGTGGAACGACCGCTCGTTCCCGCGCTCCTTGCTCAGCATCGTGCCGGCCCAGCAGGCGATGAAGCCGAGCGGGATCGAGATGATCCCCGGGTTGGCGAGGTCGTAGAACGAGAACAGGCCGCCTTCCGAGTCCGGCCCGGGCCACACCTTCGGCGAGATCAGGACGAGGAAGATCGACGAGAACGTGCCGACCATCACGCCCGTCACCGCGCCGACGGTGTTGAAGCGCTGCCAGCCGAGGGCGAGCACGAGCGCCGGGAAGTTGGCGCTGGCCGCCACCGCGAACGCGAGCCCGACCATGAACGACACGTTCAGGTCCTTGCCGCCGCCGACGGCGATCGCGATCGCGATCAGGCCGATCGCGACGGCCGCGATCCGCGCCACGAGGACCTCCTCGTGCTCGGAGTCCTTGCCCTTGCGCACGACGTTGGACCACAGGTCGTGGGCCACCGCGCCGGACGCGCTGATCACCAGGCCGGCCACCACGGCCAGGATCGTGGCGAACGCGATCGCCGCGATGATCGCCAGCAGCGCGTCGCCGCCGAACGAGCCGGCGCCGCCGCCCAGGAACTGGGCCAGGTTCGGGGCCGCCAGGTTGGCGCCCGCGCCGGCCGCCTCGACGCCGGCCTCGCCCAGGAACGCGCGCGCGCCGAAGCCGAGCGCCGTGGTCATGATGTAGAAGGCGCCGATCAGCACGACCGCCCACAGCACGGAGCTACGCGCCGCCTTCGCGGTCGGGACCGTGAAGAAGCGCATCAGGATGTGCGGCAGGCCCGCGGTGCCGAGCACCAGCGCCAGGCCGAGCGAGACCGTGTCGATCGGGTTCGTGTAGAGCGCGCCCGGCGCCAGCGAGAACGACCCGCCGCCGGCCTGCTCCTCGGCCCGGTTGAACAGCTCCACCGGGTTCCAGCCGACCCGGTTCATGACCAAGATCGACAGGCCGATCGCGCCCGCCATGAGCATGACGGCCTTGATGATCTGCACCCACGTCGTGGCGATCATGCCGCCGAACACGACGTACGTGAGCATGAACAGGCCCGTCAGCAGGATCGCGAGGTTGTAGTCGATGCCGACGAGCGCCTGGATGAGCGCGCCCGCGCCGACCATCTGCGCGATCAGGTAGAAGGCGGCCACCGCCAGGGTGCCCGTCGCCGCCGCCACGCGCGCCGGCCGCTCGCGCAGCCGGAACGAGAGCACGTCGGCGATCGTGAACTTGCCGGCGTTGCGCATGCGCTCGGCCAACAGGAACAGCACGGTCAGGAACGCGACGAGGAAGCCGACCGAGTACAGGAAGCCGTCGAACCCGTACAGGAAGATCAGGCCGGCGATCCCCAGGAACGAGGCCGCCGACATGTAGTCGCCCGCGATCGCGAAGCCGTTCTGAGGACCGCTGATGCCGCGTCCGGCCGCCCAGAAGTCGGTGGCGCTGCGCACCCGCTTGGACGCCCAGTAGGTGATGCCGAGCGTGATCGCGACGACCAGGCCGAAGATGGCGACGGCCTCGACGTTGACCTCGGCGAACACGGGGGTCATCGCGCGCCCTCCTCACCCGTCTGGAAGCGCGCGGCGTGGTCGGCGCGCTGCTGGTCGACGTCGCGCTGGGCCTGCGCCGCGGCCGCCGCGCGCAGCGGGTCGAACTCGCGGTCGGACTTGCGGATGTACCAGACCGCCAGCCACCAGACCATGACGAACTGGGTCAGCGCGATCAGGTACCCGACCGTGAAGCCCTGGTAGATCGACTCGCCCATGAAGCCGGGCGCGTAGCCGGCCAGGACGATGAAGCCCAGGTACCAGACGAGGAAGAAGATCGTCGCCGGCACGACGAAGCGCTTGCGGCGCTTCACGAGCTCCTGGAACTCGGGCGCGCGCTCGACCGCCTCCCAGTCGATGCGCAGCCGCCCACCTGCGGGCACGGACATCGGACGTCGCACTCGGTGTCGTGCTCGGGATCGTCATCGCCGTCTCCGTGGGGGCCGGCGCGCGACTCCTGCTCGCCCCGCGGCGGGTGCTCAACCCGCAGGGGCAGGCGATGCAGGCGGCCGTGCACGCGGCCACCGCGACGCTGCCGCACCTGCGCGGCGGGCTGACCGCCGAGAACGCGGAGCGGGCGGTCGGGCACCTGCGCGCGCTCGTGCAGGCCGACGCGGTCGCGCTCGCCGACCGCGAGACGCTGCTGGCGATGAGCGGCGCCGGGGCCGATCATCACGCCGGGCGCCCGCTCGCGTCGCTCGTCATCCGCTCCCGCCCGTTCCGCGACGACCGCGTCCATGTCGAGCCGCGCCTGCGCTGCCGCGAGGAGGACTGCCCGCTGCGCGCCGCCGTCGTCGCGCCGCTGCAGGTCGGCGACGCGCGCATCGGCAGCCTCGTGGCCGCGTGGGACGCCGGGCACCGGCTCGGCGTCGAGGACGCGCGGGTCGTGGGGGAGGCGGCCAGCCTCGTCTCGGCGCAGCTCGAGCTGGCCGTCCTCGACGCCCAGGAGGAGCGCCTCGCCCGCGCCGAGCTGCGGGCGCTGCGGGCGCAGATCAGCCCGCACTTCGTCTACAACGCGCTCGCCGCGGTCGCCAGCCACATCCACAGCGACCCCGAGGAGGCGCGCGAGCTGCTGACCGAGTTCGCCGAGTTCACCCGCTACGCGTTCCGCGGCGAGCGGCCGTACGTGACGATCGCCGACGAGCTCGGGTACGTCGAGAAGTACCTGCGCCTGGAGCGCGCCCGCTTCGGGGACCGGCTGCGCGTGCGCCTGCAGGTGGCGCCGGAGGTGCTGCCGGCGGTCGTGCCGGTCCTGTCCGTGCAGCCGCTGGTCGAGAACGCGGTCCGCCACGGCGTCGAGGGGCGCGCCGACGGCGGCACGATCGAGATCCTCGGGCGCGACCTCGGCGGCGACGTCGAGCTGCGCGTGCTCGACGACGGCTGCGGGATGAGCGAGGAGCGCGCCCGCGCCGCGCTGGCCGGCACCGGGCGCGGCATCGGGCTCAGCAACGTCGACGGCCGGCTGCGGTCGAGCTTCGGCGACGAGTACGGGCTGCGGATCGCCGGTCGCGAGGGCGGTGGGACCGTCGTGACGATGACGCTGCCGAAGTTCCGGGCGGGTGTGCGCGCCGCGTGATCGTCCTCGCCGTCGACGACGAGCGCCCGGCGCTCGACGACCTCGCCCGGCTGCTGCGCGACGCGCCCGCCGTCCAGGACGCCGACGTCGCCGCCGACGGGCGCGAGGCGCTCGCGCGGCTGGGCGAGCGGCGCTACGACGCCCTGTTCCTCGACGTGCGGATGCCCGGGCTGGACGGCGTGGAGCTGGCGCGCATCCTGCGCTCGTTCGCCGACCCGCCCGCGGTCGTGTTCGTGAGCGCCTACGAGACCGCCGCCGTCGAGGCGTTCGAGCTGCGCGCGCTGGACTACCTGCTCAAGCCGGTCAGCCGCGGGCGCCTGGCCGAGGCGCTCGCGCGCGTGCAGGAGGCCAAGGCCGCCGGCGCCTCCGACGGCGCCCAGGACGAGGTCGTGCCCGTCGACGTGGTCCGCGGCGGCGGCACGCGCCTGCTGCGGCGCTCGTCGATCCGCTACCTGCAGGCCTACGGCGACTACGTGCGGGTCGTGTCCGACGACGGCCGCTTCCTGATGCGCGGTCCCATCGGCGAGCTGGAGCGGCGCTGGCCGGACTTCGTGCGGTCGCACCGCACGTACCTCGTCAGCCCCGGGCGCGTCGTGGAGGTGCGCTCGTCGACGCTCGTGCTGGACGACGGCAGCGAGGTGCCGCTCGCCCGCCGCCACGCGGCCGAGGTCCGCCGGAGGCTCGGGGTGTGAGCCGCCCGCGCCCGCCGCGCACCCCGCGCGACGAGCTGGCCGAGGCGACCCCGCACGGCGTGCTGTACCTGCGGCGGCTGCGGCACGCGCAGCTGACGCTGTCGGTGCTGGCCGTCCTCGCGTTCGGCGGCATGCTGGGGGCGCTGCCGCTGGCCCTCTACCTGCTGCCCGGGCTGGCCGAGGTGCGCCCGCTCGGCGTGCCGCTGCCGCTGTGGTTGGTGGCCGTCCCGCCGTTCCCGATCTTCGTCTGCTTCGGCATCGCCTACGAGCGCCGCGCGCGCGGGCTCGAGCGCAGCTTCCGCGAGATCGTCGGCGGCGACGACGACCTCGGCGCGTGATCGCGGTCGTCGCCATCACCGCGGTCACGCTCGGGGCGCTCGGCCTCGGCGCCTACGGGGTGCGGTTCGCGCGCACGACGTCGGACCTGTTCGTCGCCTCGCGCGCGGTGACGCCGTGGTTCAACGCGGCCGCGATCTCCGGCGAGTATCTGTCGGCGGCGTCGTTCCTGGGCATCGCCGGGCTGGAGATGAAGCTCGGCGTCAGCGCGCTGTGGCTGCCGGTCGGGTTCACCGCCGGGTACCTGGCGCTGCTGCTGTTCGTGGCCGCGCCGCTGCGGCGGCTGGGCAGCTACACGATCCCCGACTTCGCCGAGGCGCGGCTGGGCGGGCGGCCCGTCCGGCTCGCCACCGCCGTGCTGGTGCTGGCGATCGGCGGCCTGTACCTCGTCCCGCAGCTCAAGGGCGCCGGCCTGACCGTGCGCGAGGTGACCGGCGCGCCGTACTGGGTCGGGATCGTCGTCGTCGGCCTCGTCGTGGCGCTGAACGTCGCCTCGGGCGGCATGCGCGGCATCACCTACGTGCAGGCCTACCAGTACTGGGTCAAGACCTTCGCGATCGTGCTGCCCGCCTGCATCCTGCTGATCGTGCTCGGCGGGCTGCCCGAGCGCGCCGCGCTGTTCGGTCGCGAGCTGCCGGTCGCCCCCGAGGGCGGGGCGCGGATCGAGCTGGCCCAGCCCGCGCGGGTGACGTTCCCGCGGGCGGCGACCGTCACCGTCGACGGGGTCCCCGTCCATGGAGAGGCCGGCGAGGAGCGCACGCTGCCCGCCGGGGACGTCTTCGTCCCCGAGGGGGCCACGATGCCGGTGGCCGAGGGGGTGCGCGCCCAGGACGGGCGCGAGTGGAGCCGGCCCGTGGCGCCCGGCGGCGGCACCGCGTCGCCGCTGTTCGCCTACTCGCTGCTGGTGGCGACGTTCCTGGGCACGATGGGCCTCCCGCACATCCTCGCCCGCTTCTACACGAACCCCGACGGCGTGGCCGCCCGCCAGACGACCGTGCGCGTGCTGGGGCTGCTGGGGATCTTCTACCTGTTCCCGGCGGTGTACGGGCTGCTCGGGCGCGTGCTCGTGCCCGAGCTGTACCTCACCGGCGAGACCGACTCGGTGGTCCTGCGATTGCCCGAGGCCGCCTGGCCGGGGCTGGGCGGCGAGCTGCTGGGCGCGCTCGTCGCGGCGGGCGCGGTGGCCGCGTTCATGTCCACGGCGTCGGGCCTGCTCGTCTCGATCGCCGGCACCAGCGCCTACGACGTGTGGCCGGGGCGCAGCGTCCGCGGGCGCGTCAACCGCTTCCGCGTGGCCGCGGTCGCCGGCATGGCCGCGCCCGCCGTGCTCGCGTTCGTGGCCCGCGGCGTGGACATCAGCGTGCTCGTCGGCTGGGCCTTCGCGCTGGCGGCCTCGACGTTCTGCCCGCTGCTGCTGCTCGGCATCTGGTGGACGCGCCTGACGCTCGCCGGCGCCGCCGCCGGGATGGCCGCGGGCGCGGCGGCGGCGACCGGCGCGATCGTGGTCGGGCTGGCCTCCGATCCGGATGGCGCGTCGTTCGCCGAGGGCCCCGTCGACGCGCTCCTGGCCCAGCCCGCCGCGGTCAGCGTCCCGCTCGCCTTCGCGGTGATGGTGGCGGTCTCCCTGGGGACGCGCCGGCCCCGCGAGATGCAGGCCGCGATGCTCGCCCTGCACCTGCCCGACGGGCTGGGCCCGTCGGCGCTGCGATGATGTGGCCTTCTATGGACGTGCCCGAAGACGCCTTCCTCGCGATCGTCGAGATCCCCAAGGGGAGCCGCAACAAGTACGAGTACGACCACGAGCTGCACGCGATCAAGCTCGATCGCTTCCTGTTCAGCTCGATGGTCTATCCGACCGACTACGGCTTCATCCCCGACACGCTCAGCAAGGACGGCGACCCGCTGGACGTGATGGTGTGCGTCAGCGAGCCGACGTTCCCGGGCTGCCGCATCCTGGTCAAGCCGATCGCGCTGTTCCGCATGGAGGACGACAAGGGCGTCGACGACAAGGTGCTGGCCGTGCCGATCGAGGACCCGGGCTGGAACCACCTCGAGCGCCTCGACGACCTCGCCCAGCAGCTCCAGGACGAGATCTCCCACTTCTTCTCGGTCTACAAGGACCTCGAGCAGAAGCAGGTCACGGTCGACGGCTGGTACTCGAAGGAGGAGGCGATCGCGGAGATCGCCGCCTCCCGCGAGCGGTTCCGTCAGGGCGCGCCGAGCGAGAACGTCATCCGGTAGCCGTGCCCGCGGCGCACGGTGCGCACCGTGCCGTGCGCCCCGGCGAAGTCGCCGGTGCCGCCCAGCACGGCGCGATCGAACGACCGGCGGAACCGGGCGGCGTCGGAGAGCGGGAGCGCCGTGATCCCGCCGAACACGATCTGGCCGCGGCCGGGCAGCTCGACGGTGACCGAGCCGGCGAGCGTCTCGGCGCCGTCCTCGATGCGGACCGACACCAGGGCGCCGCGGATGAAGCCGCGGCCGTCGCCGCGCACCGGGACCGAGTAGATCCACAGGTCGCCCGGGGTGCGCCCGCGCTCGCCGATGTCCACGGTCCGCGCGACGCCGCGGGCGCGCACGGTCACGCGCCGGACGGTGCTCGAGCCGGTGCCCGGGCGCAGCGCGAACGTCGTGCGGTAGCGGTCGCCGTCGCGGACGGTCGTGGCGGTGCCGCTCACGCCCGCGTAGGCGCCCGTGCCGCCGAGCACGGCGCGCTCGAACGCCGCCTGGGGCACGAGCCCGCCGGCCTCGAGCGGGCGCCGGCTGGTGCCGCCCACGACGATGGCTCCGTTGGCCAGCACGTAGGTGATCTGGCCGACCGCCACGTGCTGCCCGTCGGCGGTCGTGATCTGCGACTGCACGCCGCGCAGGCGCCCGATCGCGCGGCCGCCCGCGTCGGTGAGCGTCCCGGCGAGCACCGACATGTCGCCCGGGCTGAGGCCGGGATCGCCCACGTCGATGTGGTCCACGCCGCCGGGGCTGTAGACCTCGAGCGTCCGCTGGCCGGTCGTGGCCGGATCCGAGAGGTCGAACCGCTGCTCGTAGCCGCCCTCGGGGCGGCGCACCGTCGTGAGCGTGCCGCGCCTCCCGGCGTAGCGGCCGGTGCCGCCGAGGATCGGGCGCACGAACCGGGCCCCGACGACGAGGTCGTTCGCGTCCAGCGGGTACCGGCTGAGGCCGCCTGCCACGATCGAGCCGTCGGGCAGCTCGAACGTGAGCGAGCCCTGGACGGTCTCGGCGCGCCGGCCGAGCGCGACCGAGATCTGCTCGCCGAGCACGCGCCCGACCTGGCCGCCGGTGGCCGCGTCGCGCACGTCGCCGTTGAAGACGTACAGGTCGCCCTGGGACTTCCCGGGTCGGCCGAGGTCGACGGCCCTGATGCCCCGCCGTCCGTCACGTAGGTGAACGACTCGGCGCGGGCCGCGTCGGCGAGTGCCGCTGCGCCGGCCGTGGCGCCGAAGACGGCGACGAGGATCGCCGTCTTCGATCGAATCCGATGAATGGTCATGGCGACCGGTGTATTCGAGACGTGCAGGTCCGGACCTGCGTCAGCCGACCAGCGAGAACCGCTGTGCGTAGCGGCCGTCCGCGCGGCGGACGATGCGCACCGTGCCGCGCGTCCCGAGGAACTCGCCGGTCCCGCCGATCACCGGGCGCACGATCGGCACGTTGCGCACGGTGCCCGAGGTCTCGCCCGGCGGGTAGAGCCCGAGGCCGCCGACGACGATCGAGCCGCGGCCGCGGATCTGGTAGGTCATCTGGCCGCTGACCGTCTGCCCGGCGGCGCCGAGGGCGACCGTGGTCTGCACGCCCCGCACGCGGCCGGCGGCGCGCCGCCCCCGCCGGACCTGGGCGTCGAACACGTTCACGTCGCCGAGGCTCGCGCCCCGCGGCGGGACGTCGGCCTGCGAGGTCGGGCCCTGCGCCGCGAGGAGCCGCAGCGTGCGCGTCGTCTGCTGCGAGATGCCCGTCAGCGAGAAGCGCTGCTCGTAGCGGCCGTCCGGGTGGCGGATCGTCGTGACCGTGCCGGTGGCGCCCCGGTAGGCGCCGGTGCCGCCGACGACCGGGCGCACCTGCGGGACGCCGATGGTGTTCCCGCGACCGTCGGCGGTGTGGCGGCTGAGGCCGCCGATCGCGATGTCGCCGTCGCGCAGCCGGAAGGTCGCCTCGGCGAGCACGAGGCGCTCGTCGTCCTCGATCGCCATCACCGTCTGCGTGCCGAGCAGGACGCCGACCTCCGTGCCGGACGCGTCGAGGATCTTCGAGTCGACGAGGGTGCGGTCGCCGGGCGAGGCGCCGGGATCGCCGTGGTCCAGGACGGTCGTGGCGGGGGGCGCCGCGAACAGCGTGAGCTCGAGCGTCCCGCCCGCCGGCGGGGACAGCAGGCGCACGTCCTGGTCGTAGGTGCCGTCGGGGAGGCGGGTCGAGGTGACCTGGCCGCGCATGCCCGCGTAGCGGCCGGTGCCGCCGACGACGGCGCGCGTGTACGCCCGCCCCCGGACGAGGCCGGTCGGGCCGGGGGCGAGGCGGCTGACGCCCTCGATGACGATCTGGCCGTCGGGCAGGTCGAACGCGAGCCCGCCCTGCACGACGGGACCGTGGCCGTCGCGCAGCGCCGTCTGCACACCGACGAGGCGGCCGGCGGGCGTGACCGCAGCGGAGAAGACGTTCAGGTCGCCGCCGGTCGCCCCCGGCCGGCCGAGGTCGGCGACGGTGAAGATCGGGACGCCGGAGCCGAGTTCCAGCGTCTCGTCCGCGCGGGCGGGGCCGGCGGCGGCGAGGGTGAGCGCCGACACGGCGGTGGCGACGGCGGCGCGGCGGAGGCGAGGGTTCGGGCGATGGCGCATGTGCAGGGGGGGTCGGGGGCGGTGCGCAGCATCGCGGGGTCGTCCGGCGCGCGTCAAGGGCGCGCGGCGGCCAGCCGGCCCGGGGCCGGCGCGGCCCCTCCTAGAATCGGAAGCGTGCTGAGCCCCCGTCAAGAGCTGATCTTGAGCAAGGTCGTCGAGGGCTACCTCGAGGGCGGCCAGCCGGTCGGGTCGAAGGCGATCGCCGCCTCCCCGGAGATCGAGTTCGGCGCGTCGACGATCCGCTACGAGCTGGCGCAGCTCGAGGAGCAGGGCCTGCTCGCGCACCCGCACACGTCGGCCGGGCGCGTGCCGACCGACGCCGGCTATCGCTACTTCGTCGATCGCCTCGTCAAGCGGCCCGAGGTGTCGCTGGAGCTCAGCCTGATCCGGCGCGAGGTCGACGAGGCGATGCGCGTCACGAGCGAGACGCTGTCCCAGGTCACCAACCTGCTGGCGATCGTCAGCTCGCCGCCGATCGAGACGGCGACGATCCGCCACGTCGAGGTGCTGCTGCTGCAGCCGCAGGTGCTGATGGTCGTGATCATCACGTCGACCGGCGGCGTCACCAAGCGGGTGTTCACGTACGACGCGCCCGTCGATCCCGGCCTCGTCAACTGGGCCGGCGAGTACCTCAACGAGCGGCTCACCGGCATGGGCCTGGGCGCGCGCATGCTCGTCAGCCGCCTCGACGACGAGTCGCTGGGCGCCACGGAGCGCGAGTTCCTGTCCGGCCTGGCGCCCGCGTTCACCGACCTCGCCGAGACCGCCGAGCAGACCCTGTACGTCGAGGGCGCCGCGCGCCTGCTGGCCGAGCATCGCGTGCAGGACGTGGCGCAGATCAACTCGCTCATGGGGATGCTCGAGCAGCGCGTCGTGCTTCTGAAGGCGCTCGCCGCCGCCCTGTCGGAGCCCGACGTCGTCGTGCGCATCGGCGCCGAGAACGAGCTCCCGCAGCTGCGCTCGCTGGCGCTCGTCGCCGCCGGCTACGGGCTGCCGTCGCGGCGGCTGGGCGCGGTGTCGCTCGTCGGGCCCGTGCGCATGGACTACGGCACGGCCATCTCGACCGTCCGCGAGGCGGCCCGCCAGCTCTCGCGCTTCGTCTCCGACGTGTACGACGAGGGCTAGCGTCACCTGATGCCGCGCGACCCCTACGAGGTGCTCGGCGTCCCGCGGGACGCCGACGACGCCCAGATCAAGAAGGCCTTCCGGCGCCTCGCGCGCGAGCTGCACCCCGACGTCAACTCCAGCGAGACGGCGGAGGAGGACTTCAAGGAGGCGGCCGAGGCCTACGAGGTCCTGTCGGACCCGGAGCGGCGCGCGACCTACGATCGCTACGGGTGGGACGGACTGCGCAACGGCGGCTACGCGCCGCAGGACTTCAGCGGGTTCGGCTCCCTGTCGGACATCTTCGACGCGTTCTTCGGCGGCGGCGCGTTCGGCGGCGGCACGCCCGGCGGGCCGGCCCAGGGCGGCGACGTCGCGGTGTCGGTCGACATCGACCTCGAGCAGGCCGCGACCGGCGCGCAGGTCGACGTCTCCTACGACGCGATCGCCCGCTGCGAGCACTGCCACGGCAACGGCGCCGAGCCGGGCACGCCGATCGAGACGTGCTCGCGCTGCGGCGGGGCCGGGCGCCTGCAGGCGGTCACCCGCACGCCGTTCGGCCAGGTCGTGCGCACCGTCGAGTGCGACGTGTGCGGCGGCGACGGGCGCGTCGCCACGACGCCGTGCGGGGTCTGCCGCGGCCGCGGCCGCCAGGTGCGCCGGCGCACGCTCACCGTCGACATCCCCGCCGGCATCTCCGACGGCCAGCGCATCCGGCTCGCCGGCCGCGGCCACGAGGGCGAGCGGGGCGGGCCCGCCGGCGACCTGTACGTGCAGGTGCACGTGCGCGAGCACGAGCGCTTCGTCCGCGACGGCGACGACCTCGTCACGGTCCTCGACCTGCCCGCGCCGCTGGCCGCGCTGGGCGCGCGCGTGCGCGTGCCGCTGCTGGACGGCAGCGAGGAGGAGGTCGAGATCCCGGAGGGCACGCAGCCCGGCGCCACGATCGTGCTGCGCGGCCGCGGCATGCCGCCGCTGCGCCGCGGCCGGCCGGGCGACCTGCGGATCGTCGTCAACGTCGTCGTGCCGCGGCGCCTCGACCGCCGCCAGCGCCAGCTGATGCAGGAGCTCGCCGACTCGCTGACCGACGAGAACATGACCTCCGACGAGTCGGTCTTCACGAAGCTGCGCCGCACGCTGTTCGCGTCGTGATCCGCCTCGCCGTCCGCGTCGACCGCGAGCACGCCGAGCTCGCCCTCGCCGAGCTGCTGGGGCTCGCGCCCGGCGGCGTGGAGGAGGTCGACGTCTCCGACGAGGTGGTCGAGTACGCCGTGTACGGCGCGGAGGGCGAGCTGCCCGACCTCGGCGACGTGCGGGCGGCGGCCGGCGACGCGCTCGTCGAGGTGCGCTCGAGCGTCGTCGGCGACGACTGGGCCGAGCGCTGGCGCGAGTTTCACCGGCCGCTGCAGGTCGGCGGCCTGCACCTGCGCGCGCCCTGGCACCCGCCGGCGGACGGCCTCGAGGTCGTGATCGATCCCGGCCAGGCGTTCGGGACCGGGATGCACCCGACGACCCGCCTGTGCCTGGAGCTGCTGCAGGAGCTGCCGCGCGAGCGCGCGGCGGTCGCCGACCTCGGCTGCGGGTCCGGCGTGCTCGGGATCGCCGCCGCGAAGCTCGGCTTCGGGCCGGTCGACGGCTACGACCACGAGGCCGAGTCGGTCGAGGCGACGGTCGCGAACGCGCGCGCCAACGACGTGACGATGGGCGCCCACCGCTGGGACCTGCACCGCGACCCGGTGCCGCGGGCGCCGATCGTGCTCGCCAACCTGCTGCGCCCGCTGCTGCTGGAGCTCGCCGCGCGCCTGCCCGAGCCGCCGCAGACGCTCATCGCCAGCGGGCTGCTGGCCGAGGAGGCCGATGAGGTCGCGGCCGCGTTCGCCGGCCTGCGCGAAGATGACCGCCGCGAGCGCGACGGCTGGGCCGCCGTGCTCCTGCGCCGCCCCTGACCGAATGACCGAGACCGGCAGCCGATCGCCCGCCCGCGTCGCCGTCGCGCACGAGCCACGGCTGCAGCCGCTGCGCATCCTGCGCGACTCGCTGAGGATCTACCGCCGCCACTGGTGGGGCCTCATGCTCGGCGCCCTGGCCGTGTTCACGCCGCTGGCGCTGCTCGACGGCTTCCTCGACCACCTGCACGGGAGCTCGACGGTCCTGGTCGCGCTGCTGCAGCTCGGCGAGACCGTCGTGCACGTGTTCGGCGAGGTCTTCTACGCGGGCCTGGTCGCGGCGGCCGTGATCGCCTGGCGCCACGGATCGGGGCGCATCAACCCCGTGGAGATGCTGCGCACGATGCCGTGGGGCACGATCATCGCGCTCGACCTCCTGCTGCCGCTCGCCACGGCGATCGGGCTCATCCTGCTGATCGTGCCCGGCGTGATGGTCTTCGTCTACTTCGGGCTGGCCCCCGCGTTCGCGAAGATCGAGCACCTCAAGATGCGCGCGGCGCTGCGGCGCAGCTACCAGGCGGTGCGCGGCAGCTTCTGGCGGGTCGTGGCCGTCTACCTCGTCGTGGTCGTGTCGGCGGGGTTCCTGCAGGAGCTCCTCGAGAGCCTCGCCGACGCGTACGTCGGCAGCGTCCTGGCCAACCTCGCGGTGCGCCTCGTGTTCTCGCCGTTCGGCGGCCTCGCGCTCGTGCTCACCGCGTTCGCGCTCGGCGCGCGTGAGCACCCGCGCCGCGACGGGTAGGGTCGGGCCCGTGGCCTGGAACGTCGTGATCGCGGGGGGTGGGTTCGGCGGCCTGTACGCGGCGCGCACGCTCGAGAAGGTGCTGCCGCACCAGAGCGCGCGAGTGACGCTCGTCAACGACGTCAACTTCATGCTCTACACGCCGCTGCTTCCGGGCGCGGCCGCCGGCACGCTCGAGCCCCGGCACGTCGTCGTCCCGCTGCGCGAGCAGCTGCGCCGCACCGACCTGCGGCTCGGCTGCGTCGTCGGCGCCCGGCCGGACGAGCGCACGCTCCAGGTGCGCAAGCCCGAGGGCGGGGTCGAGGACCTGCGCTACGACCACCTGATCGTCGCGCTCGGCTCGGTCACGCGCGTGTTCCCGATCCCCGGCCTGGCCGAGCACGGGATCGGGTTCAAGACGCTGCCCGAGGCGATCGCCCTGCGCAACCGGCTCCTGCTGAGCTTCGAGATCGCCGAGACGATGGAGGACGCGCGCGAGCGCGAGGCCTACCTCACGTTCGTGTTCGTCGGCGCCGGCTACGCGGGCGTCGAGGGCCTGGCCGAGCTGCAGGACTTCGCCACCGACGCGATCGAGCTGTACCCGCGCTGCCGCGTCACCGGCACCCGGTTCGTCCTCGTCGAGGCGCGCGACCGGATCATGGGGGAGATCCCGGAGCCGCTGGCGCGGTTCGCGACGCGCGAGCTGCGCGGGCGCGGGATCGAGGTGCGCACGAACACCACGCTGCAGGAGGTGCGCGAGGACTCGGCGCTGCTGTCGACCGGCGAGCGCATCCCGACGCGGACCGTCGCCTGGACGGCGGGCGTCAAGGCCCACCCGGTCGTCGCCCAGCTCGGGCTGCCGCTGGCCGAGTCCGGGCGCATCCGCGTCGACTCCTACCTGCAGGTCGAGGGGCGCGACGACGTGTGGGCGATCGGCGACGCCGCCGCGGTGCCCGACGCCGCCAAGCGCTACCAGGCGCCGACGCCGCCGACCGCCCAGCACGCGATGCGCCAGGGCCGGACGGTCGCGCGCAACGTGGCCGCCGCGATCGGCACGGGCCGGCGGCGGAGGTTCACCTACAAGACGCTCGGCGTGTTCGTGGACATGGGGCGCGGGCAGGCGGTCGCGCAGACGCTCGGGATCCGCTGGCGCGGCCCGGCCGCCTGGTGGCTGGCGCGCACCTACCACCTGCTGCTGATGCCGTCGATGCGCCGCCGCGCGCGCCTGGTCGCCGACTGGACGATCGGCCTGTTCTTCGGCCGCGACGCCTCCGAGCTGGGCATGCTCGGCCACCCGCAGAGCCTTCACGCCCAGAGCTCCGGCGGGACCGGCGCGGGCGTCGGCGGCGACGAGCCCACGCCGATCGGCTGACGCCGCGCGCGCCGCCCGGGGGCGTGTGGCACCCGGCAGCCGGCATGCGGACGCCATGTGCCACGCGTCGGCCGCGCACACCCGCCCTGCCGGAGCCGACCTCGCAGGGTCGTACCATGTGCCGCAGTTGATGGCCACCGTCACCGATCGCGTGAAGGACGATCTCTCCGCCGCCCGCAAGGCCGGCGAGCGGGAGCGCGTCGGGACCCTGAGCCTGCTGCTCAGCGAGCTGCAGAAGGCCGCGAAGGAGGGCTCCGGCGACGAGATCGCGGTGCTGCGCCGCGAGCGCAAGCGCCGCCAGGAGTCCGCGCGCGCGTTCCGCGAGGGCGGTCGGCCCGAGCTCGCCGAGGCCGAGGAGGCCGAGGCGGCGCTCATCGAGAGCTACCTCCCGGCCGAGCTGTCCGACGACGAGCTGCGCGCGATCGTCGCCGCGGCGATCGAGCGCAGCGGCGCGAGCTCGCCCAGGGACATGGGCAAGGTCATGCCCGTGGCGATGGGCGAGGTCGCGGGGCGCGCCGACGGGCGCCGCGTGTCGGAGCTGGTCAAGGAGGCGCTGAGCGGGGCATGAGGACGCAGATCGAGCTGCCCAACCGCGTCGCCGCCGAGCTGGCCGGCAGCGAGGACGCGATCCTGAAGGCGCTCGAGGGCCATCTGGACTGCGAGCTGTTCCTGCGCGGCAACGTCATCACGCTCGACGGCGAGCCCGCGGCGGTCCGCCAGGCGTCGCAGGTCGTGCGCGAGATGGCCGAGCTCGTCGAGCAGGGCCACGAGATCGGCCCCGGCACGATCCAGGCGGTCACCGGCGCGCTCGACGCGCACGAGTCGCCCGCGCGGATCCTCGAGGACGTCGTGTGGCGCCACCGCTCCACGAAGGTCGCGCCGAAGTCGGTCAACCAGAAGCGCTACGTCGACTCGATCCGCCGCAACACGATCACGTTCGGCGTCGGGCCGGCCGGCACCGGCAAGACGTGGCTGGCCGTCGCGATGGCCGCCGCCGCGCTGCAGCGCCGCGAGGTCAACCGCGTGATCCTCACCCGCCCGGCGGTCGAGGCCGGCGAGCGGCTCGGCTTCCTGCCCGGCGACCTGATGGCGAAGATCGACCCGTACCTGCGGCCGCTGTTCGACGCGCTGCAGGACATGCTCGACGCCGAGAAGGTCGCCCAGGCGCTGGAGCGCGGGCAGATCGAGGTCGCGCCGCTGGCCTTCATGCGCGGCCGCACGCTGAACGACAGCTTCATCATCCTCGACGAGGCGCAGAACACCACGCCCGAGCAGATGAAGATGTTCCTGACGCGGCTGGGGTTCGGCTCCAAGATGGTCGTGACCGGCGACGTCACCCAGGTCGACCTGCCGCGCGAGCACCAGTCGGGCCTGGTCGTGGTCTCCGAGATCCTCGACGGGATCGAGGGGATCGAGTTCGTGCGCTTCGGCGGGGCCGACGTCGTGCGCCACAAGCTCGTGCAGCGGATCGTCGAGGCCTACGACGAGCACGCGGCCGGGCAGACAAGCCAGTTCCGCCGTGCTGGAGGTTGAGGTCCTCGGCACGGCGGCGATCGCCCAGGCCGAGGTCGAGCGCCTCGTCGCGATCGCGCTGGCGTCCGCCGGCATCGAGGACGGCCACGTCGCCGTGGAGTTCGTCGACTCCGACCGCATCCGCGACCTCAACCGCGAGCACCGCGGCAAGGACGAGCCCACCGACGTGCTGTCGTTCCCGATCGACGAGGCCGGCGAGCCGGCCGGTCCGCGCGAGCTCGGTGACGTCGTGATCTGCCCGGAGCACACCGCCGACCTGCGCGAGGCCGTGATCCACGGCACGCTGCACCTCGTGGGCATGGACCACGAGACCGACGACGGCGAGATGCTGGCGCTCCAGCGCGAGCTGCTGAGCTGGTAGGGCCGATGTCCGAGCCTCCCGCCACCCGCTCCGGCTTCGTCGCGCTCGCCGGCCGGCCCAACGTCGGCAAGTCCACGCTCGTCAACGCGATGGTCGGGCGCAAGGTCGCGATCGTCTCCGACAAGCCGCAGACGACGCGGCGGGCGATCCGCGGCGTGGCGACCGGCGACGACTGGCAGCTCGTGCTCGTCGACCTGCCCGGCGTGCAGCGCCCGCGCGACGCGCTCACCGAGCGGATGCAGCGGCGCGTCGAGCGCGAGCTGGACGACTGCGACGCCGCGCTGATGGTCGTCAACGGCGAGGAGGGCATCGGCCCCGGCGACCGCTTCATCGCCGCGGCGCTGCGCAACGCCAAGGTGCCGGTCGTCATCGCCGTCAACAAGGTCGACCGGCTCGACCGCCCGCGCACGGTCCTCGCGCTCCAGGCCGCCGCCGACCTCGATATCGCCGACGAGATCTTCCCGGTGTCGGCGCGCACCGGCAACGGCGTGAAGCCCCTGCTCGAGCATCTCGTGTCGCTGCTGCCCGAGGGGCCGTTCTACTACGAGCCCGGGGAGGGGACCGACCAGCCGCGCGAGGTCCTGCTGGCCGAGCTCATCCGCGAGCAGGTGCTGCGCCGCACGTTCCAGGAGGTGCCCCACGCGGTCGAGGTCGTGATCGAGGACCTCGAGTGGCCCAAGCCCGACCTGGCGCTCGTCCGCGCGCTCATCTGGGTCGAGGCCGAGTCGCAGAAGGGGATCGTGATCGGCGCCGGGGGGCGCATGATCAAGGCGATCGGCAGCGCCGCGCGGCGCGAGCTGGAGCGCGAGCTGGGCGCCCGCGTCCACCTCGACCTGTCGGTCCGCGTGCGCCGCTCCTGGCGGGCCGACGAGGGCCTGCTGGACCGCCTCGGCATCGAGTAGCGCGCCGGTTTCCCGCTCCGTGCGACCCAACGATCGTCGAGTCGGCGGTCTGCGCTCCCGGTCGTCGGGCGGCGTCGATACCGTTCCGCCGCGTGACCCTGCCGTGCCGTGACACCTCCGCCCTCGGTGGTGCGGCATGAGCGAAGCCCTGCCGCCGGATCTCGGGCTGCGGGCGATCGAGGCGTCCGCCGGCGCGATCGCGATCGCCGACGCGCGCCGGCCCGGCCTGCCGCTCGTCCACGTCAACCCGGCGCTCGGCGCGCTCACCGGCCACGCGCCCGCCGAGCTCGTCGGCCGGCCCGCCGCCGACCTGGTCGCCGGCGAGGCCGATCCCCGCGCCCGGGCCGACCTCGAGCAGGCGCTGCGCATCGGAGCGCCGTGGCGCGGCGTCGTGCCGGCGCTGCGCGCCGACGGCGGCACGTTCCTGGCCGACCTCGCGGTCACGCCCGTGTTCGGCGACGACGGCACGCGGACCCACGTCGTCGCCGTCGCGCGCGACGCCCGCCGCGAGCACGAGCTGGCCGACGAGCTGGCCGCCACGCGGACCCGCTACGGGCGCGTGATCGACGACCTCGCCGCCGCCGAGCTGCGCTACCGCGAGCTGGTCGAGCGCATCCCCGCGGTCGTGTACGTGTGCGAGTTCGCCGAGGGCTACCCGCTGCGCTACGTCAGCCCGCAGGTGCAGGACCTCCTCGGGTACCCGGCCGAGGCCTTCATCGAGCGCCCCGAGCTGTGGTACGAGCTCGTCCATCCGGACGACCGCGAGAGCGTGCGCCGCGCCGAGACCGACGACTTCGCCGAGCAGATCGGCGAGCAGCTCATCTACCGGATGGTCGCGGCCGACGGCCGCGTCCTGTGGGTGTCGGACCGCGACGAGCTGGTCCGCGACGACGGCGGGCGGCCGCTGTTCGTCCAGGGCGTGCTGATGGACATCACCGCCCAGCGGAGGGCCGAGGACGACGTGCGCGAGGAGCGCGACCGCGCCCAGCGCTACCTCGACCTGGCCGGCATGGTCGTGCTCGTCCTCGATCGCGGCGGGCGCGTGTCGCTGCTCAACCGCGCCGGCCACCAGATGCTCGGCTACCCCGACGGGGCCCTGCTGGGCTGCGACTGGTTCGAGACCTGCGTCCCGCCCGAGGACCGCGAGCAGCGCCGGGCCGCGGCGGCGGCGCGCTTCGAGGGCGCCCCGGACCCGCCCGACGGGGTCGAGGTGCCGGTGCTCACCGCCGACGGGGAGACCCGCCTCGTGCGCTTCCACCACACGCTCGTGCGCGACGACTCCGGGCGGGTGACCGCGACGATGAGCTCCGGCATCGACGTGACCGAGCGCCGCCGCGCCGAGGAGCAGATCGCCCACCTCGCCTACCACGACCCGCTGACCGGCCTGCCGAACCGGGCGCTGCTGCGCGAGCACCTGCACCTCGCGCTCGCCCGCGCGCGGCGCAACGACACCGCGGTCGCGCTGCTGTACCTCGACCTCGACGACTTCAAGCTCGTCAACGACTCCCTCGGCCACGCCGCCGGCGACGAGCTGCTGTGCCGGGTGGCGACCGAGCTCAAGCGCCGCACGCGCGCGACCGACCTGCTCGTCCGCCAGGGCGGCGACGAGTTCCTCGTGCTGCTGTCCGACCTGCCGCGCGAGGGCGCCGAGGAGGCCGCGCAGGCGGCGGCCGTGTCGCTGCGCGGCGCGCTGACCGACCCGTTCCGGATCGCCGGGGCCGAGTTCCACGTCGGCACCTCGATCGGGATCTCGCTGTTCCCGCGCGACGCCGTCGATGCGGAGGCGCTGCTCAAGCACGCCGACGCGGCCATGTACCAGGCCAAGGCGGACGGCCCGAGCGAGATCGTCATCTACGCCGAGGACCCGACCCGCCCGATCGAGCGGCTGTCGCTGTCGACCCGGCTGCGGCGGGCGATCACCGAGGACGAGCTCGTCCTGCACTGGCAGCCGATCGTCGCGCTCGAGGACATGCGCGTCGTCGGGGTCGAGGCGCTCGTGCGCTGGCACGACCCCGAACGCGGCCTGCTCCTGCCCTACGACTTCGTGCCGTTCGCCGAGGAGACCGGGCTGATCGGCCGGCTCGGCTCGTGGGTGGCCGAGGCGGTGTGCGCGCAGCGGCTGGCCTGGCGCGAGGCGGGCTGGGAGCCGCGCGTGCACCTCAACGTGTCGCCGCGGCAGATGGCCCAGCGCGGGTTCGTGGCCGACCTCGTCGGCCGGTTGGGGTACGGCGGCATGGACCTGTCGGGCGTCACGGTCGAGATCACCGAGTCGCTCGCGCTGCACGACGACGGGCGCGCCGTCCCGCTCCTGCGCGAGCTGCACGAGACCGGCCTGCGGCTGGCGATCGACGACTTCGGCGCCGGCTGGTCCTCGCTGGGGCGCCTGCGCGACCTGCCCGTCCAGGTCGTGAAGATCGACCGCTCGTTCCTGGCCGGCGTGCCGGCGTCCGACGAGGGGTCGGCGATCGTGCGCGCGATGCTGCAGCTCATCGACGCGCTCGCGATGGAGGCGGTCGCCGAGGGCGTCGAGACCGACGCGCAGCGCGACTTCCTCGCCTCCGCGGGCTGCCCGCGCGCCCAGGGCTACCTGCTCGGGCGGCCGCTGCCGGTCGAGGACCTGGACCCGCTGCTGGACGCGGAGCTCACGCGCACGTGAGGGACGCCGCAGGCGCCTCATAGACTGCGGCGCATGCTCGACGCGTCACTGCTCTCGTTCGACGACCGCGGACTGGTTGCGTGCGTGATCCAGGACTGGCGCACCGGTGAGGTCCTGACCCTCGCCTACATGAACGCCGAGGCCCTGGAGCGCACCCAGCAGACGGGCGAGCTGCACCTGTGGTCGCGGTCGCGCGGCGAGCTGTGGCACAAGGGCGCGACGTCGGGCAACACGCAGGCCGTGCGGGCGCTGCGCGTCGACTGCGACGGCGACGCCGTCCTGGCGCTGGTCGAGCCCGCCGGGCCGGCCTGCCACACCGGCGAGCGCACCTGCTTCCACCGCGGCGACCTCGAGCCCGCCCCGTACGAGGCGCTGCCGGCGCTCGAGCGCACGATCGCGTCGCGCCGGGCGCAGCGGCCCGAGGGCTCCTACGTCGCCACGCTGCTCGACGACGCCCGGCTGCGCGGCGAGAAGGTGCAGGAGGAGGCCGAGGAGGTCGTGCGCGCCGCGCGCGAGGAGAGCGACCAGCGGGTCGACGAGGAGGCCGCCGACCTGCTGTTCCACCTGACCGTGCTGCTGGCCGGCCGCGACCGCACGCTCGGCGACGCCTGCGAGGTGCTCAATGGCCGTCGACGCTGAGCGGGCCGCCGCCACCCACACGTTCATCGCCGACTGCGAGACGCCGGTCTCGGCGTTCCTGAAGCTGCGCGGCGACGGCCCCGCCTTCCTGCTGGAGTCCGCCGAGCAGGGCCAGCGGGTGGGGCGCTGGTCGTTCATCGGGTTCCGCCCCAGCAAGGTCCTGCGCTGGTCGCTGGGCGATCCGGGCGACCCGTACGCGCTGGCCGCCGAGGAGGTCGGGCGCACGCGCCTGGCGCCGCACCCGGACCTGCCGCCGTTCGCCGGCGGCGCGGTCGGCTACTTCGGCTACGACCTCGTGCGGACGGTCGAGCCGCTCGGCCCGCCGAACCCCGACCCGGTCGGGCTCCCCGACATGGCGCTGATGCTGTCCGACGCGCTCGTCGCGTTCGACCACCTCAAGCACACGATCACGGTCGTCGCGATGGGCGACCCCGGCGTGATCGACGAGGTGCGCGAGCGGCTGCGCGGCCCGGTGCCGCCGCCGCGAGGCGAGCCGCGCGCGCTGCCCGAGCCCGAGTGGGAGCCGAACATGACTCGCGAGCGGTTCGAGGCGAACGTCGCGCGGATCGTCGAGTACTGCCACGCCGGCGACATCTTCCAGGCGGTCCCGTCGCAGCGCTGGAGCGCGCCGATCGCCAAGGAGCCGTTCTCGATCTACCGGGGGCTGCGCGCGGTCAACCCGTCGCCGTACATGTACTTCCTGGACTTCGGCGACTTCCAGATCGCCGGCGCGTCGCCGGAGCCGCTGCTCACCGTGAGCGGGCGGCGCGTGTCGACGCGGCCGATCGCCGGCACCCGCCCGCGGGGCGGCGACCTCGAGGAGGACGAGCGGATCGCCGCCGAGCTGCTGGCCGACGAGAAGGAGCGCGCCGAGCACGTCATGCTCGTCGACCTGGGCCGCAACGACCTCGGGCGCGTATGCGAGTACGGCAGCGTGGCGGTCGACGAGTTCATGGCCGTCGAGACCTACTCTCACGTGATGCACATCGTCTCCAGCGTGTCCGGGACCCTGCGGCCCGACGTGGGGGCGATGGACGCCCTGCGCTCGGTCCTGCCGGCGGGCACCCTGTCGGGCGCTCCGAAGGTGCGGGCCATGCAGATCATCGACGAGCTGGAGCCGGACAAGCGCGGCGGGTACGGCGGCGCGATCGGCTACCTCAGCTACACCGGCGACCTCGACACGTGCATCCACATCCGCACCGCGGTCATCAAGGACGGGGTCGTGCACGTGCAGGCCGGCGGCGGCACCGTCGCCGACGCGCGGCCCGACTACGAGTACCGCGAGTCGGAGGCGAAGTCGCGGGCGGTCCGCCAGGCGATCGCGCTGGCCTGCGCCCAGGAGGATTGGGCGTGAGCGTGAAGGTCCTCGTCATCGACAACTACGACTCGTTCACCTACAACCTCGTCCAGTACCTGGGCGAGCTCGGCGCCGACATCGACGTGGTGCGCAACGACCGCGCGACCGTCGACGAGCTGCTCGAGCGCGGCGCCGACCGGGTGGTCGTGTCCCCGGGCCCGTGCACCCCCAACGAGGCGGGCGTGTCGCTCGAGGTCGTGCGCCGGTTCCCCGAGGCGGGGGTGCCGACCCTCGGCGTGTGCCTCGGCCACCAGTCGCTCGGGCAGGCCTACGGCGCGGCGGTCGTCCGCCACGAGCCCGTGCACGGCAAGACCTGCACGATCGAGCACGACGGCCGCACGATCTTCGAGGGCGTGGCGACGCCGCTCACCGTGGGGCGGTATCACTCGCTCGTGGTCGACCCGGACACGCTGGCCGACGAGCTCGAGGTGAGCGCGACCGGCGGCGGCGTCGTGATGGCGATCCGCCACCGCGACCTCCCGGCCGAGGGGGTCCAGTTCCATCCCGAGTCGGTGCTGACCGACGAGGGCAAGCGCATCCTGCAGAACTTCCTGTGCCGCACCCCGTCCTGACCGCCGCCATCGACGCGGTCGCCTCCGGCCGCGACCTCAGCGTCGAGGAGACCGCCGACGTCCTGGCCACGATCATGGCGGGCGAGGTCGGAGAGGTGCAGATCTCGGCGTTCCTGATCGCGCTGCGCGCGAAGGGGGAGACCGAGGACGAGCTGGCCGGTCTCGCGCAGGCGATGCGCGAGCTCGCCACGCCCGTGCGCTGCCGGCGCACCGACGTGATCGACACGTGCGGCACCGGCGGCGGGCGGCGCACGTTCAACGTGTCGACGACGGCGGCGCTGATCGCCGCGGGCGCCGGATGCGCGGTCGCCAAGCACGGCAACCGCTCGGCGACGTCGCTGTCGGGGTCCGCCGACGTGCTGGAGGCGCTCGGCGCGCGCATCGACCTCGACGCGGACGCCGTGGCGCGCTGCATCGACGAGATCGGCTTCGGCTTCCTGTTCGCGCCCGCCCACCACCAGGCCACCCGCTACGTGGTGCCGGTGCGCAAGGAGCTCGCGGTGCGCACGGTCTTCAACTTCCTCGGTCCGCTCACCAACCCGGCCGGCGCGCGCCGCCAGCTGATCGGCGTGTCCGACCCCGACTACCTGGAGCGGATGGCCGGCGCGCTGGCCCGCCTTGGGACCGAGCGCGCGCTGCTAGTGTCCAGCGAGGATGGCCTCGACGAGATGAGCACGTCCGGAGTGACACGCGTGGTCGAGGTGGAGGGAAGCGAGCTGCGGACCTCCACGTTCGCACCGGCCGACGCCGGCCTCGCGACCGCCGAGTTCGAGCAGGTCGCCGGCTCCACGCCCGAGGAGAACGCCGCGATCACGCGGGCCGTGCTCGACGGGGAGCCAGGCCCCCGGCGGGACCTCGCGGTCCTCAACGCCGGCGCGGCGATCTACGTCGCCGGACGCGCCGGCTCCATCGCCGAGGGCGTCGCGCGCGCGGACGAGGCGATCGACTCGGGCGCCGCGCGCGACACGCTGACCCGCTACGTCGAGCTGACCCACGCCCTCGCACCCGTCTCCTGAACCGCATTGCCATGAGCGTCCTGTCGCGCATCGTCGAGTCCACCCGCCATGACGTCGACCGTCGCCGCAGCGAGGTCCCGCTGGCCGAGCTGGAGGCGGCGCTCGCCCAGCGGGGCGACGACTCCGACCGGCCGTTCTCGGAGGCGCTGACCGGGCCGGGCGTGTCGATCATCGCCGAGCACAAGCGGCGCTCGCCGTCGGCGGGCCCGATCCGCGAGGGCGCGACGGTCGAGGAGATCGTCACCGCCTACGAGCGGGGAGGAGCCGCGGCGCTGTCGATCCTCACCGAGCCCCACGCCTTCGACGGATCGCTCGACGACCTGCGCGCGGCGCGCGCCGTCAGCGACCTGCCGATCCTGCGCAAGGACTTCATCGTCGACCCCTACCAGGTGTACGAGACCGCGGCGGCGGGCGCCGACGCGCTGCTGCTGATCGTCGCGGCGCTGGAGTTCGACGACCTCGCGCGCCTGTACGCGGAGGCGCGCGCGATCGACCTCGACGTGCTCGTGGAGGTGCACGACGAGGAGGAGCTGGAGTCGGCGCTGGAGATCGACGCCGACGTCATCGGCATCAACAACCGCGACCTCACCGACTTCTCGGTGGACCTGAACCGCACGTTCGAGCTGCTGTCCGACGTGCCGGCGGGCAAGATCGTGGTGTCGGAGTCGGGGCTCTACACGCGCGAGCAGCTCGAGGAGCTCGAGCGGGTGGGCGTCGACGCGGTGCTGATCGGGGAGCGGCTGATGCGCGCGCCCGATCCCGAGGCGGCGCTGCGGGAGCTGTCCGGCGCCACCGAGGGCGACGAGCTGACCTGACGGCGGGGTCTCAGCGCGCTCTCGGGCGCGTTTGGGGCATCCTTTCGCCGCCCTTCAGGCGCGCTTGAGGCGCACGTTCCAGCATCAGGGTTCATGAGAAAGGCACTCCCGTTCCTGTCCGGGCTGCTCGGCGGCGCGATCGTCGTCGCGGTTGCCCTGCTGCTGGGGCTCGGTGACGGGGACGACCGGACCACGACCACCGTCGTCCGTCAGGCGCCGCTGACGGCGCAGTCCGAGACCGCCGGCGGCTCCTCGGCGGACGCCGATGCCGAGGACGAGCTGACCCCTGCGGAGATCTACGAGAAGCACGCGCCCGGCGTCGTGTTCGTCCGGGCGCAGATCGTCGGCGAGACGCAGTCGCCGTTCGGCCTGGAGCCCCAGCGGGGCGAGGCGACCGGCTCGGGCTTCGTCATCGACGCCGACGGCAACATCCTCACGAACGCCCACGTCGTCGACGGCGCCGTGAAGGTGACCGTCCAGTTCGACGACGACCGCACCGTCGACGCGCGGATCGTGGGCAAGGACGTCTCGACCGATTTGGCGCTGCTGCGCGTGGATCCGGATGGCCTGGACCTGCATCCGATCCCGTTCGGCTCGTCGAAGGACCTCCAGGTCGGCGACCCGGTGCTGGCGATCGGCAACCCGTTCGGCCTGGACCGCACGCTGACGACCGGCGTCGTGTCGGCGCTGCAGCGCCAGATCAAGGCCCCCAACGGGTTCGCGATCCGCGACGTGATCCAGACCGACGCGGCGATCAACCCGGGCAACAGCGGCGGGCCGCTGCTCGACGCGACCGGGAAGGTCATCGGCATCAACTCGCAGATCGCCACCTCCAGCGGCGGCAACGTCGGGATCGGGTTCGCGGTCCCGATCGAGACCGCGCAGGAGGTGCTCCCGGCGCTGAGGCAGGGCAAGCCGGTCGAGCGCGCCTACCTGGGGGTCAGCTCGCGCACGATCGACGGCTCGCTGGCCGGCGTCGGCCTGCCGGTCAAGCGCGGCGCGCTGATCCAGTCCGTCGAGCGGGGCTCCGCGGCCGACAAGGCGGGCCTGCGCGCCGGCGGCGTCTCGGCGCAGCTGCCCACCGGCGAGTCGGTCCTGCTGGGCGGCGACATCATCGTCGCGATCGACGGCAAGGAGGTCACGTCCAGCGACGAGGTCGCCGAGCTGATCTCCTCCAAGAAGCCCGGCGACAAGGTGAAGATCACCTTCGTCCGCGACGGCGTCCGCAAGACCGTCGAGGCGACCCTGGGCAACCGCCCGTCCGACTCCGGCTGACGCCGGCCCCGCGCTCCCCCGCCTCCAGGGGGACGTGTGGCACTCTGACCACCGTAGTGGTGGTCAAAGTGCCACACGTGCGCGGAGGACGGCGGCGATCGTGTCCGTCACCCAGGCCGGCTCCTGGCTGACCTGGGCCCAGGTGAACCGCAGGACCTCGTAGCCGGCGACCGTGAGGGTCGCGTCGCGCCGTCGGTCGTCCTCGAACGCGTCGGGCGTCAGGTGCCACGCGCGGCTGTCCAGCTCGACGACGAGCCGCTCGCGCCGCCAGAGCAGGTCGACGATGTACGGCCCGATCGCGACGTTGACCTCCGGACGGGGCAGTCCGTAGCGGTCGACGACCTCCAGCCCGCGGTCCTCGAGCTCGGACCGGGTCCGACCGGCATCGGGACGCAGCCGCACGAGCCCTCGACGCAGGCGCTTCAGCCCGTGGCGACCGAACGCTCGCTCGAGGACGCCGCCCATCTCGCGCTCGTCGAAGAGTCCGAGCCGCACGGCCTGGTCGAGCGCTCGGTCGACGTCGCGCTGCGGCTCGGTCTCGGCGACGTCGAGGAGCGTGCGGGCGACGGTGGTGATCGGGATGCCGCGCAGGACCGTGACGTCATCGGGCGCCAGCCGGCACCGATGGCTGCGGATGCCGGTGACGCGGCGCGAGCGCCCGCCGCCGGCGATCGTCACGTCGAACGCACCCAGACGGGCCGGGCGCAGGTTCCACGCGCCGGCCGCGGACATGTGCGAGAGCACGGCGCCCGCGCCGCCGGCGAGGACCGCGGCAAGCCGGTGCCCGTCGGCCGTCAGGCATCGGTGCCCCACCGCGTACACGCCCGGATGCAGCGGCTGCAGGCGGCCGTCGGCGATCCGGCGGTCGATCTGCCGCGTGCTCAGACCGGCCCGCAGGAGCGTGGGCCGGTCCACGAGGCCGAGCCGCTCCGCGGCCAGACGGACCGCCGTCTCGTCCGCCGGGGGACGTTTGGCACTTTGACCACCGTAGTGGTGGTCAGAGTGCCACACGTGGTCTGAGAGAGGGGTGGGCGGGGTGGATGAGGGCGGCGGGCGGAGCATGGGGACAAGCGTCGCGCGGAAAGTGTGACGGCGGACCACCGGCTCGTGCCGGGGCTGCGACGCGGAGGTTGCGACAATGCGTCGTCTCGTGAGCATCAAGACCAAGATCTGCGGCGTGACGTCGGTCGAGGACGCCGAGCTGGCCGTCGAGGCGGGCGCCTGGGCGGTCGGGCTGATCTTCCACCGGCCGTCCCCGCGCGCCTGCGCGCCCGCGCAGGCCGAGCGCATCGCCGCCGCGATCCGCCGCCGCGCGCTCGTCGCCGGCGTGTTCCTCAACCACCCGCTGGACCAGATCGCGCGCCTGCATGACCGCGTCGGCTTCGACCTCATCCAGCTCCACGGCGACGAGGGCACCGCGTTCGCCACCGAGGTCGGCCGCCGCACCGGCGCGAAGATCGCCAAGGCCGCGCGCCTGCACGACGCCGGCGACGTCCGCGCCCTCGATGCGTTCCGCTCGGTCGACTTCCACCTGGTCGACGGCCCCGGCGGCGGCCAGACCGTCGATCCCGCGCTGCTGCGCAACCGCCGCTCGGACATCCCCCTGATCCTCGCCGGCGGCCTGACCCCGGAGAACGTCGCCGCCGCGATCGAGGCCGTCGAGCCGTTCGCCGTGGACGTCGCCAGCGGCGTCGAGGCCGAGCCCGGCCGCAAGGACCCCGAGCGCCTGCGCGCGTTCATCGCCGCCGTGGACGGAGCCGCGGTCCCCTCCCGATGACGGTCGAGCACCGCTTCGGCCGCTACGGCGGCCAGTACGTCCCCGAGACGCTCATGCCGGCGCTGCAGGAGCTCGAGGAGGCGTGGGTCAGGACGTCGGCCGACCCGACCTACCACGAGGAGCTCGACCAGCTCCTGCGCGACTACTGCGGCCGCCCGACCCCGCTCTACCACGCCGAGCGCCTGTCCGAGCACGTCGGCCGCACGGTCCTGCTCAAGCGCGAGGACCTCAACCACACCGGCAGCCACAAGATGAACAACGCGCTCGGCCAGGCGCTGCTGGCCAAGCGCATGGGCAAGAGCCGTGTCATCGCCGAGACCGGCGCCGGCTCCCACGGCGTCGCGACCGCCACCGCCTGCGCGCTCCTCGGCCTGGAGTGCGTGGTGTTCATGGGCACCGAGGACATGCGCCGCCAGCGCCCCAACGTGCTGCGCATGGAGCTGCTCGGCGCCCGCGTGCAGCCCGTCGAGGCGGGCGCGCGCACGCTCAAGGAGGCCACGAGCGAGGCGATCCGCGACTGGGTCACCAACGTCGCCGACACCTACTACGTCATCGGGTCGGTCGTCGGCCCCGCGCCGTACCCGAGCATGGTCCGCGACCTGCAGCGCCGCATCGGCGACGAGGCGCGCGCCGAGATCCTCGAGCGCCACGGCCGCCTGCCGAGCCGCGTCGTGGCCTGCGTCGGCGGCGGCAGCAACGCGATGGGCGCCTTCGCCGCGTTCCTGGACGACGACGGCGTCGAGCTGATCGGCGTCGAGGCCGGCGGCGACGGCCTGGCCACGATGCGCCACGGCGCCCCGCTGACCGTCGGCGGGCGCGCCGGCGTCCTGCACGGCGCGATGAGCGCGATCATGCAGACCGAGGACGGCCAGATCCGCGAGGCGCACTCGATCTCCGCCGGCCTCGACTATCCCGGCACCGGCCCCCAGCACGCGCACCTGCGCGACACCGGTCGCGCCCGCTACGAGGCGGTCACCGACACGCAGGCGCTCGAGGCGTTCCGGACGCTCGCGCGCCTGGAGGGGATCATCCCGGCGCTCGAGTCCAGCCACGCGGTCGCGTGGGTGCTCGACCAGCCGCGGGGGGACGAGCTGGACCTCATCTGCCTGAGCGGCCGCGGGGACAAGGACCTGGCCGAGGCGCTGGAGCGGCTGGGCATCACGTGACCGGCCTCGAGCACATCGCCGCCGCCTTCGCGGGCAGGGACAAGCGGGCGGCGCTCATGCCCTACCTGATGGGCGGCTTCCCCGACGTCGAGACGAGCGCGGCGATCGGCGACGCCTGCATCGACGCGGGCGCCGACCTGCTGGAGCTCGGCATCCCGTTCAGCGACCCGCTCGCCGACGGTCCCGTCATCCAGGCCGCCGGCACCGCCGCGCTGCGCGCCGGCGCGACCACCGACGACATCCTCGGCGTCTGCGCGCGCCTGGCCCCACGCGCCCCGGTGGTCCTCATGACCTACGTGAACATCGTGCTGGCGCGCGGCATCGACCGCTTCGTCGGCCAGGCCGCATCCGCCGGCGCCGCCGGCCTGATCGTCCCCGACGTGCCGCTTGAGGAGAGCGCCGAGATCCGCGCCGCCTGCGACCGGGCCGGCCTGGCGCTCGTCCCGCTCGTGGCGCCGACGACCCCCGACGAGCGCCTGCGCCGCATCGGCGCCAAGGCCCGCGGCTTCGTCTACACGGTCTCGGTGACCGGCACGACCGGCGAGCGCCGCGCGCTCGACCCGGGCCCGCTCCTGACCCGCGTGAAGGCGGCCACCGACGTCCCGGTCGCGCTCGGCTTCGGGATCTCGACCCCGCAGCAGGCGGCCGAGGCCGCCGCCGCGGGCGCCGACGGCGTCATCGTCGGCTCGCGCCTGGTCCGCGCCGCCGCGGAGTCCGACCGGCCCGCGGCCGCCGTCGGGCGGCTCGTCGGCGAGCTGGCGGAGGGCTTGGCGTAGCGTCGCGGCCGGGTCCCCTCCTGACGGGGCGATCATCTAGGATCACGCGCGATGTTTCTCTCAACGGCAGCCACTGCCGGCCTCATCGTCTGGATCGTCCTGTGGGCGATCGGCGCGAAGGCCTTCGACGCGTTCATGCTGACGGCGCTGATCATCGTCCTGGCCGCGACGGTGAAGCTCGTGCTCCCCGCCATCCCGGGCAACCGCCGCAACGACTACTGACGGCGGGGCCGCGCGGGTGCCTCTGCGGGTCCTGGCCGGCGCGGTCGCGCTCGTGCTCGCGGGCGCGCTGACCGGCTGCGGCGACGCGGAGGATGCCCAGACGGTCGCGTCCTCGGACCAGCTGACGATCTACACGGCCCTGCCCGAGCGCGGGCCGCAGGCGGACCGCGCCCGCGACGTGCTCGACGGCGAGCGCCTCGCGCTGCTCCTGGCCGACGGCCGCGCCGGGCTGTTCAACGTCGGGCTGCGGCCGGTGAGCGACGCCGCCGAGCCCGAGTCGGAGGACGAGGAGGAGCCCGAGGAGGACGAGCCCGAGAAGGGCTGGGAGCCGGAGGCGGCGCTGAAGGCGGCCGAGGTGGCGGTCGAGGACCCGAGCACGATCGCCTTCATCGGCGACTTCGACGCGGGCGCGACCGCGCTCACGCTCCCGGTCACCAACCCGCGCGACCTGCTGCAGGTGAGCCCGGCCACCACGTACGGCGGCTTCACCGGCGATCCCGGCAAGGCCCCGGGCGAGCCGGAGAAGTACCAGCCCTCGGCGCGCCCGACGTTCGGGCGCATCGCGGTCTCGGACGCCGTGCAGGCGCGCGCGATGGCCGACGTGCTCGTCGAGGACGGTTGCACGCAGGTCGCGATCCTGCGCGCCCCCAACGCGTTCGACGACAGCCTGGCCCGCCTGTTCGCCACGGCGGCCGCCAACCGGGGGATGGAGGTCGTGTTCGACGAGCAGGTCCGCGACGACGACCCCGAGAGCCACCGCGACATGGCCCAGCAGGTCGTGGAGGCCGGCGCCGGGTGCGCCACGTACGCCGCCGGGCCGGCCGACGCGCCCGCGTCGGTCCTGCGCGCCCTCAACGAGGCCGACCCGATGCTGCGGATCGTCGCGCCGATCGGCCTGGCCGACGACGACGTGGCCCGCGCGCTGGGGCCCGCCGCCTCGATGACGACGATCGTCGGGCCGCCCGCGCCCGGCCCGGAGCTGCTGAAGGCGTTCGAGCGGCGCTTCGGCCGCGAGCCGGGCCCGTGGGCGGCCTACGGCTTCGAGGCGATGCGCCGCGTGCTGCGCGCGATCGAGGACGCCGGTCCGCGCGGGAACGACCGCCGCGCGGTCGTCGAGGCGTACCTCGCGCTCCCCGCGCCCGCGCCGCGTCTGGCGCTCTGGCGGCCGACGCTCGACGGGCTCGTCCTGGAGCGCGAGCTGCCCGCTCGCTGACCGTCGAGGCGCCCCGCATACGTCTCCGACGGGTTGTCGATTGCCGTTCGACCGTCCAGCGGCGTACTATGCCGCCGCACATCAGCTTCACCCGACTGGAGGGAATACGTGAGGCTTCGTTTCATTGCGGTCGCCGGCTGTGTCGGCGCACTGGCCTTCGGCGTGGCCGCGTGCGGCGACGACGACAACGGCGGTGGTGGCGGCGGCGCCAGCACCGGTTCGGCGACCGCCAGCGGTGGCGGCGGCGAGACCGTCAAGATCTACTCGTCGCTACCGCTGCAGGGCGCGTCCAAGGACCAGACCGCGGCCATGGTGCAGGGCATCGAGCTCGCCCTGGAGGAGGCGGGCAACAAGGCCGGCGACGTGACCGTCGAGTACGAGTCGCTCGACGACTCCACGGCGCAGGCCGGCAACTGGGACCCGGCGCAGACCGCCCAGAACGCGCGCAAGGTCGCCCAGGACGACAAGGCGATCGGCTACATCGGCGAGTTCAACTCGGGCGCGAGCGCGATCTCGATCCCGATCATCAACGAGTCGGGGGTCCCGCAGGTCTCGCCGGCCAACACCTACGTCGGCCTCACGACCGACGAGCCCGGCTCCGAGCAGGGCGAGCCGGCGAAGTACTACCCGACCGGCAACCGCACCTACCTGCGGATCGTGCCGCGTGACACCGTGCAGTCGGCCGCGCTGCTGACGCAGATGAAGGACGACGGCTGCACGAAGGTCGCGATCGCCAACGACAAGGAGACCTACGGCGCGGGCCTGGCCCGCCTGATGGAGATCCAGGCGAAGGACATCGGCGTCGACATCGCCTCCAACTCGGGGATCGACAAGGCCGCCGCCAACTTCCGGTCGTTCGCGGCCGACATGAAGAGCCAGGGCGCGGACTGCTTCGTGTTCGCCGGCGTGACCGCCAACGGCGCCGTCCAGATCTACAAGGACGTCGCGGCGGCCCTGCCGGAGGCGAAGCTGTACGGCCCGGACGGCGTCTGCGAGTCCGGCTTCACGAACCCGTCGAAGGGCGGCATCCCGAAGTCGATCGCGCCGCGGTTCAAGTGCTCGGTGGCGACGCTCGACCTGCAGAGCTACCCGGGCGGCCAGGAGTTCCTGGACGCGTTCAGCGCCAAGTACGGCTCGGAGAACCCCGACCCGTACGCCATCTACGGCTACGAGGCGATGAAGCTGTTCCTCGACACGCTGGCCGGGCTGGGCGACAAGGCGACCGACCGCCAGGCCGTCCTGCAGGCGCTGTTCGACACCAAGGACCGTGACTCCGTGCTCGGCACGTACTCGTTCGACGAGAACGGGGACACGACCCTGACGTCCTACGGCATCTACGAGGTCGGCGACGACGGCAACCCCGTCTTCGCGTCGGCCGTCGAGGCGCAGACGGCCCAGTAGCGGATCGAGCCATCCACCAGGGCTCGCGCGGGCAGCCGCCCGCGCGAGCCCTGCGGCTCGCCTCTTGCCCCGGACCATCGCTCATGGAAGCAAGCACCAGCGCCCCGACCCCGCCGCCCGCGCTCTCGCGCGGCTTCGCGGCCACCGTGCAGGACCTCCTCAGCAAGTACGGGCTCATCGCCCTGCTGCTGGTCCTGCCGGTCGCGTACGGCATCCAGGACCTGCGCGACGACGGCAACCTCGCCGGCATCGCCAACAACCTTCTCGACGGCCTGTCCAACGGCGCGATCATCGCGCTGATCGCCGTCGGCTACACGCTCGTCTACGGCATCATCGAGCTGATCAACTTCGCTCACGGCGAGGTGTTCATGATCGGGTCGTTCACGGCCGTCGCGTTCTGGGGCCTCATCGGCCTCGGGCTCGGGAGCTCCGTGCTCGGCCTCGTGCTCGGCCTGCTGCTCACGATCCTCGTCGCGATGGTCACCTGCGGCGGGATGAACGTGATGATCGAGCGGGTGGCCTACCGGCCGCTGCGCGGCGCGCCCAAGCTGGCGCCGCTCATCACCGCGGTCGGCATGTCCTTCATCCTGCAGAACGTCGGCCTGCTGTGGCTCGGCGGCTCGCCCAAGTCGGTCGACGACCTGATCCGGGCGCAGGACAACCTCTTCACGTTCATCGGCATCAACGTCAGCCGCGCCGACCTGCTGGCGTTCGGCGTGACGATCCCGCTCGTGATCCTGCTGACGGTGTTCGTCACGCGGGCCCGCCTGGGCAAGGCGATGCGCGCCACCGCCCAGGATCCCGAGGCGGCGCGCCTCATGGGCATCAACGTCGACACGACGATCTCACTGACGTTCTTGATCGGCGGGATGATGGCCGGCGCCGCCGGCCTCACCTACGCCCTGTACCAGACGACGATCTGGTTCTTCCAGGGCTTCCAGGCCGGCCTGCTGGCGTTCACCGCCGCCGTCATGGGCGGGATCGGCAACCTCCGGGGCGCCGTCCTCGGCGGGCTGATCATCGGCTGCATCCAGCAGATCTCCGACAACCGCATCTCGCCGTCGTGGACGCCGGCGATCGTGTTCGCCTACCTGATCCTGATCATGGTCTTCCGGCCACAGGGCCTGCTGGGCGAGGAGACGAGGGAGGCCGGATGAGGCGCCGGTTCGGAGCTCGCACGCTGCCGCGCGGGGTCAACTTCGCGCTCGCGGCGGCCGCGATCGCCATCGCGATCGTGTTCCCGCTGTTCTTCCCGCAGGGCAGCGGCTGGGTCGACGACATGACGATCGCGCTGGCCTACGTCGTCATGGGCCTGGGCCTCAACGTGGTCGTCGGCTACGCCGGCCTCCTCGACCTCGGCTACGTCGCGTTCTTCGCGATCGGCGCCTACACGACGGGCTGGTTCATGTCGGGCTTCTACGGCGACGCGAACATCCACGTCTTCGTGGGCGAGTTCGCCAAGGCGCTGCCCGGCATCCACCTGAACTTCCTGCTCGTGGTGGTCATCGCGGCCGGGCTGTGCGCGATCGCCGGCATCATCATCGGCCTGCCGACGCTGCGCCTGCGCGGCGACTACATCGCGATCGTGACGCTCGCGTTCGGCGAGATCATCCGCGTGTTCGCGATCGAGGGCAACGAGATCACGATCGTCGGCAACGCCAAGCTGACCGCCGGTCGCCAGGGCATCACGCCGATCGACAAGATCGACCTGCCGTTCCTGGACCAGTTCACGTCGCTGAACCTGCGGCCCTGGTACTGGACGGCGCTGGCGCTCGTCCTGGTCGTCCTGTTCGTGAACATCCGGCTGCGCGACTCGCGCCTGGGCCGCGCCTGGATCGCCCTGCGCGAGGACGAGGTGGCGGCCGCCTCGATGGGCATCCCGCTGGTGAAGACGAAGCTGATGGCCTACGCCGTCGGCGCCGCGTTCGGCGGCATGTCCGGCGCGTTCCTGGGCTCGTTCCTGAACACGGTGAACGCCGACCAGTTCGCGTTCGGCTTCTCGATCTTCATCCTCGCGATGATCATCCTCGGCGGCCTGGGGTCCGTCTGGGGCGTGGTGATCGGATCTCTGGCGCTGTCGCTGATCAACACCCGATTGATCCCCGACGTGCTCAACGACGTGCCGAGCAACCTCGGCCTGGACTTCAACCTCGTCGACGTCAACTACGGCATCTTCGGCTTCCTGCTGGTGCTGATGATGGTCCTGCGGCCTGAGGGTCTGCTGCCGGAGCGCAGGCGGCAGATCGAGCTGCACGAGGGCACGCCCGGCGACGAGGCACTGGTGGAGGTGACGCACGCATGAACGAGGATCCGATCCTCACCACGACCCGGGTGTCGAAGATCTTCGGCGGCCTCGTCGCGGTCAACGACGTGACGTTCGACATCCCGCGCCGGCGGATCGTGTCGATCATCGGGCCCAACGGCGCGGGGAAGACGACGTTCTTCAACATGCTGACGGGCCTGTACCGCGCCTCCACCGGGCGGATCACGTTCGAGGGCAGGGACATCACGCGGACGCGGCCGGACAAGATCACGAAGGCCGGCGTCGCGCGGACGTTCCAGAACATCCGCCTGTTCTCGACGATGACCGCGGTGGAGAACGTGATGGTCGGCGAGCACTCCCGCATGAAGGCCGGCATCGTCGGCTCGGTGCTGCGCACCCCGTGGGTGCGCAGGGAGGAGCGCCAGGTGCGTGAGAAGGCGCGCGAGATGCTCGACTTCGTCGGGGTCCGCAAGGACCAGCAGGAGCAGCTCGCGTCGAACCTGCCCTACGGCGACCAGCGGCGGGTGGAGATCGCCCGCGCGCTGGCCTCCGATCCGCGCCTGCTGCTGCTCGACGAGCCGACCGCGGGCATGAACCCCAACGAGTCGCTGCGCCTGACGGAGTTCATGATCCGCCTGCGCGACGAGCTGGGGCTGACGATCCTCATGATCGAGCACGACATGAAGGTGGTCATGGGCGTGTCGGAGCGCATCACGGTGTTCGACCACGGCGAGAAGATCGCCGAGGGCGACCCGGCCACGGTGCGCGCGAACCCGCGCGTCATCGAGGCCTACCTCGGCAAGCAGGAGGCGGCCTGACATGGCGATGCTCGAGGTCCGCGACATCCACACCTACTACGGCAACATCCAGGCGCTGAAGGGCGTCACGCTCGAGGTCAACGAGGGCGAGATCGTCACGCTGATCGGCTCCAACGGCGCCGGCAAGTCGACGACGCTGCGCTCGATCAGCGGGCTGACGCCGCCCCGCGAGGGGTCGATCGTCTTCCGCGGGCAGGACATCGCGTTCATGCCCCCGCAGGAGATCGTGCGCCTGGGCATCCTGCAGTCGCCCGAGGGCCGCCACTGCTTCCAGCGCATGAGCGTGCGCGAGAACCTGGAGCTGGGCGCCTACCTGCGGCGCGACAAGGAGATCGCCGAGGACATGGAGCGGGTCTTCGACCTGTTCCCGCGCCTGAAGGAGCGCGAGCGCCAGAAGGCCGGCACGATGTCCGGCGGCGAGCAGCAGATGCTGGCGATCGGCCGCGCCCTCATGGGCCGGCCGCGGCTGCTGCTGCTCGACGAGCCGTCGATGGGCATCGCGCCGATCCTCGTCGAGCGCATCTACGAGACGATCGCCGAGATCAACCGGCAGGGCACGACGATCCTGCTGGTCGAGCAGAACGCCAACTACGCGCTTGGCGTGAGCCACCGCGGCTACGTGCTGGAGACCGGCACGGTCGCGCTCTCGGACGCGTCCGACCGCCTGCGCGAGAACCCCGACGTGCAAAGGGCCTACCTCGGAGCATGACGACCACCGCGATCTTCGCCCTCCTCGGCGCCAAGGCGCTGTACCTGATGCTGCTGTGGCTGGCCTCGGCCATCTCGGCCTCGTGGCTGTCGGACCGGGCCGGCTTCGGCGAGCGCTGGGGCCTGGCCACCGGCATGCTGCTCAGCGTCGTCGGCGCGATCATCTGGCTCGGGATCTACCTCGTCGCGCCGCGCGACGGGTCCCGCCGCCAGCTCGAGGGCGTCATCCCCAAGCGCCACAAGGCCGCCCCGACCGACATCGGCTCCCGCCCGACGGCCTAGCGGAGCGCGCTGCGCAGGGCCTCGTCGAGCTCGGCGTGCGCGAACGCGTACCCGAGCGCCAGCGGGCGCTCGGGGACGGCGCGCTGGCCGGTCGTGACGACCTCCGCCATGTCGCCGTAGAGGGCGCGGATCGCGAACGCCGGGACGGGCGCGATCGCCGGGCGACGCAGCGCGCGGCCCAGCGCCTTGGAGAACTCCCGGTTCGTGACCGGCTCGGGGGCGGTCGCGTTGATCGGACCCTCCCAGTCGTCGTCGTCGAGCGCGGTCAGGTAGAGACCGACGACGTCGTCGACGTGGATCCAGGGCAGGTACTGGCGCCCGCCGGCGACCGGCCCGCCGATCCCCAGCCGGAAGAACGGGAGCATCCGCGAGAGCGCGCCGCCGCCCGGGTCGAGCACGACGCCGGTCCGGACGACCACGACGCGCACGCCGAGGTCGCGCGCGGCGAGCGCCTCGCGCTCCCAGGCGGCGCAGACGCCGGCCAGGAAGCCGGCGCCCGGCGGCGTCGCCTCGGTGACCCGCTCGTCGCCGTGGGGGCCGTAGTAGCCGACCGCCGAGGAGGAGATCAGCGCGCGCGGCCGGGGGTCGGCCTGCGCGATGCCGGCGACGAGGTGGCGCGTCCCGGTCTCGCGGCTCTCGCGGATCTCGCGGCGCGCCGACTCGGTCCAGCGCTGGTCGACCCGCGCGCCGGCGAGGTGGATCACGCCGTCGCGGCCCGCGAGCGCCGCGGCCGGCGCGGCCCCCGCGGCCGGGTCCCAGCCGACCGCCTCGACGCCGAGCCGGGCGGCGGCCGCCTCGGGCCGGCGCGAGAGCACGGTCACCTCGTCGCCGCGGCGGCGCAGCGCCGCGACGAGGCGGCTCCCGATCAGCCCGGTCGCTCCGGTGAGCGTGACGCGCACACGCCCACGGTACGCGGTCAGCTCAGGCCGTGCATGCGCGCCGCGTCGGCGGCGGCGAAGCCGATCTCCTCGCCGGCGGAGGCGACGCCGTCGCGCCGGGCCTCCTCCGCCACGGCGGTGGCGACCGCGGTCGCGACGTCGCGGTTGAACACCGACGGCACGATGTAGTCCTCGCGCAGCTCGCCGTCGCTGACGATGCCGGCGATCGCGTGCGCCGCCGCGAGCTGCATTCCCTCGGTGATGTGCGAGGCGCGCACGTCGAGCGCGCCGCGGAAGACGCCCGGGAACGCGAGCACGTTGTTGATCTGGTTGGGGTAGTCGGAGCGCCCGGTGGCGATGATGCGCGCGTACGACGCCGCCTCCTCGGGCGCCACCTCGGGCGTCGGGTTGGCCATCGCGAAGACCATCGCGTCGTCGCCCATCCGCGCGAGCGCCTCGGCGGGGAGCACGCGCGCGCCCGACAGCCCGATGAGCAGGTGGCGGCCCTCGATGACGTCGGCGGGCCCGCCGCGGCGGCGCTCCGGGTTGGAGTGCTCGGCGTACCAGCGCTTCACCGCCGGCATCGTGCCGTCGAGGTAGTCCTCGCGCTCGGTGTGCACGGCGCCGCGCGAGTCGCAGCCGATGAGGTCGCGCACGCCGGCGGCCAGCAGCATCTTCGACACGGCGACGCCCGCCGCGCCCAGCCCGATGACGAGCACGCGCAGGTCCTCGAGGCGCCGGCCGGTCAGCTTCGCCGCGTTGAGGGCCGCGGCGAGCGTGACGATCGCGGTGCCGTGCTGGTCGTCGTGGAAGACGGGGATGGCGAGCTCGGCGTCGAGGCGCTCCTCGATCTCGAAGCAGCGCGGCGCCGAGATGTCCTCGAGGTTGATGCCGCCGAACGCGGGCGCGATCGCCTTGACGGCGGCGACGATCTCGTCGGGGTCCTTCGTGTCGAGGCAGATCGGGAACGCGTCGACGGCGCCGAACTCCTTGAACAGCATCGCCTTGCCCTCCATCACCGGGAGGGCCGCCTCCGGGCCGATGTCGCCGAGGCCGAGGACCGCGGTGCCGTCGCTGACGACCGCGACCGTGTTGCGCTTGATCGTGTACTGGAACGCCTTGCCGGGATCCTCGGCGATCGCGCTGCAGACGCGCGCGACGCCGGGCGTGTAGGCCATCGACAGGTCGTCGCGGGTGGCGACCGGCACCTTGTTGCGCTGCTCGATCTTGCCGCCCACGTGGATGAGGAACGTGCGGTCCGTCGTGTCGATCACGCGCGCGCTCGGCAGCGCGTCGATCGCTTCGACGATCCCCGGCCAGTCCGCGGAGTCGGCGGCCTCGACGGTGATGTCGCGCAGCGTGTGGCCGTCGGAGACCTCGACGAGGTCGACGGCGCCGATCGTCCCGCCGGCCCGCCCGATCGCGGTCGCCACCTCTCCGAGCATGCCCGGGCGGTGCGCGATCTCGACCCGGATCGTCAGCGAGTATTGGGCGGAGGGGGTCCCGGCCACATCAGGAGCATAGGAGTCGGGCGCGCCCGATAGCGTGCACGCCGATGTCCAGCGACGGCGACTCGGGCGAGCTCTTCCTCATCGACGGCAACTCGCTCGTCTACCGGGCGTTCTTCGCGCTGCCGGAGTCGATCGCGACCTCGACGGGCTTCCCGACGAACGCGATCTTCGGCTTCGCGTCGATGCTCGTGAAGCTCATCACCGAGCACGGCGCGAAGCCGACGATCGTCGTCTGGGACCGCGGGGCCAGCGGCCGCCGGGAGGTCTACGCCGAGTACAAGGGCGACCGGCCGACGAAGCCCGACCTGCTGAAGGAGCAGTACCCGCACATGGAGCCGCTGGTCGAGGCGTTCGGGTACCTCAACTACGGCGTCGAGGGCTACGAGGCCGACGACGTGATCGCGACGATCGCCGAGAAGGTCAAGCGCGACGGCACGCGCGTGACGATCGTGACCGGCGACCGCGACGCGTTCCAGCTCGTCGACGACGACCTCGTGCGCGTGATGGCCACGTCGCGCGGCATCACCGAGACGAAGCTGTACGGCCCGCAGGACGTCATCGACCGCTACGGCATCCCGCCCGAGCTGATCCCCGACTTCTACGGGCTGAAGGGCGACACGTCCGACAACATCCCCGGGGTCCCCGGGATCGGCGACAAGACGGCCGCCCAGCTCCTGCAGAAGTACGGCTCGCTCGAGTCGGTCCTCGAGCACGTCGACGAGATCTCGGGCGCCAAGCGCCAGCAGAACCTGCGCGAGCACGCCGAGGCGGCGCGCATCTCCAAGCAGCTCGCGACCGCCAAGCGCGACGTGCCGCTCGAGGGGCTCGACCTGAGCGCGGTGATCGCGCGCGAGCCGGACCGCTCGCGGCTGCGCGAGGTGTTCCGCGAGTTCGAGCTGCGCGAGCCGCTGCGGCGGCTCGAGGAGGCGCTCGGGGACGCCGACGCCGCCGCGCCGGCCCCGGCCGCGGACGTGTCGATCGCGGTCGACGTGCGCGAGGGCACGCTCGCCGACATCGCGTCGCTGGAGGGCGAGCTGACGGTCGCGGTGGCCGAGCCCGAGACGCCCGAGGGCGAGCTGCTGCCGCCCTCGCCGCTGCGCTTCGCGGTCGCCGCCGGCAGCGCGGTCCTCACCGGGCCGGCCACCACCCGCGCCGAGGTGGTCGCGGCGCTCGGGCGCCGGCCGGTCATCGCCCATGACGCCAAGTCGCTCGACGAGGTGCCGCCGACGCTCGTGCACGACACGCTGCTGGGCGCCTACCTCCTGGAGCCGGCGCGGCGCGGCTACCCCCTGCGCGAGCTGGTCGAGGAGCGCGGGCTGGCCGCCGACGCCGAGGACCCGCTGGCCGCCGAGGCGGCGACGACCCAGGCGCTGGCCGCGTGGCAGCGCGAGCAGCTGGAGGAGCGCGGGCTGACCTGGCTGATGCGCGAGGTCGAGCTGCCGCTCGTCGCCGTGCTGCGCGACCTCGAGCGCGTCGGCGTGCGCCTCGACGTCGAGCGCCTCGGCTACGTCGCCGACCGCGTCCACGGCGAGCTGCGCGACCTCGAGCGGGAGATCTACGAGCTCGCCGGCACCGAGTTCACGATCGGCTCGCCCCAGCAGCTGGGGGAGATCCTGTTCGTGAAGCTCGGCCTCACGAAGAAGCGCCGCGGCAAGACCGGCTTCTCGACCGACGCGCGCGTCCTGCAGCAGATCCGCGACGAGCATCCGATCGTCCCCAAGATCGAACGCTGGCGCGAGCTCAACCAGCTCGCCAAGACCTACCTCGACGTGCTGCCGCAGCTCGTCGACGAGGAGTCGCGCCTGCACACCACGTTCATCCAGGCGGCCGCCACGACCGGCCGGCTGGCGTCGACGAACCCGAACCTCCAGAACGTGCCGGTGCGCACGCCGCTGGGCCGCGAGATCCGCGGCTGCTTCGAGGCGGCGCCCGGCAACCTCCTGGTGTCGGCCGACTACTCGCAGGTCGAGCTGCGCGTGCTCGCGCACGTCGCCGACGAGCCGGCGCTCAAGGAGATCTTCGTCCGCGGCGAGGACGTCCACACGGCCACCGCCTCGCGGGTGTTCTCCAAGGACCCGGCGGACCTCACGCCGATGGATCGCAGCAAGGCGAAGATGATCAACTACGGGATCGTCTACGGCCTCAGCGACTACGGCCTCGCCGACCGGCTGAACATCCCGCGCGAGGAGGCCAAGGAGGTCATCGACGCCTACCTGGCCCGCTTCCCGAAGGTGGCGGAGTTCATGGCCGCGACGATCGAGCAGGCCAAGGAGATCGGCTACGTGACGACGATCTTCGGCCGCCGGCGTCAGATCCCCGAGCTGCGGGCGCGCAACTGGCAGGTGCGGTCGCTGGGCGAGCGCCTGGCGGTGAACACCGTCATCCAGGGGACCTCGGCCGACGTGATCAAGATGGCGATGGTCGGCGCCCACCGGGCGCTGAAGGGGTCCGGGATGGCGTCGCGGATGGTCCTGACGATCCACGACGAGCTGCTGTTCGAGGGGCCGCCGGAGGAGGAGGCGGCGCTGCGCGAGCTCGTCGAGCGGGAGATGCTCGCGCCCTGGGGCGACCGCGACCCGCCCCTCGCCGTCGACGTCGGGGCGGGCCGCACGTGGCTGGAGGCGAAGTAGCCGCCTACGAGGCGACCTTCCCGCACACCAGGTTGGTGTGAACGGCGGAGTGGACGCCGAGCGGGGCGCCGGTGAGCGTGCGCACGCGCGTCATCCAGCTCGTCGGGCCGTTCGGGTAGGACACGACCGTCATGACGCCGTCGCTGAAGGATCGCACGCCGCCGCCGAGCACGACCTTGCCGGGCGGGCAGCTGTTGATCCACGTCGCGCTCGCGGCGCTGCCGAGCAGGACGTTGATGCGCGTGACGACCTCGTGGCCGGAGATGCCGGGCGCGCCCTGCGGGCCGGGCTCGCCCTTCTCGCCCTTGTCGCCCTTCGGGCCGGGGTCGCCCTTGGGGCCCTGCGGGCCGGGCTGACCGCTCGCGTTGGCGCGCAGCGCTGCCCGGGTGCCCGGGCTGAGGTCCCGCATCGTCAGCGAGCGATCCTTGATCTTCTGGCCGCTCACGGAGTTGTTGCGCAGCTTGGAGCCGTCGATGAGGGCCGCTGCGGTGGCGCTGCCGGTGCCGGCGAGCACGAGCGCGGCGATCGAGACGGCGAGGGCGGGGGAGGGACGACGACGCATGATGCACTCCTCTAGGACGGGCCGTTCGCGACGGCCGGTGTCGGTGACGGGGTCAGGCTCCCGCGCCGGGCGGCCCCTGTCGTGCGCGCCGGTGACGCGCGGAATGTCACGTGCATGACAGGAGGCGACGCTCGCCCAGGGGCCCGCATCCCATTGCGAGAACTCGCTGACGCTCCTCCACGCGGTGTGCGAAGGGGGAGGAGGGTCGGGGGCGAAGTACTGCGATCGTGGACCGTGCACTCGCCATCGCCGCCACGATCTTCGTCGGCGGTCTGATCGCCTTCCAGCCGCCCGTCAACAGCCAGCTCGGCCGGCACGTCAGCGTGATCGGCGCCGCGTTCGTATCGACCGCGATCTCCGCCCTCGTGCTGCTCGTCGTCTACCTGGCGGTCCGGGGCGGCTTCGGCGAGATGGCGGGGCTGCGCGGCGTGCCCTGGTACGAGCTGACCGGGGGGCTGATGGGCGCCGTCCTCGTGACCGTCTCGCTCGTCACCGTCCGCACGCTCGGGGCCGGCGGCGTCGTGGCCGCCACCGTGGCCGGGCAGCTGATCGTCTCCGCGCTGCTGGATCGCGCCGGCGTGCTCGGCCTCGAGCGCCACGGCCTGACGCCGCTGCGCCTGGCCGGGATGGGCCTGCTGATCCTGGGCACGCTGCTCGTCACCCAGCCCGCCCGGTAGCTCTGGCAGACTCGCGCGCCATGAACGTCCGGGGCGCCGTGCTGCGCGAGATGGGCCGGCCGGCGCCGTACGCGGCGTCGCGCCCGCTGGAGATCGTCGAGCTTGAGCTCGCGCCGCCCGGCCCCGGCGAGGTGCTCGTGCGCGTCGGCGCCGCCGGGCTGTGCCACTCGGACCTGTCGGTGATCGAGGGCTCGCGCCCGCGCGTGATGCCGATGGTGCTCGGCCACGAGGCGGCCGGGGAGGTCGTCGAGGTCGGGCCGGGCGTCGACGAGCTCGCGCCCGGAGACCACGTGGTCCTCGCCTTCGTCGCGGCGTGCGGCCGCTGCGCGCCGTGCGTGGCCGGCCGCGTCGCGCTGTGCGAGGCGGCCGCCGCGGCCAACGCCGCGGGCACGCTGCTCGGCGGCGCGCGCCGCTGGGGCGACCTCGACGGCGGGCCGCTCAACCACCACCTGGGCGTCTCCGCGTTCGCCGAGCACATCGTCGTCTCCGCGCGGTCGGCGGTGCGGGTGCGGCCAGACCTCCCGTTCGAGCTCGCGGCGCTGTTCGGCTGCGCCGTCCTCACCGGCGCGGGCGCCGTGCTGCACAGCGCGGCCGTCCAGGTCGGCGAGTCGGTCGCGGTGTTCGGCCTGGGCGGGGTGGGCCTCGCCGCGCTGCTGGGCGCGGTGGCCGCCGGCGCCGGCACCATCGTGGCCGTCGACGTGGCGGAGAGCAAGCTGGCGCTCGCCCTGGAGCTGGGCGCCACCCACGCGGTCGCGGCCGGCGAGGGCGCCGTCGAGCGGGTGCGCGAGCTGACCGGCGGCGGCGCCGAGAAGGCGATCGAGACCGTCGGCAGCGCGGCCGTGCTGGCCGACGCGTACGCCGCCACCCGCCGTGGCGGCACCACCGTCACCGTCGGGCTGCCGGACCCCAGCCGGATGCTGTCGATCCCGGCCGTCTCGCTCGTGGCCGAGGAGCGCACGCTGCGCGGGTCCTACCTGGGCTCGTCGGTGCCCGCCCGCGACGTGCCGCGCTTCGTCGAGCTGCACGACGCGGGCCGCCTGCCCGTCGAGCGGCTCCTCACGCACCGCCTTTCCCTGGACGAGCTCAACGCGGGCTTCGACCGGCTCGCCGCGGGCGAGGCGGCGCGCCAGGTCGTCGTTCCCTGAGCCGCGTCCCGGCGGTACGATCCGCCGTGAGGGAGGGGCGGATGCTGCGCAACGCGTTCTGGGTGCTCTCGCTGTTCGTCCTCGGGCTGTACGCCTTCTTCGTCGTGCTCGGCGCGTGGGACCCCATCGACGTGCTCCCGCTGACGATCGCGATGGCGATCCTCGCGATCCTGTGGGTCGGCCACGCCTGGTTCGGCCATCGCCACGCCGACGAGGCCGCGCACGACCCGCAGGCCATGCGGGCGCGCGAGCGGCGCGGGTTCTGAGCCGGCGCGCGTCGGGCGGATGGGGACGCCTCCCCATGGTGCGTCGGCGCGCGACGACGCCACAATCCGGGCATCTCGATCGGCACCGCCATCCTGATCGCGGGCCTCCTGATGGCCGCCGCGCTGGCCGGCTCGCTCCTGGCCGGTCGCCTGCGCGTGCCCGGACTCCTGCTGTTCCTCGCGATCGGGATGGTCATCGGCAGCGACGGGCTCGGGCTGCTCGACTTCAGCGACTACGAGCTGGCCCGCAACGTCGGCATCGTCGCGCTGGCGGTGATCATCTACGAGGGCGGCCTGAGCACGCGCGCCGCCGACCTGCGCCCGGTGTTCGGCGCCGCGCTGAGCCTGTCGGTGCTGGCCACGATCCTCACGGCGCTCATCGCCGGCTTCGCCGCGCACCTGCTCTTCGACCTGACGGTCCTGGAGGGGCTGCTGCTGGGGTCGATCATCGCCTCCACCGACGCCGCCGCCGTGTTCGCGATGCTGCGCGGGTCGGCGCTGCGGCCGCGGCTCGCGCGGCTGCTCGAGGGCGAGGCGGCCAGCAACGACCCGGTGGCAGTGCTGCTCGTGCTCGGCTTCATCGAGTGGATCACGCTGCCCGACTACGGCGTGGTCGACATGGGCGTCCTGTTCGTGCGCCAGGTCGCGATCGGCATCGCCGCCGGCCTCGTGATCGGCTGGGTGGGCTCCCGGGGGCTGCGCGCGGTGCAGCTCGCGACCCCCGGCCTGTATCCGGTCGCCTCGCTGACGATCGGCGCGATCGCGTTCGGCTCGGCCGACGCGCTCGGCGGGTCCGGGTTCCTGGCCGTGTACCTGGCCGGGCTGGTGCTCGGCTCGACCGACATCCCGGCCCGTCGCACGATCGGCGCGTTCCACTCCGGGCTGGCCTGGCTCGCGCAGCTGTCGATGTTCCTCACGCTCGGCCTGCTCGTGTTCCCGTCGCAGCTGTGGGGGATCGCGGGCCAGGGCATCCTGCTCGCCGCCGTGCTGATCGTCGTCGCGCGTCCGCTGGCCAGCACGCTGTCGACGCTGTTCTCGCGGTTCTCGCTCGCCGAGCGCGGCATGCTCGCCTGGGTGGGCCTGCGCGGCGCGGTCCCGGTCGTCCTCGCCACGTTCCCGGTCACCGCCGGCGTGGAGCACAGCCTCGACTTCTTCAACATCGTGTTCTTCGCGGTGATCGCGTCCCTGCTCATCCAGGGACCGCTGATCGAGCCGCTGGCCCGCCGCCTGGGCCTCACGACCGACGACCCGCCGGTGAGCGACCCGCTCGTCGAGGTCGCCACGCTGCGCCGGCTGGGCGCCGACGTCGTCGAGTACGTCGTGCGTCCCGACGACGCGATCGCCGGCGCGCCGGTGCGCGACCTGGCGCTGCCGCGCGACGCGGTCGTCAACGTGATCGTCCGCGGCACGGCCGCGCTGCCGCCGCGCGGCTCGACGATCCTGCGCCCCGGCGACGCGCTGCACGTCCTGGTCCGCCGCGAGGCGGCCGACGAGGTGAACGCGCTCTTGCGGCGCTGGCGCGAGGGCCCGATCGGCCCGCCGCCTCGCCCGCGGCCGACGTTGCACGGCCGGGCGCCGCTGTTCTCGACCGGCCCGGCCGCCGGGCTCCTGGAGGGCCCGGCGGAGCGCCCGCGGCGCGTCGGCCGCCAGCAGGTGGTCGAGCGGCTGCGCGTCCGCCGCGACGAGCCCGGCGCGCTCGTCGTGCTCGACGACGGCCGCTACGCGATCACCGGCCCGCAGGTGGCGATCGGCGGGCGCGAGGACCTCTCCCGCTACGCGCGCCGGCGGCTGCGCGAGGCCGAGCCGGCCGAGCGGCCATGGCTGCGCAACGTCGTCGCCGCGCTCGCCGCCGACGACGGGCCCGACCGCGTTCAGCAGCGGCCGGCGCCGGCGGCCGACGGCGCCTGATCGCGCGCGGCCGGCCGCGAATGGGGAGCCGTCCCCATGGTGGAGGGGCGCGGGGCGCGGAACCATCCGGGACGGATGATCTTCGCCATCGCCGCCTTCGTCGTCGCGCTCGGCCTGATCGCCAGCGAGCGCATCGACCGCACGAAGGTCGCGCTCCTGGGCGCGGTCGTGCTGCTGCTCACGCAGACGATCGACCAGGAGACGGCGATCGAGGCGATCGACTTCAACACGCTCGGCCTGCTGGCCGGGATGATGATCGTGGTGCGCCTGGTCGAGACGACCGGCGCGTTCACCTACGTCGCGATCCGGGCCGGCCAGCTCTCCCGCGGGCGGCCGCTGGCGCTCGTCGTGTCGCTCGCGCTCGCCACCGCGGTCCTGTCGGCGTTCCTGGACAACCTCACGACGATCCTGCTCGTCGTCCCGGTGACGTTCCTCATCGCCGACGCGCTCGAGATCGACCCGATCCCGATCATCCTGATCGAGGTCCTCGCCTGCAACATCGGGGGCACCGCGACGCTCATCGGCGACCCGCCGAACATCATGATCGCCGGCGCGACCGGCCTGTCGTTCAACGCGTTCCTGGCCAACCTCGCTCCGGTCGCGGCGTTCACCACGGTCGTCGTCGTCCTCGGGCTCTACGCCGTGTTCCGGCGGAAGCTGCGGATACCGGAGGCGGCGCGCCTGCGGGTGATGGACCTCGACGCGCGCGCCGCGATCGAGGACGCGCGGGAGCTGCGGATCCTGCTGCCGATCCTCGGCCTCACGATCCTCGGCTTCTTCGTCCACAAGCCGCTGCACCTGGAGCCGGCGACGGTCGCGCTCGCCGGCGCCACGGCGATGCTGCTCGTCACCCGCCAGAAGCTGCACGAGACGCTGGCGGCGATCGAGTGGCCGACGCTGTTCTTCTTCGTGGGGCTGTTCGTGATGGTCGGCGCGCTGGAGCACACCGGCGCGGTCGACGAGCTGGCCCAGGCGATCGTGAGCGCCACCGACGGCGACCGCACCGCCGAGCTGCTGTCGATCTCGTGGTCGGCGGCGATCGTCGGCGGCATGATCGACAACATCCCGCTGACCGCCACGATGATCCCCGTCGTCGAGCAGATCGCGGGGGAGAGCGGCGACGACGCCTACTGGTGGGCGCTGGCGCTCGGCGCCTGCTTCGGCGGCAACATGACGATCGTGGCGGCGGCCGCGAACGTGGCCGCGGCCGGGATGGCGGCGCGGATGGGCCGCCCGCTCGGCTTCGTGGCGTTCCTGAAGGTCGGCGTCCCCGTCACGCTCCTGTCGATGGTGATCGTGACCGGCTACCTCTACCTTCGCTACATCTGATGACGCTGCTGCGCCGCGTGCTCCTCGTCAACGCGGTCGTGCTGCTGGCCGCGGCCCTCGTGCTGGCGATCACGCCGGCGACGGTCAGCTCGACCGCGCGCGCCACCGAGGTCGTCGTGCTCGTGGCCGGCGCGATCGCGGTGATCGCGTTCAGCGGCCTGCTGCTGCGGCGGCTGTTCGCGCCGCTCAGCGAGCTGGCGGCGCTGATGGACGAGGTCGACCCGCTCGAGCCGGGCCGCCGCATCGAGGTGCACCGGTCGGTGGCCGAGGTCGCGCGGCTGGAGAACGCGTTCAACCACATGCTGGACCGCCTCGAGCACGAGCGCCGGCTGAGCGCCCGCCGGGCGCTGCAGGCCCAGGAGCGCGAGCGCCGGCGGCTGGCGCGCGAGCTGCACGACGAGCTGGGGCAGACGCTCACCGGCGTGGTGCTGGTCCTCGACGGGCTCGCCCGCGAGGCGCCGCCCGAGCTGCGCCCGGCGGTCAGCGAGGTGCAGGAGGCGGCGCGCGCCGCGGTGGAGAAGACGCGCGACCTGGCGCGCGGCCTGCGCCCGACCGCGCTGGAGTCCTTCGGGCTGCGCAGCGCGCTGGCCAGCCTCGCCACCGGCTTCGAGGAGCGCAGCGGTCTGCGCGTGCGCCACGAGGTCGCCGCCGACCTGCCCGAGCTCACGCCCGACCAGGAGCTGGCCGTCTACCGCGCCGCCCAGGAGAGCCTCACGAACGTCGCCCGTCACGCGGAGGCGACCGCGGTGATCGTCGCGCTGGAGCGCCGCGACGACGCGATCGCGCTGACGGTCTCCGACGATGGCATCGGCGCGGACCCCGAAGCGCTGCACGACGCAGGCGGCATCGGCGGCATGCGCGAGCGCGCGATGCTGCTCGGCGGCCGTCTCACGATCGGGCGCGCTGCCGACCTGGGCGGGGCGGAGGTGCGGCTGGAGCTGCCGGTGGAGGCCTGACCGTGGCGGTTCCGCTCGTCACGAACGTGCTCATCGCCGACGACCACTCGCTGATCCGCAGCGGCCTGCGCGCGGTGCTCGACGCCGCGCCCGACCTGCGCGTCGTGGCCGAGGCGGGCGACGGGATCGAGGCCGTCGAGCTCGCGCTGCGCGAGGACGTGCACCTGGCCGTCCTCGACGTCGTCATGCCGCTGCGCACCGGCCTGCAGGCGGCGGCCGAGCTGTCGCGCCGGCGTCCGGACCTGCAGATCCTGATGCTGTCGATGCACGACACCGAGGACTACTGCTTCCAGGCGCTGAAGGCCGGCGCGTCCGGCTACGTGCTCAAGACCCAGGCGGACCGCGAGCTCGTCGAGGCGTGCCGGGCGGCGATGCGCGGCGAGCCGTTCCTGTCGCCGCCGACCGTGCGCACGCTCATGCGCAGCTATCTCGACGACCCGTCCGAGCGGGCGCTGCACCCGCTCACGCCGCGCGAGCTCGACGTGGTCAAGCTCGTCGCCGAGGCGCACACGACGCAGGAGATCGCGAGCCTGCTGACGATCAGCCCGCGGACGGTCGAGCGCCACCGCGAGAACATCCTGGCGAAGCTGGGGATGCGCGACCGCGTCGAGCTGACGCGGTGGGCGATCCGCCACGGCCTGATCGAGCCGTGAGGCGGCGCTACGCCGTCGTGAGCGCGCGCGCGGCGGGGCGGGCCGCCTGGCCGGAGAACACGTACTCGGGCGGGGCGACCGCCAGGTAGCGGTTGAAGAACCGGTCGATCCACCACTGCCGGTCGACCGCGCGCATGATCCGGTCGACGAGCGGCGGGCGGTCGTTCAGCGGCCCGACGAGGTGCTGCATGCGCAGCAGCCACCGGTACGGGCGCGCGTGCGCGGCCGAGAACGCGCCGTAGCGCTCCAGCGCCTGCGCGCGCGTCTGGCGGCCCTCGACGACGCGGCGCAGCTCGCGGCCGGCGGCCAGGCCGAAGTAGAAGGCGGTGCGGATGCCCTCCGCGGTCAGCGGCAGGCAGTGGCCGGCGCTGTCGCCGGCGAAGAACACGTCCTCGCTGACGGCCGGGCGCAGCTGGTGCGGGATCCAGTTGCCCTGGTAGCCGTCGAGCGGGCGGCCGAGCTCGGTGGCCAGGTCGACCGTCGGCTGCTTGACGTGGTCGTGGGGGTCGAACGAGCCGACGCCGACGCGCACCTCGTCGGCCGCCGGGAAGCTCCAGCCGTAGCCGGCGCGGATGACCCGGCCGTCGATCCACAGCTCGAGGTCCTCGCCGGTGCCGGCGGGATGGACCTCCAGCCCGCGCGACAGGCGCGCGTCGGGCGGCTGGATGCGCAGGTCGCGGCCCAGCACCCGGCGCCAGCCGAGCGCGTCGACGACCAGGGGGGCGCGCAGGTCGCCGCGATCGGTGTGCACGGTGTGGGTCTCGCCGCGGGTGATCGACTCGACCTTGGCGGTGTCGAACGTGAAGTCGCCCTGCTCGGCCAGCAGCGCGCACAGCTGCGGGTAGTCGAACGTCGAGAACGTCCACGGCAGGTGGTAGCGGAGCGTGGAGCGGGTGGTGTGGACGACGAGGTCGCCGAACGTCTGGCGGATGGCGGCCTCGAGGCCGAGGTTGGTCAGCCAGAGCGTCGGCGCGGCGCACGCGGACGTCTGCCGCTCGCCGATCTCGTAGCGGTCGATCACCATGACCCGCGCGCCGCTCCCGGCGAGCTCGCGGGCGGCGGCGAGGCCGGCGAAGCTGGCCCCGCAGATGAGGACGTCGACGTCGGCGTCGAGGGGGGTGCGCTCGGCGCCGCGCTTGGTGGCACGGACGGGCATCGAGGGGCGCAGGCTAGCGGCCGGGGCGCCACCCGGGATCTGGCCCCCGGAGCGCGTGTTCCCCGCTACTCTCTGTGGTTCATGCCCACCACAGTCCAGACCCCTCCCGACAACCCGAACGCCACGGTGGTTGCGGGATCCGACGGGCTCCTGCTCGAGATCGACGGGCAGGTCGTCCCCAACTACGACGCCACGTTCACCCACTTCGAGGAGGGTGACGTCGTCACCGGCCGCGTCGTCCGCATCGACAACGACGAGGTGCTCGTCGACGTCGGCTACAAGAGCGAGGGGGTCATCCCCTCCAACGAGCTTTCCATCCGCAAGTCGGTCGACCCCCACGAGGAGGTCGAGCTCGGCGAGGAGGTCGACGCCCTCGTCCTCACCAAGGAGGACCAGGACGGCCGCCTGATCGTCTCCAAGAAGCGCGCCCGCTTCGAGCGCGCCTGGCGCCGCATCGAGGCCGCCGCCGACTCGGGCGAGCCGGTCGTCGGCACCGTCATCGAGGTCGTCAAGGGCGGCCTGATCATCGACCTCGGCGTCCGCGGCTTCCTGCCCGCCTCGCTGGTCGACATCCGGCGCGTGCCCAACCTCGACGAGTACATGGGCCAGCAGATCGAGTGCAAGGTCATCGAGCTGAACCGGTCGCGCAACAACGTCGTGCTGTCGCGCCGGGCCGTGCTCGAGGAGCAGCGCCGCGAGGACCGCGAGCGGATCCTGGAGCGCCTGCAGCCGGGCCTCATCGTCGAGGGCCAGATCTCGAACATCGTCGACTTCGGCGCGTTCGTCGACCTCGACGGCATCGACGGCCTGATCCACATCTCCGAGCTGTCCTGGTCGCACGTCAACCACCCGAGCGAGATCCTCGAGATCGGCCAGACCGTCCAGGTCAAGGTGCTCGACATCGACCGCGAGCGGCAGCGGATCTCGCTGGGCCTCAAGCAGACCCAGGAGGACCCGTGGCAGCGGGTCGTCGACACCTACCACGTCGGCGACGAGCTCGAGGGCACGGTCACGAAGGTCGTCACGTTCGGCGCGTTCGTCGAGATCCTCGACGGCGTCGAGGGCCTCGTGCACATCTCCGAGCTGGCGCCCCACCACGTCGAGAACCCGCGCGAGATCGTGCAGCCGGGCGACGAGGTGCGCGTGAAGATCCTCGAGATCGACTCCGAGCGGCGGCGCCTGTCGCTGTCGGTCAAGCGCGTCGAGGGCCAGGTGCTCCCCGTGCGGACGCTCACCGAGAGCGACCTCGCGATGGAGGAGGACCCGGCCGGCGGCGAGGCCGGCGACCTGGACGACCTGCCGTCGCTGGGCCTGTCCGAGGACGTCTTCGCCGAGTCGCCGCCCGCCGAGGAGGGCTCCGCCGAGGCGCCCGCCGACGAGGGCGGCGAGCCCGAGCAGTCGTAGGCCGGCCCCGTGGGCGTGCCGTTCGTCGGTCTGACGGGCGGCCTCGGGGCCGGCAAGTCGACCGCGCTGGCCGTGCTGGAGCGGCTCGGCGCGGCGACGCTGTCGACCGACGCCGTCGTCCACGACCTGTACCGATCGCCGGACGTCGTCGCCGCCGTGGTGGGCCGCTGGGGCGACGAGGTGGCGCCGGGCGGGGTCGTGGACCGCGCCGCCGTGGCCGCGCGCGTGTTCGCCGACCCCGCGGAGCGCGAGTGGCTGGAGCAGCTGCTCTGGCCGCTGGTCGGCAAGCGGGTGTGGGAGTGGCGCGAGGAGGTGGCGCGGCGCACACCGCCGCCGGTCGCGGGCGTGGTCGAGACGCCGCTGCTGTTCGAGGCGGGCCTCGAGGACGCCTACGACGCGACGATCGCGATCGTCGCGCCCGAGGAGCTGCGCGCCGAGCGCGCGGCCGCGCGCGGGCACGCGGCGGTCGACGAGCGCGCCGCCCGGCAGCTCCCGCAGGAGGAGAAGGCGCAACGTGCGACGTTCGTCGTCGTTAACGATGGCACGGTGGAGGATCTGGAGCGCAAGCTGTCGGACGTGCTTGAGAAGCTGAGGCGATCGTGAGCGCGCACGCCGCCCACCGCCGCCGCTCACGCGGGCGCGCCCGCAGCCGCCGGCTGCTGCTCGCGGTCGTGCTCGCCGCCGCCGGGGTGGCGCTGGTCGCCGCGCTGCTGCCGACGGTCAAGGACGCCGCCCAGGAGCTGACGCTCCCGCTGCGCCACGAGGACATCATCCGCCAGCAGGCGCGCGAGAAGAACCTGCCGCCCGACCTGATCGCCGGCGTCATCTATGCCGAGTCGCGCTTCTCCGACCAGACGTCGCACGCCGGCGCGCGCGGGCTGATGCAGATCACCCCCGAGACCGCGGAGGCGATCGCGACGCGCACCGGCGGCGTCGCGTTCGTGCAGGAGGACCTCGCGGACCCGCAGATCAACATCTCCTACGGCTCCTGGTACCTGCGCCACATGCTCGACCGCTACGGCGACAACGTGGAGCTCGCGCTGGCCGCCTACAACGCGGGCCAGGGCAACGTCGACCGGTGGATCGCGGAGGCGCAGGCCGAGGGCCGCGAGCTGACGGTCGCCGACATCCCGTTCGCCGAGACCCGCGCATACGTCGAGCGGGTGCTCGAGGCGCGGGAGGACTACCGCGAGAGCTACGCGTCCGAGCTGGGCCTGAGCTAGCGTGCGGCTGGTGGTCCGCAGGCTGCTGGTCGCCGCGCTCGCGGCATGGATCCTGGTCCCGGGCGTCGCGGCCGCGCAGCGCGCGGCGCCGCCCGGCTTCCTCGGCGTGGTCGCCGATCGCGCCGCGCTGGACGGGACCGTCCCGCTCGAGACGCAGATGCTGCTCATCCGCGGCGTCGGCGCCGGGACCGTCGGCCTGACGTTCCCGTGGGTCGAGGCGCAGCCGTACCGCACCTTCGCGGAGATCCCGCCCGCGGACGCGCCCCGCTTCGTGCCCGCCGCCGACGGGACGCCGACGGACTGGAGCAGCATCGACGCGCGCGTGCGCGCCGCCGCCCGGGCCGGGCTGCGGGTGCACCCGGTCGTGATCGCGGCCCCGCCGTGGGCGCGGCTGACGGCCGGGGAGGAGTTCTCGCCGCCGGCCGACCCGGCCACCTACGCGGCGTTCGCCGCCGAGCTCGTGCGCCGCTACGGCCCCGGCGGCGCGTTCTGGGCCGCCAACCCCGACGTGCCGCGGCGCGAGATCCGCGAGTGGCAGCTGTGGAACGAGCCGGTCGGCGGCGACGGCGACGCGACCCGCAGCGTCTTCTGGGTCGACGACGACCCGTTCCACGTGCGCTTCGTCCCGCTCATGCGCGCCGGCTACGCGGCGATCAAGGCGGTCGACCCCGGCGCCAAGGTGGTGCTGGGCGCGCTCGTCGGGCAGAGCTGGAACACGCTGCAACTGCTCTACGACCACGGCGTGAAGGGCACGTTCGACGCGGTCGCGTTGCATCCGTACACCGCCCGCCCGCAGAACGTCGTGCGGATCGTGCGCTACGTGCGCCAGACGATGACCCGCAACGGCGACGGGTCGCTGCCGATCCAGATCACCGAGCTGGGCTGGCCCGCGTTCGACGCGCCCGACGTGGTGCGCCTGGGCCGCCGCCAGGCCGCGCGGGCGCAGGCGGCGTGGCTGATGGAGACGTTCACCCTGCTGACCGAGGCGCGCCGCGAGCTGGGGCTGGAGCTGCTGCTCTGGTACACGTGGATCGGGCGCGACGCGTCCGACCGCGACGCGTTCGACCACAGCGGGCTGCTGCGCCTCGGAGCCGACCGGCGGCTGGAGGCCAAGCCCGCGCTCGGCGCCTTCACCGACCTCGCGCGCGCCATCGCCGCCGGCCGGGTGCGTTGAGGTCATCCGCTGGCCGCAACGGCCCGTACCCTCTGATGTCGTGCCCCCGTTCAAGCTCGACAGCGCCTTCACCCCGACCGCCGACCAGCCGAAGGCGATCGCCTCGCTGGCCGAGGGCATCCTCGCCGGCGAGCGGGCGATGACGCTGCTCGGGGCGACCGGCACCGGCAAGACGATGACGATGGCCGGCGTGGTCGAGGCGGTCCAGAGGCCCACGCTCGTGCTCGCGCACAACAAGACGCTGGCCGCGCAGCTGTGCAACGAGTTCCGCACGTTCTTCCCCGAGAACGCGGTCGAGTACTTCGTCAGCTACTACGACTACTACCAGCCCGAGGCGTACGTCCCCTCGCGCGACCTCTACATCGAGAAGGACAGCTCGATCAACGAGGAGATCGACCGGCTGCGCCACGCCGCCACGAGCGCGCTGTTCGCGCGGCGCGACGTGCTGATCGTGGCGTCGGTCTCGGCGATCTTCGGCCTCGGCTCGCCGGAGACGTACGAGCTGAACACGATCACGCTCGTGCGCGGCGACGAGTTCGACCGCGACGAGCTGCTGCGCAAGCTCGTCTCGATCCAGTACACGCGCAACGACACCGCCCTCGGCCGCGGCACCTTCCGCGTGCGCGGCGAGACGCTCGAGGTCTTCCCGGCCTATGAGGAGCAGGCCTACCGGGTGCAGTTCTTCGGCGACGAGGTCGAGCGCATCCAGCGCTTCGACCCGCTGACCGGCGAGCTGCTCACCGACGACATGGAGCACCTCGGGATCTGGCCGGCGACGCACTACAACACCCGCGAGGGCACGATGGAGCGGGTGATCGCCGGGATCGCCGAGGAGCTGAACGCCCGCTGCGCCGAGCTCGAGGCCGAGGGCAAGCTGCTGGAGTCCCACCGCCTGCGCCAACGCACCCAGTACGACATGGAGATGCTGCGCGAGATCGGGTTCTGCAACGGGATCGAGAACTACTCGCGCTACATCGACGGCCGGGCGCCCGGGGAGCGCCCGTACTGCCTGCTCGACTACTTCCCCGACGACTTCATCGTGTTCATCGACGAGTCGCACCAGACCGTGCCGCAGATCGGCGGCATGTACGAGGGCGACCGCTCGCGCAAGCAGACGCTCGTCGACTACGGCTTCCGGCTGCCGAGCGCGCTGGACAACCGGCCGCAGACGTTCGAGGAGTTCCTGTCGATCACGCCGCAGATGGTGTTCGTGTCGGCCACGCCCGGCGAGTACGAGCGCACCCACAGCGCCCGGATCGTCGAGCAGATCGTGCGGCCGACCGGCATCGTCGACCCGGTCGTCGAGGTGCGCGAGACGCGCAACCAGATCGACGACCTGATGAACGAGATCCGCGCGCGGGTCGAGCGCGAGGAGCGGACGCTGGTCACCACGCTCACGAAGAAGATGAGCGAGGACCTCACCGACTACCTGCTCGAGATGGGCTTCCGCGTGCGCTACCTGCACTCGGAGATCGACACGCTCGAGCGCATCCAGATCATCCGCGACCTGCGGCTGGGGGAGTACGACGTGCTCGTCGGCGTGAACCTGCTGCGCGAGGGGCTGGACCTGCCCGAGGTGTCGCTCGTGGCGATCCTCGACGCCGACAAGGAGGGCTTCCTGCGCGGCGAGACGTCGCTCATCCAGACGATCGGCCGCGCGGCCCGCAACCAGGACGGCGTCGTGATCATGTACGCCGACAAGGAGACGGCGGCGATGCGCGCGGCGATCGAGGAGACCGACCGCCGCCGCGCGATCCAGATCGCCTACAACGAGGAGCACGGGATCACGCCCTCGACGATCGTCAAGGGCATCTCCGACATCACCGAGTTCCTGCAGGGCGAGTCGAAGGTCCCGTCCAACAAGCGCGGGCGCCGGCGCCGCAAGGCGACCGACGAGCCGATGACGGTCGAGCAGCTCGAGAAGACGATCGTCGAGCTCGAGGAGGAGATGCTCGCCGCCGCCGACGAGCTGCGCTTCGAGTACGCGGCCCGGCTGCGCGACGAGATCCGCGAGCTGCGCCGCGACCTCGAGAACCTGAACGCCGCCGCCGGGCGCTGAGCGTCCGCCCCGCCGGGGGCCGTGTCAGGATGCCTGCCATGGAGCTTCGTGGAGACGGCGTGACGCTGCACGCCCACGTCGAGGGGCCGCAGGACGCGCCGCTCGTCGTCTTCCTGCACGGCGTGTCGGCGAGCGCGGACACGTACGGGTGGCTGCCCGAGCCGATCCGGGCCGGGCGGCGGGTGGCGCGGCTGGACCTGCGCGGGCACGGCGCGTCGGAGCGCGCGCCCGGCACGTACACGGTCGAGCGGCATGCGGCCGACGTCGTCGCCGTGCTGGAGGCGCTCGGGGCCGGGGAGCGCCCGGCCGCGCTCGTCGGCCACTCGCTCGGCGGGGTCGTGGCGTGGACGGTCGCCCAGCAGCGGCCCGACCTGCTCGCCGGCGCGTTCCTGGAGGACCCGCCGCTGTACCTGGGCGAGCCCGAGGAGCACGAGGCCAACGGCGCCGTGCCGATCTTCCGCGCCATGCTCGACCGGGCCGCGCGCTGGCGGGCCGCCGGCCTCGACGCGGATACCGCCGCCCGGGAGATCGCCGAGCCGCCGCTGGGCCCGACGCTCGCCCCCGACGCGCCGCGCGCCCGGGCCGGGGCGCTGCTGACGATGGACCCCGGCGTGCTCGAGGGCGCGATCGACGGCTCGACGCTGGCCGGCACCGACACGGCCGCGCCGGTCGGCGTCCCGGTCGTGCTGCTGGCGGCCGACGACGCGCACGGCGCGGCGTTCGCCGCCCGCCACGAGGCGCGGCTGCGCGCGTCGCACCCCGACGTCGAGATCGTCCGCGTCGCCGGGGTCGGCCACGGCATCCACGACGACGCCGTCGCCCGCGGGCGCTACGTCGAGGAGCTGTCGCGGTTCCTGGAGCGGGTGGCCTGAGCGACCCGGTCGCCGAGCTGCTGGCCTGGTACCGCCGCGAGGCGCGGGACCTGCCGTGGCGGCGGACGCGCGACCCGTACGCGATCCTCGTCTCGGAGGTCATGCTCCAGCAGACGCAGGTGGCGCGGGTCGTGCCGCGCTACGAGGCGTGGATGGCGCGGTGGCCGACCGCGCGGGCGCTCGCCGCGGCGCCGCTGCCCGACGTGCTGGCCGCGTGGATCGGCCTGGGCTACAACCGGCGGGCGCGGGCGCTGTGGGAGGCGGCGCGGGTGGTGGCCGAGCGCGGCTGGCCCGAGGACCTGCGCGAGCTGCCGGGCGTCGGGCCGTACACGGCGGCCGCGGTCGGCTCGTTCGCGTTCGGGCACCGGGTGCTGGCCCTCGACACGAACGCGCGGCGCGTCTACGGACGGTGGGGGCTGATGCCGGATCCCGAGGAGGCGACGCCCGAGCTCAACCAGGCGGCGATGGAGCTGGGCGCGCGGATCTGCCGCGCGCGGGCGGCCGACTGCGCGGCCTGCCCGATCTCGGCGTGCGCGGCCCGGGGGAGGCCGGTGTCGGCGCCGCGATCTCGGGGAAGCCGGGCCCGTGAGCGGTTCGAGGACAGCGACCGCTACGCCCGCGGCCGCGTCCTGGCGGCGCTGGCGGGGCGCGAGCCGTGGCCCGGGACGCTGGACCCTGACCGGATCGAGCGCGCGATCGAGGGCCTCGTGCGCGACGGGCTGGCGATCCGTGACATCGATCACGTGCGCCTCGCCGAGGGCACCGCGCTGACCCTGCGCTTATGTTGAGTTCAGGTTAAGTGGGTACCCCGTGAAACACACATGTTGTTCCATGGCCTCAGCGCCGTGGACGTGTCGTCGTGTGCCGCGCTGGCGGCCGTGCAGGGCCTGACCGTCGCGCTACCACGCGGGGGCCGGGCCTCCGTGCGCCTGCGCTGGCTGTGGCTCGCGCCGCCCGTCCTGTTCAGCGCCGCAGTTCTCGTCCTCGCCCTCCAGCCCCGGTCGGCCGGGGTCGTCTCCGCGATCGCGTTCGTCGCGGTGCCCGCGCTCGCGCTGCTGGCCGCGGTCCGCCTCGCGCGGGGGAGCCGGCCGGCCTGGGCGCTCGTCGTCCCGGTGCTGCTCGTCGCCAGCCTCTCCGGCCCCCAGCGCCTCAGCGGCCAGCTCGGGATCACGCTGCTGTGCGCGCTCAGCGCGGTGGCGCTGGGCGCGATGCTCGTCCGCCTCGGCGGCGTGCGCGGCGTCGTCCTCGGCCTCGTCGCGCTGGCGGCCGCCGACGTCGCGCTCGTCGCCGACGGCAGCGTCGGGGCGGCCGCCAACGCGCTCACGCAGGGCAGGCTCGGCGAGCTGCCGGAGCTGTCGCACGTCGCGCTGGGGACGTTCACGCTCGGCTACGGCGACCTGTTCGTGGCCGGGGTCGCCGGCGCGATCGCGTCGCGGCGCCGGGGCGGCCAGCTGCGCGTCGCCGCGCTCACCACCGCGCTCATGCTGCTCGAGAGCGCGTTCCTGGCCGGCAAGGGGCCCTACCCGGCGACGGTGCCGGTCGTCGTGGCGCTGGTCGCGGACGAGGTGGCCTGGTGGCTGCGCACGCGGCGCCCCCCGGCCGCGGAGGCGGCGGCCCCGGCGCCCGCGCGGCCGTCGCTCGCCGCGGTGCCGGATCCGCCGGCCGCGCCGGCCGCGCCGGTCCCGCCGTCCGGCGACGACGCGGCCGCCCACAGCCGCATGGCGGCGTAGGCGCGCAGCGGGCGCCAGCGCTCCGCCCGGCCGGGGTCGCCGGCCAGGGCGCGGCGCAGCACGAGGTCGCTCGCCGGGAACGCGTCGGCGTCGTGCAGCGCGCGCATCGCCACGTACTCGACGGTCCACGGGCCGACGCCGGGGAGGGCGAGGAGCTGCGCGCGCGCCCGCGCCGGATCGGCGCCGGGGCCGAGGTCGAGCTCGCCGGCGGCGGTCGCGGCGGCCAGCGCGCGCACCGCCCGCGCGCGCTGGGCGGGCATGAACGGCAGCGGCGCGTCGGCGAGCGCGGCGGGAGTCGGGAAGCGGTGGGACAGAGAGCCGTCGGGCTCGGCGAGGGGCTCGCCGTGCGCCGCGACGACGCGCCCGGCCAGGCGGGAGGCGGCCGCGACGCTCACCTGCTGGCCGAGGATCGCGCGCACGCCCAGCTCGAAGCCGTCCCAGCAGCCCGGGACGCGCAGGCCGGGAAGCGCGGCCACGCTGCGCGCCAGGAGCGGGTCGCGCGCGAGCGCGGCGTCGATCGCCTCCGGGTCGGCGTCGAGGTCGGCCAGGTGGCGGGCGCGCCGGGCGTCGCCGTCCGGGTCTCCGCCCGTCGTGCGCAGCTCGACGCGGTCGCCGGCGCCGGCGAGCGCGATCGTCGCCGTGCCGGTCGCGGTCGTGCGCGCGTACGTCCCGCCGGCGACCGTCTCGACGCCGGGGATCGCGCGCGCCGCCAGCCACGCCAGGAGGGGCGCCCAGGCGATCGGCGGGCGCAGCGGGAGGTGCTGGAGGGTCTCGCCCGCGGGCGCCATCGCCGGCACGTTACGCCACGCCCGGCCGTCCGTCCGGCCGGTGTCCCCGCCGTCCATGGGATCGCGTAGGCTGCGCGCCATCGACCCGACGAATCTGCCTGCATCCGGAGGACCAGAGGTGCCCCTCGACCGTCAAGCCATCGAGAAGCGCGACTTCCCCATCGGGCGGCGCGGCTACGACCCTGCCGCGGTCGACGCCCACCTCGCGCGGCTCGCCGACGAGATGGAGGCGCTCACCCGTCAGCTCAAGCGGCGGTCCGGCGACTCGCTCGCGCAGGCCGCGTCCGAGCAGGTGCGCGCGATCGTCGAGGCCGCCGAGGCCAGCGCCGAGGAGATCGAGCGCTCGGCCGAGGAGGAGGCTCAGCAGATCCGCAGCGAGGCCACGCGCGACGCCGAGCGCACGCGCGCGGACGCGATCGAGCGCGCCCAGGGCCACGTCGGCCGCGTGTCCGGCGCGACGAGCGAGATGCTCGAGCGCGTCGAGGCGATGCAGCAGGAGCTGAGCACGCTCATCGAGACGCTGCGCACGGGCGCCAACCGCGTCCACGCCGACCTGGCGCTGCTGGAGTCCAACATGGGGGACCTGCTCGCCGCCGCCAACGCGGAGCGCTACGCGGACGCGGCCCCCGAGGCCGAGCACCGCTCCGAGGCCGACCTGCCGGTGACGCCGGAGACCGAGACGTTCGACCCGCTGCCGTCCCGGCACGCCGCCGAGAGCGAGCCGGAGTTCGAGCGGACGACGCCCGAGCCGGCGTCCGCCGGTTCCGAGGCCGAGCCCGCGCCGCCGGCGCCGTCCGGGGGCGGGGGTGACTCCGCCGACGTCGAGGGCGCGCGGCTGATCGCGCTCAACATGGCGCTCAACGGGCAGGCCCGCGAGGAGACCGACCGCTACCTGGCCGAGAACTTCGACCTCCCGGACCGCGAGCAGCTGCTCGACGAGGTCTACGCCTCGATCGAGACCGGCTGACGCCGGCCGCGGGACACCCCCGGGGCGAACGTCCGTTCGCCCACCTATGATGGGTTATGTGTCCCGCGCCTCCAACCAGATCGTCGTCTCCGGCGCTCGCGAGCACAACCTCAAGGACGTCACGGTCAGCCTTCCGCGCGACGCGCTGGTGGTCATCACCGGGTTGTCGGGGTCCGGCAAGTCGTCACTGGCCTTCGACACGATCTACGCCGAGGGGCAGCGCCGCTACGTCGAGTCCCTGAGCGCCTACGCGCGCCAGTTCCTCGGGCAGATGGACAAGCCCGACGTCGACTCGATCGAGGGGCTGTCGCCGGCGATCTCGATCGACCAGAAGACCACGTCGCGCAACCCGCGGTCGACGGTCGGGACCGTCACCGAGATCTACGACTACCTGCGGCTGTTGTGGGCGCGGATCGGCAAGCCGCACTGCCACATCTGCGGCAAGCCCATCGCCGGGCAGTCGGCCGAGCAGATCATCGACCAGGTCATGGAGCTGCCCGAGGGCACGCGCTTCATGGTGATGGCGCCGATCGTGCGCGGCCGCAAGGGCGAGTACGGGCGCCAGCTCGAGGAGCTGCGGGCCGAGGGGTTCGCCCGCGTCGAGGTCGACGGCGTGCTGCGCTCGCTCGAGGAGGAGATCGTCCTCGACAAGAAGTTCAAGCACGACATCTCCGTGGTCGTCGACCGGCTCGTGATGCGGCCCGAGGCGCGCAAGCGCCTGGCCGACTCGATCGAGACCGCGGTCGCGCTGGCCGACGGGATGGTCGAGGTCGAGACGGTGCCCCGGGAGGGCGAGGGCGAGAAGCTGCGCATGCTGTTCAGCGAGAAGTTCGCCTGCCCCGACCACGGGCCGTCGATCCCGGAGCTCGAGCCGCGGACCTTCTCGTTCAACGCGCCGCACGGGGCATGCGAGCGCTGCACCGGGCTGGGGTCGCAGATGGAGATCGACCCCGAGCTGGTGGTGCCCGACCCGTCGCTCACGATCGGCGAGGGCGCGCTGCTGCCGTGGGCCAACAGCGCCAGCAACTACTACGAGCAGATCACGCAGGCGATCGCCGAGACATACGGCATCGACCTCGAGTGCCCGTGGGAGGCGCTGCCGCCGGAGCACCAGGACCTGTACCTGTACGGCACCGGCGAGGAGCGCGTCCAGGTCTCCTACCGCAACCGCTACGGGCGCCGGCGCACGTACGAGACGCAGTTCGAGGGGATCATCCCCAACCTCGAGCGCCGCTACCGCGAGACCGACTCGGAGTACTCGCGCGAGAAGATCGAGGAGTTCATGTCGGTGCGGCCGTGCCCGGCGTGCAAGGGCGCGCGGCTGCGGCCCGAGTCGCGGGCGGTGCTCGTCGGCGGCACCCCGATCCACGAGTTCTGCGAGCTGAGCGCGCGGGCGGCGCTGCGCTGGCTGTCGGAGCTGAAGCTGTCCGAGCACGACCAGGCGGTCGCGCGGCTGATCCTGCGCGAGATCGACGAGCGGCTGCGGTTCCTGGACAACGTCGGGGTCGGGTACCTGTCGATGGCGCGGGCGGCGTCGACGCTGTCGGGCGGCGAGGCGCAGCGGATCCGCCTGGCGACCCAGATCGGGTCGTCGCTGGTCGGCGTGCTCTACATCCTCGACGAGCCGTCGATCGGCCTGCACCAGCGCGACAACGAGAAGCTGATCGCGACGCTCGAGCGGCTGCGCGACCTCGGCAACACGGTCATCGTGGTCGAGCACGACGAGCAGACGATGCGCCGGGCCGACCACCTCATCGACATGGGGCCCGGCGCGGGCGAGCACGGCGGGCACGTCGTGGCGCAGGGCACGGCCGACGACGTCGCGCGCGTCCCCGACTCGGCCACCGGCCAGTTCCTGGCGGGCACGCGGACGATCCCGGTGCCGGAGCGCCGGCGGACCCCGGCCGGCCACCTCGAGATCCTGGGCGCGTCGCAGCACAACCTCAAGCACGTCGACGTGAAGGTGCCGATCGGGACGCTCACGTGCGTGACCGGCGTGTCGGGGTCGGGCAAGTCGACGCTCGTCAACGAGGTGCTCTACAAGGCGGTCGCCAACCGGCTGTCGCGGGCGCGCAAGCGGGCCGGCACGCACAAGGGCGTGCGCGGGATCGAGCAGCTCGACAAGGTCATCCAGATCGACCAGTCGCCGATCGGCCGCACGCCGCGCTCCAACCCGGCGACGTACACGGGCCTGTTCGACGTCATCCGCGACCTGTTCTCCAAGACGCAGGAGGCGCGGGCGCGCGGGTACAAGCCGGGGCGCTTCTCGTTCAACGTCAAGGGCGGGCGCTGCGAGGTGTGCCGCGGCGACGGCCAGATCAAGATCGAGATGCACTTCCTGCCGGACGTGTACGTGCCGTGCGAGCAGTGCGACGGCAAGCGCTACAACCGCGAGACGCTCGACATCCGCTTCAAGGGCAAGACGATCGCCGACGTGCTGGACATGCCGGTCGACGAGGCGCTCGAGTTCTTCGCCCACATCCCGAAGATCCGCCGGCGCCTGGAGACGCTGAGCGACGTCGGGCTGGGCTACATCCGGCTGGGGCAGCCGGCGACGACGCTGTCGGGCGGCGAGGCGCAGCGCGTGAAGCTGGCCACCGAGCTGGCGAAGATCGCGACGGGCCGGACGCTGTACATCCTCGACGAGCCGACGACCGGCCTGCACTTCGCCGACGTCGAGCGGCTGCTGGACGTCCTGCACCGGCTGGTCGACCAGGGCAACAGCGTCGTCGTCATCGAGCACAACCTCGACGTGATCAAGACGGCCGACCGGATCATCGACATGGGGCCCGAGGGCGGCGAGGAGGGCGGCGAGCTCGTCGCGTACGGCACGCCCGAGGAGGTGGCCGCGGTCGAGGCCTCGCACACGGGCCGCTTCCTGGCCCAGCTCGTGACCCCCGCGCCGAGCGGCGGGGCGAAGGGCGCCGGGCCGGCCCCGCGGCGGCGGACGCGGCGGCCGGCGAAGGCCGCGGCGTAGGCGGCACGGCGCGGTCGTGCGCCGAGGAGTCCTCGAGGGGTCCCGGCGCGTCTCAGCGCCGGGACCGCCCTGGAGGTTGACCCCACCAGCGATCCATCACCGACGGGTCGGGGTCGAAACGAAACATTAATTCGCGCTAAGGACGGCGCTCAAGCCGCCCGGGCGCAAACCCCCCGAGTGGGGGGAGCGGAGCACCCGGACGGGCGCTCGAGCGGCCCCGGGGGCTCGCGCGCCGGGCGCCGGTGCGCGAGGATGGCCGCGATGGCTCCGACCACCCGCTCAGCCCCGCACGTCGCCGCGCTCGATGTCTTCACCGAGGTGCTCTCGCAGAGCGACACCGGGGAGACGCCCGACGCGTTCTACAGCCGGCTGTGCGAGGCGGTGTGCGGGCTCGCGCGGATGGAGCGCGCCGTGCTGTTCCGCTACGACGGCGCGCTGCGCCGCGTCCGCGCGGCCGGCGCCCACAACGTCCCGCTGGCCCTGTTCGCGAACGAGCGCTTCACGGTCGAGTCCGCCGAGATCGCGCGCCGCGCGCTGCAGGAGGACCGCGTCATCGAGGCGTGGAGCGACGTCGACCGGCTGCTGCCCGCCCGCTACGTCGACCTGCTCGCGCCCTCGCACGTCGTGTGCACGCCGATGGCGGCGGCCGGCCGCTGGGTCGGCGTGATCCTCGCCGACCGCCGGCCGGATGCGCCCCGTCTCGACGACGCCGACCGCGACCTGCTGTGGACGCTGGGCAAGACGGCCGCGCTCGCCGCCGTCGCCCGGATCGCCACCAGTCAGCGCGAGCGGGCGGTGCAGCTCGAGCACCGGCTCGACCTCGCGCGCGAGGTCCACGACGGCGTGATCCAGCGGCTGTTCGGGGTGTCGCTGGCGCTGTCGGGCGACCGCGAGCTGAGCCCGGAGGCCCGCCGCCGCTGCGCCGAGGAGGTGCAGGCGGCGCTGGCCGACCTGCGCGCCACGCTGCAGCGGCCGCTGGGCCGGGCGCCGCGGCCCAGCGCGACGACGCTCGGCGACGAGCTCGACCGGCTCGCGCGCGAGCACCCCGACCTCGGCGTGCGGCTGGAGGAGGGCGACCCGGCCAGCGTGCCGCCCGCGCTGGAGCCGCTGGCCCAGTCGGTGCTCGCCGAGGCGGTCCGCAACGCCCACAAGCACGCCGAGCCCAGCCGCGTCGCCGTGCGCCTGCGCCGCGCGGACGGCGCGTTCGTGCTCGAGGTCGAGAACGACGGCGCCCACGGCCGCCGCCGGGCGACCGGGATGGGCCTGCGGCTGGCCGCGTTCGAGGCGCTGCAGAGCGGCGGCGTCGTCGAGTACGGGCGCGGCGAGCGCGACACCTGGCGCGTGAAGCTGGTGGTGCCGGAGGACGATGCCTGAGCGCGTGGACCGTCACGAGCCGCGGGGCGCCGCGGCGGCGGCCGATCCGGCCGGGAGCGCCGCGACGGACCGGCTGCGCGTGCTCGTCGTCGACGACCACGACGTCGTCCACTGGGGGCTGCGGCTCATGCTCGGCGATCAGCCGTGGGTCGAGCGCTGCCTGGCCGCCCACGACGCGCGCGAGGCGCTGCGCCTGGCCCGCCGCCACCGCCCGCACGTCGCGCTCGTCGACCTGTTCGTGGGGGAGGAGTCGGGCGCCCAGATCTCGGAGGCGCTGCGCACCGAGGTCCCGTCCACCCGCGTCCTGCTGATCTCCGGCGCCGGGCGCATCTCGCCGAACGCCGCGCGGGCGGCCGGCGCCTCGGGCTTCGTCTCCAAGGACCTGCCGGCGGCCGAGATCGCCCGCGCCGTGCGCGAGGTCGGTCGCGGCGGCACCGTCTTCCCGCCCCAGGACGATCCGATCGTGCCGCAGCTGACCTCCCGCGAGCGCGAGGTCCTCGAGCTGATGGCCCGCGGCGCCACCAACCGCGAGATCGCCGGCACCCTCTTCCTCTCGCCTCACACGGTCAAGGAGCACACGAGCTCGCTCTATCGCAAGCTCGAGGTCCGCAATCGCGCCGAGGCGGTCCTGCGCGCCCAGCGCCTCGGCCTCCTCGTCTGACCGTTGTCAGATCCAGCTCGCTATTCGAGCGTGATCTGACAACGGCCCGGTGTCCGCCGCCGGACAGCCCCCCGCCCGGGGGGTTGTGGTGGCGGTCGCGCCGCGGGCCAGGCAGCCTGCGGACATGAGCAGCGGCGCCATCGTCCTGACCGGAGCCACCGGAGTGGTCGGGATGGAGCTGCTCGCCCGGCTGCTGGAGCGCGGTGAGGACGACGTCGTCGTGCTGCTGCGCGCGCCCGACCAGGAGGGCGCCGATCGCCGGCTCGCCGACACGCTCGCGCGCCTGTGGGACGACCCGCCCGGCGACGCCCGCGTGCGCGCGATCCCCGCCGACGTCACCGCGCCCGGCCTGGGCCTGACCCCGCGCGACCGCCGCGAGCTGTGCGTCACCGCCGACCGCGTCATCCACTGCGCCGCCGCCGTCGGCTTCGACCAGCCGCTCAACGAGGCGCTGGCGATCAACGCGCTCGGCACCCAGCGCGTGCTCGAGCTCGCCCACGACCTCGCCGACCTGCGCCGCGTCGTGCACGTGTCGACCGCCTTCGTGTCCGGCCGCTACGACGGCCGCTTCGGCGAGGACGACCTGATCGCGGGCCAGACCTTCCGCAACACCTACGAGCAGAGCAAGCACCTGGCCGAGCGCCTCGTGGCCGCCAGCGGGCTGCCGGTCGTCGTCGCGCGGCCGTCGATCGTCGTCGGCGACGGCACGAGCGGCTGGACGCCCGCCTTCAGCGCGCTGTACCTGCCGCTGCGCGCGTTCGCGCGTGGCCTGCTCGACCGCGTGCCCGCCGACCCGCGCGGCATCGTCGACGCGGTCCCGCTGGACTACGTCGCCGGCGCGATCGTCCACCTCCTCTCCGAGCCCGGCATCGAGGGCGAGACGTTCAACCTGGTCGCCGGCGACCGGGCCGCGTGCGTCAGCGACGTCCTCGGCCTGGCCCAGCGCCGCTTCGCCCAGCCGCAACCGATCTTCGCGCCCCTGCAGCGCGCATCGGGGACCGAGGCGCTCGTCCCCTACTTCGACGTGCGCACCCAGTTCGACGACGCCCGCGCGCGCCGCGTCCTCGAGCCGGCCGGTCTCGCCGCGCCCCCGCTCGACGCGCTCTTCGAGCGTCTGATGGACTACGCGGAGGCGACGCGGTGGGGCCGTCAGCCGACGACGCGCGAGGCCGCGGCACGCCGCGCCGCCGCCGGGTCCGCGCCCGCCCCCACGCCACTGGAGGCCGCCGCATGAACCCCGACACCGAGGTCGCCCGCTTCCGCCCCGACGATCCCGACCCGCTCGTGCAGGCGTCGTTCGCCTGCGGGTTCTGCCTGCATCAGCCGAGCGTGGCGCGCATCGCCGCCGACCGCGAGGAGGGCGCCGTCGAGTGCCGCTGCCATCCGTGCGACCACGACTGGACCGTGCTGCTCACCGACGAGCAGCTCCTGCGCATCCAGCTGCGCCCGCCCTGGCGGGGCGCGAGCACCGTCGTGCGGCGCGCGCACTGAGCGGCCGCCTGCCAACATCCGCCGGGTGGACGCCGAGCTGCTCGCCCGGGCGCGCCTGTGGGCGCAGAAGTGGCGCTGGTACCAGCGCAACTCGCTGCCGTGGAACCGCGCGCGCATCCACCTGCACGCGCTGCGGGCCGGGGCGTTCATCCGCTGGCCCGTGCACGGCGACGTGCTGACCGCGCTCGACGAGGGCCGCATCACGCTCGGCGAGAACGCGCTCCTGGAGCCGGGCGTGTGGCTGACGGCGCCCGCGCCCGGCCGCATCCGGATCGGGTCCGGCACGTTCCTGAACCTCGGCGTGATGGTGGCGGCGATGGACCTCGTGGAGATCGGCGACCACTGCATGCTCGCCAACGGCTGCTTCGTCACCGACTCCAACCACCGCTTCGACGACCCCGACATGCCGGTGCCGTGGCAGGGATTCACGACCCGCGGGCCGACGCGCATCGGCGACAACGTGTGGCTCGGCGCGAACGTCGTCGTGACCAGCGGCGTGACGATCGGCGAGCGCTGCGTCGTCGGCGCCAACAGCGTCGTGACCGCCGACCTCCCGCCGTTCTCGGTCGCGGTCGGCGCGCCCGCGCGCGTCGTGCGCACGATCCGCTACGGCGAGCGCAACACGCCCGCGTCCGGCGCCCGCTGACGCCGTCGTACATCCGTCCAGGTCCGGCATGCGCGGCGGCCGCCATGGGCACGCCCCGCGTCACGTCGACGTTCGACCGCCGCCTCGTGCGGCGGGAGGACGAGACGGGGGTCGGCGCGTGGCGGCGCGCCGACCCACCCGTCCTCATCCGCCGAAGCGGGAGCGCAGCGCCATCACGTTGGCGACGTAGCGCTGGGTCTCGGGCAGCATCCCGATCCGCTGCACCGACGAGAGCCCCTGGTAGTAGGCGGCCGCCGCCATCGCGTAGTCGCCGCCGGTCTGCTGCAGCAGGTGCCCGAGGTAGAGGACGCCGGCGCCGACGTTGTCGATCGCCGAGCTCGGGTCGAGCTGGCGCTTGGCCAGGTTCGCCTGCACCCAGTCCCAGGTGCCCGGCATCACCTGCATCACGCCGCGCGCGTTGGCCGACGACACCATCGCGTTGTTGAACCCGGACTCCTGCCAGGCGATCGCCGCGGACAGGTCGGTGGGGACGCCGTTGCGGGCTGCGACCGTGGCGATGTCGCCCGCCGTCACCCGCGTGGGGGACGGGCTCGGATCGGCGGCGGGCACGACCGGCGCGGGCGCCGGCTCGGCCGCCGAGGCGGGCGCCGTGGCGCCCGTCGGCAGCTTGATCACGGTCCCGGCGATCAGGTAGCCGGCCGGGTCGAGCCCGTTCATCGCCGCGATCGCCTCCACGGACACGCCCGCCTGGGCGGCCAGGCCGCTGAGCGTGTCGCCCGGGCGCACCGTGTAGCCGCCCATCGGCGGCGGTGCCTGCGACGGCGTCGCGGTGGCCTGGGCGGCCGCCTGCGCGGTCGCGGCGGGGGCGCTGGCGAGCGCGGCGGCGGCCTCGGAGACGGTCGGCAGCTGGATCGTCGACCCGGCGACGATCTGCGCGTCCTCGGAGAGGCCGTTGGCCGCGGCGAACGCGCGCGTGGTCATGTTCTGGGCGGCGGCGAGCGACCACAGCGTCTCGCCGGGCGAGACGGTGTGGGGGACGCCCGCCCAGGCGGCCGCCGGCGCCGCGAGAACGGCGGTGGCGAGCACGCAGGGGAGCAGCGCGGTTGGACGCATGTCCGATAGCGCTACCCGTCCCTGCGTGCTAGCGCAACGCCGGAGGCGGGGTTACGGAGCCCCGCTAGAGAGCTTGCAGGCGCGTCCGGAAGTCCCCGAGCTCGGCCGGATCGATCGAGTACGTGTGGTCGGGCTCCGGGTAGCGGTGCTCGCGCACGTCGTCGGCGTACGCCCGCACGCCCCGGACCATCTCGTCCATCACGTCGCCGTAGCGCTTCACGAACCGCGCCCCGACGCCCTCGCGGATGCCGAGCAGGTCGTGGAAGACGAGCACCTGGCCGTCGGTCGCCGCGCCGGCGCCGATCCCGATGATCGGGACCTGCATGCGCGGCATCAGCTCCTCGGCGACGGCGGCCGGGATCGCCTCCCACACGATCGAGAAGCAGCCGGCCTCCTGCAGGGCGAGGGCCTCGCGCGCGAGCTTCAGCGCCGCCTCGGCGGTGCGGCCCTGGGCGCGGTAGCCGCCGAGCGCCGTCGACGTCTGCGGCGTGAGCCCGACGTGCCCCATGACCGGGATGCCGGCGGCGACGATCGCCTTCGCGCGGTCGACCATCGCGCCGCCGCCCTCGAGCTTGACGGCGTCGGCGCCGGCCTCCTTGACGAACCGCTGCGCGGTCGCGATCGCGAGCTCGTCGGACGCCTCGTAGGACCCGAACGGCAGGTCGGCGACGAGGAACGGCGTCTTCAGGCCGCGGCGGACGGCGGCGGTGAGCATGATCATCTCGTCGACCGAGACGGGGACCGTCGACGGGTAGCCGAGGACGGTCATGGCGCCCGAGTCGCCGACGAGGACGATGTCCACGCCGGCGGCCTCCGCGACCTGGGCGGACGGGAAGTCGTAGGCCGTGACCATCACGATCGGCTCGCCGAGGCGCTTCTTCTCGGCGAGGCGCGGGAGGGTCATCGGGAGGGTGTCGAGGACCTGCGGTGCGGCGGACATGGTGCGGCTCTCCTTCTGGTTGACGCCCTCTAACGGAGGAGGGTCGCCACCTCGGAATCGGTGCTGATGATCTGGTTCGTACCCGCTTCGACGTGCACGACGCGCGGCTCGTAGCGCTCCATCTCGGTCGGGTCGTACTGCGCGTAGGAGATGACGATGATGGTGTCGCCCTGGTGGACGAGGCGCGCGGCGGCGCCGTTGACCTTGATCTCGCCGGAGCCGCGGCGTCCGGCGATCGTGTACGTCTCGAAGCGCGAACCGTTGTCGACGTCGACGACGTGGACCTGCTCGTGCTCGAGGATGTCGGCCGCCTCGAGCAGGTCGGGGTCGATCGTGATCGACCCGACGTAGTGCAGGTCGCTGTCGGTCACGGTCGCGCGGTGGATCTTGGACTTGAGCATGGTGCGTTGCATCAGGACGCGCTCCCGTTCGGGCTGATCGTGGCGTTGTCGATGAGGCGCGCGCGGCCGACGCGCGCGGCGACCGCCACGAGGACGTCGCCGTCGACGGTGGCCACGGGCTGGAAGGTCTCGGGGTCGACGACGGCCAGGTACTCCGGCTCGACGCCGAGCGCGTCCATCGGCGCGCGGGCGGCGGCGGCGACCGCGGCGGCGTCGGACTCGCCGCCCTCGACGGCCTCTCGCGCCGCGGCGAGCGCGCGGCTGAGCGCCAGCGCGCGCGGGCGCTCCTCGGGCGTCAGGTACGCGTTGCGGCTGGACATCGCCAGCCCGTCCGGCTCGCGCACCGTCGGGCACCCGACGATGCGGACCGGCAGGTTCAGGTCGGCGACCATGCGGCGGATGACCGCGAGCTGCTGCGCGTCCTTCCGCCCGAAGTAGGCCAGGTCGGGCTGGACCATGTTGAACAGCTTCGTCACGACCGTGGCGACGCCGTCGAAGTGGCTCGCGCCGCGGGCGGCGCCCTCGAGCGGCTCGCTGACCCCGGTGACGCGCACCGACGTCGAGAAGCCGTCCGGGTAGACCTCCTCGACGGGCGGCGCGAACAGGATGTCGGCGCCGGCGCCCTCGGCGGCGCGGGCGTCGCCGGCCTCGTCGCGCGGGTAGGCGTCGAGGTCCTCGGTCGGGGCGAACTGCGTCGGGTTGACGAACAGCGTCACCACGACGACGTCGGTGTCGCGGCGCGCGGCCTCGATGAGCGACAGGTGCCCGGCGTGCAGCGCGCCCATCGTCGGCACCACGCCGATCGTCGCACCGTCACGGCGGGCGGGCGCCAGCGCCTCGCGCAGCGCGGCGACGGTGCGCACGATCCTCATCGCGTCGCTCCTGCCGCAGCGAGGGCGCGCGTCGCGTCGGCGAGCGCGTCGAACAGGGGCAGCAGGTCGGGCGTGCGCTCCTCGATCGCGGCGCGCTGGCGCGCGACGGTCTCGTCGTCGCCGCGGGCGATCGGGCCGGTGAGCGCGCGCTCGCCGCCGAGCGCGACCCAGTTCTCCAGGGCGGCGCGCACGAGCGGGGCGAGCGCCTCGCGGTCGATCCCGGCGGTGGCGGCGACGCGCTCCGCGGCGGCCTCCAGGGTGACGAGGAAGTTGGAGGCGATCGAGGCGGCCGCGTGGTAGGCGGCGCGGTCCTCGTCGTGGACCTCCAGCGGGCGCATCCCCAGCGCGCGGGCCAGCGCGGCGGCGACCGCCTCGGCGCGCGGGGTCGAGCCGGCGACGGCGGCGGACGCGCCGGCGAACGCGGTGCCCTCGCCGCGGGTTTCGCCCCCTGGGCGAACACCCGCAAGGGAACGAGCCCCCAGGGCGAGGTCCCCCGTGACGGTCATGAGGGGATGGAGGCTGAACGCCTCGTGCGGCGCCAGGGGCGCGAGCGTGGTCGCGCCCGAGCAGTGGCCCACCAGCGGACCGGGCGGGACCGCGGCCGCGGCGGCGGCGATCTCGGCGTCGGGGACCGCGAGGATCACCACGTCGGCGCCGTCGAGCGCCGGGTGCCGCCCGAGCGGGCCGTCCACGGCGATGCCGGCGGCGCGCAGCGCTGCGGTCAGGGTCGTGCCGACTCGTCCGCGGCCGACGACCGCGTGGCGCAGGGAATGGAGGTCGGTCTCCGTCATGTCGGTCCAGCTCCGCGGGGGATGCCGGTCGCGTCTCGGATGTTCGGTGGGGGGCTGCAGGTCCGTCCCCGAAGGTGACGGCCACCCGCCACTATATCGCCGCGCGGCCGTCGTTACGCTCCGCGCGGATGGCCACCCCGGAGCAGCGCCGCGAGGAGCTCAAGCTCGTCTTCGAGCAGGCTCGTGGCTGCGTGCGGTGCAGCGACCTGGCCGCCACGCGCACGCAGGTCGTCTTCGGCGCCGGCAACGCGGACGCCGACCTCATGTTCGTCGGCGAGGCCCCGGGCGCCAACGAGGACCGCATGGGCCTCCCGTTCGTCGGGCAGGCCGGCAAGCTGCTGGACCAGCTTCTCGGCGAGATCGGGCTCAATCGCAAGGACGTATTTATTGCAAACGTCTTGAAATGCCGCCCTCCCGGCAACCGCGATCCCCACCCGGGCGAGATCGAGAACTGCCGGGAGTACCTGATGCGCCAGCTCGACCTGATCCAGCCGCGGGTGGTGTGCACGCTGGGGAACTTCGCGACGAAGCTGCTGCGCGGCGACCCCGCCGGGATCACGCGCGTGCACGGGCAGGAGGAGGTGCGCGTCATCGGGCGGCGGGCCGTGCGGCTCTACCCGCTCTACCACCCGGCGGCGGCGCTGTACACGCCGCGGATGCTCGAGGTGCTGCGCGCCGACTTCGCCGGGATCCCGGCGCTGCTGGACAAGCCCGCCCCGGCCCAGCCGCAGATCGTGGAGCCGGCGGCCGCTGCGGAGCCGGAGGCCGAGGACTGGCGGGAGGAGCTCGCGCAGGCGTCGCTCGCGGAGCCGCCGGCGCCGTCCGAGGCGGCGCCTGCGCCCGAGCCGGAGCCGCTGCCGGAGGCGCAGGCGGAGGAGCGCCCCGAGCCGCCCGGGCCCGAGCAGCTCGGTCTGTTCTGAGCGTCAGCCGCGCCGCGCGGCGCGCAGGGCGGCGAGCTGGGCGCGCTCCCGGCGGCCGCCCCGCGGGCCCTTCACCAGCGCGCGCACCGCGAACGTGAGCGCCTGAGCGGCGTCGTCGAGCGCCAGCGCGCGCGGCCCCAGGTCCGCGCCGACCACCTCGCGGCGCCGGCGGGCGTGCAGCAGCAGCGGCTCGCGGCCGAAGTGGGCGCTGGTCGCGTGGGCGCCGCGGTGCATCAGCGCGATCTCGGGCCGCAGCTCGGTGGGCACGCCGCGCGCGGCCGCGCGCAGGCACAGGTCCATGTCCTCGTAGAACAGGAACGCGTCGGGGTCGAACGGGCCGAGCGCGCGCAGCGTCTCGGTGCGGGCGGCGAGCGCGGCCGCGATCGCCCACCCGATCCGCCGCGGCCGGGCCGAGCGCCAGGGGTCGGCGCGCTCGCGCAGCGGCCGGGGGAGCAGGCGCGGGTGCACGAGCGCGGGCAGGAACGCCTCGACCGTGCCCGGCCGCGGGTGGGCGCTGCGCTGCACGCTGCCGTCGGCGTTCAGCAGCCGCGGGGCGAGCAGCCGGTCGCCGTGCGCGGCCAGCTCGGCCAGGCGGGCGACGCCGTCGTCGAGCAGCTCGACGTCGGGGTTGAGCAGCACGGTGACGTCGGTGCGCACCCGCTCCAGCCCGGCGTTGTTGGCCGCGCCGAAGCCGCGGTTGCCGGCGAGCACCAGCAGCTCGGCGCCCCAGTCGGCGGCCAGCTCCGGGCCGTGGTCGTTGGAGCCGCTGTCCACGCACACGACGTGCGGGCGCTCGGGCAGGTGGCGGTCGATCGACGTCAGCAGGCGCCGCAGGTCCGCCTCGGAGTCGTGCAGGACGACCACGGCGGTGAACGTCATCGCGCCGCCACCGCCTTCTCCAGCGACGCGCGGATGCCGTCCGCGCATGCCTCCCAGGTGAGCGGCGCGATTGCGCGGCGGCCGGCGGCGACGACCGCTGCGCGCAGGGTCTCGTCGCGGGCGACGCGCAGCAGCGTGTCGGCGAGCGCGTCGGCGTCGCCGGGCGGGAAGCGGACCGCGCCGCCGCCGAGCGTCTCCTCGTAGACGGGCAGGTCGGCGACGACGGGCGGCACGCCGCGCGCGAGCGCCTCCAGCGGGGTGAGCCCGAAGCCCTCCAGCCACGCCGGCGCGACGACGGCCAGCGCGCCCCGGTACAGCGCGTCGAGCTCGGCGCCCGCGACCGGGCCGAGCACGCGCACGCCCGGCCGTCCCTCCAGACGTGCGGCCAGCCGCCCCGCGCCCGCGAAGACGAGCTCGGCCTCGAGCCCGCGCGCCCTCGCCCGCGCGAACGCGCCGGCCAGCAGCTCGGGCGCTTTGCGCGGCTCGAGCGCCCCCACGCACAGCACGTACGGCGCCGTTGTCGTCTCGCGCTCGCTATCCGATCCGGATCCGACAACGGGCGTGCCGGCGCCCTCGTGGACGACGTCGATGCGCGCGGGGTCGAGGCCCCAGCGGGCGACCAGCGCGTCGCGCGTGGCGCCCGACACGGCGATCACGCGCGCGGCGCGGCGGGCCAGGCGCCGCAGCCGGCCGGCCCGGTGCCACAGCCGCTCGTACGTCGTGAAGTCGCCCGGCCGCTCCACGAACGAGAGGTCGTGGACGGTCAGCACGAGCGGCGCGGACCCGTCGAGCCCGACCGGCGCCGGGGCCGGCAGCCACACCGCGTCCAGCCGCCCGCCGCACAGCCGCTCCAGCGCCGGGCGGCCGGTCGCCGCGCCCAGCGCGAACACCGCGCGGCCGGGCAGGGCGCTGCGGCGCAGCTCGACGCCCGCCGGCACGGCCACCGGCGCCCGTCCGGGGACGAACGCGACGAGCTCGTCGCCGGGGAACCGGGCCGCGAGCGCCTCGAGCGCGTGCTGGAGGTAGCGCGCCACGCCCCGGCCCTCGGGCAGGTGCCGGGCGTCGACGCCGATGCGCATGCGGGCGACCCTAGTCGAGTCTCAGCGCTGCGCGGCGAGCGCGAGGGTCCGGAAGGCCGCCAGCGCCGGCTTGTCGAGCGGGTCGCCGGCCGGGTCGGCCGGGTTCAGCTTGCGCAGGCCCGACCAGTCGAACGAGTTGGTCGAACTCATGTCCGACGTCAGCCACGTCGACCAGATCACGTTCTGGATCCGCCAGGCCCGGCGCTTGCGCAGGAAGCCCTCGTAGGCCTCGGTCAGCTTGCGCGCCTGGCCCGCCTCGGTGGTCTCGAAGCCGGTCGTGGTCGTCGCCGGGGTCCCGAGCGCCGACGGCCACGTGATCTCGGTGACCATGATCGGCTTGCGCGCGTCGCCGTTGCGGTTCATCACCCGGCGGTTGAGCCGCACGATCTTCATGACGTTGGCGACGCGCCCGGAGAACGGGTGCATCCCGGCGACGTCGTACATGCTCCCGTTCAGCCCCGCGTCGTAGGCCTTCTCGAGCGCGTTCCAGGAGTCGTTGCCGAACCCGGCCAGGACCACCGTCGCGCCCGGGTCGGCCTCCTTGATCGCGCGGTAGGCGACGCGCTGGAGCGCCACGAAGTCCTTGGCGAACGGCTTCGGCGACGACCAGTAGCGGTCGAGGTTGGGCTCGTTCCACACCTGCCAGACCCGCTGCGGGCGCGCCGGCAGGTCGGGGTTCTCGGCCCAGAACGTGCCGTTGGGGCCGTAGCGGGCGATCATCGCCTTCAGGTAGGCGGCGAAGTCCTGCGGATCGCGCGGGGGCGAGGCGAAGTTCGACGGCTGCACGCGAGCCCACTCGGGCGCCCGCAGGACGACCGGCACGACCCGCAGGCCGTGGCGCGCGGCCTGCGCCATGAGGCGGTCCAGCGACAGCGTGATCAGCGGTCCGCCGCGCTCGGGCTGCATCTCCGACCAGTACACGACGGGGCGGATCGTCTCGACGCCGCTGGCCTTCATCAGCGCGAACTCGTGCGCGAACGAGGCGTCGTCGCGGGTCATCAGCACTCCGTCGGCCATCACGCCGAAGAAGCCGGGCGGAACCGACCGCGCCTGCGCGGCGGCCGGGGCCAGGAGCGCGGCGGCGCAGAGGACGACGAGGAGGCGGCGCATGCGCGGCAACACCGTAGCGGCCGCTGGGAGGCGTGCCGCCGGGCCGCTCTCATAGACTCGCGTCGGATGGAGCGCCGCGTCGCCCTCATTCACGACTTCCTCCTGGATGTGCGGGGAGCAGAGCGCACGTTCGCGGCGCTCGCCGACCTGTACCCGCAGGCCGACCTGTTCACGGCGGTCTACGACCCGCGCGGCACCGAGGGGCGTTTCGAGCATCGGAACGTGAACACGTCGTTCCTCCAGCGGTTGCGGCCGACCGCGCGCACGTTCCGACCGCTGCTGCCGTTCTACCCGTACGCGATGGAGGCGCTGGACCTGTCCGGCTACGACCTCGTCGTGTCGAGCTCGAGCGCGTGGGCGCACGGCGTGATCGTCGATCCCGACGCCGTGCACGTGTGCTACTGCCACAACCCGTTCCGCTACGCCTGGAACGCGCGCGACGAGACGCTCAGCGAGCGCGGCGCGCTGCAGCGGGCCGCCCTGCGGGTCGTGTTCCAGCGCTGGCGGCAGTGGGACTGGATCGCCGCGCAGCGCGTCGACCGCTACATCGCCAACTCGGAGACGACGCGCCGGCGGATCCGCCGCTACTTCGGCCGGGAGTCCGACGTCGTCTACCCGCCGGTCGAGACGTCGCGGTTCAAGCCCGGGCCCGTCAGCGACTTCTACGTCGTGCTGTCGGAGCTGATGCCGCACAAGCGCATCCATCTGGCGATCGAGGCGTTCAACCGCCTGCGCCTGCCGCTCGTCGTGATCGGCAACGGGCCCGACGCGCGCCGGCTGCGGCGGATGGCCGGCCCCACGATCTCGTTCACCGGGCGCGTGTCCGACGAGCGCGCCGCCGAGCTGCTGTCGGCCGCCCGCGCGCTCGTCGTCACCGCGACCGAGGAGTTCGGGATCGCCGCGGTCGAGGCGCAGGCCGCCGGGCGGCCGGTGATCGCGCTGGCCGAGGGCGGCGTGCGCGAGACGGTGCAGGAGGGCGTCACCGGCACCTTCTACGACACGCCGGACCCCGACGCGCTGGCCGAGGCGGTCGCCGGGTTCGACGCGCTCGGCGCCGACCCGGCCGCGTGCGTCGCCAACGCCGACCGCTTCGACGTCGCCCACTTCCGCCACGGCATCCGGCGCGTGGTGGCCGAGGCCTGCGACGAGGAGCGTCCGCCGCGCGCGGACCCGCGGCGCGTGCGCCCGCGCGGGCTCACGTCGCGGCTCGTCGCTCCAGGCGCGTGAAGGGGAACGCTCGCCCTGAGGGCTCGGTTCCATTGGGAGAACTCGCCGGGGGCTCCTTCTCCCGGGGGAACGCTCGCCCTGAGGGCTCGGTTCCATTGGGAGAACTCGCCGGGGGCTCCTTCTCCCGGGGGAACGCTCGCTCTGAGGGCTCGGTTCCATTGGGAGAACTCGCCGGGGGCTCCTTCTCCCGGGGGAACGCTCGCTCTGAGGGCTCGGTTCCATTGGGAGAACTCGCCGGGGGCTCCTTCTCCCGGGCGCCGGGGATCCCGACGGGCGTGAGGGTGGCAGCGGTCGTCCCGAACTGGAACGGGGCGCGCTGGCTCCCGTCGTGCCTGGCCGCGCTGCGCGCGCAGACCAGGCCGTTCGACGAGCTGATCGTCGTCGACAACGGGTCCGCCGACGGGTCCGCCGACGGGCTCGGTCCCGACGTGACGGTCGTGCGGCTGGGGGAGAACCGCGGGTTCGCGGCGGCCGCGAACGCCGGCCTGCGCGAGACCGGCGCCGACTGGGTGGCGCTGGTCAACAGCGACGTCGAGCTCGAGCCCGGCTGGCTGGAGGCGATGCTCGCCGGCGGGGAGCCCGACGACGTCGCGGCCGTCGCCTGCAAGATGGTCCGCCTCGACGACCCGGGCGTGATCGACGACGCCGGCGACTTCCTGCGCCGCGACGGCGTGTGCGAGCAGCGCGGGCACGGCCGTCGCGACGACGGGCGCTGGGACGAGCCGGGCGAGGTGTTCAGCGCCTGCGCCGGCGCGGCGCTCCTGCGGCGGGGGCCGGCGCTGGCCGTCGGCGGCTTCGACGAGCGCTTCTTCTCCTACCTCGAGGACGTCGACCTGGGCCTGCGCCTGCGCCTGGCGGGCTGGCGCGCCGCGTACGTCCCCGCGGTCGCCCGGCACGCCGGCGGCGGCTCCTCGCACCAGCTGCGCCGGCCGGTCGGCGGCTGGGTGGCCCGCAACACGCTGCTGCTCGTGGCGAAGGCGTTCCCGCTGCGCTGGGCGCTCCCGGTCGCCTACCGTCAGCTCGCGTGGCTGGTCGCGGCGGCGCGGGGCGGGACGCTGCGCGCGCACCTCGGCGGGCTGGCGGCCGCGCTGCCGCTGCTGCCGGCGATGTGGCGCGAGCGCCCCGCGCTGGAGGCCCGGTCGATCGTGCCGATCGGGACGGTCGTCGGCGACCGGCCGTGGCGCGGCCCGCGCGCCGGCGGCCATCCGCGGGCGGGGTTCTGATGGTCGCGGCGTGGTGGCCGCGGCTGCGCACGCCGGCGCTGCTGGTCGCGGCCGCGCTGCTGTCGGGTTTCACGCTGCTGCGCGAGATCGGCCCCCACGACGAGGGCCTGATGCTGCAGGCGGCGCAGCGGATCGCCGACGGCGAGTGGCCGTATCGCGACTTCTGGTGGAACTACGGGCCCGGCCAGCCGCTCCTGCTCGCGATCCCGGTCGAGCTCTTCGGCCCGTCGCTGCTGTGGTGGCGGATCGTGCGCGTGGCGCTCGACGCGATCGTGGCGCTGCTGGCCTACCGGCTGGCCCGCCGCGGCGGCGCGCCCGAGTGGCTCGCGCTCACCGCCTGGCTGGCCGTGGCCGGCGCGATGGCCTGGCCCGCCACGCCCGGCCCGAACCCGGCGGCGCTCGCGCTCGTGCTCGGGGCGGTCCTCCAGGCGCGCCGGCGGCCGTGGCTGGCGGGCGCGATGTGCGGGGTCGCGGTCGCGTTCCGGCCCGAGATCGGCGGCGCCGGCGCGATCGCCGTCGCGCTCGTCGGCGGCGGCTGGCTGTCCCTGGGCGTCGCCGCCGGGGTGGCGATCGCGTGCCTGGCGCCGTTCTTCGCGGTCGCGCCCGGCGACATGCTCGACGACACCGTCGGGTTCCTGGGCGTGCAGGGCATGCAGCGCCTGCCGCTGGACGTCACGCCCGGCACCACCGATCCGAACAAGGCGCTCGAGGCGCTGTTCCCGGCGATCCTCGTCGCCGCGACCGCGCTGTGGGCGATCTGGGCCGTGGTGCGCCGACCGCGCTGGGCGCTGCCGGCGCTGCCGCTGCTCGCGGTCGGGCTGCTGTACCTGCTGGGCCGTCCGGACGAGTTCCATCTCGTGCCGCTGTCGGTGGTGCTGGCGATCGCGCTGGCGGTCGCCGCCGCCGGCGAGCTCGCCGGAGCGGCGCGGGTCGCGCTCGTCGTCGCGCTGGCGCTGATCGTCCTGCACGGGGTGGAGCGGCGCGCCAACCAGCTCCTGCGCCCGCCGGCGCTGGCCGCGGTCCCGTCGCCGGTCGCCGACGGCGTGAAGACGACGCCGGCCGACGCCGCCGCCCTGCGCGGGCTGCTGCCCCGCATCGAGGCGCTCGTCCCGCCGGGCCGCCCGATCTTCGTCGCGCCCCCGCGCTTCGACCGCGTGAGCGTCGGCGACCCGCTCCTGTACGTCCTCGCGCAGCGCCCGAACCCGACCCGCTACGACGTGATCCAGCCCGGGATCGCCACGACCGCCGAGGTGCAGCGCGAGATGATCGCCGACCTCGAGCGCGCACGGCCCGAGGTCCTCGTCCGCTGGCTCGACCCGCGCGCGACCCGCTCGGAGCCCAACGCGTCGGCGCGCTCCAGCGGCGTGCGCCTGCTGGACCGCTACCTGGCCGAGCGCTACGAGCCGGTCGCCCGCCTCGGGCCCTACCGCCTGGAGCGGCGCGTCGACGAGCATGGCGCCGCCATGAGGCGCTTCCCGTACTTCACCTGATCCCGACGGCCTGACCCAGCCCGCGGCGCGTCCCGCACTGGGCGGCGCGGCTGCGCGGCCGCTGGCCGAACGTCGAGGTCGTCCACGGCGACGCGCTCGCCGGCGGCGGGCGCTTCGGGGCCACCTGGGCGCCGTGGTTCGACCTGCGCGTCGTGCATCGCATCCCGGCGGGAGCGTTCCGGCCGGTCCCGGCCGTCGACGGCGGCGTGCTGCGCGTGCAGCCGCGGCGCCCGCCGCGGCTCAGCCACGGCCGCCGCCGCGCGCTCGTGCTGGCGCGGTCGTCCGGCGTCGACCCCGGTGCCGGCCCGGCGCGGGTCGCCCGGAGGCGTGGGCGGCGCTGACGCGCGCGCTCACTTCGGGCCGAAGCGGAAGCGGATCAGGGCGGCGACGGCGTGGATGCCGTCGCGCCACGTGATCTTCTTGCCCTCCTCGTAGGTGCGCCCGTAGTAGGAGATCGGCACCTCGTACAGGCGCACGTGCCGGCGCAGGACCTTCGCGGTGATCTCCGGCTCGAAGCGGAAGTCGTCGCTGACGATCTCGATGGAGCGCACGAGGTCGCCCGCGAACGCCTTGTAGCCGACCTCCATGTCGCTGATCGTCGTGTTGTAGAGCACGTTCGTCAGCAGCGACAGGAAGCGGTTGCCGAGGTAGTGCCAGAAGAGGTGCGCGCGCTGGGGCTCGCCGCCGCGCAGGCGCGTCCCGAACACGACGTCCGCGACGCCCTGGAACAGCGGCGCCATCAGCTTGGGCAGGTCCGACGGGTCGTACTCGAGGTCGGCGTCCTGGATGACGACGAAGTCGCCGGTCGAGGCCGCGATGCCCGTCCGCACCGCCGCGCCCTTGCCGCGGTTGCGCTCGTGGCGCAGCAGGCGCGCCCCGCCGTGGCGCTTGACGAGCGCCGCCGTGTCGTCGGTCGAGCCGTCGTCGACGACGATGATCTCGGTCGCGAACGGCAGCTCGCCGAGCCGGGCGAGGACGTGCTCGATCGTGCGCGCCTCGTCCTTGGCGGGGACGATGATGGAGACGGTGGGGTCCTGATCCGGCAAAGGCGTGGCATCGTACCGGGCCGTGATCGCCCGGATCGTCCTCGCCGTCGCCGCGCTCGTGGTCGTGGCGCTGCTGGTCGTCAGCCGTAGCGGCTACGACGCCTGCCAGGACGCGCGCCGCGACGTGATCGCCGCCGCGACGGGGACGCTTGACGCCGACCGCCAGGCGCCGGCGATCGAGGCGGTCCGCGACCACTGCCGCGGCGCCGACGCGCTCGTGCAGGTCGCCGGGCTGCTGTTCCAGCAGGGGAAGGTCGACGTCGCCGAGCGGCTCGCCCGCGAGGCGGTGGACGCCGAGCCGGAGAACGCGCTGGCGTGGCGCGCGCTGGCGGCGACGGCGGCCGAGCGCGACCCGGCTACCGCTCGGCGGGCGGCCCGACGGCAGCTGGAGCTGAGTCCGCTGGACCCGCCGCCGGTGCCGGTGGACTGACCCGCCGCCGGCGGTCCTTGAACCGCAGCGCCGGCTTCTCGACGACGTAGTAGCTGATCGCGGCGATCGGGATCGTGATCGCCAGCGTCGACAGCAGGAGCGACAGGAAGCCCGAGCCGGGCAGCCAGCCCTGGGCCTCGTGCTCGTTGAGCTCGAGCATGATGTTCGAGTGCCACAGGAAGATCCCGTAGGAGACGAGGCCCAGCCACGCCATCCACGGGGTCGCCAGCAGCCGCCGCGGCCAGCCGCCGGCCCAGTCGCCGAAGATCGCCGGGGCCAGCAGCAGCGCCGCGCACAGCGCGTAGCCGACGTGCTCGCCGAAGAAGTTGGCCTGCGTGTAGGTGATGAAGAAGCCGCGGGACAGCCCGAGGCACAGCGACACGATCGCGAACACGCCGGCCGCCAGCAGCCACGGCACCCACGGGCGGCGGATGATGAGCCGCAGGAGCGCCGAGCCCGCCTCGCGGCCGTGCCAGGCGACGCTGACGACGGCCAGGATCATCCCGTAGGCGAACCAGTCCATGTAGCTCAGGAGCGTGTTGTGGAGGACCCGCCATTCGCTGAACATGGGCGTGAACTCCTGGATCGCCCAGCGGAAGACGAGGACGGCGACCGCGATCGCGCCGAGGATCGCGATCTCCCCGGCGACCGAGGGGCGCAGGCGCGCGATGCCGGCGGCCAGGAACGGCAGGATCACGTAGAACGACGCCTCGATGCACAGCGTCCAGGCGGGGGCGATGCCCTGGACGACCGAGTCGGTCCAGTAGATCTGCGTGAACGTGAAGAAGCGCCACCAGTGGTCGCCGAAGCCGAGCAGGCCCGGGTAGATCGCCAGCAGCGCCAGCGCGACCCAGTAGGCGGGCACGATGCGCAGGACGCGGCGGCGCACGAACGCGCGGATGCCGATCGGCGGGCGGCCCTCGCGGCGGGCGGCGACGAACGGGCGGTAGAGCAGGAACCCCGAGAGCAGGAAGAAGATCGTCACGCCGAAGTTCAGGCGCGCGGTGAAGTGCCCGAGCCAGTTGTCGGTGTTGAAGTTCGAGACGCCCGACGCGTGGGTCACCACGATCGACAGGGCGGCGACCGCGCGCATCGCGTCCAGGAGCGGGAAGCGCGGGTTGCCGGGCGGTGGGCGAAGGGCGTCGGGAGCGGCGGCCATCGGCGTCCGGAGCTTAGAGTCAGGCGGCCCGAGGCCGTACGCTGCCGTGCCGCGTGTCCCGGTTCGCCAAGCTCCTCGGCCTGATCGCGCTCGGCGCCCTGGCGATCCGCTGGGCGTACGCGATCCACATCCGCGACTACCTCGTCCAGGGCGACGCGATGACGTTCCACCTGGTCGGCCAGCGGATCGCCGACGGGCTGGGGTTCACCGAGCACGTGCCGCCGGGCGGGCCGACCGCCGAGCACCCGCCGGGGCTGTTCGTCTTCTGGGCGATCCTCGACAAGCTCGGGGCCAACGGCTACCTGACCCACCGGATGGCGCTGGGGCTCGTGGGCGTCGGGACCGTCGTGCTGATCGGGCTGCTGGCGCGGCGGATCGGAGGCGACCGCCTGGGCCTGGTCGCGGCGGCGCTGGCGGCCCTCTACCCGATGCTGTGGACCGCCGAGGGGTCGCTGATGAGCGAGGGCCTGTACGGGTTCTTCCTCGTGGCGTCGCTGCTGGCGGCGATGCGGATGCGCGAGCGGCCGTCGTGGGGGCGGGCGGCGGCGCTGGGGGCGCTGATCGGCCTGGCCGCGCTCACCCGCGGCGAGGGGCTGGCGCTGATCGTGCTGCTGGCGGTGCCGGTCGCGGTGGCGTCGCGGCCGTCGTGGCGCGAGCGCGCGGTGGTGTGGGGGGTGACGCTGGCCGCATCCGTGGCCGTGCTCGCCCCGTGGACGATCTTCAACCTGACCCGCTTCGACGAGCCGGTCCTGATCTCGACGAACTCCAACGGCGTGTTCATCGGCGCCAACTGCGAGGACACCTACTACGGCGACCTGATCGGGGCGTGGCGGTTCCAGTGCTACACGGAGCGCCGGCCGGGGGAGGACGAGGCCGAGTTCTTCCTGCGCCAGCGCGAGATCGGGCTCGAGTACGCGTTCGACCACGCGGACCGCTGGCCGGCGGTGGTGCTCGCGCGGCTGGGGCGCCTGCTCGACGTCTACCGCTTCGACCAGTCCGTGTTCTTCAACAGCGCCGAGGGGCGCCCGGCGGAATGGGCGTCGCGCGCGATCCGGGCGTACTGGGTCGTGGGGCTGCTGGCGATCGCCGGCGCGGTGCTCCTGGCGCGCCGGCGCTCGTTCGGGCTGATCGTGCTGCTCGCCCCGATCGTGATGGTCGTCCTGGTCGCGATCGTGACCTACGGCGGCACCCGGTTCCGCTACGCCGCCGAGCCCTCGCTGGTCGTCCTGGCCGCGGTGACGCTGCTGGCCGCGGGGGAGCGCGTGGCGGCCGCCTGGCGCGAGCGCCGCGCGCCGGCACCGGCCTGACACGCCGCCCCGTCAGCCCCGAGGGGATGCTCGGACGGGCGACCGTCAGCCGCGCCGCGCCGCCTCGGCCTGCGCGAGCAGCATCCCCGCCAGCACCACCGCGACGAGCGTGAGCGCGGGCATCTCCCAGTCCCAGTCGACCCCCGCGTGCGCGGTCCAGACGGCCAGCGCGGCCGCGGGCCCGGTCGCCAGCGCCGCGTCCGCCTCGAGCACGCGCCGCACCGCCAGGAGCACGCCGGCCAGCAGCGCGCACAGCAGGACGAACCCGACGAGCCCGAGCTCCGCGAGCGTCTCGAAGTAGAGCGAGTGCGCGTCGCGGACCGCCTCGCGGAACGGCCGCTCGCGCAGCCACTCCACCCGGAAGCCGCCGGCGCCGACGCCGGCCAGCGGGTGGTCGGCCGCGGCGCGCAGCGCCACGCGCCAGTACGCGTAGCGGTTGGAGCCCGTCGACGCCAGCCGCTCGACGCTGGCGCCGAAGCGCGGGTTCTCCTCGCCGCGCTCGCTCACGGCCGCCAGCGCGAACGGCAGCAGCGCCACCGCGATCGCCGCCGCCCACCCGGCGCGGCGCATCCACGGCGCCAGCGGCAGCGGGTCCACGCTGAGCCGGCCCTCGCGCTCGCCGCGGCACAGCCACGCCTGCACGGCCGCCGCCGCGATCATCGCCGCCACCAGGATCGACAGCATCAGCGCGCCCTGCGCCTCGCGGTGGCCCAGCGAGCCGCTCACCGCCGCGACCCCGTCGAGCCGGCTGGCGATCGCGCTCACGATCGCCGCGCCCATGACCGCGAGCAGGATCGCCCGCAGCTGCCGCCACGTCGGCGCCAGCAGCGCCAGCACGAGCAGGCCGCAGGCGACCGCCGCCAGCGCGCCCCGCGAGTACGTCAGGTACAGCGCCAGCCCGGTCGGCAGCGCGGCGGCCACGGCGAGCACCCGCAGCCCCTGCGCGCGCAGCTCGTCGCCCGCGATCCGCGCCCACAGCACGAACCCGACCGCCGCCAGCGCGCCCATCGCGTTCCAGTACGTCAGCGGCTGGTCCAGCCGCCCGCCCGCGTAGGTCGACGGACGCAGGTCGATCACCCCGGGCAGCACCCGCCCGAGCACGCCGTACCCGATCACGACGAGCGTCCCGAGCGCCAGCGCCACCTCCACGCTCGACGCCCACGCCCGCGGCCGCCACGCCAGCGCGCCCGCGATCAGCACGCCCAGGTAGAGCACGTCGCGCTGCGCGTCGTCGCCGGCCGGCCCCGCGAGCGGCGCCCACGCCCGCGACAGCAGCGTCCACAGCGTCAGCGCCAGCAGGCCGCCCACCGCGAGCCGCACCGCCGTCGTCCGCGGCACCACCGGACCGTCGGCCGCGATCGCCAGCACCGCGACGAGCGCCCAGGCGACGATCGCGGCCACCAGCCGCACGTCCTCGTAGTAGCCGGCCTTGAGGAACGCCAGCGCCGTCGGCCCGGCCAGCAGGACGACGCGCGCCCCCGCGGCCAGCCAGGCCCGCACGCCGCTCAGCGCTTGCGGACCCGGATCACGCAGTTCCACGTGGCCACCTCGCGCAGGCCGGGGATCGCGACGATGAAGCGCAGCTTCGGCCAGTAGCGCGGCTCGACCGACTCGATCCGCAGCCGCGGCCGCGCCCGCACCAGCTTGAGCGTCGGCCCGATGTGCACCGCGAACAGCGCCTCGCCGTAGCGGTTCTTGCGCGGCGGCCCGTGACGGCGCTCGTACAGGCGCGGGCCGCGCTCGGGCCCCAGGAAGTGGTAGGGCGACATGTCGTGGCCGCCCCATGGCGAGTACCAGTTCGTCCAGGAGATGTAGCCCCAGCCGCCCGGCTTCAGCACCCGCTCGATCTCGCGCATGATGCCCTCGGTGTCGGGCGCGTGCTCGAGCAGGTTGGAGGCGAACACGCCGTCGATCGAGTCGTCCTCGAACGGCAGGTCGGCGGCGTCGGCGAGCACGTGGCCCTCGGGCGGCTCGCCGACGATGCTCAGCTCGTCGAGCGAGTTGTCGACCGGGATGCAGTCCGCGCCGGCGCGCCGGAACGCGCGGGTGTAGATGCCGGGCCCGCTGCCCAGGTCGAGGATCGTCTGGCCGCGCAGCGGCCCGTAGCGGCGGTCGAGGTCGGCCACCGCCTCGCGAGCGAGCACCGTGTAGAACGGCTCGGGGTCGGTCTTCTCGTTGCGAAACAGCCGCCAGAGCTGGCGGATGCGGGCGAGGCCGTGCTCGACGGGCGGCTCCGGGCGGGCGGCGTCCACGGCCGGGCACAGTAGCCTGCCGCCGCCGTGGACGTGCGCCGCCGCGATCGCCTGCTGACCGCCGCCCTGGCCGCCGGCTGCTATCTGCTGGCGCTCCTGCAGCGGCCCGGCTGGGCGGTCACGGACACGAAGATCGACCTGCACGTCGATCCGGGCCGCTTCCTGGCCGACGCCGGCGCGCCGTGGACCGCCGACATCTCGCTCGGCCACGTGCAGAGCGGCCAGTACGGCGGCTACGTGTTCCCGATGGGGCCGTTCTTCGCGGCGCTGCGCGAGCTGGGGATCTCCGCCTGGGTCGCGCAGCGGCTGTGGCTCGGCACGCTGCTCTTCCTGGCCGGATGGGGCGTCCTTCGGCTCATGGACGCGCTCGCCGGCCGCCCGCGCGGCGTCGTCCACGCGGTCGCCGCGGCGGCGTTCGTGCTGAACCCCTACGTCGTCACGTACACGAGCCGCGTCTCGGTGACCCTGCTCGCGTACGCCGCGCTCCCGTGGCTGCTGCTGATCGTCCACCGCGGCCTGCGCGAGCGCACCTGGCTGTGGCCGGCCGCGTTCGCGCTGATCGTCACGTCGTCGGGCGGCGGCATCAACGCCGCCGTCACCGCGTGGGCGCTCGTCGGGCCGCTGCTGCTGCTCCTGTACGAGCCGGCGATGCGCTTCGTCGGCTGGCGCCCCGTCTGGACGTTCACGTGGCGCACGGCGCTGCTGGGCGCGGTCACCTCGCTGTGGTGGGTGGTGCCGCTCGCCGTGCAGTCGAAGTGGGGGCTGCCGTTCCTGCCGTACACCGAGCAGCCTGGGACGATCTGGGGCTCGACGAGCGCGAGCGAGTCGCTGCGGCTCATGGGCTTCTGGCTGTCGTACGTCGGCGTCGGCTACGGCGACGTGCTGCACCCGTACACGTCCAACGCCGGCACGCTCGTCTTCTGGGCGCCGGCGATCGTCGGCTCGCTGCTGCTGCCGGCGCTGGCGCTCGGCGGGTTCGCGTGGACGCGGCGCTGGCGCTACGCCCCGTTCTTCCTGGCGATGACGCTGCTCGGCGTCCTGATCATGATCGCCGGCTTCCCCGAGGGCACCCCGCTGCGCCGGGGGATGAACTTCGCCTACAACCACCTCGTCTCGCTGCAGACGCTGCGCACGACGTACAAGGCGGGGCCGCTGCCGGCGCTCGGCCTGGCCGTGCTCGGCGGGATGGCCGCGGGCGTCGCCTGGCGCGCCCTCGCCGCCCGGCGGCCGCCGCTGCGGCTCCTCGTCCCGGTCGCCGCCGCGCTGGTCCTCGCGTTCGCGGCCTGGCCGCTGCTGCAGGGGCGCGGGGTGGAGGACCAGCTCACCTGGAAGGAGATTCCCGCCGCGTGGAGCGACGTGGCCGCCGACCTCGACGCCGGGCTCGGCGACGACCGCCGCGCGATGGTGCTCCCCGGGCAGCTCTTCAGCTACTACGACTGGGGCGGCACGGTCGACCCGATCCTGCCGACGCTCGCGCACAGGCCCGTGGCGGTGCGGCAGGTCGTCCCGTTCGCCGACCTGCGCTCGGTCGAGCTGCAGTGGGCGACCGACGCGCTCATCAGCCAGCGCCGCGTCGTCGGCGACCAGCTCGCGCGCCTGCTGGACCTGCAGTCGGTCGGCGCGGTCGTCACGGCCACCGACGACGATCGCGACCGCTCCGGCGCGCTGGACCCCAACGCGGCCGCGCGCGAGCTGGAGCTCGCCGGCCTCGACGCGCCCGACGCCACCTACGGCCCCACCCGCGCGGAACCCGCACAGGACGGGGCGCTCGCCGGCTCGCTCGACCTGCCGCAGCTGCGCCGCCAGGACCTCGAGGCGCGCTCGATGGTGCGCCTGTACCCGCGCGACCGGGCGACGATCCTCGACGGCTCGGCCGAGGGCATCGTCGACCTGGCCGCCTTCGACGACCTCCCGCGCGACGTCCCGCTGCGCTACGCCGCCGACCTCACGCCCGACGAGATCCGCGCGCTGGCCGCCGCCGGCAGCGAGGTCGTCGTCACCGACTCCAACCGCCGCCGCGTCTTCGTCCCGTCGCAGCTGCGCGCGAACCTCGGCGCGACGCTCGCCCCCGACGACCCGATCTCCGAGGACGGCCACCAGCTCAACCCCTGGCCCGACCGCGACACGAGCGTCCAGACCGTCGCCCGGCTCGACGGCGTGCGCTGGGTGCGGGCCCCGTTCTCGCCGCAGATCCCGCAGTTCCCCGATCGCCGCCCGTTCGCGGCGCTCGACGGCGACCCGGCGACCGCGTGGGTGGCCGACCGCACGCTGACCGCCGACCGCTGGTACCTGGAGGTGCGCCTCGAGGAGCGGATGGACGTCCCCTACCTGGAGCTGCTGCCCTACGGCGACGAGCGCGGCCGCGTGGTCGAGGTCGCCGTCAACGGCGAGCGCTTCCGCGTCCACGACGGCTGGAACCGTCTCCCGGTCGACCTGCGCGACGTCGACACCCTGCGCATCGAGATGGTCGACGTGACCGACCCGCCCGAGGACGTCGACGGCGGGGCGGGCGGCATCCGCGAGCTGCGCATCCCCGGCGTGACCGCGACGGAGGCGCTGCGCGTGCCGACGGTCGCCCAGGACGCGCTGCGCGGCGCCGACCTCCGGCGGACCCCGCTCGCGTACGTGTTCGAGCGCACCCGCGGCGCCGACCCCTACCACCAGGACACCGTGCACGGCCCGTGGTCGGCCGGGGAGCCCGAGGACGACGGCGACGCCGAGAGCGGCCTGCGGCGGCTGATCGACCCGCCCGCCGCCCGCGCGTGGGCGCTGCAGGGATGGGCGAGCGTCGCGGCCGCCGCGCCCGACCACGAGCTCGACGCGCTCGCCGGCGGCGACGTCCCCGGCCGCTTCGACTCGTCCTCGCGCTACGAGGGGCTCCCGGGCCGCCGCGCGTCCAGCGCGTTCGACGGCCGGCCGGGCACCGCCTGGATCGGCGGCTACGGCCGGTCGGCGCGCAGCGCGTGGCTGGAGTGGACGACGCCGCGCGCGACGACCGTCCGGACGCTGGCGCTCACCGCGCCGCGCGAGGCCGTCCGCTTCCCGACCCGCGTGCGGCTCGTCGTCGACGGCGAGCCCGGGCCCGCCCTCGACGTCGGCCCCGACGGGCTCGTCGCCCCGCCGCGGCCGGTGCGGGGGCGCACGTTCCGACTCGTCGTGCTCGACGCCCGCTTCCCGGCCGGCACGCCGCGCGCGGCGCGCGAGCGCCACGCGGTCGGCATCGCCGAGGTCACCGGCGACGGCGTGCCCGTCGTCGCGCCGCGCCGCAGCGGGCGCCTCGACGGCGGCTGCGCGATCCCGGTCGCCGTCGGCGACGCGTCCGCCGCGCTGCGCGTCACCGGCGCCATCGCCGACTTCGACGCGGGCCGTCCGCTGGCCGCGCGCGGCTGCTCGGCGCTGGAGCTCCCGGCGGGCGGGCAGCTCCTGACCGTCGCCGGCGACGGCCCGCTGCGCGTCGACCTGCTGAAGCTCGCCTCGGCCGCCCCCGAGCCCGCGCCCCCGCCGCGGGCCGCCGGCGCGGTCCTCGACCCCGGGACGCCCGGCCGCGGCACCCGCGTCGGCATCCGCCTCGACGTCACGCGCCCGGCCTGGCTCGTCGTGGGGGAGAGCTTCACCACCGGCTGGCGCGCCACCTGCGACGGCCGCTCCCTCGGCGACCCGGTCCCGATGGACGGCTTCGCGGTTGGCTGGCCCGTCGAGCCGGGCTGCACGACCGTCGACGTCGCGTTCGCCGGCAACGCGCCGGTGCGCTGGTCGCTGATCGTCTCCGGCGTCGCCTCGCTCGCGCTGCTGGCCTTCGCGATCGTCGCGCTCGTCCGCCGCCGCGCGCCCGCGCCCGATCCGGACGCCGGCGTGCCGCTGCCCGACCCGCCGACCCCGCGCATGGCGCTGCGCCGCGCGCTCGCCTGGGGCGTGGCCGCCGCGCTCGTCGGCGGCTTCGTCTTCGCCCTGCGCGCCGGGGTCGTGATCGGCCCGATGGTCGCGTTCGCGCTGTGGCGCGGCATCGGCGCGCGCCAGCTCGCCCTCGCCGCCGGCGCGCTGCTGGCGATCGTCGTGCCGATCCTGTACCTGGCCGTCCCGGTCGAGGACCAGGGCGGCTACAACACCAGCGCGCCGATGGACCGCATCGCCGCCCACTGGGTGGCGGTCGCGGCGATCGTCCTGCTGGCGCTGGCGCTCTACCGGGCGCTGGCCGGCGCGAAGGCCGACCGTGCGCGCAGGCCGAGGAAGAGCACGCCGAACGCGGCGGCGCACTGAAGCCCGAGCACGATCGCCGCGTACTCGACGACGCCGTAGGTGTTCACGCTCAGCAGGATCGGCTCGAGGACCGCGACGACGCCGAGCACCCACAGGAAGCTCGTGCGCCCGAGCGCGAGCATGTACTGGACGGTCAGGTAGGCGACCGCGAGCAGCGTCATCGCCAGGCCGAGCACCGGCAGCACGTCGGACGCCTGCGTCAGGTCGGCGCCGAACGCGAGGCGCATCAGCGGCTCCGAGGCGACCGCGAAGATCAGCAGCGCGGGCGCGGCGATGAGGGCCAGCACGAGGAACGAGCGGCGCAGCACCGGCAGCGGGTCGAGGCCCGCGGCCGCGCGCCGCGTCGCCTCGGGCAGCAGGTGCAGCGCGATGCCGATCGCGATCCACACGACCGCCTTGGCGGCCACGGCGGCGGCGGCGTAGGAGCCGGCGGTGTCGCCGCCGATCTGGCGCTTGACGACGATCACGTCCACGTTCTGCAGCAGGGCCAGGAGCGCCAGCCCGCCGATCGGGGCCCACGCGCCGGCCAGCAGGGAGCGCAGCGTGCGCGCGGTGCGGGCGTCCTGGGCGGAGCCCAGCCGCCGGCGGATGACCCAGGCCATCCCCAGCCCGGTGAGCGCGAACGCCAGGGGCGTGCCCAGGAACGCGCCGGTCACGCCCGCGCCGGCGAGCACGAGGATCAGGCCGCACAGCAGCCGCCCGAAGGCCTCGCCCACGAGCGACAGGCCGACCGGCCCGTAGGCGTGCAGGCCCTGCAGCGTGCCGCGCTGGAGCGAGAGCAGCAGCCACAGGACGCCGGTCGGCAGGATCGCGGCGGCCGCGAGCGGGTGCTCGGGGACGCCCACGAGGCGCGCGAGCGGGTGCTGGAAGATCAGGCTCAGGGCGGTGACGACGGCGAGCGCGATCAGGAGCTGGCGCACCCAGCCGTTGAGCGTCGCGGCCAGGCGCCGGCCGTCGCCGAGGTGGTGCAGCGCGGTCTCCCGCGCCGCGGCGACCTGGATCGCCTGCCCGCCGACCATGAGGATCAGGAACGTCGACACGAGCGCGGCCAGCGAGCCGTAGCCGTCGGCGCCGAGCAGGCGGGTGAAGACGATCGTGAAGATCAGCTGGATGCCGTTGGACATCAGCGTCGCGGCCGCCAGCCCGCCGGCCTTGACGGTCTCCGAGCTGCGCAGGCCGCGCCGCAGCGACACGCGCGGCTCCTGCGCGGCCTTCTCGAGCACCTCGAGGTTGGCGCGCGCCGTGTTCTCCCACGTGAACCCGCGCGCCCGCGCCTTGGCCGCGGCGCCCATCTCGTCGCGCAGGCGCGGGTTCTCGACCAGCTCGCGGACCTTCTCGGTCAGCTCCTCGGGCGTGTCGGCCAGCACGCCGGTCTCGCCGTCGACGACCGACTCCGCCAGCCCGCCGACCCGCAGCGCGGCCGACGGCGTCCCGCAGGCGGCGGCCTCCATCACGGTCAGGCACCAGCCCTCGGCCGACGACGCGGTCAGGTTGAGCCAGGCGCGCCCGTACAGGTCGGCCTTGGCCTCCTCGGGGACGAACCCGTGCAACGTCACGCGGTCGTGCAGGCCGCGCTCGTCGATCTCGCGCTCGATCACCTCGCGCCAGTCGCCCGTGCCGGCGATCTCCAGGCGCGCGCCCGGCACGCCCTCCAGCACGTCGAGCGCGACCTCGATGCGCTTGTACTGCTTCAGCCTTCCGAGGTACAGGAGCGTCGGCTCCTCGCTGCGGCGCCCCTCGTGGAACTGGTGCGGCTCGACGCCGAGGTAGGCGACGTGGATGAGCTGCGGGTCGATCCCGAGCCGCTCGACGAGGTCGTCGTGGGCGGCCTTCGAGATCGTCAGGACCTGCGTGCCCTTGTACAGGAACCGCAGCGGCAGGTACTCGGCGACGAACGCCGCGATCCGCCCGCGCCGGCCGAGCTCGGCGACGTAGTGATCCTGGTGGACGTGGTGGACGAGCGCCACGCGAGGGCGCTTCAGGAACCACCACAGCGGCGTGAAGAACGCGATGCCGTTGATGACCTCGAGGACGACGTCCGCGTCGGCGCCGACGCCGCGGCGGACGGCCATCGCCGCGCGCGGGAAGACGGTCAGGCGGTTGCCCATCCGGTGGATCTCGAGGTTCGGCCCCAGCCGCTCCACCTTCTCCGCGCCCGGGTAGTCGCCGGCGATCACCGTGACGCGATGCCCCCACGCCACCCAGCGGGCGACCTGGCCGAAGAGGTTCGTGCCCGTACCGCCGCCCTGGGGGTGCGTCCAGTCGCGGTCGGTGAGCAGCAGGATGTGGAGCGTGCGATCCGGGCTCAACGACGGGCGACGGTAGCGCAGCCGCCGACCGGCGCGCCGCGGAACGAGGCCGCGCGGCGGTGGGCGCCTTGGCTAAGGTCCCCGTGCAATGCGCGTTGCACGACGCCTCCTTCCGCTCCTGCTGTGCGGCCTGCTGGCCGCCGCGCCCGCGACCGTCCTCGCCCAGGGCGGCGCCGGCGACGACCAGTACCAGGATCCCTTCGGCCCGAGCAGCGGCCAGACCGACACCGGCTCCGGCGGCGGAGGCGGCGACGACGGCTCGTCGCGCGGCGGCCGCGACCGCGGCGGCGACCGGTCCTCCGGCTCGTCGGGCGGCTCGGACACGCCGGCCTCGAGCGGCACGAGCTCCGGCTCCGACGCGAGCACCGACACGCCTCCGCTGACCCAGGATCCGGGCCTCGGCTCCGCCGAGTCGCCGGGGACCGCCGACACCGGCCCGCGCACCGAGCTGCCGCGCACCGGCATGGACGCTCCGATCGTCGCCCTGCTCGGCGCCGGCCTGCTGGCCGCCGGGCTCGGCCTCCGTCTGCGGGTCCGCACGGTCGATGACCGGCGGCGCTGACGCGGGTCGCCCCGCCGACGCCCAGCCGCTCGTCCTCGAGTCCGCCAGCGCGCAGGAGACCGAGGCGATCGCCGCCGACCTCGCGCAGCGCCTGAAGCCCGGCGACGTGGTCCTCCTGTCCGGCGACGTGGGGGCCGGCAAGACGACGTTCGTGCGCGGCGCCGTGCGGGCGCTCGGCCACACCGGTCGCGTCACCAGCCCGACGTTCACGATCGTCAACCGCTACGAGGGCGGCCGCGCCCCGGTCTCGCACCTCGACCTGTACCGGCTGGGCGAGCACGGGCTCGACGACGAGGACCCGGCGCTGCTGGCCGACGAGCTGACGCCCGAGCGCATCGTGTTCGTCGAGTGGCCCGAGGCGGCCGGGCACGCGCCGCTCGGCCCCGTCACGCTGCGCGTGACGCTGCGCCACGCCGGCGGCGACACGCGGACGCTGGAGATCGCCGGTGGCTGACCCGCGCCTCGTGCTGGCCTTCGACACGGCGACGAGCGCGACCGCGGTCGCCGTGATCGCGCCCGACGGCCGCGAGATCGAGCTGCGCGACGACCCCGGCCCGGGCGGCCGGCCGCGCCACGCCCAGCAGCTCCTGCCGCTCGCCCGGCAGGCGCTCGAGGCGGCCGGCGCCGGGTTCGCCGACGTCGACCGCGTCGTCGTCGGGATCGGCCCCGGGTCGTTCACCGGCCTGCGGATCGGCGTGGCGACGGCGCGCGCGCTCGCGCTGGGCGCGGAGGCCGAGGTGGCCGGCGTCTCCACGTTGCGGGCGCTCGCCGAGGCTGCGGCGGCGGAGCGCGACGCCGTCGTGGCGCCCGTCCTCGACGCCCGCCGCGGCGAGGTGTTCGTCGCCGCCTGGCGCGACGGGCGGCTTGTGCTGGCCCCGCGCGCGGTCGCTCCCGACGCGGTCGCCGCGGCGGCGGCCGACGCCGCCGTGCCCGGCCCCGCGGGGTGGCTGGCGGTCGGCGACGGCGCGGTACGCTTCAGGGGCATCCTGGAGACGGCCGGCATGTCGGTTCCCGTGGACGACTCGCCTCTGCATCGCGTCAGCGCCACGATCCTGGCCCGTCTCGGGGCCCAGGTGGACCCGTCGCCTCGCAGCGACGTGGTGCCCGAGTACCTGCGCCTGCCCGACGCCGAGCTGGCGCTGCGCACGCGCCCGGAGCGCTGAGCGGTGGCGACGACGGCGATCCAGATCCGCCGGCTCGCCTACGCAGACCTGCCCCAGGTGATCGCGATCGAGCGGCGCGCGTTCCCGACCCCGTGGTCGCTGGCGATGTTCGTGCTGGAGCTGTCCAAGCCGGGCGGCGTGTGCCTGGCCGCCGTCCGCGACGAGCGGATCGCCGGCTACTGCATCTGCTCGCGCTACGACACGGCCTGGCACCTCATGAACATCGCCGTCGACCCCGCCCACCATCGCCAGGGCCTCGCCACCGCGCTGCTGACCGAGCTCCTGCACCGCGTCGGCGGCGACGAGGCGCGCGTGACGCTCGAGGTGCGCCGCTCCAACGCCGGCGCGATCGAGCTGTACGAGCGCTTCGGCTTCCGCGCCGCCGGCGTCCGCCGCCGCTACTACCAGGACAACGGCGAGGACGCGCTCATCATGTGGCGCACGCCCGGCACCCTGGCCGGCACCTTCGACGACGTCCCCAACGCCCGCCCGCCCCTGCGCTGACCGACGCCGTGATCCTCGCCATCGAGACGAGCTGCGACGACACCTGCGCGGCGGTGGTCGACCGCGACGGCGCCATCCGCGCCAACGTGATCTCCTCCCAGGGCGTCCACGACCGCTACGGCGGGGTGGTGCCCGAGGTCGCCGCGCGCCACCACCTCGAGCTCGTCGACGTCGTCGTCGAGGACGCGCTGCACCGCGCGCAGGCGGGCTGGGCCGACATCGACCTGATCGCCGTCACCCAGGGGCCGGGCCTGGTCGGCGCGCTGCTCATCGGACTGTCGGAGGCCAAGGCGCTGGCCGCCGCGCGCGACCTGCCGCTCGCGCCCGTCGACCACCTGCAGGGCCACGTCGCGGCGAACTTCCTGGCGCCGGACCCGTTCGAGCCGCCGTTCGTGTGCCTCATCGCCTCGGGCGGCCACACGCTCCTCGCGCGCGTGGAGGACCGCCACGGGTTCACCGTGCTGGGCTCGACGCTCGACGACGCCGCCGGAGAGGCGTTCGACAAGGGCGCCCGCATGCTCGGCCTCGGCTATCCCGGCGGGCCGGCGCTGCAGCGGCTGGCCGAGCAGGGCGACCCGGAGGCGCACCGCTTCCCGACCGCCGACAACGTCGCCGGCCTGGACTTCAGCTTCGCCGGGATCAAGACCGCGCTGCTGTATGCGCTGCGCGAGGACGGCCGCCCCGCCGACGCCGACCTCGCCGCCGCCTACCAGCACGCGATCGTCGAGCAGCTCGCCCGGCGCACGGAGCGGGCGCTGGAGGAGACCGGGCTGGAGCGGCTGGCCGTGGGCGGCGGGGTCGCCGCGAACGCGGTCCTGCGCGAGCGCCTGGCGCGCATCGGCGTGCCGACGCACATCCCCCCGCGCGAGCTCTGCACCGACAACGCGGCCATGATCGCCAGCGCCGCCCGCTACGTGACGCCGCTCGCGCCCGGCGAGTACCTCGGCCTCGACGCCTACGCGAGCGGGGAGAAGGGCCTCTGAACGTGGAACGCTCGCCCAGGGGACTCGGTTCCGTTGCGAGAGCTCGCCTGGGGCTCCTTCTCGCGACCGGGGTGACGCCATGAGGCGTGTCGTCACCTTCTACGGCCGGCCCGGCTGCCACCTCTGCGAGGAGGCCCTGGAGGTCGTCCGGCGGGTCCGCGCGCGGGTCCCGTTCGAGCTCGTCGAGGTCGACATCGAGTCCGACGACGCGCTGTTCAAGGCCATGCTGGAGCGCATTCCGGTGGTGGCCGTCGACGGGATCGAGCACGCGGAGCTCTTCGTCGACGAGGAGGCGCTGCTCTCGGCGCTATCGTCACCGCACCAGTGACACCGGACGTCATGACCCAGCCCGAGCGCCTCTCCCTCGGCGTCGCCGCCAGGCTCGCCCGCTACCTGCAGGTGCTGACGCAGGCCAAGAAGGAGGGCAAGGAGACGATCTCCTCGCAGGAGCTGTCGGAGTGGACGCACGTCAACTCCACGCAGATCCGGCGCGACCTGTCGGGCTTCGGCAAGTTCGGCAAGCGCGGCGTCGGCTACAACGTCGACTCGCTGGTGTCGCAGATCCGCAAGATCCTGCGCACGGCCGGCCAGCACAACATCGCGCTCTTCGGCGCCGGCCACCTGGGCCGCGCGATCGCCTCCAGCCACATCTTCGCCGACCACGGCTTCACGGTCGTGGCGATCTTCGACAACGACCCGGCCAAGATCGGCGAGCGGGTCGGCAACACGATCGTGCGGCCCGTGAGCGAGCTGAAGCAGGCGGTCGAGGAGGAGGACATCGTCGTCGGCGTCCTCGCCGTCCCGGGCCCCGCCGCCCAGCCCCTGGCCGACGCGCTCGTCGACGCGGGCGTGAAGATCATCTTCAACTACTCCGAGGCGCTGCTGCAGGTGCCGCCGGAGGTCACGGTGCACACGTCCAGCCCGGCCGTGGACCTGCTGTACGCGCTGTACTTCTACCTGACCTGAGGCCAGGCACCGGCATGCCCATCGACCTCGACCGCGCGGAGGCCGTCTTCGCCGAGAGCACCGACGGCACCGTCGGCCTGGAGGAGGAGTTCGCGCTCCTGGACCCGCAGACGCTGTCGATGGTCCCGCGCTTCGAGGAGCTGCGCGACAGCGCCCCGCCCGCGCTCGCCGAGCACGTCGCCGGCGAGCTGATCCGCAGCGAGATCGAGATCGTGTCCGGCCGCGGGACCGACCTCGCCGACGCGATCGCGCGCCAGCGCGAGGCGCGCCGCCTGCTGTTCGCGCACGCCGACGCGCACGGGGTGGCGCTCGGGGCGACCGGGACGCACCCGTGGGCCGACTTCCGCGAGCAGCAGTTCATCGACACCGAGCACTACCGCCGCGTCGCCGAGTCGCTGCGCTACGTGGCCAAGCGCAACAACACGTTCTCGCTGCACGTCCACGTCGGCGTGCGCGACCTCGACCGGGCCGTGCGCGCGTGCGACCGGCTGCGGCCCGTGCTGCCGGTGCTGCTGGCGCTCAGCGCCTCGTCGCCGCTGGTCGACGGGATCGACTCGGGCCTGCACTCGGCGCGGACGCAGATCTTCACGAAGTCGTTCCCGCGCTGCGGGGTGCCCGACGCGTTCGGGTCGTGGGCGGCGTTTCGCGCGTACCTGGAGCTGCTGATCGCCACCGGCTCGATCGTCGAGTACACGCAGGTGTGGTGGTCGGTGCGCCCGCACCTGTCGTTCGGGACCGTCGAGGTGCGAATCTGCGACGTGCAGCCGACCGCCGCGGAGTCCGAGGCGCTGGCCGCGCTCGTCGTCGCCTGCGTGGAGGCCGCGGTCCGCGACGTCGACGCCGGCGTCCCGTTCGACGACCCGCCGCCGCGGCTGGTCGAGGAGAACATGTGGCGCGCGATCCGCTTCGGCATGGACGGCGAGCTGATCGACCTCGACCGGGGAGAGGTCGAGCCGGCGCGGGCCGCCGTCGAGCGGCTCGTCGCGTGGTCGGGCGCCGACGTGACGCTGCCCGCGCTCAACGGCGCGCAGCGCCAGCGCCGGTGGCTCGACGTGGGCGTGCCGGCCGCCGAGGTGTACGAGCGCATGGTGGCCGAGACGCGGGCGACCTACCCGGACCCGCAGAACGCCGCCGTCCCCGGGCGCTGACGGCGAGTCCGCGCGGCGATCGCGCTAGGCTCGCAGGGCGATGAGCGAGCAGCAGCGACCGCCCACCGAGGAAGAGCTCCGCGCCGCCTACGAGGCCGAGCTGAAGCGCATCCGCGTCGAGGACGTGCTCGTGCAGACCACGGTCTCGCTCATCAACCTCGGCGGGCGCAAGGCCGGGCTCGCGCCCGGCGCCGAGGACGAGCGCGACCTGGACCAGCTGCGCCAGGCGATCGAGGGCGTCCGCGCGCTGATGCCCCTCATCGAGCCGGTCCTCGGCCAGGACGCCGCGCAGCTGCGCGACGCGCTGAGCCAGCTGCAGCTCGCCTACGCCCGCGGCCGCGGCGGCGAGGGCGGCGGTGACGGCGGCGGCCAGGAGCGGCCCACGGAGCCCCAGGCGCCGAAGCCGGGCGAACCGGGCCCCGCGCAGTCCTCCGGGCGCCTCTGGGTGCCCGGTCAGTAGGACCGCCGATCCCCGGCACGCCGATCCCTGGCGCTCGGCTGAGGCCGCGAATACGGTTCCGGCCAGCCTAATGCGCACCGATCCAGCGCAGATCGTCGAGGAGCAGGAGGCCCTGCGCCGCATCACGATGCTCGTCGCCGGGCAGGCGACGCAGAGCGAGGTGCTCTCCGCCATCGCCGAGCAGCTGCACGGGCTGCTCGGCGTCGAGACCGTGCGCATGCTGCGCTACGACGCGCAGCCGGACGGCACGACGGTCGCGACCGTCGTCGGCGCCTGGGGCGAGCACGAGGTCCTCGTCCTCGGCGAGCAACGGCCGTTGGGCGGCGACAACGTCACCACCCGGGTGTTCGAGACGGGCCGCCCGGCGACCATCGAGGACTACCGGGAGGCCAGCGGCGCGATCGCCGACCGCGTCCGCGACGCCCCGATCCGCTCGGCGGCCGCGGCCCCGGTCATCGTCGACGGCCGCCTCTGGGGCGTGTTCGTCGGCGCCGCGCTCGGCCCCGGGAAGATGCCGCCGGATACCGCCGAGCGGCTCGCGCGCTTCGCCGAGCTGATGGGGATGGCGATCGCCAACACCGAGGCGCGCGCGGAGATCGCGCGCCTCGCCGACGAGCAGGCGGCGCTGCGCCGGGTGGCGGTGCTGGTCGCCCAGGGCGTTCCGCCGACCGAGGTCTTCGACGCGGTGATCGCCGAGGTCGGCCGGCTGCTGGAGGCCGAGCACATCGCGCTCGTGCGCCGATCCGGCCCCAGCGAGGTCACGGTCCTGGCCGGGCGCGGGCACGAGCCGGGCGTCCTGTACGCGGGCATGCGCGTCCCCGTCGACGGCGACAGCGTGATCGCCCGGGTGCTCGCCGGCGGGCGGCCCGCGCGCGTGGAGGACTACGCGCAGCGCGACGGCGAGATCGCGGACATCGCGCGGCGCTGGAACGTCCGGGTCGCCGTGGGCGCCCCGATCGTCGTCGACGGCGCGCTGTGGGGCGTGATCGTCATCAGCTTCGGCGAGCGCCGGCGGGCGGCCGCCGACGCCGAGGCGCGCCTGGCCGAGTTCGCCGAGCTGCTCGGGACCGCCGTGGCCAACGCCGACACCCACGACCAGCTCAACGCCTCGCGCGCCCGCCTGCTGGCGGCCGGGGACGAGGCGCGCCGCAAGGTGGTCCGCGACCTCCACGACGGCGCCCAGCAGCGGCTCGTGCACACGACCGTGACGCTGAAGCTGGCCCGGCGCGCGCTGCGCGAGGGCAGCGAGGAGGCCGAGGCGCTCATCGACGAGGCGATCGCCCAGGCCGAGCTGGCCACCGCGGAGCTGCGCGAGCTGTCGCGCGGCATCCTCCCGACGGTCCTGAGCCGCGGTGGGCTGCGGGCCGGCGTCGACGACCTCGTGACCCGGCTCGGGTTGCCCGTCGACGTCGACGTGACCGACACGCGCGTGGCGACCGAGATCGAGGCGAGCGCGTACTTCGTCGTCGCCGAGGCGCTGACGAACGTCGTCAAGCACGCCCGGGCCGGCCGCGCCTCGGTGACGGCCACGACCGACGGCCGGACGCTGCGCCTCGAGGTCCGCGACGACGGCGTGGGCGGCGCCGACCCGGCCGGGAACGGGCTCGTCGGGCTCGGCGACCGCGTCGCCGCGCTGGGCGGGAAGCTGCGCATCGTGAGCCCGTCCGGGGCCGGCACCGTCGTCACCGCCGACCTGCCGCTGCCCGCCTAGCGACGGTCCGCGCGGCCGGGGGCGGAGGACGCGACGCCCGGTCGGGCGGTTATGCTGCGCGGCCTTCCTACCGGGGTCAAGCGGGGAGAGCTCGCACCCCAGCGTCAACGTCCACAGGAGAAACGTTGAGTGACTTCCTGACAGACCACGGGGTGGTCGTCGCCCTCGTCTGCGCCGGATTGGCGGTGCTCTACGGGCTGCTGACCACCCGGTCGCTGCTCGCGCTGTCGCCTGGCAACGAGCGGATGCAGTTCATCTCGAAGGCGGTCCAGACGGGTGCTCGCGCCTACCTGAACCGCCAGTACTCGATCATCGCCGTCGTCGGACTCGTCCTGTTCGTCGCCCTGATCTTCATCCAGGACATCTCGGTCGCGGTCGGCTTCGCGATCGGCGGCGTCCTCTCGGGCGCGGCGGGCTACATCGGCATGAACGTGTCGGTGCGCGCGAACGCGCGCGTCGCCGAGGCCGCCCGCAGCGGCGTCGGCAAGGCGCTCGACGTCGCCTTCCGCGGCGGCGCGATCACCGGCCTGCTCGTCGTCGGCCTGGCGCTGCTCGGCGTCGCCGGCTACTACGGGATCCTCACCTGGATCTTCGACGAGACGCCCAAGGAGTCGGTCGACGCCCTGATCGGCCTCGGCTTCGGCGGCTCGCTGATCTCGGTCTTCGCGCGTCTGGGCGGCGGCATCTTCACCAAGGCCGCCGACGTCGGCGCCGACCTGGTCGGCAAGGTCGAGGCGGGCATCCCCGAGGACGACCCGCGCAACCCGGCCGTGATCGCCGACAACGTCGGCGACAACGTCGGCGACTGCGCCGGCATGGCCGCCGACCTGTTCGAAACCTACGCGGTCACCGCGGTGGCCGTCATGCTGCTCGGCGTCCTGCAGTTCCCCGAGGAGCTCGCCACGAACGTGGCCCTGTACCCGCTCGTCCTCGGCGGCGTCGCGATCATCGGCTCGATCATCGGCACGTTCGCGGTGAAGGGCGCCAACGTGGAGCGCGCGCTCTACCAGGGCCTCATCGTCTCGGGCGTGATCTCGGCGGCCGCGTTCTACCCGGTCACCGAGTGGCTGATGGGCGACATCGTCCGCTTCAGCGTCGGCGAGCTGTACCTGTGCGCGCTGATCGGCATCGCCGTCACCGCGCTGCTGTTCATCCTCACCGACTACTACACGTCGACCCGCTTCGGCCCGGTCAAGAAGACCGCCGCGGCGTCGCAGACCGGTCACGCGACGAACATCATCCAGGGCCTGGCGCAGGGCCTGCAGGCCACCGCGCTGCCGGCGCTGGTGCTCGTCTTCGGCATCTGGGGCGCCTGGGAGCTCGCGGGCGTCTACGGCGTCGGCGTGGCCGTCATGGGCCAGCTGTCGCTGACCGGCCTGATCGTCGCGCTCGACGCGTTCGGCCCGATCACCGACAACGCCGGCGGCATCGCCGAGATGGCGGAGCTGCCCGAGGAGGTCCGCAACGTCACCGACCCGCTCGACGCGGTCGGCAACACGACGAAGGCGGTCACGAAGGGCTACGCGATCGGCTCGGCCGTGCTCGCCGCGGTCGTGCTGTTCGCCGCGTTCCTCGACGAGCTGCACCGCGAGGGCGGCACGGACATCACGTTCGGTCTCGAGGAGCCGCCCGTGCTGATGGGCCTGCTGGTCGGCGGCTTGATGGTGACGCTGTTCGCCGCGCTGTCGATGGAGGCCGTGGGCCGCGCCGGCGGCGCCGTCGTCGAGGAGGTGCGCCGCCAGTTCCGCGAGAAGCCGGGGATCATGGAGGGCACCGACGAGCCCGACTACGAGCGCTCGGTGGCCCTGGTCACCGCGGCCGCGCAGCGCGAGATGATCATCCCGTCGCTGATCCCGATCGTGTTCACGGTCGTGGTCGGCCTGATCAGCGTGCAGGCGCTCGGCGGCCTGCTGATCGGCGTGATCGTCGTCGGCTTCTTCTTCGCCGTCCTCATGACCGCCGGCGGCGGCGCGTGGGACAACGCGAAGAAGCTGATCGAGGACGGGGCGTTCGGCGGCAAGGGCTCCGAGGCCCACGCCGCGTCGGTCACCGGCGACACCGTCGGCGATCCGTTCAAGGACACGGCCGGCCCCGCGATCAACCCGATGATCAAGGTGGCCAACATCGTGGCCATCCTCATCATCCCGATCATCACCTGAGCCGATAGGGGACAGCGTGTCCCGGAGCGAGGGGGCGGCCAGGTGCCGCCCCCTCGTCGTTCTCGGGTCAGCCCGGCCGGACGCTGATCGTGACCGGGTCCAGCGCGCGGACGTCGCCGAGCGACGGGCGGCCGGGCGACTCGCGGAAGCTCGCGACGAGCTCCTCGCCGCCGGCCGCGATCGTCGCCGGGATCGCGCTCCAGGTGAGCGTGCCGTCGGGGCCGGCGGCGGGGGCGACGCCGGTGAGGTCCAGCGTGGCGATCGTCCGCTCGGCCACGGGCGCCGGCGCGACGCCGTGGTAGCCGGAGTCCGACCGGGCGGTGATCGTGCCGCGGTCGCCGTCGAGCGTCACGCGCACGTCCTCCAGCTTGACCCAGATGCCGTGGGCGACGCCGTCGCTGGGCGCCACCTGGTAGCCGGCGCGGAACGAGCCGGTGGTCGTCACCACGCCGCGGCGTGAGGGCGCGTCCCACGTGCCGCCGGTGACGGGGAGGACGAACGCGCCGGCCGCGTCCTGGGTCACGCCGCCGGTCATGAGCGCGCCGAACGTCGCCTGGAAGGCCTGGCGCAGGGCGGGGCTGTAGCCCCACGTCACGGTGCCGCCGGCGAGGGGGCGGGCCGTGGCGGTGGTGCGGCGCGCGTCGACGTCGATCGTGCCGACGGTCCCGGGCCGCAGGGCGCGGCGGGGCTTCAGCGCGCGGTTGAGCACGCGGGCGCCCGTCGCCGTCAGGCGCAGCGAGGCGCCGCTCACGCGGGTCGCGGTCGCGCTGCGCTCCGGCGCCGAGGCGCCCGGGCGGATCGCGAACAGCGTCTGCGTCCCGCCGCGGCTGGCGCGGGCGCGGACGCCCCACGCGGCGCCGGCCGTCGTGACCTGGACGCGCGAGAGCGTGAGCGTGCGCCGGCCGGAGCGCAGGCGCAGCCCGCCGTCGAGCGCGACGCCGCCGTCGTCCACGGCCCGGACGGGGAGCCGCGGCGCGCCGCCGTCGCCGCGGGTGGCGGGTGCCGTCGGCGCGACCGCGATCCGGGCGCGCAGCAGGGAGGCGTCGAAGGCGAGCGTGGCCGAGCCGTCGTCGGCGAGCGCGGGGGCGGCCGACGCCGCGAGCCCGGCGCTCGCCGCCGCCATGAGCGCCGCTCCGCGCCGCGTGGTGATGAACGTCATGCGCAGGAGCATACGCGGCTGATTAGGTGACCCTAATCATCTGGTAGGGTCCCCGCCGCCCCGCTGGTTCGGGTGCCCTAATACGACCTTGTCTTGGAAAGGAAGCACGTGTCAAGACGCCTGTTGAGGCTGGCGATCGGCGCCGCGGCGGCGGTCCTGCTCCTGCTAGCGGCCGGCGCCACATCGGCGTCTGCGGCGCCGGAGGTGACGGTGTCGCAGACCGCGAACCTCGACCCTGACGGCGAGGTCACGCTCACCGTCGAGGGGAGCGGGTTCGATCCGGCCGGATCCGGAGGTAACGGCATCTACCTCGCGTTCGGCCCTAAGAACGCCGACTACCAGACCAACGCCGCCGCCTACTACGAGGCCAAGTGGGTGCACACCGGCGCGGCGCCGTCGCCGGGGCAGGCCGAGCTGAACGCCGACGGCACGTTCTCGACCACCATCAAGGTGAAGGCGCGCTACACCGACGGCGGGGGCACCGACGTCGACTGCCTCGCGGACGCCTGCTACGTGCTGACGATCGGCGCCCACGGGATCGTCAACCCCGGCCAGGAGACGTTCACGCGCATCCGCTTCCAGCCGATCCTGACGGTCACGCCGTCGACGAACCTCGACGCCGACGGCGACACCGTCGCCATCTCCGGCGAGGGGTTCTGGGACATCGCCGACCCCGAGCACGGCCTGTACGTCACCCAGGCGGCGATCATCGACGGGCGGGTGCGCACCACCGGCCCGCGCCAGGTCTCGCCGGACCCGTCGACGCCCACGATGTGGCAGCTCGAGACGGACGGGACGTTCAGCGGCTCGCTGCCGGTGGTCAAGACGTTCACGTCCGGCGGCGTCACGGTCGACTGCGCGTTCGTGCAGTGCGAGATCGTCACGTTCCGCGCGCGGACGAACCCGACGCCCGCGACGCTGTTCACCCGCCAGCCGATCTCGTTCGAGCCCGTGCCGGCGGTGCAGGTGAGCCCGGCGACCGACCTCAGCCGGGCCGGCGACACGGTCACGGTCGAGGGCGCTGACTTCCTCGCGTCGCTCAACGCCACCGGCGCCTACGTGGCCCAGGGGGCCGAGGTCGACGGCCAGCTCGTGTACCGCGGCGCGCAGTGGTTCGCGCCGGCCGGCGTCATGGGTGCGTCGGGCACGATCGACGCCGACGGCCGCTTCACGACCACGATCGACGTGGTCGGCGCCGGCACGTTCACCGTGCGCGGCGGCGGCGGGGCGACGCGTGAGGTGGACTGCGCCGAGGTGCAGTGCTCGATCGTGACGTGGTCGGCGCACAGCGCGGCCCAGCAGCCGCTGTTCGCGACGGCCACGCCGATCGCGTTCGCCGCGGCGACGCCCGATCCCGATCCCGATCCGGGCCCCGGCGGCGGCGGCGGTGGCGGCGGCGCGCCGGCGATCTCGGTGACGCCCTCGTCCGGCCTGACCGGGCCGGCGACCGTCAGCGTCACCGGCTCCGGGTTCTCGACGACTCCGCCCGGCATCTACGTCGTGTACGGCCCGATGGCCGGCAACACGAACCCGGCCGCCTACTACGGACCGTCCTCGCAGTTCCTGACCCCCGGCGGCGGGCTGTCGGCGTCCGGCACGTTCACGACCTCGATGCAGGTCGTCCCGAGCTACACCGACGGCAACGGCAACGCCGTGGACTGCACGGTCGTCCAGTGCTACGTGCGCACGATGCGCGCCCACGGGATGACCGACGTCAACCAGGACACGGCGGTGCCGATCACGTTCGCGTCGTCGGTGACCGCGAGCGCGCAGCGCGACGCCGGCCCCGCGCCGGCGCCGGCGAGCGGTCCAGTGGCCTCCACCACGGGCCCGGCGACCGGCGCGCCGTCGGGGACCGCCCCGGCGACCCTGCCGGCGATCACCAAGCCGTCGGTGCGTCGCAACGGGCGCGTGTCGCTGACCGTGTCCGAGCCCTCGACGGTCACGTTCGTCCTGCGCCGCAAGCGCGGCAAGCGGTGGGTCGTCGTGAAGGTCGTCCGCGTGCGGGTGGCCGAGGCGGGCACGGTGCGGGCGAAGCTGCCGCTGCGCCGCGCCGGCCGCTACCGGATCTCCGCGAAGGCGGTCTCCAGCGTGACGGGCAAGGCCAGCAAGAAGACGGTCAAGCGCGTCACGGTCAAGCGCTCCAAGAAGAAGGGCGCGCGCCGCTGACGCGATGATCGTCGCGAGGGGCGGCCCCGCACGGCCGCCCCTCGCGTCCTCTCGCCGCTACCGCGCCGAGCGGGTGCGGTAGCGGTGCACGGCCAGCGGGGCGAACACCGCGATGAGCACGAACGACCACACGAACGCGCCCCACACGTAGTTGCCGGCCGGCGCGCCCAGCCACAGCGAGCGCATCGCGTTCACGACGATCGTGAACGGGTTGATGTCGGCGAACCACTCCAGGGCGGCCGGCATCGAGTCCGTCGGCACGAACGCCGACGAGATGAACGTCAGCGGGAACACCGCGATGAAGCCGAGCGAGTTGGCCGCCTCGGGCGAGGAGACCACCATGCCCAGCAGCGCGAAGATCCACGAGAACGCGTAGCCGAAGAGCAGCAGCAGCACGAAGCCGAGCAGGATCTCGCCGACGTTCGCGTGGAACGAGAACCCGATGATCAGCCCGGTCACGAGGAGCACCACGACCGACAGCGTGTTCGTCGCGATGTCGGCCATCGTGCGCCCGGCGAGCACCGCGGCGCGCGCCATCGGCAGCGACCGGAACCGGTCGATCAGGCCCTTGTTGAGGTCCTCGGCCAGGCCCAGCGCGGTGACGAACCCGCCGAAGGCGATGTTCTGCACGATGATGCCCGGGATCAGGAAGTCGACGTACTCGTAGCCGGGCGTCGAGATCGCCCCGCCGAACACGTAGACGAACAGCAGCACGAACATCACGGGCTGCACGGTGAACGCGAGCAGCAGGTCCGGCTGGCGCGGGATGCGCATCAGGTTGCGCTCCGCGATCACCATGGTGTCGGTCACCAGCCGCCTCATGCCACACGGTCCCCGGCCTCGTCCTCGGCCTCCTCGGCCGCGCGGCCGGTGAGGGAGAGGAACACGTCGTCGAGGGTCGGTCGGCGCAGGCCGAGGTCGTCGACGTCGATGCCCGCCTCGTCGAGTCGGCGGACCGCCTCCACGATCGTGCCGGTGCGGCCGCTGACCTGCAGCTTCACGGTGTCGTCGTCGGCGGTGGGCGGCTCGGTCGCCATCGGCGCGAGCGCGTCGATCGCCCGCTCGGCGGCGTCGCCGTTGGCGAGGTGCACCTCGAGGCGCTCCCCGCCGACGCGGTCCTTCAGCTCGTCGGGCGTGCCCTCGGCGATCACGTGGCCGTGGTCGATCACCGCGATGCGGTCGGCGAGCCGGTCGGCCTCGTCGAGGTACTGCGTCGTCAGCAGCACGGTCGTGCCCTCGGCCACGAGCAGCTCGATCGTCTCCCACAGGTCGAGCCGGCTGCGCGGGTCCAGCCCGGTCGTCGGCTCGTCGAGGAAGACGACCGGCGGCTGGGCGACCAGCGCCGCGGCGAGGTCGAGGCGGCGGCGCATGCCGCCGGAGTACGTCTTGGCGGGCCGGCCGGCCGCGTCGACGAGGTCGAACCGCTCCAGGAGCTCGCGGCCGCGCTGCTTGGCGGCGGCCCGCGACTCGCCGTAGAGGCGGCCGACCATCGTCAGGTTCTCCAGCCCGGTGAGGTTCTCGTCGACGGCGGCGTACTGGCCGGCGAGGCCGATGCGCTCGCGCAGCCGGGCGGCGTCGCGCGCCACGTCGCAGCCGGCGACGCGCGCCTCGCCGGCGTCGGGCTTCAGCAGCGTCGTGAGGACGCGCACCATCGTCGTCTTGCCAGCGCCGTTCGGGCCGAGCAGCCCGTAGACCGTTCCGCGGGGGACCTCGAGGTCGACCCCGTCGAGCGCGCGGACGGAGCCGAAGCTCTTCACCACGCCGCTGGCGAGGATCGCGGGCTCGTCGGATGGGCCCGCCCTGTCTTGTCTGGTTGCCTCCATCCCTCTCACGCTACGCGAGCCAGAGGACATCCGGTGACCGCAATGGGGTCACAGCACGAGCCGGTCGTCGGCGCGGGCCACGACGAGCGGATCGTGGGTGGCGCAGACGATCGTGACGCCGTGGCGCGCGGCGGACCCGGCGAGCAGCTCGGCGACCTCCGCCGCGTTCTCCTCGTCCAGGCGCGACGTGGGCTCGTCGACGAGCAGGAGCGCGGGCTCGGCCGCGAGCGCGCGGGCGATCGCGACCCGCTGGCGCTCTCCGCCCGACAGGCGCTCCACGCGCTGGCGGCGGCGCTCGGCCAGCCCGACCTCGTCGAGCGCGGCGGCGGCCCGGTCGCGGGCCTCTCGCTCGGGCGCGCCGCGCTGCACGAGCGCGAGCTCCACGTTCTCCTGCGCGCCGAGGAAGCCGACGAGCCCGACGTCCTGGGCGACGATCGCCACGTGCTCGCGGCGCAGCGCGGCCAGCGCGGCGCGGTCGCGGCCGTCGATGCGCCGGTCGCCGAGCAGCACGGCGCCGGCGTCGGGGCGCTCCAGCCCGGCCAGCAGGCGCAGCACGGTCGACTTGCCCGAGCCGGAGCGCCCGCTGAGCGCGGTGAGGCGGCCGGGCGCGAACGCCGCGTCGAAGCCGCGCAGCACGGTCCGCGCGCCGTAGGCCTTGTCGACGCCGCGCAGCTCCGCCCCCACGGACCGTTGTCGCCTCGAGCTCGCTATGCGAGACGGATCCGACAACGGCGGGGGTGGCGGCGTGGTGGCCGCGGGGGCGCCGTCGACCGCGCGCAGCTCGATCGCGCCGGCGCGCGGGCGGGCGACCAGCCGCCGCGGCAGCCCGGCCTGGTGCAGCAGCTCCTCCGGCAGCCGCATCCAGCCTCCGCGGCCGACCACGATCGCCTCCTGGCCGGCGGCGGCGGCCTCGCCGCTGATGCGCCCGTCGCGCAGGCGCACGGTGCGGTCCGCGCGCGAGCACGCGGCGGGGTCGTGGCTGACGACGACGACCGTCGTGCCCTCGTCGCGGGCCAGCGAAGCGATCAGGTCGTAGACCGCGGCCGCGCTCGCGGCGTCGAGCTCTCCGCCGGGCTCGTCGGCCAGCAGCAGGCCGGGCCGGTGCGCGACCGCCGCGCACACCGCCACCCGCTGGCGCTCGCCGCCCGAGAGCTCGTGCGGGTGGGCGTCGGCGCGGTCGGCCAGGCCGACGCGCTCGAGCAGCTCGCCGGCGCGCCGGTCGCGCTCGCGCCGCGGGGCGCCGCGCAGCGCCAGCGGCAGCGCGACCGCCTCGCGGCAGCGCAGCGCCGGCGGCAGCGAGCGGTCGTGGTGCTGGTCGACGAGCCCGACGTGCGCCTGGCGGAACGCCGCCCGCCGCCGCGCCGGCAGCCGGCTGAGGTCGGCGCCCAGCACGCGCACGGCGCCGGCCGACGGCGGCTCGAGGCCGGCGAGCACGCGCAGCAGCGTCGACTTGCCCGCGCCGCTGGGGCCGAGGACGACGAGCCGCTCGCCCGGGGCGACGCTCAGCGTCAGGCCCTGCAGCGCCGCCGCGTCGCCCTCGACCGTGCGGTGCACGCGGAACAGGTCGCGCAGCGCGATCGCCTCGCCGCTCATGGCGCGGCGCTCCGCGGCCGGCGGGGCACGGGACCGGAGAACGCGCGGGCGATCGCGACCGCGGCGGCGGCCAGCAGCGCGCCCACGGCCAGCCCGGCGGCCCAGCGCGTCCACGGCAGGACGGCGGTGAGCGGCGGGACCGGCACGGTCGTGGCGGCGGTGGCCTGCACGGTCTCGGCGACGAGCGCGCCGAGCAGCGCGCCGAGCGCGACGCCGCCCGCCGCGCCGAGGGCGGCCAGCAGCATCGCGCGCAGCCACAGCACGGCCCGCAGCGTCCGCGGCGGCGCGCCCTGCGCCTCGAGGTCGTAGAGCTCGGCGCTCTCGTCGCGCACCGCGACCCAGGTGGCCAGCAGCAGGCCGCCGACCGCCAGCAGGCCGCCGGCCAGCGCGGCGGCGGCGAGCACGCCGAGCAGCTCCCGCGCGAGCGGGTCGCCGCGCAGCTGCGCCTCCACCGCGCGGCGCGACGTCACGGTCAACCCGTCCAGCCGCGGGCGGTCCAGCGCGACGGCCAGGCGCCGCTCCTGGGCGGGCGTAACCGCCAGCCACAGCTCGCCGGTCGCGCCGGCGCCCGGCCGGGCGGCGTCGAGCGCGGCGGACAGGCGGGCGCGGTCGGCGACGACGAACCCGGCGGCGTCCGGGCCGACGCCCGGCAGGCGGGCGAGCGAGCCGACGACCCGCGCGGTCAGCGGCACGCCGTCGACGCGCAGCGGCAGGCGCCCGCGCGGCCCGGCCGCGGCGGCGGTGGCGCGATCGGCGAGCACCGGGATCGGCGCGCCGGCGGCCGACCCGGGCGGCCGCAGGACCGCAGAGCCGGGCCGGTCGAACGCGTAGGGGACGCGCACGCCGGGACCGGCGGGCCGCGGCGGTCGCAGCGCGCCGCCGGCGGTCCAGCCGTCCCAGCGGACGAGCTCGCCGCCCGCCCGCAGCGCGCCGAGCGTGAGCCGGCCGGCGACCACGTCGGCGCCGGTGCCGCCCTCGGCCCGCTGGTGGCCGGCGGTGGCCAGCAGCCCGCCGTCGGCGGTGGCCTCGAGCGCGACGACGCGGCCGCCGCGCGCAGCTCCCGGCACCGGCGCGGTCAGCCGCCGGGGCGCAGGGCCGGCGCGGCCGAGATCGATCGCGACGAGCCGCCCGTCGCGGCCGCGCACGTGAAGCGTCAGGCGCAGCGCGTCCCCCCGCGCGGTGGCCGGCAGCGCGACCGCGGCGGCGCGCCGGGGGATGCGCACCGGCGTCCCGGCTGCGGTCGCGTCGCCGTCACCGTCCAGGCGCGCGGCGAGCGCGGTCGCCGGCGCGCTCGCGCCCGTGCGCTCCCATCCGCGCAGGTCGCCCAGGCCGCGCGCGGGGACCCCGAGCACCGGCAGCGTCACGCGCGTCGCGCCCCGCGGCACCGAGCCGCTCTGGCGCACGACCGGCAGCACCCGCGCGCCGCCGGCGAGCTGCGCCCAGCGGTGCGGGCTCGCCAGCCGGGCCGGGGACACGAAGTCGGCGCCGGCGGCGATCGTCACGTCGACCGGGACGCGGAAGGCGGCCTCGTCGCGCTGGCCCCGCTCGAGCGTCGCGCGGTAGCCGGCGGCGAACATCGCCAGGCCCGCGCAGACGGCGACGAACGCGATCGTGAGCGCCGCCTGCCGCGGCGACCGCGCCACGCCGAGCGCGGCCGTGCGCAGGAGCGCGGGGGCCGGGCGCGCGGCCCGGCCCAGCCCGCGCAGCAGGGGCGGCGCCAGGCGCACGAGCGCGAGCCCGAACGCCAGCCCGGCGAGCGCGGGCAGGAGCGCGGCGACCGGGTCGGCGCCCCGGGCCAGCGCGCCCGCGCCGACGTCGCCGCGCGCCAGCGCGAGCGCGAGGCCGGCGACGGCGGCGATCGCGAGCGCGTCGCCGACCCGGCCGGCGGCCCGCCCGCGCACCGCGGCGCCCGAGGCGAGCAGGAGCGTCGCCGCCAGCCAGCAGGCGGACGCCGCGGCCAGGGCCGCCGGCGTCAGCAGCGCGTGGGCGGTGAGCGCGCCGGGGTCCAGGCCGGCGCCGCGGGCGCGCAGCCACGTCACGGCGATCCCTGCCGCCGCGCCGAGCACGACCCCCGCCGCCGCCGGACCGGCGGCCTCGGCCAGCCCGAGCAGCGCGAGCTGCCAGCGGCGCGCCCCGCGACGCTCCAGGCGACGGCGCTCGGCCTCGAGGTCGCGGCCCAGGGCGCCGGCGGCCACGACCGCGAACGCGACGAGGAGCGCGGCGGCGGCCGCCGCCACGAGCCCGACCCGCTCGCGCGCGGTGTCCGCGCGCGCCCGGGCGGCGTCGAGGCCGTGGAGGGGCGCGGACACGGTCCAGCCGCCGGTCGCCTCCAGGTCCGCCCGCATGCGCGCCACCCGCGCGGCGGCCGCGCCGAGGTCCCACGAGGCGACGCCGGCGAGGTCGAGCGGCGCGCTCCAGGCGTGCGTGCGCGAGACGGCGGCCAGGGCCGGGAGCCTCTCGAGGCCGGCCGGGTCGCCGCCGACGAAGAGCGGCGCGGCGCCCTGCGACTCCGGGCCGGCGGCGGTCCCCGCGCGCGGGCGGAAGCCGAGCGGGATCGCGGAGGTCAGCCGCGCCCGCCCGACGACGTCGAGCTCGCGGCCGGCGCCCGGCAGCGCGGACAGCGGCGCCCCGGCGACCTGCACGACCTCGCAGCGGCGCGGCGTGCAGCCCCGCGGCAGGCGCCCGGACTCGAGGCGCAGCCAGCGGGCGGCGGGCGCGATCGCGGCGATCTGGGCCGCGGTCCCGTGCGGGCCGAGCCGCACGGGCCGCAGCACCACCGCGCGCGTGACCGGCTCGCCTGTCGTCGCCGCGAGCGCGCGGTCGGCCGCGTGCGCCTCGGACGCCGGCAGGCGTCCCGTCGAGGCGAGCGCGACACGCTGGTCGGCGGCGGGGAGGCCCGCCAGCAGCCGCTGCGCGGCGCGCTCCCCGGCGATCGCCCCGCCGCCGGCGGCGCCCGCCAGCAGCGCGACCGCGACCGCGACCCCGGCGGCGGCCAGCAGCGCGCGGCCCGGCGCGGCGCGCGTCCGCGCGAGGGCGAGGGCCAGGACCGCCGCCGCGCCGCGCCCCCGCACCGGCTCAGGCCTCCGCGCGGGCGGCGATCGTCACCGGGCAGCGCCCCTCGCGATGGCCGCACGCGCCCGGGTCGCACAGCCGGCAGATCCGCCAGGCGTCGCCGCGCCCGCGCGTGATGCCGGCGAGCACGGCGCCCGCCAGGCGCGCCAGCTCCGCGCGGTCGGCCGTGTCCAGCGGGGCCAGCAGCTCCTCCAGCGCGGCCGTCCGGGCGTCGCGCACGCGCTCGGCGGCGGCCCGCCCGGCCGCGGTGAGGACGACGCTGCGCCGGCGGCCGTCCTCGCCCGGCTCGCGCCGCGCGAGCCCGGCCGCCTCGAGCCGGTCGACGAGCCGCACGGCGCCGGAGGGGGTGAGCGCGACGATCGCGCGCAGCGTGTCGATCGTGCAGCCCCCGGCGTACTCGTGCAGCGCCACGAGCGCCGCCGGCGCGGCGGCGCGCTCGCCCGCCGCGGCCTCCCCGGCGGCCTCGATCCGCTCCTCGACGGCCAGCGCCAGCGCCCCCAGCAGGTTCGCCGCCTGGACATGTGAGTCGCTCACATGTCGAACCGTACCGTTCGATCGCGGGCGGGTGTTACGGTCCCCGCCGCCATGCGGGTGATCACGCTGTCCTTCCTCGCCGCCGCCGCGCTCGTCCTCGCCGCCGCGCCCGCCGACGCCGCCTCCCGCGGCTGCGATCCGCTGGACCCGTCGGTCTGCCTCTATCCGTGGCCGAACGACCACTTCACGAAGCGCGACGAGGACACGCCCACCGGCCGCCGCGTCGCCATCCGCCGGTCCGCGATGCCGCGCAACGCCAAGGGCGTGCCGATCGACCCGACCGAGATCAACCGCAACGACGGCTTCAGCCCCGGCAACGCGATCGTGACCCGCGTCCCCGGCCTCGACAACCAGGCCGCGTTCGAGCGCACCGGCGCCGTGCCGATCACCGACATCGCCCGCTACGCCGACCGCAACCAGCCGATCGTCCTCATCGACGCCGCGACCGGCCGGCGCCAGCCGATCTGGGCCGAGATCGACGCCAACCCGAAGAACCGCCGCGACGTCACGCTGATCGCCCGCCCGGCCCGCAACCTGCTCGACGGCCACCGCTACGTCGTCGCGCTGCGCAACCTCAAGGACGCCCGCGGGCGCACGCTGAAGGCGCGCCGCGCGTTCCGCGTCTACCGCGACCGCCTGCCGTCGCGCAGCCGCGCCGTGAGCGCGCGGCGGCCGAAGATGGAGCGGATCTTCCGCGACCTGCGGCGCGCCGGCATCCCGCGCCGCTCGCTCTACCTGGCCTGGGACTTCACCGTCGGCAGCGAGCAGTCGATCACCGGCCGCATGCTCGCCATGCGCGACGACGCGTTCGCCCAGCTCGGCGACACGAACCTCGCCGACCTGCGCCCCGAGGGCCGCTCGCCCACGTTCGCGATCGACGAGGTCCGCGACCTCACCGTCGACGAGGACCCGCTTCTCGCGCGCCAGGTCAGCGGCCGCGTGACCGTGCCGTGCTACCTCGACCAGCCGGGCTGCCCGCCCGGCTCCGGGTTCGCGTTCGCCGGCCCGCGCGCCACGCAGCCGATCATCCGCGCGAACGGCACGATCGACGCCGAGTTCGTCTGCAACATCCCGCGCGTCGCCTTCGAGCGGCCCGCCCGGCCCGGCCTCTACGGCCACGGCCTGCTCGGGCGCCCGACCGAGATCAACCAGGTCCAGCTCAAGCGGCTCTCGCAGGAGCACGGGTTCGTCTTCTGCGCCACGGCCTGGAAGGGGATGGCGAACGAGGACATCCCGCACATCGCCGGCCTGCTGCAGGACCTGTCGCGCTTCTCGACCGTCCCCGACCGCATGCAGCAGGGCATGCTCGACGCGCTGTACCTCGGGCGCACGATGATCCGCCCCGACGGGCTGGTCTCGCACCCGGCCTTCCAGACCGCCGACGGGCGCCCGGTCATCGACGTCGCCCCGGGCCGGCTGTACTTCGACGGCAACAGCCAGGGCGGCATCGTCGGCGGCGCGCTCGCCGCGGTCGCGCCCGACTACGACCGCGCCGTGCTCGGCGTCCCGGGCATGAACTTCTCGCTGCTGCTGCGGCGCTCGGTCGACTTCAACACGTACGCGCAGATCCTCTACCAGGCGTATCCGAACGAGCTCGAGCGGCCGCTGATCCTGTCGCTGCTGCAGCAGCTGTGGGACCGCGGCGAGGCGAACGGCTACGCCAACCACATGACGACCGATCCGCTGCCGAACACGCCGCAGCACCGGATCCTCATGCAGGTCGCGCTCGGCGACCACCAGGTCGCCAACGTCGCCGCCGACGTCGAGGCGCGTACGATCGGCGCCGCCACGAACGCGACGCCGGTCGCCGCCGGGCGCTTCCCCGACAGCGAGCCGCTGTGGGGCATCCCGCGCATCACCGCGTATCCGTACGACGGCTCCGCGATCATCTACTTCGACAGCGGGACGCCGACGCCGCCGACGACGAACGTGCCGCCGACCGGCGGGACGGACCCGCACGAGACCCCGCGCAACGACGCCGCGGCGCGCCGGCAGAAGTCCGCATTCCTGCAGATCGGCGGCCAGGTGATCGACGTGTGCGGCGGTGGGCCGTGCACCGCCGTCGACCCGTAGCCGTCGTCGTCTGGCGCGGGGCGGAGACCATCTAGCATCGCGCAGCCATGGCCGAACGCCGGCTTCAGGGCCTTCAGCGCGTGCTGGGGGTCAACGCGCTGTTCTCGACCGCCTACGGCAACGTCGGGTCGTCGATCTACTACGCGCTCGGCTTGGTCGCGTCGTTCGCGCTCGGCCTCACGCCGGTCGTCTTCGTCATCACCGGCGTGATCTTCTTCTTCACGGCCGCCACCTACGCCGAGGGCACGTCGATGTTCCCCGAGGCGGGCGGCTCGTCGAGCTTCGCGCGGCGGGCGTTCAACGAGCTGTGGTCGTTCGTGGCCGCGTGGGGCCAGATGCTCAACTACACGATCACGATCGCGATCTCCGCGTTCTTCGTGCCGCACTACGTCGGCGGGCTGTTCTGGGAGCCGCTGCGCCACGGGCCGGCGGACGTGATCTTCGCGATCGGGGTCATCGCGGTGCTCGCGCTGGTGAACGTGCGCGGCGTGCGGGACTCGGCGCGCGTGAACGTCGTGCTCGCGGTGACCGACTTCCTGACGCAGGTCCTGCTCGTCGCCGTCGGCCTCGTGCTCGTGTTCTCGCCCGAGACGCTGATCGACAACATCCACCTGGGCGTCGCGCCGACCTGGCGGGACTTCCTGCTGGCGATCCCCGTCGGCATGATCGCCTACACCGGGATCGAGACGATCTCGAACATGGCCGAGGAGGCGCGCGACGAGCGCCGCACGATCCCGGCCGCGATCAAGCGCGTCGTGATCGCCGTGTTCGTCATCTACGCGGCGCTGCCAATCGTCGCGCTGAGCGCGCTGCCGGTCGAGCAGACGGCCGACGGCACGTACCGGACGCTGCTGGGCGTCGGGCAGGAGGAGGGCGGGTTCGCCGGCGACCCGATCCTCGGCGTCGTCAAGCAGCTCGACCTCGGGCCGCTGCAGCACGCGGGGGAGATCTACGTCGGCCTGCTCGCCGCGACGATTCTGTTCATCGCGGCCAACGCCGGCATCATCGGCGTGTCGCGGCTCGTGTACTCGATGGGCATCCACCGCCAGGTTCCCGACCGGCTGCGGCGCCTGCACCCGCGCTACGGCACGCCGTGGGTCGGGATCCTCCTGTTCTCCGGCGCCGCCTGCCTGACCGTCGTCCCGGGGCAGGCCACGTTCCTGGGCAACGTGTACGCGTTCGGGGCGATGCTGTCGTTCACCGTCGCGCACGTCGCGGTGATCCGCCTGCGCTTCACGATGCCCGACGCGCCGCGGCCCTACCGCGGCCCGGGGCGCATCGGGCGGGTGCCGCTGTTCGCGGTGCTCGGCGGGCTGGGCACCGTGGTGGCGTTCGCGACCGTGACCGTCATGCACGTCGCGGTCGCCGTGACCGGCGTCTGCTGGCTGCTCGTCGGCGTCGGCGCGTACGTCGTCTACCGCCGGCGCCAGGGGCTGGACCTGACGTCGACCAAGCGCGTCGCGGTGCCGCGGCCGGTCGTCGACCACGAGGCCGAGTACGACTCGATCCTCGTCGCGTTCGACTCGCTGCGCTACGACGAGACGGCGATCGGCACCGCGGCGCGCCTGGCCTCGCGGCGGCGGCGCGGCATCCACGTGCTCGTGACGATCACGGTCCCGAGCTCGTCGCCGATCGACGCCGCGCTGCCCGACCAGGAGGCTCGGGCGCGCGAGCTGATCGAGCGGGCGCGCATGCAGGCCGGCCGGCGCGTGACCGGGCACTCCGTGAAGGTGCGGGCCGGGCAGGCGGGCCGGGTGATCGTCGAGGAGGCGATCGCGATGCGGGCCCGCGCGATCGTCATGGGCCTGAGCGGGCGGGGCGGCGCGACGCTCTACAGCCGCACGGTCGAGACCGTCCTCGCCAACCGGCCCTGCCGGGTGATCATCGTGGCCGCGCCCGGGTCGGCCGGGCGCGCCGACCAGCTCCAGGCGGCGGCGCTGCTGGGATGAGCGGACGCGGCCTGCACCGGGGGGCGACGCTGGCGCTGTCGCTGGCGATGCTCGCGATCGGCGTCGCGCTGATCGTGCGCACGCTCGTGGCGGGCGGCGGCGCGGGCGCGATCGGGATCGTCCTTGGCGTGCTGTTCGTAGCGGCGGGGGCCGGACGCCTGTGGGTGGCATGGAGGACGCCGCGGTGAGCGAGCGCGGCGGCGACCGCGGCGCGCTGGAGCGCGGCCAGGAGCTCGCGCAGCGGTCGCTGGGCTCCCCGCGGCTGTTCGCGATCATCTACACGCCGCTGGCGAGCGCGATCTACTTCTCGCTGGGCGTCGTCGCGTCGTTCGCGCTCGGGCTGACGCCGCTCGTGTTCCTCGTCGCCGGGCTCTACTTCGCGATCACGGCGATGACGTACGTCGAGGGTGCGTCGCTGCACCAGGATCGCGGCGGCGCGACGGTGTTCGCGCGCTACGCGTTCGATGAGCTGACGAGCTTCGTGGCCGGCTGGGCGGTCCTGCTCGACTACGTGATCCTGATCGCGGTCTGCGCGCTGTCGGCGACGAGCTACCTGGGCGCGTTCTGGGGCGAGCTGGCCGACGGCGCGTTCGAGGTCGTCGTGGCGTGCGCGGTCATCGCCTGGGTGGCGGTGCGCAACGTGCGCGGGTTCACGGCGCGGCGGGCCAAGGGCGTCCTGGGCATCGTGGTCGTCGACCTGGTGCTGCAGGGCCTGCTGATCGTCGTCGGCCTGATCCTGTTCTTCGACGCCGACCTGCTGACGTCGCAGATCGACCTCGGCACGGCGCCGACGTGGGAGGACCTCGTGTTCGCCCTGACGATCGCGACGGTCGCGTTCACGAGCCTGGAGTCGGCGTCGGGGCTGGCGGGCGAGGTCGAGGTGCGCGCCCGAGGGCTGCGGCGCCTGGTGGCGAGCGCGAGCGGCACGGTCACGTTCGTGTACTTCGGCATCGCGCTCGTCGCCGTGTCGGCGCTGCCGGTCGTCGACGGGCAGACGGCGCTGGGGACGCGGCACGAGAACGCGCCGATGCTGGGCGTCGTCGACCAGTTCGATCCGGCCTGGCTGGCCGACGTGCTGCGCTCGGTCGTCGCGGTCGTCGCGACGGTCACGCTGATCGCGGCCGCCGAGGCGGCGATGCTCGGCCTGTCGCGGCTGGCCTACCAGCTCGGCACGAACCGCCAGATCCCGGGGCTGGTCGGCCGGCTGCACCCGACCCGCTCGACGCCGTACGTCGTCATCGCGATCGCTGCCGTCCTGGCCGCCGCGCTCGTGGTCCCGCGCGACCTCGAGTTCCTCGTCGGCATCTACGCCTTCGGGGCCACGCTGGCGTTCACGATCGCGCATCTGTCGATCGTGCGGCTGCGCTTCACCGAGCCGCTGCGCAAGCGCCCCTACCGGATGCCGCTCACGATCGGCGACGTGCCGGTGCCGGCCGCGGTCGGCGCGGTCGTGTCGGCGCTGCTGTTCCTCACCGTGCTCGTGTTCCACGACGCGGCGCGGTTCGTCGGCCTCGCGTGGATGGCGGCGGGCGTGCTGCTGTACGTGGCCTACCGGGCCGGCGCCGGCAAGCCGATCCGCGCGCGGGTTCGCGTGCCGGAGGCGGCGCTGCGGCGTGAGGCGCGCGAGGTCGAGTACGGCTCGATCCTCGTGCCGATCTTCGGGACGCCGCTGGACGACGACATCGTGCAGACGGCGGGGCGGCTGGCCGCCGAGGAGCCGACCGACGAGGCCGAGGGCGGTCAGGCGACGATCGAGGCCCTGTGGATCTTCGAGGTGCCGATGGCGCTGCCGCTCGACGCGCGCCTGCCCGAGGAGCAGCTCAAGCGCGCGCGGGCGGCCCTGGCGCGGGCGAAGGCGGTGGGGGAGGAGTACGAGGGCGTGCAGGTGGCCACCGCGACCGTGCGCGCGCGGCGCACCGGCCAGGCGATCGTCGACGAGGCGCGCCGGCGCGGGGTGGAGGCGATCGTGATGGCCGCCGAGGAGCCCAGCCGCATCCGCGGCGGCGCGCTGCTGGGCGGGCGCGCGGGGCCCAACGACAACTTCGTGGGCGACGTCACCAAGCACGTCGTGGCCAAGGCGCCGTGCCCGGTGATCCTCACCGCGCCGCCGGCCGGCGAGCCGCCGTGGTCCTCGGAGGGCGAGCCGGCGAAGGGGTGAGCCGCGCGGTGCGCTACCTTGCCGCCTCGTGTTCGTCCTGATCGTCGGAGCCGGCCGGGTGGGGTCGGCGGTGGCCAAGACCGCGCTGCTGGCCGGCCACGAGGTGTCGGTGCTCGACGAGGATCCGCTCTCCCACGAGCGCCTCGACGCCGGGCTCGACGGCACCTGGGAGGACCGCGGCGGGCGCTTCACCGTCGGCACCGCGCTGGAGATCGACGCGCTGCTGGAGGCCGGCATCGAGAACGCCGACGCGTTCCTGTGCGCCACCGACGGCGACAACACGAACCTCGTCATCGCCCAGATCGCCGCGCGGCGGTTCAACGTGCCGCGGGTGATCGTGCGGGTCATGGACCCGTTCCGCGCCGCCTGGTACGCCGAGCAGGGGCTCGAGACGATCTCGCCGACCGCGCACGCGATCGACATGTTCGAGAAGGCGCTGGACCTGTGACCGGGGGGCGCGGCTGAGATGTACGTGATCGTGGCGGGCGGCGGCAAGGTGGGCTGGAACCTCGCCCGCGAGCTGATCGACAAGGGCGAGGAGGTCACGCTCATCGAGGGCGACCGCCGCCGCTACCTCGTCATCGAGCAGGAGCTCGAGCACGCGGTCCACTACGGCGACGCGACCGAGCTGTGGGTCCTCGAGCGCGCCGGCATCCAGCGCGCCGACCTGGTGATCGCGGTGACCGGCGACGACGAGGACAACATGCTCGTCTGCCAGGTCGCCAAGGAGAAGTACCTCGTCGACCGGATCATCGCCCGGGTCAACAACCCGCGGAACCTGCAGCACTTCAAGCTGCTGGGCATCCAGCCGGCCGTGAGCGCCACCGACCTGATCCTGCGGCTGATCGAGCACGAGGTGCCGCGCTACGGGCTCGTGCACCTGCTGGCGCTCGAGGAGGAGCGCCTGGAGATCATCGAGCTCGAGGTCCAGCCCGGGTCGCCGGCCGCCGGCCAGCGCGTGATGGACGTCGACCTGCCCGAGGGCTGCCTGATCATCTCGGTGCTGCGCGGCGGCGACGGCTTCGTCCCGAAGGCCGACACGGTCATCGAGGGCGGCGACGAGGTCCTGCTCGTGCTCGACCCGGGGCTCGAGGAGATGATCACGCCGCAGTTCACCGCGCCGGCCTGAGGGCGAGGGTGGGCGACCTTTCCTTCGGATAGCGAAGGAGATGCGCGCCACCCCCGGGTGGGCGCGATCGCTCACCCAGAGCCTGCGCGATGGCTCCCACGTCCGCGCGGGGCGCTCGTGAGACGGGCGGTGGGCGCGCTGCGCGACCGCCGTAAACCGGTGCTCGAAGCCGGCTGAGCGCTCCACGTGACCCGCGCTTTCCGTCGCACCCTATGAGTATCGTCCGCGACATGCCCGATCCCGCCCGCCGCCCGCCCTCGAGGAATCCCGTCCAGCGCGCGCTGGCGCACCCGCTGCGCGCACGGCTGGTGGCCCTCCTGGAGCACGGGCCGGCCAGCCCGTCGCAGCTCGCCGCGCGCGTCGACGCGCCCGTCGGCGTCGTCAGCTACCACGTGCGGGTGCTGGCCGACGCGGGCGTCGTCGAGCTCGTCCGCACGGCGCCCAAGCGCGGGGCGCTGCAGCACTTCTACGCGTTGCGCAACGGGGACGACACGGTCGGCGCGACGCTGCTGCTGGAGCCCGCCGACGCCGGCGCGCTGCTCGCCGATCTGCGCGCCCGCGTGGACGAGGCCAGGCGCACCGCGGCGGACGCGCCCGGCGACGTCCCCGTCACCGTCGTGGTGCACGCGGGATGACCGGGCCGGACACGCGAGCGGCCCGCCGAAGCGGGCCGCGCGAGGAAGCTGCCGGGCAGGGACTCGAACCCCAACTACCAGAGCCAGAATCTGGCGTGCTGCCAATTACACCACCCGGCAACGGGTGGGGCCCGAGAGTAGCAACCCGCGGGCCCTCGGACCGGGTCGTCGGCCGCGCGCCGCGCGCCTTGAGCGCGCGACCGCGGCCGCCCCGTCAGGCTGCGGCCTGCTCGGCCCAGTCGCGGAACAGCTCCCAGTAGCGCCCGCGGGCCGCGATCAGCTCGTCGTGCGTGCCCTGCTCGACGATGCGCCCGTGCTCGAGCACGACGATCCGGCCGGCCTGGCGGATCGTCGACAGCCGGTGGGCGATCACGATCGCGGTGCGGCCCGCCAGCAGGCGGCGCAGGCCCTGCTCGATGCGCGTCTCGGTGTGCAGGTCGACGTTCGAGGTCGCCTCGTCGAGGATCAGGATCCGCGGGTCGGCCACCAGCGCGCGGGCGAATGCGACGAGCTGGCGCTGCCCGGCCGAGAGCTGCACGCCGCGCTCCCCGACCGCGGTGTCGAGGCCCTCCGGGTACGCGCGGATGAAGTCGGCGGCGCCCACCGCGTCGGCCGCCGCCCAGATCTCGTCGTCGGTGGCGTCCGGCCGGCCGAAGCCGATGTTCTCGCGGATCGTGCCGCTGAACAGGAACCCCTCCTGCGGCACGATGCCGAGCTGCTCGCGCAGCGACGCCTGGCGCACCTCGCGCAGGTCGTGGCCGTCGACGAGCACGCGGCCCTCGGTCGGGTCGTAGAACCGCGCCACGAGCTTGGCGAACGTCGACTTGCCCGCGCCGGTCGCGCCCACGAGCGCGAGCGTCTGGCCGGGCGGCACCACCAGATCGACGTCGCGCAGCGCGTACACCCGCTCGTCGTCCTCGGTGCGGTACGAGAACGACACGTGGTCGAAGCGGATCTCGCCGCGGATCGGCGGCAGGTCCTCGGCGTCCGGGGCGTCGACGAGGTCCGGCTCGCTGTCGAGCAGCTCGAAGATCTTGTCGAGCGCGGCCATGCCGGACTGGTAGGTCGTGTAGACCTGCGAGAGCTGGTTGATCGGGTCGAAGAACCCGTTCAGCGCCGCGATGAAGCCGACGAGGACGCCGATCGCGACGTCGCCGTCGAGCACCTGGAAGCCGCCGTAGAGCAGGATGCCGACCGTCGCCAGCGCGCTCAGCAGCTCCACCGACGGGAAGTACGCCGCGTTCAGGTGGACGGTCGTCATGTTCGCGTCGCGGTTGCGCTCGTTGAGCTCGGTGAACCGGCGGCGGTGCATGCGCTCCTGGCCGAACGTGCGCACGACGCGGATGCCCGACAGCGTCTCCTGCAGGTAGCCGGTGATCGCCGCGATCGTCTCGCGCGTGCGCCGGTAGGCGTCGGCCGAGGCGATCCGGAACGCCAGCGACGCCAGCGCCATCACCGGGAAGATCAGGAACGTCAGCAGCGCCAGCTCGGCGTCGAGCGCGATGAGGATCGCGATCGTGCCCAGCAGCGTCAGCGTCGCCGAGACGAGCGTGATGATCGTGTCGGTCACCAGCGAGTTCAGCGCCTCGACGTCGTTCGTCATGCGCGACAGCAGCACGCCGGCGCGGTTGCGCTCGTAGAAGCCGATCGGATGGGCCTGCAGGTGGCGGAACATCTGCTCGCGCAGGTCCTGCAGCGCGCGCTGGCCGACCCAGTTGACGAGGTAGGTCTGGGCGAAGCTCGCGCCCCAGTAGACGAGCGCGCTGGCCAGGAACAGCGCGACGGTGACGTTCAGCGAGGCGACGTCGCCGGGCACGATGCCCTCGTCGATCGCGCGCGCGGCCAGCGGGGCGGGGGCCAGTGATGCGGCGGTGCCCGCGACGAGCGCGACCGACGCGGCCACGACGCGCCCGCGGTAGGGGCGCAGGAGCGCGACGAGACCGCGGACCTTGCGCCCGCGCCCGCTCGTGCCGCGCAGCCGCCGGCGGATGTCGTCGAGCCGGCTCAAAGTCCGGCCGCCTCTCGCTCGGGCTCGTTACGGGTGAGGAACACCTGGTCGGGCAGGCCCTTCTCGACGATCTCGCGGTACAGCCCGTCGATCTCCAGCAGCTCGTCGTGGGTGCCCTGCGCCACGATCCGCCCGCCCTCGAGCACGACGATCTCGTCGGCGAGGGCGATCGTCGACAGCCGGTGGGCGATGACGAACGTCGTGCGGCCCTCCATCGCCTCGGCCAGCGCCGCCTTGATGAGCGACTCGGTCGAAGCGTCGACCGACGAGGTCGCGTCGTCGAGGATCAGCACGCGCGGGTCGGCGACGAGCGCGCGGGCGATCGCCAGGCGCTGGCGCTGGCCGCCGCTGAGCGTCAGGCCGCGCTCGCCGACCAGCGTGTCGTAGCCGTCGGCGAGGCGCTCGATGAACTCGTGCGCCTGCGCGCGGCGCGCCGCCTCCTCGATCTCCTCGCGCGTGGCGTCCGGCCGCGCGTAGGCGATGTTCTCGGCGACCGTGGCCGAGAACAGGAACGGGCTGTCGTCGACGGTCGCGACCGCGCGGCGCAGGTCCTCGAGCGCCAGCGTCCGCACGTCGGCGCCATCGAGCAGGACGGCGCCCTCGACCGGGTCGTACAGGCGGCCGATCAGCTGCACGAGCGTCGTCTTGCCCGACCCGGTCGGACCGACGAGGGCGACCGTCGTCCCGGGGGCGACGTCGAGGCTGACGTCGCGCAGCGACGGCTCGGCCGCGCCCTCGTACCGGACGGTGACGTTGCGCAGCTCGACCCGGCCGCGTCCCTCGGGGAGCGGCGCGGGATCGGCGGGCGAGGCGATGCGCGGCTCGGTGTCGAGCACCTCGAACAGGCGCGCGCCGGACGCGGTCGCGCGCTGGGCCATCCCGAGCGCCATGCCGAGCATCCGCATCGGTCCGAGCAGCATCAGCAACCACGCGTAGAACGCGGTGAAGTCGCCGAGCGACATCTCGCCGTCGATGACCCGGCGGCCGCCGAAGAAGAGGATCGCCGCGAGGCCGAGCTGGGGGAGGAAGCCGATGAACGGGCTGTAGCCGGCCTGGATGCGGGTGGAGCGCATCGCCTGCGCGAACACGCGCTCGGTGGCATGGCGGAAGCGCGCGAGCTGGCGGCCCTCGCGCGAGAACGCCTTCACCACCCGCACGCCGGAGATGTTCTCCTCGGCCTCCGCGGTCAGCTCGGCCAGGCGCTGCTGGACCTCCTGGGCGGCCGGACGGGCCTTCACGCCGTAGCGGTAGGCGACCCACACGACGAACGGGACCGGGATGAGCGCGATCGCCGCCAGCCCCGGCTGGAGCAGCAGCATCGCGGCCGCCGCCATGACGATCGTCAGCAGCGCCTGCATCATGAACACGAGGCCGTAGCCGAGGAAGAAGCGCACCGACTGCAGGTCGACGGTGGCGCGCGACATGAGCTGGCCGGTCTGCTGGCGGTCGAAGAACGCGAGCTCCAGCGACTGCAGGTGCCCGTAGACGGCGTCGCGCAGGTCGAGCTCGACCCCGAGCGACACGCGGCCGGCGATCAGCCGGCGGAAGACGGTGAGGACGAGGCGCGCGAGGCCGGCGGCGACGATCAGCAACGCGGCGGCGACGAGCGTGTCGCGGTCGGCGTCCTCGATCGCGTTGACGGCCCGGCCGCTGAGCGCGGGGATGAGGACGGTCGCGACCGTCGCGAGCGCCGCGAGCACGAGGGAGGCGACGACCCCGACCCGGTACGGTCGCAGGAATCCGAGGAGCCGCCAGAACGTGCGCACGCAGGCAGTGTAGTTGATGGGTTCAACTATTCGCGACCAGGGACGAAGGTCGCCGGCCGGGCTGTGCGACACCTGCGCCCATCAGAAGCTGATCGGCACCACCCGCGGGTCGGTGTTCTCGATGTGCCTTCGCGCGCGGACCGACCCGGCCTATCCGAAGTACCCGCGGATCCCCGTGGCGGCGTGCGCGGGCCACGAACCGCGGGCGGGCGGCGCCGGGGCGCCGCCCGCCGGCGCGGGCTCGTAGGGGCTGCGGGGCTCCTAGGCTGGACGGACTCCGGGATGTGCCGACAGGTGCGGCTCATCTGCGCTCCATCTTTCGGGCACCGTAGACGATGTCTGCGGGGATCTGGCCGGCGGTGAGGCGGCCGTGGTGGACGCGGTCGTAG